>Ga0326597_10000131_pt1:5000-133755 | contig 133755 bp, 117 predicted proteins | sample RVTome_12_FD_203789 | JGI IMG/M metagenome (GOLD analysis project Ga0326597, IMG submission 203789) | Soil microbial communities from uranium-contaminated site in the Upper Colorado River Basin, Wyoming, United States - RVT100D185 | ecosystem: Environmental > Terrestrial > Soil >... | reverse complement strand
AGCGTGATCGGGGCGGGACGACGAGTCATGGTGTTCTCCTTCCAGTGCGAATCACCGCAAGTGAATCACCAAAGCCACAAGACCGGAACCACTCCACGAGTCGTCAGTTCAGCCGGGCTGTACTAGCGGCGGCGCAGGATCGCCTCGCGCACCAGTGGCAGGCGGTCGTTGCCGAAGTACATGTCGTCGCCGTCGACGAAAATCGTCGGCGAGCCGAAGCCGCCGCGCCGCATCAACTCGTCGGTGTTGGCGCGAAGCCTGTTCTTGATCTCCGGCTCGGCGATGGCGGCAAAGAAGCTGTCGGCGTCGAGGCCGGCCTCGCGGGCGATTCCACCCAAGACCGCATCGTCGGCGATGTCGCGATCCTCGCCCCAGTAGGCCTCGAAGACCCCCTGGGCGAACGCGACCAGCTTGCCCTCGCCCTCGGCGACCAGGCAACCGCGCATCGCCTTGACGCTGTTGACCGGGAAGATCGTCGGCACCCAGGTGATCTTCAGGCCGCCATGGCGGGCCCAGTCGGCCAGGTCTTTGGCCTGATAGCGCCGCTTCGCCGGCACCGGGTTGTCGCGATTGTGGTAGACGCTGGGATTGACGGCGTTGAAGACGCCGCCGATCAGGATCGGCCGCCAGCTGATGGCGACGCCGAGCTCGTCCGCCAGCTGCCTCAGGCCGTGAAAGCCGAGGTAGGTCCAGGGGCTTGAGCAATCGAAGAAGAATTCGACCGTCATTTGCGCCTCCGGCAACAGGCTACGGCGCCAGCATGTCGCCTCCGCCGGCGCCAGGCAACCGCGGCGACGAGGAATTACTCTTTGATGCGGAAGCGCTTCGGCACCTGAAAGAGAAAATCGGTGCTGGCGCGGTTTTTGTGGCAGGTGTGGCAATAGGCGACTAAGGCGGCGTTGTCGCCTTCGGTGTCGCCGAAATAGCTGCCGTCGGGCAGGATCATGACATAGCGCCAGTCGCCGGACTCGGGCCGGGTGCCGGGCCGCAGTTTCTCCATCAGGAACAGCGCCGCGGCGAAGACCTCGCCTTCGGCGGTCACGGTGAAGCTGTCCTTGGCCAGCACCGAGCCCGCCGCCAGCCGTTCGCCCGGCCGCAAGTCGCCGTAGCCGGCCGCCCGCGCGTTAGCATAGTTGTTGACGTAGCGGTTGCCGTGCGTCGCCGAGAGATAGGGCCCGACATTCAGGCGGCGCCAGCTCTGATAGTCTTCGACCGTCGCCTCCCGGGCCATGGCGTAGGCCTTGGCCAATTCGTCGGCGATGCCGTCGTAGATCTTCTTGGCGGTCTCGGCCGTCAGTTGGTTTGGATTCTCGATCGTCAGATGGCCCTTGGGACGCAGCTCCTTTTCGGCGTCCTGGGCAGACACTCCGGCGGCCGGTGATGCCGCCATGAGTAAAGCGAACAAGGTCGCGAAACGCCGTCGAGCCGACACCGCCCTCACCTTCTGGCCACGGTTACGCGCCGCACCGCACCCAAGTTGCGGCGACGGACCGTCCCGGATCGCGATGATGCGGGACGGTCCGGCCAAGCTCAGTTGCGCTTCGCCCGGTACTCGTCGGGCAAGAACATCAGGCTGTCCTGTGCCTCGGCGACCACGGCGTGGCACTCGATGCAGAACTGCATCTTCTCGTGCCCCTCGCCTTTGGTGGTGCCGAAGACAGTGCCATCCGGCATCACCATGGTGTAGCGCCAGTCGCCGCTGGCCTCGTAGAAGCCGGCGGACATCTTCTGCATCAGGAACAGCGGACCGGCCGCCATCTTGCCGTTCTGATGCACGACGAAGCTGTCCTTGGCCAGCAACGCACCCTCAGGCAATTTGCCGACCTCCTCGAACTTGCCGTAGTTCTTGGCGGCGGCGTTGGCATAGTTGTTGACGAAGCGGCCACCGTGGGTATCGGAGACGTAGGGCTCGGTGTTGTAGGTGGCCCAGCCGACATAAGTGGTCGCCACGTTTGCCCCCGACTTGGCATAACCGGCCACCATCTCCTCTTTCAGGCAGTCGTAGGCGGCTCGCGCCTCGGCCGTGTTCAGCTTCGGTGCCGCGGTCGCGCCGCAGGGGTTGCAGGCGCCGCAGGCAGCCTTGGCCGCGCACGGATTGCACGCCTTCTTGGCCGCGCACGGATTGCACGCCTTCTTGGCCGCGCAAGGGTTGCACGCCTTGGCGGCGCACGGATTGCACGCCTTTTTCGCGGCGCAAGGATTGCACAGCGCCGCCTTGACCAGGCGCGGCACCTCGCACTTGGCCGAATAGGCCGCGGCGCCGCCGCCGCAGGGATTGCACGGGTTGCAGGCGCCGCAGGCGCCTTTCGCCGCGCACGGATTGCACGCCTTTCTCGCCGCGCAAGGGTTGCAGGCCTTCTTGGCGGCGCAAGGGTTGCAGGCTTTTTTGGCGCCACACTGGGCAATCTGGATCCGGCCGCCGCCCGGTTTGGCCACTGCCGGCGGGTTGACCGCGCCGTTGCTCCTCGCGGCCGCGAAGGTGACCTCGGCGAGCAACGCAACGCCCCCCGCACTCAAGCCGGCACCCAGCACCATCGGAATGATGCTGCCGGCACGCAGAAGCGTGTGTCTGTGATTCACTGGCTATGCCTCCTCATGCTCTTGCCTGCATCGCCCGCGCATCTCGTCGCGGTGCGGTCGGGCGGCGCGCTCACGCGACCTCAACATTCTGTGATGCTGCGTCGCACACGGACCGAACGCCGCGCCGGGAGCTCCTCGAGTCTCGACGCGGGCTTACTTCGAATTCAAAGACCGGCACCGCCCGTGCGCGAGGGGCTGGAGGGGCGATGCCGGTCCCGGTCACAGCGCTTCGAGGCAGTAACCGGTCAGTTCTTCTTCGCGGCGCAGGGATTGCAGGCCTTCTTGGCGGCGCAGGGATTGCAGGCCTTCTTGGCCGCGCAGGGATTGCAGGCCTTCTTGGCGGCGCAGGGGTTGCAGGCCTTCTTGGCACCACACTGGGCCAGCCAGATCAGGCCGGCCTGGCCCTTCGACAGCGCCGCTGGATTCTCGATGCCACCCTGCTTGGCGCTCGCCGGCACGGCCAGCGCGGCACCGGCAGCAATGCTGGCACCCAGAACGAACGGCATGACGGTGCCGGAACGAAGCTTGGATTTGTGGGAACTCACCGTTTGGTCTCCTTTTCAAGTATCGCCGAGGCGTCTCATGAACGAGCGGCGCATCGCGCGCCGTCGCCCCATAGCTGCCGAGAATTCGTTCACGAGAACAGTCCAGCGCTGTAAAGACCTCGTGATGCTGCACTGCAAAATAGGGGCGCGACCTTATACTCTATCGAGAGAACGTGAGCGGCGGAGCGCGAACCGGAGCATGACTGCATTAGGCAGGTACATCATCGCCATGCTGGTCGCCGGCCTGACCCCGGCGCTGCCGGCGCCGGCGGCAACGCCGGTGCCCGAAACGGTAGCTGTCCCAGCCGGCCCGTTCGTACGCGGCTCCGACCCGGCCGAGCGCGAGGCGGCGTACCGCCTGGACGAGCTGGCCTACGGGCACAGCATCACGCGCCAGCAGGAATGGTACGAGGAGGAACCGCCGCGAAGCATCGTCCGCCTTGAAAGCTTCCAGATCACCAGGACGCCGATCCGCAACGCCGAATATGCCGCCTTCATCGCCGACACCGGGCACCCGGCCCCGGAGGTCGCACCCGAGGTCTGGCGGAGCTATCGGCTGATCCACCCCTTTGAACGCACCCGCCGGCATGCCTGGACTGACGCGCGCCCGCCGGCCGGACGGGCAGAGCATCCGGTGGTGCTGGTCAGTCACGACGACGCCCTCGCCTATGCCGCCTGGCTCAGCCGCAAGACCGGCCTCACTTGGCGCCTGCCGAGCGAGGCCGAATGGGAGAAGGCGGCACGCGGCAGCGACGGGCGGCGTTTTCCCTGGGGCGACGAATTCGACGCCGGCCGCCTCAACAGTCACGACCTCGGCCCCTTCGATACCACGCCCGTCGGCGGCTTTCCCGACGGCGCCAGCCCTTATGGCCTGCGCGACGCCGCCGGCCAGGTCTTCGAGTGGACGGCGACGCCGGCGGGCGAGGGCCGCTACATCGTCAAGGGCGGGTCATGGGACGACAAGGGTTGCGGCGTCTGCCGGCCGGCGGCGCGCCACGGGCGCCCGCAAGCGCTGAAACACATCCTGATCGGCTTTCGACTGGTCAGGGAATGATGCTAGAGAGGGCGCCGGCCGCTCCGCGCCAGCAAGCGGACGGACAGGGGGCCGCCCTATCCATCGGAGGCGGAAGCGTGACCATCTTCGAGCAGTTGCCGGCCGAACGCCTGCAGGCCATGCTCGCAGCCGGCGACGAGATCAACGAGTGCTATCGCGTCTTGCGCAAGACCGACGCCAACGTCGTCGGCGAGGTGCTGAAGGGCCAGGGCACGTTCTACGAGTGGGACCATTACCCCGAAGGTGACGTCTTCGATCACGAGACCCACTCCCAGTACTATTACCATGCCCATCGCGGCGAGACCGGCGAGCACGGCCACTTCCACACCTTCCTGCGCGCCGAAGGCTTTCCCCCGGGGGTGCAACCGGTGCCTTACGACGGCGCCGAACAATGGCCGACGGGCGAGGACGCGCTCTGCCACATCATCGCCATCGCCATGGACAAGCAGGGCTATCCGACCCATCTGTTCACCACCAACCGCTGGGTCACCGGCGAAAGCTTCCACGCCGCCGACGATGTCATCGTCATGCAGGACCGCTTCGAAATCGACCATGCCTACCCGTCCTGGCCTGCCAACCGCTGGATCAGCGCCATGCTGCGGCTGTTCCAGCCGCAGATCGGCCTGCTGCTGCGCCAGCGCGACGACGCCATCGAGCGCTGGCGCCGGGCGCATCCCGACCGCGACGTTTTCGAGGACCGCGACTTGGACATCACCTCGAGCATGCCAATATCGGTGACGCGGCAGATTAAGGAGGTCCGCAGGCGGCTCGCCCGCGCGCACGCGAGCTGAACGACGGGCGCATACCTGGGAGTGCAGACAGATGAGCGACAAGGTCGAGAAGAGCGACGCCGAATGGCGCCGGCAGCTGAACGACGAGCAGTATTACGTGACCCGCATGAAAGGCACCGAGCGGCCCTTCACCGGCAAGCTGCTGAAGGTCAAAGAGGCGGGCACCTTCCGCTGCGTCTGTTGCGGCGAGTCGCTGTTCGACAGCGAGACCAAGTTCGAATCGGGCACCGGCTGGCCCAGCTTCTGGGCCCCGCTCGATGGCGAGAAGATCAAGGAAGAGCATGACCGCAGCCACGGCATGCACCGGATCGAGGTCATGTGCGGCAGGTGCGAAGCGCATCTCGGCCACCTCTTTCCCGACGGACCCGAGCCGACCGGGCAGCGCTATTGTATTAATTCCGCGGCGCTGACCTTCGAACCGAAGGAATGAGTGCGCCGCCACGGGCGGTGCTGTTCGACTTCGGCGGCGTCTTCACCACCAGTCCCTTCGCGGCCTTCAACCGCTACGAAGCGGCGAGCGGCCTGCCGCGCGACCTGATCCGCCGGCTGAACGCGACGAATGCCGACGCCAACGCCTGGGCGCGGCTCGAGCGCAGCGAGATCGGCGTCGAGGAATTCTGCGGCCTGTTCGAGGCGGAAGCCCGGGTCGCCGGCCACGTCGTCGATGCGCACGCCGTCCTGGCCTGTCTCGCCGGCGAGCTGCAGCCGGAAATGGTGGCGGCGCTCGAACGCGTCCGCGGCCGCTTCAAGACCGCCTGCCTGACCAACAATGCCCGCGTCGGCGACGGGCCGGGCATGGCCCGGGCCCCGGAAGCGGCGGCGGAAATCGCCCGCGTGATGACGCTCTTCGACGCCGTCATCGAATCCAGCAAGGTCGGCGTCCGCAAGCCCGAGCCGCGCTTCTACGAGATCGCCTGCGAGACGCTGCGGGTGCCGCCGGCGGAAGCAGTGTTCCTCGACGACCTCGGCGTCAACCTGAAGCCGGCCCGGGCCATGGGCATGCGCACGATCAAGGTCAGATCCAGCGCCCAGGCCTTGCGCGAGCTGGAGTCGGCTTTGGGGCTCGCACTTCGTTGACGCCATTGCTGACGCGCCGACGTCGGCTAGGGCGTCAAAGCGGATTTGCCCAGCCGCGTGAGACCCGTTAGCCTAGACCAGACGCCCACACCCTCAGGAAACGCAGACGGGCACCTCCGCGGATGAGCGAAATCAAGCAGGCGAACGGCTACAGGCTGCATTCGGCGATGCAGTTTCTGGCGCCGGAGATCAGCCGCCGGGCGCAGCCCCGACCGGAGAACTACGGCTTCGACCTGGATCGCGCGCTGGGCGCGGTCCTGGCGCTCCGCTCCGAGATTCCGGAAGATGCTTTCACCGCCTCGATCCTCGGCACCGAGCGCGAGGGCCACGGCGTCCTGATCGGCGACGACGGGCTGGTGCTGACCATCGGCTATCTGATCGCCGAAGCCTCGCTGGTGACGCTGGCCAGCAATGCCGGCAAGGTCGCCTACGCCGACGTCGTCGCCTATGACTACGACACCGGCTTCGGCCTGGTCCGCGCCAACGAGCCGCTCGACGTCGAACCCATCGAGATCGGCGAGTCCGCCACCCTCGGCGTCGGCACCGAAGTGATCGCCGGCGGCCACGGCGGCACCCGGCAGTCGATGGTCGTCCGCGTGGTCTCGAAGCGCGAGTTCGCGGGCTATTGGGAATACCTTCTGGACGAGGCCGTCTTCACCGCGCCGCCGCACCCCAACTGGGGCGGCACCGCGCTGATCGGCCCGGACGGCAAGCTGCGGGCGATCGGCTCGCTCTACGTCCAGGACGCGCTGCCGGGCAACAACACCTCCAGGGGCAACATGTTCGTGCCGATCGACCTGTTGAAGCCGATCCTGCCCGACCTGCTGACCTTCGGCCGCGCCAGCCGGCGACCGCGGCCTTGGCTCGGCATGTTCACCACCGAGGTCGAAGGCCACCTCGTGGTCGCCGGGCTGGCCAGCAACGGACCGGCGGAACGGGGCGGCATCCGCGTCGGAGACCTGGTGCTCAGGGTCGCCGGACAGCCGGTCGCCGATCTCGCCGACATGCTGCGGCTGATCTGGTCGCAGGGCGATGCCGGCGTCGAGATCCCGCTGACGGTGCAGCGCGAGGAGCGACTCTGCGAGACCGTCGTGCCCTCGGCCAACCGCTACGATTTCATGAAGCTGCCGCGGCCGCATTGACGCCGCCTGCCGAGCGCATCACGCGCGTCGTCGCCATCGATCTTGACGGCACACTGTTGCCAGGCAACTCGGTCTCGGAATTCCTGGCCCGGCGTTTGGGTCATCGTTCGCAACTGGCGCCGCTCGAGGCCCGTTATCGAGCGGGCGAAAGCACGAATGCGCCTATCGCCGAAGCGCAGGCCCAGGCTCTCGACGGCATGAACCTGTCCGATATCGAACAATTGCTCGCGCAGATCCCGACCCTCAATGGCATTGCCGAGACCACCACTCGATTGCGCGAAAGCGGCGCGGCGCTGCTGATCGCCACGGTCACCTGGTCTTTTGCCGCGCGCCACTTCGCCGGGCGCTTTGCCTTTGACGACTATTCCGGCACCGTCCTGGCGGAACGCCGCCCGCGCTTGATCGGCCATGTCGTCAGGCACTTCAACGCGGACGACAAGCGCGATTATGTCCAATCATTTTGCCGGCAGCGCGACCTCGACCTAAGCGCCTGCATCGCCATCGGCGATTCGCGTTCAGACCTTCCGCTGTTCCGGGCCGCCGGCCTGGCCATCGCCCTGAATGCGACACCCGAGGCCGAGCTCGCGGCAGACGTTGCAATTCAGGCAGACGATCTCAGGGCGGTTCTGCCGCATATCCGCTGACCGCCTCGAGCCGCGCGCTCATCTCCGCCACCGTGGTCACCTCGGCGATGGTGGCGAGCGAGGCGATGCTGGCCCGGTGCACGGCTTCGGAGAAGGCGGCGCAACCGTCCTCAAGCAGGATGCAGCGGAAGTCGCGGACGTGGCCATCGCGCAAGGTCGAGGCGACGCCGCCGTTTGTGACGATGCCGGCGAAGACCAGGGTCTCGATCCCGGCCCGGCGCAGCACGAACTCCATGCGGCTCATGTAGAAGGCGGAAAAGGCGACCTTCTCGACCTCCAGGTCGGCCGGCTGAAGCTCGTCCACGAGCCGGTGGCCGAAGCTGCCGGGAGCGAAATCGCCCGAGCCCAGAAACGGTCGCAGGGCCTTGAGGTGCGGCGAGATGAAGGGAGCGCCGCCCTTGCCCGGCACCAGGGTGAAATGGGTCGAGACGACCCAGCCGCCGGCCCGGCGCATCGCCTCTGCCAGCGGCGCCAGTCGCGCGGGCAGCGCCGCGATCGCCTCGGCGCTGACGCCCGCCCGCCCGTAGGCGCCCTCGGGGTGCAGAAAGTCGTTCTGCAGGTCGGCCAGGACCAGGGCGCAGGTCGCGGGCTCCAGCGGCGGCTCGCTCATGATGCCTCCTTGCGGGCGATGACGAGGTTGCCGAAGGCATCCACTTCGGCTTCCAGGTCCGGTTCGACGAAGGTGGTGGCGTCCTCCTGCTCCAACACCGCCGGGCCCGGGATCCGCGCGCCGACGGGCAGCGCCAGACGCTCATAGACCGCCGCCTCGCACCAGCCGCCGTCGACCCAGACGCGGCGAGGTTGGCGCCCCGCGCCGGCCACGCTCAGTCCCGCCGGCGGAGCCAGGATCGCCAGGTCGAATTTCGGGCGCCGGCCGATGACGGCGGTGCGCAGGTTGACGACCCGCAGCGGCAAGCCCTCGAGCAGGCGGCCATAGGCGGCCCGGTAGGTGGCCTCGAAGGCCGCGCGGATTGCCTCGCGCCCGATGCCGTCCGGCCGGCGCACCGCCTCGTCCGGCAGCGTCGCCGTCACCGTGTGGGTCTGCCCGAGGTAGAGCATGTCGAGCTCGAAGATCGTCTCTTCCGCCTCGAAGCTGACGCCCGAACGCCGCAGCAGTGCCCGGCCCTCCGCAGCCGTCCGGGTCATCTCGGCGTTCAGCGCGGCCAGGTCAAGATCGTCCAGCATGGCGTTCAGGGTCTGCACGAAGTCGTGGCGCACGTCGGCGATGACGCAGCCGAGGGCGCTGGTGACGCCCGGAAAGCGCGGCACCAGGGCCTTGGCCAGGCCGACCTCCTTGATCAGGGCGCCAGCGTGCAGGGCGCCGCTGCCGCCGAATGGCATGGCGACGAAGCGCCGGGGGTCGTGGCCGCGCTCGACCGAGACCAGGCGGATGGCGCCGGCCATGCGCGAGTTGGCGACGCGGATGATAGCTTCGGCCGCCGGCATCAGCTCCAGGCCAAGCGGCTCGCCGACATGCCGGCGGATCGCCGCCTCGGCGGCGGCAAGGTCGAGTTGATCGAGGCCGCCGCCGATTGGCCGCCCGGCGTTGATGCGGCCGAGCACGACATTGGCATCGGTCACCGTCGGCCGCTCGTTGCCGAGGCCGTAGCAGGCCGGCCCCGGGTCGGCGCCGGCCGAGTCCGGTCCGATCTGCAGCAGGCCGCCGCGGTCGACGTGGGCCAGCGAGCCGCCGCCGGCGCCGATGGTGACGATCTCGATCATCGGCGTCCTGACCACCAGGCCGAAGTCGATCGAAGTCTGCAGGCTGAGCGCGGTCTCGCCCCTGGCGACCAGCGAGACATCGAAGCTAGTGCCGCCCATGTCGCAGGTAATGACGTTCTCGAAGCCGGCCACCTGGGCGATGTGACCGCCGGCGATGACGCCCGCGGCGGGACCCGACAGCGCCGTGCGGATCGGCAAGCGCCGCGCCGTCTCCACCGCCATGACGCCACCGTTCGATTGCACGATCAGGATCTCCGCCTGACCACCGGCGCTATCAAGAGCTCCCTGCAGGCGGCCGATGTAGCGGCCGACGATCGGCTGCACATAGGCGTTGAGGGCGGTGGTCGAGGCGCGCTCGAATTCACGGATTTCGGGCAGGATCTGGCTCGAGACGGTGATGTGCTCGTTCGGCCAGACCTGCTGCGCCGCGGCCAGGGCCGCCAGCTCGTTGGCCGGGTTGGCGTAGGCGTTGACGAAGAAGATCGCCAGGCCCTCGACACCGGCGGCGGCCAGTTGGCCCGCCGCCGCCTTGACCTGATCGACATCGACGGGCGTCAGGACGGTGCCGTCGGCCAGCGTGCGCTCGTCGACCTCGAGCCTGAGCGCCCGGTCGACGATCGGCGTGAACTGGCCCCATAGCCCCCAGGTCATCGGCCGGTCGCGCCGGCGCATCTCCAGCACATCGCGGAAACCGCGCGTGGTGATGACGCCGGTTCTGGCGCCCTTACGCTGCAACAACGCATTGGTCGCCACCGTGGTGCCGTGCACGACCGTGCTGACGGCGCTCCCCGGGGCCACGCCGGCGGCGAGGCCGGCGGCGAATCCTTGCGCCGGATCGCCCGCCGTCGAGGGCACCTTGGCGACGCGGAACGCCCCGCTCTGCTGGTCGAGGGCGAAAACGTCGGTGAAGGTGCCGCCGATGTCGACGCCGACGATGGTCTTGGCGGCGTCGCTCATGCCGTCACGGTCCGGCGCAGTTGCTCCGTCGCCGCCGCATCGATGCTGCCGTCGGCGGCAAGGGCGACGCCGTAAACCGCGAGTGCCGCCTCGCGGCTGACGAAGCCGCGGCGCACGTCCTCGGCCACCGCCTCGGGCAGGCGCTCGCGGGCCGGGCCGTAGCCGCCGCCGCCCGGCGTTTCCAGGCGCACGCGCTGGCCGCGCTGCAGGCGGATGCCGACCATCTTCGAGGCGAAGGGCGGGGTATGGAAGCCGTCCGCCTGCTGATAGGAGAAGCGGTTCAGCGCCGCCGCCCCGCCGCCCAGCACGCCCGGCGGGGCGAAGCGTCCGCGCTCGCCGAAGATGAAGGCATCGGCCGACGCTTCCAGCAGCTCGATCTCGTAGACCGCGCCGAGGCCGCCGCGATGGCGGCCGGGGCCGCCGCTGTCAGGCCTCAGCGCCCATTCGGTGAAGCGCACCGGGTAGGCCGCCTCGAGGATCTCGAAGGGCGGTATGGTCGCCGTCGAGATCGGCGCGTTGCCATGGTTCAGGCCGTCGCCCGCCGGGTGGCCGCCATGGCCGCCGCCGAAGAACGAGAACATCACCCAGCGCCGGCCGTCGGCCCGGTGGCCGGCCAGCGACAGCGCGTTGATGGTGCCGTAGGCGCAGGCGTTCGAGCGTTCCGGGGCGACCTCGGCGAAGACCCGGAAGACGAGATCGATGATCCGCAGGATGGTCTCGGTGTAGCCGCCGACCGGTTTCGGCGCCTTGGCGTTGAGGATCGAGTCCTCCGGGATCACGAAATCGATCGGATCCAGCACGCCCGCGTTCGCCGGCACGTCGCGAAACAGGTGCTTCAAGGCGACGTAGCAGGAGGCCACGGTGGTGGCGCGCGAGATGTTGACCGGCCCGGCGCAGGCCGGCGCCGAGCGCGAAAAGTCGAGGACCATGCGCTCGCCGGAGATGGTCAGGTCGAGGGCGATCTTGAGCGGCTCGTCGACGATGCCGTCGTTGTCGAGCCAGTCCTCCGCCGCAAAGGCGCCGTCCGGCAGCTCGGCGATGTAGGAGCCGAGCAGGGTCGCCGCCCGGACCCTGAGCTCGGCCATGGCCAGGCGCACCGCCTCCCCGCCGTACTCGTCCAAGAGCGCGTGCAGGCGTCCGGCGCCGAGGTCGAGCGCGTTGATCTGCCCGTTCAAGTCGCCGTAAAGGCTGCCCGGCAGGCGGCTGTTGGCCTGCAGGATCGCCACCACGTCGGGACGAAGTTCGCCCCTGTCGTAAAGCTTCACCGGCGGGATCAGCATGCCTTCCTGGAAGCTCTCGGTGGCCGACGGATTGTAGTTGCCCGGGACGTTGCCGCCGACGTCGTGCCAGTGGCCGACCGATGCCAGGTAGCAGAACAGCCGGCCCTGGCGAAAGAACGGCCGCACCAGCTTGAAGTCGGACAGGTGCGTGCCGCCCTCGTAGGGGTCGTTGAAGATGTAGACGTCGCCGTCCTCGGGTCCGCCCGCGCGCCGGGCCTTGTCGATGACCATGGCCACGGCGAAGGCCATGGCCCCGACGAAGATCGGCAGGCCGGACTTGCCCTGCACCAGGGTGGCGCCGGTCTCGGGGTCGTAGAGGCCGTGGCTGGCGTCGTGGGCCTCGGCGATGATCGGGTTGAAGGCGCTGCGGAACAGGGTCGCGTCCATCTCGTCGGCGATCTGCTCCAGCCGTCCCTTCAGCACCGCCAATGTCACCGGGTCCATGCGCCGTCTTCCCTCTACCTGCCCGCCCCGGTTCTTAGCATCTTCGGCTCAGGCCGGACCAGCCGCGGCCAGCGGCCGGCAGCGGGTCTCGGGCAGGCAGCTGCCCAGCGCCAACGCAACCAGGAGGCTGGCCGGGACGATCAGGAACGCCCGGACGTAGGTCTCGGCCGCATAGACGCGGACGCCCTGCGCCATCTCGCCCTGCCAGTTCAGGTCGAGCAGCAGGCCGACGACGATCTGGAAGCCGGCAATGAACAGCATCATCATCATGTTGATCAGGCTGGTCATGGTGCCGCTGGCGCTGAGCGGCGTGATCTCGCGGGCGACGGCGAAGCCGACGATGACGCCGGAGGTCGCGAGGCCGTTCACCAGCAGCAACAGGTAGACCAGCGCCAGGGGCAGCGCCGGCACCGTCAGCAGCACCGCCCACGCGGCCAGCCCGATCAACGGGGCGGCCAGCAGTACCGGCTTCCTCAGGCCCAGCCGGTCCGACAGCCAGCCGGTCGCCGGCGCGCCCGCGCCCCAGCCGATCAGCGCCGCCGAGGCCAGCAGGCCGGCGGTCGCGGTGTCAGTGCCGTAGGCGACGACGACATAGGGCACCGCCCACAGCACGGCGAAGCCGATCATCGGCCCGGCGGCGAAGGCGCAGAACAGCGCCAGCAGCCAGGGCCGGCGTCGCAGCAGCACGGCCCTGAGCGCGAACCACACGCTCGACTCGGCAGCCGTGCGCCGGCGCGGGTAGGGCGGATTGACGACATGGCGCGAGAGCCAGAACACGGCCGCCAGCAGGACACCGAAAGCCGCGCTCCAATAGCTCGCCTCGCGCCAGCCGACGGCGGCGACGACCTTCGCCATCGGCGCCTGTCCGGCCACCGCGCCGACCATGCCGATCATATTGGTCAGCCCGGCCAGCAGGGCATAGCGCCCGGGCGGCAACCATTCGGTGGCGAGCTTCAGGGTCGAGACCCAGGCCGCCGCACAGCCGGCGCCGATCAGCACCCGACTCGCAAACAGCAGGGTCAGATTCTCCGCCGCGGCGAACAGGGCCGCCCCCAGCGCGGCGACCAGCGCCGCCGCCATCAGGATGCGGCGCGGACCGGTGTTGTCGACGGCCAGGCCGAGCGGCACCTGCATCGCCGCGTAGACGTAGTAGAAGACCGCCGCAACGTTGCCGACCACGCCAGCGGTAACGGCAAACTCGCGCATCAGTTCGTCGATCATCACGCTCGGCGCGATGCGCAGGAAATAGCCGTATCCGAAATAGCTCGCGCCCAGCAGGCAGATGCCCCACGGCAGGACGGCGGAACGGCTGGATCGGCTCGAATCGGACATCGGACCTAGGAAGGCGGCGGCGGGGCGGGCTACAATGCGCGGGTGCCGCGCTACAGTAGATGGAGGCCACGGTGATCGTCGAGCAGATCTGGACCGCAAACGCCTATCGCAACTTCAACTATCTGATCGCCTGCCCGGAAAGCGGCGAGGCGCTGGCCGTCGATCCGCTCGACTACCGCAAGTGCCTGGCCCGGGCCAAGGACAAGGGCTGGGAGATCACCCAGGTGTTGAACACGCACGAGCATCGCGACCACACCGGCGGCAACGACGCCATCATCGAGGCCACCGGGGCCAAGCTGCTGGCGCACAAGAATGCCAAGGACAAGATCCCCGGCATGGACCGCGGGCTTGGCGCCGGCGACGTCATCAAGATCGGCCGCACCGTCGAGCTCGAGGCCCTGGACACGCCGGGCCACACCATGAGCCACGTCTGCCTGCTGTCGCGGACCGAGCAGCCGGCGCTGTTCTGCGGCGACACGCTGTTCAATGCCGGGGCCGGCAACTGCCACAACGGCGGCCACCCGAACGAGCTGTACCATACCTTCGCCGCGCAGCTGGCGAAGCTGCCCGACCGCACCCTGATCTACCCGGGCCACGACTACATCGCCAACAACCTGCGTTTCACCCTCGACCGCGAGCCGGACAACCAGCGCGCCCAGACCTTGCTCTCGGACGTCGAAGATCAGGACCCCGATCGCGCGCTGGTCTCGAGCCTGGCGCTGGAGAAGGAGATCAACACCTTCTTCCGGCTGCAGAGCCCGAGCGTGATCGCGCGGCTGCGCGAGGCCTTTCCGGACCTGCCCGAGAAGCCGGACCAGAAGACCGTGTTCCTGAAGCTGCGCGAACTCAGAAACAGCTGGTAGCCTTTCGTCCCGCCGGCCGGACACCGCCGGCCCGCCTTTCCACAGGAGCCCCTGGCCACAGGCCGCCATGCTGCCGGCGCCCCTCGCTTTGATCCGCGAAGCGGATTTCCGCCGCGTCTGGCTTGCCGGCGCCTGTGGCAATACCGTGCGCTGGCTGGAAATCCTGGCGGTCAGCATCTACGCCTTCGAACTGACCGGCTCGCCTTTCCTGGTGGCGCTGATGACCGTGCTCAGGGCGCTGCCGATCCTGCTGCTGGGCAGCGTCACCGGGGCGATCGCAAACCGGGTCGATCGCAAGCTGCTTTATGCCGGCGGGCTGGCGGCGGCGAGCGTCGTCTCGGGAACGCTGGCGCTGCTGGTCTGGAGCGGCCAGGCCGAGCTTTGGCACATCGGTCTCGGCGCCTTCCTGAACGGGGTGGTCTGGACCACCGAGCACCCGGTGCGCCGGATCATGATCGGCGACATCGCCGGTCGCGACCGGCTGGCCGCCGCCATGGGCGTCGACACGGCGACGCAGAACGCGACGCGGGTGTTCGGCCCGTTGGCCGGCGGCTTGTTGTATCAGGTCATCAGCCTGCACGGCGCCTATCTGGCGAGCGCCCTGCTGATGGCGGCTGGCGCCTTGCTGGTCGCCCGCCTCAGCTTCCGCGACGGCGAAGCCGTGCGCACGGCCGAAAGCCTGCTCGCGACCATGATCGCCGGCGTCAGGTACGTACGCCGGGAGCGGGCGCTGCTGGCGGTGCTGATGGTCACCGTCGTCGTCAACCTGTTCGGCTTCCCCTATGCCACGATGATCGCGGTGATCGGCAGCGACGTCCTGCAGGCCAGCGCCACCGCGATCGGCGCCCTGATGGCAGCGGAGGCGACGGGCGCCTTTTTCGGCTCGCTGCTGGTCGCCGCCTTCATCCGCCCGCAGCACTTCCAGCGCCTGTTCTACTTCGGCGCCACCCTGTTCGTCATCACCGTCGCCGTGTTCTCGCAGCTTTCCTCCTACCCTTTGGCGCTCGCCGTGCTCGCAGCGGGCGGCTTCGGCGTCGCCGGCTTCGCCAGCATGCAGACGACGCTGATCCTTTCCTCCGCAGCGCCGGAAATGCGCACCCGGGCCATGGGCGCACTCGCCGTCGCCATCGGATTCGGCCCCTTGGGGATGTTCCATGTCGGCCTGCTGGCGAGCTGGCTCGGCGCCCCGATGGCGGTTCTGGTGATCGCGCTCGAGGGCCTGATCGGGCTCTTCGTCGCAGGCCTGGTCTGGCCCGAGCTGCGCGGCGCGGGAGCGGCGCGGCCCGACACCATTCCCTAACGCTGCCACATCCCGCCGGCAATCGAACCGCGGCGGGATCGGCGCCTGTCGCGTCGCGGCGCGGCCTTTGCAACAATCAGCAGGAGGATCGGCACCAGCCGGCAACAATAGCGCTCATGCAAGGAACCACACGCCGTCCCTGGCTCTCGTTCGACGCGTTCGACCAGCTCAATCATCCCCGGCCGGGGCCGACCGGGTTCGAGGAGATGGTCCGGCGCGCCATCTCGCGCCGCCGCCTGCTTGGCGGCGGCGGCGCCTTTGGTCTCAGCGCCCTGGTCACGGGCACGATGGCCTTTGCCCCACGGCCGGCCCGCGCGCTCGGCCGCTTCGGCTTCAAGGCGGTCGCCGCCAACACCCTGGACACCGTCACCGTGCCCGAAGGCTTCACCTGGCACGTCGTCGCCAGCTGGGGCGATCCGCTGTGGTCGGATGGCCCGCCGTTCGATCCGAAGACCCGCGGCAGCGGCGCCAGCCAGGAGCGCGCCTTCGGCGACAACAATGACGGCATGGCGCTGTTCGAAAGCGGCGGCCGCCACGTCCTGGCCGTCAACTGCGAGTACGCCAACCTCGGGATCACCTACGGCGGCAACGCCAGCAAGGCGCCGGAAACCGCCGACGACGTGCGCAAGGTCAAGGCGGCACACGGCGTCACCATCTGCGAGATCGCGCAACGGGACGGCCGATGGTCGATCGTCAAGGATTCGCCCTACAACCGCCGGATCACCGCCGACACGCCGATGCAGATCACGGGCCCGGCGCGTGGCCACGCGCTGCTGCAGACCGCCGCCGATCCGTCCGGCAGCGCATCTCTCGGCACCTGGAACAACTGCGGCAGCGGGCGCACGCCCTGGGGTACCTACCTCGCCTGCGAAGAGAACTTCAACGGCTACTTCTCCAGCAGCGACGACAATTTCAAGCCCGACGCCGACTTGATGCGCTACGGCGTCGGCAGCAGGGGCTGGGGCTATGGCTGGGCCAGCGCCGACCAGCGCTTTGACATCAGCAGGCATCCGAACGAGCCGAACCGCGCCGGCTACGTGGTCGAGATCGATCCCCTGGACCCGGCCTCGATGCCGAAGAAGCGCACGGCGCTGGGCCGCTTCAAGCACGAGAATGCCGAAGTGGTGCTGGCGGCGAACGGCCAGGCGGTCGTCTACCTCGGCGATGACGAGCGCGGCGAGTTCCTCTACCGGTTCGTCAGCGACGGCCGCTACGCGGCCGGCGGCAGAAACGCCGACCTGCTGGACCGCGGCAGGCTTTACGCCGCCAAGTTCCACGACGATCACCGCGGCGAGTGGCTCGAGCTGACGCCGCAGTCGACGGGCATACGCTCGCAGGCCGAGATCTGCATCCGCACCCGGCAGGCGGCCTCGGCCGTCGGCGCCACCACCATGGACAAGCCGGAATGGGTGGCGGCCAACCCCAACAGGGCCGAGGCGTACTGCGCCCTCACCAACAACAGGTATCGCGGCCTCAGGCCGAACGCCGGCGGCGATGCCACCCCGGTCGGCGGCCCGAACCCGCGCCAAGCCAACATCTATGGCCAGATCGTGCGCTGGCGGCCCGACGGCGGCGACCACGCGGCGCGCGGCTTCGTCTGGGATCTGTTCGTGCTGGCCGGCAACCCGGCCGTGCATGCCGACGCCAACGCGGGCTCCAGGAACGTCACCGCGGACAATATGTTCAATTCGCCGGACGGGCTCGCCTTTGACGCCAGCGGCCGGCTGTGGATCCAGACCGACGGCGACGACGGCAATGCCGGCGACTTCGCCGGACAGGGCAACAATCAGATGCTGGTGGGCGATCCCGAGACCGGGGAGATCCGCCGTTTCCTGGTCGGGCCGCGGCAGTGCGAGGTCACCGGCTTGGCCTGGAGCCCGGACCGGCGGACCCTTTTCGTCGGCATTCAGCACCCGGGCGGGAACGGCGGCGGCAGCCATTTCCCGGACGGCGGCGTTTCGGTGCCGCGCTCCAGCATCATCGCCGTCAGCAGGGACGACGGCGGCCCGATCGGCTAGCGCATAGCCGGATCAGCTCGTGGTCGTGGCCCGCGGCACGGAATCGCCGGCGAGATAGGCCTCGAGGGCGCGCCGGCCGCTGGCGTCCAGGCGCAGGCCGATTTTGCTGCGCCGCCAGAGGATGTCGTCGGCGCTCTCGGCCCACTCGGCCGCGCACAGATAGTCGATCTCGCGGGCCCGCAGTCCGGCACCGAAGTCGGCGCCGAGGTCGGCGTCAGTTTTCGCGTCGCCCAGGACCAGGCGGGCGCGGGTGCCGTGGCGCCGCGCCAGCGCCTCCAGGTAGGTGCGCTCGATGCCGGGATAACTGCGGCCAAGCTCTTCGGCGAGCGCACCAGTGCCGCCGGTGAACTCTCCGCCGGGTAGCGCCGCCTTACGGGTCCAGGCGGGCCCCATCGCCGGCAGGTGGGGCGCAAGTTGCTCCAGTGCCTCCTCGGCCAGGCGGCGGTAGGTGGTGACCTTGCCGCCGTACACCGAAAGCAGCGGCGCCTGCCCAGCCTCCGCCTCCAGCTCAAGCGCGTAATCACGGCTCAGCGCGGACGGGTCGTCCTCGGCCTCGTCGTCATGCAGCGGGCGCACGCCGGCATAGCTCCAGACCACGTCCGCCGGCTTGACCTCGCGGCGGAAGTAGTCGGCGACCGTGGCGCAGAGATAGTCGATTTCCGCCGCCTCGATCTTCGCCGCCGCCGGATCGCCGTCGAAGGGCACATCCGTGGTGCCGATCAGCGAATACGCGTCCTCGTAAGGCAGGACGAAGACCACGCGGCCGTCGCCGTGCTGCAGGATGTAGGCGTGCTCGCCCTCGTAGAGCCTGGGCACCAGGATATGGCTGCCCTTGATCAGACGGACCTTGCGGCCGGCCGGCCGCGCCAACGCCCCGTCAAGCGTCACCGCCACCCAGGGGCCGGTGGCATTGACCAGGGCCCGGGCCAGGACCGTCCTTGCCCCACCATCGCGGCGGTCGGCGAGGTCCGCCTGCCAGAGGCCGTCGCGCCGCGCCGCCCGCACCAGCCGATGGCGGGTCAGCACGCGTGCCCCCTTCTCCGCCGCCTGCACCGCGTTCAGCACCACCAGCCGGGCGTCGTCGACCCGGCAGTCGTAGTACGAGAAGCCCTTGTCAAACTCGGCTCGAAGCGGCGCTCCGACGGGATCGCGTGCCAGATCGACGCCGCGCGAGCCCGGCAGGCTGACGCGGCGGCCGAGGTGGTCATAGAGAAGCAGGCCCAGCCGTAGCATCCAGGCCGGCCGCATGCCGGCGCGGTGCGGCAGGATGAAGCGCAATGGGCGGACCAGATGCGGCGCCTTGGCGAGCAGCACCTCGCGCTCGTTCAACGCCTCGCGCACCAGGCGGAACTCGTAATGCTCGAGATAGCGCAGGCCGCCGTGGATCAGCTTGCTGCTGGCCGACGAGGTGGCGCTTGCCAGGTCGTCCTGTTCCGCCAGGGCGACGGCCAGGCCGCGCCCGGCCGCGTCGCAGGCGATACCGGCGCCATTGATGCCGCCGCCGATAACCAGCAGGTCGAAAGGTCTGTCGCTCACGCTCGTACCCGCAGCAGGTCAGCCGGGTTCCGTTCCATGCCACGGCGATGCCGCTCGCCGCAAACGGATATCACGCGCCGCACGCGCGGCGGTTCCCTCTTGCCAGGGCGCGGGCGCCGGCGCATGGAGGTCCGGCCCGACCCGAACGTGGTCACAGATTCGTTTGATTGCAACGCCATAGCTGTTGTGGCTACATAAACTGTCTCATCGCGCCACTCGCCGTACGGTACTGTCCAAGCCATCGCGGGGGTGCCCTCTAGGGGACGGCGGACCGGCCGAGAAAGTGATTTGGGAGGAGAACAGATGACCTTGCAACGCACCTTACTGGCCGCAGCGCTCGCGGCCGGCAGCAGTCTCGGCGCCAGCGCCGCCTGGTCGGCCACCGAGATACAATGGTGGCATGCGTTTACCGGCCGGTTGGGTGAAGTCCTGGCTGGGCAGGTGGAAAAATTCAACGCCTCGCAGTCCGATTACAAGGTGGTCGGCGTCTACAAGGGCAACTATTCCGAGACCCTGAACGCCGGCGTCGCCGCTTTCCGCGCCAAGCAGCAGCCGCACATCCTGATGGTGTTCGAGGTCGGCACGGCGACGATGATGGCGGCGGAGGGCGCCATCAAGCCGGTACACGAAGTCATGCAGAGCGGCGGCGTGGCCTTCGATCCGAAGGCCTACATTCCGACCGTGACCGGCTATTACACCACGGCGGACGGCAAGATGCTGTCGCTGCCCTACAACTCCTCGACGCCGGTGCTGTACTACAACAAGGACGCCTTCCAGAAGGCCGGTCTCGACCCGGCCGATCCGCCGAAGACCTGGCCGGAATTCGACAAGGCGCTGAAGGCGCTGAAGGCGGCCGGCTCGGAATGCCCGTTCACCACCGCCTGGCAGTCGTGGGTGCATCTGGAGAACTTCAGCGCCTGGCACAACGCGCCTTTCGCCACCAAGTCGAACGGCTTCGGCGGCAAGGATACCGAGCTCGCCTTCAACGGCCCGACGCAGGTCAAGCACATCGCCACTCTGGGCGGCTGGGCCAAGGACGGGCTGTTCATCTATGCCGGACGGCGCAACGAGGGCGGCGCACGCTTCCGTAGCGGCGAATGCGCCATGTTCACCGAGTCCTCGGCCGGCTATGCCGGCATTAAGGCGGAAGCCAAGTTCGACTTCGGCGTCAGCAATCTGCCGTACTGGCCCGACGCCGCCGGGGCGCCGCAGAACACGATCATCGGTGGCGCCTCGCTGTGGGTGATGAGCGGTCATTCCGATGACGCCTACAAGGGCATCGCCAAGTTCTTCTCGTTCCTCTCCTCGCCCGAGGTGCAGGCGGCCTGGCATCAGACCACAGGCTATCTGCCGATCACGCCCGCAGCTTACGAGCTGACCATCAAGCAGGGCTTCTACGAGACCAGTCCCGGCACCGACATCGCCATCAAGCAGATGACCGGCAAGCCGCCGACGGAGAACTCGAAGGGCCTGCGTCTCGGCAACTTCGACCAGATCCGCGGCGTCATCGACGAGGAGCTGGAGGCGGTATGGGGCGGCCAGAAGAGCGCGCAGGCGGCTCTGGACAGCGCCGTCGAGCGCGGCAACGTGCTGCTGCGCCGCTTTGAGCGCGCCAACTAGGAACGATCTGTAGCGGACTGGCGGGGAGCCGCGCTTCGACGGCTCCCTGCCGCCTTTGCGGTCATGGAAAAGCGGGTCACCTTCAGCCACCGCACCTTGCCCTACCTGCTGGTGCTGCCGCAGCTGGCGATCACCGCCGTGTTCTTCTTGTGGCCGGCCAGCCAGGCCATCTACCAGTCGCTGCTGATCCAGAACCCGTTCGGGTTGTCCTCCCAGCTCGTCTGGTTCGAGAACTTCGTCGAACTGTTCCAAGATCCGCTCTACCTGGGATCGTTCAAGACCACGGCGTTCTTCAGCGCCTGCGTCGCCGGGCTCTCCATGGCGCTGGCGCTCTGGCTTGCGGTCATGGCCGACCGCGTGGTGCGCGGGGCGACGGCCTACAAGACCCTGCTGCTGTGGCCCTACGCCGTGGCCCCGGCGGTCGCCGGCGTGCTCTGGCTGTTCATGTTCAACCCCTCGATCGGCCTCGTCAGCTTCTACCTGAAGCAGCTCGGCTATCACTGGAACCACGTGCTGAACGGCGCCGAGGCGATGGGGCTGGTGATCGTCGCCGCGGCCTGGAAGCAGGTCAGCTATTGCTTCATCTTCTTCCTCGCCGGCCTGCAGGCGATCCCGCGCTCGCTGATCGAGGCGGCGGCGATCGACGGCGCCGGGCCCGGCCGGCGCTTCTGGACCATCGTCTTCCCGCTGCTGTCGCCGACCGCCTTCTTTCTGCTGGTCGTCAACATCGTCTATGCCTTCTTCGACACCTTCGGCATCATCCATGCGGTGACCAAGGGCGGTCCGGGCAAGGCGACCGAGATCCTGGTCTACAAGGTCTACAAGGACGGCTTCGTCGGCCTCGACCTCGGCAGCTCGGCGGCGCAGTCGGTGGTGCTGATGGTCGTCGTCATGTCGCTGACCGTGATCCAGTTCCGCTATATCGAGCGGCGCGTGCATTACTGAGGGCCCGGAATGGTCGAGCGACACGCCTGGCTCACCTTTTTCTCGCACGTAGCGCTGCTGGTCGGCATCGCCATCCTGGCGCTGCCGATCTACATCACCTTCATCGCCTCGACGACGACCATCGACGCCATCGTCCACCCGCCGCTGCCGCTGGTTCCGGGCGGCCGGCTGATCGAGAACTACACCGAGGCGCTGACCCGCGGCGTCGCCCAGGCGGCCGGCACGCCGGTCCTGCTGATGATGTGGAACTCGCTGGTCATGGCGGTGGTGATCGCGGTCGGCAAGATCGCCATCTCGATCCTCTCGGCCTACGCCATCGTCTACTTCCGCTTTCCCTTCCGGATGCTGTGCTTCTGGACCATCTTCGTCACCCTGATGCTGCCGGTCGAGGTGCGCATCCTGCCGACCTACGAGGTCGTCGCCGACCTCGGCCTGCTGAACAGTTACGCCGGACTGACCGTGCCACTGATCGCCTCAGCCACGGCGACCTTCCTGTTTCGCCAGTTCTTCATGACCGTGCCGGACGAGCTGATCGAAGCGGCACGGATCGACGGCGCCGGGCCATGGAAGTTCTTCAAGGACATCCTGCTGCCGCTGTCGCGCACCAACGTCGCGGCGCTGTTCGTCATCCTCTTCATCTATGGCTGGAATCAGTACCTTTGGCCCCTGCTGATCACCACCGAATCGGACATGACGACCATCGTCATCGGCATCAATCAGATGATCGCGCCCGGCGAGGATCAGACCAACTGGCCGGTCGTGATGGCGACGACGATGCTGGCGATGCTGCCCCCGGTCCTGGTCGTCGTTGTCATGCAGAAACTGTTCGTCCGGGGCCTGATCGAATCCGAGAAGTGAGGCGAAGGATGGCGGACCGATGGCTGAGGTGAGCCTGCACGGCGTCGAGAAGGTCTATCCGAACGGCTTCAAGGCGATCCACGGCATCGACGTCGAGATCGCCGACGGCGAGTTGATCGTCCTGGTCGGGCCCTCCGGCTGCGGCAAGTCGACCCTGCTGCGGATGGTGGCCGGCCTCGAGACGGTGAGCAGCGGCGAGATCCGGATCGGCGAGCGGCTCGTCAACCACCTCGAGCCCAGAGAGCGCGACATCGCCATGGTGTTCCAGAACTATGCGCTCTACCCGCACATGAACTGTTACAACAACATGGCTTACGGCCTGAAAAACCGCGGCCTGCCGAAGGCGGAAATAGAGCGGCGCGTGCGCGCGGCGGCCGGCGTTCTCGAGCTTGAGCAGCTCTTGGACCGCAGGCCGAGCCAGCTCTCCGGCGGCCAGCGCCAGCGCGTCGCCATGGGCCGGGCGATCGTCCGCGAGCCGGCCGTGTTCCTGTTCGACGAGCCGCTCTCCAACCTGGACGCCAAGCTCAGGGTGCACATGCGGGTCGAGATCAAGCGGCTGCAGCAGAGCCTGAACACCACCAGCATCTACGTCACCCACGACCAAGTCGAGGCGATGACCCTGGGGCACCGCCTGATGGTCCTGAACGAAGGCCGAGTCGAGCAGCTCGGCACGCCAATCGAGCTCTACGAGACCCCGGCCACCACCTTCGTCGCCGGCTTCATCGGCTCGCCGGCGATGAACTTCCTGCCGGCGCGGATCGGCGCCGACGGCGCGCATGTCGAGCTGCCGGGCGGCGAGCGGGTCAGGCTGTCGGGCGGCGGCCATATGCCGCACGCCGGCAAGGCCGTCATCGTGGGCATTCGGCCCGAGCACCTGGCGGATCTCGGCGAGGGCAACAATGCCGTGCGTCTGAGCGTCGACTTGATCGAACAGCTCGGCGCGGACACCCTGGTGCACGGCCACTTCGGCGGCGACAAGACGGCGCTGACGGTGCGCCTGCGCGGAGTGCGCAGCCTGCGCCAGGGCGAGGCGCTGCCGCTGCGCGTCCTGCCCGCGCATCTGCACCTGTTCGACCCAGCCAGCGGCGCGCGCCTCGCCGATGCATAAGGATTAAGGATGTCCCGCTCCGTCCCGTCCAGCTTGGTCAAGGTTTGCACCCGGGCCGACTTGGATGCGCGCAAGCGCCTGATCTTCAAGCATGGGCGAAAACAGATCGTCCTGTTCCAGACCGAACGGGGCATCTACGCCTGCAACAATCGCTGCCCGCACGAGGGCTATCCCCTGAACGTCGGCACGCTCAGCGACGGCCGCGTGTTGACCTGTAACTGGCACAACTGGAAGTTCGATCTCGAGAGCGGCGAGACCCTGGTCGGCGGCGATGAGCTCAGGCGTTATTCGGTGACGGTGCGCGACGGCGCTGTCTGGCTCGATCTGTCCGACGCGCCGATGGAAAAGCGCCGCGCTCAAGCCCTGAAGAACCTGCGCGAGGCCTTCGACGATTACGAGTACGACCGCATCGCCCGCGAGCTGGCTCGGCTGCAGCTGGCCGGCGCCGATCCCCTCGAAGGCCTGAAGCAGGCGATCGGTTGGAGCCACGACCGGCTGGAGTTCGGCATGACCCATGCCCAGGCTGCCGCTCCGGACTGGCTGAACCTGGGCCAGCGCCGGGCCAAGGGCGCCGCGAAGCAGCTCGTGCCCGTGCTCGAAGCGGTGGCCCACTTCGCCTGGGACACGCTGCGCGAGCCGGTTTATCCCTATCCCAGGAAGGTCAGGACTTTCGACGGCCCCGGCCTCGTCGCCGCCATCGAGGCCGAGGACGAGACAGGTGCCGTCGCCTTCGTTCGCGGCGCGCTGAAAGAAGGCCTGGGCTTCGCCGAGTTGGGGCCGTGGCTGAGCCGGGCCGCCCTGGCCCACTACCAGGATTTCGGCCATTCGATCATTTACGTCTACAAGACCCGGCAGCTGGCCGAGCGGCTGGGGCCGGAACTGCTGGAACCGCTGCTGTTGCCGCTGGTCCGCAACCTGGTCTACGCCCAGCGCGAGGACCTGATTCCTGAGTTCAAGAGCTATGGCGCAACGCTCGCGGCCTGGGACGGCCGCGGTTCGGCCCCGGCCCGGCCGGAAGACTTCCGCGGCGCCTCGGTCACCGCCGCGCTGCAACGCGCGCGAGCGGCCAGCGGCGATCCGGCCGCGCTTTACCAAGCGCTCCTCGACGCGCTGGCCTGGAACTTCCTGCACTACGACACCGCGGTTCAGGAGCGCACAGACAATCCGGTCTCGCGCAACATCGGCTGGCTCGACTTCACCCACGGCATCACTTTCGCCAACGCGGTGCGGGCGCAGTGCGGGCGCACGCCGGCCCTGTGGCCGCAGGGGCTGGCGCAGATGGCCTGTTTCGCCGGCCGCAATGCCGGCTTCCTCGATCCGGAGGTCGACGCGGCCGAGTGGCGGGTCGCCGAGCCGCTCGCCTTGGTCGACGCCGCGCTCGACCGCCTGTTCGACCACGGCGAAATCGAGCATATCGTCGCCTGCCACTATCTGAAGACGCTGACGGCGGCGCGCGAGGAGATGCGGGCGGCGCCGCAGGCGCGCTGGGCGCCGACCCTGGCGGCCGCCCTCAACCGACTGCTGCACTCGCCGCTGAAACGCCGGCACGCCCTGCGCACCGCGCATCAGGCGCTGAGCTTCGTCGCCCAGGAGGGCTGAGCGCGAGCGTCAGCGGCGGCGGTAGGCGACGAAGGACTCGTCGAGGAACCAGAGTCCGCCGTGGCGCTGCAGGACGGCCTGGGTGGCGTCCAGGTACTCGCCTTTGGCCAGCGCTTCCGTCAATTGATCGTCGGGAATCTGCGCCACGTAGACGGCGGCGTTCCAGGCCGCCAGCAGGGTCGAGGTACCGATGTTGTTGCCGATCTCGTCCGGCAGCGCGTGCAGGTGATAGCGGAACAGCGAGCCCTCGTCCGCCGGTCCGACGAAACGCAGGTCGGGCATCTCGTCGTGCAGCGTCTGCTCCAGCTGCGTGATCAGTTCGTGGCCGGGGGTCCGGAACGGATCCTCGCCCGGCCAGATGCGCTGGATGATCTCCATGCCCGGATCGCGGCCGGTCGCCTGGATCACCACCATGCGCCCGTTCGGCGCGAGCCCTCGCGCCAACGGCCCCAGCACATTGCGGACCTTGGTCTCCGCCGGCTGGCGCGCGCGATAGGGCTGCGAGGCGATGATCAGGTCGAAGCCGCCGTCGATGCCTTCGCGCTTGGGGATCACCGAGTCGAGGACGAAGCGCTGGTCGGCGCGGTAGAGCACCATCACCGAGGGCTCGACATAAAGCGGATTGCCGGTGCGCCCGCCGGTGCGGGTCTGCCAGCCTTCGGCCAGGCGCGGCTGCAGCGCGCGGATTTGGGCGTCGAATTCGTGCGCCGTCTGGCCTTCGAGCGGCACCTCCCACCAGTTCAGGCGGTTCGCGTTCTCGGGCTTGCGCGGCCGCAGGCTGGTCGCCTCTGCATAGTACATGTTGGTGACCACCAGCACCGTCGGCGGATGCTCGAAGAAGCGGTCGGCCATCTTCTCCAGGCTGAGGCGAACGTCCTCGAGGCTGATTTCCTTGCCGACGACAAGAAGCGGCACCATGGGAAAGCGGCGGTGCAGGTCGCGCATCACCCGGTTCAGCACCGTGGCATCGCCCATGCCGGCGTCGAATACGCGCAGAGCCGGCGGCACCGGATCGAGCTGCGCCACCTCGCGGCCGATACGCTCGGAAATAGCCGACTTCTCGCCGCAGGTGGTGACAAACAGCAGGTACTTCTCGCGGTTGTCGAAGAAGCGGAAGTGTTTGGGCGATTTGCGGTCTGCGTCTGTCATTGGCGCCAGCGTTCCCCAGGGCGACCGGCATTCTAGCGGCTGCGCCCGCCAGGCGACAGGCGATACGCGCCGGTTGAGATGCACCGCCATTGCCGGCGACGCGGCCGCGGGGTCACAATCGTGGGGATGCGGCGTCGCCGACGATGAGGACAACAATCATGCAGGTCAGTTTGTTCGCCCCCTTGATCAATCCCTACCATACGCCCGAGTTCCTGGCCGCGCTCGGCCCCGCCGCCGAGTCCCGGGGTTTCCACTCGATCTGGGTCGGCGAGCACGTCTTGCTGTTCGACGACTACGCCTCGACCTATCCCTATGCCAAGGACGGCAAGATCCGCGTCGCCGAAGACGCCGGCCTGCTGGAAAATTTCACCGCCCTCGCCTTCCTCGCCGCGCACACCAGCCGCATCCGCCTCGGCACCGGCATCTGCCTGGTGCCCCAGCGCAACCCGGTCTACACCGCCAAGGAGGCGGCGGCCGTGGACTATTTGTCGGGCGGCCGCCTCGACTTCGGCGTCGGCGTCGGTTGGCTGAAGGAGGAGTTCGAGGCCCTGGGCGTGCCCTTCGAGCGACGCGGCGCCCGCGCGCGCGAATATCTCGAGGTGATCCGCCGGCTCTGGTGCGATCCGGTTTCAGAATTCGAAGGCGAGTTCTATACCCTGCCGCCGAGCCGGCAGTTCCCGAAGCCGGTACAACGCCCGCATCCGCCGATCTTCTTCGGCGGCGAAAGCGAGGCGGCGCTGCGCCGCGTCGCCGATTTGGGCCAGGGCTGGTACGGCTTCAACCTGACGCCCGAGGAGGCGGGCGAGCGCATCGGCCGGCTTCGCGCCCTGTTGGCCGAGCGCGACCGTCGCCCGAAAGACGTGCAGATCGCCGTCGGTGCATACCTGCATCCCGTGGATGCCGCGGCGGTGGCGCGCTATCGGGAGGCCGGCATCGACCAATTGGTGCTATTGCTGCTGGCCCGCAACGTCGGAGAAATGCAAGCCCGGCTCGATTCCTTCGCCGAGGACGTGCTGGCGGCAGCCTGAGTCGGCGTCCACGGCTCGGCGTCAGCCTTTGCCGGACTGGACTTTTTCACGCCGAACGCGATAAATGACGCCAAGTTCGCTGCATCGAACGGGTAGCGAGCACAACCCATTGCGGCGCGCCGGCAGCCGTCGGCGACCGAATCGGGGGCACGAAAAGACGACGCGCCGTCGGTCCCGCCCGGCGGCCCAACCCAAGGGAGCGATAGCCCATGCGTTTCAAGACACTCCTCCTGGCTAGCGCCGTCGCGGTCGCGATGACTGTGGCCGCCGAAGCCAAGGAGCTGAAATTCGCCTTCCAAGGCACCCTGAATTCACTCGATCCCTACAACCTGAACGAGACCTTTCACCTCAGCTATCAGGGCAACATCTACGAGGGCCTGATCCGCCGCGGTGGCGGCCTGGAGATCGAACCGGCGCTGGCGGCGAAGTGGGAGGTGTTGGAGCCGACGCGCTGGCGCTTCTATCTGCGCAAGGGCGTGAAGTTCCATGACGGCCGCGACTTCACCGCCGACGACGTCGTGTTCTCGGCCGACCGCGTCCGCGCCGACGGCTCGGACCTGAAGACCCGCATCGCCGACGACACCAAGGTGATCAAGGTCGACGACTACACCGTCGATTTCGTGACCTCGGCGCCGAACCCGATCCTGCATGTCGAGTGGGGCACCTGGTACATCATGTCGAAAAGCTGGGCCGAGGAGAACAACGCCGTCAGCCCGCAAAGCCTCGCCGGCACGCAAGAGAATTATGCCACCCGGCACGCCAACGGCACCGGCCCGTTCAAGCTGGTCAGCCACGAGTCCGGCGTGAAGACGGTGGCCGAAGTCAACCCGAACTGGTGGGACAACGCCAACAAGGAACACAACCTGACCAAGGTCATCTTCACCCCGATCGCCTCCGACGCAACCCGCGTCGCCGCGCTGCTCTCGGGGCAGGTCGATTGGGCCGATCCGATCCCGGTGCAGGACCAGAAGCGGGTCCAGGACAATGCCGGCACGCGGATGCTGATCGGGCCCGAGCTTCGGACCATCTTCCTCGGCTTCGACCAGTACAACGACGAGCTTCTGTACTCGAACATCAAGGGCAAGAACCCGTTCAAGGACAAGCGCGTGCGCGAGGCCTTCTACCGCGCCGTCGACATCGAGGCGATCAAGGACAAGGTCATGCGCGGTCTCTCGGCGCCGTCGGCGCTGATGATCGCGCCCAGCCTGACGGCGATTCCCGAGGCCCGCTTCAAGCGGCTGGGGTACGATCCCACCAAAGCCAAGCAGCTGCTTGCCGATGCCGGCTATCCGGGTGGCTTCGAGGTGGGCATGGACTGCCCGAACGACCGCTACGTCAACGACGAGGCGATCTGCCAGGCGGCCGTCTCGATGCTCGCCAAGGTCGGCATCAAGGTGAACCTGCTGGCCCAGCCGAAGGCCAAGTACTTCCCGAAGATCCTGGCGCCCAATCTGGAGACCAGCTTCTATCTTCTGGGCTGGACGCCGGGCAGCCTCGACTCCTGGAACGTGCTGTACAACATCCTCGGCTGCCCGCGGGTCTCGGCCGACGCGCCGGTCTGGAACAAGGAAGACCGGGAGAAGATCAGCCGAGGCAAGTTCAATGTCGGCGGGTACTGCAACCCAAAGGTCGATGAACTGACGGACGAGATCCTGAGCGAGACCGACGTCGACAAGCGCAACGCGATGATCGAGGAAGCCTATGCGCTGACGATCGACGACATTGGCTATATCCCGCTGCACCAACAGGCGCTGGCCTGGGGCGTCGCCAACAAGGTCGAGCTCAAGCAGCGCGCCGACAACCAGTTCGCCTGGCGCCACGTGGTGGTGAAGTAGCCGGGCGATACGATTGACCCGGACCCCGGCGCGGCCGGGGTCCGGGCCGGTACCGCATTGACGATCCGGACTTCGCGATGATCGCGCTGGTCATTCGACGCTGCATCCAGTCGATCGTGGTCATGCTGGTGGTCGCCCTGCTGGCGTTCACGCTGTTCCGTTACGTCGGCGATCCGGTCGCCATGATGGTCGGGCAGGATACCTCGCTGCAGGAGCGCGCGGCGCTCAGGGACCGGCTCGGCTTGAACGACCCGGTGCCGATTCAGTTCGGCCGTTTCGTCCTGAACACGGTGCAAGGCAGGTTCGGCATCTCCTATCAGATCGGGCGCCCGGTCTCGGACCTGCTGTCCGAGCGCCTACCGGCGACCCTGGAGCTGTCGCTCATCGCCGCTCTCTTCGCCCTTTTCGTCGGCATCCCGATGGGCGTCTACACGGCGCTGCATCCCCGGCGCTGGCTCAGCAAGGTGTTCCTGACCGCCTCGCTGATCGGCATCTCGCTGCCGACCTTCCTGATCGGCATCCTGCTGATCCTGCTGTTCGGCGTCATTCTCGGCTGGCTGCCGACTTTCGGCCGCGGCGAGGTGATCCGGCTGGGCTGGTGGACGACCGGCCTGCTGACGGCGAGCGGCTGGCAGTCGATCCTGATGCCGGCCTTCACCCTGGGCATGTTCCAGCTGACCTTGATCATGCGGCTGGTCCGCTCGGAGATGCTGGAGGTGCTGCGCACCGACTACATCAAGTTCGCCCGCGCCCGCGGCTTGAGCAACCGGGCGGTGAATTTCGGCCATGCGCTGAAGAACACGCTGGTCCCGGTCATCACCATCACCGGACTACAGCTGGGCAGCATCATCGCCTTCGCCATCATCACCGAGACAGTGTTCCAGTGGCCCGGCATGGGTCTGTTGTTCCTGCAGTCGATCCAGTTCGTCGACATTCCGATCATGTCGGCGTATCTGGTGCTGATCGCGCTCTTCTTCGTCGCCATCAACCTGATCGTCGATCTTCTCTACCATGTCGTCGACCCGCGCCTGCGGGTCGAGGTCGGCGGCGCCCATGGCTAGCCCGATGCTCGGCCTCGACCGCGCCAACGATTCCGTGCGCCGCTTCTTCGACGGCGATATCTGGTACAGCTTCACCCGGTCCAAGGTGACCATGGTGGCGGCCGCGGTGACCGCGCTGATCATGCTCTCCGCCCTGTTCGCACCTTGGCTCTCGCTACAGAACCCCTTCGATCCGGCGAGCCTGAACCTGCTGGAGGCCTTCAAGCCGCCAGCCTGGGAGGAAGGCGGCACCTGGGCCTACCCGCTGGGCACCGACGATCAGGGCCGCGACATCTATTCGGCGATCCTCTACGGCAGCCGGGTCTCGCTCATGGTCGGCTTCGCTGGCGTCATCTTCGCCATGCTGCTGGGCGTCGGTCTCGGCCTGCTGGCCGGCTATGTCGGCGGCGCCGTCGACGCCGTCATCATGCGCGTCGCCGATGTGCAGATCAGTTTTCCCACCATCCTGATTGCGCTGCTGATCGACGGCGTCATGCGCGGCATTCTGCCCCGGCACCAGCACGACGAGCTGGCGCTCTATGTTCTGGTCCTGGCCATCGGGCTGTCGGGCTGGGTGCAGTTTGCCCGCACCGTGCGCGGCTCGGCCATGGTCGAGCGCAACAAGGAATACGTACAGGCCGCGCGCGTCATCGGCGTGCCGCCGCGGATCATCATGCTGCGCCACGTGCTGCCCAACGTCATGGGCCCGGTGCTGGTGATCGCCACCATCGGCCTTGCCGTGGCGATCCTGACCGAGGCCACCTTGAGCTTTCTCGGCGTCGGCGTGCCGCCGACCGAGCCCTCGCTCGGCACGCTGATCCGCATCGGCCAGGATTTCCTGTTCTCCGGAGAATGGTGGATCGTCATCTTTCCCGGCGCCGTGCTGGCGATCCTGGTCCTGGCGGTGAACCTGTTCGGCGACTGGCTGCGCGACGCGCTGAACCCGAAGTTGCGCTGAACTCATCCCTTGCACGGCGCTTGGCCGCCGATGGACAATATCCGGCAGAGGAGATCGTCCATGAGCGACGCCGCCCGCAGCCATCGTTATGCCTTCGATGTCCGGCCTTTGGCGCCGAGCTTCGGGGCCGAGATCCTGGGCGTCGATCTGGCACAGCCAGTGGACGAGCCGTTGTTCGCCGACCTCTACCGGGCCTTCCTCGACTATCAGCTGTTGCTGTTTCGCGACCAGGCGCTGCCTCACGCCGCCCAGGTCGGCTTCGCCCGCCGTTTCGGCGAGGTGCAGATCCACGTCATGAACCAGTACCTGAATGCCGAGTTCCCGGAACTTTACACGCTATCGAACGTCGGCCCGGACGGCAGGCCAGCGGGCAAGCACCCGGACAAGGGCACGATGTACTGGCATACCGACAATTCCTGGTCGAAGGTGACGGGCCAGGCGACCATGCTCTTTGTCGAGGTCGCGCCTGCGAAGGGCGGCGGCACCGAATGGGCCGACATGTACGCCGCCTACGAGCTTCTGGACGAAGCCGTGAAGCGGCAGCTGGCCGGGATGCGCGCCGTGCATGATCTGAACTTTTCGCGCACGCGCCGCCACGGCGAGGACCCGATGACCGAGGAGCAGCGGCGCCAGAAGCCGCCGGTCGACCATCCGATCGTCCGCACCCACCCGGAGACGGGGCGCAAGTGCCTGTATCTCGGCGACCACGCGTCGCACATCCTCGGCCTTGCCCTCGACGAAGGCCGCGCCATGGTCGAAGAGCTGAATGCGCGCATCGTCAGCCCCGAAGTGGTCTATTCGCACCGCTGGCGGCGCCGCGATTTCGTCGTCTGGGACAACCGCTGCCTGCTGCACCGCGCCTTGCCTTACGATACCGCCAGCGAGACCCGCGTCATCCGCCGCTGCACGGTGCTTGGCCAGATCCCGGTCTAGCGCTTGGTCGTGTAGTTCCGCATAGCGCCGGCCGAGCTACTCGGCGAGAAACTCGCCGACCACCTTGAGGAAGCTGTCGAGCTGGTCGTGGTGCAGCCAGTGGCCGGCGCCTTCGATGTTGACGCAGCGCACGTCGTTGAAATGCGCGGCGCGGCCGTCCTTGGAGGGCTCGCTGGCCCAGCTTTCGGTGCCGCGCAGCAGCAGCACCGGGCAGCTGATCCGGCCCCACAGTTCGCGCACCCGCTCGGGCGAGATTCCGTAGGGCGGCGTTGCCCGCACGTAGTTGTCGAACTTCCAGCTGTAGGTGCCGTCCTCGTTCTGGTTGACGCCGTGCACGGTCAGGTGGCGGGCCTGCTCGGGCGACAGATGCGGGTTGGCCTCCTGCATGCGCTGCCAGGCTTCTTCCAGGCTGGCATAGCGCCGCGGCACCCGGCCGGAGAGCTCGCGTAGCTCGTCGACCCAGGCCTCGTAGCGCTCGACGGTCGACTTGGCGGCGACCTCCTTCATGGCCTTGGGCGACAGGCCCAGGCCCTCGATGGCGATCAGTTTGTGCACGTTCTGCGGATAGAGGCCGGCGTAGAGCAGGCTGACCATGCCGCCCAGCGAGTGCGCCAGGATGGTGATCGGCGTCAGCTTGGTCTGATGCAGCAGCTGGGCGATGTCGTAGACCAGCTCGGGCAGGTTGTAGCTGCCGCCCAGCATCCATTGCGAATCGCCGTGGCCACGCAGGTCGGGGGCGATCAGGTGATAGTCCTGGCGCAGCGCGCGGGCGACCCAGTCCCAGTTGCGGCAATGGTCGCGGCCGCCGTGCACCAGCAGCATCGGGGGCGCCTCGGCATTGCCCCAATCGACGTAATGCAGTCTGAGGCGCTGCGAAAAGTAGGCGTGCGAGGTCGGTCCGGAGATTTGCTCGAGCATGGCGATATCTGTACGCGAAACCTTGGGAAAGGGAAGCCCCTGCCCGCATCTGGCGTCAACCGCGGCGCGCCTCGTTCAGAGCCGTGATCAGCCGCGTGATCGGCCCCTCGTTGGCGGTCAGGCCGAGGCCGGCGGAGAAGTGGCCGCGGGCCCAGATGAAGCGGTTCGCCGCCGGCACGGCCCAGCGCTCGGCCAGCGCCAGGCCGCCAGGGAACGGCGTCACCACGTCCTCGCTGCCCAGCACCATGACGATCCGCTCGGCGGGCATGGCAGGATGATCGCCGGGCTCGACCAGGGGGCGCCACGGCGCCAGCGCCGCGGCATCCCAGCCGGCGGCGGCGAGCTTTTCGGGCAGGCCGAGGGCGCCGGCCAGGCCGCCGCCGTTCAGCGTGCCCGAGACATCGCCGCTGGTCGTGCACAGCAGCAGGGCGTCCGGCCGCAACTCGTCCGGCCAGCCGGCGGCAGCGCTGGCGACGAGCTGAGAGGCCAGGGCGCCGAGGCTGATGCCGGCCACCGCGACCGGCCCCGAGCTGGTGGCGCGGGCCCAGCGGATCAGCTCTCCGACCTCACCGGCCCATGCCTGCATCAGCGCGATCATGCCGAGCGGCGCCCAGGCCAGCACCGGCTCGCCCCCGTAGAAGCCCTGCGGCCGGCGCCGACCGTGCCAGGGTCCCTCGACCCGGACCACGCGCAGCCCCCGCGCCGTCAGCTGCGGGATCGGATCGCGGCTGTCGGGCCAGAACTCCATTTCCATGGTGATGCCGTGCAGAAAGATCAGGGTCGGCGGCTCGAGCGCCGCTTCCGGCTCGAACACCCGCGCCCAGGCCGTGCTTGGCGTACCGGCTGCCGTCGAAGGGAAGCGGAGCCAGTATTGCGGCCCGGACGGGCCCGGAACCCGGGCCGAGGCTTGGCGCTCCACTTCCGCGGGCGCGGGAAAGGCGATGCCGTCAAGCCGCTGGCGCTGCCGGCGGTCCACCTCCGCCGGTCCAGGAATATCGAAGGCCACCGGCGGCAGGCGGGTCTGCAACGCCAGCGGCAAGAAGCCGGCGCGGGCCAGCATCAGGCGCTCCGCCGCCCGGCGCCGGCGCACCTCGGCCTCGACGCGCTGGGCCGTCTTGGGCGCCGGCTGCGAGAAAAATGCCCGCTCCCAGGCGCCGGCCGCCTCAGCGTAGTCGCGGCGGCGTCGGGCGATGTCGGACAGAACCTTGTCCAGCAGGCGGCGGTTGCCGGCGGGATTTGCGGGAAGCGCCTGCCAGAAGCGTTCGGCGTCGCCGTCGGCCACCAGAGCGGCCGCCCAGGCGCGCGACAGCGGCAGGTACCACTGCGCAATCAGGTTCAGCGCGGCGCGGTCGAACCACGGCCGCTGCCACAGCCGGGCGATCGGATCGCGAAACAGCCATTGTCCGGGCGGCGCCGGCAGTCGCGACCGCGGCTTGCTGCGCGCCGCCACGTCCGGCCCGTCCTCAACGGCCCGCGAATTTCGGCGGCCGCTTTTCGGCAAAGGCCCGTTGGCCCTCGCGATAGTCCTCGCTGGCCAACGCCGCGAGCACCTTGGTCTCGATCTCCACGGCCTTGGCTTGGGCCTCCCCCGCCATCAGTGCGCCGAGCACGAACTTGGCCCCGGCGAGCGAGATCGGCGCGTTCGCGGCCAGGCGCTGGGCCAGGGCGGCGGCCGCGCCGAACGCCGGGCCCTCCGTGACATCGTCCAGCAGGCCGAGCTGCCGGGCCTCGTCGGCGCCGAAGATTTCGGCCAGGTAGAGGATGCGCTTGGCCGCGGCCGCGCCGACGATGTTGTAGAGCTTTCGGGTCTCGCCCAGCCCGTAGATGATGCCGAGGCGGGCGGCGGTGATGCCGAAGCGGGCCTCGGCGCTGGCGATGCGGAAATCGCAGCAGAGCGCCAGGCCAAGGCCGCCGCCGACGCAGACGCCGTCGATTGCCGCGATCGTCGGTTTGGCCAGGCCGTGCAGGGCGTTCTCGGCCCCGTCCGAGGCCTCATCGTAGATCCGTCCCTGCTCCTGCGTGCTGCGCACGGCCGGGAATTCGGAAATATCGGCGCCGGCCGAGAAATGGCCGCCCGCCCCGGTCAGGATCACCGCGCGGACCGCGGGCTCGGCCTCCAGGCTCCTGAACGTCTCGGCCAGTTGCCGCCACATCGCCAGTGAGACGGCATTGCGCTTTCGCGGCCGGTTGAGGGTGACGACGGCAATGCCCTCGGCTCTCTTCTCGACGACGATCTCGTTCATGGGCCTTCTCTCCCCTTGGTCGCGTGCCGCGGCTTTTCTAACCGATATGGGAGCGCCGGTCAGCTGCCGCCATTTCGGCCGGCGAGGCGGTCGGTTAACATGGCGCGAGCAACCACCCGATGCCGGCGGCGAGGCGATGCGTATCCTGATCACCGACAAGCATTTTCCAGACGACATCGATGTCGAGCGCGAGGCCGGCGGGTCCGCGGCCGAGTTCCAGGTCTTCAATGATGGCGCCGAGGTGCCGGACGAAGCCTGGGCCTGGGCGGAAGCGCTGGTCACCTATCGCTGCACCCAGCTGGTCACCGAAAAGATCGAGCGGCTGCGAAACTGCCGCGTCGTCGTCCGCGGCGGCGTCGGCTTTGACGGCCTTGATCTCGAAGCCTTCGGCGCCCGCGGCATCGCCGTCTGCAACGTCCCCGACTATGGCACCACCGAGGTCGCCGACCACGCGCTGGCCCTGATGCTGGCGCTCAGGCGCGGCATCGTCAGCTACCATGACGGCCTGCGCGCCGACCCGCGCGCCAACTGGTCCTACGAGCACCAGCGTTGCCTGGCGCGGCTGAGGGGCAGCCGTTACGGCGTCGTCGGGCTTGGCCGCATCGGCATGGCCGCGGCCCGGCGCGCCCGCGCCTTCGACATGGAAGTGGTCTTCTACGACCCCTACCTGCCGCCCGGCGCCGATCTCGCCACCGGCTACCTCAGGGCCGAGCGCATCGAAGAGCTGGTCGAGAGCGCTGATGCGATCAGCCTGCATACGCCGCTGTCGCGGGAGACCGAGAAGTTCATCGACGCCGCGCTGTTGACCCGCATGAAGCCAGGCGCGGTGCTGGTCAACACCTCGCGCGGCCCGGTGGTCGACATCGACGCCCTGTACGCGGCACTGCGGGACGGCCCGATCGGCGGTGCCGCCCTCGACGTATTGCCGAGCGAGCCGCCTGAGGACCATCCGCTGATCCGCGCCTACGCCGCCCGCGAGGACTGGCTCGACGGCCGTTTGATCCTGACCCCGCACGCCGCCTTCTACAGCGTCCCGGGGCAACGCGACCTGCGCCGCAAGTCGATCGAGACCATTCGCGGCTATCTCGCGGGCGAGCCACCGAGAAATTGCGTCAACGCGCCCGCGCTGGGGCTGAACCGCCAGGACCCCCCGGCGGGAGGAGGAAAACGCCAATGAAGCTTGGACTCGTGCTCGGCTATTCGGGCGCCGCCATGTCGCTGCCCATGGATCTGGTCCGTCATGCCGAATCGCTCGGCTTCGATTCGGTCTGGACCTCGGAGGCCTACGGCTCGGACGCGATTTCTCCCGCCGCCTGGGTGCTGGCCCAGACCAGCCGCATCAAGGTCGGCACCGCGATCATCCAGATGCCGGCGCGCACCCCGGCAATGGCGGCGATGACGGCGATGACCTTGCAGGCGCTTTCGGGCGGGCGCTTCGTCCTCGGCGTCGGCCCGTCGGGGCCGCAGGTGATCGAGGGCTGGCACGGCGTCCCCTATGGCCGGCCGCTGACCCGGACGCGCGAGTACATCGAGATCATCCGCAAGATCCTGGCGCGCGAGGCACCGTTGGAGCACGAGGGCTTCCACTACCAGATTCCCTATCGCGGCGAAGGCGCGAGCGGCCTGGGCAAGCCGCTGAAGAGCATCATGCATGGTGATCCCGGCCTGAAGATCTATACCGGGACCATCGCGCCGGCCGGGATCAGGATGAGCGCCGCGGCCGCCGACGGCATGTTCCCGTTCTGCATGGACCCGGAAAAGTTCGAGCTGATGGCGCCGCACCTGGAGGCCGGTTTCGCCGAGGCCGGCGGCGGCAAGAGCCTAGAAGACTTCGACATCCTGCCCTTTGTCCGCATCCGCCTCGGCGGCGACCTGGAGGCCTGCCGCCTGCCGGTGAAGCAGCAGCTGGCGCTTTACATCGGCGGCATGGGCGCACGCGACAAGAACTTCTACAACGACTATGCCAAGCGGCTGGGCTACGAGGAAGAGGCGGCGAAGATCCAGGACGCCTTTCTTGGTGGCCGGCGCGCGGAGGCGGTGGCGCTGGTCCCCGACAGTCTCGTCGACGAGGTCTCGCTGATCGGCCCCAAAGAGCGCGTGCTGGAGCGGCTCGGGGCCTGGAAACAGGCCGCCGCCGAGCGCCGGGTCGACACCTTGCTGGCCGCCGGCGCCACGCCCGAAGCCCTGAGCCTCCTGGCCGAGGCGGTGCTCTGAGGCCAGCGCCGGCGCGGCCGGTTGCCGCAGGCCCGATGCACGCCTTACGCCGGCCTGCGGCCTCGTCTAAACTCCGCCACGGCAGACCGTATAAGGAGAGCCGCATGCAGCTCGGCATGTTCATGCAGCCGGTGCACGACCCCAGTCGCGACTACACCGAGTGCCTGCAGCAGGATCGCGAGACCATCATCCTCGCCGACAAGCTCGGCTTCGCCGAGTGCTGGATCGGCGAGCACATCACCGCCACTACCGAGCCGATCACCTCGCCGCTGGTGTTCCTGGCGAGCTTGTTGAACGAGACCCGGCAGATCAAGCTCGGCACCGGCGTCTTCTGCCTGGCCATCAAGCACCCGGCGATCGTCGCCGCCGAGGCGGCGCTGTTCGACCATCTGGCCAAGGGCCGCTTTCAGATGGGCATCGGCCCCGGCGGGCTGTCCTCCGATATGGACCTCTTTGGCGTCACTCCTGACATCAATCGCGGCGAGATGGTCAAGGAATCGATCAACGCGATCCTGAAAATCTGGTCTTCCGAGCCGCCCTACGAGATCGAGGGCAAGTTCTGGAACTTCAAGATCACCGACATGTCGCGCACGGAAGAGTTCGGCGTCGGCGTCATTCCCAAGCCTTACCAGAGGCCGCACCCGCCGCTCGCCGTCTCGATCATGACCCCGGATTCGATGAGCGCCTATGCCGCCGGGCTGAACGGCTGGATCCCGATTTCCGGCGCCAGCCTGGTGCAGCCGCGCTACGTCGCGAGCCACTGGACCAAGTATTGCGAGGGCGCGGCCGCGGCCGGCCGGCCCGCGCCCAGCCCCGAGATCTGGCGCGTCGCCCGTTCGATCCTGGTGATGGACAGCGATGCCGAGGCCGAGGACCACATCGCCAATCCGGACGGGCCGTTCAACTATTTCTACCGCTACATGCTCGGCTCCTTCACCCACCGCGGCGCGCCCTGGCTGATCCGGCCCGACGGCCGCGAAGAGGACGACAGCGTCGACTGGCACCACTGCGCCCTCTCGCAGCTCGCCTACGGCAGCCCGAAGACGGTGCTGGACAAGCTGGTCTGGCTGCGCGACGTCGTCGGCGACTTCGGCACCCTGACCGTCACCGCGCACGAGTGGGACGACCCAGAGGTGCACAGGCGCTCGCTGACCCGCCTCGTCGAGGAGGTGATGCCCCGCTTCGAGCAGCACATGTCCGCGCTCAGGGCGGCGTAGCGGCCCTGAGCGCTCCGTTTCGGCGCCTTCAGAGGATCGCGGGCGACAATTCGGCGTAGACGATCCAGCCGGCCCAGGCGATCAGGACGGCGCCAAGCGGCTTGGCCAGCCGCCGGCCCCAGGGATGGTTCTTCTCCACCGCCATCACCGCGCCCAGCACCAGCATCCAGCCGACCGAGCCGACGCCGACGACGAACATCAGCAGCATCAGCGCCCAGCAGCAGCCGACGCAGAAGAGCCCGTGATCGAGTCCGAGACGGAGCGCGTTCCAGCGCTCGGCCCGGCCGCGCCAGCGCTCGATGACGAAGCTCATGGGCGTGCGGCACTTGTCGAGGCAGCGGTACTTGAGCTCGGAGAACTGGAACAGGCCGGCCAGAGCCAGTGTCGCCGCCCCGATGCTCCAGGCGTTCGTGACCAGCCAGTCGCCGTCCGACGCCAGCGCGTAGATGGCGATATAGACGCCGTGCGCGAGGACGCCGAAGCCGGCCCAGACGGCGAGATAGCCGGCGATCAACAGCGCCACCAGCAGCTTGGCGTCGGCGCGCGCCCGGATCAGCCGACGGAAGATCTCCAGGAGCGGCAGGCTGGTCGGCAACATCATCGCCGCCGTCATCAAGACCCAGCCGAAGACGAACAGCAGGCCCGGCAGAACGGCGTCGCGGAAGGCGCCGGCCTCGAGCGCCCGGCAGATCGCGCTGTCGAGGTTGAGCTCGCCGAAGCTGCCGTGGTTCAGGTAACGGCCGTAGGGCGACTGCTCCCAGGTCCACAGCACGATCCAGGCCAGGCCCAGCAACAGCCCCATGAGCGGCAGGAAATAGCTCTGATGGCGCGCGCTCCGCATCATCGCGTCCCGCACTTGTGCAATTCAGTCGATGCTGCAGGGCGAACCTCGCGGCCGGCGACTGCCGGATAGCAGCCGCCGGCAACGGCGCCCGAAGTCACGCGGCTTCGAACTGGAAGTTGCTCTGTAGCGCGTTGTGCCCCTCGAGCTCGAGGTCGATGCCGAGCGCCGGCACCTTGGAGACGTACTTCGGCGACTTGCCGACGTACACCGGCGCACCCGGCACGGTCGAGAAGATGGTGTCGGTCAGCGTCGTCGTCCCGCCCATGGCGCCCTTGTAGGGCTCGAGCTCGGCATAGCCGACGTCACCGACCTTGATCGTGCCCTTGCCTTCGCGGACATCGAAGGAGATCGGCACGCTCTCGACGGAGACAACCTCGCCGACGAGTTTCACCAGATCGGCGACCGGGCCGCCGAGCTGCCCCGTGTAGACCTTGAGCAGCGCCTCTTTCTGCGCTTCCGAGGCGTTGTCGCTGACGTAAACCGCACCCTTCCAGTTGCCCTCGAGAATATTGCCCGGAATAAAGGCGATCATCACCAGGGTCGTGCCGCCGACATCGACGCCGTCGATCGTGCCCTTGTCGAAATGCCAAGCGACGATGGTGCTGCACGTGGTGAAGTCCGGATCCTCGCCGATCCAGCACGGGCACAGCACGCGGCAATTGCAGACTTCCAGCAGCCTGCCTTCCAGCTTGTAGGCCATTCTGTTTTCCCCTCACTCGTCCAATGGTCGTTCTGGCGCCCGACACGACGCCGCACCTTCAACATCGGAGCGTTCAGAAGCGGCCAGTATGACACGCAGCTCGCGGGCAAGAAAGTCGTCCATCCGGCGTGCCGAGGCGGGAGGTGATTGCGGGCGCCGCTGCTACAACGCCTGCGATGATGATCCGGCGCTCTTGGCATCGCCCCACCAGAGTTGATGGTCAGGCCCTGCAAATGGCGGCCTGTTAGAGTGCGAGGCGGACCAGCGGCGGGAGTAGACTGGACCCTGCCGAGGACCAGGCGTATTTTTGTGTTTCGTCATGTGGCTTCCTCGAGGGTTACACGGGGCGACGCGTCCTGGGATCGGGCCATCTCCGCTGCGCTCTTTGCTCTTCAGCCCGACAGCGGCAATCGCGAGGACGGAAAGAAACCACGCGACAACCCGAGGCAACATTGCCGGAAAAAGAATCGCCGGGCAAAGCGCTGGCGAGCATAAGATGCATTCCGGACGGCTCTTATAGCTTGGTAGGTATAGCATCCGGCGGCACCTAGACAACTTCATCCCCTGAATCTTCTCTACCGAAAATAACGTTCTAGTTCCTTGAATGATGTTACGTTCCTCGCTTTGGTTGCGCTCGCTAAGGCAACGCAACCTAGGGCATGAGCCTGTCAAGTTTCGGATACAGTTGACGACTCTTTGCCGGGAACACGCACCGCTCGCTCTACAAGACAATTTCAGTTAAAAAAATCCGTCAGGAATGGTTTACAATAAGAAAAAAAACGTTATGTTACAGCCTTCGCTATCGGCTCCAATGATTTTCAGGTGTCACCAGAATGGCTCGAAAACCAGCGCGCAGGATCGACGAAAGCACGCTCACAAAGATGCAAATCCGTAAACTCAATGCCCTGAAGAAGTCCGTGGGTGATGAGATAGGAAGCAAGGCGTTTGCCGACTGGCTCGCTACACAGCCCGCAGAAAGCTCGCAGAAGGTCGACAAAAACGCGGCCAGAATCGCGGATGCGCTGCATGCATTGATCCGCTCCAAGAAATTGACCATTCCACGCGGCGGCTACATTCTGCGACGCGGCCGCGGTCGGGTCATCGTCGAACCGGGAAGCCATTAACACCGGATCTATTCGAACCTGAGATCGTGCAGGCTTGGTCGGATGTCCGGAGCCAACGGGGCGCGAGGAGCCAACGGGGCGCGATAAGGGCTCAAAATACTGCGACCCGTCCCTTTCACGTCGTCTACGCTGCGTCGCACCGGAACCAGCCAAGCCCGCTTACCAGTTCAAGTTACTTGTGAATTAGCGCCAGGCCTGTGTGAACCGGCCCTCCGCCACCATCTCCCGCGCTTGCCCCACGCCATGTTAGAGTGCCGCGGTCGCCGCGAGCGAGGACGCCATGCGCATCGACATCAGTTACGGCAAAAGCGGCGTCGCGGCCGAGGTCGCCGACGATCTCGAGGTGCGAATGATCCGCAAGCCCGAAATGCCGGCCCTCGCCAAATCTGAGGCGGCGATCGAAGCGGCGCTGGAACGGCCGGTCGGCGCCCCGCCGCTCGCCGAGCTGGCGCGCGGCAAGCGCAGCGCCTGCATCCTGATTTGCGACATCACTCGGCCGGTGCCGAACCGCCTGTTCCTGCAGCCGCTGATACGGCAGCTGATCGAAGCGGGCCTTAGCGCGGGCGACATCACTGTTCTGATCGCCACCGGCCTGCACAGGCCGGCGGACGACGACGAGGTGGCCGAGCTGGTCGGCGATCCCTGGGTCATGGACACGGTCAGGATTGCCAACCATTTCGCCCGTAACGACGACGACCATGTCGACCTCGGCGTCACGCCGACGCGCGGTACCCGCATCCGCCTGGACCGCCGCTTCGTCGAGGCCGAGCTGAAAATCGCCACCGGCCTGGTCGAGCCCCACTTCATGGCCGGCTATTCGGGCGGCCGCAAGGTGATTGCGCCCGGCGTCGCCCACGCCGAGACCATCACCACCTTCCACAGCGCCCGCTTCATGGAACACCCGCTGGCCGCCAACTGCGTCCTCGACGGCAACCCCCTGCACGAGGAGCAGCTCGAGGTGGTGAAGATGCTTGGCGGGGTCTTGGCGATCAACACGGTGATCAACGAGTCGCGCGAGCTCGCCTACGTCAATTTCGGCGAGATCCTGGCCAGCCACGCCGAGGCGGTCAGCTTCACCCGGGGCTTCGTCGAAGTCCCGATCGAGCAGCGCTACGCCACGATCCTGACCAGCGCCGCCGGTTATCCGCTCGACAAGACCTATTACCAGACCATCAAGGGCATGGTGGCCCCCATGGAAATCCTGGCCCCCGGCGGCGACCTGATCGTCGCCTCGGAATGCTCGGAGGGCATGGGTTCACAGCATTTCGTCGATGCGCAGCGCCGCTTCGTCGAGCAAGGACCGGAACGCTTCCTCGCCACCTTGTGCGAGAAGTCCCACGCCGATATCGACGAGTGGCAGACCGAGATGCAATTGAAGCCGATGCGCATCGGCTCGATCCACCTGTTCAGCGGCGGCCTGCCAGAGTCCGACCACGGCCTTACCGGCGTCAACGTGGTCCGCGATCTGGGCCAGGCGGTGATGCGGAGCGTCGCCCGCTCAGGCGAGCGGCGGATCGCGGTGATCCCCGAGGGTCCCTACGTGGTGCCCGTCTACAGGCCCTCCGCCTGAGCGCATGCCGGTGGTATCTACGTTGCGCGATCGGCCGAGCCACCTGCATCTCGACCCGCTGGGCGGGATCAGCGGCGACATGTTCATCGCCGCCCTGCTGGATGCTTGGCCCGAGGCCTGGCCTGGGCTGGAGCGGGCAATACGCGCGGCCGGCCTGCCGGAAAGCTGGAGCGTCGCGGTCGGTCCCGGGCGCGACGGGGCGCTGACCGGCGCCCGTTTCGCCATCACCGCCCCGAAGGCGGACAAAGCGCGCCCGACCGGCGCCTACAGCGGGATCGTGCGCATGATCGAGGCCGCCGAGCTCGACGCGGAGGTCGGCGGGCGTGCGATTGCCATTCTGACCCTGCTGGCCGAAGCCGAGGCGGCGGTGCACGGCATCCCGATCGGCGACGTGCATTTCCATGAGCTCGCCGATTGGGATTCCATCGCTGATGTGATCGGCGCCGCCTACCTGATCGAGTTCCTGCGCCCCGCAAGCTGGTCCGTCGGCCCGCTGCCGCTCGGCCGCGGCCGGGTCGACACGGCGCACGGCGCCCTGCCCGTGCCGGCCCCCGCAACCGCGAAGCTGCTGCAGGGCTTTGCCGTGTTCGACGACGGCATTGCCGGCGAACGGGTGACCCCGACCGGCGCCGCGATTCTGAAACACCTGGCCCCGCATGCCGCGCCGCCGGCGACCCCGCACCTGCTGATTGCGGAAGGTGCCGGTTTCGGGAGCCGGCAGCTGCCGGGCCTGGCCAACGCGCTGCGTGTGCTCGGTTTCAAGGCGACCGAACAAGACGGCAAGAGCGAGCGGGTCGCGGTTCTCGCCTTCGAGGTCGATGACCAGACGCCCGAGGACCTCGCCATCGGGCTGGAGCGTCTGCGCGCGCTGCCCGGCGTGCTCGACGTGCTGCAGAGCCCGGCTTTCGGCAAGAAGGGTCGGGTCCTGGCCCAGATCAGGCTGCTGGCCCGGCCCGAAGCCGTCGAGGCGGCCATCGCGGCGTGCTTCCACGAGACCACCACCATCGGCTTGCGCTGGGGCATCAGCGACCGGGTGGTGCTGGCGCGCCGACAGCGCCCGGTTGGACCCCACTCCGTCAAGGTGGTAGACCGGCCCGGCGGCCGCCGCACGGCCAAGGCGGAGATCGACGAAGTGGCGGGCGAGCCCGGCGGCCAAGCCGAGCGGAAGAGACGACGCCGCAAAGCCGAGGTCAAGGCGCTGGATGAGGACGGCGATGGGTGAGACGGCGACGCGCCAGCGTCTGGAGCAGGTCCTGCGCGAGCTTGGGCCGCTCGCTGTCGCCGTCAGCGGCGGCGTCGACAGCCTGACCTTGGCGCACCTCGCCCACGGCGTTCTCGACGGCGACTTCGAGGCCTTTCACGCGATCTCGCCGGCGGTGCCGCCGGAGGCGAGCGAGCGGGTGCGCCGGCACGCCTCGCGCTTCGGCTGGCGCCTCGAGGTCGTCGACGCCGGCGAATTCCGCGACCCGGCCTATCTCGCCAATCCGGCCAATCGTTGTTTTTTCTGCAAGTTCAACCTCTACGGCGCGATCCAGGAACGGACCCGCGCGCGGATCGCTTCCGGCACCAATCTCGACGACCTGAGCGACTTTCGTCCCGGTCTCGAGGCGGCCGAGAAGCACGGTGTCGCGCACCCTTACGTCGTTGCCGAAATTGACAAGGACGGGGTCCGCCAGCTGGCGCGCGAGATGGGCCTCGACGACCTGGCCGAGCTGCCGGCGGCACCCTGCCTCTCCAGCCGGCTGCAGACCGGGATCCGGGTGACGGCGAGCGCGCTGGCCTTCGTGCACGAGATCGAGCGGCTGGTCGGCGCGGCCTTGAAGCCGCAGACGGTACGCTGCCGGATCCGCCGCGATGGTGTCGCCGTCGAGCTCGACCCGGAGAGCCTGGCTTTGATCACCGCGCCCGCTGGCGCGCCGCTCCGCCGCCACCTGCATCATCTGTGCGCCCGCCACGGCCATGCGCAAGCGCCGCGTTTCCTGCCCTATCGCCGGGGCAGTGCCTTTGAGAGGGCGCCCGCGCATGCCGTCTGAGGAGGGGGACGACGATCCCCGCGACATCACCTTCGACTTCGACCGGCAGGCGCGGATCGGCCTCGGCGAGGCAGTGTTCTGCAGCGGCAAGAGCCCGGCGCAGATCGCCCGCATCGCGGCCGCGGTTGAAGGCCGGGCAATGCCGCTGCTGCTCACCCGCATGGACTCGCCGACCTTCGCGGCGCTGCCAGGGGAATTGCGCGCCGCCATCGACTACGACGCCGTTTCGCGCACCGGCATCTTCGGGCCGTGGATGCCGCCGGCGGGGCGCTCGCGCGTTGCCGTCGTCACCGCCGGCACGTCCGACCTGCCGGTGGCGCGCGAGGCGGTCCGCACCCTGGCCTTCTATGGTCAGGCGGCACTCGAAGTGCACGATGTCGGGGTGGCGGGGCTGTGGCGGCTGTTGCGCCATGAGGAAAGCTTGCGCCAGCACGACGTGGTCATCGTGGTCGCCGGGATGGAGGGTGCGTTGTTCAGCGTCGTCGGCGGGCTGGTCCCTGCGGCCGTCGTTGCGGTGCCGACTTCGACCGGTTATGGCGTTGCGCGGGCCGGTGAGACGGCGCTGCACGCGGCTTTGGCGAGTTGCGCGCCCGGGCTCGTCGCCGTCAACATCGACAACGGCTACGGCGCCGCCGCCGCCGCCATCCGCATCCTGAACGCCGGTTGAGCAGCACCGCCGTTATTCCGGGGCCGCCGCGGCGTCCGGCGCCCGGCCCTCGCGCCAAGCCAGGATCTGATATGGGCGTTCCGGCGCGCCGGCCCTGCGGGCCGCACGGGCGGAGGGGCGCACCACAGCCTCGCGGATGAAGACGACGCCCTTGGCCGTGCGGGCCTCGGCGGTGATGGTGACGGCGCTGCCGAAGCGGGCGCCGCGCCGCGGGGTTGCCAAGTCCGCCCCGTCCTCGGCGTCGCCGCCTTCGTCCAGCGTCGTCGAGTTCTCGCTGCGCGCTTCTCGCGCCTGCAGACGCTCGACCAGAGCGGCCTCGGCGATACCGGGCAGGGCACGCAGCACAAGCGGTGGCGCCGTTGCCTGATTGACCCGGCGCCCGCGGCCGAACACGGTGATGGCGGGCAAGACCTGCTGATAGAGCGCCTCGCTCATGCCCAGAACATGGCGCAGCTCCTCGATCGCCTCGAACGGCCCGTCCTTAGCGCCGTGCGAGAGCCCGGCCCGCCTGTAGTCGTCGTCCTCGGCGCCATTCAGGTGCCGGTCGTGGTCGCGGTCGCGATAGTCGAGGACGGCATCGGCAAGCGCCACGCTGGCCTCCTCGTCTATGCCGACGGTCCGGAACAAGGCGACGAGCATCACCGCCGGCGACCGGTTCAGGTCGATCTTGCCCCCTTCATCCTGCAAGCTGAGCAACACCTCGCCCTCGGCAAAGGCGATGCGGTAGCGCGTGCCGTCGACTGCCAACCGACGATTGGGCAGGCGCTCCATCAGGCCGGCGACGGCACGATATACGCCTGCGTCTGCCAGCGCGCGGGCCTCGGCACCGGCCACCAGGTTGCGGGCCAGATAATTGCTGGTGCGGGTGCTCCGGGTAAGGTTGGCCGCCAGCAACGCCAGCACCACCATGATCCACAACACGGCGATCAGCGCGATCCCGCGCTGCCCGCTCGCGGCTTGCCCTGCCTCCCCGCGATCCAGCGTCGTCTGCCGTTGCTTGCGCCGCATCGAATCCGCGGACCCCGCCGACGATCAAGGGGCCGACTTTACCCCGAAACGCCGCGAGGCTGAACCGGCACCCCGAACTCAGCGGATCCTGCGGTCGAGCGGGCTTACCGAGCGCAGGCGTTTTCTCAAATCGTTGGTAACGGCCCGCGCCTCCTCGGTGCTGCGGACGACGCGTGGCGTGATCACGATCAGCAGTTCGGTCCGCTCCTTGGCGTCCGTTGAGGCGCCGAAAAGCGAGCCGACGATCGGCAACTCGTGCAGGATCGGGATGCCCGTCTTGCCACGGGTGCGGCTCTCGCGGATCAGGCCGCCAAGCGCCACTGTTTCGCCCGATTGCACCGCCACTGTCGTCTCGATACGGCGCTGACTGATGGTCGGCGAATCGATACCCGAGGTCTCGGTGGGCACGACATCGCTGATCTCCTGCTGGATATCGAGGACGACCAGGCCGCCGGCATTGACCCGCGGCGTCACCGTCAGGATGACGCCGGTGTCGCGCTGCTCGATGGCATTCACGATCGGCGCTTCGGCATCGATGATGCTGACCGCGGACTGGGTGGCGATCGGAACCTGGTCGCCGACCTGCAGCAACGCCGTCTGGTTGTCGAGCACCATCAGTTGCGGTGACGAGATGACGTTGACGTCGGTAATGCTGTCGAGGGCGTTCAGGACCACGCGGGCGCTGTTCGTCGCAAAGACGTAGGAGAATCCCGGAAAGAACGAGGTCGCCGCGCCGCTGGCGGCCTCGCTCAGGGTCAGGTTGTGATTGCCGCTCTCGAAGAACCACTGCAGGCCGTACTCGAGCTCGTCGTTGAGGCCGACCTCGGCGATGGTTGCCTCGATCAGGACCTGCAGCGGCAGCAGGTCCAGCTTCTTCAGCGTCGACTGGATCATTCGGTAATCGCCCGGTGTCGCCAGGATGACCAGCGCGTTGTTCGCCTGATCGGCGATGACGCGCGCCTCCTGCTCGCCGGAGACCTGCAATGTCGCCGAGGTCGTCGCCCCCGTCGTCTCCCCCTGACGGCGCGTGGCGGCGCTGCTCTGGCGGCCCGCCGGTCCGTTGCCCGAGCGCGGGAGGGCGCCGGCCCTGCCGCCGTTCGTCGGCCTCTGCGCCGCTCTCGGGGCGGCCGTTCCCGGTCCCGGAGCCGAAGTATCGGTGGTCGCCGGGCTTTCCAGCGAGACCGGCTGCAAGCCCGGACGCAGGCGGTCCCGCGCCGCGCCGGCGGCCGCGGCGCCGCGTTCGGAAAAGATCCGCGACAGGGTGTCGGCGAGGTCGACGGCACGCTGATTCTGCACGTAGTAGACGTAAAGCCGCGGCGTCTCGACATCGCCGCTGCGATCCAGTCGGGCGATCCAGGTTGCGGCCTTGTCGATGTAGTCAGGGTTCGGCGAGATCACCATCAGCGCGTTCAGGCGCTCGATCGGCACGAAGCGCAAGAGATCGGCCAAGGGCGCGTTTTCGCCCTGGGCCAAAATCTGCTGCAGCTCTTCGACCACCACCTTGGCTTCGGCCTCCTCGAGCGGGAAGAAGCCGAACGACATGCCGGCCAGCCAGTCGACGTCGAACACCGCCACGGTTTCGAGAATGGTCTCGAGCTCGCGCCGCGTCCCGCCCAGCAGAATTACGTTCCTGGCCGTATCGGTGTAGAGGATGTTGCTCTCCGAGACGATCGGGGTCAGCACTTTCATCATCTCGCCGACCGAGACGTGCTTGAGCGGCACCACCTGAACGCCGTAACCCCTGACCTGCGGCAGGCGGCGCGGACCGACGCCGAGGGCCGAGGCCTCGCGCGGCGCGTCGGCCAGCGGCACGATGCGGTACAACGAATCTTCGGCCACCAGGGCGGCGCCGTTCAGCTGCAGCAGGGTCTCCAGCGTCGGCAGCAGCGCCTCCTGCGCCAGCGGACGGCTGGTCTGGATGGTCACGGTGCCCTGGACATTCGGGTCGATGACGTAGTTGAGCTGGAGGATGTCGCCGAGGATCACGCGCACAACCTCACGGATATTGGTGTCAGCGAAGTTGAGCGTGAGGTCGCCTTCCGCCGTCAGCTTGGCCGGCGGCCGGGGCTGAGCGACGAAACGGCCAGTACCTTTGTAGATTTCCGGGCGGGCCGGTTTCGCGGCCGGTTCCTCGGGCGGTGCCGGCCGGCTCACCGGCGCATCGCCGCTGGGCCCCTGAGAGGGTTTGAGCGGCGCTTCGACTTCGCCAGCCACTTTGGGCCAAGACGAAAATTCCTCAAACAGCTCGGCACAGCCGCCCAAAAGGGCAGCCATCAAAAGAGTCGTAGTAAAAAGACCGATCCGGCCACGCGAGGACATAGACCAGCTGCCTGTTATTCAGCAGGATATCAAGGACTCTCAGTGATTCGAACCATAGTATAGATTGACAAATAGCTGTGAACTTCGAAGTCACAGGGCTAACAACTGCTAAATTCATGTTGTATTATTGCAACAGCCTAGTTGCCGTTGCTCTGGCCTCCGCGACGCCCGTCCGCCGACCCGGACGGCGCCGCCTGAGCGCCCGGCCCGCTTCTCGAAGGCGTCGCCCGTGACTCTGCCCCCGCCGGTCCCGGCCGACGGCCATCTCGGCCCCGACTAGGCGCCGCCTGCGGCTGTGTCAGGTCCTTCAGCTCAACCTCCAGGCTGTCCTCATCGCGCTCGAAGATCACGCGATCGGCCAGGACCTCCTTCACCGACCATCCATCGATGGTGTCGCGCGCCGCCAGACGAAAAACCTCGGCCGCGCCCTCGCGCCGCACCAGGGCAAAGCGGCCCGCCTCGGACAGGATGACGCCGGTGACGATTACCTGCAGGGGCCGCGTCTTCTCTGGTGCCGCCTCGACCACCTCGTCCGGCTCCGGCGGCCGGCGGTCAGACAGGAACAGCGGCCGCTCGACGGTGCCGGCGAACTCCGACAGCGGCGGCAGCTGGAACTCCGGCAGCGGCTCGGGCAGGACCACCGCGACCGGTGCGCGCGCGGCCGCCATCGGCGGCAGGCGCGACCAGTGATCACTTGTCACCTCGTAATAAATCGTCGCGCCGAGGACCAGGCACAACAACAGCAGCAAGGCCGAAGGCCGCGTCCGTCTGCGCCGGCCGGCGGCCATCAACCTTCGCCCCGCATGAAGGCATAGACGTCGAAGCGCACTTGCAGTTCGGCCGGATCGCCGCGCCGCCGCGAGCTGCGGCCGCGCGCCTCCTGCAGCGACCAGCGCGAGGCCTGGATGTTCAGCATGTCGACGAAGAAATACGGCGTTGAGGTCTCAAAGTCATAGAGCGCCTTCTGCAGCGCCTCGATATCGCCCTTCATGGCGACCCGAATGCTCAGCTTGCGCGTGCCGCCCCCGGTCTCGACCGGCAGCATCTGGCTGCTGGAGAGGACGCCGCCGCTGTTCTCGACGATCCGCTTCAGGTGCTCCTGCATGTCGGCGCCGGCCAGCTCGACGCTGTCGCCGCCCAGATAACCGCTCACCAGGCGCGTTTCCGCGCGCACCTTGTGCACCAGTGCCGCCAGCTCGTCGGCAGCGGCGCCGAGCTCGGCATAGCGCTCGATCAGCCGCTGCGAGCGCTCGATTGACTCCTCGTAGGTTTGGTACTGCAGGTAGAGCGGTTGCAGCAGGCCGAGCCAACCCAGCGTCAGCAGCGCCCCCAGCAAGCTCAGCGCCAGTGCCTTGCGCAGCAGCGGATGCACCTCGCTCATTTCGCCGCTGCCTCCTTGCGTTCCAGTTCGAAGGTCAGGGTGAAGCGTTCCTTGGCGAGGCGCGCGTCCTGGGTCACTGGCGAGCGAAACCGTGGGGTGCGGAAATGCTCTGAAGCGTCGAGCAGACCGATCAAGCTGGCGGCGGTCGGCGCATAGCCCGTCAGCCGCACTTCGCCGCCCTCGAGCTGCATGTTGGTGAGCCAGACCTCGTCGGGCAAAAGTCGCGTCACTTCGTCCAACACCCGGACCGACGACGGCGCTTCGAGCTTGCGCCGCTGCAGGCCGCGGTCGGTCTCGAGCAGCGCGTCCAGCTCTTTGCGCAGAGCCAGCGCCGCGTCCGCGCGGGTACGGGCCTGATGCACGCTGTCGGCCAGGCGCTCGGCTACGCGCTGACGGGCTTCGATAGGAATTTGGATGGCGAGCGCGGCACCACCGACAATGACGAGCAGCATCAACACGTTGAGGGCGGCACCGAAACCGAGGCCGCGCCGTTCGCCGGCCGCCTCGTGCAGGGGGATGTGCAGCGGGGCTGAATCCGGCGCGCCTTCGACTTCGACCGCGTCGGCGGCGATGCCCCACTCGGAGAAGCCGGCTTCGGCATTGGCGACAATTTTGCGCGGCACGATCGTCAGGTCGACGCTCAAGCGCTTATCTTCATTGCGCCGCGACACCACCGCATAGTCGAAATACGTATCCTCCGGCCGAAACGGGGTCTGTCGGTCGATCTCGAAATAGAGCGCGTTGCGCAGATCGGCATCGGCTAACAGAGGCAGCTCGAGACGCCGCGCCAGGACATCATCGGGCGACAACCGCAGCACCACTTCCGCATCGCGCCGCCGGCCGCGTCTGAGGCGCCGGCCAAACCGCAGTCTTTCCTTGTCGCTCGCCAGATGCAGGTCGATGCGGTCGAGCTCGCGCTCGCGGCCATTGATGCGCTGACGAGCCGCCAGCTCCGCGCCTTGCCGCAGCAAGACCAGGGCGCGCCCGGCACGGCGGAAGTCGCGTCTCAGGAAGCCAGGCAACATTGCCGCCAGCTCGCCGGACCACCAGCCGAAAAACCCGAACGGGTCCAAGCGGCTGGTCATGCTTCGGTTGGCCATGGACTCCTCGTAGCAGAGCTCAGGAGGCAGCTCAACACGCGCCGTCGGCGTCTCAACGTTGGTGGCGGGACGGCGACGTCACCGCTGGCGCCGCCACGAATTCGGGCCAGGCGCGGCCGCTCGCGTCAGCGAACTCCAGGCGCAGGCGCACCAGATCGGGAAGGCGGGCACTCTGCCGCCAGGCGTCGTGCCAGGCGGGCGCCGACTCCGCGTCGTCGAGCCGGCCAAAATAGGCGAAGTCCACTTGCCGGACCATCGCGAGCAAGATGCGCTGGTCAGTCTCGCCGCCCGTCTCCACCTTCTCGCCGAAGCGGAACGGGCGCCAGCGGAGCAGCAGCTCACCGCCTTCCGCGCCTGGCTGGTATTCGAGATCGAGCAACGAATAGCCGCCGGTCTGCAAATGAACGGGCATGACGGTGACAAAGCTGAGACGGGTGCGCTCACCGTCGAAAAGCAGCACCCCTTGCTCGCTTTCACCCGGCGTCCGCACCGCGGCGGCCTCACCCAGCCGGCGCCGCAGGAAAGTCTGAACGATCTGGATCTCGCCGGCTTGGTCGATCTGCGCTTCGGCCCGCTCCCAGGCACGGGCGCCGAACCGAAAGCCGCCAAACAGCAGGCCAGCCAACAGGGCTAGAATGGTGACCGCGACCAGCAGCTCGACCAAGGTGAAGCCGTCGACCCCGATTCGCGCGTCGCGCACGGGCCGGCTCATCTTTCCGACCCCAGTCTCAGCGTGCGCAAGGTGACGGCGCGCCCACCCCCGCTCTCCTCGCCCCAACTCACGGTGACGCTGACCTCGAAGATCTCGACCAGCGCGTCCATCTCGGCCTCCTGGTAGGGCGCGATCGCCACGTGCCAGCGGTAGCCGTCATCGAAGACCCCGAACCTCTCGCCGGGGGCGAGCGGCTGCTCGATGCCGACGCGGTCGAGCTGGCTCTCCGCCAGCATCGTCGCGCGGGCGTAGCCTTCCGAGATGGCGGCACTGCGCAGCCCGGTGGCGAAGATCTGAAATAGCGCCGCCAGGCCCAAGGCGGCGATGGCGAAGGCGACCAGCACCTCGACCAGGGTGAAGCCGGCGCCCTCACGGGCTCGGCGCGCCATGTGGCCCTTCAAGGGAGACCCGGCCCGTCAGCCAGTCGACCCGGACGTCATAGGCCCGGCCACCGTGCGCCAGGGTGATGCGGCCGCCGGTCGAGCTGCCGTCGGGGAAAAAGCGAATGCCACCGAGATTGCCGCTGGCCACCTCGCTGTCACCGACCACGACGCTGAGGTGCAAGTTGGACGGCAGCTCGAGCGTCTTTGCCTCGCCGCCGACGACGGCGCGTCGCGAGGCGACGTCGATCTGGAAAACCGCTTCGCGATTCGTGACGATCGCCTGACTTTGCACCCGCCTGAGGCCGCCGGCGACGTCGCTCGCCGCCGCCTTCAGGGCGACGCCGGGAAGGCCGCGCGAGACCACCGGTGCGGCCAGCGCGACCAGCAGCGCGGCGATGCCAAGCACCACCAGCAACTCGACCAGGGTGAACCCCCGTGCCGCCATGACCTCACCAGTTGCCGACGTCTTGGTCCTCACCCTCGCCGCCGACCGCATTATCGGCCCCCAGGGTATAGAGATCGAATTCGCCGTGCTCGCCCGGGAAACGGTAGATGTAGGGCCGCTGCCACGGATCGCCGAGCGCCTCGGCCTTGCGTAGATAAGGGCCATTCCAGCGTTCGGCCCCGGCCGGCGCCTCGAGCAGCGCCTGCAGCCCTTCCTGTTCGCTCGGATACTTGCCGACGTCGAGACGATAGAGATCGAGCGCCGTGCTGATGTTTTCAATCTCGATTCGCGCCGTGTCGGTCTTGGCCTTGCTGAGATAGCTGATCACCTGCGGCGCCACGATAACGGCGAGAAAGGTCAGGATGCCGAGGACCACCAGCACCTCGACCAGCGTAAAGCCTTCGCTTCGCCGCTCGCGCCGCCGTCTTGTGCCGTCCATCAAGAGTGCTCCGACCTCATCCGTCCGCGCCGTCTCTGGCATGCGCCGCTATATCACCAACTGGTTGATGCTCAAAATCGCGGCCAGGATCGAGCCGACGATGGCCGCGATCAAGACGCCAAGGCCGATCGTGAGGACCGGCACCAGCAGGCGCAGCAGGCGTTCGACGCTGCGCTGCACCTCCTGGTCGTAGATCTCGGCAACCTTGTCCAGCATGGCCTCGAGCTCGCCGGTCTCCTCGCCGACCCGCAGCAGCTGCACCGCCATCGGCGGGAACAGGCCGGTCGCCGCCAGCGGTGCCGACAATCCCTGACCCTGTCGGGCATGCTCAGCAATCTGTCCGACGGCGGCGGCCAAGACAACGTTTTCCAGCGTATCCTTGACGATCGCCAGCGCGGTCAGAAGAGCGACCCCGCTGCCGAGCAGGGCCCCCAAGGTCCGGCTGAAGCGCGCCACCTCGATCCTGGTCAGCAGCCCGCCGGCGAGCGGCAGGCGCAAGAACAGGCGATGCCAGCGGGCCCGGCCCGCCGGCGTGCCGTAGTCAACGCGACAGCCGAGCCAGAGCATCAGCCCCAGCAGCAGCAGCGCCCACCAGTAGTCGCGCAGCAGTTCGCCGCCGGCGACGACGATGCGGGTCGCCAACGGCAGATTCCGGCCCGCCTCTTGGAACAACGGCTGGAACTCCGGGACGACGAAAGTCACCAGCAAGATCACCGTCGCCCCCGCCAGCAGCAGCAGAATTGCCGGATAGATCAGTGCCGAGCGCACGCTCTCCTTCAAGCTCTCGCTGCGCTCCATGTAACGGCCGATCCGCTCGAGAATCTGGTCAAGGGTGCCGCCGGCCTCGCCGGCCCGCACCATGCCGACCTGCATGCGCGAAAAGGTATCGCCTGACGCCGCCATGGCTTCGGCGAGCGAGGCGCCGTCCCTGACCCGTGCCAACAGATCGCTCACCAGCTTGACGATGCGCGGATTTTCCGCCACCTCGATCAACACCGCCAGAGCACGGGCCAGCGGCAGACCGGCGCGCAGCAGCGTCGCCAGTTCGCTGACCAGCAGGGCGATGTCCTTCGGCCTGCCGCCGCGTCGAGACAGGATATCGCGCGTGAAGACGTTGGACCGCGCAGCGCTGCCGACCTCGTTCGCCGCCACTGGCAGATGGCCCATGGCGCGCAGCCGGTCGACCACCGCCGACTGGCCGCTCGCCTCCATCTCACCCTCGACGACCTCACCGTCGCTGGCGATGGCGCGGTAACGGTACAGCGTCACGAAGCTAGACCTCCCGGGTGACGCGCAGGATCTCCTCGAGTGACGTCACGCCGGCCAGCGCCTTGGAGAGCCCGTCCTGATACATGGTCCGCATGCCGGCGGCGGTCGCGGCGCGGCGCAACTCGTGGCCGTCGGTATGGCGCAGGACCAGTTGGCCCAGCGCCGGCGTCATCGGCAGAACCTCGAGGATGCTGGTGCGCCCGCGATAGCCGGCGGCGCCGCAGGCGGTGCACCCCTTGGCGCGATAGAAGGTGGGCACGCCGTCGCCTGAGCGTGTGCCGAAGCCCAGTTGCTGCAATAGCTCGGGGGTCGCCAGGTAGGGCTCGCGGCAGGACTGACAAAGGGTCCGCACCAGACGCTGCGCGACGATGCCGTTCAGGGTCGAAGGCAGCAGATAGTCCTCGACGCCCATGTCCAGCAGCCTGGTGATGGTGCTGGCAGCATCGTTGGTGTGCACGGTCGAGAGCACCTTGTGCCCCGTCAATGCAGCCTGCACGGCAATTTGCGCCGTCTCCAGATCGCGGATCTCGCCGATCATGATCACGTCCGGGTCGTGGCGCATGAAGGCGCGCAAGGCATGGGCGAAGGTCAGGCCGATACCTGGCTTGATCTGCACCTGATTGACGCCGTCGAGTTGATATTCGACCGGGTCCTCGACCGTCAGGATCTTGCGTTCGCCGTTGTTGAGGCGCAGCAGGGAGGTGTAAAGCGTGGTCGTCTTGCCGCTTCCCGTGGGGCCGGTAACCAGCAGGATGCCGTGCGGCTGGTCGATGATCTCAAGGTACTGCGCCAGGGTCTCCGCATCGAAGCCCAGAGCCTCGAAATCGAGGGCGACGGCATCGCGGTCCAGCAGCCGCAGCACCGCGCTCTCGCCGTGCATGGTCGGCACCGTGGCCACGCGCATGTCGATTTCCTTGCCGCCGATGACGATGCGGACGCGGCCGTCCTGGGGCAGGCGGGTTTCGGCGATGTTCAGGTTGGCCATGATTTTGATGCGGCTGATGATGGCCGCGCGCAGGCGCAACGGCGGCGCCTCGACATCGCGCAGCACGCCGTCGACGCGATAGCGCACGCGGAAGGTGTGCTGGAACGGCTCGAAGTGGATGTCCGAGGCGCGCGACTGAACGGCGCGGTCGATCAGATGGTTGACGAGGCGGATCACCGGCGCCTCGCTGGCCATGTCCTTGAGCCGGGCGATGTCGGCGGCGGTGCCTTCGTCCTCGGCGCTGCCGACGCCGGCGATGATCTGGTCGATGGCGCTGCCGCGGCCATAGAGGCGCTCGAAGGCAGCGTCGACCTCGCTCGGCAGGCCGACGCGCGGGATCACCAGCTTGCCGACCAGCAGCCGCAACGCCTCGATAGCGTAGGCGTCGAGGGGGTCGGCCATCGCCAACACCAGTCCGGCGTCGGCATCGGCGAGCGGCACGATACGCATCTCTTTCAGGAACTTCGGGCTGATCCGCTCGCCCAACACCGGCTCGATCGGGTATTCCGCCGGCTGCACCACGACGTCACCCAGCACCGCGGCCAGTGCCTCGGCCATGTCACGGTCCGAGACCAGGCCGAGCTTGGACAGGACCAGGTTCAGGCGTTCGCTGGTCTCGGCAGCGAGGCGCTCGGCGCGCCGCAGACCACCTTTGTCGAGCTTGCCGCCCTCGAGCAGATGCCTGGCCAGCGTCTCGTCAATCCGGACATCGGTCTTCAGCAGGCGCGAACCGCCGGCACCTGGAAACGCTGTTTCCGCCTGGGGCGGACCCTGTCGCCTGCTCGCCTTCGCCAGTTTCATGTTATGGCCCGATCCCGAGGGTTGGGAACTATAGCACAGCGGCCTTCGGGTCAGCGCGCCAAGGTCAACGGCCCGTAGAGCCAGACCAGCCAGGCGCCGAGGCACAGATGCGGCGCGAACGGCAATCGCTGCAGCAAATTGAGCGGTCGACCGCCAATGCTTCGCGTCAGCGCGAGGCCGAGACCGCTGATCGCTGCGACCAGGACGACGCTGGCCAGTCCCTGCCAGGCGACCCAGGCGCCGATGCCCGACAACAATTTGGCGTCACCCAACCCCAGGCCCTGCCGGCCGCGCAGTCGCCGGTAGGCAAGGTCGAGCGCGAACAGGACGGCAAATCCCAAGACGGCGCCGGTGACGTGGTCCAACAGCCGCTCCGGCACCGCCAAGTAGGCGACGACCAGACCGCCCGGAATCAAGGATAAGTTCAAGAGGTCGGGGAGGATCATATGGCGCTGGTCGATCCAGGCGAGAGTGAGCAGCAGCCAGCCGAAGATGCAGGTCGCCCAGACCAGCCAACCCGTGAGCACGGCGGCGGCCCAGATCGCGACCAGCACTGCCAAGAGCTCGACACCCGGATAGAACCAACCGAGCTTGACGGCGCAATATCGGCACCGGCCGCGATTCCAGAGCCAGCTCAGCAGCGGCACCAGGTCGCGGGCGCCAAGCACCCTGCCGCAGTGGGGACAGGCCGAACGGCCCCAGGCGACGCCTTCGCCGGCCGGCAGGCGGCGGATCAGCAGGCCGAGGAAGCTGCCGATGAAGGGCGCCAGCAGCACCGGCAAAAGCCAGTGCCATTCGGCCAGCGCGGGCGTCACGGACCCCATGGCGCCATCTTAGCGCGCAAACGGCAATAGACATGGAGCAGCACGGCGTTCTGAATGATCATACACACTGTCCCCCGAGAGGCTCGCCTTACAATCCCACCGTGGTATACACGGGCCAGTCCCAGCCCGGCAGCACCGTCCGTGCCGCCACGGCCGCAGTTAGCACGAGGAAAGCACGAGCCAAATGCCAGTTCTCGTCACCGGCAGTGCGGGTTTCATCGGCTATCACGTCGCCGAGGCGCTGCTGGCCCGCGGCGACGAGGTCGTGGGCATCGACAATCTGAGCCCCTATTACGACGTCGCCCTGAAGCGGGCGCGTCTGGCCCGGCTGCGGCGCCATGCCGGCTTTCGCTTCGTCGAGGCGGACATCTCGGATCAGGAGGGGATGCGCCGGGCCCTGGCGGATACCGCGACCGCCCGGGTCGTGCACCTGGCGGCCCAGGCCGGCGTCCGGCACTCGTTGGAGCATCCGTTCGACTACCTGCGATCGAACCTCGCCGGGCATCTCATCATCCTCGAACACTGCCGCCATCACGACGACTTCGAGCATCTGGTGTTCGCCAGCTCGAGCTCGGTCTATGGCGGCAACCACAAGCTGCCCTTCGCCGAGACGGACCGCGTGGACACGCCGGTCTCGCTTTATGCCGCGACCAAGAAGGCGGACGAGCTGATGTCGCACGCCTATGCCGAACTGTACGGCCTGGCGCAGACCGGCTTGCGCTTTTTCACCGTCTACGGTCCCTGGGGGCGGCCCGACATGGCGATGTGGCGGTTCACCGAAGCGATCCTCGCCGGGCGGCCGATCCAGGTGTTCAATCACGGCGACATGCGCCGCGATTTCACCTACATCGATGACATCATCGCAGGTGTCGTCGTCGCCCTCGATCATCCCCCGCCACCGTCTCCCTCACCGCCGTACCGGATCTACAATATCGGCAACAACCGGGCCGAGCCGCTGCTGCGCATGGTCGAGGTGCTGGAACGCGCCCTCGGGCGTGCGGCGCAAAAGCAGCTGCTGGACATGCAGCCCGGCGACGTCAAAGAGACCTATGCCGACATTACCGCAATCCGGCGCGACCTTGGCTTCCAGCCGACCACGCCGATTGACGAGGGGGTGCCCCGCTTCGTCGCCTGGTACCGCGAGTACCACGGCCTGTGAACGAGAAACCTTCGCCCGGCCGACGACGTTCATTGCATAATGCCGGCGCGCGACGGACTGGCCACATTGAGGAAGAGCGAGGAGATCGAGGAGCAGTTATGGCGCGTCGTATCCGCAAAGCGGTTTTTCCCGTCGCCGGCCTCGGCACCAGGATGCTGCCGGCAACCAAGGCGATGCCGAAGGAAATGCTGCCGGTGGTCGACAAGCCCCTGATCCAGTACGCGCTCGAAGAGGCGGCCGCCGCCGGCATCGAGCAGTTCATCTTCGTCACCGCCCTGGGCAAGACCCTGATCGAGGACCATTTCGACGCGGCGGCAACCCTGATCCAGGCCCTGGAGGCGCGGGGCAAGCAGGCCGAGATCAGTGCTTTGGACGCCTGGCTGCCGGAGATCGGGCAGATCGTCTACACGCGCCAGCGCCAGCCTCTCGGGCTCGGCCATGCCGTCTGGTGCGCCCGCGATCTGGTCGGCGACGAGGCCTTCGCGGTCATCCTGGTCGACGATCTGATCCAGTCCGAACGGCCCTGCCTGGCCCAGCTGATCGCGGTGCACGAGCGTCTCGGCGGCAACGTCATCGCGGTCATGGAAGTGCCCGAGCAGGCGACCAGCCGCTACGGCGTCATAGACCCGGGCGCCGCCAATGGCCGCGTCGTCGAGGTCAGGGATCTGGTGGAGAAACCGGATCCGGCCACCGCGCCCTCGAGGCTCGCGGTCATCGGCCGCTATGTTCTGGAGCCCCGCGTCTTCGAGCTGCTGGGCCGCATGCAAAAGGGTGCAGGGGGCGAAATCCAGCTGACTGATGCGCTCGCCGATCTGATCGGCGGCGGGCCCTTTCACGGCCTCCGCTTCGAAGGCACGCGCTTTGATTGCGGCGACCGGCTGGGCTATCTGCAAGCGATCGTCAGCTTCGCGCTGGCCCGCGGCGATATCGGTCCCGCCCTCGCGGACCATCTGCGGCGGGCGCTGGCCGCAAGCGGCTGACCGCCTGGCGCGTGATCGTTGCCGCCGCCGGGCTGCCACCGATGCCAGGCATTCCCAAGCATCCGCTTTTGAGAGATTCTAGCGGTCGCTGGTGTTGATTCGAGCATGGAGAGCCATGCCACAGTAAAGTCCCGGCGGTCGACGGAGGACGCGTGAGCGACAAATTCCTGCCCTATTCGCGGCAGTGCCTGGACGAGGACGACCTCGCCGCCGTGGCGGCGGTGCTGCGCAGCGACTGGCTGACTACGGGACCTAAGGTCGAGGCCTTCGAGGAGGCTCTGCTGGCCGAGGTCGGTGCCCGTTTCGCCATCAGCTGCTCGAGCGGTACGGCCGCGCTCCATCTCGCCGCGCTGGCGTACGGTCTCGGCCCGGGCGACGCGGTCGTGGTGCCCGCCCTCACCTTCCTAGCTTCCGCGAATGCCGCGCGCTTCGTCGGCGCCGACGTGATTTTCGCCGATGTCGACGCGGAGGCGGGGCTGATGCGCGAGACGCACCTGCGCGATGCCCTGGCACGCGCCGGCGACGGCAAGGCGCGGGCCGTCATCCCGGTGCACTACGCCGGACAATGCGCGGACGCCGAGGCTATTTGGGCGGTCGCGCAGGAAAACGGCCTAGCGGTCATCGAAGACGCCTGTCACGCGATCGGAACGACCTACGACATCGGCAATGCCGGGTCGGCGACGGTCGGCGACTGCCGCGCCAGCCACATGGCGGTCTTCTCGTTCCATCCGGCGAAGACGGTGACGATGGGCGAGGGGGGCGCCGTGACGACGAACGACGAGAGCCTGGCGCGACGGCTGCGCCGGTTTCGCAATCACGGCATGGTGCGTGACGGGGATGCGTTCGAGAACCCGGCGCTCGCCTTCTCCGCCTCCGGCAAGCCCAACCCCTGGTACTACGAGATGCCCGAAGTCGGCTTCAACTACCGGGCCACCGATATCCACTGCGCGCTCGGCCTGAGCCAGCTGGGCAAGCTTGCGCGCTTCGTCGACCGGCGCCGGGCGCTCGCTGCCCGCTACGACGAGCTGTTGCGCCCGTTGGCGCCGCTCGTACGGCCGCTCCGCCGCGTCGACGGCTGCCGGCCCGCGTGGCATCTCTACGTCGTCCTCGTCGACTTCGAAGCCGCCGGGCTGGAGCGCGCCGAGCTGATGGTGCGCTTGCGCGAAGCAGGGATTGGCACACAGGTGCATTACCTACCGCTGCACCTGCAGCCCTATTACCGGGAATTGTATGGCCACCAGGAGCTGCCGGGCGCCGAAGCGTTTTATGCTCGCATTCTTTCCCTGCCGCTTTATCCCGAGCTGCAGGATTCGGAGGTCGATTACATCGTCGATACGCTTGCCCGAATTCTCGATCGCCGGACGCAGCCGTGACTATCCCATCCGCTGAGCGATTGGCCGTCTTCCGGGTCGACGCCTCAACCGACATGGGCACCGGCCATGTCGTGCGTTGCCTGACCCTGGCCGACGCGCTGTCGGAGGCCGGTTGGCGCTGCGCCTTCGCCTGTCGTCCGGGCACGGTTGAAGCCGTTCCAAGCCTCACATCCGCGGACCATTTTCTGCTCGAGCTGGACGGCGCCGAGGCCGCCGAACCCCAGATCCTCGCGCGGCGCTGGCCGCATGGTGTCGAGCTGCTGGTGGTTGACCACTACGGGCTGGACGCGGCGTTCACGCGCGCCTGCCGGCCGTGGGCGCGTCGTATCCTGGTCGTGGACGATCTCGCCGAGCGGCGCCACGATTGCGAGATTTTGCTGGATCAGACCTTGGGCCGCAGCGAAGGCGACTATCGCCATCTGGTCCCTGGGAGCTGCCGTCTCCTCCTCGGCCCGCAATACGCGTTGCTGCGCCCGCAGTTTGCGGCGGCCCGGCGGGAAGCGCTGGCACGGCGCGCCGCCGCCAAGCCGGTGCGGCGGATTCTCGTCAGCTTCGGCGGCACCGACCCCAGCGATGCGACATCGCTGGCCCTACGCGCGCTCGCCGAGAGCCGCCTCGACGTCGAGGTCGACGTGGTCCTCGGCCGCGCTGCGGCGCATCTGGCCGCGGTGAGCGCGCTCGCGGCGCGACTGCCCCAGCGCACCGCGGTGCATGTCGGCGTCGCCGATATGGCGGCGCTCATGAGAGATGGCGACCTGGCCATAGCGGCGGCCGGCACGTCGGCCTGGGAACGCTGTTGCCTCGGACTGGCCAGCATTGTCATTCCCGTGGCCGGCAATCAGCAAGCCAATGCGGCAGCGCTCACCGCGGCCGGAGCGGCTAGGGTGCTTCCTGGCACGGCGGCTGTCGATCCGGCGGCGATCGCGCGCGCGCTCGAGCGCCTGAGCGAAGACGGCGATGCCCGCGCCGCGATGTCGGCCGCCGCCGCCGGCGCCTGTGACGGCCTGGGCGCGAGACGGCTGGTGCTCGAATGCGCGCCGCTCGCCGTCTCTCGACTGGGCAAGCCCGTCAGCTTGCGGCCAGCGACCGCCGCGGACGCGAAACTGATCTTCGACTGGCAGTCGCATCCGGCGACGCGTAGATTTGCGCGCAACCCCGAAGTGCCCACCTGGACGGAGCATAAGCGCTGGATGTCCGAGAAGCTGGCCGGCCGCAGCGGCCTCATGGAGATCATCCTGCACGAGCGTCAGCCGGCCGGCGTCCTGCGCCTCGACCACCGGGAAGACGCGAGCTATGAGGTCTCGATCTTCGTTGATCCCGCGGCGCACGGTCGCGGCGTCGGCGCCGCCGCGCTGCAAGCGGCGCGGTGGCTGATGCCGAACGTCACGCTGCGCGCCGAGGTGATCGCCGGAAACGATGCTTCCCACGCGCTGTTCAGGGCCGGCGGCTATCGTTGGACGGGGGAGTGCTACCTGTCGCTTCCCGGCACCGCGGGACCGGCATCGTGAGCCCCGGCGGCAAGACGCTGGAAATTGCGGGGCGCGCCATCGGCCCCGGGCATCCGCCGTACCTGATTGCGGAGCTGTCCGGCAACCATAATGGTGATCTGCGGCGCGCCCTGCGCATCATGGAAGCCGCCAAGGCGGCGGGTGCCGACGCCGCCAAGCTGCAGACTTACACGGCCGACACCATCACCATCGATCATGACGGGCCGGAGTTCCGGATTGAAGGCGGGCTGTGGGCCGGACGCACCCTTTACGAGCTGTATCAGGAGGCGCACACGCCGTGGGAGTGGCACGAAGCCCTGTTCGCTAAGGGGGCTGAGCTTGGCATCACCGTTTTCAGCAGCCCCTTCGACAAGACAGCCATCGACTTCCTCGAATCGCTGGGCGCGCCGGCCTACAAGATCGCCTCCTTCGAGGCGATCGACCTGCCGCTGATCGAATATGCCGCATCCAAGGGCAAGCCATTGGTCATTTCGACTGGTATGGCCGATCTCGAGGAGATCGGCGACGCCGTGGCGGCCGCGCGCGCCGGCGGCGCGGGCGGCACGGTGCTCTTGCACTGCATCAGCGGCTATCCGACGCCGGCCGAGGAAGCGAACCTGCGCACCATTCCCGACCTCGCCGACCGTTTCGATGCGGTGATCGGCCTTTCCGACCACACCCTCGGCACCGAGGTCGCGGTCGCCAGCGTCGCCTTGGGCGCCTGCGTCATCGAAAAGCACGTAACGCTGCGTCGCGCCGACGGCGGACCCGACGCCGCCTTCTCATTGGAGCCAGCGGAGCTGGCATCGCTGGTTCGCAGCTGCCATACCGCCTGGTCGGCGCTGGGCCGGGCCAGCTACGAGCGGGCGCCCAGCGAGAAGGACAATCTGATGTTCAGACGCTCGCTCTACGTCGTGCGCGACATGGCGGCGGGTGAGGCTTTCAGCGAAGCTAATGTCCGATCGATCCGGCCGGGCTTCGGGCTTGCGCCGCGCCACCTTGGCCAGATTCTCGGCCGGCGGGCGAAGACGGCGCTCAAGCGCGGGACGCCGATGAGCTGGGATTTGTTGGCCTGAGCGCCCGTCGTGACAGGCGGCGGCGGACCAGCGGCTGAGCGATGGCGACCGCGTTCCGGTTCACCGGCAGACCGCATACCGGGTCACGCGAGGACCACGGTCTGGCCCCTTTCGGCAACGTCCCTGGTAGCGTTACGCGTGTCGACGACAAGCCGAGCGCCGCGCACCACCGCCGAATAATCGACGCCGTCGTGGTCGGTGCAGAGCAGCACGACATCCTGCTCCGCCAGCAATTCCGAAGTTAAGGACCGGCTTCGGATACCGGCAAGATCGGAGTGCCTGCGCATGTGGGGCACGGCCGCGACATGTGGATCATGATAACAAACCTCGGCGCCGCGCCGTCGCAGCAGATCCCAGAGCACGAAGGCCGGGCTCTCCCGCACGTCATCGACGTTCTTCTTGTAGGCGATGCCCAATATCAGGACCTTGGCGCCGCTCAAAGGCCGCTTGAAGCGCTCCGACAGGGCCGCCTCCAGCCGGTCGATGACGTGCTGGGGCATCGCGGCATTGATCTCGCCGGCGAGTTCGATGAACCGGGTCGGCACCTCGAACTGTCGCGCCCGCCACGCCAGGTAGAAAGGATCGATCGGGATGCAGTGGCCGCCGAGCCCGGGTCCGGGATAGAACGGCATGAAGCCGAACGGCTTGCTGCGGGCCGCTTCGATCACTTCCCAGATGTCGATCCCCATGCGCCCGTAGATCAGCTTGAGCTCGTTGACCAGCGCGATGTTGACGGCGCGGAAAATGTTTTCCATGAGCTTGACCGCTTCGGCCGTCTCGGTTGAGCTGACGGGTACCACCTGGGGCACGATCGCGGCGTAAAGTTCGCAGGCGAGCTCGCGGGCCAATTCGCCGTCACCCCCGACCACCTTCGGGATGCCGGCCGTGGAATAGGTCGGATTTCCCGGATCCTCACGTTCCGGCGAGTAGGCTAGAAGAAAATCCCTGCCCGAAACGAGCCCTCTCGCCTCTAGAATGGGTCGCATGACCTCGCTCGTGGTCCCGGGATAGGTCGTCGATTCAAGCACCACTAACTGGCCGGGTCTGAGATGGTTGGCCACCGTCTTCGTCGTCTCGATGACGTAGGTAAGATCAGGCTGCCGTTCCTCCGTCAGTGGCGTCGGCACGCAGATCAGGATGGCATCGACCTCCGCCAGGCGGGCGAAATCGGTCGTTGGCTCGAAGCGACTTTCGGCGATCCCGGCGCTGACACGTTCCGGCGCCAGATGTCCGATGTAGGATTTCCCGGCCTCGAGCTTGGCCACTTTCTCAATGTCGATATCGAAACCGAGACAGCGAAATCCCCGTTCGACCAGGACCAAGGCAAGCGGCAGTCCGACATAGCCGAGACCGATCACACCAACGGTGCCGCGGCCTTCGGCAAAGGCTTGTTTAATTGCGGTCCAATCAACCTGCCGGCACCGAGGCTCGTGCGATGATGGTCCCGTCGCCTCTGTCGGCATACTTGCCTCTGCGAACGCCGCGCCCTAGATGGGTGCCAGAGTAGTGGCGTGAGAGAGGCGAAACAAGCGACGCTCCGAGCAAGGCCGGCAGTGGAGGCCTCGTTGACACCGCCAGTCAAGCCGGTTTTGCGAGGGGCTGGTCGGCCTTGACACCGGGGGTGCGAACGAGGCTTTCTCAAACACCCCAGTGCCTCTAATTCACGCCCTGAAATATTAATCGAGAGTAGTATGGACGCCCTTTCAGCGCTCGAAAGCCAGAGCATCTATATCCTTCGCGAAGCCTTCAACCGCTTCGACAAGCTGGCCATGCTGTGGTCGCTGGGCAAGGACTCGAACGTCATGGTCTGGCTCGCCCGCAAAGCCTTTTTCCGCACCGTGCCGTTTCCGGTCCTGCACATCGACACCGGCAAGAAGTTCCCTGAAATGTACGCCTTTCGGGACCGCTACGCGGAGGAATGGGGTCTCGACCTCCTGCTCGGCGACTGTCCGCCGGTCGAGGACATGGACCCTTCGCTGCCGCCGGCGGCGCGCTCGGCGGCGCGGAAGACGGCGGGGCTGAAAGCGATGATTGCGAAGCATGGCTTCGACGGCATTTTTGCCGGCATTCGCCGCGATGAAGAGGCGACGCGGGCCAAAGAGCGTTACTTCAGCCCTCGCGGCGCCGACGGTGCCTGGGCCATGAAGGAGCAGCCGCCGGAGTTCTGGAACCAGTTCAACACCGACTTTCCGCCCGGCACCCACGTGCGCATCCACCCGCTGTTGCATTGGAGCGAAATCGATATCTGGCGTTACACCCTGCGAGAGGGCATCCCGACGGTGCCGCTTTACTTCGCCAAGGCGGGCAAGCGCTTCCGCTCGCTCGGCGATCGGGACATTACATCGCCGATCGCCAGTCGGGCGGCGACAATCGAAGCGGTGATCGCCGAGCTCGAGACGACCAGGATCGCCGAGCGTTCGGGCCGCGCCATGGATCACGAAGCGGAAGACGCCTTCGAGCGCCTGCGGGCCGACGGCTATATGTAGCGGACGACTGCCGACGATGACCACCACCCCCCGCGAAAGCCTCAGGATTGCCCTCGCCGGCCATGTCGACCACGGCAAGTCGACCCTGGTCGGCCGCCTCGTGCATGACACCGGCAGCTTGCCCGAGGGCAAGCTCGAAGCCATCCAGGCGATGTGCCGGCGCCGCGGCATGCCGTTCGAGTGGGCCTTTCTGATGGACGCCCTTCAGGCCGAACGGGACCAGGGCGTGACGATCGACGCCTCGCAGATCTGGCTCCGCCACGGCGGCCGCGAGTACGTCATCATCGACGCCCCGGGCCACATCGAATTCCTCAAGAACATGGTTACCGGTGCCGCCGCCAGCGACGCGGCGCTGCTGGTGATCGACGCCGTTGAAGGCGTGCAGGAACAGTCCCGCCGGCACGGCTATCTGTTGCACCTGCTGGGCGTCCGCCAGGTCGCCGTAGCCGTCAACAAGATGGACCTCGTCGACTTCGATCAGGCCCGCTTCCGCGCCATCGAGGCGGATTACCGGGCCTATCTCGGCGACATCGGAATCGATCCAGACCACATCATCCCGGTCTCCGCCCGCGAAGGCGACAACATCGTCCAGCCGTCCGCCGCGATGCCCTGGTCCGACGGGCCGACGGTGTTGCAGGCGTTGACCGGTTTCCGCGTCGTCACCGAACCCGTGGCTCTGCCGCTCAGATTTCCGGTGCAGGACGTCTACAAGTTCGACCGGCGGCGCATCGTCGCCGGCCGGATCGAGAGCGGTGTCCTGCGTGTCGGCGACACGCTTCTGTTCTCGCCTTCGAACAAGACCGCCAAGGTCGCCTCGATCGAAGCCTGGTGCGTCCCTTCGCCGCCCACGGCGGCAGGTGCGGGCGAGAGCATCGGCATCACTCTCGCGCGACAGATTTTTGTCGAGCGCGGCGAGGTCGCCAGCCACGAATCGGCGGCGCCGTCGGAAACGGACGTCTTTCGCGCCCGCGTGTTCTGGCTCGGGCGCCGTCCGCTCGCGGTCGGAGAGAGCTACAAGCTCAAGCTCAACACCCTTGAGACCAAGATCACCGTGCAGTCGATCGAGAAAGTGGTCGACACTTCCGATCTGTCGACGCGCGAAGCGCAGGAGGTCGGCCGCAACGGAGTCGCCGAGGTGACGCTGCGCGCCGATCGAATGCTGGCGCTGGACCCGTTCGATGCCAATCCCAGGACCGGCCGCTTCGTGCTGGTTGACGGCTATGACATCGCTGGCGGCGGCATTATCGACATGCGCGGCTACGCCGACCAGAGGCAGCTGATCACCAGGCGGGCGACCAATATCCAGCGGATCGAGCACGAAGTCTCGATCGCCACCCGCCAACAGCGCAACGGCCACCGCGGTGGCGTGATCTGGCTCACCGGACTGTCGGGCTCGGGCAAGTCGACGATCGCGCTTGCCGCCGAGCGGCGGCTCTTCAACCTCGGCTATCAGGTCTACGTGCTCGACGGCGACAACGTCCGCCACGGTCTTTGCGCCGATCTCGGCTTCTCGCCCGAGGACCGGGCCGAGAACATCCGCCGCGTCGGCGAGGTCGCGGCGCTGTTGTCGCGGGCCGGCATAGTCGTCATCACCGCTTTCATCTCGCCCTATCGCTCCGACCGCGAGCGCGCCCGCCAGGCGGCCCCGAAGGATTTCCACGAGGTTTATCTGAAGGCCGACCTGGCGACCTGCGAAGCGCGCGATCCGAAGGGGCTCTATAAACGGGCCCGGGCCGGCGAGATTGCCGACTTCACCGGCATCTCGGCGCCCTACGAGACGCCGGCCGCGCCGGAACTGGCGCTCGACACCAGCCGGGCAAGCATCGAGGAGAGCGTCTCCGCGCTGGTCGACTACATCACGAAGAAGTTCGCCCTGACCGCTGGCGTCTCGCAGCCGCAGGTGAAAGCGTCGGCTGACTGAAGGCGTGACGTTGCTGATCCTGGGGCCGATTTCCTGCGCCTATCTCCCTTGGACACAGATCGGACCGAGGATCACCGTCGAGCGACCGCGGCACGCACGGCGTCGGTGATGCGCCGGGCCGTGGCATCCGGCATGTAGGGATGCATGGGCAGGCTCAGAATCCGTCGACTGAGCCGTTCACTGACCGGCGAAGATCCCTCGCCGGCCCCGTAGTGCCGATAGGCAGGCTGCAAGTGCATTGGCCGAGGATAATGGATGGCCGTGGGGACGCCCTGTCGCTCCAAGGTGACGGCTACATCGTCCCGATCCTCAAGGAGGATTGAGTACTGTGCCCAAGCTGACCGGGTGTTGGGAACGCGCCGGGGCACCGTCACGACCTTCGAGAGTTCGCTATCGTAGAAAACCGCCAAGCGCTCGCGCGCTTCGCGTTCCTCCGCCAGGACTGAAAGCTTGGCAAGCAGGATCGCCGCTTGCAGGGTGTCGAGCCGCGCGTTCAGACCGACCCGGACGACGTCGTATCTTTGCGCCCCCTGGCCATGCTGGCGGATCGATTCGAGCACCGCGGCGCGAGCATCGTCGTCGGTGAATATGGCCCCGCCGTCACCGTAAGCGCCGAGAGGCTTCGCCGGATAGAAGCTGGTAACGGTGACGGGCGCCAGGGCGCCGACACGCCGTTTGTCGATCGCGGCGCCGAAACTCTGCGCCCCATCGGCCAGCACGAACAAGTCGTGACGGGCGGCGAGCTTGCCAATTTCGGCGTAGTCGGCCGGCAGGCCGAACAGATCTACCGGCACCACGACGCGGGGCCTCAGCCGGCCAGCGCGTGCTGTTTCTTCGACCCTGTGCTCCAGGTCTCCGACGTCGATGTTGAAGGTCCGCTCGTCGACGTCAACGAACACGGGCGTGGCACCGACCAACAGGACGACCTCGGCCGTGGCGGTGAAGGTAAAGGACGGCAAGAAGACGGCGTCACCCGCACCGACGCCCTCGGCCATCAGGCTCATCAACAGCGCATCGGTGCCACTGGAGCAGGAAACCGCGTGCCGGCTGCCGGCGAAAACGGCCAATGCGCTTTCCAGCTCGAGGATCTCCGGGCCCATGATGAAGCGTCCGTGCTCCAGCACCGTCTGGATTCGGCGTTCGATCTCGGGCCTGAGGCGGCGATACTGCGCCTTCAGGTCAATGAATTCGATCGGCTGCTGTGCGCTCGACATGGCCCGGCTCCCAGGATGGTCCGCAATGCATTGTCGCCGTCCGACTGCGCTCGCTCAACATCGCGCCGTCGCGACCGGGAAGATCCCGCTCGCAATGCCTGCAAGACAGGATCGCCAATCGCGAGCGCGGCAGGACAGCCTCCAGGGCATCCACCTCGCGACGATCCGACACAAACGCCGTCACTCCGCCGCTTCCGTCGGGTAACGTTGACAGCGTGGCGATCGTCGTTTAATCACTTTGGTGCTCGGGTGGGGACGATTCACCGGAATGGCGGAGCGTGCCTGAAATCCGGTGCGAGGTTGATCGGGCGTCCGCACTTCCTGCCGATGCGTTCAAATGACGAATAAGCTTGCGACACCTGAGTCAAGCGCGAGAGGCCGGTGGCGCGACCCCGCAGGATTGCGTGGGCGCCCTTGTCGGCGGGCGCTGCCACAACGACTAGCGCTGCCCAGCGCGGCAGCGCCCGGAGAGCCAGCTTGAAAGAAAACAGCGACGCAGACGGCCGCTCCTTGGTCGGCCACACCAAGTTTTCGCCGACGGGCGAAGCTCACCAGAATCTGCGTCGGATGCTCGATGGGGCGAGCATCCTGGTCACGGGCGGTACCGGCTCTTTCGGCAAAGCCTTCCTCAAGCGCGTGCTCGAGCTGACCGAGCCGGCGCGGGTCATCGTCTACTCGCGCGACGAACTGAAGCAGTTCGAGATGCAACACGCCGAACCGTGCCGGGACAATCCGCGCATGCGCTTCTTCATCGGCGACGTGCGCGACCAGAGCCGTCTGGAAATGGCGATGCGCGACGTCGACTACGTGATCCATACGGCAGCCCTCAAGCAGGTGCCCACGGCCGAGTACAATCCCATCGAGTGCATACACACCAACGTCATGGGCGCCGAGAACGTGGTGCAGGCCGCGCTCAGGACCGGCGTGCGGCGGGTGATCGCCCTGTCGACCGACAAGGCCGCCAACCCGATCAACCTGTACGGCGCGAGCAAGCTCGCCTCTGACAAGATCATGGTCGCGGCCAACAACCTCAGCGGCTCGACGGGCGTGCGCTTCTCGGTGGTGCGTTACGGCAACGTCGTCGGCTCACGCGGCAGCGTCATTCCGTTCTTCCAGCGGCTCATCGATGAGGACGCGGCCAGCCTGCCCATCACCGACGAGCGGATGACGCGCTTCTGGATCACCCTCGGCGAGGGCGTCGACTTCGTGCTCTCGTGTCTGGAGCAGATGCACGGCGGCGAGCTGTTCGTGCCGAAGATACCCTCCATGCGCATCGTCGACCTGGCGCGCACCATGGCCCCCGACCTGCCGCACGAGGTCGTCGGCATCCGCCCGGGCGAGAAGCTGCATGAGGTCATGGTCACCGAGGATGATGCGCGGACCACGGTCGAGATGCCGGACTGCTACGTGATCCAGCCGGCCTTCAATTGGTTCAGCCGCGAGCCGTACGAGGCCAACGGCGCGCGGCCCGTCGCCGACGGCTTCCGCTACTCGAGCGATTCCAACAGCGACTGGCTCGACGCCGAAGGTCTCCGCGTGATGCTCAGGCAATCGGGGCGCTGAGCCGATGAGCGGACCCAGCTTACCGTTGCCGTCCTGTGGCTGGCCTCGCATCGAGGTCGTGAACGCCGCGGTCCTCGGTGCCGTCCTGACGGGCGAGATGCCGACCACCGACCCGACCGCCAAGGCCTTCAAAACGACGCTAGTCGAGAGATCCCATCTTAACCGGAATCACGGCATAACCCAGGAGCGGGTGACGTGCGAGGACCGCGAGGGTGGAGCGAAGCCATCGTATGAATTGCGGGCACTCGGCTTCCAGTACCCGATCCGCGACATTCAGTGGGTGCTGCGCTCGGGTCCGCTGGATGCCAACTACAAGCGCCTGCTGTCGCTAGGCTTCCATCCGGCGTTGGCCGACGATGGCGTAAGGTGGACGACACGCACCCTGCCCTATGCTGCCGTCGCGCCTCTATTACAGAGCACCTAAGAATGGACGCCGACGCGCTTGGAAGCAGTAAAGGCCGGGATACCAGGGCTTTCCGCCATAGAGGGCCGCTCACAACAATAGGTCACTTCCTTCGCATCTATCCACTTCGCACCGCATCGGTAATAGGCGCGCTGCTTCTGGCAGGACTAGCTGAAGGTGTCGGAATCGCAGCACTGCTGCCGATCATTTCAATTGCCGTCGATGGAAGTACATCGAATGACGGCGCGCTACAACAAATGCTTGAATCAGGTCTCGGCTATCTGGCTTTGCAACCATCTCTCGGGCTGTTGTTTACGTTAGTCGCTTTAGCGGTTATCATCAAGGCGCTCGTGACGTTGGCTGCAACAAGCCTCGTTGGCTTTACCGCCGCGCAAATTTCAACCGATCTCCGCCTGTCACTCTTGCGGGCGCTCCTTTGCGCTCGCTGGGATTTCTTCGCCAGTCATCAAATTGGGACTACCGCCAACGCAGTTGCTACGGAAGCACAACGGGCCGCCGAGGCCTATTTTTTAAGTTGTACAACATTATCCTTTCTTATTCAAACCGTTGTTTATGTTTGTGTTGCTCTGATAATTTCTTGGAAAATTTCGATCGCCGGCGTGGTAATTGGACTGCTTTTGGTTGTATCCTTTCGACGTCTCGTTTGGCAAGCTCGTCAATGGGGAGCGGAACAAACACGTTTGCTGAAAACACTTTCAGCTCGCGTGACGGACGCGCTCCGCGGTGTCAAGGCGTTGAAGGCCATGGCACTTGAAGAGAAGTTTGCAAATTTCTTAGAAGGCGAAACCAAGGAACTAAAAACAACATTACAGAGGTTGGTATTAAATCGAGAGATACTTCGGCTATCCCAAGAGCCGATAACCGTGACCTTTCTCGCTGTAGGAATGTACATGGTGTTGACGGTTGGTGGCATGTCCTTAGCGTCGACGCTAGTTCTTGGCTTTCTATTTACACGAATAGTTGGACGCATCACTCAGGTACAAAGGGAATATCAGGGATTCGTAGTAGGTGAAAGCGCATTTTGGTCCATGCAATCGGCGATCGATCTAGCTGCTACTGCAAGAGAAGTATCTATGGGTAATGTTCAGCCTATCCTCTCCAAGAACATAGAACTAAGAAACTTGAACTTCAGATATGCCGAACACCCCGTAATCACGAACTTGTCTGTCTGCCTTCCGGCACTAAATTTCATTGCTATTGTTGGCCCATCGGGTGCAGGAAAGACTACGCTCTTGGATTTGATCGTTGGCCTCCATCCTGAAATTGCTCATTGTATTTTAATTGATGGCATCCCATTGAACACGATCGATATGAAAGAATGGCGCTGTAATATCGGCTATGTTCCGCAAGATTTATTCCTTTTTAACTCCAGCATATTGGAGAACCTGACGCTTGGAGATGCGACAATCAAGCGTGAAGAAGCCAAACAAGCGTTAATCGATGCCGGCGCATGGAAATTTGTCAGTTCTCTTAGCAACGGTATTGACACCCAAGTCGGTGAAGCGGGTGCGAAGTTGTCCGGAGGAGAGCGGCAGCGCATTGCGTTGGCACGAGCCTTGACGAGACGCCCCACGCTGTTGTTGCTCGACGAAGCGACAAGTGCTTTGGATCAATCGACCGAAGCAGCGCTCTGCCGAACACTGCGAAAACTCACCCATGACATGACGATCCTCGCGATCACGCACAGGCCGACAATACGGGACTTTGCCGACATTACCTTCGACATGAAAGACGGTGGACTGCACGCGGGCACCGTTGCCGCTGTTCAGGCGGCACGAAACTGAGCCATAAGCGTGTTGTTCCTTACTGGATGGCGTACGTTTTTATGATCCCGCAACTCGTTCGAATGCGGCCCCGAGCTATCGCGGCTCGAGCAGTGGTGGCGTTGCCGATGCTTTTCTTCCCAATTATCATGGTACTCGTCGACATATTTCCCATATTGAGACGATTTTATGTCCGATATGCCTTCGAACTGAGCGAGGAAGTCCGGACTATCCGTTATATCGACAGAACGGAAGATGCCAGTGACACATCTTCCGAGTCCCGCAACCAACGAGCAAGACAGCCTACTATCTTGGTCTCTACAGAATCAGATAATCGCTACGAGTGGATCGAGAACTTTTTGAAGAATGAAGGTCACAATTGGCGAATTGTTTACATGCCGAATTTGCTTTTCGAGCTACCCTTCACGTGCCTGCTTGGTAGGTTTCGCGCTGAGTGGCCGACCCTTACATTGATTGATTGGGACTATGTGGACGAATGTAAGGCACAATTTGAGCGGGGGCGTCGTCGTTTAAGGGCGCATCTTCGGAAGATTCTGACTACGATAGACGAGGAGTATAGTCCTTCAGCGTTCGTGTCTGCTTCCGTGAACGACATGCGTTGGTTGGAGACAATCGGTGTTGCGAGATCCCTTGGCCATCGATGGGTGGTCACGGAGAGGGAAGGCGTCTTAACTCCGGCGGTGATCGCCAACGACGTCGATGTGGTTCGCAAAGATGTCAAACCTAATATCGATATGATGCTCGTCGCAAACGGGACTCATCGGGATTTTTGGCGTGCGGTAGGCATGGATCCGAGCAGGATTTGTGTGTCAGGAGACTTGAAGACGGACATTTGGCGGTATCCCCACATTTGGCCGAGTAGATCGGCTATTCATCCCTGGCTTCAAGATGATCGATGTCTCATTGTCTATTTTTCATTCGGCGCACGGTATTATATTGAGCCGAGCCATTTCCCCGACCTAGACGGTGATTGGTCTGACTTGCAAAGTGCGCACTATAGGGTAATCCGCCGCATGGCGGAAAAATATGATAGCTCAGTCCAAATCGTCGTTAAAAGTTCAGCGCGAGCAAGTGATCTGAATAATAATTCAGATTTCTCGGATCTCCATAATGTCATCGTCTTACGAACAGGCGGCTTGGCACTTGATCTTATAATTTGCTCTGACATCGTCGTAGGTTTTCAATCGACGGCGACAATCGAAGCTATGTTTACCGATAAGCCAATACTTTATCCGGCTTGGGGGGAGGTGTATAATAAAGTAGCGGACTTTCTAATTCCTATTCACACCTCCACAGGAGTTAATTGGTTACACTCCGAAAAGGAATTCGAAGAAAACTTGGAAGAACTTATACAATTTCAGGAAAAAAGGAAATTGGACAGATCCGTTATAATTGAAAGAAAAAATTTTCGGGAGAAGTACTATTTTTTGCCGCAAGAAGGCGTAGCGTCTGTCACATGGAGCAAGATACTGGAATGCATTGAACAACAGCAAGAGGTGTCGTCAAAGCCGCTGAGGTCGGAATTATTGTGTGGCGAGGCGCGACTTTCATCGCGTGACGTTTAGTCATGAGGTTCCTCTTATTGAAGTATCGGGAGGTTACGAAAACGATCAAAGGGAAACTTCCGCTCGCCTTCCTGAACGGCGGAGGTATTCACGCACCAATCGGAGCAACGATAAGACCTCAGAGCGACCCAAGAGAATGAAAGGTATCCGCCGTGCTGACGTATTGCGTCCGCTGCATCATGCCGTCGACCAAGCCGGACCTTTATATCGACGAGGAAGGTGTGTGCTCGGCCTGTCGCAACATCGAGGAAAGGGCTGTGGTCGATTGGGAGGAGCGCCAGGGCGAGCTGATGAAGATCCTGGAGCAGTATCGCTCGCGCGATGGCAGCAACTACGACTGCATCGTGCCGGTCAGCGGCGGCAAGGACAGCCACTACCAAGTCATCAAACTGTTGGAGTTCGGCCTCAATCCGCTTTGCGTTACCGCGACCACGGACAGCCTTTCCGGGATCGGCCGGCGCAATATCGAGAACCTGAAAGCACTGGGTGTCGACTACATCGAGGTGTCGGTGAATCCGCGGGTGCGCCGGCGGATCAACAAGCTCGCCCTGATCCAGATCGGCGACATCTCCTGGCCCGAGCACGTTACGATCTTCACCATCCCGGTGCGGATTGCCGCGCAGCTGAACGTCCCGCTGATCATCTGGGGCGAGAATCCGCAGAACGAGTACGGCGGCCCCGCCGCGGCGGTCAAGGACCGGGTGTTGAACCGGCGCTGGCTGGAGGAGTTCGGCGGCCTCCTCGGCCTCAGGGTTTCCGATCTGATCGGTCAGGCCGGCATCGAAGGGCGGGACCTCGTCCAGTATCACTATCCCAGCAACGAAGACCTGCAGCGGGTCGGCGTCAGCGGCCTCTTTCTTGGCTATTTCGTGCCGTGGGACGGCTACAAGAACGCGCTTTACGCCCAGGGCCACGGCTTCGAGACCTACAGCAAGTTCGTCGAGGGCTCGCTCGCAAATTACGAGAATCTCGACAACTACCAGACGGGAATTCACGACTATTTCAAATTCCTGAAGTACGGCTTCGGTCGGGCGACCGACATCGCCTGCCTGCATATCCGCCGTGGCCGCATGACGCGCGCGGAGGGGCTTGGGCTGGCGCGCCGGCACGACGGCAGGTTCCCAGGGGAGTACTTGGGCCGTCCGCTCGTCGAGATCCTGGACGAGATCGACATGACGCTAGAGGAGTTTACCAAGGTCTGCGACCGGTTCACGAACAAGAAACTGTTTCTCTGCGACAACCGCGGCCAGCTGATCAAGAGCGCTGACGGCAGCCTGACGAAGCTCAACTACGACAACGAATGAACAGCGTCGCCATCGTCGACTACGGCATGTGCAACCTCGATTCGATCGCGCGGGCGGTCGACGAGTGCGGCGGCCGGCCGCTCGTGACCGATAATCCCGCAGATCTCAGCACCGTCAACCGGATCATCCTGCCCGGCGTCGGCGCCTTCGGCGATGCCATGCGCAACCTCCGCCAACGCGGTCTCGACCGGACCCTCGCGGAACAGGTGATCGGCGAGAAGATTCCCTTTCTCGGCATTTGCCTGGGCATGCAGCTGATCGCCAAACGAGGCACCGAGCACGGCTGCCACGACGGCCTGGGCTGGATCGACGGCGACGTCGTCAGGCTGGAGCGGCACGCAGTGACCGAACGCATACCCCATATCGGCTGGAACGAGGTCCATTGTGTCCGCCCCTCCGAGCTGTTCGAGGGCATCAGGGGCGACGTCGATTTTTACTTCGTGCACAGCTATCACGTCGTGTGCCGTGACGCCGAAGACATTGTCGCCACGACGCCTTACTGCGGCGGGTTCACCTCCGCCGTCCGTCGCGGCCACATCCTCGGAGTCCAGTTTCACCCGGAGAAGAGCCAGAAGGCCGGCTTCCAGCTGCTGCGCAACTTTCTGGCGCTCTAGGCAGCCCGTGCTCAAGAACCGAATCATGCCCACACTCCTGCACAAGGACTTGGGCCTCGTGAAGGGCATGCGGTTCGACTCCATGCGCCGAATCGGCACCGCCATGCAGGCCGTCAAGGTCTACAACATGCGCGAGGTGGATGAGCTGGTGTTTCTGGACATCGCGGCGACGCCGGCCGGGCGCGAGCCGGATTACGAGCTGATCGATGATCTCGCCGACGAATGCTTCATGCCGCTGAGCGTCGGCGGCGGCGTTCGCAGCGCCGAGCATGTCCGCCGCCTCCTCGGGGTCGGTGCGGACAAGGTGTGCATCAACACGGCCGCCGTCGAACGGCCGAAGCTCGTCGAAGAGGTGGCGAGGTCGTTCGGTTCGCAATGCGTCGTCATCTCGATCGATGCGCGTCGCACCGCCGATGGCGGCTATGAAGTCGTCACGCATTGCGGCAGGACGGCCTCCGGCATCGATCCCGTGGAGCATGCCAAGCGGGTCGAGGGGCTGGGCGCCGGGGAGATCCTGCTGACCTCCGTCGACCGCGACGGCACCATGGAGGGCTACGAGCTGGAACTGACGCGCCAGGTCTCGGACGCGGTCAGCGTACCGGTCATCGCTTCCGGCGGAGCGGGAAGCTACCAGCACATGCTGGAGGCGTTGACGGAAGGCGGGGCCGCGGCTGTTGCCGCCGCCAGCATCTTCCAATTCACCGAACAGACGCCGGCGGAAGCGAAACATTTCCTTCGCAGGCATGGGGTTTTGGTTCGTCCGGCCTGAACCCGCGTGGTCTCAGGGCGAAACGAACACTCCCAACATAGGGAAGGCTTGACAAGATGAACCGCCGGGTAGACGAGACCCGCCAAAGCAGACTCTGGCGCGGCGAGTTCGGCGATGCCTATACCGAGCGCAACGCTGCGTCGCCGGAGATGGTGAGTGTACGCATCGGCCTCTGGGCTCAGATCTTTCGCAGCCTGGCGGGCGCGCCGCCGCGCAGCGTCCTGGAAGTCGGCGCCAATCTGGGCGTCAACCTGCGGGCGCTCAAGCACCTGACGTCGGCGGAACTTTACGCCGTGGAACCGAACGCGCGTGCCCGAGAGAGTCTCCTGCGCGACGGCATCGCCAGTGCATCGAACATTCGCGACGGCGTCGCCAAGGATCTTGGGTTCGCCGACGGCGCCGTCGACCTCGTCTTCACGAGCGGCGTCCTGATCCATATCCACCCGGACGACTTGCCGGCGTCATGCCGCGAGATCCACCGGGTCGCGCGACGCTATATCGTCTGCATCGAGTACTTCTCAGACAAAACCGAGGAGATCACCTACCGCGGCCACCGAGGAATGCTGTTCAAACGGGACTTCGGTGGTTTCTGGCTCGACAACTTTCCGGATCTGGAAGTTCGGGACTACGCCTTTGCCTGGAAGCGCGCCACCGGCCTGAACAACCTCACCTGGTGGCTGTTCGAGAAGCGCGGGTGAACCAACTCGACGACGACGCTCCGATTGCCGGCGCGACCCTGCCGCAGGTCAGCAGCGACGGCGGTATTCGCGACGGCGTGCTGATCCTCTGCGTGTCCTCGTTCGGCCGGCTGCGGGCGATCGCCGACAGCGTCACGGCGGCGCTGCCGCAGCGCAAGGTCTTGTTCGTCGCGGCGCACCCGCCGGCCGGCGCGTCCTGCGTCGATCTCTATGCCGGCTTCGATGGCCGGGAGGCGCGCTTGGCGGCGACCGCCGATACGATCCGCGACGAGTTCGGCATCGAGCCGGCCAAGCTCTACCAGAGCGACCTCAGGTACCGGTACCACGCCGAGAGCGAGGAGACCCTGGCGAGCCGGACGCTATGGGTTCTCCGTCACGCGAAGCGGATGATCGAGGAAAATGCCATCGGCCGCATTTTCATGACTGGTGGCGGCTCGCTCGAGACCAACGCCGTCTTCGAGCTTTCGCGCCGTATGCCGGGGTTGCGGGCCTTCCGCATTCATCCCTTCGGATATCTGGATCCGTCGGGCAGTGGCTTCCGCCACTTTTTTACCGATAGCAACCTGCAGCACCTGCCCGTTTGGCCCAAGATCGACCGCGACAGCGACCGGTTCCAACGAGCGCGTCATGACGCGGCGCACTATGTTGAATCGATCGCAGCGGATCGCTTCCGGCCCGACCAATTTGCACGCGCCCATGCGCGCCGGGGCACGTTCACCCCGGGGGTAGCCGGCCTTCTCGTCGCGCTCGCCAAGCATGTGGCGGAGCATGGTTACGCGCGCCTGCACCGACGACCCGTCCGGAACGTCTTTCGCCAGCGCGCGCTATCGTTCTTCCGCAAGGCCTACCTCGATGTGAGCCGCCGATCGGTGCCGAGCGACTGGCCCTATTTCGTCTATGTTCTCCACCACCCAGCGGATTCGCAGCTCCTACTGCGCGGCAGACAGTTCTGCGATCAGGTCGCCCTCTGCCGCCTGCTCGCGGCCAACATGCCGGCCGGGACACGGCTAGTCGTCAAGGAACATCCGGTCAACCCCGGGATGCTCGCCATCGCGGACATGCGGCGTATGCGCCGGCTTTATGCCAACCTTGCCTTCGCCGACTACTCATCCTCCTTCCGAGAGCTCGTGAGAGGAGCGAGCGGCGTCATCACCATCAACAGTACCGCCGGGCTCGAAGCGGCCATCCTCGGCGTTCCAGTCATCGTTCTCGGTGAAGGTATTTATCGAGATGCACCGTTCACGCACACCGTCACGGATTTCGCGGCGCTGACGGACATGCTGACCAGCATCCTGGTCGATCGACCGACCCCAAAAGCCGAGGATATCGTCGAGTTGATCACGTGCGTGCTCTATCACACCGAAGTGGCTGAGACTGTCGACGACGAAGCGACCGTGGCCGCGATCAGTCGCGGTATCATGACTCGGGTCGCGCGGTGAGCGGGCTGCTTACGCGGCTGGCGCGCGCCGTGCGTCGGCGCGTCCTTGCGCGTGTTTGGCTGAGAAAGCTGTTCGCTGCTCTCGAAACGTACCGGCCGGAACCCGTCACGAAGCGGACCGTCGTGATCGAAACCATCCGGGGATATGGCTTCTATTTCATCCTTGCACTGTTCCTGGGCGTCGTCTTGGCACGGCGCGGCTGTCGCGTCAGGCTTCTGATCGATGATGGCGCGCTCGCCCACTGGGACACATTGCGCCGGTGTGACGCGAGTATCGAGACCGTGCTGGCCCATCGGGCAAAGAGGCGAAAGGGCGCGGCGCGACTGCGCAAACGATGTCGCCGAATCATTCGTCGTTACGCCGCTGAGCTCGACTTGGCGCCCCTCTTCTACTCGGAACTGCTCGCCGGGCGCGAGGCTTTCGTCGATCGTAGCAGGGAGCTCAACGAGAAGCAGTTAGCTAAGGGAGAAGTGTCCGATCACGCACTGGGCAGCCATCATCGCTTCTTCGGTGGGCGTAACTTCAACTCCAGCGATACCAACCACTTCTCTTACGCGCAGCTTTCAATCGAGAACGAGGCGGTAAACGTGGTCGTGGCGGAAACACTCGCCGATAAAATTAACCCCGACACCCTTTTCGTCCTCGACGGAATTTACACAACGTTCGGTCCGCTTTGCGAAGTTGCTCGACACCGTTCCATCAGCGTCGTCCTCCATCAGCCGATCGGCAGCTTTGATGTTGAATTAGGGGAGCGGCTGGTATCTCTGACAAGTGTGCCGTATGCGGTTGGTACATCGGCCGAATCCTTTCGGAAATTCGTTGCCTCAGGCAGGGCGCGAGCGCTTCGCGATGAAACCAAGGCAATGCTTGGGCGGCGCTTCGACGCACAACGTCGGCCCCGCGGCGGCGAAACGGCGCGCCTGATGGAGATCGTGCGCGAAGGTCGTGCCCGATCCGGCCGCGCCGTCGGTCTGTTTCCCAACCTCACCTGGGACTGCAACCTTCCCGAACGCGATACGCTTTTCGCGGGCTTTGGCGAATGGCTCGAGGAAACGGTCCGCTGGGCGGAGTCTGAGGGTATCTTCCTGGTTATCCGCGAGCACCCGCAAGACCAAGAGGATTACGACCGCTTCGGTAGCGCCGTGGCGCTGCTTGAGGAACGTGTGCCAAACCTCGCAACGTTGGAGTATGTGCTTGTGGTCCGGGGCATCGACCGTCTCAGTTCCTACGACCTGATCGAGCAGGTACTCGACTGCTCGGTCGTTTACAATGGCATGCTCGGCGTCGAAATCCCCATTCTTCGGCGGCCAGTCGTGTTTGCCTCACGTTCCCCATTCTCCGACAAAGAGCTAGGTTTCACGCCGGACACGAAAGAGGAGTATTTTGCGCTATTGTCTAACGTGAACCCCAGCCACGCTTGGTTTTGCGACCAGGCGGCAATCTTTGCGGAAAATGCATTCGATGCGGCGGCATACCATCTAATCGAGCGCCTTTATTATTGCCCGGTAATGCCCCGACATATGCGGCCCGTGGGCGGCATCGTAGACTACTTCGAGAGCTGGGATCTGTCGCCGGACAAAGTCAATCCGGAGCTCAATCCGGAATGGGCCCGGGCCGTGGATCGCATTCTCGGCGGCGTCGATGTCGTCGCCGGAGACCGCGCGGCATGAGCACCGCCGTGATCGTGCAGGCCCGGATGGCCTCGACCCGCCTGCCGGGCAAGGTCCTCGAGACGCTGCGCGGCGAAACCGTGCTCGCGCATGTGCTGGAGCGCTGCCACGCGATCGCGGGAGCGGACGCCGTGTGCTGCGCCACGCTGGCGGGGAGCGAGGGAGATCCGGTGGCCGCCGAGGCAGCGCGCTGTGGGGCGGCCGTGTTCAGGGGATCCGAAAGCGATGTCCTGGAGCGCTACCACGGCGCCGCCGCTTGCCTGGATGCCGAGGTCGTGCTCCGCGTCACCAGCGACTGTCCGCTGATCGATCCCGAGATCTGCGCCCAGGTGCTGCGCCTCAGGCAGGCCGAGCAGGCAGACTATGCGTGCAACAACATGCCGCCATCTTGGCCGCATGGGCTCGACTGCGAGGCCTTCACCTTCGAATGGCTCGAACGGTCAGTGCGCGAGGCCAGCAAGCCCTCGGAGCGCGAACACGTCACGCCCTACATGCGGAGCCACCCGGAGGCGAGAAAGAGCAATCTCGCCGGCCCCGGTGGCGAGGCGGCGTCGTATCGGTGGACGCTTGACTACCAGGACGACCTGGAGTTCATGCGGGCGATGTTCGCGCGACTTCCGGCGGGGCCGTCCGGCTGGTCCTACCTCGTACCGCTTGCCATCATCGCGGCCGAGCCCGAGTTGGCGGCGATCAATCGTGGCCATGATCGCGACGAGGGCCTCAAGCGCTCGCAGGTGGCGGACGCGGCGGAGGGGCCGCCATGAGCGTGCGGTACATCACGGTCCGTCGTTTAATCGTTGATCGAATAAGGGAAGTCATTTCGTGAAGCCGTCTATCGTCGTGCGTTGCTTCAACGAAGAGCGGCACATCGGCCGACTATTGACCGGAATCCTGGAGCAGACCGTCGACGAGGTGGAAATTCTCGTCGTCGATTCCGGATCGACCGATGCGACGCTCGATATCGTCTCGCAGTTCCCGGCGAAGGTCCTGCACATCCGGCCCGAGGCGTTTTCCTTCGGCCGGGCGCTGAACCTCGGCTGCGACGCCGCGAGCGGTGATGTCCTGGTCTTCGCCAGCGCTCACGTCTATCCGCTCTACCGAGACTGGCTCGCGCGCCTGTTGGCGCCGTTCGAAGACCCCTCCGTTGGCATCGCCTACGGCAGGCAGCAAGGGGATGCGCGCACGCGCTATTCGGAACACCAGATTTTCGCCAAAAGCTTCCCCGAACAGTCGCGGCGCGAGCAGGGCCACCCGTTCTGCAACAACGCCAACGCCGCCGTCCGGCGCGAGCTGTGGGCGGCACTGCGTTACGACGAAACGCTCACCGGCTTGGAGGATCTCGACTTCGCCCACCGGGCCATGCGCCAGGGCCGCGCCGTCGTCTACGACGCTGAAGCGACGGTCATCCATGTTCACGAGGAGGCGCCGCTGCGGATTTACAAGCGCTACTTCCGGGAGGCGCTGGCGCTCAAGCGAATTTTCCCGGAAGAGCGATTCACGCTCATCGACCTCCTGCGGCTTTGGCCCGCCAACGTCGCCGCGGACCTCTACCATGCCTGGCATGACCGCGTCCTCCATCGAAAGGCGGTCGAGATATTCATGTTTCGCAGCATGCAGTTCTGGGGCACCTATCGCGGCTGGCGCCAGCGCGGCGCGGTGAGCCGCGAGCTGCGTCAGACGTTCTACTATCCCAAAAGCTTTGAGCGGTCCTCCAGCATTAAACAGGCCGCGCGCGACGACCGCGTCATTGACTACACCTCGGCCCAAAGCTAGACGGCAGCAGCCGCGGCTCGCGACTTGCAGCTTCGGCCGATCATGGAGTTCTGCTTTCGCATGCACCGAATGATGCTCACGCGCGCGGCTGAGGGCCTCGACGGCTCGGGCCCTCGGTGCCTTGCCGCGAAACGGCCCTGCCCACGCCCCGCGCCCTGATGCCGGATACGCCCCGCATCGTTTCGATCGTTCCCATGCGTCATCACAGCGAGCGCGTGGCGGGCAAGAACTATCGCTTGTTCGCCGGCCGGCCGCTCTACCACTACATCATCGAGGCGCTGCTCGCCTGCCGGCAGATCGCGCAGGTGGTGATCGACACCGACAGTCAGACGATCATGGAGGACACGGCCAAGAACTTCCCCGTCGTCCGCGTGCTCGAGCGGCCGGCGCACCTGCGCGCCGGTGACACGCCGATGAATGACGTGCTGCTCAATTCGATCGCCCAGATCGAGGCCGACTTCTACCTGCAGACGCACAGCACCAATCCGCTGTTGCGGCCCGAGACCGTGAGCGCGGCGATCGAGCGCTTCATCGGCAGTTATCCCATTCACGATAGCCTGTTCTCGGTGACGCGCTGGCAGACCCGGCTGTGGGATCAGCTGGCACGCCCCCTGAACCACAACGCCGCCATTCTGCTCCGGACCCAAGATCTGCCGCCGCTGTTCGAGGAGAACTCCTGCCTGTACATCTTCACCCGAGAGCTTCTCGAGCGGCGCCACAATCGCATCGGCGAGCGGCCGCTGATGTTTGAGATCGCACGCCGCGAAGCCGCCGATATCGATGAGGAGATCGACTTCGAGATAGCGGAACTCCTCTACCGGAGGACCATGGGAACTGATCGCGAGGGATCATCATGACGTGGAGAGTACTCGTCTCGGCACCGTACATGGTGCCGGTGATCGAACGCTTCAGGCCGGTGTTTGAGGCCCACGACATCGAGCCTCTGGTCGCACAGGTCGAGGAACGACTGTCGGAGGCTGAACTGCTCGACCTGGTGGGCGACATCGATGGCGTGATCGCGGGCGACGACGCCTTCACCGAGCGCGTGCTTGCGGCAGCGCCCCGCTTGAAGGTGATCTCCAAGTGGGGTACCGGAATCGATTCGATCGACAGCGAGGCCTGCAAGCGGCGCGGCATCAGCGTGCGCAACACGCCGAACGCGTTCTCCGAGCCGGTGGCCGATACGGTGCTCGGCTACATCCTCGCGTTTTCCCGCCGCTCGTTCGAAACCACAGGCGCCATCCAGCGGGGCGAATGGAGGAAGCCTCCGGCCGTTGCCCTCAACGAGTGCGCGGTGGGCATCATCGGAGTCGGCAACTGCGGTCGGGCGGTGGCGCGGCGGGTCGTGGCTTTCGGCGCGCGCGTCATTGGCTGCGACCCCCTGCCCCCGCCCGAAGACTTCCTGGCGGCCACGGGGATGGAGATGGTGACCAAGGAAGCGCTGCTCGAACAGGCGGATTTTGTCAGCCTGAACTGTACCCTCAACCCGACGAGCCATCACATCATCGCGGAACCCGAGCTTGCCCGCATGAAGCCGACGGCATACCTCATCAACACGGCGCGCGGGCCGCTCGTCGATGAGGCAGCACTGGTGCGCGCGCTCGAAGCCGCCGAGATCGCCGGGGCCGGTCTCGATGTCTTCGAGGTCGAGCCGCTACCCAAGAACAGCCGGCTTGCGCGAATGGACAATGTGCTGCTGTCGCCGCACAACGCCAACTCGAGCCCGAAGGCTTGGGAGCGCGTCCATCACAGCACCATTAAGAATCTCATCGAGGAGCTGGAAAAGCACGTCCCGTGGCCAGCGGTCTCCTCATCACCGGCGTAGGGGGTTCCGGATCGTGGACGGCGGCACGACCGAGAGATTGGGTACAGCGTGATGCGCCAATGATCAAGCAAGCGGTCAAAGCGGTTTTACCGGCGCCGACCCTCGCCGCGGCAAGGGACGTGCGCGACATCGTGCTCGCCGAGCCGGAGTGGCGTTTGAGCGAGAAGGGCCAGCGCAGCCGGGCTCGGCTCGAACAACTGCGCGACAGCCATCGCGGCGAGCGCTGCTTCATACTCGGTAACGGACCGAGCCTGCAGCGCACGGACCTCACCAGGCTTCGCAATGAGTTCACTTTCGGGCTCAACCGGATCTATCTCCTGTTCGAGGCTCTGGGATTTCACACAACGTTCCTGGCGGCAGAGAACGAGCACGTCGTCCGACAGTTCGCGTGCGATATCCTGACCACGACATGCCAGGTCTTCATGAGCTGGCGATGCCGGCGCCTGGTGCCGATGGCCCCGAACCTGGCGTTCTTCCGCACGCGCGCGCCGGGCGGGTTCAACGGCGATGCGCTGAAGCCCATCCGCGAGGGCGCCACCGTCACCTTCATCGCCATGCAGCTGGCCTATCACATGGGCTTCCGCGACGTCATTTTGGTCGGCGTCGACCATCATTTCGTGACGTCTGGGCCGCCGGGCGCGGTCGTCACCTCGCAAGGCGCCGATCCCAACCACTTCGACCCCCGGTACTTCGGCCGGGGCATCCGGTGGGAACTTCCCGACCTCGATCACTCAGAGCTCAATTACCACGTCGCCAAGGCGGCTTACGAGAGCGACGGCCGGCAGATCCGGGACGCCACCATCGGAGGCAAGCTGACCGTCTTCCCCAAGGTCGATTATGACAGCCTGTTCGCCTGAAGCGCGAACGGCACCGTTGCCCCAGACGACGGCTTCGGATCACTGCGCCACCGGCGCCGCGAGCAGCGGCAAACTCGGACCACCGTCGATCCTCGTCTTAACGGATTACTTCCTGCCCGGATTCAAGGCGGGCGGCGTCCTGCGCACCCTGGCGTACCTGACCGACCGCCTCGGTGAGGAGTACCGCTTCAAGATCGTCACCCGGGACCGCGACCTTGGAGACCGGCTGCCGTACCGACTGGTCGAGCCCGGGACCTGGCGTCAGGTAGGAAAGGCCGAAGTGCTGTACCTGCCGCCGGCGGAACGGCGCGTGAGCCGGATTCGTCGTATCATTGCCGCGACGCCGCACGACCTGCTCTACCTGACTAGCGTCTTCTCACCCGATTTCACGATCAAGCCGCTGCTGCTCCGATGGCTCGGCCTGGTGCCGCAACGTCCAACGGTGCTGGCGGCGCACGGCGAGCTTTACCCTGGGGCCCTTGCAAGCAAGCGGGCGAAGAAGCGCCTCTACCTTGAGCTGGCGCCGCGGCTCGGCCTTTATTCGGGGGTGGTCTGCCAGGCTCCAGATTCGGAGGGCGTCCGCCATGTACGTCGCTGGCTGGGCCGGCAAACCGACGTCGAAGTGGGCGGCATCCTGGCGCTGCCGTCGCCAAGCGGATCAGGCGAGCGCAAGCGCAAGCGTCCCGGAAGGCTCGATCTGCTGTATCTCTCCCGGATCTCGCCGCACAAAAACCTCGCCGGGGCTCTGGACATGCTGCGGGACGTGAGCTGCGAGGTAAACTTCGACATCTACGGCCCGGCCGACGAGGATCCCGGGTATTGGCGCAAGTGCAATGCACTGATCGCAACCCTGCCTACGAATGTACGAGTGCGCTACATGGGCAGCGTGGCGCCCGACGCCGTCTGCGATACGATGGCCGCCTACGATCTACTGTTGTTGCCGACGCATGGCGAGAACTTCGGACATGTGATCTGCGAGGCGCTGACGTCGGGTTGTCCGGTGTTGACGAGCGATCGCACGCCTTGGCGCGAGCTGGAACGGGAGCAAGCCGGCTGGAGCCTCCCGATCGAGGCGCCGGACCTGTTTCGGCGGGCGATCGAAAACTGCGCGGCGATGGACGAATCGGCGCATTCGCGCTTGCGCGACGGGGCTCGAGCGCTGGCCGCCCGCCGCGCCAGCAGCAGCCGTGCGATCGAGCAGCATCGGACCCTGTTCCAGCGTGTTCTCGCTGCGGCCGCCCGGTAGGCTCGCCTTCAACCTTACCACGGGTATTGCTTGAAGCCTTGCCGGCTACATGTGCTTGTCTTCCCCGGACGGTTATGGGCAAAGTGGCGCCATCGCGGCCTACCCAACGGTATCTTGTCGGAATGCTTGTCTGCCGTCAGAGGAGCTCTGGTGCGTGTCAGCGACGATGAACGACGTCAGTGAAGATGACCGTCGGGTAGAAGCGCAGCCGGTTTCCGCGCCGAGCCGGCCTGCCGCGCCGCCCGCCGCCTATCCCCTGTGGATGATCGGTGGTTCCGCGGTGGGCGAAGGCGGGATGCTCAGCCTCCGGGACATCGTGCTGATCGTCTGCCGGGGCTGGTGGATCATCCTGGTCGCCGTGGTCCTCTGCATGTCGTTCGCGGTCTACTTTCTCCACGGTCAGGCCAAGCGCTACACCGTCTCCATGACGATCTCCGCGGCCGGCGGCGATCAGTCGGCGCAGAATCTGTCGGGCGGCATCCTCGGAGCGGTCTCACAGGGACTGGGGTTTGGGGGCGCCGCCGCGCAGCAGCCTGAATTCGAGCGCTTCAAGTACCACTTGAGCTCGCGCATCGTCGCGCAAAGACTGCAGGAAAAGCATGGTCTCCTGCAGATCTTTTACAGCGGCGATTGGGACGAGAAGACCGGCTCTTGGATGCGCCCGCAGAGTACCGGCTGGCAAGGGGCCATCAAACGCTACTTCGGCCTTCCCGATTGGACGCCGCCGAGCACCGACAGTATCGCCGACGACCTCGAGGGCATGATCAAGTTCGAGTCGCTGAACACGGTGATGGAGAACGTTTGGATCGAGATCGGCGATCCCGGATTCGGCGTCCAGCTCATGGAGATGCTGTACCAGGAGGCCGATCTGGTCGTGCGCGAACGAGATGCCGTGCACATTCAGAAGCAGGTCGGCTACCTTGAGCAAAAGCTTAAGGAAGTCGTGCTTACCGACCAGCGTCAAGCGCTCACCGGACTGCTTTACGAGCGCCTGCGGCGAAGCATGCTGATCCACGGCGGACTGCCCTATGCGGCCGAGCTGGTCTCCCCTCCCCACGCATCGCCGACGCCGACCTCCCCCGACCCCATACGGTTCCTGACCATAGCCCTTGTCGGCTCGATCCTTCTCGGCATCATCACCGTCTTCGTCGTTGAGGCTTTGCGCGCGCGTTAGGCAGGACCTCCGTGCCGCACGCAACTGCTCCGGCGGTGACCCGGCCGCCCCGCTGGCTACAGCTTTACGATGCGCTGCTGTTGCTCGGCGCCGTGACTCTGCCCTACTCGTTTCTGGATTTGCCGCTCACAGGAGGCGGCACGCGTCCCCTCATCGCTATGCTTTGGTTTCCAGTATTCGCCGGGATTCTGGCCCGCTTCGTGGTTCGCCTGGGCGGCAACCCGGTGGAGTTGTCCTTCCTCGGCCTGATCGTGCTCGGCTTCGCATGGTTTCCTTACGTTCTGAGCATCGACGGCGATCTGAGCGAATACGTCGTCCGTATAGCCGCGCTGACAGCCGGCGTTTCGATCGCCATCGTCGCCTCCAACTTCGCTCATCCGCGGGCGGTCCACACCGTCGTCCGCGCGCTGATACTCGGCTTCAGCCTCGTTCTCGTATACGCCGTCCTGATCCAGGTTCCAGGGGCGATCGGGATCACCTCGTTCGCGGTGCTCGATGATGCCATCCGCGGCGTGCTTCTGTTTCGCTCCTCGGGTGTCCCGCCGACCGGGGCGGGGCGGGTGAGCCTGATGGCGAGCGAACCGTCGTTCGCGGCGTTTGACCTCGCCGGACTGTTGCTGATCGTTCTGATGTTTCCCGGTGCGCTGCCGCGGCGGCGCCTGCGCCACGCCCTTCTGGCGGTCGGCGTGCTGCTTCTGCTTCTCGCCAAGAGCGTCACCGCATTCGGGCTCCTGGCGATGGTGATCACGGCATGGATGGTGCGCCGCGGCTTACGCCCCGGCCTCATCGCGGCCGCAGTGAGCGTCATGGCGATCGGCGTCGCGGCCTTTGCAGCCTTGGAGCGGGTGCCCGTCGGATACAGTCCGGCGGCCCGGCTGCAGCAGATTCAGTCAGACCCTTCGGCCCTGGCACGATTTGTCCTCATTCGCGGAGCATGGATCGCCGGATGGCGCTCCGACGGTTTCGGCATCGGGCCGGGGCAATATTCTGCGCGGTGGCGGGAGTTCGTGGAGGTCGACGAGCAGCAACTCGCCCAACTGCCAGGCGCACTGGCAAGGCGGCTCGATCCGAATGCCGAACCGACCAAGGTCAAGCCGTGGTCGATCTACGGCATGCTGTTCGGCGAGTTCGGCACCCTTGGGCTGCTCGGGCTGTTGCTTGGCCTCGGCTGCCTGGCGGTACGGATCCTCGGCACGGGCCGCCCGGACAAATGGTTCCTGTTGTCTGTTTTGGCGACCATTTGTGTCGCCTTCGCGACCGCCTATCCACCCTCCATGCCGATTTTCTGGCTGGTGCTGGGCCTGCTGTTCGCAAAGCTCAAGATCGAGAGCACGAAGGTCGAACGGCTCGCCGTCACGATGCCCCCCGAGATGCCTGGACCGGCCGTAGCTTCAGGGGTGCCCGATCGCTAGACAGTCATTCAGACGACGGACGGCGTGCCGTCGGGCCGGATTGGCGAGGCGAGTAAGCGTGACGCGACCAAGCGATCTCATCGGTGGCGGTGAGGGCTGGCCCAACGCGTCAGGTTCGATGCCAACGCCGAGCACTTGCGTCCCATGAGCGGCAATAGGCAGTTGCCTGATCAGTCCTCAGGGGCCAGACGCGCCATCTTCTGGTGCGTGCTCGTGGCAGTCTTGGCGTCGTTCTGTCTGGCGATGCTCGAGTTCTCCGCCAGAGCGTACAAAACGTTGACGTACGATGGCTTTCTATACTTGGCGCGATCCAGTCCGAACAGCGTGGCGCATCCGAAGTACGGATGGATCAGTCCGCCATCCACCACACAGAGCAAGAGCGACGAGTGCTACGGTGCGGGCACTGTCAGCTACAATGCGTACGGGTTCCGCGCGCCGTCGCTGCAGAAAGCAAGCACCGCTGAGCCGTTGATCTGCATCCTCGGCGATTCGACGATGCAAGCCTACCAGATACCTGACGGCAACTCGTTGCCGCATCTGCTGCAGGCGAGTCTCTCCAAGCGGCACCCGAACGCCGTGGTGCTGCCTCTCGCCGTCGGCGGATACGGAACGTTGCAGGAGGCAATGGTTTTCGAGGATTTCTGCGAACCGCTAAAGCCCGATCTGATCATATGGCACTGGGCGTCGAACGACCCGGTCAACAACAGTTACCTGGCCGAGCGGACCAACGTTTCCAACAACAACGTTCGCCGCAGGCCGTATCTGGAGAATGGCCAAGTCGTCTATCGTCGCCCCTACCCGATCCATGTCTCGGACTCCATTGACCAGCTTTTGCTGCTCCGGCTGGCGAACACGCTCGCCCTCAAGCTGCAGGCGTCGCCGCTCCCGGAGGCCGTGGCCAGCTACGAGAAAGACGGCTGGGACGTTGCCGACGGGTTGATCGCGGCGGTCGCCAGGGCGATCGCGGTGCCGAAGATCGCGCTGATCGAGGATGGCCAAACGAAGGCAGCCCGGATGTTCAGGAGGCACGGCTTCTCGGTGGCGACGCACGAGAAGATGCCCGATGAGTTCACTTGCAAGCCCCGCGATTCGCATCCGAACGCGGACGGACATCGCCTGATGCTGTCGGCGTTGCTGCCGTTGCTGGAAGAGGCTCTCGAGCGGACTGGCTCCGTCGTGCGGCGGCAGGCACCCCCTGCCGCGCAATGACCGGCAACGCCATGCCGGCGCGCCCGCCCGTGACCGGCGCGGCGCTGTTCGACGGCACGCCGCGGCCTTCCCGGACCGCCGCCTATGACGCGTTCTCGCGCAGGCATTCGTCCAGCAGCGCGCGCCACTTTGACAGCTGTTGCTGTGCGGTGAACTTCGTCTCATAGGCCCGGCGCGCGTTCTCTCCCATCCTGGCCACGGCCTCCCGGTCTCGCGACAAGCGCCGGATGCTCTCGGCGAGGCCCGCGCCATCCCCCACCGCGATGACCTGACCGCAGCGGTGCGCCTCGATCATCTGCGAGGCATACCCGCTGCGGCAGCCTACGAACAGGATCGGCCTGCCGGCGGCGGCGATGCCGTAGAGCTTGCTCGGCACGACCAGCCCTTCCGTCTTCGGCAGTTGGGTGACCAGGTGCAGGTCGGGAACGCCCAGGCTCTCGCTCAAGCGTTCCCGCGGCTGGTAAGGCCGGAAGAGCACGTTCGCAAGGCCCTCGCTTTCGACCTCGCGGCGCAGGGTCTCGAGCCGGGCGCCGCTGCCGATGAAGAGGAAGGCGACGTCGGCGTCACTCGCCAGGGCGCGGATGGCCTGAAGCAGAGTTTGACTGTCGTGCACCCGGCCGAGATTTCCGGAATAGCCGACCACGAACTGGTGGCCCAGTCCCCACTCCTGGCGCAGCCGATCGCGTTCGCGCGGGACCGGCCGAATGTTGTCATCCGGCCAGTTCTCGATGACGCGAAAGCTCTCCGGAGCGGCACTGCAAGCCGAGAGATACACCTTCATTTGCGGGCTCAGGACCACGTTATAGCGACCCCGCGCAAGAGACCAGTTGCGTGGCGCTTTCAGAGCGGCCAATAGCGCTCGCCACGGCTTGCGCAAGCCGAGCACGCCGGCCACTTCGGGAAAGACGTCCTGCATCCAGTTGACGAGTACGGCCCGGCGCAGCAGCGCTGCTCCCGCTGACACGACGCTGATCAGCGGCGGATCGGTCATGGCGACGACCACATCGTCAGGACCAAGAATGCGCACCAGAGCCCACCCCGCACCCACATAAAATGACGCGTAGTCAACTATGCGCCCCGCCAAGCGGTCGCGCCCGAACCGGCTCGTGGCGACGCGTATGACCGTTGTGCCTTGTACGAACTCGCGCTTGGGCAGCGACGCCGCCGCATCGGTGTATCGCTGGCGGCTGGTAATTACGGTGACGTTGCGGCCTTGTTGGCTCAAGTAAGAGCAAAGATCATTCAAGATCTGGCTCGTGGCGGACGTATCCGGATAATAGAAGCGGTTGACGAAAACAATCCTTTTCGCCCTGGTCTGCATAGGCCGGTTCACAACTCGGAATTGATCGCAGGGTCGTGACAACGCTTGGAACCTACCCGATGACTTGGTTAATCACTAGGGGATTTGCGGATCGATGTATGAGCCAAGGTCGTCCTGGGTTGCGGCCATGAGGTCGCATCAGGTCCATCGGGCGCTCTTGATCATTGTCGCTTGCGGCTGCCCCTCCGCTGCGGCGATACGACGGCGGCGGATAGGCCCTCTCAGCCGATTGTCGCTTCCAATTCGGATCGCGCGGTTGTTTGACGGCGGAGGTTGATGCCATAATCCGTCCCCGCCGGCTTGCACGCATCGGGTGGGTTCACGCGCCGCCATACTGGGCCCGACTGAGCGCCAGGGGGTTCAATGTCTGAAGCGATCGCGCTCGTCGTCGGGGTGACCGGTCAGGACGGCGCCGCTCTGTCCGAGTTCCTCTTGGCCAAGGGTTATACCGTCCACGGCATCAAGCGGCGTTCCTCCTCGTTCAACACCGAGCGCGTGGACCATCTCTACGTCGATCCGCACGAGGCGGACACGCGTTTCTTTCTGCACTACGGCGACCTCACCGACGCTACCAACCTGATCCGTCTGGTCCAGGAGACGCAGCCGACCGAGATCTATAACCTGGCTGCCCAAAGCCACGTCCAGGTGAGCTTCGAGACCCCGGAGTACACCGCCAACGCCGACGCCCTGGGCACGCTGCGCTTGCTCGAAGCCATTCGCATATTGGGCTTGAGCGGACGGACGCGCTTCTATCAGGCGTCGAGTTCGGAGATGTTTGGAAATGCGCCGGCGCCGCAGAACGAGAGGACGCCTTTCCACCCCCGCAGCCCCTACGCGGTGGCCAAGCTCTATGCGTATTGGACCACCGTCAACTACCGCGAGGCCTACGGGATGTATGCCTGCAACGGCATTCTCTTCAATCATGAAGGACCGACGCGGGGCGAGACCTTCGTCACGCGCAAGATCACGCGCGGCGTCGCGGCAATTCAGCTGGGCCTGCAGCATTGCCTCTACCTCGGCAACCTCGAAGCCAAGCGCGACTGGGGCCACGCGCGCGATTATATCGAGGGCATGTGGCTGATGTTGCGACAGGACGAGCCGGACGACTACGTCTTGGCCACGGGCGAGGCCCATACGGTGCGTGAGTTCGTCGAGCTCGCTTTCGCCCATGTGGGCCGCTCGATCGCGTGGCAGGGCCGGGGGATCGAGGAGCAAGGCATCGACGCCGGTACGGGCGATGTACTCGTGCGCGTCGATCCAATGTACTTCAGGCCCACCGAGGTCGACCACCTGCAAGGCGATGCATCCAAGGCGCGCCGGGTCCTCGGCTGGTCCCATCGGACCACGTTTCCCGAACTCGTGCGGGAGATGGTGGAGGCCGACCTGAAGACGATGGCAAGCGAGCCGCTGCCCAGAGCGCGCGCCTGATCGATGAGTGACCTGCTGCGCGGCAAACGAGTTTGGGTCGCCGGTCACCGCGGCATGGTCGGCTCGGCGATCGTCCGGCGGCTCGCTCGGGAGGACTGCACGGTGATCACGGTCGACCGCGAGCGCGTCGACCTCAGACGCCAGACGGCAGTCGAGGACTGGCTCGCCGAGGCGTCGCCCGAGCTGGTCTTCGTCGCCGCCGCCAAGGTCGGCGGCATTCTCGCAAACGACAGCTATCCTGCCGACTTTATCTACGACAACGTCGCCATCGCGACCAATGTCATCGAGGCCGCGCGGACGACCGGAGTGGAGAAGCTGCTGTTCTTCAGTTCGTCCTGCGTTTATCCCAAGCTCGCGCCGCAGCCGATCCCCGAAGACGCGCTGCTGAGCGGAGCGCTGGAGCCGACGAACCAATGGTACGCGGTGGCCAAGATCGCCGGCATGAAGCTGTGCCAGGCGTATCGCCGTCAATACGGCAGTGACTTCGTCTCCGTCATGCCGACGAACCTTTACGGTCCCGGCGATAACTTCGACCTGCGGACTTCGCACGTCCTGCCCGCGCTCATCGCCAAGATGCACGCGGCCAAGGTCGCGAGCCAGCCATGCGTGGAGATCTGGGGTACCGGGAACGCCCGACGCGAGTTCATGCACGTCGACGACGCGGCCGATGCGGCTGTGCACGTTATGAAGACCTACACCGGTGAATTACCGGTCAATATCGGCGTCGGCAGCGACCTCGCTATCGCCGAGCTCGCGCGACTGATCGCCGAGATCGTGGGCTTCAGCGGCGAACTGCGGTATGACACAACCAAGCCGGACGGTACGCCGCGGAAGCTCCTCGACGTGAGCAAGCTGCATCGGATCGGCTGGAGGCCGCGAATGGGCCTCGCCCAAGGTATTCGCGACACCTACGCGTGGTATGTGGAGAACCTCAGCGCGCGAGACGAAGGCCGCGTCAGCAGCTGATCCCGGCCCGGCGTCTGAACTTCGGCGGTGCGCCGCCGGCAGACGGTGGAAACGGCAAGTGTCGTGCCTGGCATGGTAGTTTCTTCTCGTCGTACGCCCTTGACGTTCACGACATGAACAAGCTAATGTCGACCGGTCCCCGCCCGGGCCACAGTCTTCTGGGGGAGTACGAGAGAGGAGATCACGACGGTGCTGGCGCGGGGGGCGAAGCAGGGGGGACGATATTGGTAGAGTTGGGCCCGCCCGGGGCGCGGGCACGCGATGCCGAGAGCCAGATCACGCTCGGGCTCCTCGATGCCGTGCAGCAGAACGCGAGGCTTTCGCAGCGCACGCTTGCCAGCGAACTCGGCATCGCGCTCGGTCTCACCAACGCCTATCTGAAACGTTGCGTTGGCAAAGGCTGGATCAAGGTCAGGCGCGCCCCGGCCAATCGCTATCTCTACTATCTGACGCCAAGGGGATTTGCCGAGAAGAGCCGGCTGACCGCCCGCTATCTCAAGGCCTCGTTCCTTTTTTACGGTGCTGCCCGCAACGAGCTGAGCGCGCTGATCGAGGCTTGTGTTGCGGCCGGGTGGCGCCGTGTCGCCTTCGCCGGCGCGGGCGAACTCGCCGAGATCGCGCTCCTTTGCGCCATGCAGTATCCGAGTCTGGAGGTCGTCGGCGTGCTGGACAACGATTGCCACGACGAGCACTTCTTGCATGTCCCGCTGGCCGGAAGCCCCGAGGACCTCGGATCCGTGCAGGCAATCATCGTCACCCACATGCGGGAGCCGCAGGCCATCTACAATACCCTGGTGAGCACCTTTCCGGCGGAGCGTGTACTGGTACCGCGTCTGCTCAAAGTCTCGCGGCGAGACCGCAATCCGGAGACCCATCGATGAGCCGCTGGTACGCCGTCAGCTGCCAGTCGCGCATGGAGCATTGGGCGCGAAGCAATCTCTGGGAGCGCGGCTTCGAGGTCTACCTGCCACTTTATCTCAAGCGCCGTCGGCACGCGCGGCGCGTCGACCTCGTCGAGCGGCCGCTCTTCCCCGGCTACCTCTTCGTGCGCGCCGATCTCGGCAACGGCGACCGGTGCCGCGTCGACACCGCGCGCGGCGTGCGCGCGCTGGTCCGCTTCGGCGACCACGTCCCCGCCGTCGCCGATGAGGTCATCGCCGAAATACGCTCCCGCGAAGGCTCAGACGGGCGCATCGATCTTGACGATCCGATGCGCTTGCACCCCGGCGAGCCGGTCCGCGTGATCGGCGGCCCGCTATGCGAACGCGTGGGCCTTATCGTCGGTTGCGCCGATGACCGGCAACGCGTGATCATCCTGCTCGACCTGCTGGGCCGGCAGGTGCGCGCGCGAGTGAGCGCGGATCAGCTGACGGGAGAACTCTGAAGCGTCTCCGGCCGGCCCCGCCGGCAGCTTCGGCTCAGTTGCGCCCGATGACTGCCAACGAGGCCGCCGTGACGGCCAGATTACTCAATATCGGCGTGATGTCGCGCGCAAAGTCCAGCAAGTCGAACGGCTTCGGGTCGCGCGGCACCACAATCGTGCTGCCAGGCGGAATCTGCACGGGTTCGAAGTTCCACAGGCCGACGCCGGCCCGGCGGGCTTCCCCGTTGGGAAACACCACGAAGACGCGTCCGTCGTCACCGGAGACCTGGAATCCGCCGGCCTTGTCGATGTATTCGGCGACCGTGCCTCCGGGTCGGAACTGGACCGTTGTGGGATTGAGCACATCGCCGCTCACGGTGATGTAGTTCGGCCGCTTCGGCACGAAGATCTGGTCGCCTGCTTCCAGCACGGTATCGAGCTCCGGCCGTACCTGCAGCACCGTGGGGTCGATCTCGGCGACCACCCGGCCGATAGCTTCAGCCGTTTCCAGCTGCTCCGAGAGGCGGCTCAAGGCGGCCAGCTGCTCCGCGCTGACATTGCGCCTGGTTGCGAGCACCGCCAGCGCCGAATCGATCTCCCGGGCGGCGCGCCTGAGTGCCTGGGCCTCGGCCTGCTTTACCCGCTCCCGCGTCAGTATGGCGCCATAGGGGTAGGCCTGGGCGGTCAGGCCGCCGGCGCGACTGATCAGCTCGGACAGCCTCTCGCCCCGGCGGATCGTAAACAGGCCCGGCCGCACGAACTCGCCCACCAGCACCACGGGACCCTTGTCGCGGTCCGTGAAGCGCGCATTGAAACGCACGATGTCGGAGGGATCTATGAGCGTCGACGCGATCTCGTTTGTCGAGATATCCACCGTGGTCCGTCGGATCTGCCCGCCGCTGCCGCTCTCGACGGGCAAGATGCGGGACAGTTCCACACTCAGCCGATCGGTCTCGAGCGTGATGCCGCCGGCGGCCGAGATGAGCGAGACGAGTCGCGTATGCGGCGTGATCGGGTAGGCGCCGGGAAAGCGGATCTCGCCGTTCAAGGCGGCGACATACTCCAGCACGAACGGCAAGGTGTCGGGATGATCGGCAAAGACTTGTGGGCATTCGCGACGCAGGTCGAACTCCATCAGCTCTTCCGACAGCCCCGCCAATATCACGTTGTCGAAACGCGGTGTATTGCCGACCGCGACGACGGACGCGAGGGCAAGCAGGCCGGGGCAGGTTTCCGGCTCCATCGGCGGCAGCCTCTCTTCCTCCGTCGCCTCGTCCGCCGGTCGCAGCCCCTGCGGGGACAACCCCCCCTGCTCGATCACCTGTGCCAACTGCGACGCCAGGTTAGTGCGCGCGGTCTGATTCGTCTGAGGCGCCGCCCTTCTCGGCGATCTCTGCGTTGTCGCCTCGGACCGCTGTCCGTTGCTGCGGTCGCGCGATTCGTCCGTATCACGCTCTGGCGGCCCGCCGCGGGCGCGCCGGCGCAACTCCTGCAGTGCCGAGGGCGCGGTGGAGAGGCCGGCCACAGGCCGTCCAAGAAGCACGTTTTTCACGTCGGTCGACATCAGAAAGCGAATGTCGTCACGACTGAACACGATCAGCCGGTCGCGGTCGCGAAGCGAGAAATCTTCCTCGCGGTTCAGGATCCGTTCCAGATTGATCGGGAACAGGCGCCGGGCCTGTGTCGCCGGATCCGTCGTCTCCAGGACGGCGAAGGCCAAATAGGGATCGTCTCGCAAGCTGTCAACGCCGCCGATAAGCGCGCTCACGGTCGGGGCATACGGCAGCGCCTTGCTGCCGGGAGTGCGCACGTGCCCGGCCAGTTCGACCTTCGAGGTTTGCACGTCGAAACGGGGCCGAACCATGAGGATGTCGCCGGCACGCAGCGTCTTTGAGCCATCGGTGGTCTGGCTGGTCACCTCGCGCCCGTCCGGAGAGAACGACATCTGGACGAAGGTCTGGCCCAAGGGCCGCAGCACGCCCCCCGCATAGCTCAGCAATTCATCTCGCGAAATCTGCGCTCGACCTTCCGGCAACTCGTAGATACCCGGGCGATTCACCTGTCCGACCACCGCCACGGTGCTGCCGATCGCCGGCACGAATATCCGGTCGCCTTCCGACAGGCTGAACTGATAGTCGAATACGCCGGTCAAGAGCACGTCGTACAGATCGACACCGACGATTTGACTGCCGCGCTGCACGATGACCTTGCGCAGGCTTCCCGTCTTGCGAATCCCCCCAGCCAGCGCGATGGCATCGAAAATTGTCGAGAGGGCGGTTAGGCGATGAATGCCCGGATTGGCCACCTCGCCAACCACGGAAACCGCGACGTATCGGACCGAGCCGACGGAGATGAAAACCTCGGTGCCCAGGAACGCGGCTTTGGTGCGCGCCACCAACTCGGCGCGAAACTCGCCCAGGGTCCGGCCCGCGGCGGCCATCGGCAGCAGGTCCGGTAGAACGATCCGCCCTTCTCGATCGACCCTGACGAAATGGGTGCCCTTGGTGGGACCGAAGAAGGTGATGATCAGCTCGTCGCCCACGCCCAGCACGTACTCGTCATGAAGCGCGCCTACACCCAGGAAGGCCGGCGGCAGCGTCACGGCGAAGTTCCTGTAGCCGAACTGGAGCAGTGGCTCACCGACACGCCGGCAATAGTCGCGCTCCAGCCGAGAGACGCGGTCAAAACTGATCACCGACATCGAAACATCGGCACGGCTGCTGCAGAACTTGGCCAGTAACTCTAGTTCATGGGGGATCAGCTCGAATTGTCGTTCCTGTCCCTGCTGACGGCGGTCGTGTTCCCCCGCGCCCTGCACGGCATTGGTACGCGCGCGATCCAGCGCCTCGCTGGGCACCTGCAGTTGCGGCGCCAGTTCTCTGAGCCCCTCCAAGTCCTGGAGCAACTGAAGAGGCGAGCGTCCGAGCTGGGTACCGGAACCGTACTGGCCCCATGCCGGCACCGCGTCCCAGACGATGAAGATCACCAAGCACAGCACGATCGGCAGGCGGAACGAGATCAAGGCTCCGCGCTTCGGGCTCTCGCACTCGGCGTCATCGCGAACGGACTGAAGCATCGAGCGGCTTCCCACACCTCCCCTGTCGGCGCCCGAGGGGCGTCCGCAGCCTGGTAGCCGAGACCGTAACATAGCGTCAGCCGACTTCAAGCAGGCATGAAAGCGTGCCTCGGCGAGGTCGCCAGAGCCTGATGAAGCCCAGCAATCGTTTCGGAACATGCTTCGGAATCCCCATCCTGTTGAACGAGCGAATCAGCCGCTCTTGCGGACGGCCGCAGGCAAGCGCGCTCCGCCCTTGACAAATTCGCGTCAGGAAGGGTTTTCTTCAGGAGCGGGGTGCGAGGTGTATCAAGACGGGGAAGGGGGCTGCAAGTGGCTGTGCTGTATCTGCTGGGCGTGACGATCACCCTCGTTATTTGCCTGAATGCAGAGAAGATCGCCCAAGTATTTGGCGTCATTGATTTTCCTGATACAGGCCGCAAGTTGCACAAGGAACCGACGCCGCTGGTTGGCGGCCTCGCCGCGCTGGTCCCATGGAGTCTCACCATCGCCCTTATCGGCCTGCATTCGGATGACCCGGCGCGCTATCTTGCGCTCAGTGTCGTGGTCTTCAGCCTTTTCATGATCGGGTTCCTGGATGACCGCTCCCACGTCGAGGCGAAGATCCGGCTCATCGTCTCGTTCGCGGTCTGCCTCTTGGCGGTGGTGCCGGTCCAGGCCTTCCTCGTCGCAGACTTGAGTTTTGCCGTCGCCCGCCTCGAACTCCCACTGCCGCTGCTTGTCGCCATACCTTTCACGCTGTTGGCGCTGGTCGGATTGATGAACGCCGTCAACATGGCGGACGGCATAAACGGAGTGGCGATCGGCACGATGACGATTTGGTGTCTCGTGCTCTCGTTCTACGCCGGCACCGAGACACAGCTCCTGTTGGTCTCACTCGCAATTTCACTCGCTGTGGTTCTGGTGTTTAACCTACGCAACCGGCTCTTTTTAGGCGATTCCGGAGCCTACGCATTGAGCGTCGGCATCGGTTTGATCGCGATCAGCTGCTACAACGCGCCGGTGCGGCCGATGCCGGCCGAACTCCTGGTCCTGCTGTTCCTGGTCCCGGTGCTCGATTGCGTGCGCATGATCGTCTACAGAATTCGCCAGCGGCGTTCGCCGTTCTCGGCCGATCGCCGCCACCTGCATCACATCCTCGCCAGCTGGATGCCGTGGCGGTACGGACTGATGGTGTACCTCGGCTTTATAGCCCTGCCCAACGCCATCGCTATTGCCGCGCCAGACGCGGCCTTCCCGATGATCCTGACGACATTATTGATTTACGTGCTCCTGGTCCATGTGCTGGGGAAGCGATCCGTGAAGCAGGCCCAATCGGCCTGAGCGCGGCAGTTCCGTTCGTGGCCTTTGCCTCCGGCGTCAGGTCGGTGACAGCGAGGGCGCAAGCGGCGGCGCGATCGCCCCGTTGAAAGCGGCGTCGCGCACCAGGGCCTTCGCCGCCGCGATGTCGGGCGCCATGAAGCGGTCGCGCTCCAACCGCGGCACGGCCTCGCGGATCTGCGCCAGCGCCTGGCGAAGCGGCGCGGAGGTTTGCAGCGGCGCGTGAAACTCGACCCCCTGCGCTGCCGCCATCAGCTCGATGCCGAGGATTGCGGCGACGTTGTCAGCCATCTCGGCCAGCCGGCGCGCCGCGTAGGTCGCCATCGAGACGTGATCCTCCTGGTTGGCGGCCGTTGGCAGACTGTCGATGCTGGCCGGGTGCGCCAGGCTCTTGTTCTCGGAGGCCAGCGCGGCGGCGGCGATCTGCGCCGCCATGAAGCCGGAGTTGAGACCGCTCTTCTCGACCAGGAAGGGCGGCAAGGTCGAGAAATGATCGTCGACCAGGAGGGCGACGCGGCGCTCCGCCAAGGCCCCGATCTCGGCAATGACGATGGCCAGCATGTCCGCCGCCATGGCCACCGCCTCGGCGTGGAAGTTGCCGCCCGACAGCACCGCGCGATCATCCGGAAAGATCAACGGATTGTCGGTCACCGCGTTGCTTTCGCGTTCCAGCACCTCGGCGGCAAAGCGCAGATGGTCGAGGCAGGCGCCCATCACCTGCGGCTGGCAGCGCAGCGAATAGGGGTCCTGGACACGGTCGTCGGCGACGAGATGGCTCTGCCGGATCTCGCTGCCGGCCAGCAGCTGCCACAGCACCTGGGCCACCTCGGCTTGCCCCGAGCGGCCATGCAGCGCATGGATCCGGGCATCGAAGGGCGTGTCCGAGCCCCGCGCCGCCTCGACCGAGAGGGCGCCGGAAACCAGCGCGGCGTTGAACAGGTTCTCGGCCTTGAACAGGCCGTCCAGGGCCAGCGCGGTCGAGACCTGGGTGCCGTTGAGCAGTGCCAGGCCCTCTTTGGGACCAAGTGTCAACGGTGCCAGCCCGGCCAGCGCCAGGCCCTCCGCGGCGCTCAGCGTCCGACCTTGATGGCGGATCTCGCCCGCCCCGATCAACGCTGCCGCCAGATGCGCCAACGGCGCCAAGTCGCCCGAGGCACCGACCGATCCCTTGGCCGGTATGCAGGGAAGGACATCCGCTTCGAGTAGCCGCAGTAAAGCCTCGACAAGCTGCCAACTCGTGCCCGAGTGTCCCCGCGCCAGCGCCGCGATCTTCAGGACCAGCACCAAACGGACGATGGCGTCGTCGAGCAGAGGCCCGGTGCCGACCGCGTGCGAGAGCACCAGGTTGCGCTGCAGCTCGGCGACCTCATGCGCCGGAATCCGCACATGCGCCAACGAGCCGAAACCGGTGTTGAGGCCGTAGACGGCGACGTCGCGCGCCAAGATCTCGGCAATCACCGCATGACACTTTTCCACCGCCTGGCGGGCGCGCGCCGGCAGTTTGATGCGGCCGGGGCCGGCAAGGACGCGTCGCAAGGTCGGCAGTCGCAGCTCCCCCGGCCGGATCGAGATCGGCTCGGTCGCCCTCGGCATGGCGCTCACGCGCCGCCGCCCAGCATCGGCAGGTCGAGCCCGTACTCGCGGGCGCATTCAACAGCGCTCTCGTAACCCGCATCGGCATGGCGCATGACGCCCGAAGCCGGATCGTTCCACAGGACCCGCTCGATTCGGCGGTCGGCTTCGGCGCTGCCGTCGCAGACGATGACCATGCCGGCGTGCTGCGAGAAGCCGATACCAACGCCGCCGCCGTGATGAATGGAAACCCAGGTAGCGCCCGACGCCGTGTTCAACAAGGCGTTCAACAGCGGCCAGTCAGAAACGGCGTCCGAGCCATCCAGCATGCCCTCGGTCTCCCGGTTCGGGCTGGCGACCGATCCGGAATCGAGATGGTCCCGCCCAATGACGATCGGCGCCTTGAGCTCGCCGCGCCGCACCAGTTCGTTGAAGGCCAGACCCAGACGATGGCGCTGGCCAAGGCCGACCCAGCAGATCCGCGCCGGCAAGCCCTGGAATTTGATGCAACGGCGCGCCATGTCGAGCCAGTTGTGCAGATGCGGATCGTCGGGAATCGCCCGCTTCACCGCCTCGTCGGTCCGATAGATGTCCTCGGCCTCGCCCGATAACGCGACCCAGCGAAACGGCCCGATGCCGCGGCAGAAGAGCGGGCGAATGTAGGCCGGAACGAAGCCGGGAAAATCGAAGGCATCCTCGACCCCCATGTCGCTGGCCATCTGCCGTATGTTGTTGCCGTAATCCAGCGTCGGCACGCCCTGGCGCCAGAACTCCAGCATGGCCCGCACCTGCACCGCCATCGAGCGTTTCGCCGCCTCGATGGTCGCCTCCGGCTCGGTTTCGCGGCGGCGCTGCCAGTCGTCCACGGACCACCCGGCCGGCAGGTAGCCGTTCAGCGGATCGTGGGCGCTGGTCTGATCGGTGACGGCGTCCGGGCGAATGCCGCGGCGGACCAAGTCCGGGTAAATCTCGGCGGCATTGCCCAACAGCCCGACCGAGCAGGGCTTTCGGGCCCGGCAGGAGTCCAGGACCAGTTCCAGGGCCTGATCCAGGTCCGTGCTCATGATGTCGAGATAGCCGGTCTTCAGCCGCATTTCGAGGCGGCTTGGCTGACATTCGACGGCCAGCAGCGAGGCGCCGGCCATGGTCGCCGCCAGCGGCTGTGCGCCGCCCATGCCGCCGAGGCCGGCGGTCAGGAACCAGCGACCGGAAAGATCACCGTCATAGTGTTGCCGCCCGACCTCGGCGAAAGTCTCATAGGTGCCTTGCACGATGCCCTGGCTGCCGATGTAGATCCACGAGCCGGCGGTCATTTGCCCGAACATCATCAGGCCGGCGCGGTCGAGCGCGTTGAAATGCGCGAGCGTGGCCCAATGCGGCACGATGTTGGAGTTGGCGATCAGCACCCGCGGCGCATCTGCGTGGGTGCGGAAGATGCCGACCGGCTTGCCGGACTGGACCAATAGGGTCTGATCGTCCTCCAGGCGCCGCAGGCTGGCGACGATGCGGTCGTAACATTCCCAGTTGCGAGCCGCGCGGCCAATCCCGCCGTAGACCACCAACTCCTGCGGGCGCTCGGCCACCTCGGCGTCGAGGTTGTTCATCAGCATCCGCAGCGGCGCCTCGCTGAGCCAGGACTTGCAGCTGAGCTGAACGCCCCTGGGAGCGCGAATGTTGCGCGTATTGTCGAGCCGCTCGGATGCGGTCATGCCATCAGTTCCGACGCACCACCCCTTCAATCAGTATCACAGCTAGCCGCTGCCGTCGCGTCACTGCCCCGCGCGCCCGGCCTCTCGCGACCACACCCCACCGGCAGCCGGCGCTTATGGCCAGCACTGGAAATGAACCGAGGATGAGCTGATCATCCTCGGGAATCTCGCATTCAGCCCGTATTGCTTGCAGTGGTCGGTCGCCAGCCGTTGCGCCGAATCGTCGGATACCGAGGATACCGGTCCGATGACGACGCTGTTGGCGCTTCCCGCCTCGATTTTCGCCCCTGCCTTCGGCCGCAAGTCGAGGGGTCCAGCGCACGCGGCAAGCAAGGTCAGTAAGCAAACAATTATGGGTCGAAGCATGCGCAGCGGCTCCATGGAAGTGTCTTCGTCCGAGTTGTCCTGATGGGCGCCCCGTAGCTGGCGGGAACGCTAGCATAAAGGCGGCATCGTCACGAGGCTCGGCGCCAACCCGGGAGGCACGGCGGCCGCAATGCCTTCACCATCTGCGGGAGGTCTTCCCGGCCAGCCGGTTCGCTCGACCCGTCGTCAAAAACTGAGGGAAAGCCCCAGTTCGATCCCAACAACGTAATCGCTCTCATTCGGGCTGTTTACGTCGTCATCCTGCAAGCGCAGCATGATATCGAAGTCCCCCCTGCGCCAGGGAACCGTCAGACCGGCTTCGATTATGTTGATGGTCTCTGCCGACGTACTCAACGGTTCTCCGGGAAAGCCGGTTCGTGTGGTACCGTCACGATTGATCCGGGCATGGTGATACGCGAGCCGATAGGTCCAGTCGCGAATGTCCGTCAGCGTGCCGACGAGCGAGATCAGGTCGCTGTCGTTATCCAGGCTGAAGCCGAGCGCGCGACCGCGATAGCGATAGCCGGACCGGTAAATGTTATGTTCATACATAATGTTATAGGGTCCAGTATCGTGGAGTATTATTTTTGTATCGGCATACTCGGCCGTCAGCCGCCACAGGCCGCCGTCGGGACCGATGCCGTTCCAGAGCGTCATGCCGTAGAGAATGCTCGCGTTTTCCACCCCGACGCCGGTCAACGGCTCGACGATCGTCCCCTGGTCCTCACCCGTAATCTGGCCGTAGATCGCGAATGGCTGACCCAGAAGCGAACTTGAATAGCGTATGTCGGCCCCGCCAACGCCGTTGGAGACGTTGCCGAACGCATTGTCCTTGCCGCTCAACGAGGCGAAAAGGTTGCAATCGGCTCCTGGCCCGTCACCGCAATCCGTCACCAGATAGGAGACAGCGAGTTCCAGCCCGGGATACGGATTGATCGAGATGCGCCAGCCGATCTCGAGGGGGTTCGATATGAAGCGATCGTCATCCAAGACGCCGACAAAGGCGTCGACCTGCCAGGGGCCAAGCCAGCGCAGCACCGGCAGGTCGAAGGCCGTCGGGTTGTAGCGGGTTGCGCCGATTTTGGGAAACGGCCGCGCATTGTTGGAAAACTGCAGGCTGGAGACTTGTCCCGGCCCCCACCACTTGTCGAAGACCCCGCCGTAGAGCAACCAGTTGCCGAGCCGCAGGGCGGCATAGGAATCGTCGAACGCGGCGCGGTTCGAGCTCAGGTCGAGATTGGCGAGATCGCCGAAGCTGAGGCGCGCGGCAAAATGGTCGCCCATATATTCCGCCTGGATGCGGGTATCCAGCTCGTTGCGTGCTGTGGACCGAAAGCCGCGGACGAGCGCCGGCTCGTTACTCGCCCTCGCCACCAGCTGGCTGCGTATGCGCCCCGTCTCCGTCTCGCGGCGCAGACGCGCGGTCACACGCTTGAGGCTTTTTTGCACGTGCGGCGGCAGCCCCGCCCTCTCCTCTTCGCCGGGAAGATTGACCGAGATTTGGCCCCAAGGGATGGGCCAGGCGGTAATGGGACCGCGAATTAGCCCATAGAGGTAAAGATTCTCTATGTCGCCCCGCAGAACGTCGTCTCCGACTTCGGCCCAGGGCGCGGCGAGCGGCGTGCGCGCCAACGTCAAGACGAAGACGAAGACGAGCAACAAGTGCAGACGCCAGCGCTTCACGATCGTCGCCCCCAGGATAGAGTGGCCCCCATGTCGGGCCGCACGATATCCCGCCCGGGAGCGATGCTCAATTGCCGGCGATAAGTTGAGTCCAAGAACCTCGACATCTTGCCTGCTGACCAAGCGATTCAGCGGATCGAACGCGCGCCGTCGACCGGAATGGCCAGACCCGTGAGATAGGAGGCATCGTCCGAGGCCAGGAAGGCGATCACCGCCGCCACTTCTTCGGCCTGCGCCAGGCGGCCGATCGGGTGTTTGGCCACGACCGCCTGCCGCATCGCCTCGGCATCCTGGGCACTGCGGAACAGGGCCCGGATCATCTCGGTGTCGATCGAACCGGGGCAAACGCAATTGATGCGGATCTTGTCGGCGGTGTGGTCAAGCGCCGCCGCCATGGTGAAGGCCAGGACTCCGCCCTTGGAGGCGGAATAGGCGACGGTGCGATTGTTGCCGCGTATCGAGTTGATCGATGCCAGGTTGACGATCGCCCCGCCGCCGCGTGCGCGCATCATCGGCACCGCCATCTTGCAGCCGCGAAACTGCGAGGTCAGGTTGACGTCGAGCACGCGCCACCAGGCCTCCTCGCTCATTTCCTCGACGGTGCCGAAGTCGATGATGCCGGCGTTGTTGACCAGGACGTCGAGGCCGCCATAGCGATCCCGCAGATGCCGGCCGGCGCGCTGCCAGTGCTCGGGCTGGGTCACGTCCAGGATCAGGCTGTCGAAGCCGGCAACCGGCTGGCGCTGGTTTTCGTCCTGTATGCAGGCGACCACCGTCGCCCCCTCGGAGGCCAGGCGCTGCGCCGTCGCCAGACCGATGCCGGTGCCTGCGCCGGTCACCAATGCCACCTTGTTCTCAAACCGCTGCATCATCGCCTCCCGAATGCTCAAGTCCTCCATCTGCGCTCAGAATAGCGCAAGCGCGAGCGCCTCCCCTACCGCGATCGGCACGCACCCGTCTCCAAGGTCCTCGCCGCTTCGCGATCGGCGTGCCAGCAGCTAGACTTGGTTGAGTTCTCTGCCAGGAAGGGCCCCCTCGATGAAACGACGCAGACTTGGCCGGACCGGCCTCGAAGTTTCCGAGCTCGTCTTCGGCGCCGGCTGGGTCGGCGGCATCATCATCGATGCCGACGCCGAGGTGAAGCGCCAGGCGATCCGGCGCGCGCTCGACGGCGGCATTAACTGGATCGACACCGCGCCCTCGTACGGCGACGGCGCATCCGAGGAGGCGCTTGGCTGGCTGCTAAAGGAAATCGACGACACACCCTATCTCTCGACCAAGGTGCGGCCCGCGCACGACCGCGCCGCCGACATCGCCGGTGAGATCGAACGGAGTTTCGAGGCCAGCCTGAAGCGTCTGCAACGCCAGCATGTCCACCTGTTGCAGCTGCACAATCCGGTGGGGCCCGAGACTACGGAGGCGACGCTCGGTATCGAAGAGGTCCTGCGCCCCGGCGGCGTTGCCGACACCCTTGAGGACCTGCGCGGCCAGGGACTTGTCGACTTCATTGGCTTCACGGCCATCGGCGATACCGAGTGCTGTCGCCGACTGATCCAGAGCGGGCGCTTCGATACGGCCCAGGTGTACTACAACATCCTCAACCCCAGCGCTGGGCAAGCGGTCGCCGTTGACTGGTCGGCGCACGACTTCGGTGGCCTGATCACCAGCTGCCGCGAGGCCGACATGGGCGTCCTCAACATCCGCGTCTTGGCTGCGGGCGTCATCGCCACCGACGTGCGCACCGGGCGCGAGGTAGCGATGTATCGCCGGGGCAGTGACATCAGCGCCGAGCAGGCGCGAGCCCGGAAGGTCATCGCAGCGCTCCGCGATTGGCGAGGTACGCGGGCGCAGGCGGCAATTCGCTTCGCCCTCGACAATCCCGACGTCTCCGGCATCCTGGTTGGCTTGGCGCAGCTTTCGCACCTTGACGAAGCACTCTGCACGTTAGAATTAGATCCTATTAGTCAATCGGATAGAGAGCGCCTAAATCGTCTTTACAGCAGCGATTTTAAAGACACTTAACGTCCTGTGACAACTGCACCGGCCGACCCTTAAAACGCTTGATTTGGGCTGCATTCCTGCCCATCTGTGAATCCTGAGGGTGCAAGGGTGAGGAATGGCGGAGGCGCTCAACCTCCTGGTGGTTGGCAGTGCGGTAGCCACGCGAGTCAAGGTGAAGGAGATGTTGGCGGCATCGGGCTCCGGGCCTAGTGCCGTCCGTGCCGTCACAGGCGTGACCCAGGCGCTCACCCTGCTGGGCGAGCGCCAGTACGATGCTATTCTGTTCGCTTTAAAATCGTTCAGCGCTGCCGGCCTCGATGCCATCACAGCCCTGAACCTCGCTTGGCCCGAGATTCCAATCCTGACGATTGCCAATTCAGCCGATCTGTTGCCGGCGCGCATGGCGCTCCGCGCCGGCGCGGACGACTGCCTGGTCGCGTCGGAGTTAAGCGGACCGCGCCTCGAAAGGGCGATACGGCTGGCCTGCGAACGTCGACAGAAGTTTGCGCAACTAACTTGCCAGGCTTGGCGCGACGCATTGACCGGCCTGCCCAATCGCGCGCTCCTGCAGGATCGGCTGACGCACATGGTGGCCCGGGCCCGCCGCTATGGCGGCTTGATCGGCATCCTTTTCATCGATCTCGACGACTTCAAGCTGGTCAACGACAGTATCGGCCACGCGGGCGGGGATATGCTGCTGCAAGCGGTGGCCGAGCGCCTGTGCGGCGCGGTCCGGCGCAGCGACACGGTGGCCCGGCTCGGCGGCGATGAGTTCGTGGTCGCGCTCGAGGACCTGTCGCGAAGTGAAGACGCCGCGGACGTTGCCGCCGTCATCGAGGCTCGCCTGCGCGAACCGTTCCGTATCGACGGCAAGGTGGTGAGCATTTCTGCCAGTGTCGGGAAGGCGATCTACGGCCCCGAAGCCGACAATGCCGATGCCTTGTTGCGTCTCGCCGACGACGCCATGTATCAGGCCAAGCGCGCCAAGCCGGTGCGCCTCTGAGCTTCCGGTTCGACGGACGTCGAACTCAGGCCCAGACCGGCGGCTTCGTGAAGTGGGTTTCGACCTGGCGAACACCTGCGATGTTCTGAACGGCGAGCGTCAAGGCCTGGCGCATCTCATCGCTCTCAACCAGACCCCATAGATGCACCACATTGTCCTCGACCACGACGTTCAAGAGATGGCTGTCCCAGCCTTGGTCGTGCAAGAGCTTCCGTAGTTCCGCCAAGATCGCCCGATCGTCCTTGCGCGACGCCGCCTCGCTCGGCGGCATCTCCCGCACGGCAAGGGCCCGCAACAGGTCGGCACGGGAGACGACGCCGACGACCTTGCCCTCTCGCGTCACCGGCACGCGCTTGATGCGCCGGTCCTCCAACAGGTGCGCGATCTCGCTGATCGGCGTCGTCTCGCTGACGGTGACGACATTCCGGGTCATGATCTCGGCCACGCTTCGGCCATGCGTCTTGACGTAGTCGCGCGCCCGTTCGGCTTGGTCGGAGATCAGCGTCAGCCACCACGACGCTCGCCGCTCACCGGCGATCTCGGGCCGGCGCACCAAGTCGCCTTCGCTGACGATGCCGACCAGCTTGCCTTCCGGATCGATCACCGGCACCGCCGAGATATGCCGCTCCAGCATCAGCCCAGCTACCTCGCTTACGGTCTTTTCCGGCGTCGTCGTCACGACATTCCGGGTCATGATGTCTTGGGCTTCCATTTCGCTCCCCTCTGCTCGCTCTCTGAGCGCTCGACCATAAGCTTGTAGCGTGCTGCGTTGGTGTCAATCTGCGCATGCCGGCCGGCCGCCGGCCTTGATCCCCATCAACTCTTGCGGCGCAGCCCGCGAGCTTTCGTGAGATCGACAACAGCCATCCCCTTTACCCGGATTTGGCACAAGATCTTGTGTTGCCGACAGGACACAGCCGTGACTTTTGTCACTGTCAATTCGCCCTCGCGATACAACATAGAACAAATGGCGATAATTGTGTCGCCAGAAAGCGAAGGAGAAAGCCATGTTGCGCAGTGCGACGTTGCTGGTGGCGGCCTTCGCGACCTTAGTGTTCACGACGCCAACCTTGGCGCAGAGCATTTGTGGCGAGCGAAGCCGCTTTCTCGATCAGTTGGGGCAGCACTACGGCGAGCGTGTCTCTGCCGTCGGGCTTGTTTCGAACGGTACGTTGCTCGAGTTGATGACCTCCGAAAAGGGGTCCTGGACCATCCTGATTACCCAGCCGAACGGGGTCAGTTGCGTGGTGGCGACCGGAGAATCCTGGGAGCCGCTGCCCAAGGTGGCGTTGGGCCCAGCGGCCTGAACGTGCCCGGACCCGTGGGGACCTGACACGGCGGCAGGTCCCCGAAGTGAGCGCTTCCCCGCGGCGGCCTAGGGCGTGTGGACATTCACTTCAAAGCGAGGAAGGCGGCGACGAGGTGGATAGCGGCGCGGTAGCTGGTGTCGGTCTTGTCGTAACGGGTGGCGATGCGGCGGAACTCCTTGAGTTTCTGGAACAGGTTCTCGATCAGATGACGCCATTTGTACATCTCCTGATCGTAGGGAATGGCGCCGGCCCGGCTGCCGTTGGAGGGGATCACCGCCAGCGCGCCGCGCGCGTTCAGCTCGGCCCGGAGCGGATCGTTGTCGAAGGCCTTGTCGCCGATCAACGCCTCAAGGGCGATGCCATGCAGCAGCGGCTCCACGCCGACGCTGTCGTGGCGCTGGCCCGGCAGCAGGACGAAGCGGGTGAGATTGCCGAGCGCGTCGGCCAGGGCGACGATTTTGCTGGTCAGGCCGCCGCGCGATCGGCCGATGGCCTGATTTTGAGTCCCCCCCTTGCGCCGGTGCCATGCCGGTGGACCTTGACGATGGTGCCGTCGACGAGGCCGTACTCGAAGTCGGGATCGTCCGACAAGGCGTTGAAGATGCGCTCGAACACGCCCTTCCCGGCCCAGCGTCGGAAGCGCTTCCAGACCGTGTTCCAGTTGCCGAAGTGTGCCGGCAGGTCGCGCCACGGCGCGCCCGTGCGCACCAGCCACAGCACCGCCTCGACGAAGCGCCGGTTGTCCTCGCCGGAGCGGCCGGGATCGCCGGGTTTGCCAGGCAGGAGCGGGGCGATCCGCTGCCATTGCTCGTTGTTCAACATCTCTCGATTCAAGGCTGGCCTCCATTTTTCAGCCTTGAATCAGATCGCGGTCGCCATGCCTAGACTCGTTTTCGGCTCCATGAGCCGCGTCAAGAATCGTCAAACGAGTATCGCCGCAACAAACACCGGCAACTCGACATCGAATGTCCACAGGCCCTAGACCGGCACCGCAGCACCGGGACGGACTGGACCTCTAGCCTGCCGGCGCCATTGCACCAGTTGGCGTCTCCGCGCCCGAGTCCTGGGGCGCGGTCACCTGAAAATTCGGCTCGTCGGCCTGGATCTGCACGTACAGGTTCTTCAGCGCATCGGCCACGCGCTGCGCGCTGTAGGCCGGCGGTACGCCCTCGTATTTGCAGGCGGCGACGACCTGATCGACAACGAACTTGGGCTGGTAGTAGGCCAGGTGGTAGTTGTTCTTCTCCTGCAACTGCTCCAGCACGTAGTCGAAGATCTCGTCCGTCAGGACCAGGTTCTCGTGCTTGGAGACGGCCTCGAAGATTTTCCGGAAGATATCGCGCGACGGCTCGAACAGCTCGATCTTGTAAGGTATCCGGCGCAGAAAGGCCGGATCCATCAGGTCGTCCGGCTCGAGATTGGTGGAAAAGATCAGCAGCTCGTCGAAGGGGATGAAGAAGCTCTTGCCGGTGCGCAGCTTGAAGAAGTCGATGCGGCTTTCCATCGGCACGATCCAGCGGTTCAGCAGCGCTTCGGGGCTGATCAGCTGGCGCCCGAAATCGTCGACGATGAAGGTTCCGCCAAGCGCTTTCACGTGCATCGGCGCCTCGTAGAAACGCGCCGTGTCGCTGTAGCTGAGTTCGAGCATGTCAAGCGACAGCTCGCCGCCGACAACGACCGTCGGCCGCCGCGCCGCGACCCAACGCTGGTCGAACTCCTCGCGTCTCAAGCCCCGCGGCGACTGCCGCGTCATCTCTACCGAAAACTGTTCGTCGACGGCGGAGACGTGAACGCTGGAATCGTAGACCTGGACGATCTGCCCTTCGATCTCGAAGCAGTAGGGAACGTAAATTACGTGTCGAAAGATGTCGGCAATCTTGGTGGCGATGGAGGTCTTGCCGTTGCCCGGCGGGCCGTAGAGCAGGATCGTGCGCCCGGCATTGATCGCCGGTCCGATCTTGCGGAAGAAGTCCTCGGGAATGACCAGCCCCCGAAAGCAGTCGCGGATGGCGGCCACGTCCAGCGATTCGTTGGTGATCCGCTGGCGCATGATCTGTTCCTGGAACGCGGCGAGGGAGACCGGCGCCGGTCCCAGATAAAGGCTGCGCTCCAGCGCCTCCGCTGCGGCATCGCGGCCGCGCTGGGTCAGGGTGTAGCGCACCTCGCCCAAGCCGCCGCCGGACTGCGGGCTGGCGCCAAGCACCTGGACATAGAGCCGTTCCGCCGCTTCGTCGACCAGTTGCTTGACGATGTTGTACGGCAGTTTGATGCCGTCCATGAGATGGGCCAGGGTCTCGCGCTGCTCAAGGTGCATGAACTTGAGCACGAGCGACAGCAGCGAGGCCTGCGGCAGGCCCGTCGCCTCCACAGAGCTGGGTGCCTTCGGCGTCTCGTGGATGACCGCATCGAGGATTTCCTGCGTGATGACGCCGAGACCGATGAGATTGTCGCCGAGCCGGCCACCCTTCACCTTCTGGCGGCGCGTCGCTTCCTCGATGTCGGCCGCCGTCACCAGTCCGCGCGCCAACAGGATTTCACCTAGCCGCATGTCCAACACCCCCTGGCCACAAGTTCGCCGACCGCCGTATGCTTTTCCTCTGGACAGCGCGCGGTCGGCATCCCGCCGAATCACCGCTTAAGTTATACACTGATGTAGGTGCCTAATCGAAGATATGCACGAAATAATCGCGGCACCGGCGGGGCAGTGACAAGGGGGATGGACGGCGAAATGAGCAAGAGCTTGGCAGATTTAATCGAGACGCGGTTCGGCCTGCCGACGACGACCGGCCGCGACCGACCGGCCGCTGGAGAGCTGGCCGGCAGCCTGGAGCACCGGACGCATCGGCGCTTCGCCGAGACGCCGGTTGCCGAGGAGACGGTGGAGTTGATCCTCGCCTGTGCGTTTTCGGCGCCGACAAAGTCCGACCTGCAGCAAGCCTCTGTAGTGTTGGTGGACGAGCCCGAGACAAGGCGGCGGATAGCGGCCCTCATCCCCAGCATGCCGTGGATCGCCACGGCACCGGTCTTCATGGTCGTCTGCGGCGACAGCCGCCGCATCCGCCGGATCTGCGAGTTGCGCGGCCGCCCCTTCGCCAACGATCACATGGACGCCTTCCTCAACGCCGCCTCCGACGCCGCCATGGTGTTGCAGAATGCGATTAGAGCCGCCGAAGCGATCGGCTTGGGCTGCTGCCCGATCAGCCACGTGCGCAACGACATCAAGACGGTGAGCGAAATTCTGACGCTCCCCAGGTACGTCTTTCCGCTGGCCGGGCTTTGCATCGGTCATCCGGCGCAGCCCGCATACGTCAGCATGCGCCTGCCGCTGCACGTCACCGTGCATCGTAACCGCTATGACGACAGCGCCTTCGTCAACGAGCTCGAGGCCTATGACCGCCGCCGCGACCGCCGCTACAGCATCCCGGCGGAGAAGCAACGCCTCGTCGAGCGGTACGGCCATGCCGAATTCTACGGCTGGTCGGAGGACAAGGCCCGCCAGGTCTCGGTGAACGAGCGCGACTCCTTGCGCCGCTTCCTCGAAGACCAGGGCTTCAACCTGTCCTGAACGGCCAGACCGGGACGCCTGCCGGCGCACCGGCCCCGGTGCGGGCTACTGCACGTCAGCCGGCGACGTCGAGTTGATGGTGCTCTGAACGGTTGTCGGGATCCCTGCCGAATTAAAGCTGAAGGCCTGGAACGTGTTGCCCGCCGAACCCGAAATCGGACTTACCTGCGTGATCACGTCGGCGGGCAGCGACACTATCGCGCTGCCGTTCGGGCCGCGCGAGATCTGGCCATTCTTGATCAGGCTGACGATCAGGTTGGTGCCGGCATCCGACAGCGACGTCCCGGCGGTCCTCGGGTCGCCGAAATTGAACACGGAGGCGAGGTAGTCGCTGCCCGGGTTCAACTTGAAGATGCCGATGACCTCCGAACCCTGGGCGCCGAAGGAATCCGCATCCAGCAGGGCAAACGGTGCGGTGAAGTAACTGCCGGGATTGTCGAAGTAGACATGGAAGCGCCCGACGCCATTGGCGTTCGGCCCGGTGAGGTGCAGGTCCAGATCGAAATAGCTGCCCGCCGCGAGCGGCCGATTCCAGGTCGCTTGCACCGCAAAGGGCAGCGCCACCCCGGACGGCAGGCGGCCGACGCCCTGGTTCAGGGCCGAGTTGATGGTCTGATTGACCGGCTCGGGAATCGGCTCCGGCAGCGGCGTCGGCGGCTTCGGGCTGCCGGTGTCCGGCTGGCGGTTAAGCTGCTCCGAGGCTTCATTTATGCCGCTGTTCAGGCTCGCCGCCTGCTGATTCAGCGCACTTTGCTCGGCGGCCTTCTGTGCCCCTTCCGCCGCCGTCTGACCGGCGGCCTTGGAGGCGTTGGCGATGGCGCTGCCGATGCCCTGCACACCGGGGCCGGCGGCCGCCGTCAATTGCGTCTGCAACAGGGCGATCAGGCCCGGCGGCGTCCGGAAGACCTGTCCGGGGCCCTGGTTGGGGCGCAGCAGCACGCCGAATCCGGAACGGTCGACCGAGGTGGAACCGAATTCGCTGACGATTTCAAAGCCGCCACTGCCCGAATTGACGTTGTTCTGCGGCCCCGGCCCCAGCAGCACGGCAGCGGTATCGCCTTCCCGCATGTCGGGAAGCAGCTCCTTGGCGTGCGCGTAATCGACCAGCATTACCGCGGTGCCGCGGATGCCCATGGTGCCGACCGGCAGCTTGATCGAGACATTTCCGGGTTGCGATTTACCCACCCGGCCCGACACATAGCGTACCAGGCCCTTGGTGAACGTCGCTGCCACCTTGCCTTGGCCGCTGGTGGGATCGTAGATGAACTCGTCGATGACGAGATTGCTGTTGGGACCGATCGAGAACACCGTCTCGTCCAGCAGCAGCATCTGCAGGCGCGATTCGGCGGCACTGACGACGTGGTCGCCCAGGAACATGTCCATGCCGGAGGTCGCGGATTGCGCGCCGTCCCCGGCTTCCGGCGTCACCGCCACCTTGCCGACGACCGCCGCCGCGATACCGGCCTTCTGCGCCGCCTGGGCTGGCACCGGCAAGGCCCCCAGGAGCAAAGCCCCCAGGCTCGCCCCAAGGGCATTCAAAAGCATCGCCCTACGCATCGCCGTCGCCCCCTGAATTTGCCCCATCTGTCCCAAAACTATTTATGAGTATGGACATTTTAATGATACTCCAGCAAGGGTACAGTAGGGTTGTGGGAGCCGCGGACGCAGGACCAGCGGCACCTAAATGCGTACGTAGTTGTACCAAACGACCGAACCAGGGGCCTGCCAGTCGCGTGGGGGAATACGGGTAATGGCGTTGGGGGGAGTTTCGGTGGGCACGGCGTGGGCTGGAAAGCACGGGGCCGGGACATCCCTGAGCGGCGCGACATTCGCAGCCGCGCTGGCACTTGGAATGCTCGGGCTTGGCACCGCTTCGGGCCTGGCCCAACAGCGCAGCGAACCCGCCAAGGTGCAGCAGCAGCAGATCCAGCCGAGTGTCGAGGGCAGCGGGCGCGCCAGCGGGGCAGCCGGCGGAGGGCTCGGGGCGATCACCTTCGACGACGTGCTGGCCAGTCCCGACGACGCGGCTGTCAATCTCGCCTATGCGCAGGAGATGATCCGCACCGGCCGTTTCGACATAGCGGCGGCGACCCTGGAGCGCATCCTCATCCTGCATCCCGAACTGGACCGCGTGCGCCTGCTCTATGCCGTGGTGCTGTACCGCCTCGACAACCTGGATGAGGCCCGGGCCGAATTCGAGCTGTTGCGAAAGCGCGACCTGTCGCGCCGCGAAGCCGCCGAAGTCGCCCGCTATGTAGAAACCATCGACAAGCGCCAGCAGCGCCATAAGACCTCGTTGACGGTGTCGACCGGCCTGCACTTCGACAGCAACCGCAACGTCTTCCCGAAGGACGGCGTCTTCAAGGTGCTCGATGTCCCGGTCAGCGGGATCGGCGAGCGGCGCAGCGACCTCGGCCTGCTCGCCATCGGCACGCTGGACTATCGCTACGACACCCATCTGCAGCGGGCCCGCGAAGTCTTCGTCAGCGGCTCGGTGTTTGTCGACCGCCAGGACGACCAGCGTCAGCTCGATACCTTCGCCATCCTGCTGGATACCGGCTTCGTCTACGATACCGGCAGCACGCAGATCATTCCGAAGCTGCACCTCGACAAGATCGTGCTCGATACCGACAGTTATGCCGACGACGTCGCCGGCATCCTGCGCCTGCAGCGGCGGCTGTTTTCGCCCAGCTTCCTGGCCTTCGCCGAGCTTGAGGGCGGCTACAACTACTATCACAACTCGGACGCCTATCCGTTCGCCAGCGAGCAGGAAGGGCCCTATTACGCGCTCAAGGTCGGGGGCAGCTACGCCTTCAGCCGGCAGTTTCAGCTTGAGGCCTTCTATCGCTATCGCAATAAGGACGCGGACTTGGATTACGAGGCCTATGACAGTCATCTGGTTTCGGGTCGTCTCACGTACGTTTTGCCGCGCAACATCTTCATGCTGCTGGACGCCTCGCTCGAGCTTCAGGACTACGACGGCGCCGATCCGTTTATCTCCTCGCGGGTGCGCGAGGATACCGATTGGATGGTCGGCCTGACCTACGGCTTCCCACTGTCGGCACTTGGCTGGTCGCAAGCGGAGCTCGATCCGCTGCCCGAGCCGCTGCGGGACGTGATCTTCTCGATCAGCGGCAGCTACGCGCGCTCCAATTCCAACATTCCGAACTTCGATTACGAGAACTGGCGCGCGCAGGCGCTATTTACCAAGCGGGTCGATTTCTAGGCCGCTCCCCGCCAGCGCGAAGCGCGGATACTCCCTGACCGGTCCGGCCCGGGCGGAAGCGGCGGTTCGAACGCTTCAAAAGACGTTGAAACGTGGCGATTGGTCGCAGCGCCGGGCGCTTTGCGGCAGCTGAATTCGGATGTATATAGTTTCCATGCTAACTATTACAGTCCGAGATATAAATCCGTGACCGAGACGTTGCGCGACCGCTTCGGCGAGAAGATGGGCGAGGTGGCGCGCCTGTGGCGCGTTCGCATGAACCGCCGGTTGCAGCCTTATGGTCTCAGCATCGGGCAGTGGCTGGCCCTGCGCGCACTGGCCCGCAAGGGGGACGGCACGGTGCAGAAGGATCTGGCCGAGGCGATCGGCGTCGAAGGCTCGACCCTGGTCGGCCTGCTCGATCGCCTGACCAAGGCCGGTCTGGTGGAACGGCGCGAGGCGCCGCATGACCGGCGCTTCAAATGCGTGCATCTGAGCAAGGACGCCTGGCGACGCATAGCCGAGCTGGAGGAGCTTCATCGCCAGCTGCGTTACGAGCTGTTCGAGGGCATCTCCGAACCCGAGCTGAGCCTCTGCGTCAGCGTTCTCGAGCGCATCGCCAGCCGCATCCAGGATCTGGAGGCCGATCCGGCGCCGGCTGCCCGCACCGGAACCGAGGGCGCATGAACGACCAGAGCATCAGTCCCTCGAGCACGGTACCGCACGCCAGCGAGCCGCCGCGGACGCACCGGCGGCCCCGCCGCTACCTTGTGCCGCTGCTGACCATGCTGCTGTTCCTGCTGCTGGTTGGCGGCTGGGGCGGCAATTGGTACCTGCACCACCTCGACTACGTAGACGAGACCGACGCACGCGTGGTCTCAGAGATCATTGCGCTGTCGAGTCGGGTCGAAGGCTGGGTCGTCGAGATGGCGATCACTGAGGGCAGCCGGGTGGCGCGGCAACAGATTCTGGTCAAGATCGATGACCGCCAGTCGCGCATGCGCCGCCAGGAACTCGGCTTGAGCCAGCTGGAGGTGCTGGCCGAGCATAACCGCATTGCCGCCGAGATCGGCATGGTCGATGCGCGCACCCGGAGTCGGTACGCCAGCGAGAAATCGAAGCTCGAGGCGGCGCGGCGTCTCAGCGAATCCCACGGCCACGAGCTGCGTTATGCCGAAGAAGAGTTTCAGCGTGCGCAGTCGCTGTCGCAGCGCGGCGTTATCCCCGCCCGCGCGCTGGATCAGGCCCGGACCGCCTATCTGAAAGCCGAGCAGGAGCATCTGCGCGCGCAAGCACAGGTCGCCAGCGCCGAAGCCGATCTGCGCGAGGCGGAAGCGGCGCAGCGCGAGATCGAGGTGCTGAAAGCCGAGCGCACCCGCCTCGAGCAGCGGGCGAAGGCGATCCAGGTGCAGATCGACGCCCAGGCGCTCGACATCGCCGACCGGTCCGTGCGCAGCCCGATCGACGGCGTGGTCAGCCGAACCTTCGTCGCCGTCGGCGAATACGTGACCCCCGGCCAGCGCATCGCGCTGCTGCACAATCCCGACGAGATCTGGGTCGAGGCACTGGTCAAGGAGACCGAGATCCGCCGCATCAAGGTCGGGCAGCCGGTCCAGGTCATCGTCGACGCCTATCCCGATGGCGACTTCATCGGCCAGGTCGAGCGCATCGGCCACGCCGCGACCAGCGAGTTCAGCCTGCTGCCGACGCCGAACCCCAGCGGCAACTTCACCAAGGTCACGCAGCGCATCCCGATCCGCGTCACCCTGAAGCAGACCGGCGATCTGCTGAAGCCGGGCATGATGGTCGAGGTCTCGATTGACGTCCGCGCCGATTGAGGACCCCGGCGTCGCTTATTTGCGCGAGCGCCGCTGGTTCGCGACGCTGACGGTCAACCTGTCGACGATCGGCTCGATCATGGCTTCGACCATGGTCAACGTGGCGCTGCCCAGCATCATGGGCACTTTCGCCATCGGCCAGGACGTCGCCCACTGGCTCTCGACCGGCTTCCTCAGCGCGCAGACGGTCTGTCTGTTGCTGAACGCCTGGCTGGTGTCGCGTATCGGGCCCCGGCGCACCTATCTCCTGGCGATCGCCATCTACACCGCCGCCTCGTTCGTCGGTCTCGGCGCCGTCAACATCGAGACGGTGATCTTCGCCCGCATCCTGCAGGGCTCCGCCGCCGGGCTGCTGCAGCCGCTGGCGCTGATGGTGGTCTACGCCGCCTTTCCGCCGCACCTGCGCGGCGTTGGCATCGGCATCTTCGGCATGGGCATCGTCCTGGGACCTGCGCTCGGGCCCCTGGTCGGCGGCCTGATCGTCGATTACTCGAGCTGGGAGTACACCTTCGTCGGCTCGCTGCCGGTCTGCCTGTTGGGCGGCGTGCTCTGCATTTCCACCCTTCCCGACCGGCTAGGCACCGTCGCCCGTCGGCCGTTCAACTGGTTCAGTTTCGCACTGATCGTCACCGCCATCACGCTGCTGCTGACCTCGCTGTCGAACGGCCAGCGGCTGGGCTGGAACGCCGAGGTCATCGTCCTGGGCCTGGTCGCCGCCATCATTTCCTTCATCAGCTTCATCATCTGGGAGATGCTGACGACAAGCCCGTTGCTGCAGGTACGCTTGTTCGCGAATCCGATGTTCGCGCTGTCTTCCTGCGTCGGCTTCATCTTCGGCGCCGGCATGTTCGGCTCGCTCTACATCCTGCCGCTGTTCGTGCAGACGGTGCAGAACTTCACGGCCACCAAGGCGGGGCTGGTGCTGATGCCGGCCGGGCTGGTGCTGCTAGCGGTCTTTCCGATCGCCGGACGGCTGGCCCAACGCTCCTCGCGCGGGCCGGTGATCGCCGGACTGACGCTGTTCGGCCTCTCCAACTTCCTGCTCGCCGGCGGCGATGCGAACTCCGCCTTCTGGACCGTCGCCATCCTGGCCGCCATCGGCCGCATCGGTCTCGGCTTCATCATGCCCTCGCTGAATCTGCAGGGCCTGCGCACGTTGCCCTCGGACCTGCTGCCTTACGGCGCCGGGACGCTCAACTTCGTGCGCATGCTGGGCGCGGCCTGCGGCGTCAACGCCGTCTCGCTGGTGCTCGACCGCGGTTTCGACCGCCACTTCGAGCTGTTGAAGTCGACCCAGACCGAAGCCAATGCGATGACCGCGGAGTTTCTGTTGCGGATGAACGAGTATCTTAATGCCGCGGGCCTCGCCGGACCCGAGCGGCTGGCCGCCGCCATGGGCTATCTCCGCCAGCTGATCGGCAGCCAGGCCAACGCGCTCGCCCATCAGGACGGTTTCATCGTCATCGGCATCTGGTTCGTGCTGGCGATCCTGCCGGCGCTGTTCCTGGGCCAGCGCGGCGGCGACGAGGCGGTGCGCCTGTCGCCCGCGCGAAAACGCGCCTGAACGGCATCACCGCAGGAAACATTGTCGAGCCTTGTCCGCACCTCACTAACAAGAATGTGATGGACATCGCCGCTGTCTTGGCGGGCGGTGGACCCATCTATGGCGGTATAAGGCATCGAGGGATAGAGGACACGGTGCGCGACCATATCCGCAGGTTCCGCCGGCCGGCGCGTCTGGCGCTTGTTCTGGCGCTGGCGCTGGCGCTGAGCGGTTACACCTCGATCGAAGCGCTGTTCGCGCCCAAGGCTGAGTTGTGGCCACGCTGGCAGGCCCACGATCCCGCCGCGACGCAACGCGTCGACCACGCCGCCTGGACGCGCTTCTTGAGCCATTACGTCAGTGCCGATGCCGACGGCATCAACCGCGTCGCCTATGCCCGCGTCGATGCCGAGGAAAGGCAGGTCCTCGAGACCTATATCGCCACGCTGGCCGCGATCCCGGTAAGCGCGCTTTCCCGGCCCGAGCAGTTCGCCTTTTGGCTCAACCTGTACAACGCGCTGACGGTTCGCCTGGTGCTCCAGCATCCGGAGATCGGCAGCCTACGCGACCTCGACATCTCGCCGGGCTTCCTCGCCAAGGGGCCCTGGGGCAAGAAGCTGGTCGAAGTCGAGGCCACGCCGGTCAGTCTGAACGACATCGAACATCGCATCCTGCGGCCGATCTGGCGCGACCCGCGGATCCATTACGCGGTCAACTACGCCGCCCTCGGCTGCCCCAACCTGCAGCACCAGGCCTTCACCGTCGAGAACGTCGAGGCGATGCTGGAGGCGGCGGCGCGCGATTACGTCAATCACCGGCGCGGCGTCGCGGTGGTGGACGGCGAGCTCACCGTCTCCTCGATCTACGTCTGGTACCAGGACGATTTCGGCGGCAACGACGCCGGCGTCATCGCCCACCTCAAGGCCTATGCCGAGCCCGGCCTGGCGGCGGAGCTGGCCAGGATCGAGCGGATCGCCAGGCACGCCTACGACTGGAGCCTCAATGAGGCGATCAAGGCAGCGGCGCTGCCGCTGCCTCAGCGCCTGGCCGAGCGATAGATCTGCGCGAGGCGCTCCGGCGAAACGCCCAGGTGGAAGAGCGCGTGCAGCCACAGCCAGCCGAAAAAGATCCGTACCGGGTGGCGGCCGCGAAAGCGACGCGATGAGCTGATCAGCGTCAGCTCATCAAGACAGCACGTCGGCCCGGCGCGCTGCAGGCGGCGGCTGAAATCGTAGTCTTCCATCAAGGCAATCGGGCGGATCCCGCCAAGCGCGTCGTACACGCGCCGGCGCGCGAAGATGCCGGAGTCGCCGTAATAAAGCCCATGGCGGCGAAACCAGGCGTAGAAGCCAGTCAGCCAGCGGCTGAAGCGGTCCTCGCCATCGAAGGCGATGCGGAAATTGCCGCCGACCAGCTCGGGCGCGCCGGCCAAGGTCTCTTCAATGCAGCGCAGCCCGCCGGCGGGAAACCCGGAGTCGGCATGCAGAAACAGCAGCACCGCCCCCCTCGCCGCTTGCGCCCCGGCCCGCAGCTGTGCACCGCGGCCCCCTGCCGCGGCGATCAGGCGAACCCCCGCCTCGCGCGCGATCAACGGCGTCGCGTCATCACTGCCGCCGTCAACGACGATGATTTCGGCCGGCACCGTCTCTCGCAGCAGCCCTGCGAGGAGCTGTGGCAACGAGGCGGCCACGTTCAGCGTCGGAATGATCACCGAGATCATCGCACCGCTCCGCCCGCCGCCCCCTCGCCGGCGCCTATCTTGCCAAGCGCCGTTCGCCCGTCCAAGATCCGCGCGACCCCTCGGCGAGCCGAGTCATACGCATGCGCAAGAGCGATGAACGTATCCTGACCACGCACGCCGGCAGTCTGCCGCGGCCGGCAGCGCTGGTCGAGCTCTATGCCCGCCGCGCCAAGGGCGAAGCCATCGATGAGGCGCGCCTGCAGGCGCCGATCGAGGCCGCGACCCGCCGCTCCGTGGCCGACCAGCTCGCCGCCGGCATCGATATCCCCAATAATGGCGAGCAGCCCCGCGAGGCCTTTTTTCTGTATGTGCGTCACCGCATGAGCGGCTTCGGCGGGCGTTGGCAGCGGCCGCTCCCGCAGGACGTCAGCCGCTATCCGCAGTTCGCAGCGCTTCGGCAGAGCCAGATGGCCGGCCGCACCGCGGTCACCAATTTCGAGCCACCGATGGCGGTCGGCGAGGTGCGCTATCTCGATCCGGCATTGGTCGCCACGGAGTGCGACGACTTCCGCCGCATCCTCGACGAGGTCGCGCCCGCCCTGCCCGAGGCTTTCGTCACCGCGCCCTCGCCGGGGATCATCGCCCGCGCGGTCAAGAACCAGCACTACGACAGCGAGCAGCATTACATCGATGCGCTGGCCGACGCGCTTCGCGTCGAGTACGAGGCGATCGTCCGGCGCGGCTTCCTGCTGCAGCTCGACTGTCCCGACCTGGCGCTCGAGCGGCACATCACCTACGCCGACCGGCCGCTCGCCGAGTTCCTGCAGTTCGTCGAGACCATCATCGCCGCGATCAACCGCAGCCTGGAGAACGTGCCGCGCGAGCAGGTCCGTCTGCATGTCTGCTGGGGCAATTACGAGGGTCCGCACGACAGCGATGTGCCGCTGGCCGAGATCCTGCCGACGATCATGCAGGCCAAGGTCGGCGGCATCGTCCTGCCTTTCGCCAACCCGCAGCATGGGCACGAGTATCGCCTTTTCGAAAGCGGCATCTTGGGCGACGAGCAGGTACTTGTCGCCGGCGTCATCGACACTACTACGAACTACGTCGAGCATCCCGAAGTGGTGGCTGAGCGGCTGGAGCGGATCGCCCGCGCGGTGGGCGATCCGAGCCGCGTCATCGCCGGCACCGATTGCGGCTTCGATACCTCGGCCGGGATGGGCCGGGTCGCCGGCGACGTCGTCTGGGCCAAGCTCACGGCCATGGCCGCCGGCGCGAGGCTGGCGAGCGAGCGCCTGTTCTGAAAGCGGGCCGCGGCGCGCGCCGCCGGCGTCAGCGCCAACGACTAAGGCCCGCCACGAGGGCGGGCCTTGAGCGTCAAACGAGGCGCAAGAGCTTCAGACGCCGGCGGCCTTCTTCAGCTTCGCGGCCGCCTTGAATTTCAGGACCTTCGAGGCCTTGATACGGATCGCTTCGCCGGTCCTCGGATTACGGCCCTTCCGCGCCGGGCGTTTGCCGACGGTAAAGGTGCCGAAATTGCCGATGGTGTAGCGACCGTCCTTCTTGGACTTCTTCAGGCCGGACTCTACTTCCCCGAAGACCAGGTCGACCATCCGCTTGGCCTCGGCCTTGCTGACTTTGCCCTTTTTGGCAACGCTTTCGATGAATTCAGCTCTGCTCATCCTGGATACCCTTTCAGCTCCCCACGACAAAGATATGGCGCGGACACAAGATATAGTAACAGGTCTGGTCTCAACATACAACGAAATGCAAGAAAGTTTTCTCAGGCCATGTCCAGGAAAGCCAGTGTTTGACAGGGATTCGCTGAAGCCCCCGACGTCGCACCCAATCGCATGGCGGAATTCGTCAATTCGCGCACCGCGCGAGGCCGCAGCCTAGTCCGCCAGACGCACGATGCGGTCAGCGGCGGACAGCCGTCGGGCGGTGTGGGCGACGGCGAATTCGGCAGCCGGCATCGGCTCGGCACCGCCGAGGCGCTTGCCCAGATAGGAGGAAAGGAAGATGTCGCCGGCCCCGGTCGGATCGGGATCCTCGACCCGCACCGCGGCCAGGCGTTGCAGCGTCTGGCCCAGCGCCAGCAGCACGCCCTCGCCACCAGAGGTGACCAGGATCTCGCCGTCCGGCGTCATCTCCGCCAGGCGCCGCGCCGCCTCTTCAGGCGAACTGACGCCGGTAATCAGGCAGGCCTCGAAGGCGCTAGCCTTGACGACACAGCAGGCCGCCAGCAGCCCTGCCAGTTCCGGCGCCACCTGGGCGCGTACCTGCGTTCCATCGATCCGTCGCGTGAAGCCCTGCACATCCATCGCCATCGCCACTGCCCGCCGACCTTGCAGGAAGGTCAGCGCCTCAACGCTGAGATCGCCGGGATGCAAGGCCCCGAGATAGCAGAGATCGGCACTGGCGAGCGCCGCTTCGAGGGCGCCGAGAGGAAGCGGCGGGGCTACCGTTTCGACGCGTTGGCGACGGTCGTCGATACCGCCGGAGCCGTAAATGTTATGGAAGGTCGTCGTTGCCGCCGTGGGCAGCAATTGAGTCTCGATGTGACACCGGTGAAAGGCGTCGGCAATGACCTGATCCGCTGCCGCCAGCCGGGTCATCACGCGCACCTCGAGGCCTAGGCCTGCGAGCGTCGTACCTGCGAACCAGACCGTGCCGCCGATCTGCCGCCGTGTCTGCCCGTGACGCAGGACGACATCGCGCGTGACCGAGCCGCAGATGGTGACCCGGGAGCCGGGCGACAGCCTCGCTATCATGTGCGGCCCGGCCCGGTCCTGTCGGCCTGTCCATTGACGCTGCCTCCCACCGAACCTCGTTCCCCTTACGCGCCCGACCGCCGGCGGAATGCTCGGAGCCCGGGTCGACGAAGGCAGCATAGGTAATGGGGTGGGACGGCGAAAGCGCGGCCGAGGTCACGCGGGTGGGCTCCGGATGGCGCGGCCATCAGCACGTGCTAGGCTGGTAGCGGCCGGACGGCCCGAAGGGGCGCGATGATGAGCCAAGCGGCACCGCAAGTACGGGTGGCGATCGAGGAGCGCGGCGGCGACCGCCGCATCGCCCACGTCACCGTCGATTACGAGCGCCGGCGCAACTCGCTGACCAGGGCGCTGCTGCAGCAGCTGACCGCCGCCTTCGCGTCCCTCGGCGGCGACGACGGCCTCCGCCTGGCGGTGCTGACCGGCGCCGGCGACAAGGCCTTCATCGGCGGCGCCAACCTGGACGAACTGGCGGGTCTGACCCCGGAGACGGCCCGCGCCTTCATCACCGAGGTGCACCATGCCTGCGAGTCGATACGCGCCCTGCCCGTCCCGGTGATCGCCCGCATCAACGGCTACTGCCTCGGCGCCGGTTTGGAGATTGCCGCCTCCTGCGACCTGCGGGTCGCCGCAAGCCATGCGGTCTTCGGCATGCCTGAGGTCAAGGTCGGCTTGCCCTCGGTCGTCGAGGCGGCCCTGCTGCCACGCCTGGTCGGCTGGGGCAAGGCGGCGGAGCTGGTCTATCTGGCACGCACCTACGACGCTGAGGCGGCGCTGCGGATGGGGCTGGTCGAGCGCGTGGTCGCCTCCGACCGGCTCGATGTCGGGGTCGCGGAATTGACGGACGACATCCTGGCTGCAGGGGCGAAGGCGATTCGCGCCCAGAAGGCGCTGCTGCGGATCTGGGAAGGCGAGCCGCTGGCGCGGGCGATCGACGCCGGCATTGACTACCTGGCCGACGCCTACAACAGCGACGAGCCCGAGCGGCTTATCGCGCCCTTTCTCAAACGCCGCCGCGCCACTTGAGCGCGCACCAACGAAAACAGGCAGTTTTCAGCTTCTGCTCCCTTGCGGCCCGCGATCGCAACGGCTGCGCGGCGGCAAATCGCTGAAGATCGGGAACGTTATTTCTGATTTGGTCTGGCGGCAAACATGATAGCAATCTCAGCCGGTAACGTCAAAAGGTTTGTGTCAGGGAGAAGAGGGTAGGGACTCCCTGGGTGGCGTTTTCGTGGGTGAAGACGGCGAAGAGGATGCGGTCCATGGAGGTGCGGTCCTGGAAGACGCCCATCGGTCTGGTGCGGCGCCTGACCTCGCGGAAGCGACGCTCGATGGCATTCGTGGTGCGCACGCGCTTTCGCTCTTCCAGCGTCTTGTAGCGGAAGCAGGTGAGCAACTCGTCCAGGTCGTTGCGCAGGCAAGCGACGGCGTTGGCGTAGGCAGCTTCCCAGCGATCGGCGAAGCGGCGCGCGGCGGCGCGGGCCTTCGGCAGAGTGGCGGCGTTCATGACGGCGTGCAGGCCGCACTTGACGGCGTCCCGGTCGGGTTTCCTCACCTTGTCGAGGATGTTCCTGATCTTGTGCGCCCAGCACCTCTGCACCGGGATTGCGGGATAGACCACCGGCAGGGCCGCCAGCAGGCCTGAGCCGCCGTCTGTGCAGATCATCTCCAGGCCCTGGCCGGTCAGGCCGCGGCGGTAGAGATCGTTCAGGAAGAGCTCCCACTGGGCGGCGCTCTCGGCCGGCGCCAGGCGGTAGTCGACGATCTCCTTCTTGCCGTCCGCCCTGAGCCCCAACGCCACCAGCACCGGGCGCTTGAGGGCGCCGGCGCCGGTCTTGCGGGACAACACCACGCCGTCGAGCATGAGGACCTTGTAGCGGTCGGCCAAGGGCCGGGCGTGGAAGGCGGCGACCGCCGCATCGAGCGTCTTGGCGACCCGGCTCACCGTGGCGGCGCTGAGCCTGTACCCCAGCACCGGCGCCAGGGCGATGCCGACCTTGCGGGTCGAGAGCCCGAGCACGAAGCAAGCCAGGATCATGCGGTCGATATGGGCGGCGCGCCGCGCGTAGGCGCGCACCACCTTGAGGGCGCTGAACGTGCGCGTGCGCGGCACGGCAAGCTCGATCTGGCCGAGCTCGCTCAGCAGCCAGCGGCAGTAGCTGCCGTTGCGCCGGTCGGCCTCCCCGCGCGCCGCCATCGCCTCCAGATGACGATCGATCCCGGCCGCCATCTGCCCCTCGATCACGCCCTTGAGCGCCGCTCGGGCCGCCTGCCGGTAATCCTCGCCCCATTCCACTCCTTCCGCCCGCATCGCCTTCATCATCCGGAAGGCACGCGGTAGGCTCTCGATCGTCGCTCTTTGCGGCATTGGGGGGTGCTCCTTGCTGTGGATCTTGACAACCCACGGAGTACCCTCCTCTCACCGCCTGACACAAACTCTCGTACATCACCATCTCAGCCATATCGCTGGACTTTTCGGGGTATGCTTGCTATCTATTTTTCCTGAGGGCACAACCGTTTGTCGCGGCGCGGCCATCGGTACCAGCCGCAAAGAGCTGCAGGATTCCGAGGGGCACAAGGAGGCCGATCGCGGCTTCAAAGGGCGGAGTTGTCAATGTGCCGAGGCGTATTTGATTTCTCACGTTGCCGGGTCGTGTTCGAGCTGGAGGGTGTTATGAGCCGCCCGCGTGAATGGGCAAACAAGCTGCTCGCGATATGCGGGCGAATGGCGTGCGACGAAAGCGGTGCGACCGCAATCGAATATGGCCTGATCATCGCGGGAATCAGCATTGCCATCCTCGCCACCGTGTTCGCCATCGGCACGGAGCTCGACAACATGTTTGATATGATCGGCTCCAGGATGCAGAGCCGCTTCTCAACCATGTAGCGCGGCCCGCCAGCGCGGCGCCGTCCCCGAAGCGTCAGCGACCGACAGGCCGAAACGCCGGGACTGCGGCTTCGCCGCGCCGTCTCCAGTGGTCTCGGCGTGATCGGGCGGGCCGCCGGTCCCTCAGCCGCCGAACAGCAGCTCGTCCCGCTCGTACAGTCGCGCCGCGATGGCGAAGAGCAACGCGGCGACCACCACCGTTGACAGAGCGGCGATCAGGCTTTCCATCGGATAGACCGCCTCGTCGCGCATCAACTTGCCGATCAGCAGCACTTGCGAGAACGTCGGCACCGCCATCATCCAGGTTTGCGCCTTCAGCGGCACGAAGACCAGGATCATGCCGGGCAGCGAGGGGATCAGCGGCAACAGGCCGAGATAGGTCTGGGTCTCCTTGTAGCTGCGGCTGACCGTGGCGACGATGATCTGAAGGGCGACCGCCAGCGCCACCAGCGGCAGGGCGATCAGGAAGACATAGAAGAAGGAGGCGAAGTCCGGATTGACGACGACGCCGAAGTCGCTGCGCGTCACCACCTCGAACATCAGCTTGAAGGCGGCCAATTGGAAGACCACCGCGGTGACGGTGAAGACCAGCGTCGCCAGCGCCTTGCCCAGCATCAGCTGCCAGCGCGGCACCGGGTTGGCCAGCAACGGCTCCAGGCTGCCGCGCTCGCGCTCGCCGCTGGTGGTGTCGATGGCGAGATAGACGCCGCCGACGAAGATCGTGAAGATGATGAAGGGAGGCAGCATGTTGAGGAAGAAACCGGCAAGGCTGCGGCTGCGGCCGACGTTGTCGTGCTGGATGGCCAGCGGCTGCGCCGCCTGCTCGGGCACGCCGAAACCGGCCAGACGCTTGCGGCTGACCTCGTCGCCATAGGCGCGCAGCATGTTGACGACGCGGCTCACGGTGAGCACGGTCGAGAGCCGGGTGGCGTTGATCACCACGCGCAGTCCCGCCGGCTGCATGGCCCGGAAGCGCTCGTCGTAGTCTTCGTCCAGGACCAGGACCAGATCGGTCTCGCCCTGGCGCACGGCAGTGTTCGGGTCGTCAGGCGCCGGCAGCACTTCGACGCCATTGCGCATCAGGTAAAGGATCAGTTCCGGGGCCCGCTCGCCGCCCTGCACCGGCAGGCGCAGGCTGCTGCCGGCGACGTCGCCCGGTACCGCCGCCTGGCGCTTGAACATGCCGCCGACGAAGCTCAGCAGCAGGCCCAACAGCAAGGCGCCGATGAAGGGATAGATAAGCGCCATGAACAGGCTGCGCCGGTCGCGCAGGTTGTCCAGCGTTTCCTTGGCGAAGACGATCCACACGCAGCCCATGGCGCGCGCTCAGGCTCCCGCTTCGACGGTCTTCAGGAAGACCTCCTCGAGGTCGGAGCGGCCGACGCTCTGGCGCAGCTCCGCCGGCGTGCCGTTGGCGACGACGCGGCCGTGCGCGACCACGACGATCCGGTCGCAGAGCGCCTCGACCTCGGACATGATATGCGAGCAGAAGAGGACACATCGCCCCTGGTCGCGGATCTCGCGGACGAGCGCCCGCACCGCGCGGCTCGAGGCGATGTCGAGGCCGT
>Ga0326597_10000130_pt1 | contig 133878 bp, 135 predicted proteins | sample RVTome_12_FD_203789 | JGI IMG/M metagenome (GOLD analysis project Ga0326597, IMG submission 203789) | Soil microbial communities from uranium-contaminated site in the Upper Colorado River Basin, Wyoming, United States - RVT100D185 | ecosystem: Environmental > Terrestrial > Soil > Contaminated... | reverse complement strand
CGACGCCTACGGCCTGATGACCGTGATGGGCTGCGCGGCGGCGGCGCGGGACCGATTCGGCGTCCGGGCGCCGCGCAAGTCGGCGATCCACCGCTTCTGGCAATGGCTCGACCGCCACGTCATCGACGACCGGGCGGCATGATGGGTCGGGGGGACGCTCGCCGCCGCCTCGGGCGGGCGCTGCGCCGGCTCGCCGGGCGGCTCGATCCACATCGGGGCGCGGTGGCTCCGGCCACCCTCCTGCGGGCCGGCGAGGGGGTGCTCAGCCGCGGCCAGATGGAGGCGTTCGGCGCCAGTCGCGCAGGGTCTGGGCGACCGCGGACATGAACCGCTCGACGAAGTCCGCCGCGCCGGCGCGCCGGTGTCCCGGGAACCGCGCCCCTTCGATCTTCGCGACGAGGGCGCGGCGCGTCTCCTCCATGAACGCGGCGGGGTCGGCGGCCGAAAGCGCCGCCAAGGCGAACGATTGGGCGGCCACCATCTCGACCATCGCGACACGGCCCTCAAGCCGCTCGATTCTCTCATCCATCGGTATTCTCCTGATCGGTGTCTCAACACCACCGATCTTAGGGGAAGGGCGTCGGGGCGCAACACCCCGCCGCCGGCCCGGCGGGGCGGGCGCGTGCCCCGCAAGCGTTAACCGAACCGCGACCTCCCTAACTGGCCGGGACGGGGCCTCCCCAGGCACTCCGTCCCGGCCGTCTTTTTAGGGCCCATCCATGGCCCGGCGCGATCCCCACACACGAGACCTGTTCGAGACCCATGCGCCGGTGCGCGTGCCGGCCGAGGCCGGGGCGGCGCTGGCGGGACTTTCCAACCGCATCGCCCGGGCGCTGTCGCGCGCCCTCAAGGAATGCCCCGATTCGCGCGAGCTGATCGCCGGGCGCGTCGCGGAGCTGCTCGACCGCCCCACCTTCTCCAAGGCGATGCTCGATGCCTACACGGCCGAGAGCCGCGAAAGCCACCGCATCCCCGCGGACTGTTTCGCCGCCGTGGCGATCGCCGCCCGCGCGCCCTGGCTGCTCGGCGTGCTGGCGGAGGAGTGCGACTGCGTCGTCGTCGAGGGGGCGGAAGCCCGGGCGCTCGAGCGCGGGCGCATCCGCGAGCAGATCGAGGCGCTGGAACGGCGCGAGGCCCGGCTCGCCAAGGAGGCCGGGCGATGACGGCGTGGTACGCGGCGGGCGAGCTCGCGGGGGTGCCGGGCCTTCCGGGGACCGTTCGGTCCATCACGCGTTTGGCGCAGCGCGAGGCTTGGCTGTCGCGACCGAGGAAGGGCCGCGGTGGTGGTCGCGAATACCACGTCTCCTCCCTGCCGCCCGCGGCCCGGGCCGCGCTGGCGGCGCGCGGCGCCGAGGCGTCCCGCGTCCTTCGACAGGCTCAGGACGAGGGCGGGGACGACGCCCGTGACGGGGGTAAGGAAACTGCTCATGCGAAACCGGTCCTCGCGGACCGGGGGCGGGGTGGGGTGCCGGCTGGCTCGGCCCTCTCCTCCCGGGGGGCCGCAGCGCCCGACCCCGCCCACCTCCGTCCCGGCGCTGGCGCGGCCGCGGCCCGGGCCCTCGCGGTGGCCCGCGACGACCGCCTCGCAGCCGAGGCCGCCGCCAAGCTCGACATCCTCGCCGCCTTCGAGGCATTCGTCGCCGAGGCGCGGCTGCCCGACGTGCCCGGCGCCGACGCGTTCGCAGATCGCTACCGGGAGGGGGCCATCGTCGTGCCGGGTGGCGCGCATTCGCGCGACGTCGCCCGGGAGACCCGGGCCCTCATCCCCACCGTGTCCGGCCCGACCGTGCTGGGCTGGCGCCGCCGGCTCCGCGCAGGGGGCGCCCCGGCGCTGGCCCGGAAGGCGGGCGCCCCCAACAAGGGCCGGGGCGTCATCGAGTCCAACGCCGATTTGTACGACTTCATCACCGGCATGATCGCCGCCCGTCCGCACGCCTCGGCGAAGCATGTGATCCGGGGGCTCAGGGCGCGATTCAGGGACGGCGACGCCCGGCTGCCCTCCTACCGCACCGTGCAGCGCTTCATGGCCGCCTGGAAGGCCGCCAACGAGAGCGTCTTTCTCGCCCATTCCAATCCCGACGCCTGGAAGAACCGCAAGCGCGTGGCCTTCGGCCGCGCCGACGAGGGTGTCACCCGCCTCAACCAGCTCTGGGAGATGGACTCCACCTCGGGCGAGGTCATGCTCCCCGGCGGCCGGCACGCGCTGATCGCCTGCATCGACGTCTACTCCCGGCGCGCCGCCGTGCTGATCAGCCGGTCCTCGCGCTCGGCGGCCATCGTCTCGCTGCTGCGCCGCTGCTGCCTCGCCTGGGGTGTGCCGGAGATCGTCAAGACCGACCAGGGCAAGGATTACAAATCCGCCCACATGGACCGGGCGCTCGCCGGCCTCGGCATCGGGCACGATCTCTGCCCGCCCTTCACGCCCGAGGCCAAGCCCTTCGTCGAGCGCTTCATCGGCACCATCACCCACGGGCTGTTCGAGGAGCTCCCCGGCTACCTCGGCCATTCCGTCGCCGACCGCGCGTCGATCGAGGCGCGGCGCTCCTTCGCCGAGCGCTTCGGCGGCGCGGAGCTCTTCACCGGCGCGGCCGACATGGAGGCGGCGGACCTGCAGGCCGCCTGCGACGCCTGGGTGTCCGGGGTCTACGAGCGCGAGCGCCACGGCGGGCTCGGCGGGCGCAGTCCCTTCGAGGCCGCCGCCGCGTGGGCCGGGCGGCCGCGCATGATCGGCGACGCCCGGGCGCTGGACGTCCTGCTGGCCGAGGCGCCGGGCACCCACGGCATCCGCACCGTCGGCAAGAAGGGCATCGCCGTGGAGGCGACCCACTTCATCGCGCCGGAACTGGGCGCGCTCGAAGGACGCAAGGTGCACGTGCGCCTCGATCCCTGCGACATGGGGCGCATCTGGGTGTTCGACGCGGACAGCTCGGAATTCGTCTGCGAGGCGGTGGCGCCGGAGCGCACCGGGGCCGACCGCCGGCAGATCGCCGCCCGGGCGCGCGAGCTGCAACGGGCCACGGTCCGCGAGGGCGTGAAGGATCTCCGCAAGACCGCCCGCCGCATCAAGGCCCACACCATCATCGACGAGGTGCTCGCGGCCGCCCGCGACGAGGCGGGCCGGGTGGTGGCTTTGCCGCGCCCCGGCGAGGCGCACGAGACGCCGGCGCTCGACGAGGCCGCCCGGGCGCTGGCCCCGAAGGAGCGGCCCTACGAGCCGTCGCCCGAGGAGCTTGCCGCGGCGCGGACCGCCGGCGTCGAGATGGAGCGGAAAGCCGCGCGGCGGCGCGACGCCGCCAAGGCGGAAAACGACCGCCTGCGCCGGCTCGCGCGGGACATGGCGAACGTCAATCAGTGGGAGAGGCTGAAAAATGCATAACAGATTCGTCCAGGTCGCCAACGTCGGCCGCATGAACGACGCCATCGCGCGGCTCGACCGGCGCGGGGCCCGGGAAAAGCAGATCGTCGTCGTCGCCGGGGAGGCCGGGCTCGGCAAGTCGCGCACCGCGCGCTGGTGGATGGTCCAGAACGACGCGATCATGCTGACCTGCAAGGCCACCGCCTCGGCCACATGGGTGCTCTCGGACCTGGTGCGCGAGCTCGGCCTCGCGCCCAAGGGCTCCGCCAAGCTGCTGTTCGGGCAGGCGGTGGGCGCGCTCGGGGTCGACCGCCGCCCGATCGTCGTCGACGAGGTCGAGCACGCGCTCACCGACGAGGCCCGCCCGCTCGACATCCTCCGGTCGCTGGTGGACCTGGTCGAGGTGCCGCTGATCCTGGTCGGCCGCGAGGGCACGCGCGAGAAGCTGCAGCGCCACCGCCAGATCTGGAGCCGCATCGGCGGCGTCGCCGAGTTCCAGCCCCTCGACATCGATGACGTGCGCCTGTGTTGCGACCAGCTGGTGGAGGGGAAGGTGGCCGACGAGCTCGTCGCCGAGGCGCAGCGGCAGTCCGGAGGCTACATCCGCGACGTCATGCAGGCCGTGGCGGAGATCGACGTCGTGGCGCGGCGCGTGAAGGACCGCCCGGTAACCGTCGAGGACCTGCGCGGCAAGTGGCTCTGCGGCTACTGGCGCCGCGGGGCCAAGGCCGGGGGCAACCTCCTGCCGTTCGGCCCGCCGGAGGAACAGGCTAAATGAGCGCGGATCTCATCAACACGATCCTGCGGGCGCTCCCTGGCGAGGGCCGCTGCATGGACATCGCGGCGCTCGCCCGAACGGTCGGGCGCAACAGGAAGGATGTGTCGCGGAGCTGCGCGCGCCTCGTCGACCGTCACGTCATCGAGCGGGTGCGGCCGGGATGCTTCCGGCTGACGCCCGCCGGGGTCGCCGGCCGCGAGGCGGGGCGGCGCCTCACCTCCGGGCCGAACGGCCCGCTCACCGGCGTCTACCGCCGGCCGAAGCAATCGACCTTCCGCGGGCGCGTGTGGAAGGCGCTCAGGTCCATGACCAAGGCGACGATCCCGGACCTGGTGACCGTGGCCGCGACCGGGAACGAGCGCGATCCGGAGGGTGGCGCGTATCAGTATCTCCGCGCCCTCGAGGCGAAGGGCGTCGTCGTCAGGCTGGCGCGCCGCGAGCCGGGCGCGGCGCCGACGTCCCCGGGCTTCAACCGCTACCTCCTCGTCCGCGACCTCGGCCCGCTCGCCCCGACGATCAAGGGCGGCGGCGTGTTCGATCCCAACAGCCGGTCGATGGTGTCGCGCCGATGCGCGCCTGGCGGCGCCGAGGCGGCGACATGACGGGCGCTGGGACCGTCAACATCTTCGCCGCCAATCAGGCGTGGGACGGGGCGCCGCCCGACTGGATCGCGGCGCTCGCCGCGGAATGCGACCGCGGCGGCTCCCAGAGCCGGGTGGCCGACGAGCTCGGTTATTCCCCCGCGGTGATCAGCCAGGTGATCCGCAACCGCTATCCCGGCGACCTCGCCAGGATCGAGCAGCTCGTGCGCGGCAGATACCTGGGCAAGACGGTGACGTGCCCCGTGCTCGAGGAAATCCCGCGCCACGCCTGCCTGCGCCACCAGGCCGTGAAGCTCGACGCCGTCTCGACGAACCCCTTCCGCGTCGAGCTCTACCGCGCCTGCCGCGCGGGCTGCCCGCATTCGCTGATCCGCGAGCGTCCGGGCCGGAAAGGAGCCACCCATGCTGAGTGAGACGATCAAGAACACCGTCTGGACCATCGACGAGCGCTACCGCGCCGGCACCCTCACCGAGGACGCCTTCTACGCCTGCCTGCGGGCGCTGCGCGCCGCCGCCGACGGCGTGGCGGAGATCGAGGCGCACGAGGTCGCGCCCGCGGCCCGGCTGACGATCCACGACCTTGCCGACGGCAAGATCGTGCTGTTCCCGCGCGCCGGGCGCGCGGGATGGCGTGGTGTCGACACGCCGGGGCCGGCGGCGTGAGCGCGCGGCACGTCATGCGAATGCGTGCTCGGCACGACATGCGAATGCGTGCCTCGCGGCAGCGCGAGCGGCTCCCCCGCGCCGAGCGGCTGGCGCTGGGCGGGACGGTGAGCGCGGCCCCCGGCCGGGACGTCTTCCGCCGCGTGCTGCGCGGCCGGACGCTCGCCGGGCTCTACGCCGCCGCCGCCGCCCTCGTGCTCCTCGGCCTCGCCGCCACACTGGCGCCCGTCTGGGGCCAGGGCACCGTGGGCCGCGTCTGCGGCCCGCGGCCCCACGTCGCGGCGGTCCTGCTCGAGGACTGGGGCGAGCGGCCGGCGCTGGAGGGGCTGACCATGGCCGGGCACAGGGCCGAGCTCTTCGTCAGCCCGGGCGGTCGCCGGACCTGGACCTTCGCCGTCACCGATTCCGCGGGCACGACATGCGTGCTCGAAACCGGCGTGGGGGTGGGCCCGGCGCCGGCCGGACGGCCGCCGGGCAGGCGGGCGGGGGAGCCGCGATGAGGGACCTGTCGTTCAGCATCAAGGGCCGCCCGACGATGGCGCTGATCAAGCAGTTCGTCGCCCGCGAGTTCGGCATCTCGGTGATGACCATCGAATCCCGGCGCCGCACCGACGACGCCCACAGGGCGCGCCAGGCGGCGGTGTATCTGGCGCTGAAACTGACCGCCCACTCGACCACCGTCATCGGCCGCGAGCTCGGCGGCCGCGACCACACCACCGTCATGCACGCCCGCGATTCGCTCGCCTGCAGGCTCGCGCGCGAGCCCGAGCTAGAGGCCCGCCTCGACGCGCTGGAGCGCCGCATCGCCGAGGAATTCGACTCCGTCCAGGCCCTCGAGGACGCCGTGGACGGCACGATGACGGCGCTGCAGCGGGAGGTCGCCCGCCTCGCCCGCGCCGCGGCGATCCGCTGCCCCGGCCGGGCGGCGGAGGCGGTCATCGTGGCGCTGCGCCGGGTCCTCGCGGAGGCCGGGTGGGAGGAGACCGATGCAACGGAGGGGGCGGCAGGCGCAACGGAAGGCGCCGCCGCCACAACCAAGGAGGAGGACCAAGGACAATGAGCATGGAGAAGATCGAGCGGCTGGCCAGGGGCTACGCCGAGGCGCGGGGGACGCTCGCCGGCCGCGTGGGCGGCCTCGAGGACGAGACCGCGGCGATCAAGCGCCGGCACCTCCCCGGGATCAAGCGCGCCGCGGCCCAGGCCGCCGATGCGCGACTCGAGCTCGAAGCGGCCGTGGAGACGGACAAGGCGCTGTTCAAGCGCCCGCGCACCCGCATCCTGCACGGCATCCGGGTCGGCTGGATGAAGGCCAAGGGGAAGATCTCCTTCGAGGACGCGGGCGCCGTCGTCGCCCTCATCCGCCGGCACCTTCCCGGACGCTTCGACGAGCTGGTGAGGACCACGGAAACGCCCGTCAAGCCGGCGCTGGCGCGCCTCACCGGCGCCGAGCTCAAGAAGATCGGGGTCGCCGTGGCGGAGGACAGCGACCAGGTGCTGGTGAGCGCCGCCGACGGCGAGATCGACAGGCTGGTCGACGCGCTGCTGGCGGCTCATGAAAACACGAAGGACGGGGAGGCGGCATGAGCGCGATGGGAAATAGTTCCATTTTGGTACTTTCGGCGCCAGCGCCGAATCTGACGTCCGCGGCGGACTGCATCGACGCCGTCTGGCGGCACTGGCGCTACGCCGTCGATTCCATCCTCGCGGCCGGCGACGCCCTGTTGCGGGCCCGCGAGATCGTGCCCAAGGGGGAATGGGGGCGCTTCTGCGAGCGCCTGCCGTTTGGACAATCCACGGCGGGCCGGCTGATGAAAATCGCAACGGATCAACGGCTTAGAGTGCTCGCCCGTCGGGAGATGCTGCCGCCGGAGTGGGTCACGCTCCATCAGCTGACGACCCTCGGCGATGACTGCCTTGGGCGGCTGGCCGATGACGGGACCATCAACCCCGGCATGCACCGGAGCGATCTTCGCCGGGCGCTCGCCAATCATCGGATGCAGACGTACGCGGCGACGATCTTCGAGGCCCCGCTCCCCGGCCAGTACCGCGCGATTGTGGCGGATCCACCCTGGCTCTGCCGCACATGGTCGGCTCGCGGGCGGGACAGGTCGGCCGACAATCATTATCCGGTGATGAACGTCGGGGAGATCGCCGCGCTTGAACCGGACGACCGCCCCGTGGCGGATCTCGCCGCCGATGACTGCGCGCTCTTCCTGTGGTTCCTCGACGAAATGTATGACGCGGCGCGGGAGATCGTGCGGGCCTGGGGCTTCGAGTACGTCAAGATCGGCTTCGTCTGGGTCAAGACAAACGCGGGCGGAGCGCCGGCGCCGGGCGGCCTCGGCTATTCGACACGCGAGCAGGCGGAGTTCTGCATCTATGCGCGGCGGGGCTGCCCGAAGCGCCTCGATGCCGGCGTCCAGCAGGTCGTCATGGCGCCGCGCGGGCGGCATTCGGAGAAGCCGGAGGAGGTCGCCCGGCGCGTCGAGCGCCTTTTCCCCGGCCCCTATCTCGAGCTCTTCGCCCGCACCCGCCGCCCCGGCTGGGACGCCTGGGGCAACGAGGCGCCGGCCGCCGTCGCGCCGTCGGGCGCGCATCCGCGCGACGAAAAGGGAGACGACCCATGCCCATGAGCCTCACGCCGACGCAGGCGGACCTGGCGCGCGTCATCGCCGAGTTGTTTCGCGCCGGCGGCCGCCCGCCCTTGATCGTCGAGATGGCGCGCGAGATGGACATGTCGATGCGCCAGGTCATGTGGCTGCTCGCGAAGCTCGAGGAGCGGGGATGGATCACGCCCCGCCGGCGCTTTGCGGCGCGGAGCGTCCACCTCTGCTGGCCGCCGCCGCCCCTGCCCGAGCCGGAGATCGAGGTAACGGAGGCGGGCCGGGCCTATCTCGGCCGGGTGGTCGCGCCGCAAGGCGCGCATCCGCGCGACGTGCCGTCAGGCGCGCATCCGCGCGCCGGAGGAACGGCATGACGGCCCAGACCCGTCAGACGCGCCCTCGCGCCGCGCGGGATCTCGGGCCCGAGCCCCGCTTCGACTGGCTCCCCATCGACAGCCTCACGGTGAACCGCGACTACCAGCGGGAATTGAACACGCGAAGCGGCCGGAGCCTGGTCGCGCGCATCGGCGAGCGCTTCTCCTGGGCCGCCTTCGCCCCCATCGTGGTCGCGCCGGCAGGCGCGCATCCTCAGGACGCGGCCGCAGGCGCGCATCCGCAGGACGCGCCGGCCGCGGACGGGACCGGCCGCTATGAGATCCTCGACGGGCAGCACCGCTGGGCGGCGGCCAGGACGATCCCGGAGATCTCCCGGGTGCCGTGCTGGATCGTCGCCATGGAGAGCGCCGCGGCCGCCGCCACCGCCTTCGTCGCCATCAACCGCGACCGCATCAACCTCGACCAGTACGCGCGCTTCAAGGCCGAGCTCCTCGCCGGCGAGCCTTCGGCGCTCGCGGTCAAGCGGGTGTGCGACGCGGCCCGCGTCACCATCCCCTACCACACGATCCAGGCGCGGCAGATGGCCCCGCGCCAGACCCTGGCGCTCGGCGCCGTCCGCGCGCTGCTCAGGACCTCGGAGGACCACGCCGTCCGCGTGCTGACGCTCGTCGCCGACGCCGCCGGCGACCGAACGGGGGAGATCCGCTCGGAGGCGGTCAAGGGCGTGTCGTGGGCGCTCCGCCACCCGAAGGGCGCAGGCCTTACGGACCAGGAGGTCGCGGCCTGGCTCGGGAAGGAGACCAACGCCAAACGCCTCGACCGCGCGCGCGAGATGGTGGGCCAGGGCCGAGCGCCGGTGACGTTCGTCGCCTTCGGGCGGCTGGTGCTGGCCGGCCTGGGGCGCCTCGCGGCGGATGGCACCCCTCCCGCGGCGGTCAAGGACTCGAAAAGGATTCTAGACCGGGTGCCGGCGGTGCCGGCGCCCGGCCCCTATGTGCCGCCGCGGGCCATGTTTGGGGACGGGTCGCAGGCCGCGGAGCGTCTCCCGAAGAAGGTCAACCGGCGCTGCGCCTGCGGCGCCGTGTTCGCAACGGACAGGGTGGACGAGACGGCGTGCCCCGACTGCCGGGAGCGGGCGTGATGGAGGACGGCGATGAAGCGGACGAGGATGACGGTGGCGGTCGAGATCGAGCTGATCGAGCCGGGCTCACCGCTGTTTCACGTGGCGCTCTGGGGCCCGTGGCGGGATCTCTACCTGTTCCGGGACGAGGCGGGCGAGTACCGCTCGGCGACCGCGCGGGCCGGCCTGCCCAGGGGCCCCTTGCCGCGGGCCTGGCTGGCGGCGCTGCCGCCGCTCGGCGACGTGATGGAGGCGGCCTTTCCACTCAAGGAGGAGATCGCGGCATGATCCCCGACGCAAGGCCCAGACAAACGCCCGTCCTCGGCCTCACGGTGCCCGAGCACCGCTTGAGGCCGCTCGGGCCGCGCCTCCGGTGCTCCTACTGCGACGCGCCGGTCGCCCGCGAGACGCCCTCCTTCACAATCCGGGACGCGGTCCTCCACGTCGTCGCCCTCGGCCCCGTCAGGGGGGTGGCGCTGTGGGACGAAGGCCCCCACTCGCCGATCTTCGCGCTGTGCGACGACTGCATCCCCGACCTGATCGTCGTGCGGAGCACGCATCCGCGTGACGTGCGGAGCACGCATCCGCGTGACGTGCGGAGCACGCATCCGCGTGACGTGCGGAGCACGCATCCGCGTGACGTGCGGGAATGACCGTCCGCCCGGAATCGCTGGCCGCCTACGACACGGTCGATCTCACCGCGCGGCAGACGGACGTGCTCGCGGCGATCGCCGCGCTCCACGCCGCGGGGCGGCGGCCGGCCGACGCCGACATCGCGGCCCATCTCGGCTGGACCATCAACCGGGTGACGCCGCGCCGCGGCGAGCTGGTCGAGCTCGGGCGGGTGACCCTCGCCGGCCGGAAGCTCAACGCGGCGGGCAACCGGGTGCGGGTGTGGATGCCGGTGCCCGAGCAACTGCTGTTCGCGCTGGCATGACAGATGCGCCGCGCAACCGCGAGCTCGCGAAGATCCACGTCGGCAAGAAGGCGCTGGGGCTCGACGACGGCACCTACCGGGCGCTTCTCCTGGCGGTGACCGGCAGGGAGTCGGCGGCGGATCTCGACGGGCCGCAGCGCCGGCGGGTGATCGAGGCGATGAAGCGGGACGGGGCGTTCCAGGGGGTGAACGACCCCTGGCGCGCGGTCAAGGCGGCGATCCCCGCCCACCGGCGGGACGGCGAGAGCGACCAGCAGGCGCTGATCCGTGCCGCCTGGCGCTGGCTCGGGGAGAACGGCGCGCTGCGCGACCCCTGGTGGGCGTGCGACGCGGGGATCGACCGCTTCTGCCGCCGCGTCACCGGGATCGCCACCCTGCGCTGGCTGCCGCCCGGCGCCGCCAACAAGGTCGTCGAGGCGCTCAAGGCCATGATCCGGCGTCATGGGAACGCGTGCCCGCCACGTGTCGTGCCGTCAGGCGCGCCTCCGCGCCATGCGGGGAGCGAGGCGGAATGAGCGGCCGGCGGCCGGAATTCCCCGGCCTGCTCGGGCGGCTCGCCGAGGAGGTGGGCGAGGACGCGGCGCGGGCGCTGGCGAAGCATTTCGGCGGGCGGGAGATCTACATCCCGCGCGAGGTGCGGGGCGGCCATCCCCTGGCCCGGGCGCTCGGCCTCGAGACGGCGCGCGCGGTCGCCGCGGCGCTGGGTCCCGGCGACGTCACGGTGCCGCTCGGGCCCGCCGGGGACCACCGCGACGCCCGGGCGCGCATCGAGGCCCTTATCGCCGAGGGGCTCGACAACCGCGAGATCCAGGCGGAGCTCAACTGCCATATCAAGACCGTCCGGCGCGTGCGCCGCGCCGCGAGGAGGGCCGGCCGGCTCCCCGAACCGCGGGGCCGCTGCCCAGAGGACGCCGGCCCCGCTACCCTCGCGCCGTCGCGCCTCGAGGCGCGCATCGGCACGCCGCGCCGGAAGGCGCGCATCAGGACGGCGGAACAGGAACGGCGGATGGTCCCGGTAAGCCAGCACGACATCCACATGATGGCCTCGACCATCGTGGCCGAGGCGCGGGGAGAGCCCTGGATCGGCAAGGTGGCGGTGGGCTGGGTGATCCGCAACAGGCATGCCAACCCCGGCTGGTGGAGCCGCGAGCGCGACACCGTGCCCGACGACACCATCGCCGCGGTCTGCGTCGATGCCTGGCAGTTCAGCGGGCTCAACTCCTGCGATCCGAACCTCCGCTACGCCATGATCATGCCGCCCGATCACCCCGAGTACCTCGAATGCCTGGCCGCCGCCCTGGCGGTCATCCTCGACAAGGAGCAGGACCCGACCGAGGGAGCCGGCCACTACCACGCCAGGTCGATGCGCCAGCCGCCCGCCTGGGCCGCGGGGCTCCGGCCGTGCTTCGAGACCCCGGGGCACCTGTTCTTCAACGACGTCCGGTGAGGTGATGATGGACCCGAAAAGCATCCTCGAGCGCGGTCTCAAGACGCCGGCGACCGCCGCCGCCGCCGCTTATGCCGCCTTGGCGCTCGCACTCCTGACAGGCCAGCTTCCCTGGCACCCCGAGATCGGCCCCATCGTCCTGCGCATGGGTGCCTTTATCGTCGGCGTGCTGATCGTGGCGCGCGGCGCGGCGGAGGTGGCCCGCGTGATCTTCGGCGAACACCCGCCCCCCCCGCCGCCCGTCGAGGAAGGGGCCGCGATCAAGGCCCTGGCGAAAGCCGTGCAACGTGAAACCGAGAAGGAACACTCCAATGCGTAAAGCCTTTCTTGCCAGCGTGATCCTCCTGGCCGCCTCGCTCACCGGCTGCGCCGCCGTCGTCGAGAAGGGCGCGACCGTCGCCAAGGCCTGCGTGCAGACCAGCAAGGGCTGCTACGACACCGTCCTCGCCGACGTGCGGGCGGCCAAGTCCATCACCTCACCCGAAACCGATCCCATCGCCTATGGGTGCTACGCCCACGTCGAAAAATGGCTGGTCGAGCACCCGCCGCTGGTGGGGCCCGAGGGCGACGGGGCGGGCGATGGCGGCGGCGTCTATCTGTTCCAGCGCGTGCGCAACGTGCGGCGCGGCCTGACGGACGGCGGATTGACCGACGAGTTCCGGATCGCCTGCGGGGCGCTTGCGTTCGACAGCCAGCAGGAAATCCAGAATCTTTTGCTGAAGATCGGACTCGTCGTCCCGCTCCCGTGACGGGGGGCCTGGCCCCGTGATCGACAACGTCGTTTTCGAGACCCCGCTCGACACGCGGGAGCACATCGACGCCGTCCGCAAGAACGGGGTGAAGGCCGAGGGTGTGCTGCTCGCGCCGTTCATCATCAGCTTCGATTGGGACGGCGGTCGGTGGCGCCTCGAAGTTCCCGTCGATTACGCCGCCGCTCCTTCGGTGCCGCCGTTCCTGCGGTCCTTCGCGCCGGCGACGGGCGGTCTCAGGTGGGGGAGTTTCGCTCACGATTGGGTGCGGGAAAAAAATGCCATGCCGCTCAAGGACGGGGACAACCTGTTGATCGGTTGCATGAAAGCGAGCGGCGATGGCTGGTATAAGCGCGCCAAGGTATGGGCCGCCGTCCGCGTCCATGCCCAGTTCAAGGAGACGGCACCGCCGACCTATTTGGGGATGAGCCGCGTATGACGATCGACTGGACGGCCGCGAGCTTCGCCATGTCGTCCCTGGCGATGCTGGCCTCGGGCGGGGCCTGGGTCTACACCCTGCACGCGCGCCGCCAGGCGGTCACCGAGCGGCGCGTGCGGGACCTCGATCTGCGGCTGGCATCGATGGAGGAGGCCATCAAGGCGGTGCCGACCGCCCAGTCCTGGGGTCAGCTGCGCGAGGACCTCGCCGGCATCCGCGGCGACGTCCATACCTCGGCCGCCGAGATCCGCGGGTTGGGGGCCGGGCTCAAGCGGGTCGAGGCCCACCTCGCGCTGCTGATGGAGAACGAACTGAGGGGTCACAAGGAATGAGTCTCAAGACGCTCCTCGACGAGGCCAGGCGCCTCGCGATCCTGCAGCTCCTGGCCCAGGACGGCGACGAGGCCATCAACGATTCCGTGATGGCATCGGCCCTGGCCGCCCTCGGCCACGGCGTGCGCCGCGACGTCGTGCGCGCCGATTTCCAGCTGCTCGCGGACCTGGATCTCCTGGCCCTGGAGGAGCTGGGCGACCGGATGTCGCCGGGCGGCGCGCCCGGCGGCGCGATCCTGGCGCGGCTCACCGACCAGGGCGCGGAGGTCGCCGCCGGCCGCGCCTCGGCGCCGGGTGTCAAGCGCCACCGGCCGGCCTGATCGAGGACGTTGCCGATGCGGAGGCCCACCAAGATCGAGCGGCTGCCGGCGGACGTCCGCGACCTGATCGCGCGGCTACGGGACGCGGGCCGCACCATCGACGAGATCCGCGACAAGCTCTTGGAGCTCGACGTCGAGGTGGCGCGTTCGACCCTCGGCGAGCATGTCCAGAAGATCGATGCCATCGCCGCGCGGGTGCGCGAGAGCCGGGCCGCGGCCGAGGCCATCATGGCGCGGCTCGGCGAGGGCGGCGAGGACAGGACCGCGCGGCTCAACATCGAGCTCATGCACGCGGGCGTGATGCAGCTCCTGTCGGGCGGCGAGGAGGGACCGATCACCCTCGACCCGCAGTCGGCGATGTTTCTCTCCCGGGCGCTCAGGGACCTCGCGGCGGCCGCCAAGCAGGAAGTCGAACGGCAAATCCGCGAGCGCAACGAGTTCGCCGAGGCGGTGGCGGATGAGGTCGAGCGGATCGCCACGGACCAGGGACTCGACAAGGCCACGATCGAGAAGTTCCGGCGCGGCGTTCTGGGGATCGTGGGGACGCCATGACGGAGATCCTGCCCGGCCGCCACCCCGACGACACGCCCCCGGTCCTGCTTCCCTACCAGCGGGAGATGCTCGAGACGACGTCTCTCCATCCGGTCACCGTGGTCGAGAAGTCGCGCCGCATCGGCGCGTCCTGGACCTTCGCCTACCTCGCGGTGGAGACGGCCGCCTTGGGGCGCGCGGGCGGCGGCATGGACGCGCTCTACATCGGCTACAACCTCGACATGGCGCGGGAGTTCATCGACGACGCGGCGTTCTGGGCCAGGGCCCTGCACGGCTTCGCCGCCGAGGTCGAGGCCACGGTCTGGCGCGAGACGGTGGGCGGGAAGGAGGTCGAGATCCTGGCCTTCCGCGTCGCCTTCCCCTCGGGCTTCGAGATCAAGGCGCTCAGCTCCAAGCCGCGCAGCCTGCGCTCGCGCCAGGGCCTGGTGATCATCGACGAGGCGGCGTTCCACGACGACCTGCCGGGGCTGATGAAGGCGGCGCTGGCGATGCTGATCTGGGGCGGCCGGGTCATCGTGCTCTCGACCCACGAGGGGGCCGACAACCCGTTCAACGAGCTGGTCGAGGACATCCGCGCCGGGCGCAGGGATTACGGCCTCATGCGGGTCACCTTCGACGACGCGGTGGCCGAGGGGCTTTATGCGCGCATCTGCCTGGTGCGGGGCAAGGCCTGGACGCCGGCGGCCGAGGCCGAATGGGTCGCCAGTATCCGGGGCATCTACGGCGAGGACGCGGCCGAGGAGCTCGACGTCGTCCCCTCCCAGGGCGCCGGCGTCGTGCTGTCGCGCGCGGTGATCGACCGCTGCATGAGCGCCGCCGGCCGCGTCGTCTGGTGGCACTGCCCGGCCGGCTTCGAGCTCGAGCCCGACGCGGTGCGCGACGCCGAGGCGCGGGCCTGGATCGATGACGCGCTGGACCCGCTGATCGAACTGATGGACCCGGGGCTGCTGAGCTTTCTCGGCGGCGACTTCGGCCGCACCGGCGACCTCACGGTGTTCATGCCGGCCCAGAAGGCGGGGGCGGTGCTGCGCGTGCCCTTCGTGGTGGAGCTGCGCAACTGCCCGTTCAAGGAGCAGGAGACCATCCTGTTCCACGTCTTGCGGCGCGTGCCGCGGTTCGCCGCCGCCGCGGTCGACGCCCGCGGCCTGGGCGCGACCATCGCCGAGCGGGCGATGCAGACCTTCGGGGCCACCCGGGTCGCCCAGGTGATGGCGACCCAGGCCTGGTACCGCGAGACCATGCCGGGCTTCGTCGCGCGCTTCGAGGACGCCACCATCGAGCTGCCGCGCGACGGCGACCTGCGCCAGGACCTCCGCGGCCTGCGCCGGGACAAGGGGGTGATCTCCGTGCCCGAGGGGCTGCGGTCCCGCTCCGAGCGCGGCGGCCAGCGCCACGGCGACGCGGCGATCGCCGGCGCCATGCTTCACTTCGCCGCCGACATGGACATCGCCGCCTACGGCTACGAGACGCCCGCCGGCGGCCGCTCTCCACTCCGACCGCCGCCCGGCGAGGACCGGCGCGCGGGCGGCTGGCACGGCATCAGGGGGGCGTGGTGATGGCTGAGGTGACGCTCTACGGCCCCGACAACCGGCCGATCGACCGCTCGCTGCTCAAGAAGGAGATCGCCGCCCCGACCCTGTCCGGCGTGCGCTCGGTCATGACCGGCCACCCGGCCCAGGGGCTCACGCCCCAGCGCCTGGCCTCGATCCTGCGCGGCGCCGAGGACGGCGACCCGCTGCGCTACCTGGAGCTCGCCGAGGAGATGGAGGAGAAGGACCTCCATTACCTCTCGGTCATCGGCACGCGGAAGCGCGCCGTGGCCCAGCTCGACATCACCGTGGTCCCGGCCTCCGACGCCCCCGAGGACGCCCGCGCGGCGGAGCTGGTCGAGGCGGCGCTCGGCCGCGACTGCCTCGAGGACGAGGTGGTGGACATCCTCGACGCCGTGGGCAAGGGCTACTCGGCGACCGAGATCGTCTGGGACATGTCGGAGCGCCAGTGGATGCCCGCCCGCCTCGAGTGGCGCGACCCGCGCTGGTTTGAGCTCGACCGGGTCGACGGCCGAACGCTGCGGCTCAGGACCGAGGAGGGGCCCCAGCCGCTGCCGGCCTGGAAGTTCGTCACCCACCACCACAAGGCTAAGTCGGGCCTGCCGATCCGGGGCGGGCTCGCCCGGGCGGCGGCCTGGGGATACCTGTTCAAGAACTACGACCTCAAGGACTGGATCGCCTTCATCGAGGTCTACGGCATGCCGCTGCGCGTGGGCAAGTTCCACCCCTCCGCCTCCGACGAGGACAAGGCGATCCTGCTCAGGGCGGTCGCCAACATCGGCACCGACGCCGCCGCCATCGTCCCCGAAAGCATGATGATCGAGTTCGTCGAGACGGGGGCCTCGCGCGAGACCGGCCAGCTCTACAAGGAGATGGCGGAGTATATCGACAAGCAGATCTCCAAGGCGGTGCTGGGGCAGACGCTGACCACCGAGGTCGGGGACTCCGGCAGCTACGCCGCCGGCAAGGTCCACGACGGGGTGCGCGGCGACATCGAGCGCTCGGACGCCAAGCAGCTCGCCGCCACCCTCAACCGCGACCTGGTGCGCCCCCTGATCGACCTCAACCTGGGCCCTCGCCCGGCCTACCCGCACATCGAGATCGCGCGGCCCGAGCAGGACGACATGGCGCTGCTGACCGAATCGGTGGCCAAGCTGGTGCCGCTCGGGCTCCGCGTGTCTGCGCGCGAGATTCGCGGCAAGCTCGGCCTCGAGGACCCCAAGGACGACGACGAGCTGCTCTCGCCGGCCGCGCCTCCGCGCGACGTGCCGCCGGGCGCGCCGCCGCGCGATCGCACCGCGCTGGCGGCCGCCGGGGCCGTGGAAGCCGATTCGGTCGACGCGCTGATCCTCGAGCTCCTGGAGGCCGACGGCTGGGAGCCCGTCATGGAGGAGGTCGTCGCGCCGCTGCGCGAGGTCCTCGGGAAGGCCAGGACGCCGGAGGCCGCGCGCGCGGCGCTGGCCGCGGCCGTCGCATCCATCGAGCCCGAGCGGCTCACCGAGCTGCTGGCCCGCGCGGGCTTCGCGGCCCGCCTCGCCGGCGAGACCGGCGCCAACACCACGGACTCAACCACGGACTGAGAAGGAAAAGTAATCATGGCCGATGGCATCATGAATATCGCCAAGGGGCGCATTGTCGAGCTCTACAACCGGGTCGAGAACAACGACCCCGCCGCTTCCGCGTTCGTCCTGGTCCTGCTCAAGGCGGCCGAGGCCGACGCCACCCTCGAGGACTACGACGATCTCGGCGCGCTCCTCGCGGCCGGCGGCAACACCGAGGCGGACTTCACGAATTATGCGCGCATCACGGTGACCGACGCCGAGCTCGCCGTCCTGCCGGCGCCCGACGACACCAACAACCGCTACGAGGTGGACATGCCCGACCCGACCTGGGTGGAAGCGGGCGGCGCCGCCAACAACGACCTCGTCAAGATGCTGATCTGCTACGACGCCGACACCGGCGCGGGGACCGACGCCAACATCATCGTCCTCGCGCACTATGATTTCGCGATCACCACGAACGGCGGCGACATCACCGGGCAGATCGACGCCAACGGGTGGTTCAGGGCGTCCTGAGCCCCGTTCGCCCGCCCCGTTCGCCGGCCCGCGGGGCCGAAGCTAGAAAGGAGAAACGCCCATGCCCCTCGCACCACCGATCGACTCCACGGCGGGGACGCGCGACCCGCGCCAGGGCGCGGAGACGCTGTTCCGGCTCGCGGCCTGGATCTATCGCCGCTGCAACGAGATCACGGCGGAGGTCCGGCTCGACGTGATAAAGATCTACGATCTGGCGGCCAACTGCGAGCGCTTCGTCGCCGAGGCCGACACCTGGATGGACTCCGGCAGCCTCGCCAGGGTGACGGAGGCGTTGGTCGCGAGCACGCGGGAGGCCGGGATCGGCGGGCCGGAGAAGACCCGCGCGGAGATCGAGGCCGACTATAAGGGATTGTATGCGGCGGCGTCGGCCTTCGAGGCCTGGGCGCGGGCGAACCTTCCCGGCGCGGGGACGGATATTCCGACGAGCCAGGATCCCCTGGTCCATGTCAACCGGTCCTGGCCGAACCCGGACATGACCGTCACGGTGAACAAGAGCCCGGCCGTCCAGGCCCGCATCGACGCGCTGCGCTCCATCTTCGTGTAGGGGCGCGTCGTGGCGCTCTCGCTTCGCGGCACCGCCTCTAATAATGGGGCGAACGGTGCCGACATCACCGTCACCTTTCCGGCTGGCGTGGCCGAGGATGATGTTGTTTATGCGGCTTATGCCGAGACATCATTCTCTGATCAAGACATGGCGCCTATCACATCAGGTTATACAGAGCTTGCCGATCTCAACTCTGCATTGCTTGATATTGGTGTTTACAGAAAGGTTATGGGGTCAACGCCGGATAGTTCCGTGCAGTTTAATGGGCATGGGGGCTCGGATTTTGGTGTCGCAGGCTTAGTTCATATCTGGACCGGCGCTGATACGACGACGCCCGAGGACGCCACGACCACCACGGTCGTGGCAACCTGGGACGCACCGGCCATCACCACCAACACCGACGATGCCGTCGTGCTGATGTTTGCGGGCGTTGGTCATTCGGGCTCTTGGGCACCAACCGCACCCTCCGGGTATGGAAATCTCGAAGACGACGCGGGGGTGGATACCTATAAAGCAGGCGTGATCGCGGCGTCCAAGTCCATTCCCACGGCGGGCGCGGAAGACCCTGGAATTTGCGGTGGGGTGTCTGGCGATCTCGGCTCTTGTGCCGCCACCGTCGCCATCAAGCCCGCTGGAGCAGCGGGCGGGGGCGGCACCGTCGAGGTCGGCCAGGCGGCGGAGGCAGACAGCGCCCTCGCCATCGCCCCCGCCGGCGGCCCCGCGAGCCTCGCCATCGGCCAGGCCCAGGAGACCGATACGGCTCTGCCGGCGACGCCGCAACCCGGCGCCGTCACGCTGGCCCTCGGCATCGCCCCGGAGATCTCCCTCGCCCTGCCGGTCACCATGGCGGCCCTCGCCGCCGTGGGTCTGGGGCAGGCGGCCGAGGCCGACGCGGCGCTCCCGGCAACGCCGCAGGCCGGCGCCGCCGCCGTTCCCCTCGGCCAGGCGGCCGAGGCGGATGCCGCCCTCCCCGTGACGGCCGCGGCCCAGGCCACGGTGGTCCTCGGCCGGGCGCAGGAGGCCGACGCGGCGCTCCCGGCAACGCCGCAGGCCGGCGCCGCCACCGTTCCCGTCGGCCAGGCGGCCGAGGCGGATGCCGCCCTCCCCGTGACGGTCGCGGCCCAGGCCACGGTGGTCCTCGGCCAGGCGCAGGAAACGGACTCGCCGCTGCCCATCGGGCCGGCCGCCGGCGCCGTCACGCTGGCCCTCGGCCAGGCGGCGGAGGCGGACGCCGCCCTCCCCGTGACGGTCGCGGCCCAGGCCACGGTAATCCTCGGCCAGGCCCAGGAGAGCGACGCGGCACCGGCGATCGCGGCGACGAGCGGCGCCCAGACGGTTGTGCTCGGGCAGGCGGGGGAAACGGACTCGCCGCTGCCCATCGCGCCGGCCGCCGGCGCGCTCGCGGTGGCCCTCGGCCGGGCGCAGGAGGCCGACGCGGCGCTGCCGGCGGCGCCCCAGGCCGGCGCCGCCAGCGTTCCCCTCGGCCCGGCGGCCGAGGCGGACGCCGCCCTCCCGGTGACGGCCGCGGCCCAGGCCACGGTGGTCCTCGGCCAGGCCCAGGAGACCGACGCGGCCCTGGCGATCGCGGCGTCGAGCGGTGCCAAGACGGCGGTGCTCGGGCAGGCGGGGGAAACGGACGCGGCCCTGCCCATCGCGCCGGCCGCCGGCGCCATCGCGGTGACCCTCGGCCGGGCCCAGGAAGCCGACGCGGCGCTTGCGATCGCGCCGCAACCCGGCGCCGTCGCGCTGGCCCTCGGCATCGCCTCGGAGATCTCCCTCCCCCTGCCGGTCATCCTGGCGGCCCTCGCCGCCGTGGGCCTGGGCCGGGCGCAGGAGACGGACGCGGCGCCGGCGGTCATGCCGGCCGCCGGCGCCATCGCTCTCGCGCTGGGCCAGGCGCGGGAAGCGAGCGCGGCGCTGGCGCTCACGCCCACCGCGGGCGGTCCGGCGGCCATCAGCCAGGTCGCGATCGCCAGGGCGCGCGACCGGGTGGCCGCCGCCGGCGCGCGGAGGCGGCCGCGTGTCCACGTCGCCAGGAAAAGGGGCCAGTAAAAGGGGCCAGTGAAAGGGATCAGCCATGCGCCTGTTGAAGCACCGCAACGAAAAAGAGGTCTTCGCCATCGACTTCACCGCCCGGCTCGAGGCGGGCGAGACGCTCGACTCGGTGCTGGCGCTCCGCGTCCAGAAGGATGGCGCGGTGGTCTCGGCGCAGTTCGGCAGCCCCGCCGGGGCGATCAACGGGCCCCGGGTCGAGTTCACCCTGGACGACGCCGCCGGCGCCGCCGACCAGCCGGCCGGCATCTACGTCATCTACTGCGAGGTCGCCACCTCGGCCGGGGAGGAGATGGTCGAGACCCCCGAGCTCAAGGTGACCGACACGGGCAGCATCGCATGACGTGCGAATGCGCGCCGGGCGGCAAGAGGGCCTGAGCCGTGGCCGGTGTCGATCTCGTCGCCCTGCCGCCGGCGGAAGCCGTCCGGTTCTTCCGCGACAAGGGGTTCCGGATCGGCTTCGACTGGCGCGAGGTGTGGGGCCAGGAGCACGCCAGGGCATTCACCGTCGCCAAGGCCATGCGCCTCGACATCCTGGCCGACATCCGCACGGCCCTGGACGACGCGATCGCCAAGGGCGAGACCTTCCAGGACTTCGCCAAGAAGCTCACGCCGGTGCTCCAGGAGAAGGGCTGGTGGGGGCGGCGCGCCGTCATCGACCCGAGGACCGGGGAGAGCGTCGCGGCCCAGCTCGGCAGCCCGCGGCGGCTCCGGGTGATGTTCGACGCCAACCTGCGCTCGGCGGTGGCGGCCGGGCGGTGGGAGCGCATGGAGCGCACCAAGGACCGGCGGCCCTATCTGCGCTACGTCGCCGTGCTGGATTCCCGCACCCGGCCGGAGCACCGCGCCTGGCACGGCACGATCCTGCCCCACGACGATCCGTTCTGGGACACCCACTTCCCGCCCAACGGCTGGAGCTGCCGCTGCCAAGTCCAGCAGCTCTCGGACCGGGACCTGGAGCGCCGCAACCTCGAGGTCACCGACCGGCCGGAGGTCAAGACCCGGCCCTACCGAAACGCCCGCACGGGGGAGACCGTCGAGGTGCCCGAGGGCATCGACCCGGGCTGGGGCCACAATATCGGCAAGGGGCGCATGGACGGCCTCACGCCGCCGCCGCGCAGCGGTCCGCTGCCCACCCCCTATTCCGGCCCGCCGGCCGGGTCCGCGATGCCGGCACCGCGCACGGCGCCGGCGTCCCGGCTGCTGCCGCGGGGGCAAAGCCCGGACTCCTACGTCGCGCGCTTCCTCGCCGAGTTCGGCGCCACCGCGGAGCGCCCTGCGGTGTTCACCGACGTCATCGGCGAGCCGGTGGTGATCGGCGACGCGCTCTTCCGCCGGCCAGGCGGCGGCCTCAAGGTCACGGTGCGCGGCCGGGAGCGCGCGCTGCTGCTGCTGGCCGACACCATCAAGAGCCCGGACGAGATCTGGTGGCAGTGGGAGGAGCACCCACCCGGCCGCTTCACCCTGCTGCGCCGTTACATGGCGCGCTGGCGGGTGGCGGGGGAGGACGTGCCGGCCTTCGTGCTGTTCGACGTCGGTCCCAACGGGTGGACGGGGGTCACCGCGTTCGACCCCGAACGGGCATCCTACATCATGCGGCAGCGCGGCGGCACCCTGGCCTGGCGGCGCGCGCCCAACGAATGAAGCCCGGCGCGCGGGCCGCCGGGCTTCGGATCCCGGCCGTTGAAGCGCGCCAGCGGCGTGTGCCGAAATCACGGACACCACGATAGCCCCGGACGCCGCGCCGGTCAATTTCTACTCCATCCTGACCTGTCATGCGGATACGTGCCCGGCACGTCATGCGGATGCGTGCCGGGCACGACGCGCCAGGAGCGTCGAGGAGGCGCATCGGCGCCCGGGGAGCGCCCCACCTACCGGCGCGGGCGGGACGCCCGTCCTCGTGTTTAAAACCCCGTTTAACGGCGATGTTTCGGGGCGTCCTCGCCCCTCCCGGCGGCGTCCGGCGTCGAGAGGCGTCGAAATTCGTCGAAATTCGCCGCGCTCCGGGCGGTTTTCCCCGAACCGCGGGGCCGCTGCCCAACGCCCGGGCGCGGGGCTATCCTCCGCCGCCATGGAGTTCGGCACCGCCCACATGACCTTCGCCATCGTCGCCGCCGGCGGCGAGCCGCCGGAGTGGGTCCACCTTCTGCCCTCCGGGACGTTCACGACCAACGACGGCCGCGGCCCCTTCCACCTGCGCGACGCGGAGACCCTGCTTCGGGCGGCCGGCGGGCGGGATCTCGTGCTCGACTTCGAGCACCAGACCGACAACGCGCCCAGGAACGGCCAGCCGGCGCCGGCGGCGGGGTGGATCAAGGAGCTCCAGGCCCGGGCCGACGGCATCTGGGGCCGGGTCGAGTGGACCGAGCGGGCGGCCGGGATGATCCGCGACAAGGAATACCGCTTCCTCTCCCCCGTCTTCCAGTTCAGCCGCGCGACCAAGGCCGTGACCCGCCTGCTGCGCGCGGCCCTCACCAACAACCCGGCGCTGGAGGATCTCACCGCGCTGGCGCGAAAGGAAAACGACATGGATCTCATCGCCAAGCTTCGCGAGATCTTGCTCCTCGAGGCCGACGCCGACGAGGACGCGGTCATCGCTCGCCTCAAGGAGCGCGAGGCGGATCACTCGCTCGCGGGCGACTCCTTCTCCTCGATCCGCAAGGCCCTCGGGCTCAAGGGGGACACCAAGGCCGCCGACGTTGTCGCGGCGGTCGAGGCGGCCGCCGGCGACGCCGCCATCGCCAAGGCCACGCGCGAGGCGCTGGCGCTCCCAGACGACGCCGATGCCAAGGCGGTCGAGACGGCGCTGGCCAAGAAGGGCGACGGCGGCACCAAGGACTCCGGCACGTCCGTCTCCCGCGAGGAGTTCGACAAGGTGAACAGGCAGCTCGGCGAGGTGCTCGGCGCCCAGGCGACCGAGCGCGCCACCGCCAAGGTCGAGGCCGCCGTGAAGGAGGGGAAGATCGTCCCCGCCCAGCGCGAGTGGGCCATCGGCTTCGCCGCCAAGGACCCGGACGGCTTCAACGCCTTCGTCTCCAAGCAGCCGGTGGTGCTCGCCCCCGGCGCGGCCGGCGCGGCCGCCCCGGCGAAGAAGGGTGCGGCGCTCAGCGACGACGAGAAGGCCGTCTGCCGCGCCATGGGGCTCGACGAGGCGGCCTTCCGCAAGACCCGTGACGAAGACCTCGAGGAAGGAGACGCCGCATGACCGCCCTCACCACAGACCGCAACACCGCCGCCCGCAGCGGCGACCGCATCACCGTGCCTGTCGCCGCGGCGACGAAGATCTTCGCGGGCTCGCTCGTCATGCTCGACGGCGCGGTGGCCAAGCCAGGCGCGACCGCGGTGGCCAAGCGGGCGCTCGGCCGCGCCGCCGGGCAGGTCGACAACTCGGCCGGCGCCAACGGCGACCTCAGCGTCGATGTCGACCGCGGCATCTTCCGCTGGGGCAACTCCGAGGGCGGCGAGGAGATCACCATCGCCAACGTCGGCTCGACGGCCTACATCGTCGACGACCAGACCGTCGCCAAGACCGACGGCACCGGCACCCGCAGCCCGGCCGGCACCGTCGTGGACGTCGACGCCCAGGGGGTCTGGGTGCTGACCGGCCATGTCGAGGGGCCGCTCTCGGGCAGCCTCGCCGCCGCCAACAACCTGTCGGACGTCGCCAGCAAGCCGACCTCGCGCGCCAACCTCGGGGTCTACGAGAAGATGGGCACGCCGGCGATCGTGGTCGGGGCCCAGGCCGGCGCCGACATCAACGTCACGATCCAGCTCAAGGATTCCGCCGGCGCCGACCTCGCGGTCCGCGGCCACGTCCTCGCCTACCTGTCGGACGACGCCAACGGCGATTCCATCGCCGGCATCGCGCCCGACGGCGGCGCCGCCATCGGCGCCGACGGGCTCGCCATCCCGCTAGTCGCCGGCAAGGCCTTCCAGCTGGTCAGCGAGGCCGACGGCGACATCGACATCACCATCACCGAGTCCGGCGCCGACACTTGGTTCCTGATCCTGGTGATGCCCGACGGCAAGCTGGTCGCGTCCGGCGCGATCACCTTCGTGTAAGGAGCCCCGACATGATCCTCAAAGCTCTCATCCTCCCCGGCCTCGCCGGGCTGATGGTCCTCGGCCTGGCCGGGCTGGCCGTCCTCGGCGCGGGCCTGCCGGCCGGCGGGTCCACCGGCGCGCTGCTCGCCGCGGCGCCGTTGTGCGGATGCACGCCCCTGGGCGTGACGTTCGGGGCGGACGCTGCGCCCTTCAGCGTCATCGGCCTGGCCGGCATCATGATCAACCAGGCCAACCTCGGCATCGTCTTCCAGGGCTTCAAGACGGCGTTCCAGAGCGGCCTCGGCATGGCGCCCTCGGACCACGAGCGCATCGCCACCCGGGTGCCGTCCTCCACCCGCGAGGAGAAATACGGCTGGATCGGCAAGGTCCCCGGCATCCGCGAGTGGATCGGCGACCGGGTGGTGCAGAACCTCGCCGCCCACGACTACACGATCGTGAATAAGCACCACGAGCTCACCGTCGGGGTCGACCGCGACGACCTCGACGACGACCAGTACGGGGTCTACGCGCCGCTCTTCGAGGAGATGGGCCAGGCCACCGGCGCCCATCCCAACGAGCTCGTGTTCGGCCTGCTGAATACCGGCTTCACCGGGCTCGCCTATGACGGCCAACCCTTCTTCGACACCGACCACCCGGTGATCCAGGCCGACGGCTCGGTCGCCTCGGTCGCCAACACCGACGGCGGCGGCGGCACCCCGTGGTTCCTCCTCGCCACCAAGCGGGCGCTCAAGCCGATCCTCCGCCAGGTGCGCAAGGAGCCGATGTTCGTGGCGCTGGACAAGGAGGACGATCAGAACGTCTTCATGAAGAAGGAATTCATCTACGGCGTCGACGGGCGCTCCAACGTCGGCTTCGGCTTCTGGCAGTTCGCCTGGGGCTCGAAGCAGGCGCTCTCCAAGACCACCTACAAGCTGGCCCGCGAATCGATGATGGCGTTCAAGGGCGACCACGGCCGTCCGCTCGGCATCATGCCGGACCTGCTGGCGGTGCCGCCCGGCCTCGAGGGCCAGGCGCTCGAGCTCCTCAACGCCGAGCGCGACGCCGCCGGCGCCACCAACGTCTACCGCAACACGGCCGACCTGCTGGTCACGCCGTGGCTCGCCTAGGAGGGCCCGACATGGCGACCGGAAAAGAGAAGTACATCGAGATCGTCTCCAAGCGCGCCGGCTTCCGGCGCGGCGGCATCGAACACCCCGACCAGCCCGTCCTCCACGAGACGGGCAGCTTCACCGCGGCGCAGCTCGCGCAGATCCTGGCCGAGCCCACCCTCGTCGTCCGTGATGTCGCGGAAGTGCAGGAGCCCCAGGAGGCCGACCTCGATAAGAAGCCCCCGGGCGGGCCCGCCGCCAAGCCGCCAGGCAAGACGGGCGGCGGCCGGAAGTAGCCCCGGGCGGAATTCACGGGGGCGGCGGGGGCCGCGGCGCGAGGTGAAGTCACCGCCGTGGGGCCGACCCCGCCGCCCCACTTTTTGAGAGGGGCCCGATGGCCTATATCACCTTGACGGAGCTGATCGAGCGCTTCGGCGAGCCGACCATGCAGCAGCTCGCCGACCGCGACGGCGATGACGTCATCGACGCCGACGTGGCCGACCGCGCGATCGCCGACGCCGACGCGGTGATCGACGGGTACCTGGGCGCCCGCTACGAGCTGCCGCTCGCCTCCACCCCGCCGATGCTGACCCCGATCGCGGCCGACATCGTTTTCTACAAGCTCCACCCCCACGGCGCGCCGGAGGAGGCGCGGCTCAACTACGACCGCTCCATCCGCATGCTCGAGGGCCTGTCCAAGGGCACCATCCGGCTCGACGTCGAGGGCGCCGAGCCCGACGCGCCGGGCCAGCGGCCCGAGACCGAGGGCCCCGAGCGCACCTTCAGCCGCGACAGCATGAAGGGGTTCTAGGCGATGGCGGGCGCCCAGTTGAGGATCGACGACCGCGAGGTCCGCGCCCTGCTGGCCCGCCTCGGCGCCGCCGCCGATGATCTGGCCCCGGCGATGAAGCGCGTCGGCGCGGCCATCGAGGCCGACACCGGCCGCCGCTTCGAGGAGGGCGCGGGGCCGGGCGGCACGCGCTGGCCGCCCTCGCTCCGCGCCACGCTCCAGGGCGGCCGTACGCTGGTCGACCGGGGGCGCCTCTCGGACTCGATCACCTATGAGGCCGGGGCCCGGTCGGTGCGGGTCGGCACCAACGTGATCTACGCCGCGATCCACCAGTTCGGCGGCACGATCCGGGCGAAAGGCGGCGGCCGGCTCGGCTTCCGCCTCGCCGACGGGGGCTTCCGGTCGCCCAGCCGGGTTTCCATCCCCGCCCGCCCCTTCCTCGGGATCGACGACGAGCAGGAAGGGATCGCGCTCACAGAGATCGAGGACTGGCTCGCCGAGCGGGCGGGACCGGAGGCTGGAAGATGAGCCCGCCGATCGATCTCGCCCAGGCGGTCATCGACCGGCTCACGGCCGAGGTGGCGGCGCTCAAGGGCGTCGAGGGCGCGCTCGAGCTCGCCGACCTGCTGGGCCGCAACATCCTGCCGCCTCAATTCCCCCACGCCTTCATCCTGTCGGTGGGCGAGGACGCCGAGAGCGGCAACATCCTCACCGGCCTGCTGAGCCAGCGGGTGGTGGAGACCATCGGCGTGTTGATCGTCGACAAGCGCGCCGGCGACCGCTCGGGCGACAGGACGCGGGCGGGGCTCGAGCCGCTCAAGACCTCGGTGCGCGTCGCTCTGGCCGGCTGGCAGCCCGGGGCGGGCTACGGCCCCTTCGAGGAGGCCCGCGCGCGCCTGGTCGGGATCGCCGGCGGCGCGGGGTTCATGCAGATCGACTTCCGCACCGACTGGCTCATCCGGGCGGCCATCTAGGAGGGACCCATCATGAGACAGGGCGGCCGATACATCGTGGAGAAGGGGAAGGAGCCCAGGCGCGTGGAGTTCACGCGGCCGGCACCGTCACGCGCAAGCGTGCAAAGCACGACGCGCGGAGGCGCGCCTGGCGGCACGACGCCCGGAGAGAAAGCGCCCGCGGCCCCTCCGGCACCGAAGGTCAAGGACACGGCCGCCGGCAAGGGACCGGCGGATGAGGAGACCAAGTCATGAAATTCTGGCGCAAGAAGACGCTGCTGGCGAAGATCGAGGCGGACTACGGGGTGGACCCGACGCCGACCGGCGCGGCCAACGCCATCCTGGCCGCCAACGTCAGCCTGCGGCCGCTCGAGGGCGGGGAGGTCAACCGCGAGACCATCCAGCCCTACATGGGCGCCCGGGGCGACATCCTGGTCGACACCCATGTCGGCCTCGACTTCGAGGTCGAGATCGCCGGCGGCGGCGCCGTCGACACACCGCCGGGCTACGGGCCGCTGCTGCGCGCCTGCGGGCTCGCCGAGACCATCACGCCCACGACCGGGCCGGTCGAGTACGACCCGGTCAGCGAGAGCTTCGAATCGGTCACCATCTACGTCAATTACGACGGCATCCTTCACGCGCTGCTGGGCGCAAGGGGCACCGTCGGAGTCACCCTCGGGCCGAGCGCCCTGCCGCGCTACCGCTTCCGCATGATGGGGCTGTTCGTCGCCGCCACCGACGACGCCCTGCCGGCGCCGGACACGTCGGCCTACCAGACGCCGCTGGTGGCCTCCGACGCCAACACGCCGGTCTTCACCCTCGCCGGGATCTCGGCGGTGCTCCAGGAGCTCACGCTCGAGCTCGGAAACACCGTGGAGGGGCGGTTCCTGATCGGCGCCGAGAGCATCATCGTCTCGGGCCGGGAGGCGACCGGCCAGGCCAAGATCGAGATGGAGACCCTGGCGACCAAGGATTTCTTCGCCCTCGCCCGGGCCCGGACCAAGGTCGCCTTCAGCTGCCAGCACGGCACCGTGGCGGGCAACATCGTGGTCCTCGACGGGCCCACCTGCGAGGTCGGCCGGCCGAGCTACGAGGACAGCCAGGGCGTCGTCATGCTGAACGTCCCGCTCAAGCTGATCCCCTCGGCCGCGGGCGACGACGAGTTCAAGATCACCACCAAGTAGCCACCGGCAAGCAGGGAGACCCCATGTTCAAGATCACCGAGGAACGGCTGGTCGAGTGGCCGGTCAAGGTCCGCGTCGCCGAGGCCGGCAAGAGCCGGCTGCAGACCTTCCACATGACCTTCGACGTGCCCGACATCGACGAGATGCTGGGCGAGCTCGGCGGCAAGGACCTCATGGCCGCCGGCGCCGACGACCTCGCCAAGGTGCGGGAGTTCCTGGCGAGCCGCGTCAAGGGCTGGCGCGACGTGGTCGACGCCAACGACCAGGCGCTGCCCTTCGGCCCCGAGGTCCTGGCCGCGGCCCTCAACCGCCTCGACGTCCTCAACGCCGTGATCACGGCCTTCGCGGAGGTGATGCGGGGTGGGCAGGCAAAAAACTGAAGGCCGCCGCCCGCCACTGGGCGCGCGGCGGCTCGACACCGAACGCCTCCGGGCACGAGCCGGAGAACGACCCGCTGGCCGAGGATCTCGCCTTCTTCGGGATCGATCCGGCCATGCTGAACCGCGACGCGGAGGCGGAGCCCTTCGCGGTGTGGCCGGACAACGCCGATGCCGTGCGCCTGTTCTGCGCGCTGGCGACCCAGTGGCGGGTCGTGGTGGTGGCGGGCCTCGGCGGCGGGGCCGCGATCCACACCGGGCTCGACTACGCGGCGCTGCCGCCGGCCGCCCGGGCGCTCGGGCTGCGGATCACGGAGGATCTCTTCGGCGGCGTCCGGGTGATGGAGGCGGCGGCGCTGCCCATCCTCAACGAGAGGCGGTGATGCGTCACGCGAAAGCGTGCAAAGCACGTCACGCGCAAGCGTGCAAAGCACGACGTGCGGGTGCGCGCCTGCCGGCGCGACGCGCGGATGCGCGCCAGGAGGCACGATGGCGCTGAAGCTGTTCGTCGAGATCGACGCCGATTCCGGCCGGCTCAGGGGCGAGGTCCGCTCGGCCGGCGGCGAGCTCGACCGCTTCGGGCGCCGGGCGGAACGGTCCGGCCGCCGGGCCCGGAGCTTCGGCGACGGGCTGGAGCGCGTCCGCCGGCGCGTGCTCGTGCTCACCGCGGCGCTGGGCGCGGCGGCCTTCGCCGCGGTGCGGGTCGGGATGGCGTTCATCGCGCCCTCCCGCGAGGCCGAGGGCTACCGCCTGCGGCTGGTGGCGCTGCTGCGCAGCCAGTCCGAGGCCAACCGCCTGTTCGAGGAGGCGGCGAAGCTCGCCGGCAACCTTCCCTTCGAGTACCGCGAGGTCATGGCCTCGGCGACGCAGCTCTCCGGCGTGCTGCGGGGCGGGGCCGACGAGGTGCTCGAGTTCCTGCCGCTGATCGCCGACCTCGCCGCGGTGACCGGGCTCACCTTCCAGGAGACCACCGAGCAGGTGGTGCGCATGGTCTCGGCCGGCGCCGCCTCGGCCGACCTCTTCCGCGAGCGCGGCGTGCTGGCGATGCTGGGCTTCCAGGCGGGGGTCAGCACCTCGGCCGAGGACACCCGCAAGAAGCTGTTCGAGGAGTGGAACAAGGCCGGAAGCCAGTTCAAGGGCGCGGCCCGCGACCTCGCCACCACCTGGGACGGGCTGATGTCGATGTTCTCGGACCGATGGTTCCAGTTCCGCCAGAACGTCATGGACCGCGGCCCCTTCGAGTTCATCAAGAACATCGGCGCCGAGGTCCTGGCGGGCCTCGAGGCCAACGCCGGCGGCCTCGACGCCCTGGCCCAGAAGCTCGCCGACGGCATCGTGAGCGCGATCAAGGGCGTCCTGATCGGTCTCGCCGACACGGCGGATTTCCTCGCGCCCATCTTCGACACCGCGGTCCGCGGCGTGAACAACCTTTTCACGGCGTTCAACAGCTTGCCGCCGATCATCCAGGAGATCGGCCTGCTCGGCTTCCTGTTCCTCGGCGCGTGGGGCAAGGCGGGGATCGTCGCGATCGCCGCCTTCTGGGACGACATCGTCAAATCTATCGGCGCCTGGATTAATTTCGTGCGCACGCTGCGCGGCCAGGACCTTGTAGCGATGCCCGACCCCGCCGCCGCGGCTAAAGGCCTACTCGACACGATCAACAGCACCGCCACAGGTGTGGGCATAGATCTAAAGACGGTCTCGCTGTTCGGCCGCGAGACGGGAGCGGACGCCGCCGGCGGGTTCGGGGCGCGGATGCGCGAGCTGCTGGCCAACGCCGAGCTCCGGGGCTTGAGCAAGCTGACCGAGGTGTTCCCGCCGACGGCGGCGCCGGCGGCGGCGGCCGCGGGGCCGGAGGCGACCAAGGCCCAGCTCGCCGCCGCCAAGCGGGTGTTCGAGGAGACCCGCACGGCGGCCGAGCGCTACGGCGCCGAGCTCGAGGAGCTGCACGCGCTCTACCGCATCGGCGCCATCGACCAGGACACCTTCCTCCGGGCGACGGCCAAGGCGCGCAAGGAGCTCGAGGGCGCGGCGGCCGGCACCGACGCGCTGACCGAGGCGATCAAGGACGCGGCCCAGCCGATCTCGACCGCCTTCGAGGACGCGATCGTCGGCGGCGAGAAGCTGATCGACACCCTCAATGCCCTCGACGAGACCTTGCAACGCATCGTGCTGAGGACGCTGGTCACCAATCCGTTCGAGGACTTCGTCGAGGAGCAGGCCAAGCGCATAGTCGGGGGAAACACGACGAAAGGCCAATCGGGCGCCGGCGGCGGCCTCGGGGGAATTCTCACCAACCTGGTGGGCTCGCTGTTCGGCGGCCACGCCACCGGGCCCAACGCCATCACCTTCGGCGACTTACGCCGCACCGCGGACATTCCGCTCGGCCAGACCTTCACCGAAGACATCTTCCTGCATTCGGGCGGCATCGCCGGCGCCGAGGGGGCGCGCCGGCCGGTCGATCCGAGGCTGTTCATCGCCGCGCCGCGCTATCACCTGGGGGGCCTCGCCGGTGACGAGGTCGCCGCGATCCTCAAGCGCGACGAGGGCGTGTTCACGCCCGAGCAGATGAAGGCGCTGGGCGGGCGCGCGGGGGGCAGAGCGATCGTGCAGAACTTCAACTTCCCCAATTCCAGCCCCGACGATTTCCTGCGCTCGGAAAAGCAGGTGAGCCGCGCCGCGGCGCGGGTCAGCCTGCGGGCGCTGCGGCCGGGCTGAGCCGTGGCCAGCCCTTTCCAGGAGGTCCGCTTCCCCGAAAGCGTCTCGCGCCTGATCGAGGGCGGCCCGGCGCCGGAGATCGACGTGCAGCGCGCGGGCGCGGGTTATGAGCAGCGCAACAACCCCCACGCCGTGCCGCTGTGGCGCTTCGCCCTCGATCTCGGCGAGGCGGCGGCCTTCGACGGCGCGGACTTCCTGCTCACCATCCGCGACTTCATCAACGCCGTGCCGTTCGGCCGCTTCGTGGGCTTCCGCCTGAAATTCTGGCACGACTACCAGGCCGTGGACGAGCCGATCGGCATCGGCGACGGCGCGACGACCCAGTTCCAGCTCGGCAAGCTCTACGATTTCGGCGGCGTCACCTTCTTCAAGCCGCAGACCAAGATCGTCGCGGGAACGCCCGTGCTCAAGGAGGACGGCGTGCCCGACGGCGGCTACACGGTCGACCCCGACACGGGCATCGCCACCGCGCCGGCGCCGCCGGGCATCGGCGTCGCCCTCACCTGGTCGGGGGAGTACGACTGGAAGGTCCGGCTCGACCGCGACTACAACCCGGGGCGCATCCGCGCGCCCGGCGTGGGCAGCTACGAGGGGCTCGAGTTCCAGGAGCTCAGGCCATGAAATCGGCGAGCGCCAACCTGATCGCCCATATCGAGGGCGAGGCGACCACCACCTGCTGGCTCTATCGCATCGCCCGCACCGACGGCGAGGTGAGGCGGTTCACCAACCACGACGCGCCGCTGACCCTCGACGTCGGCTTCGGGGCGGAGACCTTCCATCCCGGCGGCGCGCCGCTGCGCACGGCGATCGAGGCCGGCGCCGGGTTCGGGGCCGACGACCTCGAGGCCTCCGGCCCGACCATCGAGCTCTCCTCGGACGCGATCGACGCGGACGAGCTCCGCGACGGCTTCTACGACGAAGCCGAGATCCGGGTCTACGAGGTCAACTGGGACGCGCCCGGCGACGGCGTCATCAAGGTCCTCCGCGGCTGGCTCGGCGAGGCGAGCTATGCCGACGGGCGCTACACGATGCAGTTCGAGTCCATGTCGAAGCGCCTCGAGCGCGGCCCGGTCCGCCACGTCATGCCCTACTGCGACGTCGATGAGTTCGGCGATTCGCGTTGCGGCATCGTCATCGACCCGCCGGTGCGGCAGGACGAGACCGCCTACGCCGTCGGCGACGCGATCAAGCTGCCGGCCTATGACGGGCGGCGCTACACGTGCACCGTCGCCGGCATCACCGCCGTGGCGGAACCGTCCTATGACACCACGGTGGGCGAGACGACGGTGGACGGCACCGCGAGCTTCCTCTGCGCGCAGGCGCTCACGCAGCTGGCGGCGGTCGCGACCGTCACCGACCGCGTCACCTTCACGGTCGGGGCCGACGGGGGCAACCCCGCGCCCGACGCGCCGGACGGGCATTTTGCCGGCGGAAAGGCCATGTTCACCTCGGGCGCCAACGCCGGGCGCACGATCGAGGTCAAGACCTGGACGCTGTCAACCTCTGCCATCGTGCTCAAGCTGCCGGCGCCCAGGGACATCGAGGTCGGCGACACGCTCAGCCTGATCGCGGGGTGCGACCGCACCGAGGCGCGCTGCCTCGAGCTCGACAACATCCTGCGCTTCCGGGGCTTCCCGGACGTGCCGACGGGGGGCGAGATGCTCAAGACCCCGGACGCGTCATGACGTCACGCCGCGACGCACTCCATGTGGTGAGCCGCGCGGCGCTGGTGGCCGAGGCCCGGAGCTGGGTAGGGGTCCCCTTCCGCCACCAGGGGCGGAGCCGCGAGGGCGTCGACTGCGCCGGTCTCCTCGTCGTGGTGGCCCGGGCGGTGGGCCTGCCCGCGCCCGATATTCCCGGGATCGCCGGGCCCGACTACCCGAAGCGGCCCGACGGGGCGGCGCTGAGGCGGGTCCTGGCGGAGCACCTGGTGCAGCGCCCGCGGACCGCCGACGCCCGGCCCGGGGACGTGGCGCTGATCCGCGCCGCCCCGCCGGCGGGGCGGTCGCGTCCCTGCCACCTCGCCTGGGTCGGAGAGGACGGGCGCGGCCGGCTCACCCTCATCCACGCGGCCGCGGCGGGCGACCCGGGGACCGCCGGAGAGGGCCGGGTGATCGAGCACGGGATCACCGGCGAATGGCGGGCGCGGATCGTCTCGGTGTGGACGGTGCCGGGAGTCGGGTAGGTGGCCTCGCTCGCGATCACTTTGGGCGGCGCCGCCATCGGCGGCGCGATCGCGCCGGCGGGGTGGACCTTCCTCGGCGTGTCCGGCGCCGGCCTCGGCTCCGCCGTCGCCGGGTTCGCGGCCCAGGCCCTGCTTCCGGGCCCGCATTCCGAGGGCCCGCGCCTCGCCGACACCCACGTGCCGCAGTCCGGCGAGGGGGCGCCGATCCCGCTGGTGTTCGGCACCGACAAGGTGGCCGGCACGCCGATCTGGCCGCGCAGCCTCGATCTCGAGGAGCGGCGCCAGACCCAGTCGCTCAAGGGCGGGGGGCCGTCGGCGAGCACGTCCACCTATTTCGCGACATGGGCCGTCAAGCTGTGCCAGGGGCCGATCGACGCGGTGCTGCGCGTGTGGGCCAACAACAAGATCATCTACGACGTGAGGTCCACCAACACCGGGCCGATCGAGAAATACCCCGGCACCATGAAAATCCATCTCGGCACCGAGGACCAGGCGCCCGACGACGTCATCGAGGCGGCGAAGGGCGTGGGCGCGACGCCGGCCTTCCTGGGCACCGCCTATATCCGCTTCAAGAGCCTGCCGCTCGCGGATTTCGGAAACGCGCCGCCGGTGATCGCCGCCGAGGTCCTGCGGTCCGGCGCCGGGGCGAACCCCGCCGTCTCCCTCGGCGCGGGCGGGGCGAGCACGGTCGCCAACATCCCCGGCACGCCGCTCGTCGCCTATCTCAACCGCATCCCGGACACGATGGACGTCTACGACCGGGTGACCAACCAGAAGGTCGCCTCCTACGCCGCCTCCTTCCCCAACGCGGCCTTCGACGGGCGGGGGTTCTTCTACGCCCAGGACGACGTGGGCGCCAACCCGGCGACGGTGCGCAAGGTCGAGCTGCTGAGCGGCGCCGTGGCGGCGACGGCCTCGGCGCCGGGGCCGGAATCCTGGGTCTACCACCACGATCTCACCGAGGCGGCGCGGAGCCGCCTGGCGCTCGAGCTCGGCGCCTTCGTCGGCCAGGCGACGGCGCTGACCCAGCCCAGGATCCTCTCCACCATCCGGGCGGACAGCGTGCAGGGGGCGCTGGTCCGGCTGTTCGATCCCGAGACCATGGCCTTGCTGGCGATCGCCAACGGCAACGCCCCGGGCGGCACGCTCTACGATTTCGGCGCCCAGGTCGCGATCGATGCCGAGGGCCAGGTGTGGGCGCTCTCGAAGGGGGCGACCCACGCCCATCTCATGCGGCTCGAGGGCACGGGGGAGCCGGCGTCTGGCGGCGAGAACCTGTTCAAGGTCGAGGACTTCGCGATCACGCAGGCGGGCGGGAACGCCCGGGCGCTCGGCTACGATGCCGACGCCCACGCCCTGCTGATCGGCGGGACCGTGAATTCCAACCTCATCAAGTTCGACATCGCCAGCCGCGCCGTGGTGGCGACGGTCGGCGGGCTGTTCGGGGGCTCGGGCGCCGGGCGGCTCGAGAGCTGGCGCGCGGCGATGATCCAGGGACCCGCCGACGGCATCCTGTGGCTGTTCGAGGGCGGCGGCCAGCCCAAGATCTACAAGGTCGACCTCGCCGACATGGAGCTGGCGGCGACCCATGACGCGACGGCCTGGGCCGGCGGCGGGCCGGGCACGGTGGGGGCGGGCGTCTACGACGCCGGGGCGCACGCCATGAACGTGGCCACGGACAACGGCGCGCACCGCCTCTACCTCGACCGCGTGACCGACGCCGGCATGGGGCTCGACGAGGCGGTGACGGAGCTCTGCACCCACCCCAAGCTCGGGCTCCAGGCGGGGGACCTCGACGTCTCCGCCCTGGTGGGCGACGTCATGCCCGGCACCCAGGTCGGCGCGGCGTCGGCGAAATCGGCGCTCGAGCAATGGGCGGCGGGCTTCTTCTTCGACGGGGTGGAGTCCGACCACAAGATCAAATTCGTGAAGCGCGGCGGCGCGGCGGTGGCCACCATCCCGGAGGCGCATCTGGGGGTGCGCGCCGGCGGCCGGGCCCGGGTGCCGACGCTGACCGCCCGCCGCGGGGACACCGGGGCGCTCCCCCGCCGGCTGCTGTTCGTCCACAACGACCGCGAGCGCGACTACGAGCCGGCGGCGGCCCCGGCGCAGCGCGAGGGCGGCGCCGTCGCCATCGGCGCCACGGCCCGGCTCGAGGCGCCGATCGCCTTCTCCCGCGAGCAGGGGCGGCGCATCGCCGAGCGCTGGCTGTTCACCGAGTGGCTCGGGATCGAGGGCTACGAGATCTCCACCCTGCCGCGCTACCGCCGGCTCGACCCCGCCGACGTGGTGACGGCCGTGAACGAAGGCCGCAGCGTCACCTTCCGGGTCGAGCGCTGGGGCCTCGGCGCCGGCGGCCGGGTGACGCTGGAAGGCGCCCGGGACGAGGCCAGCGTCTACGTCTCGGCGCTGGCGGGCTCCGCGAACCCCGCGACCGACCAGACCATCGCCGTCCGGGTGCCGGCCGTCCTCTACCTGATCGACGCGCCGCTGCTGCGCGACGAGGACGACGCGGTGGCGGGCATCTACGTCGCCGCCACCTGGTTCGGCAACGCCACCGGGGCCGCGATCGAGAAATCCGACGGCGACGGGCGCTGGACGCGGGTGATGGACATCCTCGACCCGGCGCCGGCCGGGCGGGCGGCCACGGCGCTGGGCGACGGGCCGACGACGGTGTTCGACGAGGTGGGCTCGGTCGACGCGGTGCTGTTCCAGGGCACGCCCGAGAGCGCGGCGGAGATCGACGTGTTGAACGGCGCCAACGCGATGCTGATCGGCGACGAATATGTCCAATACAAGACCGCGACGGCGCTGGGCGGGCGGCGCTTCCGGTTCTCGGGCCTGCTCAGGGGCCGGCGCGGCACCGAGCAGCACACGGCCGCCCACGCGGTCGGCGAGCGCGTCGTGCTGCTGCATGCGGACTGGGTGCGCCGGCTGCCGGCGGCATCGGACGTGGGGGTGGCCAGGCAGTACCGCGCGGTCACCTTCGGGACGCTCCCCGAGGACGCGACTGTGGAGACGCTCGCCTATCAGGGCAACGACAAGAAGCCCTATTCGCCGGTCCACATCGCCGGCGCCTGGGACGGGTCGGACAACCTCACCATCACCTGGGTGCGCCGCTCGCGCCTCGGCGGGCGGTGGGCGGACTTCGTGGACGTGCCGCTCGGCGAGGCCAGCGAGGCCTACGAGATCGACATTCTCGACGCGCCGGGGGGCGACGTCATCAACACCTATTCGAGCTCGAGCGAGAGCTTCGCCTACTCCGCCGCGGCCCAGACCGGGGACGGGCTGACGCCGGGCGAGGACGTCCACGTCGCGATCCACCAGATGAGCGCCTTTATCGGCCGCGGCTTCCCCGGCGCGGCGACGCTGAGCAAGGCGGCATGAAATCGGCCTAAAAAGGAGAATCACACGATGTTTAAACACCCGTTTAAGACCCTGCTCAGCGCCGTCCTGGCCGCCGTGACCGCCGCGGCCTGGACCGGCGCGGCCCGGGCTCAGTCCTCGCCCAATCTCGGCATCACCCACATCGAGCAATCCCAGTCCCAGAAGGAGGTGACCGCCAACGCCGCCACCGACGCGCTCGACGTCGCGCTGACCGATTTCCTGGCGGTGGATTTCACCGCCGGCGACGTGACGCTCACCTCCGCCCAGTTCCGCGAGCACATCCTGTTCCGGGCGGCCAACCTCGGCGCCGACCAGGCGCTCACCGTGCCTCAGCTCAAGCGGCTCTTCGTGGTCCACAACCCCGACGCCGGCGACACCGTGACGGTGACGCGCGGCGCCACCACCGTGCCGGTCGGACCCGGGGAGACGCGGGTGTTCTACACGGATGGCACCGCCAATGGGCTGACCGTGGCGACCACGGCCTTCGATTTCCTCGGGCTGTCGGACACCCCATCGAGCTATGTCTCCCAGGCCGGCAAAGCCGTCGTCGTCAATGGCGGGGAGACCGGCCTTTCGTTCTCGACTATCGCCGGAGGCGGCGGCGGCGGCGGGGAATCGGGCCCTTGGCGCTTCATCGAGACACAGGTCGCCAGTGCCACGGCGGCGCTGGATTTCGTTCTGCCGGACGGCTATGAGCAATACGTCCTCACGGGCTGGGTCCAGCCCGCGACCGACGACGCGGACCTCCTGCTGCGCGTCTCCGCCGACGGCGGGAGCAATTTCGATGCCGGCGCCGGGGATTACGACTGGCAGCTGGTGAACCTGAGCGATGGCGGCTCCGTCAGCGGGGTGACCGCCGACGCCAACGGCCCGACCACGGGCATCAACGTCTTCGGCTTCGGGCTCGACTCGGGGAGCGCCAACCACACGAATGCCTTCAAGATCACGGTGTTCAATGCCGCCGACAGCCGCTACACGGCGGTCACGATAGCGGCGACCCATGGCAGTAATGCCGGTGCCCCCTCCACGAAGGTCGGGGGCGGCTGGAGGGCCGCCGCCGCCGCGCACGACGCGCTGCGCCTGGTCTTCACGAGCGGGAATATCGCCCTGGGGCGGGTGAGCCTCTACGGGCTCAGGGCCGCGAACCCCGCGCTCCCCTACCGGGTTGATGCCTGGGCGACGACGGGGGACAAGCTGACGATCTCGTCGACCATGCACCTCGCGCTCGCCGGCGCCGACGTGACCTTCGCCGACGAGTTCGCGGGGTGCCACGGCTACGCCCTCACGGCGCCGTCGGGCGGCAACGTCGTGTTCAACGTCGACGTCGAGGGCTCGACCGTCGGCACGGTCACCTTCGCCGACAGCTCCAACACCGCGACCTGCGCCACGACCGGCGCGGAGGTCGCCTGGGACGCGGGCGAACGGCTCGAGATCGTCGCACCGGCCGACCTCGAGGGCATGGACGGCGTCGCCATCATGCTCCCCGGCACGACGCCGTCGCCGTGACGACGGCGCCGCCATCGTCCCCGCCGCCGGCCGCTCTTCATCGGCGGCCGGCCGCCGGCGGTTGGGCCCGGTGCCCCAAACCCCGCGCGATCAGCGGTCTTGGCGCGCCCCTGGCCGCGAAATGGGCGGCGATGAACCGCGCGAGGCTGCGCGGCGACGGCACCCGCCGCGCCTCGAACCTGGCGATGAGCTCTCCACGGACGGCCGGCGCCGAGGCGCTCGGATACGCCTCGATGCAGGCAAGGATCGCGTCGGCCACCTCCATGTCTCTGTCCAGAATGCGGCTTCGGGACCGCCCGGCGCCCCAGCGGTCGGCCAGCACCCATGCCCCGCCGGTGATATATGCGCGCCGCCAGCGCATCACGGTCGAGCCGGAGACTGTCCGGCAGTGCCGTCGCGTGCCCTCCGAAACCATGACCTCTCCGGCGTTGTACCGGAGGGCGAACTCCTTGGCGCCCGGCACCAGCGGCCCGGTCACAAATGCTTCGAAGCGTTCAAGTATCTCAAGCCGCGCCCGCGCCCTTGGTGGGAGGTCAACCGCGCCCGTGCCGTCGTCCGTCATTCGAGCCCCCAGCGAAACGAATTTCCAGGAGACATCATACACACTCGGCGGCCGCCGGCACCATATTTCGTGGCCGTTACCACCATTCCCGATGGCGGGCCCCAACCACCTGGATGGAGTCGTGTCCGCCAAGACTCAATTTTGCTTGGCGAAAACGTGGAGTCGTGTCCGCTAAGACTCAAATCGGCTTGGCGCGCTACAAATTATACCCCGTTGGGTTATACAGATGGCGATGGAAGCGGCTCTTATCACAGTTGTGGAAACGAAGGCTTTCACAAACTCGGCAAAGGGCCGGATGAAACTGCAAGAGGTAGATGCCCTTATCGACGGTCTCGCCGCTGAGCCTGAAAGTGGTGATCTGATCCAGGGGACTGGTGGACTCCGTTAAGGTCAGGTTCGGAGTATGTGGCCAAGGCAAAAGCGGAGGCGTGCGCGTTGTGTACTACTTCTACAACGATACGATACCCGTGTTCCTGCTGACCGTCTTTGCGAAGAACGAGAAAGACAACCTGTCCAAGGCCGAACGCAACACTTTGGCGAAGGTCGCCCGGACACTGAGAGAAAGCTACGGAGAGTAATCATGGCCCGCAAGGCATTCGACAAGATCATGGACGGCCTCACCGACGCCTTGGCCTATGCCGAAGGTGACAAGAACCGTGGCAAGGCGCACGAGGTTGAAGTGCCGACCGTAGACGTGCGCGCCGCGCGGAATAAGCTCGGCCTGTCGCAGGATAAGTTTGCCAAAGCGTTCAAGATCAATTCTTCGACGCTTCGCAAGTGGGAGCAGGGTTCGCGGCAACCGCACGGCCCGGCGCGCGTTCTTCTCAGGGTCATCGAAAAAGAGCCGGAGGCAGTAAAGCGGGCCTTGGCCGGTTAAGTCCCGATGGGCGGCGGTGGCCGCTATCTGGCTGAAATCCAGTGTAGAGATGCTGTTACCGGAAGGAGCCGGACTCAGAGGTCTGGCACATTCTTGAAGTAGAGGCCCACCTTCGACATTCGGCCAGACCGACCAGATTACGTTTCCTTCCACGGCAGCTACACCTCCCGCAAAATGCGAAAAGTATTACCCATGTGTCCGGCACAAAACGTCACCTATGTCTGGGGTCGCTCAGCGAAATATTGTGGAACTTGCATGTATGGGGGCCTGTGCCGCGCGCTCTCCAACCGTCGGCGTCGACCGGGTCCGGGGGCACCTCGACCGCGCCCGTGCGGAGTTAAAAAAATCCGGATAGCGCGTCAGTCTCTATTTAATGGAGGCCGAGCCCCCCTCGCAGTTAGAATTCGCTGCGACACAAGGCATCGGGAGGCATGCGCCAATGTACACCATCAGTCCTCATCTCAAGGGAATCTTCGAACGCCAGCTCGAGGAACGGGCCGGGCGCACCGGGCCGGCGAAGCGCGCGACGACGACCGTCAAGGGCACGGCGCTGTTCGACCTGCAGTTCCGCGGCGAGGTCGAGGGCCACAGCTTCATCTCCGATGAGCGCGAAAGCTCCGGCGGCCACGATGCCGGCCCCGCCCCGATGCGCTATTTCATCGCCGCCGTGATGTTCTGCCACAAGGTCTGGACCGTGAAGACGGCGGCGCTGATGGGCCTCAAGCTCGACCGGCTGGACGGCGAGATCTCCTGGTTCAACGACGTGCCGACGCCACGGATCGTCTACAAGGTGTTCGTAGACAGCGCGAATTCCGACGACGACGTGCGCACCTGCATCGAGGAGGGCGCCGCCCGTTGCAACGCATTCAAGACCGTGGCCAAGGGCGCCCGCATCGAGCTCACCGCCACCCATAACGGCAACACCATCCTCGAAAAGACCTATGGGGTCGCCTGAACGCCGATTCCCCCGCCGAGGGCTGCCCCAGGAGGCAGCAACCGCCGGTGGATGCCGGCATTCGGGTTGGCCTCCGGGGGGCTCGCGCCGCCTTCCCGCTGTTGAGAGATTCTAAAGGGATTGCCAATTTATTTTAATTTCTTCGGCCTTCGCGGAGCCTTAAGCTACGTCTTTAGGTGTATCCGGGATGCGCCGCAAGGCGCGGTCCCGGCCCATTCCGGACCATGTCGATCCGCAATTCGCGCGAGGCGCGAGGGAGGAAGGCCATGACCGCAAGGTTGTTCATCAGCACGTGGAAAGGTATCAGGTCGTTCAAGCCGGGAGAGGAGCGCTGGGTCGAGGATCATGAAGGCCTCACCAACTGGGGCGTGTTCGATTTCGCCGTCTGCGCCGATTCCGGCAACCGGATCTATGCCGGGACCCGCGGGGATGGGGTGTGGGTCAGCGACGACCTGGGCGAGACCTGGTACCTGCCCAACCGCGGCAAGCCCGGGCCGGGCAAGGTGCGCGGGCTCGCCGTCGATCCCAAGAACCCGGACAAGGTCTATGTCGGCACCGAGCCGATCGCCATGTGGGTGACCGAGGACGGCGGCGAGAACTGGCGCAAGCTCGATTCGATCTGGCGCAATATCCCGAACCTGGATAAGGTGACCTATCCCGGCAAAGTGATCGAGCCCCATATCCGCGACATCACCATCCATCCCCAGGACAGCGACACGATCTACGCGTCCCTGCAGGTGGGATCGATGATCAAGAGCACGGACGGGGGGGAGAGCTGGCGCCTTCTCAACAAGGGGGTCGATGCAGATATCCACACCATCATTCTGCGCGAGGACGACCCCGACCACATCTACGTGACCACCGGCGGAGGCGACGGGCGGCGGGGGACGGCCCCGGGCCGCGCCCTCTATGAAAGCCCCGACGGCGGCGAAAGCTGGAAGCCCATGGCCATGGAGCTGGACGGCAACTATTCGGTGCCCCTGGCGGCGCATCCCCGCAACCCGGACATCCTCTACGCGTCGCTCGCGAACAGCACGCCGCGCAAGTGGAAGGGCCGCGAGGGCGGCGCCCAGGCGGAGCTGATCCGATCGCAAGACGGCGGCGCCACCTGGCACACGGTCGAGACCGGGTTCGAGGAGATGCACCAGGATTTCCCCATGGCCATCGCCTTCGATCGGGGCGAGCCCGATTGCCTCTTCGTCGCGACACGCTACGGCCGCGTCTTTTCCAGCCGTGACGGTGGCAACGCCTGGACGGATCTCGGCATCCAGGTTCCGGAGGTGACCGAGATGAAGGCCGTGGTTGCCTGAGCCCGGCCCCTGCGCGCCTGAGCCATCCGGAAAGGACCTAAGCCGAGAGAGAAGCGGCTTCCCCCTTCGATCGGGGAACAACGACAACACAGGGAGAGTAGAAATGGTGAAATATAGGAGTGGTGGAATCCGCCCGGCCCCATGGCGCGGTGCCGGATCGGCAGTCCGCCTGGTGCCATGGGTTCTCGCCCTCGCGATCGCCTCGGCGGGCCCGGCGGCGTATGCCGCCATGGCGACTTGCGGCAAGACCGCCCAGTCCGACAAGATCTGGAAGGACATGATCGCGGCCGCGCAGAAAGAAGGCGTGCTGTCGGTGGCGGCCTCGGGACAGCGCAACTACACGCCCGTATACAACCATTTCTCGAAGAAATTCGGGATCAAGGTGGTGATTTCCTATGGCGGCGGCCGGCAGCACGCGACGCGCATCCTGGCCGAGCGCTCGGGCGGCATCTACGCCGTCGATGTCGGCCATGTGGGCGGCAATACGGTCAACCGGCGCCTGATCCCCAACGGGGCGGTGGCGCCGATCGCTGACTATCTGGTCGCGCCCCAGGTGACCAACACGTCCTGCTGGTATGGGCAACAGCTCTGGTTCGTCGACAAGCAGCAAAAGCACTCCTTCGTTCACTCGGCGGACTTCACGACCGCGGTCAACATGTTCATCAATACGAAGAGCGTCACGGATGTGGACTTGGCGGCCCTGAAGTCTCCCGACGATCTATTCAAGGACAGATGGAAAAAGAAGATCGTGGCGCTCTCGCCGATGGAGGGCCAGTCGGGCAACTCTTATTTCCGCTATGGGGTGCTCCCGACCATGGGCCCCAGATGGATGAAACGGTTCGTGCAGGACGGCTATGTCGAGTTCCAGTCGCGGTCCAAGCTGATCGAGGACGGGCTGGCCCGGGGCAAATACCATTTGGCCATCTTCCCCTACGCCCGGCCGCTGGCGAAGATGGAGAAGCAGGGGCTGCCGGTGAAGCAGATCTGGCATGAGTTCGAGGGTGCCGACGGGATCATGACCGCGGGATCGACCGCGCAGGCGGTCCAGGTCTACGACCGGGCGCCGCATCCCAACGCGGCGAAGCTGTTCGTGAACTGGCTGGCCTCCCAGGACGGCCAGACGTTCATTCATGACAACCTGAAGGGCGGCGGTGATCCGCGGAACTCCCTCCGAGTCGACGTGCCGAAGACCAATGTCGATCCGGAAACCTTGCCGAAGAAGGGCGTCAAATACTTTCCCATCGACCTTCAGCCCAAATACCAAGGGCAGCGCAAGGCCATCATGAAGCAGATCCAGGATTGGTACAAAGAGAAGTACAAATAAGGAGTTAGCCGGCGGGGACCGCGGGCCCCGGGAACGGGCCGCAGGGCGGCGGCCGCCCGGGCCGGGCGGCGCTGCAACGGGGAATCCGCACGCGGTCCTCGGTTGGTCCGGGTCCCGGGGCGCCGGCTCCGCGATCCGGCGGGGCGCCGGCGGCGAGGAGGAAGGGATGGCGGTCGAGACGGCATATGCGCCTGCGCCCAGGCGACCCTGGCTGCGCGCCGGCATGCCCGCCTTCGTCATGGCGATCGTCCTCGTGACACTCGGTGTGTTCCTGATCTATCCCGTCATCCTGATCTTCCTGACCAGCTTCATGACCCAGCCGGAGGTCTTCGCCGGGCCGAGGCAATGGGGGCTCGACAACTGGATCAAGGGCTTCGAGGACCCGCGCATCCTGCGCGCGCTCGGCAACACGTTCCTGGTCTGGGGCCTGACCATGGTCATCAGCCTGCCGGTCTCGATCCTGATTTCCTGGACGCTGGCGCGCACCCGGGTGCCCTGCAGCCGCGCGCTCGAGTTCATGTTCTGGGTCGCCTACATGACGCCGGGCGGCGTGATCGCCTGGATCCTGCTGGCGGACCCGCAGATCGGCATCCTGAACGTCGCCCTGCGCGGGGTCTTCACCGGGCTCGAGGACGGACCGTTCAACATCTTCAGCCTGGGCGGGATCGTCTGGGTCAACCTGATGGGCAACGGTATCGCGGTCAAGGTCATGCTGCTGACGCCCGCATTCCGCAACATGGACGCGAGCCTCGAGGAGGCCGCGCGGGTCGGCGGATCGTCGAGCATCCGGACCATGCTGCGCATTACCCTGCCGCTGATGATCGCGCCCATCGCCATGGTTTTCGCGCTGCAGCTGGTCAAGATCTTCCAGTCGTTCGAGACCGAGCTCCTCCTCGGCACGCCGTGGGGATTCTATGTCTATTCCACCCTGATCTACGAGCTCGTCCGTGTGCAGGAGCCGCCGCTCTACAGCCAGGCGGCGGTGCTGGCGAGCCTCACCCTGCTGATCATCGCCGTCATCATCCCGTTCCAGCGCTGGATCCTCTCGCGGCGCGAATACACGACGCTGTCGGGCAGCTACCGGCCCGGCCAGCTCGATCTCGGCTGGTGGAAATGGGCGGTCTTCGGGCTGCTCGCGACGTTGCACTTCGTCCTCACCGGGGTGCAGATCGGCAGCCTCGTGCTGGGCAGCTTCATGACGCGGTCGGGCTATTTCCAGATCGATCCGATCTTCTCGTTGGAGCACTGGCGCTTCGTCCTCAACGAGAACCTGTTCCTCACCGCGCTCAGGACCACCCTGATTCTCGCCTCGACGACCGCGGTCCTCAGCCCCATCCTGTTCGCGGTGCTCGCCTATATCCTGGTGCGCACGCGCTGGCCTGGGCGGCGGATCCTGGACGTCATCATCTGGGGTTCGGCGGCGGTGCCGGGGATGCTCTCGGGGCTGGGATTGCTGATGCTGTTCATCGGCACGCCCGGCCTCACCGTCCTCTACGGGACGATCTGGGCGATGCTGATCGTCGTCATCCTCCAGGGCAAGGTGACCGGGGTCAACATCCTCAAGGGCTGCCTGGTGCAGGTCGGTAAGGACATGGAGGAGGCGGCCCGGGTCTCCGGCGCCGGCTGGGTGCGGGCGTTCTTCAAGATCTGGATTCCGCTGCTGATGCCGACGCTGATCCTGATCGGCACCTTCAGCTTCGTGATCGCCGCCAGTACCACGGCGGGGATCATCCTGCTGGCCTCGCGCGGGACCATTACGCTCTCGATCCTGGTGCTGCAATACGCCTCGCCCATCAACAGCCATTACGAGGCGGCGAGCGTCGTCAGCCTGATGATCGTCCTGCTGACCCTGGGCCTCGCCGTGGTGGCGCGGCGCTTCGGCGCCAAGCTTTCCGTCCTGCACCGGGAATAGGGACGCCGACGCCGCCCCCGCCGCGGCCCCCAAAGCGGCGCAGTCAGGCGGCCGTCATTTCCTCTTCATCGCCTTCTTCGCCTTGGCGACGATGGCCGGGGAGTAGTTCACGAGCTGCTGCGCGAGCTCCTGTAGTTCCTCGCCGTAAGTGGGTGCGACATGAACGCCGGAGCGTTTCGCGTCCGCGAGGAACCGGGGATCGCCCATGGTGCGCCGGAAAGCATGGCGCAGCAGTGCGACGCGGTCCGCCGGCACCCCCGGACCCGTCAGCAGCGGATAACCCAGGGTCGGCGCCGTGGAGAAGAGGCGGAGGATCTGGCGCTGTTCGTCGGTCTTCGCGAGGTCGATCGCCAGCGGCACGTTGGGCAGGTCCTTCTCGGCCTTTAGCGCGAACTGCAGGAGGAACCTGATTTTCCCGTCCCTGATCCAGTCGGGCCGCAGCGATTGCCAGCCGCCCCAGGACAACCCGCCGCGACCTTCGATCTCGCCGCGCTCGATCGCCAGCACGACGCCGGAACCTTTGTAGCCGGTGACGATCTTGAACTTGGTCCCGAGGACGTTGTTGATAACCACCGGAAGGAGCCCGTCGGTGCCGCGCGCGGAGGCCGCCCCGAAAACCACCTGATGGCTTTTGGCATCGTCGATGGTCTTCACCGGGGAACGGTGCCAGACCGCGAACAGGACCGCGGAAGATCCTGGATTGCCGATCCAATGGAACTTGGAGACGTCGTACTTCACGTTCTTGAAGCCGAAGAGCTGATTCTGCGGCAGGGTCTGCACGACCGCGAGCAGCACGGAGCCGTCTTGCGGCGCGGCGTTGTAGACGAAATTCGCCGCCTTGGAGCTCGAGGCCCCCTGCATGTTCTGCGCGATGATCGTCGGGCCGCCCGGGATGTTGCGCGACAGATGCCGCGCGACCGTGCGGGCGACATGATTGTAGCTGCCGCCGATGCCGGTGCCGATGACGAGCTTCATCTGGCGGTTCTTGTAGAAATCGTCCGCCTTGGCGACGGATGCCGGCGCCGAGAGCTGAATCGTAGCCAGGGCGAATGCCAGACTTCCCAGGGTCCATGTCCTCATCGTTTTCCTCCCGTAAAATGTAGCGCGTTCTTGCGTTTCCGTTATTCGCGTTCGTTCTCGACGTCTCTCCCGGGCCGGGAGCCCTAAGCCCCGCTCAGTCGAGCTTCAACAGCCGTTTGGCGTTGCCGCCGAGGACGCGCTCCCTCTCGGCCGCCGTGAGGGGAAGTTCGTCCACAAGCGCGAGGCCCTGCCGTTTCAACGGCGTCAGCGGCGGCGCATCCGTGCCGAACAGGAAATGATCGGCGCCGATAGTTTCCAATGCGCATTTCGCGGCGGGCAGGTGGTAGCAGACCGAATCCATGTACATCCTCTTCAGGTACTCGCTGGGCCGGCGGCCGATCAGCATCGGCGCCGTGTCGCTCGGCCTCGTGTAGAAGCCTTCGGACTGGAACGCGTAGTTGTAGTCCAGCCTGCCGAAGACCTCGGAGATGCCGCCGCCGAGATGGGTCGCGACGATCTTCAAATTCGGAAAGGCCTCCATGACGCCGTAAAGGATGAGACGCGCGAGGGAGAGGCAGCTGTCGAAGGGGCGGCCGACGCTCGAGGCCAGGCGGAACTCGCCCATCCGCTCCTCGCCGAAGCCGACGGCGGGCGGGTGGATCATGACGGGGATGTCGAGTTCGGTGACGAGCTCGAAGAAAGGCCGCACCTCGGGATCGTCCAGATAGACCCCCTGGTGGCTCGAGGCGACGAGCACGCCCTTCAGCCCGTCACGGGCGACGGACCGTTCGAGCTCCCGCAGGAATGCGCCGCCGCCGCCCGGCAGGGCGCCGGCCAAACCGTAGATCTTGCCGCTATAGCGGTCCTGGACCTCCGCGAGGTAGCGGTTGGACTGTTCGATCGCCGCCAGGGACTCCTCCCGCGACCGCCGGTGAAGTCGATGATGGGTGTTGCTGACCACTGTGACATCGATCCCCGCCTGGGCTTGTGCGTCCAGCACCTTGTCGATGGTCATCTGGCAGCGGCCATCCCATTCGGGCTTCTCCGATTCCTGCGGCGGGATGACATGGGTGTGCCAATCTATGATCATTCCTTGGACCCACTGTCGCGGCGAAGCCGACCAAACCCTTTAGCGCCTTCTTTGACGGCCCCTCAGAAAACCTGCACGGCGGGCCGGATCGGGACGGAACAAACCGCCTTGCCACCCCCCATGCACGGACCTACGCTAACTTTCACTCGACATCCCGGCGCCGTTGCGGCCCGGGCGGCTGCGCCGGAAACGGCGGAGCAGCCGGGTCCGGCGGTCCCTCGTCGCCGATGGTGTCCGGCCTGTCGATCAGAAAAACAGTCTAATGAGGAAGGGAGGGAAGAGCGATGGTGAAATCGGGGAAGGTTGAATTCGCGGACCTTGAACGCGTGGGGCCGGGGACGCCCGCCGGGCGGTATCTCAGGCTGTTCTGGACCCCCATCATGCGTAGGCGGGACCTGCCGGCCGGCACAGCCAAGCCCGTCGAGATCCTCGGCGAGAAATTCACGGCATTCCGGAGCGAGGACGGAAAGTCCTATGTCGTCGCCCATCGCTGTCCTCACAGGCGGTGCCCGCTGCATCTCGGCTGGGTCGAGGGCGATACGCTGCGCTGCCGCTATCACGGATGGCGGTTCGACCACACCGGCCAGTGCGTCGAGCAGCCGGCCGAGGAAAGGCCCTTCCCAGAGATGGTCAAGATGCCCTCCTATCCGACGCGCGAATACGCCGAGCTGATCTTCGCCTATTTCGGCGACGGGGTGCCGCCGCCGTTCCGGACCTACCCGGACTTCGACGTCCCCGGCGTGTCGGTCGCCGACCCGCCCGAGATCCTGCCTTGCACCTTCTGGAACAAGATCGACAACGACCACGCCCACGTGCCCTGGGTACATCGCGCCACGGCGCTCCGCAAGGGCCGGCACGACTACCTCGTCATCCGCAAGGAACGGGTGGAGGAGACGCCCTACGGGTACATCAGCACGAGAGCCATCGAGGGCGAGGAGGTCGATTTCAGGGACACGGCGTATTTCTTCATGCCCAATGCGCGGCAGTTCTGGGCGCCGACGCGGGCCAAGGGATTCGAAGGGCGCAATCTCGGCGACACCAAGATGACCTGGTGCCTGCCCGTCAACGACCGCACCTTCGTCTCCTTCGACGTCACCCACACGCCGCTCGAGGGCAAGGAGGCCGAACGCTATGCCGAGAGCCGGTATGCGCAGCAGGGGGCCGAGGCCGAGACCCGCTGGGACCTCGCCGATAAGATTCTCGCCGGCGAAATGACGCCTGAGGACATTCCCGACGAGATCGGGGCCTATACCAGCTTCTCGATCGAGGATTACGCAACGCAGGTGGGCGTCGGGTCGATCGCCGAGCGCGGCCCGGAGATCCTCGCCGGCACCGACGTCAAGGTGGCCCTGGTGCGCCGCCTGTGGCTCAGGGAGGTGAATGCCTTGATGACGGGGAAGCCGCTGACGGACTGGAAGATCCCGACGGAGCCCTTCGTCAAGCTGGAGAAGGCCTAAAGCAAGCCCGCGGAGCCGGAACGCGGCCCGGGCAGGGCGGGCCGGGCCCCGACCGAGGGCCCGGCGCCGCTTCTCCCGCTCACACCAGGATCTCGCCGTTCTCGCAGATCACCGTGTCGTCGGCGGCGACGCTGACCCGGTCGATGATTCCTTCCATCCTGAGCACGCTGTTGACGAGCCCGCGGTCGGAGCCGTGGCCGATGCCGAAATGCATCTGGCCGTAGCGCTTCTTCTCGCTGCGCATCTGGAAGGTGTTGAGCTGGCAGAGATGGTTGGTGCCGATGGCCATCTCGCCGCCCACCGCCCAGGAATTCTCGTCGCCATGGGTCTCGAGGTACGCGCGCACCTGCCGGGCCTCGTTGGAGCCTTCGATGGCGACGACCCGCCCATCCTTGATGGTGAGCGCGACGGGGGTCTCCCAGCGACCGGGAGGATGGTGCGCGGTCACGTCCCACACCACGGTGCCGTTGGCGGTGCCCGGCAGGGGCTCGACATGGACCTCCCCGAAGGGCCAGGTGCCGCCGCCGAGACGCCCGGTTTCCGGGTTGCGGCCGAAGGGGACGGTGCCGCGCCGGTTGGCGTGGTAGCCCGGCGGCATGCCGGAAATGTCGGCGGTGATGTCGGTGCCGCCCTTGGAGGAGATGTGGATCCATTTCGTCCTGTCGTAGACCTCGCCGATGCGCCGGCCGCGATCGACGATCTCCTCGATATCCGCTTCCCGCGCGCGGCCGCCGCCTTCGGTGAGGATCTCCGCCGTGATCTCCTCCATCAGCCAGACCGGCGTCTTGCCCGTGGCCAGGCCGCCGAGGTCGCGCACCGCCCTGAGCGCCGGCGTCCCGCTGTTCAGCGCCGTGGTGGTCAGCGCGACGATCACGTCGGCGCCCCGCGCCGCCTCGATCGCCGCCTCGGGCGGGTCGTCGTTGTGGTAGCCGCGCCGGGGATAGAGCGCGAGCACCGGCTCACCCCCCTTGGACTTGATGACCGTCATCGCCGCCTGCCAGACCATAGGGTCCATGGCGTCGTCGGTCATGATCAGGATGCGGTCGCCTTCCCGGACGTTGCGGAAGGGGAACTGGAAGGCATCGACGATCGAGATGATGCGCGTTGCCGGGGTGCCGTAGCGTTCGACCATGACCATTGTGCCGTCTCCTTGACCGTGTCTGGGGCCGGGGCGCCCCGCGCCCCCTCGCCCGCGTTGCTTTTCATCGCCCCTTTCCGGCGGCCTCAGGGCTCGCCGTAGAACCGGACCGGGTTGTCCCACAAAATCTTCCGCTTGAGGTCCTCGTCCAGGGTCCAGTTCATGAAGAACTGGGTTGATTCCGGGAAGCGGCACTCGAAATGGGGATAGTCGGAGGCGTACATGAGGACGCCGTCGCCGAGGAACTCCGCCACCATCTCGATCATGTCCTGGCCTTCCGACATCTCGATGCTGCAGAAGAAGCGCCCGCCCTTGATGTGGTCGCCGATCTTGGTCTCGAGCTTCGCCGTGCCGCCCACGTATTCGGCCTGGTCGTCGAGCCGCCTGGCCCAGAACGGCAGCCAGCCGCAGCCGCTCTCGAGCACGCCGAAGCGCAGGTTCTTGTAGCGGTCCATGGCGCCGCAGCCGATGAAGGAGCCGACCGCCCGCATGGCGCCCCAGGGATGGGCTGCCGAGCGCGCGAGCAGCGCGTTGTCCCAGAGGTCGTGACACGCGGGGTAGTGGGGCGGCCCGGCGTAGGAGCTGTGGTAGATCACCACCTTCCCCAGCTCGTCGATCGCCTGCCAGACGGGCTCCAGGTCGGGATGGTCCATCGGCGTGTCGTTCATCATCAGGACATAGACGCCGACCATCCAGGGGCTCGGCCCCCAGCGCCTGATCTCCTCGACGCATTCCTCGATGGCGTCGGGGAGGACCGGCAGCACCGCCTTGAAGCGATGCGGATCGGTGCCGCAGAAGTCGTTGAGGTAGCGGTTGTAGGCTCGCATCATCGCCACGGTGACGTCGCGCCGGCCGAGGTGGCTGGTGTAGGCCAGCCCTCCGATCACGAGCTGCACGTCGACCCCCTCCTCGTCCATGTCCTTGAGCCGGACCTGGGGGTCGTGGTCGATGGCGCCGGTGGTCGCCTGGCGGGAGCCCATGTAGGTCCTAGGCGGGCGGCGCATGCCGGGCACCGGCTCGGCCTGGCCGAGGTAGCGCCCGTAGTTGATGCGGCCGCCGAAATTGAAATAGTGGTGCCCGAGCACCAGGCCCTCGATATCGCGCTCGTTCTCGCGCTGGTATTTCTCGAGCTCCGTCCTGAGTGCCCGCATATCCGAATCGAAATAGGGATCGAGCGCCTCCGCCGACGCCCTCGTGTGGGTGTCGGTGTCCCAAATTCTGTAGCCGTCCTTCACGTCTTGCTCCTTCGCATGATCATCCGGGCCCGCTCACGCCGAGAGAAGCCCGGTGAGTTCGTCCACGGATCCGACGCCCTCAAGCGCCCAGAGGCGCTCGGCCAGGCTAGTGACCGTGCCGTCCGGCAGCGCCTCGCCCGCGAGAACCCGGAACTTCTCCCCGAGCTGTTCGTCGCTGAGCGGATTGCCCGGGGTGCCGAGCGCATGTTCCGTGGTCACGGAATGGGAGGTGCCGTCCTTCAGCGTCATGGTCAGCGCCGCGGCGCGGCGCGGCAGCGCGGGATCCTCGCTGACGTCGATGATATCGCGCAGCGCGATGATCTTGGGATCGTTGACCTTCTCGTCTGTGAATTGGCTCGGGAAGGCGTGGCCGTCCACCAGCACGCAGGCGAGGCCGTGCTGGTAGGAGAATTTCCCTTCCAGCCCCTTCTTGGGATGGCGGCGGGTGGCGAGGCCCGGTGCCATGTGGCCGACCCGGGCATCGATATGCGCGACCGCCTCGGGCGTGACGCCCGGCTTGGTGCGCAGCTCCATCATCGAGCCCAGCAGCGGCTGGTTGGCCTGTCCGCAGGCGTGGTACTTGATGGCGATCTCCGGAAGCTCCCAACTCTCGCCGAGGCCGCGGGTGACGGTGGCGATGTCATAGCCCGAGGCCATCACGGCGGCAAAGCCCCGGTTGCCTTCCAGGATCCCCTTGCTCTCGGCCGAGAGAGAGGTGAAGCCGCGCCCCGCAAGCAGCGCCGCCGTCAGCCCGTTCTCCGCCGCCTTGCCGGCGTGGAACGGCTTGGTCATGGAGCCGAACACCTCGCGCAGGCCCATGGCCTGGGTGCCGGCGACGCCGAGGGCGTGCTCGATCTGGGGCGGGGTCAGGCCGAGCAGCCTGGCCGCCGCGGCGGCGGCGCCGAACACGCCGCAGGTGTTGGTGATGTGCCAGTATCCCGCCGCCTCGCGGAAATGGGGAACGATGAGCCTCCCGAGGCGGCAGGCCACCTCGATGCCCAGCACCCCGGCGGCGAGGAGGTCCCGGCCGCTCGCGCCCGTCACCTCCGCGGCGGCAAGGGCCGCGGGATAGATCGGCGAGGCGGTGTGGATCACGGTGTCGAGGTGGGTGTCGTCGTAATCCTCGAAATGGCCGAGGAAGCCGTTGGCGAGCGCCGCCTGGCGGGCGGTGACCCGCGTGCCGAGCCCCATCACCGTGGCCATCGGCTTGCCGCCTTCCTCGGCGAAGAGGTCCATCAGGATCCCGATGGCCGGGTCCTTCGACGCATAGAGCCCGACGGCGATGTCATTGAGCAGCAGGCGCTTGCCGATGTGCATGATCTCGTGCGGGATGTTATCGGCCGGGAATGTGGCAATGAATTCGGACAAGGCTTTTTCTGTCGTTCCCATCTCGGTTCCTCTCGGCGTGCGGCCTCGGCGCTCCCGCCACGGCCGCCCCCACGGTTTCGGCCGGCCCGCACGCGGCGGGACGGCGCCGGTCTCCTCAGTCTCCCACCCGCTTCGACGGCCAGGCGCTATGACCGTCGGCGCGAAGTTTCAGCCAGATCTTCGCGTTCTCTTCGATCGGCTCGTGCCGGTCGCCATAGATGATGATGTCGCCCTGACCCTCGACGGCGACCTGGTACTCGATCCGCTCGCCGATGAAGAGCGAGGTGCGCACCACCCCGGGAAGCGTCCCCGGCGGCGCCTCGGCGCCGTCCGCCGGCAGGATGTCCACGTCCTCCGGGCGCACGCCGATATAGACCTTCTGGCCATTCGAGATGGCCGCGGGGTCGTAGCTGCGCCCAAAGACGGTGCAGGCGGGCGCTCCGTCGATGGCGATGGCGATCTGGCCGGACGGGTTGCTGGTCTCAACCCGGCCCTTGAACAGAAGAGTCTTGCCGACGAAGTCGCGCACGAACTCGTTGGCCGGTTCGTCGTAGAGCGCCTGGGGACTGCCCTGTTGCTGGATAACGCCGGCGTTCATCAGCGCGATCCGGTCGGACAGGCTCAAGGCCTCCACCTGGTCGTGGGTGACGAACAGCACGGCGATGTTGAGCCGTTTCTGCAAGAGCTTGACCTCGAGCCGCATCTGCTCGCGCAGCTTGGCGTCGAGGTTGGAGAAGGGCTCGTCCAGCAGCAGGATGCGGGGCTCCGTCGCGAGCGCCCGGGCGAGCGCGACGCGCTGCTGCTGGCCGCCGGAGAGCAGCGGGCCGGGGCGTTTCTCCATCCCGGACATGCCGACCAGGTCCAGCACCTCGGCGACCCGCGAGGCGATCTTGGACGCCTTGTACTTCCGCGCCTTCAGGGGGAAGCTGACGTTCTCCTCCACGGTCATGTGCGGCCAGATGGCATAGGACTGGAACACCATGCCCAGATTCCGCTGCTCCGGTCTGAGGGAGAGGCCCTGGTCCGTCACGACGACGGCGCTGCCGCCGAAATAGATCGCCCCGTCGTCGGGCTCCTCGAGTCCGGCGACCATGCGCAGAGTCGTCGACTTGCCGCAGCCGGAGGGACCCAGCAGCGTGAAGATTTCCCCGTCGGCGACCTCCAGCGAGAGGTTGTTGACGGCTTTCTGGGAATTCCCCGGATAGGTCTTCGACAGCGCCTCGAGACGAATCGCGGCGGAGGAATGCGCTTGGGTGCCAGCCTGGGTCACGATGGCTATTCCTTGTTCTTGACCAATACGCGGGGCCGATCGCGCGATCGCGTGATGCGGTCGCGGTCGTGTGGGAGCCCCCTTACGGCTCGCCGTAGAACCGCACCGGATTGTCCCACATCAGTTTGCGCTTGAGGCCGTCGTCCAGGGTCCAGTTCAGGAAGGTGTCGGTGGAGTTGGGGAAGCGGCACTCCATGTGGGGATAGTCGGAGGCGTACATCAGGACGCCGTCGCCGAGGAACCTCGTCACCATCTCCACCATGTCCTGGCCTTCGGCCATCTCGATACTTGAGAAGAACCGGCCCCCCGTCATGTGCTCGCTGATCTTCCTCTCGAGGTCCGGCACCCCGCCGACATAGTCGACCTGGTCGTCGAGCCGCCGCGCCCAGAAGGGAAGCCAGCCGAAGCCGCTTTCCAGGATGCCGAAACGCAGGTTCCTGTATCGGTCCATGGCGCCGCAGCCGATGAAGGCGCCGATCGCCCGCATGGCGCCCCAGGGATGGCCGGCCGAGCGGCCGAGGAAGGCGTTGCCCCAGAGGTCGAGGCAGCCCGGGAAATAGGGCGGCGAGACATAGTTGCTGTGGTGGATGACGACGAGGCCGAGATCGTCCACCGCCTTCCAGACGGGTTCCATGTCGGGGTGGTCCATGGGCGTGTCGTTGCGCATCTGGACGTAGACGCCGACGGCCCAAGGCTCCGGCCCCCAGCGCCTGATCTCTTCGACGCATTCCTCGGTGGCGTTGGGGAACACCGGCAGCACCGCCTTGAGGCGGTGGGGATCGGCGCCGCAGAAGTCGGCGAGGTAGCGGTTATAGGCCCGCATCAGGGCGAGCTGCAGATCGTGCTTGTCGACGTGATAGGTGCTCGGCATGCCGCCGATGATGAGCTGGACGTCGACACCCTCCTCGTCCATGTCCTTGAGGCGCACATAGGGATCGTGGTCCATGGCGCCGGTGGTGGCGTGGCGGGTGCCCTGGAACTGGCCCGTCGGGCGGTGCAGGTCCGGCTCCGGTCCCGCCTTGCCCAGCACGCGGGGCATGGGGATGCGTTCGCCCAGGCGGAAGCCATGGCGGCCCACGACCAGGCCCTCGACGTCCTCGGTGATCTTGCGCTTGTACTGCTCGAGCCCACCGAGGCGGGGTTGCCAGTCCTTGGGGAAATAGGGTTCCAAGGTTTCCGCCGAAGGGCGGCAATGCGTGTCCGTGTCCCAAATCTTGTAACCGTTTCTCATCTCGTTTCATCCACTCTGCGCACGTTTCCCATCCATCGTTCTCGCGCCGGGGCGTCCGGCGCCTAGAGCCTTATGGCGCTTCGCTGCAATCCGAACCGCCTGGTCATCTGGCGGGCGACCAGCGCCCCGCAGATCGTGACCGCCATGATGATCAGACTGATGATGCCCGCCTCTTCCTTCAGGTTCACCCCCGGGCTCGCGTATTCCAGGGCGAGGATCGAGAGCGTGTAGGTCCCCCGGGTCGCGAGCAGGATGATGCTGCTGGTCGTCGTCGCCGCGCCGACGAAGTTGAGTGTCCCGAGCAGGATCAGGGTCGGCGTGAGAAGTGGGATCCAGATCTTGAAGAAGGTCCGGACATAGCCCGCCCCCGATACCCGGGCGGCCTCCTCCATGTCGGCGCCCATCTGCATGAAGACGGATTTGCAGAGCTGCGTCCCGGTGGTCTTGCCCGCCAGCACGATGACGATCACCAACGGCCACAGCGTGCCGTAGAGCGGCACCAGGAAGGACGTGCCGAGGAACATCCAGAGCAGCCCCAGCCCCGCCAGCATCCCGGGGATCACCGCCGCCGTCCAGATCATGGTGTCGAGCAGCATGCGGCCGGGCAGCTTGGTGCGCACCAGGACATAGGCGATGGTGGCGAACAGGAAGGGGCTGATGAGGGCGGTGATGCTCGCCAGCATCATGGTGTTCTTGAAGGCGCCCCAGAACAGGTCCTCCCTCAGGATGTATTCCCAGTGGTGGAGGCTGAAGATCTCGTTGAGGCTGAAGATGCCGGACCGGTACATGACGCTGCCGAGCCCGAGGCTGACCAGCGGCGCGAGCACCATCAGCATGAGCAGGGCGACGATGCCGGCGAAGATGAAGCGGCCGCCGAGCCCGAGATCGATCAACCCCGGCTTGTAGGAGCCGGTCACCACCGAATAGCGGTGGCGCTGGGTCAGCCAGCGCTGCAGGGGCACGATCAGGGCGACGATCAGCAGCGTCACGCTCGCGAGCGCCGTCGCTTCGCCGTATTCGGGCGGGTTGGTGGTGGCGATCATGCTGTAGATCTGCGTCGAATAGACGAAGAAGTCGATCGGCGTGCCCAGGAGCTGCTCGATCTCGAAGCCATCGAAGGCGCGGGTCAGGTGCAGGGCGAAGACCACGACGATGGGCGGCGTCATCACCGGCAGGGTGACCTTGGCCATGGTGAAGAAGTTGGATCCGCCCGACACCCGGGCGGCCTCCTCGAGGGACGCGTCCATGTTGCGGAAGGCGGGCGTCAGCAGGATCACCTTATCGGCGATGGACCGCGCCATCAGGTGCACCCAGATGATCCCCGGCACCGAGAAGATGTCGAGCGGTCCGTCCTTGGAATCGAGGAACGGCAGGCTCTGGAGCGCGCGGTTGAGGAGCCCCAGCGATGGATCGGCGAGGAAGATCCAGCCCATGGTGACCGAGATGGTCGGCACCATGAAGGCGATCCAGAAACAGAATTCCAGCCCGTAGCTGAAGGGCATCTTGACCCGGGCCAGCGCCCAGGCGATCAGCACCCCGAGCGGCATGCCGATCACGGTGACCGAACCGAAGACCAGGAAGGTGTTGAAGAGGGATTCGAGGAGCTCCGGCCGTTCGAAGGCCTCGAGCCAGTTGGCCACGCCGTAGACCGGGGGATCGATGATCCTCTCGGCCACGTTGAAGCTGTTGATGGCGAGAAGGACGATGGGATAGATCAGGTAGCTGCCCAGCAGGATCACGAGGGCCGCCATCAGAAACAGGCCTTTGGGCGATACCGAAAACGCCGGCTTCTTGCCGAGGGAAACGCTCACTTCCGCCATCAGGTTTTTGGTTCCAGCCGGACTGCCCGGAGGCGGCGGCCCCGTGAGGTCCGGGGGGCCGCCGCCCCGTTCGGCAAAGCTGCCTTTCGTTTGACGTTCAGGCCCGCATGATGCGGTCAGGTGGTTTCGTTATTTGCAGGAAATCGACTTGGCCCGCTTGTTGTTGCCTGGATAGTCGAAGGCGCAGGTCATCCCGACCTTGAGCGCCTCCCGCTCGGCCTTCTTGCCGCCGACCGTGACCTTGGTGCGCCGGCGCGAGATGCTGACCGTTTGCGACTTGCCGTTGGCCTCGAAGCTCACGGAACGGCCCTTGCGCTTGACGCCGGTAATCTTCGTCGTCACCACCTTGGCCTTGATCTCGGGCGCGGCAATCCCCACGGACCGCTTGAGCTGCTTCACGTAGGCGACCGATTCCTTGAGGATCGTCTGGTAGTCAGGCTCCGTGGTGAGCACCCGGTACTTGGCGCCCGGCTGCCGCCTCGCACCGGGATCGACCATGTCCTTGGGGATGTCGATGCGCAGCGAATCGCCGCCCGGGAATCCCTTCTGGAACTCGAGCTGTCCCTCCTTGGAAAGGAACCAGTTGACGAAGAGCTTGCGCGCGTTGGGGTGCGGCGCGTTCTTGATGGCCGTCAGGTTGCCGCTGGAGCCGGGGTTGGCATCGACCCCTTCCTTCAGGATCTTGGTCATCCTGAGCACGGGCGCGCCCTTCTCCTTGAGCGCGTCCAGCTGCGCCCGTTCGGCGTTGCCGCCCATGAACATGGCGATGCCGTACTTGCCCTCGATCAGCCAGTTGATGATGACGTCGGAATCGGCGGCCCACACCGGCTTCGCTTCGGTGATCCAGCGCCGGAGCCAGTCCTTGCCCGCCATCATCCACATGGTGGCGACGCTGTGGGCGCCCTCGGACAGCTCCATGGCGCCGGACACCCGCAGGCCGTCGTATTTGGGCTTGAAGAGGTCGTAGTAGGAAGTGATTTCGTCGGGGTTCACCAGCTTGGTGTTGATGCCGATGGAGGTATCGCCCTGCGGCAGGGAATAGAAGAGAAGGTATTTCTTGGTCTTGGGGTCGCCCCACCAGTGATGGCCGTCGAGCCAGCCGGAGGGATCCTTGACCTCGGGGAGGAGGAACATCGGCGGAAAGGGATCGAGATAATCGTTGGCAAGGAGTTCCTGGGTCACCGAGGCGACGCCGATCTGCACCAGGTCGACGGAATGGACACCGGCGGCGCGCTCGGAATGCAGGCGCGCGGTGACCAACCGGCCGCGGCCGCCGCCGAGGGCGACGTCGATCCCGAACTTCTTCTCGAACACCTTGTAGACATGGCGCAGGTTGCGGGTCGCCGAGCTTCCCTGGGCGACGACGAGCTTGCCTTCCGACTTGGCCTTCTTGATCAGCTCCTGCCACTCTTGCTGCCAGGTCGCCGCGGTCGCCGGCGCCGATTCGACGCCAGCAATCGCGGAGAAAACAAGGCCGGCCGCGAAGATGACGGTGAGGGCCCTCGGGATCGGGCGATCGGCGCGTGATGAAGTGGTCATGTCCATTCCCTCCTGTTCACTGGCATTTTTCTTGGCCCGTGCCATCGTGCGGCCGATTGGCCGCGTGCCGGTGGCTGAGAGGCCTTGCCGCGCCGGAGTTGCCTGCGAACCGGAGCGGCGGGCGCCTTCGAATTCTTCCCCAGCCAACCTTCGGGCGCGGCCCTTGCGCGGGTGCCACGGCCGGTGCGGGAGCGGGCGGCCCTTCTCTCTTTGATTTGAGCCTAAGGCCCCGAAAGCGGTAAAAAAATTAAAATAAATTTTTGATTCGTTTGACAAAATTGAATAGTGCGAAATGGTCCCATGCGGCGTTCCGCCTCCGCCGCGGCCCCGTCCCGGGGAAGGGGCCGGCCATGCCGCGCTACCCGGCCGCCGCCTTCACGACGCCTTGGCCATGCGCCGGTGCAGCGCGGTCAGTCCCTCCGAGGCCTGGATCATGTCGTTCAGCAGTTCGCGCTGCAGCGAAGACAGTGGCCGCGACTTGCGGTGGACGACCGCGATGTCGACGTTGCCGAGGAACGGGCTCGCATCGATCCTGCGCATCTCCGGCGAAGGATAGCCGTCGAGACAGGTGGTGTGCGTGACCGCGACGCCGAGCCCCTGCTTGGCGAGCTCGTGGGAAGACTGGCAGTTCCCGACCTCCAGGATGTTGGGCGCATCGAGGCCCGCGTCGGAAAACGCGCCGAGGACGCGGTGACCCATGTCGGTGTCGAGTCGCAGCGCGATCAGGGGATATCCGGCGATGTCGGCCAGCGTCGGCACTTTCACCTGCGCCAGGGGGTGCGACATGGCATGGGAAATGGAGAACCCGCTCTTCATCAGGCCGCGCTTCGCGAGGTCCTTGGGGAGCTTGCCGAAATAGCCGATCCCCATGTCGATCTCGCCGTCGAGGATGTGGGCGAGCGTTTCCCGCGAATGCTTGAGCCTGAGGGCGATGTCGATGTCCGGGTGCGCCTTGATGAACTTGGCGATGGCCGGGGAGAAGAACCTCGTGAGATCTGTGCCGACGGCGAGGGAGATGCGCTGGCGGCGGGGCTGGACCTTCGAGACCGACGCCACCGCGTCGTCGAAGGCATCGAGCACGTTCTGCACGTGATCGAGGAAGATCTGGCCGGTGGGCTCCAAGACCAGCTTGCGGCCGACCCGGTCGAACAGCTTCACGCCGAGCTCCTTTTCGAGCTGGGTGATCTGAATGGAGATCGCGGAGGTCGAGAGCAGGAGCCGGGCCGCCGCGTTGCGCAGGCTGCCGTGTTTGGCGACGAGATAGAACGCGCGCAGTTTCTTGAGATCTATGGCGTTCGGGTTCATGCCCTCAATGATCAAATAATCCTAAACAAAGTCAAACCTAATTGTGATTTCTTAACCGATGGAGGCGGGGACGGGCCCTCGGAGGGCAGCCCGCGGGCGGCCGCTCGGGTTCCTCTCCTAGACCTGGGACAGGGCGGCGACGATGTGCAGCTGCACGGGATAGCTGCCGCGCCCGCCGAAGGCCATGACGTGGCGGGCCGGAGCGCTTAAGGCGTCGGGGAACACCGCGTCCCACGCGCCGAGGATCGCGGCCTCGTCGCCGTAACCGTTCACGGTGATGGACACCATGCCGATATCCGCGAGGCTGCCCCCGGCCTGGCCGAGGAGCGCTTCCATGTTGGCGAACGCGAGCGCCGCTCGCCGCCCGGGATCCTGGCCCGTCTCCCGGCCGCTCGGGTCGTCGCCGCCGACGCCGGAAGAGAACACCAGGTTTCCGAGCCTGCAGCCCATCGGGTTGGGATGGCGCTTGCCGATCCCCGGCACCTCTAGGTTGAACCGCCCTGCCTTACCGAGCACGGCCGTGCAGAGAAGATGAATCCGCTTGCCCTCCCGCTCCAGGGTCGGATCGAAGATCGCCTTGCGGGCGGGCCGGTTGCCGTCCTCGGGGAACGCCTCGAGCCAGGCATCGAGCATGTCCGCCTGGTCCTCGCGGCCGCGCACGAAAATGAACACGTGGATGAGATCCTCCTTGGCGCCCCCCGCCGCTCCGATGAAGGCTTCCATGTTGTCGAAGGCCTGGCGCATCTCCGAGCGCCGGTCTTCTCTTCTGCGTCCCGTTGCCGGATCGCGGCCGTCGATTTCGCCTGAGAACACGACGTCGCAGAGACGCACGCCGCGGGGGGAGGGACCGGCGAAGCCGGGAATGCTGACGCTCCCTCGCCTACCGTCCTCAACCCCGACCGCCTGGATCTGCACCCATTGGCCTTCGGGCAGGGGGTAGGTGTTGACCTTGCGGACCGGCGCGGCCCCGGCCTCGGGGAATCGCTGGGACCAGGCCCTTTCGAGCTCCTGGAGGGGACCGCCTTCGGGCATCGCGAAGCTGATGTGGCCGATCTCCTCGCGGCCGGCGCCCGCCCGCTCAAGCAGCGCGTCGAAATTGGTGAAGGCGGTTGTCACCTGTTGCGCGGGAGAGTCGGAAAGCCCGCCGGTCCGGGGATCGAGCGCGGTGATGGAGGAGCTGAACCGCAGGCCGCCGACCGTGACCAGCCGGCCGGCCCCGGCGCCGTTCGGACCGGGGAGCGATACCGCCTCGCGCCCGGCCGCCGCGGTCACGGCCGCGGGCCCCGGATGCCGTGGGACGGGCGCGGCATCAGGAGGCGGGGGCGTGCCGGGCGAGGAAGCGCTTTACCTGTTCGACCGCCGCGGGCGTCACCGAGGAGGGATAGCGCCAGTCGCTGATGTATTCGACGTTCTTGGCCAGGTTCCGGATCTCCTCGGCGGTCGACCGCGGATGGTCGAGGGTGTCCCCCGGCATGACCACCATGGGTGTTTCGACCGTCTTTACGAAATCGCGGCTGACGCTCAGGACGAAATCACCGCCGCACATCTTTTCCCCGAAAGCCACCGCGGTCTGGCGGTCGATATCGGGGTGCTTTTCGGCCATCCCCTCGATCCAGCGCCGGTAGAGGTTCTCCGCCAGCTCGTCCTTGTTCTTCTCGTCCTGCCCCACCGGCTGCTCGAGCACCGCCGCCACCACCCGCTCGGGCGCGCGTTCGATCAGCTTGAGGGCGAAGCAGCAGCCGATGCAGCAGCCCAGCACGAAGAACTTCTCCGCCCCCAGGCAGTTCATCAGCTCGAGCTGATCGTCGGCGTAACTGCCCCAGGGATCGTCCATGTCGAGCGGGCCGACGGACCGGCCGGAATTGCGCTGGTCCATGGCGATGGTCCAGTAATCCTGGGAAAAGATCTCGATGGGATTGAAGGCGGACCGCGCCCAGAACGAGATCACCGAGGTCATGCCGCCCGGCGCGATGAGCAACAGGGGGAACCCCTTGCCCTTGGTCTCGTAATAGATGCTGAGCTCTCCACGCTGCATGATCGCCATAGTGTCTCTCCTCCCTTTCTGGGTCTTCTCGCTGCCTCGGGCGCGCGGTCAGGCGGCGCCCCGGGTTTCCTCGACGATGGTCTTGCCGTTGTGCACCACCGTGAGATCGATCCGGGCCGCCCGTTCCATGGTCTTGAAGGCGAGGCATCCCTGTGCCCCGTCCTCGACGATGCCGGCGATCTCCTTATCGGTATGCGGACTGTCGATGATGACCTTATAGGCGAGTCTGGGGATCGGGTCGTCGCCGTACAGGGAGATCTCCCCTTCCAGCTTGTCGAACGCGATGTCCTTGAGGGCCGCGGATTTCACCACCCAGACCTTGTGGCACAGCATGATGCCCGCGATGAAGTAGCGCATCGGCGCCGGGCCCGCGTCGTGGCCGCCCGCGCTCGCGCGCTCGTCGGCGATGAAGCTGTGGCCCTCCACCTCCGCCCGGAACTGCAGGTCGAACAACGCGGTTCCCTTGACGGTCGTGATCGGCCGCTTCGCCGGACCCGTCCGTTTGGACCGCTCCTCGATTTGCTTGCGGACCATGTCCTTCAGATGCGGATCGACATGCAGCATGCGGTTTCCCCCCTCGTCGTCCTGGCGGACCCAGGATCGGTTGTGCCGGGCGGGCCGGCAGACAGGGGCAAACTAAGCCCCTGCGTTGGATGAAAATATTAAAATAATTTCGGGCGGGCTTTAAAAATTCTAAATGCCGATCGCGTCTTCGCCGGACGCCCCCCACTCGCGCCGCCGCGCCCTCGCCCCTCGCCGCACCGCCGCGTAACGGTGAAGCGTGCCGATGATTCATCGCGGCACGGGGCTCCAAAATCGTCAAAATTCTCAAAACCGAACGAAAATTAATTTTAATATTTTTACCTTTTTGCATCGCTTAGTCTTTTCCCGGCCAAAGGCACGAAATCCAGGCGCCGTCGCGGACCTGCCTCGGCCCGTCCGGCTTCGGCCCGTCCCGGGTACGTCAGGATCGGGTTCCGGAGCTCCGCGGGGCCCAAAGAGCCCCCTCTGTCTCCTTGAGGGAAGAAGGCCCGCCGCGCCGGGAAACTAAGAATGGGGAGAGCCATGCCGACTGCGAGATTCCATACAGCCCGCGCCGTTCCGGTCTGCGCATTTTGGACGGCGGTCGCCTGCGCCGTGGCGGCGGCGCCGGCCGGCGCCGAGGAAAAGTTCGATGCCGCGGCGTACTACAAAGGCAAGACGATCCGGCTGATCATTCCGTCTTCGCCGGGCGGCGGCGCCGACGTCCGGACACGCATCTTCACCGATATCGCCCGCAGGAAATACTTTCCGGGCAAACCCAGGTTCACGGTGGTCAACATCCCGGGCGCCGGCGGCGCCATCGGCATCCGCCGCGGGATGGAGGCCAAGCCCGACGGACTGACCGCGGTGCGCGTCAACCGGAGGTTCCTGCTGCGCGAACTGAGCGGCAAGGGGTTGAAATTCTTCGATTCCCGGAAGACCGTCATGCTCGGGGCGGACCACAACTTCCAGTCCGACATCTGGTATGTGCGCCGGGACATCGCCTCGTCCTGGGCGGACATCGTCAAGCTCGGGCGCAAGGTGGTGGAGGGCGCGAGCGATCCCCAGCCGACCGGCGGGGAGATGGCGGCGCTCCTCGGCTACCCCATCCGCGTCGTCTACGGCTACGGCGGCGCGGCGGAGGTGCGGGCGGCGCTCGCGCGCAAGGAGATCGAGGCCACCGACCTCGCGGGGCCGCACATGTTGACCCTCTATCCGGAGTTGGTCAAAGCCAGGGCCTGGGTGCCGATCTTCTGGTGGGGCCGCGCCCCCCAGGACGACCCCCAGACCATGGCGTATCTCAAGGCGCTCTCCGCCGAGCCGCCGCCCTTCATCTTCGACGTGATCAAGGCCACCGACGATGAAAAGGCCGTCTTCGACGTGGGGACCGCCCTGCCGACGGCGACGACCTTCTTCCCGCCCGGCGTGCGCAAGGAGATCGTCGCGGTCTGGAAGGACGTGATGGCCAAGACCTACGAAGACCCGGAAATGAAAAAGCGGTCGTTGGCCGCCGGAACGTCGGTCGCGTGGGTGTCGGCCGAGCGCATCAGCAAAGTCATGGAACGGGGCCGTAAGATCGTCAAGAACCCGAAGCACCTCAAACTGCTGAAGGACTTTCTGGGACAACGCTAGGGACGGCGCCGGGCGGGAACGGCGCTCGAAGGCCGGTCGCGGTGCGTGCGGTCAGTCCGGGCGCGCCCTGCCGGACCGCCGGACCGCAAGGCATGGAGGACACCGACGGGTATGGATTTCGGCTTGGATGGCAGGGTCGCGCTGATCACCGGGGCGGGGCGCAACATCGGGCGCAGCACGGCCCGGCTGTTCGCCCGCCACGGGGTCGACCTCGTCCTCTGCACCCGTCGCAATGCCGACCAACTCGCCGAAGCCGCGGAGGAGGCCCGCGGGGAAGGCGTGCGGGTGCTAGCCGAGCTGTGCGACGTTTCCAGCGCGGCCGATGTCGCCCGCCTCGCGGCCCAGGCCGAAGAGACCTTCGGCCGCGTCGATATCCTCGTCAACAACGCGACCCAGCGCGTGCACGGCAAGTTCTTCGACCTCACGCCGGACCAGTGGTCGCAGGTGATCGCCGTCAACCTCACGGGACCCTACCTCCTGTGCCAGGCCCTGATGCCGGCGATGGTCGAAAATCGCTGGGGCCGCATCATCAGCTATTCGGGAAACTCCGCCTACCGCGGGGGCGGCGCGTCGACGGCCACGGTGAAGCTCGGCATCGTCGGCTTCACCCGTTCCCTGGCCAAGGAATTCGGAAAGCACAACATCACCGCCAACTGCATCGCGCCGGGGAGCATCGCGACCGAGCGCACCTCCGGAACCGAGCGCCAGTCCGACCGGCTCGGCGTCGTCAACGACGACGTTCCCATCCCCCGCTTCGGGACCCAGGAGGAGGTCGCGTCCCTGGTCGTCTACCTGGCAAGCGAACCTGCCGGGTACATCACCGGGCAATGTGTGCCGATCAACGGCGGCGTGCATTTCCTCTGAGAACGGAAAGGTCAACGGCCATGACTGTCAATCTGGACCATGACGGCGGCGAATTGCTTCGGACCGCGCAAGGCAAGCCCCTCGCTTCCGAGGCAGCCGGGCAACAGGCCTCATCGGCGCCGCCGGTCTGCGCGGTGACCCTCGAGCTTAGCAGGAGGATCGCGGCGGCGCTCGACAGGCCGCTTCCCGAGGAGGTGGTGGAGAAAGCGAAGCACCATATCCTCGACACCATGGCCTCGGCGGTCTCCGGCTCGCGCCTGAAGCCCGGCCGGATGGCCATCAAGTACGCCCGCAGCCAGGGGGGGCGTCGCGAGGCGACCCTCGTCGGCACCGGCACGCTGACCTCCGCTGTCAACGCGGCCCTTGCCAACGGCATGATGGCCCACGCCGATGAGACCGACGATTCCCACGCCGCCTCCAAGACCCATCCGGGCTGCTCGATCGTGCCGGCGGCCTGGGCCATGGCGGAGCGCGAGGGCCGCAGCGGCCGGGACCTCCTGCGCGCCGTGGTGTTCGGTTACGACGTCTGCGGCCGCATCACCAAGGCGGTCGGCGTCCATGTGCAGCCGCGGTCGGACCGCAGCACCCATACCATCGGCGGGCTGTGGGGGTCGGCGGCGGCCGCGGGGGCCCTCGCCGGCCTCGACGACAGGCGCGCGCGCTACCTGATCTCCTACACGGCGCAGCAGACCTCCGGGGTGTCGTGCTGGCAGCGGGACGAGGAGCACGTGGAAAAGGCGTTCGACTTCGCCGGCATGCCGGCCCGCAACGCCGTCGCCGCGGCGACCATGGTGGCCTGTGGGTTTACCGGGGTCGCCGATTGCCTGAGCGGCCCGCATAACTTCTTCCTGGCGCTGGCCCGCACCGCCGATCCCGAGGCGCTGATCGAGGACCTCGACGGGCGCCACGACGTGATGACCACCAACATCAAGCGCTGGTCCGTGGGCTCGCCCATCATCGCCCCCATGGACGGGGTGATCCACCTGATCCGCGCCCACGACCTCGCCGCCGCCGATGTCGCCGCCGTCGACGTCGTGATCCCCGAAAGCGGCCTGCGCACCGTCGACAACCGCCACATGCCGGACGTCAACATCCAGCACGCCCTCGCCGTCGCGTTCGTCGACCGGGGATTCGGCTTCGCCGCCGCCCATGACTACGCGCGGATAAAGGACCCCGAGGTGCTGGCGATGCGGCGGAAGATCACCGTGGGCGGCAATCCCGACTGGGGCCGGGGCAAGGCCCATGTGAGGATCGTCACCGGAAACGGGACAACCCTGGCCCACCAGGTCGATGCGGTGCGCGGCACCGCGGCCAACCCGATGCCGCGTTCGGAGGTCGAGGAGAAAGCCCGGGACCTTCTGCTGCCGGTCGTGGGGCAGGCGCGCACCGACCGCTTCATCGACGGCATCTGGCATCTGGAGACGCTAGCCGACGTCAGGGCGCTTCGCCCGTGCCTGCAGGTGGATGCGCGCCGGGCGGGCGCCAGGCGGTGATCGCATGCGGGTAGGTCCATGGTAGACGCGGCGATATCGGGCGCCCAGCAGCTCTTCACCCTGGGCCCGATCCTGGGGATGCTGCTGGTACTGCCCATCGCCCTGATCTCCGGGATCATGCCGGGCGGCGGGTTGCCGGTCACCGTGGTCGTCCTGTCCATGGTCGGTTTCCTCGACCCCTGGGTGGCGATCACGGTGGTGGTGTTCCAGGCCGCGGCCAACGACATCACCGAGCCGGTGCCGGCGATCTTGATGGGCATCCCGGGTGCCAGATCGGCCCAGGCCACCATCCTCGACGGCTACCCCATGGCGCGTCAGGGCCTTGCGGGAATCGCCCTCGGCGCGAGCTACACGACGACCCTGGTCGGTGGTCTGATTGGCGCATTGGCCCTGCTGATCAGCCTGCCGATCGCCCGAGGCATCCTGCAGTATTTCGGCTCCGCCGAGTTCTTCCTGCTCTCCTTCATGGGCATCCTGGCGGTCGCCATCGTCAGCGCCGGGGCGATCGCCAAGGGACTGGTGACCGCGGCCTTCGGGCTCGCCATCGCCACCATCGGCTATTCGCCGGTCGCCGGCGTGGTCAGGACCGATTTCGGGCTTCCCTATCTCTACGAGGGGATTCCCCTGGTTCCCATTATCATCGGCCTGTTCGCCATCCCCGAGGCGATCGACCTCGTGGTCGGCAATACGCCGATCGCGACGCGGCGACTCGAGACCATGCTGCGCGACTCGCGCAAGGACGTGTTGCGAGGCATGGCAGTGGCGTTCCGCCACTGGTGGCTGATCGTCCGCTCCTCCTGCATCGGCGTGTTCATCGGCATGCTGCCCGGCGTCGGCGGTTCCGTCGCGCACTGGATCGCCTACGCCAATGCCCGCCAGACGGAGCCCGGCGCGCGGGAGTCGTTCGGTCGCGGCGACGTGCGGGGCGTCATCGCCGCCGACGCCGCCAACAATTCGGTGGATGGCGGCGTGCTGATCCCGACCCTGGTCTTCGGCATTCCCGGCAGCGGATCCATGGCGATCGTCCTCGCCATGCTGATCATCTACGGGATGAACCCGGGCCCGCAGATGCTGACCCAGAACCTCGATTTCACCATCAGCCTGGTCTACACCATCGCCCTCGCCAACGTGATCGTGGTGCCGATCATGCTGTTCTTCAGCCCCATGATCGTGCGCATCGCGGCCATCCCGCCCAATACGCTGGCGCCCATCGTCATCGGCATCGTCACCCTGGCGGCGTTCCAGGCGACGACCACCATGAGCGACCTCATGATCGTGCTGGCCTTCGGCACCCTCGGCGTGTTCATGAAGCGCTACGGCTGGCCCCGGCCGCCGATCCTGATCGCCGTGGTGCTGGGCGACATCCTGGAGAAGTATCTCTGGCTGTCGAGCCAGACCTACGGTTGGTCGATGTTCGCACGGCCCCAGTTCGTGATCATCCTGGCCGGCGCCGTCGCCATCACGGCCTGGACCTTCAACACTCAGAAAAGGGCGGAGCTGGCCGCCAGGTCGGCGATCGATGCGACCGGAGCCCGGGACGAGGACGGACCCATCGGCGGCGGGCCGGGGTCGGATCGGTAGGGAGGCGGATCGGTGCAAGGCGGTGGGGAAAACGGAAGGCGGGGCGTCGCCCCGGACATGGCCCTGGAACGGCGGGCGGTGTCGCTGGAGGTCGTCGGCGAGCTTATCCTCCTCGCCCTGGTCGCGGGGTTCTTCGCCTATATCGTGGTTTCCGCGTTCGAATGGAAGCTGGCCGCCATCGTCACCCCGGCCATGGCCATCGCCGTCGGCACGCCCTTTCTGATCTGGCGGGCCGTCCATGTGATCCGGATGTGCCTTTGGGTGCAGAGAGCGGAGGTCACCGAGAGCCAGATCATGGACGTCGGCTTCCGCATCGGCCACGACCGCAAGGCCGAACGGCAGCGGTTCTTCCGGATAACGCTCGCGATCGGCCTGCTCTACGCGGGCATCTGGCTCTTCGGCTTCCACGTGACCCTGCCGCTCTGGGTGTTCGGTTACCTCTACTGGTTCGGCAATGTTCGTTTCGTGTGGGCGGGACTGATGGGGACCTTGTTCCTGGCGTTCATCATCGGCGTCTACGACGAGGTGCTCGGCGTGTACTGGAACAAGCCGTTGGTGATGACGCTGTTCGAATGACGGATTTTAGCAGCCTGCGGGCAATCCTAAGAATTCGTGACGGTCAATTGACAGCAAAGGAGGAAACGTCATGGTAATGGTAGAAAGATACGGAATTCCGTCCACCCGGATCATCTCGGTGATGGATGGCTTCCAGGTCCCGTTCCGGTCGGTCGAGGCCAAGGACAGGATTCTCGTCTTCACCGACGATGCCATGGACCCGATGGTGTGGCAGGCCGCCATGGCGGTGCTGAAGAGCAGGGGGTGCGATCCCACATTGTGCCTGTTCCCGAGGCGCACCCATCATTGCGGCGACCCGACCGAGGCCGCCCTGGCGGCGGCCGGCGGCGCCGATGCCATCGTCGCGCTGACCACCACGGCGCTCAACAGCGGCACGCCGGGCCTCAAGAAGATCCGCAGCGAAGGGGGCGGCGGCACCGGCCGCGTTCCGATCTGGCTGATGGAGGAGATCACCGTCGAGATCCTGACCGAGGGCGGCGGCAAGGCCAAGCTCGCCGATGTCGAGGAGATCTGCGGCACCCAACGCCGCATCGGCGAGATCTACGACAAGTCCAAGACCATCCACGTCACCTCCGAATCGGGGACCGACCTGACCGCCGATATCTCCGACATGCCGTTCTCTTCGGCCGACCGCTGGGGCAAGATGCCGTTCAGCCGGGACTCCAAGACCGGGCGTCTGGGGGGCGGCACTTGGCCGTTCGGGGAGATCCATATCGAGCCCAAGCCGGGCACCGCCAACGGCAAGGTGGTCTGGGACACCACCGCCCATTTCCCGCCGGGGCGCTGGGACCGGCCGGTCACGCTCTCCATCAAGGACGGCTGGGTCACCGACATCGAGGGCGGCACCGAGGCCGACCAGATCAAGTGGTACCTCGACACCTACGGCGATAAGAACTCGTTCCAGGTCGGCGGCGAGATCGCGCTCGGCACCAACAAGTACTGCCAGCCGCGCACCGGCATGATGCGCAGCGAGAAGAAGCGCCTCGGCGCCATGCATTTCGGCATCGGAACCGGCGCCGACCGGGCCCAGGTGTACAGCACGCTTCGTCTTGAAGGCATCACCGACCGGGTCAGCGTCCAGGCCGACAACACGCCGATCTGCCAGGACGGCAAGATCCTGGTCTGAAGGATGCGGCGGGATGGGATTTCGAAGGCGCAGGGCGGAGCTCACGCGGGCCCCTGCTCCCTCGCGTCTTTCGAAACCCATCCCCCGTGAAAGAGGAGGAATGCCATGAACTTGCTCAAAGCCGGGCCGGCCGTCGCCGGGTTGGTCCTGGGACTCGTCCTTCTGCTGCCGCCGGGCATCGCCCAGGCCCAGTCGGACCAGCACGAAGACCGCGTCAGCTTCCGCATCGAACCTGCCATCGCCGATCTCCGCGGCGAGGGACGGGGCAAGGGGCTGTGGCTGATGGGGGCCGGGCTGAATCCGGGCCAGGCGGTTGCCGTCTACGTCACCATGTTCGGTGCGGAATCGGACATTTCCTACATGCTGACCAGCGTGCCCAAGGCGAATTCCGAAGGCACCTTCGTCACCAGCTGGGAGCTCCGGCCGAAGCGCTTCGCGCGCGTTTTCGGGGACCGGATGACCTTCCAGCTGCGGGACCCCGATACGCAGAAGGTGCTGGCGACCGCCCCGCTCGCGGTTTGCAAGCCGAGCAAGGCCAAGGACGCGGCAGCGCCATGGTGCGAGGCGGCCCAGGCGCTTCTGCCCATCGAAAGGAAGAAGAAGCGGCGCAAGAAAAAGAAGTAACGCAGACCGTTCCGTGCCGCGCGGCGCCGGCGGCGGGCCTCGCCCTCCGCCGGCCGTTGGGGGCGCCGTTCCCGCCTGCCGGCCAATCCGCCGCCGTGGCCCGACCCGATACCCGAGGAGACCTTCCAAATGCCTTACGAGTCCGAACAGGGCAACATCGTCGTGACCCTCACCGGGGACAGCATGATCACCCGCGGCATGCAGGCCTTCCGGGAGAAGCCGTTCCTCGATCTGGTGGAGCTCTTCCGGGGGTCCGACGTCACCGTCTCCAACCTCGAGATGCTGTTCCACGACTTCGAGATGTCCTGGCATTACAAGGGAGCGGCCTCGTTCCAGGTGTGCGATCCGCGCTATCTCAAGGACCTCGCCTGGATGGGCATGGACGTCGTGACGACGGCGACCAACCACGCCTTCGATTACGGCGAGGAAGGGTTCTTGACGACGCTGCGTCACTGCGCCGAGGCCGGGCTGCTTCAGGCGGGCGGCGGGCGGCACCTCGATCAATCCCGGGCGCCCGTCTATCTCGACACGAGGGGCGGGCGGATCGCCGTGATGGCGACGACGTCGACCTTTTCAGAGGAATCGCGCTCAGGGCCGGGGCGCGCGGACTTCCGGGGCAAGGCCGGGGTCAGCACCCTGCGCCACGAGGTGACGCACCACGTGCCGGCGGAGTTCCTCGACTCGCTCAAGCTCGCGAAGCGGGAGCTCGGCTACGAGGCGCGGGAGCAGAGCATGCGCCGCCAGCGCGGCCTGCCTCCCGCCGACGCCGGCGCGCCGCACGTCCAGTTCCTGGGCGGCCGCTTCCAGTCGGGCAACGCCTTCGGCGTGACGACCCGGTGCAACGAAGAGGACCTCGAGAGCATCGGCCGCTGGATGCGCGGGGCGAAGAAGCAGGCGGACTGGCTGATCTTCGCCATGCATTGCCACGAGAGCGGCCGGTCCGAGGAATGGTACGGGCAGACCAGCATGGAGCCCCCCGACTTCCAGATCGAATTCGCCCATTTCACCATCGACAACGGCGCCGACGCCTTCGTCAGCCACGGCACCCATTACCTCCGGGGTATCGAGGTCTACAAGGGCAAGCCGATCTTCTACAGCCTCGGCAACTTCATCTTCCAGAACGAGACCGTGCAGTGGGTGCCGCACGCGGCCTATGAGGGCTTCGGCCTCGGTGCGGGCGACACTCCCGGCGACTGGGGCTGGGGGCGGTCCGACGGCGGCAAGCACGGCCATGCCGGCAACCCGGTTTTCTATCGCAGCGCCGTGCCCGAATGCCGTTATGAGGGCGGGGCGCTCCGCGAGATCCGTCTGCACCCGGTGGATCTCGGCTTCGGCCGGCCGATCGGCCAGCGCGGCCGCCCCCTGATGGCCGAAGGTGAGGTCGCCCAGGAGGTGCTCGCCTGGCTGCAGCGGGTTTCCGCACCCTACGGCACCGAGATCGAGATCCAGGGCGACAAGGGCGTCATCCGCGTTGCCTGACGCGGGTCCGGCGACCCGTGTCCGAGGGCCCGGTTCAGGGCCGCCTCGCGACGGCCCGCCCGGCTCCGGCGTTAACCAATTCGGCATTCCTGTTTGAAACACTCCGGATACGGGAACAGAATTCGCTCCAGGCGCCCTGTTGGCCGGGCGCCCGCCTGAAGCGAGGGGAAAATGCGCCGGATACTCGCATTCCTTATCTTTCTGGCACTTTCGCCGGGCGCTTTCGCCGCCGGGGGAGACAGCCTCTCTCCGGATCAGCTCGACAGGCTGATCACGGATCTCCGGGTCAACCTCTTCAGGCAGCCGGTGGACGCCGAGGGCCGGCCGGTCGGCAAGCCGCGCCTCAAGCCGCAGGACATCACGCCGGACCTGGTCAAGACCCTCTATGGGAAGACGGGGGCCTTGTCCGCCATCGCACGCATCTTCGCGAGCCGCGACTATGCGGAGATCAACACCGCGCTCGGCAACTACCGCGAGGCCACCAATCTCCGCGTTTGGAGCAAGATCGTCGACAAGTACGGCATCCGCATCGAGCTCAACAATGCCGGCAAGCGCAACGGCGCGGTGAGCGACCTCGACAACACGCTCTTCACCGACGCGAGCGTCCTCATCGTCCCGGAAACCGGCGAGCGCATCACCGATCCGGCCCTCATCCACAAGTTCCTCGTCGAGGAGCACGGCAAGGTCTGGGAGGCCGAGCTCGGGGTCAAGCCCATCGCCTTCGACGCCATGCATTTCCAGGGTGACGGGCTGATGCAGGACTGGCGCATGTCCAAGCGCTCCCTGTTCCAGTTCGTCGCACAGATGGAAAGCGACATCGCGCGCCTGTCGGCGGTCGACGGCGCCTATTTCGTTCCCGGCGCCTACAAGCCCCAGGTCTACGGGCGCTACCTGCGCGAGGCGGGGACCTTCGTCATAGAGCCGAGCCTCGACCCGAAGCAGGTCGCCAACAGGGTGGACATCGAGGGCGCGGCCGGGGGTGTCCTGATCCGCGCCGAAGCCCGCACCCGCGACCGCGGCGCCTCGCGCCTCTATCGCGACATCCCGTTCAACCTGGACCGCACCGGGGCGCTCGGCGGGGTGCTCGGCAACTTCCAGTACGCCGAAGGTACCGACAACCTGGTCAAGGAGGCGAAATACGGCATCCGCTGGATCGACAGCCTCGTCAACAGCTTCACCAACCTCGAGGTCGATTGGCGCCATCTCGTGCTTTCGGGCAAGAACGCGATCCGCCAGTACCATGTCGACAAGCTGTTCCGCGACCTCGGCGCGAAAGGGCTGATCCCTCCCGAGATCGGCGACACCCGGGAAGCGCGGCGGGTGATGGACCTGATGACCCGGATCGAGCTCGACAAGATCATCCGCGGCTACAAGGGCAAGCCGCGCCCCGGCTTCTGGTCCGACGAATGGAAGGCCTACGTGCCCCGGGAGATCGACCAGGCCGCCACCAAGAGGGAATACTACGCCAAGGAAATCGAGGAGATCCGGCGCTCGCTTCCGCCCGGCGAGCCGCCGCCGACCGAGGACAGGCTGGTCGTGATGGCCGAGGAGGCCTTCGGCGCCAAGGTCCGCGCCGTCGCCCGCATGGCCGGCGCGGTGGCGGCGAAGCGCGTGTTCGCCGACGTCTTCACGCGCGGGGGATTCGCGCGCCAGGTGCACCTCCACGGGCTCGAGGCGGCGGAGCGGCTGGTGGCGGAGCGGGTCAAGGGGCTGCACGCGGCGCTCGCCTTCCAGACCGACGAGGAGATGATCCGCAACATCAGGGACGCGGCGCCGCCCGAGACGCGGCAGATGATCGACATGATCGCCGAAATCGCCGCGGCCCAGCGCAAGACCGTGCTGGAACGGGGCAGCATCACCGCCGACGAATTGAAACTCTCCAACCGCGCGCTGATCCGGCTGCTCGACCAGGTCTCCGACCCGCTTCGGAGCCAGATTCCCGACGAATTCGCGAAGCGCGCCATCGCGACCATCCTGCGCAACGAGCTGCTGCGGACGGACAAGACCTATGCCGAGCGGCTCCTGAAGTCGTTCCGGGCCGAGGTCAGCACCTATTTCAACCCGCTGCGCACCGGCAGCCCGAAGGAGTTCTTCCTCGAGACCGGGCGCAACCTCTGGGACATCGGCACGGTCGACAACGTCGCCCGGATCATCGCCTTCAACGTCCAGGGGAAAAATGACCAGGCCCTGCTCGAGGGCGTCAGCGCGATCGCCGGGGCCGTGCCCATCGCCAAGGACATCTGGTCGCTCGCCAACGGCATCAAGACCTGGCAGAAGGACGATCCCAGCCTGATCAACCGGGCCTGGCCGCTCGCCGAGTTCACGGCGCTCAAGGCGTTCACCAATCTCGGCGGCATTCCGGCGGAGTTCGCGACCGTCTACGGCTTCGCCAAGGTGCTCTACGGAATCGAGAAGTCGCTCTTCGACATCGGCTGGCATTTCTACGGCCAGCCGACCCAGAGCGAAGTCGTGTCCTGGGTGCTGATGGGGCATCCCACCCGGGGCATCTATGTCGATCCCTATGAAGACCGCAAGCAGGGCATCTTCTCCGGCATCCTCGGCAAGCAATCGCGCTTCCCGGCGGTGCCCGCCGATGCCGCGGCGCTTCTCTCGGCCAGCGCCATCCTCAAGAACCGGGTCAAGATCCCCAGATTCCCGCCGGAGCTGATCAGGAAGATCATGCACGCCACCTACCGGGTGCGCGCCAACAAGGACACCTTGGCCGCGGGCATCACCACGGCGACGCCCGCGGGCTTCCAGAACGCCCGGGACCGCTACCTCGCCGAGTACCTGCGCAAGGCGGATTACTTCCTGCGCCGCATGTACCTCTATCAGGCCGCCCATATCGCGTTCTTCCGCTATGCGCAGCGGTTTCAGAAGCACTTCCAGGCGATCTCGGGCGACCCGCCGCGCCGCTATCTCGCCGTGCCCAGGGACGCGCTCAGGAAGTCCCATCCCGACGCCTACAGACGGGTTAACGGGCAGGACCGGTGGGACCACGAGCGCATCTTCCTCCGCGATTTCTTCAACACCTGGCTCGCCGACTGGAGGAAAGCGCAGCTTCCCGCGCATCTCAAGGGCGTTCCCGGACGCGCGGCGGAGGCGGGGTTCTTCATCTCCACCGCCAACAACATCTCCGGCGACTGGGAGAAGACCGTCGTCGATGAGCTGATGGCCGCCTATTTCGAGGGCGAGATGTGGGATACGGGACGCCCCGAGGACGAGCTCAGGCGCCACCGGGAGCTGCGCGCGGCAAGCGGGCGCGGCGCCAAGGCGGGCGGCGACAAGATGCGCGAGCGGTTCGACAAGCAGGTCGCCGAGGCCCGGCGCAAGGCGTACGCCAAGATGAAGCTGCTGGAGGCCCTGCGCTGGCATCCCGAGCTCAGGGACCGCTTCGTCGAGGCGGTGATGGCAGCGGCCAAGGCGCGGGCCGGGGCCTACAAGCCCAAGGCGCCGGAGCTGCGCGTCAAGATCCCGCGGCCGGTCGCGCGGGTGGGGACGAAGATGGTGATCGAGGCGAGCGTCACGGGCGACGTCATGACCCTGCCCGACGACCTCGGGCTCGAAGTCACCTACCGCAAGGTGAGGGAACACAGGAAGACGCGACCCGCGGGCGTGCTGCGGGACGACGTCCGGGTGCTTCTCGGCACCGGAGTCAAGGACGAGGCCCTCACCGTCCACGAGCACAGGGCGAACATCTCCCTCGTCTCCAAGAGCAAGCCCGGTTTCCGCCTCGGCCCCGTCACCCGCACGGTCTACTGGCTCGACGGCAAGCCGGCTCCGAAGGAGCTCTACGTCGTCCTGGAGGTCCGCGGCCTCGGCCACAACATCGAGCTCGGCCGCCACCCGCGAACCGGGACGCGCCGCAACATGGGACGGCGCGTCAAGGGTTACGAGATCCGCCCCCTCAGGATCGCGCCGGGCACCGATCCCAGGCAGCATGTCCGCGAGGTGCACGCCAAGATGATGAAGATGGCGCCGTGCCGCAACGTCGCGCTCGTCTCCGCCTCCAGGGTGGGGCGCACCAAGGGGGCGCCGCGCCCGCTGATCTGGGACGCCAAGGGGCTCAAGATCACCATCCTCAAGCACGGCCCCTATGAGACCACGGCCGAGATGCAGGCCGACCGCGAGGCGGGCGCCTTCCAGTTCGGCACCTTCTGGAAAGCCGAGGGCGAGGCCACCAAGCCGGTCGAGGAGCTGCGCTGCATCCAAGACGGGCGCGCGACGTCCGCGGGGACGGGGCGATGAGGACGGCCCGCCTCCCTGCGCTCGCGGCCGTAGCCTGCGCGCTCTGCCTCGCCTCGGGCGGCACGGCCCTGGCCCAGGCGGCGCCCGGCGGCGCGCCCGCGGGCGGGGCGGCGGACCCCGCGGCCTGGGCGGAGATGGTCAAGAAGAGCCTCGGCTACGCCTATGGCAGCCTGGAGGAAACGCCGGACAAGGCGGAAGCGGGCCCGCGCGACATGCCCCAGGTCTCCTTCGTCCTCGCCGAGGTCAAGTACGGCTCCGAGAAGCCCGTCGATGGCGGCAACCGCGCCGGCGCGCATTTTCGCCAGAGAGGGAGCCACACCGAGGTCCATCACAGCATCAAGATGATCGAGCTTCCCCGCGAGATCGTCCTCGGCAAGCCCATCGCCTTCAAGGCGGAGCTCAAGCGCATGGCGCGGTTCTCCGGCGGCAAGCTCACCGAATACAGCCGGTTCGGCCGCAACGAGTACGTCTGCGCCAAGACCCCCCAGCAGGGGGAGTTCACTCACACGGCGATGGGGATGCGGGTCAACGGGCGGAGGCCCATCTTCACCGAGGGCGGGGTGCCGCTCCGCCCGGTCTGCGACCGCCTCAAGTCGCACAAGGGCGCGCTGGACCTCGAGGAGACCGTCTCCATCGGCATGGTGCTGACGCCGGCGGACTGGCGCGCCTCGGACAGCGAGAGCACGGGCCGGACCAAGGTCACCTACCGCTACAAGGTCGAGCATTCGCTGTCCGGCACGCCCCGGACCCGGGGGCGGCAGGAGAATCCCGTCGACATCGCCCAGGTCTATTTCAAGCTGGACAAGGGCAAGGCCCAGGACTTCACCCGGCTGGTTCCCGAACGGATTCCCGACTCGGTCTTCCTCGCCGGGGGCAACCGGTTCCAGGTGACCGTCGGCGGGCGCGATTTCCCGTTCGGCAAAGTGGTGCTCTTCACCAACATGGTGACCTTCGTCTATGAGCCAAAGGCGGTGCGCGCGGCGCCCGCCGCCCTGCAACCCTATGGACATCCCAGCCTGGAGGACGCGGTGGCGAGCGCCGATCCGGGGCGCGCCGGGCAGGGACAAGGACCGGGCACCGCCGGCAGGGGGAGCGGCGCCGCGGGCGGCGCGATCGCAGGCGGAGGCGCAAGCGATGGCCGCAGCGGGAGTGGCGGCGGGAGTGGCGGAGCAGGCGGTGGTAGTGGCGCGGGCATCGGCATCGCGGCGCTTCCCGGCGCCGGTCGCAGTGTCATCCCCGGCATCCGGGGAACCGGGTCCGGCGGCCGGGTCACGGCGGCGGATATCGACCCCGGCCATCCCCGGATCGCGCCGCTCATCGAGACCTGGATCAATCAGGCCGAGCCGCCGCAGAACGCGACCGAGGGCGCGAAGCTGCGCTACAGCAAGCGCGGCGTCCTCATCGGACGGACGGCCAACGGCGGCATCATCCGCGCCCCCCACGAAACGGGCGCCTTCGATCCGCGGTACCTGTGGGCGCGCCCGGACAAGCGCCGGCTCGGTTCGGTCGATCACTGCACGCTGGAAGAATACGTGCTCGCGCGGGTCGAGGGCCGGGCCACGGACCATTGCCGCGGCCGCTACCGGAAGGCGCATCGCGGCGGAGAGGTCGCCGTCCTCCGCATGACGGGCCGGCCCGCCCGCGAGGCGAAGCAGCACCTCGAGCGGGCCGGATTCAAGGTCCGCCTCAAATCGGCCGGGGCGCCGCCGGGCAAGGCCCAGGAATTCACCGTCGCCTCCCAGATCCCCGAAGGGGGCAGCGCCGCGCGCGGCAGCACCGTGACCATCGGCGTCTACTCCAAATACGTGGCTCTCCTCACGATGCCGCGCCTCACGGGCCTCGGCTGGCGCGAGGCCGAACGCAGGGCGCGGGCCGCGGGGCTGACCCCGCGGCGCCAAACGGGAAGTGCGGCGCAAAGGCGCTCCGAGGCGGACGCCGTGGCCGCGCAGGTGCCCTCCGCCCGGGCGACGGTCAGGAATGGGAGCGAGGTGCTGCTCACGGTCTACGGCCCCTACAGCGCGGCGCTTCCCCGCCGCGCGCCCCGCGGCCCCGATCCCGCTGAACGGGCGCGCCTGTGTAACGATGTCTATCGCGCGCTCGAGCAGTCCGCGAGGGACGCCCGGAGCGCCGCCATCCGGCGTGCGGAATCGCAAGGGGGACGCCTCGGCTGCGACCCCCAGCGCCTCGCCGGCGCCCGCGCCTCGGGGGAAGGGGCCCGGCGCCGCGACGCCGGGCGCGCCCAGCGCCAGCGCGCCCGGCAGTGCGAGCCGCTCTATCGGGATATCTTCGACAAGGCCCGGGCCGGGCGGACCCGGGAGGCCCGGTCCCTCGAGGCGGCGGGCGTGGGCATGGGCTGCGACCGATCGCGGATGGTCACGGCGCTGACGCGCGGAGAGACCGCGTTCCGGGCGGATCGGGAGCGCCGCCGTCAGGAGACGGCCCGGCGCTGCCGCCCGCTCTACGGCGAGCTCTACAATCTCGCCCGCGCGGGGCGCGGCAGGGAGCTCCGCGCCGGGGAGGCCCGGGCCCGGGCGCTGGGCTGCGACGCGGCGACCGTATCAAGGGCGGTCTCCCAAGGATCCGTGGCCTTCCGCGCGGATGAGGCCCGGCGCCGCCAGGAGACGGCCCGGCGCTGCCGTCCGGTCTACGACAACCTCTACAAGCTGGCCCGCGCGGGCCGCGCCAGGGAGGCGCGCGCCGCCGAGGCGCGGGGCCGGCAAGGCGGGTGCGATGCAAGCATGATGGCGCGGGCGGTCTCGCAAGGGGCGGCGCTCTTCCGCAAGGATGAGGCCCGGCGCCGCCAGCAGGCCGCCGGGCGCTGCCGCCCCGTCTACGACGAGCTCTATAAGCTGGCCCGTGCGGGACGGTCCAAGGATGCGCGCGCCAGGGAGGCCGGGGCCCGGCGCATCGGCTGCGATGCCCGCATCATGGCCCAGGCGATCGCCAAGGGGGATTCGGAATGGCGTGCCGCGCAAGCCCGCAAGCCGCCCCCGCCCGCGGCGTCGAGCTGCGCGATGCAGATCCGCCGCGATTCTTCGGGTCGGCCGGTCGGCTGCCAGTGCGACCGGCACTTCTACTCCGCCAATCAGGGACGATGCGTCTTCGTTCCCGGCGGCGGTGTCGTCCTCGGCGACACGCCAAAGCTGCCGCCCGGGCAGGGCGGCTGCGGCATCTTCGGGTTGGGATGCTGAAGGCCGGGCACAGGACGGGTGCCGGGCGCGCCCGAGCGGTCCTCGCGCTCGTCATCCTGGCGCTTGCCGGCGCCGCGGCGCCCGCGGCGGCCGAAGACCTGAAGGGCCGGGTCACCGCCGTGAAGGGCGACAGCATCCGCATCGTCCTCGACGGCCGGCTGCGTCCCCGCGCGGGCGACCCGGTCTCGGTTTCCTTCGATGCCGGGGGCCTGCCCGTGGAGGTCGGCCGCTGGCGCGTCGAGCGCGTGGCGGAGGACGGGTCGGTCAGGGCGCGCAAAGAGACCGCCTCGGGCCCCGCGGCCCCCGGCATGGCGGCGGTGATCCACGCCAAGGATCCCGTGGTGCGGGGCTCGGCGGCATCGACGCGGCCGGCGCGGCGCCACGCCGCCGCCGAGGCCGGCCGCCGCGCGGCGCGCCCGCCGTCCGTCGATCCGCGGGCGGCCCGGAGCGCCCGCCCCGCCACTGCCCCGGCCCGGAGGGACGGCGCCCCCTCCCGCGACGGCGAGGCCCTGGCGCGGACCGCCGATGCCTACTATTTCGGCTGGGACGGCAGGAAGCGGGACTACCGCAAGGCTTTCGTTTACGCGGAGTTGGGTGCCGCCCGGGGCGCACGGGCCGCGATGATGCGGCTCGGCTGGCTCTTCGACAGGGGGCTCGGGACCCGGGCCGATCCCGCGAAGGCCGCGCTGTGGTATCGCCGGGCCGCGGCAAAGGGGTCCGCCGCCGCCGCCAACAACCTCGGCCGGCTCTACGAGGAGGGCCGCGGCGTGGCCCGCGATCACGCCCGCGCGCGGCGCTGGTTCGAACGGGCGGCGACGGCGGGAAGCCGCCCCGCGCCCTACAACCTCGGCCGCCTGTGGGAGCGCGGCCTGGGCGGGCGCCGGGATGCGCGGGAGGCATTCCGCTACTACCGCATCGCCGCCGGGAGGAGCCACCGCGGGGCGATGTACAAGCTGGGACGGTTCCATGCCCTGGGCATCGGGCGCGCGCGCAGCCATCGCACGGCCAACGGCTGGTACCGCAAGGCGGCGGCCAAGGGCGATGGGCGAGGCATGTTCGAGCTGGGAAACGCCTACCGCGACGGCCGCGGGGTCGCGCCCAGCCGGGCGAGCGCCATGTTTTGGTACAGGAAGGCCGCGGCGAAGGGCCACGCGGGGGCGAAGCGGGCCCTTGCGCGGATGCGGGCGAACGGCTCGAGGCCGCAAACCGCGCCGCGGCATCAATCCGATTCGTTCTTCAGGATCGAAAATGACTACCCGGAATGAGGCAGTCGGGCGTCGGCCTCGCCGCGCGAGGCGGATCGCGCGCGGCATCCCGGCCATCGCCTGCGCCCTGGCGCTCGCCGCCTGCGCCGCCGACGCCCCGACGGCGCCCGCCGGGCCGCGGCCCTTTGCGCTCTTCAAGCGCGAGGCGCGGGCGCCGGCCTACCTGGTCGTCAAGAAAAGCCGCGGCGCGGACCGGGTCGAGCAGCTCGACGGCATCACCGTCTGCGGGCGGCCCAACGGCGGGCTTGCCGACAACCGGCCCATCATCGAATTGCTGGCGCGGCACGGCCTCGGGTTCAACATCGTGATGTACCCGCTCCCCAGGCCGCAGCTCGATGCGTTCGACGCCGGCCGTTGCGATGCGCTGGCGATCTATGACTATTACGACAAGGCGCGCGCCGAACGCATCTACGACGACAAGACCTACCGGGCCATCCCCATGCGGGAGGATCCGCGAAACCGCCCGGGGCCGTGACAGCGGGTGCGGCGGGAGCCGCACCCGGGGGCCCCTTACCCCGCCGCGACCCGCTTCCAGGTGTCCTCGATTTCCCCGGCGAGCCCGCGGGCGGTCTCGAGGTCCGTGTCGCCCTCGATGACCGAGACGCGCAGCACGCGCCGGCCCTTCCAGTCCGCGGTCCGCAGGAAGAACCGGCCCGATTCGTTGATCCGCGCGGCGACGCGTTCGGTCAGGGCGTCCCCCTCGGGATCGCCGTCGAAGCGGTAGAAGGCGAGGATCACCTGGTTGATCACCACCCGGTTCACGACCTCGATCCCCTCCACCGCGCGGCAGGACTCGGCGATCAGCCTCGCGCACTCGCAGTGCCGGCGGATCATCGCGGCGAGGCCGTTGCGGCCGAGGACCTGCAGCATGGCCCAGGTCGCGAAGCCGCGTGCCCGGCGTGAGAGCTCCGGGTTGAACTGCGTCGGGTTCCGTCCGTCCTCCGGGCTCTCGCTCAGGTAGCTCGCGGTGATGTCCATGGCCCGGCGGTGGGCGTCCGGGTCCCGGACGATGGCGTATCCCGAATCATAGGGCACCTGCAGCCACTTGTGGCCATCGACCGCCCAGGAATCGGCCCACTCCGCGCCCTGGGCCAGGGGCTTGAGCTCCGGGACCGCGCGCGCCCACAGCCCGAAGGCGCCGTCGACGTGGAGCCAGGCGCCCCGCGCCGCGGTCAGCGCGGCGATCTCCTCGAAGGGATCGAAGGCGCCGGTGTTGATCTGGCCCGCCTGGCAGATGACGATGGCGGGGCCGGCGGCGGCCAGCGCGGCGCCGAGCGCCCCGGGGTCGATCGCGCCCTCGCGGTCGGTGGGAAGGCGCACGACGTTCCCCTCCCCGAAGCCGAGATAGCGGAGCGCGGCGAAGTTCGAGGCATGGGCGGCGTCGCTCGCCAGCACGGTGATCCGGGGTGCGCCCTGCAGGCCATCGCGGTCGAAATCGTGACCCGCGCGGGCCAGCACCTCGCCGCGGGCGGCGGCCAGGCAGATGAAGGCGGCCATGGTGGCACCCGTGGTGAAGCCGACGGAGCAGCCCGTCGGCAGGTCGAGGAGGTCGATGAGCCAGCGCGCCGCCACCTCTTCCGCGATGGCCGCGGCGGGCGCGGTCTGGTAGATGCCCGCGTTCTGGCCCCAGATCGCCGTCAGCCAGTCGGCGGCGACGCCGACCGGGTGGGACCCGCCCATCACCCAGGCGAAGAAACGCGGGTCCGTATTGCCGACGAGGCCCGGCTCCGCCGCGCCGATCAGGTCGCCGATGACCGCTTCGCCCGGGTGGCCGTCCGCGGGCAGGCCGATATCGAACCGCCTGCGCAGCTCATCGGCGCTGGCGGTGGGATGCAGGGGGCGGCGCGTCTTGCGAAAATCGAGGCCGTATTCGGCGGCGCGTTCGAGCGCGCGCGCACCGTCACCACCGGGATCGCCGCCGCTCATCGCGGATGCAGCCATTTCGGCAGGAAGCTGTAGGCATCGGCCTGCCGGGCGCGGTCGAACCGGACGCCGGCTTCCTCCAGCATCTCCTGCAGCCGGCCCTCGTTCAAGGCATCGAGGGTCTCGGTGCAGCCCCCGATATGGACGCCGCCCACGAAGACCTGGGGGATGGTTGGCGATCCGATCTTCTCGCGCAGCGCCACGCGGATCTTTCCGCCCCAGTTGTCCGTCTGGTAATCGGCGGAATCGAGGTCGATGGACCGGTAGGCGATGCCGAAACCGGAGAACATGCGCCGGAGCGACCAGCAGAATTCGCACCATTCGAGGGCGAACATGACGACCGGTTCGGATGTGTCCCCGGTGACCGTATCGACGAAGGCCACGGCCTCGGGGCTCGCGGCCTCCGCGGCTTCCGGCTGGCTCGGCGGCGGCGGCGATGAGACGTCGAACCGGAAGCGCGGCGTCGAGGCGGCGATCTCGAGCTCTTCCTCGGTCATCGCCTCGGCGATGCCGTCGAAGAGCGGCGTGGAAAGATAGCGCTCGCCGGTGTCGGGCAGCATGGCGAGGATGCGCGCGCCGTCCTCGGCCGAGCGGGCCACCTCGACCGCGCCGGCGAAGGTCGCGCCGCCGGTGATGCCGCAGAAGATGCCCTCTCGCTGGGCGAGATCCCGGGCCCATTGCAGGGCGTCGTTGCCCTTGATCGCGAGGAAGCGGTCGACCAGGCCGGCCTCGAGCGCGTCGTTGGCGAGCTTCGGGATGAAGTCGGGCGACCAGCCCTGCATCAGGTGGGGCCGGAAATCCGGGTGGCTTTCCGCGGGGCTGCCGTCCTCGAGAAAGGGCTGCGCCTGCCCCCGGGCGAGCAGCGGCGAATTATCGGGCTCGCAGGCGACGATCCTTGTCTTCGGGCTGCGCTGCTTGAGCACCCGGGCGACGCCTTTCAGGGTGCCCCCGGTGCCGGTCCCCGTCACCCAGAAGTCGAGCCCGTTCTCGCCGAAATCGGCGAGGATCTCAGGCGCCGTGGTGCGGCTGTGGAAATCGGCATTGGCCTCGTTCTCGAACTGATGGCAGAGGAACCAGCCGTGCTTGTCTGCGAGCTCCTTGGCCTTGGCGAGCATGCCGCTGCCCTTCTCGGCGGCCGGGGTGAGGATCACCTTGGCGCCGAGGAACCGCATCAGCTTGCGCCGCTCGACGCTGAAGTTCTCGGCCATGGTGACGACCAGGGGATAGCCCTTCTGGGCGCAGACCATGGCGAGGCCGATACCGGTGTTGCCGCTGGTGGCCTCGATCACCGTCTGGCCGGGCTTGAGGGAGCCGTCGGCCTCGGCCGCCTCGATCACGCCCAGCGCCAGCCGGTCCTTGACCGAGCCCAAGGGGTTGAAGGCCTCGAGCTTGACGTAGAGCTCGACGTTCCCGGGCCCGATGTTGTTGACGCGGACCACCGGCGTGTTCCCGACGGTCTCCAATATCGAATTCCTGATCCCGGACATGCCGAGGTCCTCCCTGGAGATAGGCTGATGAGACGCGTGACTTTACGTTAATTCAGGGGGGCATGCATGCCCCCTTGCCCCGGGGCGGGGTGGCGCGTTTCGCCGCCGGCGCGCGCGGGCTACCGGAACCGGAGGTTCTCGCGCGAGAGCTCGGCGGCCCGGGTGCAGCCCATCAGCTTCATGTCCCGCTCGAGCTCTTCCCGCATGAGGCCGAGGGCGCGCTCGACGCCGGCCTGACCCGCCGCCGCCAGGGGAAAGAGATAGAAGCGCCCGACGCCGACCGCCTTGGCGCCGAGCGCGAGCGCCTTTAGCACATGGGTCCCGCGCTGCACGCCCCCGTCCATCATCACGTCGATGCGATCGCCCACGGCATCGACGATCTCCGCGAGCTGGTCGAAGGGCGCGCGGGAGCCGTCGAGCTGCCGGCCGCCGTGGTTGGAGACGACGATGCCGGTGCAGCCGATATCGACGGCGCGCCTCGCGTCCGCCGCCGACATGACGCCCTTCAGGCAGAATTGGCCGTCCCAGAGGCGGACCATCTCCGCCACGTCGTCCCAGTCCATGGCAGGGTCCAGCATCTCCGTGAAGTAGCGGCCGATGGACATCGCGTCGCCCTTCATGTCGATATGCGCATCGAGCTGGGGCAGCCTGAACCTTTCGTGGGTGAGGTAATTCACCCCCCAGGCCGGCTTGACGGCGAAGTGCAGCATGCCACGCGCCGTGAGCCGGAAGGGGATGGAGAAGCCGGTGCGCAGGTCCCGCTCGCGGTTGCCGCCGGTGACGCTGTCCACCGTCAGCATCATCACGTCGATGCCGGCGGCCTTGGCGCGCTCCAGCATGGCGCGGTTGAGGCCGCGGTCCCTGTGGAAATAGAACTGGTAGACCTGCGGCGTCGCGTGGGCCTCCCTCAGCTCCTCGAGTCCGACGGTGCCGAGGGAGGAGGCGCCGAACATGGTGCCGTGGGCCGCCGCCGCCGCCGCGACGGCGCGCTCGCCGCGGTGGTGGAAGAGGCGCTGCAGCGCCGTCGGCGAGCAATAGACCGGCAGGGCGAGCTTCTGGCCCATGACGGTGACTGAGAGATCGACCTCGCCCACGCCCCGGAGCACGTTGGGCACGAGGTCGCAGCGCTCGAAGCTCTCGGTATTGCGGCGATAGGTCACCTCGTCGTCGGCCGCACCGTCGATGTAATCGAAGACGGGCCGCGGCAGCCGCCGGCGCGCGAGCCGCCGGAAATCATGGAAGTTGTGGCAGTGGCTGAGGCGCATGCTCGGTTTCGCGTCAGGCGGTCCGTCGGGATCCAAGGCGGCGGCGTTCGGTACCGATCGCCGCGATGCTAAGCCCCAACGCCCCCGAATGCACGGGTCCGATCCCGCGCCGTCCCCACGCAAAGAGGCGGGCCCCGAAACACTATCGCGGACCGTGCGAGTGACCCGTTCGATCCATGGGGGGCGAAGCCATTCACCGGTTTCTCCGCGTCGGCAACCAACGGAAGTGCGGGCGAATAAATTGGCCAGGCCGGCGAAAGCCCACTAAAGTAATGCCTAATAGCGCAACGGAAAGCCCGGCGGATTCCTCCGGGCGAAAGAACGCGAAAATGTGCCGGCCTGCCTTGCAGGCCGGACCTTGCCAACCCAAAAAACGGAGGAGACGCCGATGGCAAAGATTAAGCATATTGTCTTCAACACCACGGATCCGGAACGTCTTGCCCGGTACTATGTCGACGTCTTCGGAATGAAGATCGTATACAAGTCGAGCAAGGGAGGGTTTTCGCTGACAGACGGCTACCTCAACCTCTCGATCCACCGCAACAAGATGGACGGCAAGCCGAGCGGGTTCAGCCATTTCGGCTTCGAGGTTGAAGACAACGAGCCCTATGTCCAACGTTGCGAGGAACTGGGCTACCCGGTACCGGCGAAGCGGCCCGCGGACCGCCACTACACCGAATATCGGGGCATGGACCCCGACGGCAACAACATCGACCTCTCGACCAACGGCTACGGCTATATCCGTCCCGATCGGGTGGCGCCGGAGGGAGAGGTCATTCCAGCGCTCGAAGAAGAAAAGGCCTGAGCGGTCACGATCGCCTGGCGAGCGTCCGGACCGGTGCACCCGGCACAGGCCGGGGGCCAGACCGACCGGCATCAGGCGGTGAGTCCCATGACGCCAAGCCGCGGATTCTAGCCGTGGGTTCGAGGAGTCGGTCGGCGTTTCCCGCGTCGCGTCGCGGTTGCGCTCGGCACGATGGCGAGACTGGCTCGTTAATGTGAAGGAGGCCGTGCGCGTGGAGCGCAGGTCGGCGGGAGATCGAAAATGAAACCAATGTATCAAGTAGCCTTGGCGGTGGGCGGCATCGCACTGGTTGGGGCGACGTCACAGGCGAACGCGGCCGGCGAGGCCGAGGAATTCTACAAGGGCAAGGTCGTCACCTACATCGTGTCGACCGGGACCGGCGGGGGTGCCGACTATTACGGGCGGCTCACCACCCGTCACATGCAGCGGTATTTGCCCGGGAGCACCTTCATCGTCCGCAATGTCCCTGGCGCGGGGCACATTATCGGCGCCAACAAGATCTACACATCGAAGCCCGACGGGCTCACCATCGGGTCCTTCACGACGGGCCTGATCTACACCCAACTCGTGGGCCGCAAAGGCGTGCGCTTCGACTTGGCGAAGATGACTTGGATCGGCAAGGGCGCGACGGACATCCGCGTGCTCTATATGAGCGCCGGTTCGGGGATCAAGACCTTCGATCAGCTTCTCAAGGTCAAGCGCGAGATCAAGTTCGGCGCCTCGGGCGTGGGGGCCTCCAGCTACAACGAGGGGTATATGATCTCCCACGCCTGGAACATCCCGATCCGTATGATCCTCGGATATTCCGGGGCGGAGAGGGTGATGGGCATGCTGCGCGGTGAGATCGAAGGCCAGCCGGGGGGCCTGAGCTCCATGACCGAGCTGACGACCGCCGACCCGGGAGTCGTGGTGCTGCAGTTCGGCAAGGCGCTGCCCAATGTGCCCGATGCCAACGACGTCGCGAAGACGGTGATCGCCAAGTCCGTGGCCAAGTTCATGACCGGGCAGTCATACCTGTCGCGATTCCTCGCCGGACCACCCGAGATGCACAAGGAGCGCACCGAGGTCCTCCGCGCGACCTACCGCAAAGCGTTCGAGAGCAAGGAGCTCCGGGAAGAGGCGAAAAAGGCCCACCGCCCCATCGAACCGCTCTACGGCGACGATGTGACCCGTATGGTCAAGGGCACCATGGACCAGCCGCCCGAACTGATCGCACTCCTGACGAAGATCACCAAGCTGAAGGTGCCGATGGTCAAGACCACGGGGCTCGTCAAGACCGTCGTGCGCGGGGGCCGTGGCCTCGTGGTCGAAAAGCAGGGCAAGGACCTCAAGGTGAAGATCTCCAATTCGCGGACCGCCATCGTGGTCAACGGCAAGAAGGCCAAGCGCGGGGCGCTGAAGACCGGAATGAACTGCGCGATCACCTGGCCCAAGGTGAACGGCGAGGCCAAGGAAGTGAACTGCAACGGGAAATAGGTGCCGCGCCACTTCAGCAGCCTGCTAGGAGCCGGGCCGCGAAAGCGGCGGCAGTGGCTGTGCGGCTTTGCCGCACAGCCACTCTGGTCATCCCTCGGGCTTGTTCCAGGTTCCCCCGCTACTTCTTTTTCTTCTTCTTGCGGGCCACCGTCGTGTATTTGAGCGCCAGCGCGGCCACGTCCGCGGGCGTCGCCAGCGCCTCGATCACGACCTTCTGGAGTTCCTCGCCGTGGAGCGGGCCCATCTCGCCGCCGAGCTTGATCATGTCGGCCTTGAACTTGGCGTCCTTCATCATCTCCATGAAGGCCGTGCGCAGCGCCTTCACGCGGGCCGCGGGAATGCCGGGAGGCGCCATCACCGCCCGCCCGACCTCGGCGGTCGAGGCGATCAGGGCCGCCGCCGCGCGGGCCTTGGGCTCGGTGATGATCTCGACGCAGGTGGGCACGTCGGGCAGTTCGGGATGCCGTTTCAGCGTGTACTGCACCAGGGGTACGATCAGCTTCTTTTTCACCCAGTCCGGACGCTGGGTCTTCAGGGTGCTCCAGGTGGCGCCCGAACCCTGGGTCTCGCCGCGCTCCATGGCCAGCATCGCGCCGTTGGACCCCTTATAGCCCACCACGATCCGGAACTTCGTGCCCGCGGCCTTGTTCATCAGCGTGGGCAGGGTCGCGAGCGTCCCGCTGGGGCTGGTAGCGGCGAGGATGAGCTCCGACTTCATGGCATCCTGGATCGTTCGGATCGGCGAGGTGTGCCAGGCAACGGTCACCTCCACGTTGTCGGCGATGCGGCCGATCCAGTTGAACTTCGCGGCGTCATACCTGACGGGCACCTTCTTGGCCCGGACCATCTGCTTGACGGGAATGGTCTGGCTCAGGAGCCCGATCGCCGAGCCGTCCTGCGCCGCGGTGCTGTAGAGGTAGTTGGCGGCCTTGACGCTGCCGACGCCGGGCATGTTCTTCACCAGAAAGGTAGGATTGCCCGGGATGAACCGGCCGTAGTGCGCGGCAACCCGGCGGGCGTAGAAATCGTAGCCGCCGCCGGTGTTGTAGCCGACGATGAAGTCGATCCGCTTGTTCTTGTAGAAATCGGCGATCTCGTCGGCCGCGGCCGGAGCCGCCACGAGGCCGGCCGCGAACAATCCCGGCAACGCCGTGATGAAAGTCTTTGCTTTGGTCACTTGTCCCTCCTTGATCGTCGGTTTCCGCCCGCCGGCGAGGCCCGGGGCCCGCCGCCGTGCGCCGCCCCTCAAAGGGCGAAGAGCGCCTGGGCGTTGTCGTGCAGCAAGGCCTGCTTTTCCCCCTTGCTGAGGTTGTTGGCATCGCGGAGCTCCTCGATGTTCTCGGGGAACTCGCCGTCCCAATGGGGGAGATCCGTGGCATAGACGAGATGCTCGATGCCGACATAGTCGATGGTTTCGCGCAGGAGCGATTCCTTGCCCTCGATCGAGATCCGGATGTGCGAATCGCGGAACACGTCGGACGGCTTCGTCTTGAGATGCGGCATTTCTTCCTCGCCGCGCTTCTCCCAGTGCTCGTCCAGGCGATCGAGGTAATAGGGGAGCCAGGTGGCGCCGATTTCGAGGAAACACATCCTGAGATCCGGGAAGCGGACCGGGGTGCCTTGGCACATCGCCGAGGTGAAGTTGAGAAGGATGCCCGCGGGGAATCCGTAGGCGTGGACCTCGGAGAAGGTCTTGAGCTTGTGGGCGCCCCATTCGTGCGCCCAGTGCCGGATGCCGTGAACGGCGATGGCGGTTTGCGTGGCGCTGGCCGCTTCGTAGACCGGGTCGTAGAAGGGATCGCCGAGCCCGAAAGGAAGACCGTCGGTGACCACCTCGAATCCCTTGAGGCCGAGGGACGCCGCGTATTCCACCTCCCGGGCCGCGGCCTCCGGATCGCGCATCGGCAGGACGCCCATCGGGTGCAGCCGGTCGGTGGCGAAGTCCTCGGCGAAGTGGCGATTGACGGCCCGCGCCGCGGCCTTCGAGAATTCCGGCTCCTGGAGCTTCTGGACGTTGGACCCCCCGGTGGAGAACAGCACCGCCTGGTCGATGTCGTGCTCGTCGAGGATGCGGTTCCACAGCGCGACCTGCTCCTTCGCCCGGAGCTTGCGGGTGTAGTCGTAGGGGCGCGGGATCTTCTTGCCGAGGTTGGTGTCCCAGGGCTGGCCGCCGGGCCAGAGAGAGGTCGGCCGGTCGCGCCAGGCGCCGTCGAGATAGGGACGAATCTCGTCCTGGCGCTCGAGTATGTGTCCGTCTGCATCTATGGCGTGGATCGTTGCCATCGGTTTCCTCCTAAGTCTTCTTCACCGCCCCGATGGGACGATGTTTCACCGGGTCCTTGGGCGCCCCGACATACGTGTTCATGTGGCGAAGCGCGGGTCGAGCTGCTCCGCCATCCTCAGATACATCGACCATTCGTTGCCGCCGTAGGGCTTCTGGCCGTGCCGCTTCTCGATCTGGGTCTGGATGAAGTCGAGCGCCTCTTCCGGGACCGGTCGGATCTTCCCGTTGATCGCCATCACCCGCTCCTGGAGCTCGCAGGCCCAGATCAGCTTCCGCATGTAGGCGAAGGCCTCGCCGATGGTCCGGCCGACGGAAAGCAGCCCGTGGTTCCACATGATCATGGTCAGCTTGTCGCCGAGCTCCTCGAGGATGCGCCCGCCTTCGTCCTCCTCATCGGCGTAGCCCTCGAACTCGTGGTAGGCGACCTGGCCATGGAGCATGCAGCCGGTCTGATCGAGGATCATCAGCCCCTCCTCCAGGGCCGAGACCACGACGCCGGGCGCCGCGTGAACGTGCAGCACGCAGTTGACGTGCGGCTTGGCCCTGAGAAGGGCGCTGTGGAAGTTGAGCCCGGCGGGGCCGACGGAGAGCGGGTCGGCATCGAGCACGGTGCCCTCGACGTGCGCCTTGACGAGGTCCGATGCCCGGACCTCGTGCCAGCCGTGGGTGCGCGGATTGATGAGCAGGAGCTCGGGGGCGCCGGGCAGCCGCGCCGAGATGTGGTTGTTGACCCCGTCGTTCCATCCAAGGTGATGGGCGACGCGGAACGCCGCGGCCAGTTCGACCCGGGTTTCCCGTTCGCTGGTGTCGGTCTTGCCGCCGGACGCGGCCCCTTCCGTCTTGGTGTCCATGGCGCTCCCCGCTTCCGTGCCTCACCGTTCAGGCCGGTGGTTCGTTCTTCATCGCAAGGGGAATGATACGCGCTTGCCCGGACCCTTCCAAACCCTATGTGGGGAGGGGCCGGGATTGGGGCATGGCGCTCGCGCCGTCGGGAAGAGCGGCTTAGTCGCCGTCCTCGGCGGGGGGCTTTTCGCCCTTGTCTGCGCGGAGCCTCTCGATCTCCTTCTGCATGTCGTCGAGCTTGCGCTGCAGTTCCGATACCTCCTCCGCGAGATCGTCGTCCCCGGGTTCGACGGACTCTTCCGCCGGCGCCGCGCCCGCGCCGCGCCGGTGACTGGGGTCGAGACCGCCGAAGAAGGTTTGGTAGGACTTGCGGAACATCTCCATATTGCGCCGGCCGAGCTCGTTATAGGGCTCGAGGGAGGGCCAGTTCTTGGAAAAGGTCTCCATGGAGTCCTGGAGGAACTGGAAGAAGCTTTCCGACATGCCGTTGTCGTACATGGCGATCAGCTTGCGCATCAGATCGCCGGGCAGCACGCTTTCGCCGCGCCCGTGTTGCTCGGCGATGATCTGGGCCAGGACCGAGGGCGTGATGTCCCTGCCCGACTTGGCGTCCTCGACCACGAAGGCCTCGCCGTCGATCACCATCTGGCGGAGGTCCTCGAGCGTCACGAAGGCCCCGGTCGTCGTGTTGTAGAGCCGCCGGTTGGGATATTTGCGGATGATGTGCGGCGCGCCTCTGAACCCGACGCGCCGGGGCCCGGATCAGGCCTTGATGCGGTGGCCGGTGCGGAACAGCCACCAGACGACCGCGAGCGAGAGGCCGAGGAAACCCGCGATCACCACGAGGCTCAGCCCCGGCGCCACGTCGGCGAGGCCGTAGAAGCTCCAGCGGAAGCCGCTGATCAGGTAGAGCACCGGGTTGAACAGCGTCACGGTCCGCCAGAAGGGCGGCAGCATGGCGATGGAATAGAAGCTCCCCCCGAGGAACACGAGCGGCGTGACGATGAGCAGCGGCACGACCTGAAGCTGCTCGAAGTTCTTGGCGATAATGCCGATGATGAAGCCGAGCAGGCTGAACGTGACCGCGGTCAGGATCAGGAACACCACCATCCACGCCGGATGGGCGATCTCGAGCGGCACGAACAGGCCCGCCGTCGCCAGCACGATGAGGCCGAGGATCAGCGACTTGCTCGCCGCGGCGCCGACATAGCCCAGCGCGATCTCCGCCGGCGAGACCGGGGCGGAGAGGATCTCGTAGATGGAGCCGGTGAATTTCGGCAGGTAGATGCCGAAGGAGGCGTTGGAGACGCTCTGGGTCAGCAGCATCAGCATGATCAGCCCGGGCACCAGGAAGGCGCCGTAGGACACCCCCTCGATCTCGGTGATGCGCGATCCCATGGCCGCGCCGAAGACGATGAAATAGAGGCAGGTGGAGAGCACCGGCGAGATCACGCTCTGGCCCAGCGTCCGGCGCATGCGCGCCATCTCGAACAGGTAAATCGCCTGGACCGCCCGGAGATTCATGGCCGTTCCTTCACGAGGTCGACGAAGATCTCCTCGAGCGAGCTCTGGCGCGTGGCGATGTCGTGGAAACGGATGCCGGCCGCGCGCAGGTCGGAGAGCAGGGTGGTGATGCCGGTGCGCTCGGCCTGGCTGTCGTAGATGTAGGTGAGTTGCATCCCGTCGCGGCTGAGCTCGAGCGCGGTGCCCGAGAGACCTTGCGGGATCGCGCCGAGGGGCTCGGTGAGCTCGAGCGTCAGCGACTTCTTGCCGAGCTTCCGCATCAATGTCGCCTTTTCCTCGACGACGATGATGCGGCCCTTGTGGATCACCGCGACCCGGTCCGCGATCTCCTCGGCCTCCTCGATATAGTGCGTGGTCAGCACGATGGTGACGCCGGATTCGCGCAAGCGCCGGACCGTGCGCCACATCCCCTGGCGCAGCTCCACGTCGACCCCGGCGGAGGGCTCGTCGAGGAACAGGATGGCCGGCTCGTGGGCGAGCGCCTTGGCGATCAGCAGGCGGCGCTTCATGCCGCCCGACAGCGTCATGATCAGGGCGTCCTTCCGGTCCCAGAGCGCGAGCTCGCGCAGCACCCATTCGATATGCGCGGCGTCGGGCTTCTTGCCGAACAGGCCGCGGCTGAAGGTGACAGTGTCCCACACCGTCTCGAAGACGTCGGTGGTGAGCTCCTGGGGCACAAGGCCGATCATCGACCGCGTCTTGCGGTAGTCGCGCATGATGTCGAAGCCGCCGACCCGGACCTCGCCGCCGCTCGGCGTGACGATGCCGCAGACGATGCTGATGAGCGTCGTCTTGCCGGCGCCGTTGGGGCCCAGCATGGCGAGGATCTCGCCCTTGCCGATCTCGAGATCCACGCCCTCGAGCGCCCGGAATCCGTCGCCGTAGGTCTTGGAGAGGCCGGTGATCGAAACGAGTGGCTGCATGGCGGACAAGGCGGGGCGTTGGGGTTGCGGTCGGCACCATAGCCAACAATGGGCCCGAAGGCATCATCGACGTGGCTATCCGGGAGGCGGGTTTTCGGGCAAGATGCCGCCATGGCGCGGCTCGGCATGCTGGTTCTTCTCCTGGCCCTGGCGGTCGGCCCCCGCGGCGGGGCCGAGGCGGCGAATCCCTTCGGCGCCTTCATCCAGGGGCTGCGTCCGGTCTGCGCCCGGGCGCCAGCGGCCGATTGCGCCGCCGCCGTCGGCCGCTTCCTCGATGCGAACGGGAACGGCCGCATCGAGCTCAAGGAGCTGGAACAGGCACAGAGCGCCGCGGGCCGCTCGATCGCCGACACGGGCTCCGGCCTCAACGCGATCGAGCGCAACATGACCTTCGTCGGCCTGATGGTGATGAAGCATGCGGGACTTCCCCAGGTGTTCGCCAATTTCGATGCCAACGGCGACGGCGTGCTGAGCCGGGCCGAGCTGTTCGCCGACTTCCGCATCGACCGGCGCCCCTTCGGCGCGATCGTCAAGGATCCGAAAGCCGTCGACTGGAAGGCCTTCGCCGCGCGTTTCGGCAAGGTGGGCTACCTGATTACCGGCCTGTTGCCGCCCTCGCACCGGCGCTAATCAGGGGCCGGAGACGTAGTCCTCCAATGCGGCGCTGAGCTCCGGCGACAGGGGCACGGATTTCCCGGTGCCGGGATCGGTGTGGACGGAGACCACCTCGGCACGGGCGACGCATCTCCCGCCGTCGAAGACCGCCTGGGCGAGGCGGAAGGAGCTCCGGCCGATCCGCGTGACGGCGGTCCCAACCTCGACTTCGCAGGGGTAGCCGAGCGGCGCGAGGTAATCGACGGAGAAATGGGCGACGACGAACCCCTTCAGGACGTTCTCGCAGCGCGCCGCCAGGCCCTCGCGCCGGAAGGCCACGCGGCCCTCCTCGAAGAAGGCGTTGATCGCGCCGTTGTTGACGTGTCCGTTGGGATCGAGGTCGCCGTAGCGCGCCCGGCAGCGGGTCCAGTTGCGGTAGGCCGACCGCTCCGTTCCCGGGGTTTCCGCCGCGCTCACCTTCCCGTCCCTATGGCCCCGGCGAGGGGCCGATCTTCTTGCGGCCCATCAGCCGAAGCGTCAGGTTGCGACCGGCCCGCAGGACCGCGTAGACCGGAACCGCCAGTGTCGGCCGGCGGAAGAGGACGCGCAGGATCCCCTGCAGCACCGCGCCGGAGCGCGAGATCTCGGAGAGGATCGCCATCGCCCGGTCCCCGAAATAGACCGCGTCGCCATAGATGACGATCATGCCGTCGTTGATCTCCATGCCGTCCCGCCGGTAGGCGGCGATGCGCTCGGGCACCTCCCGCGCGTCGGTCAGCACGGCGCCGGGAAACGCCTCGCGCAGGCGGCAGTAGTCCACGTAGGACGCGCAGAACGGGCAGTCCCCGTCATAGATGACCTCGAGCCGGGGTCCGGTGCCGCTCACGGCGCGATGGTCCCCTTCGCGTTTCCGCGCCGGCCCGCCCCCCGCGCCCGCATCCAGGAGTTGTTAACCAATTTGCCATAGCTGTAGCCTGTGGAGACCGGCCCGGACCAGGGGAGCCCTTTGGCGTGTTCGAGGATCACATGGAGCTTCGCGCCCGACCCGGCGGCGCCGTGACCGCCCGGCGCGCGGAGACGGGCGAGACCGGCCCGTTCGCCATCTTCGCCCTCCTGCTCGCGCTCTATCTCGTCGCCCACCATGCCTACCTGTTCCATGGGTTGGGGATCGGCCAGGCGGGGCTCACCCTCCTGGTGCTGCCGGCGGCTTTCCTTCTCGCGCTCTGGCCCCGCAACCTCGCGCTCTTCGTCTTCGCCATCGGCGTCCACATCTTCCAGACCCTGATGATGCTGCCCATCGGCTCCAACCACACCATCATGTCGTTGTTCCTCATGGCGGGGTTGGTGATCGCCTATCTTCATACCGCCTTCGCCACCCGGGCCGTCGTCGTCGGGGCCGAGCGGTTCTACGACGCCTTCGCGCCGCTCGGCCGCTGGCTGCTTATCATAATGTACTTCTACGGGACCCTGCATAAGGTTAACGCCGACTTCCTCAATCCCGTCACGAGCTGCTCCGTCGCCATGTGGCGGCGCTACCGTTTCCCGGAATTCATCGCCGAATCCCAGACCATCCACGCGCTGACCATGTACGGCACGCTGGCGGTGGAGGCGACGGCGATCGCCATGCTGCTGACCCGCCGCTTCCGCTGGTGGGGCATCGTGCTCGGGGTCAGCTTCCACGGGTTCCTGGGCTTCCTGCCGCCGGGGCGGATCGTCGCCTATTCGGTGCTCTCGATCCTGCTGCACAGCCTGTTCCTGCCCAAGAGCTCGCTCGAGCGCTTCAAGGCCGGTCTGGTCGGGCGACGGCTCTGCCCGCTCCTTGCCACGCTTCGCTGGCGCGTCGTCTTCGGGCTTTCGGGGGTGCTGGCGGTGATCAACCTGCCGCGCCAAGCGAGCTGGGGGATCTTCCTGCTCCTCGTGCTTGGCTACGTCGTCGCCTACGGGCGGGAGCCCGATGAGGCCGAGGCGCGGCCGAGGCCCTGGCTCGTCTCACCGGTGCTCGCCCTCAACGCGCTCGCCGCGCTGTTCTTCCTCAACGGCGCCTCGCCCTATCTCGGCTTCAAGACCGGACAGACGATCTCGATGTTCTCCAACCTGATCACCGAGGGCGGGCGGTCCAACCACCTCTTCGTTCCCAACATCCGCCTGTTCGATTACCAGTACCGCATCGTGGATCATATCGAGACCGACCAGCCGGGCCTCGCCTCCTTGCACGCCCGGGGCTACAAGCTGGTGGAATACCAGGTGCTCGATTTCCTGGAGCGCAGCCCCGGCGCCAGCGCGACCTTCACGGTCGGCGGCGCGACCTACCGCCACAGCCCGCAAGAGGTCCTGCCCGCGGTGACCGCCCTGCCGCCGCGCTGGATGCGCAGCCTGATGATCTTCAAGCCCGTGGTGCTGGACAGCCCCCGGATGTGCGATCCCTATTGAGGGGCGCGGCGCCCGCCCGCGCCTCAGCCGCCGAGGAAGAGCCGGCCCACCTGCTCGTTCTCGAGGAGCTCGCGGCCCGGCCCGGCGAGCGCCAGCGCGCCCGAGACCAGGACATATCCGGTGTCGGCGAATTCCAGACCCTTCTTCGCGTTCTGTTCGACCATGACGATGGTCTTGCCGTCCTCGTGCTGCAGGGCGGCGAGGATCTCGAACACCATGCCGATGAAGCGCGGCTCGAGGCCGATGGAGGGCTCGTCCACCAGCAGTATCTTGGGGTCCATGATGAGTGCCCGGGAGATCTCCAGCAGCCGCCGCTCGCCGCCGGACAGCACGCTCGCGCGCCGGGCCGCGCGCTCGGCGAGCCTGGGGTATCTCTCGAGCACCCGGTCGGCCGCCTCCCCCGCGAGTTTCCGCGAAGGCAGCAGGTAGCCCCCCATCAGCAGGTTTTCGCGCACCGTCATGTCGGGAAAGACGGAATTGTCCTGCAGGATGTAGGCGATGCCCGCCTCCATCAGCTTCTGGTTGGGGCTGAGGCGGGTGATGTCGCGGCCCCCGGCGGTCACGGTGCCGGCGAAGATGCGGGTGAAGCCGTAGATCGAATGCAGCACCGTCGATTTGCCCGCGCCGTTGGGCCCGATCAGGCAGAGCGAGCGGCCCTTGGCGATGGCGAGGGAAAAGCCGTGGAGGATCTCCATCTTGCCGTAGCCGGCGAAGAGATCCTCGAGCTCGAGGAGCGGCGCGCCGCCGGCGAGCTCGCCGATGCGCGCGCGGGGGATGCGGGTGGCGAGCGCCTCGGCCTCGCGCGCCACCTCGTCAACCGAGAGCACCGGCTCCGTGCCGCGCCCCATGGGGCCGCGGGCGCCGCGTCCGTCGCCGGTGCCGCTCGCGCTCATCAATGGGCCCCGAGATAGGCGTCGACGACGTTGCCATCGGCGCGGATCTGCTCCGGCGTCCCGCCGGCCAAGAGCTCGCCGTGGGCAAGGCAGTAGATGTGCTCGGCGAGGTCCATGATGACCCGCATGTTGTGCTCGATCACGAACAGGGTGATGCCGATCTCCTCGTTGGCGCGCTTCAGCCGGTTGATCAGGCCGTTGATCAGGGTCGGGTTGATGCCGGCGGTGGGCTCGTCGAGGAGCAGCAGCTTGGGACGGTTCATCAGCGCCATGGCGAACTCGAGCAGCTTCTGCTGGCCGAAGGAGAGCTCGCCCGCCGCGAGGTGCCGCTTCTCGAACAGGCCGACGAAGGCCAACAGCCTTTCCGCTTCCTCCACCTGTTCCGGCGTGTGCCGGGAGAGCATGTCGAGGAACCCCTCCTCGCGGTGGGGCAGGCTGATCAGCATGTTGCGCATGCAATCCATGCGGCCGTAGACGCGGGTCTGCTGGAAGGTCCTCAAGAGGCCGAGCCTGGCGATCTCCGGGACCCTGAGGCGGGAGATCTCCCGCCCCTCGAAACGGATCGAGCCCGAATCGATCGGATGCTGCCCGACGATCGAGGAGAACAGCGTGGTCTTGCCAGATCCGTTGGGCCCGATCAGGCCGACGATCGCGCCTTCGGGCACGGCGAGCGAGATATCGGCGTTGGCGATGACGCCGCCGAAGGCCTTGGAGACATGGGCGACCTCGAGGAGCGCGGTCATGGCCCGCTTCCCTCCCCGGCCGACCCGCCCCCGGCGCGGACGGTCTCGCCGAAATGCTCGGGATAGCGTTCGCGAAGCCAGCCGACGATCCCCGTGGGGAAGAAGACGACGATGACGACGATGAGGAAGCCGAGCGCCACCCGCTGCCAGCCGAGAAGGTAAGTCCAGAACAGTTCCTGGGTGACGTGGAAGATCACCGCCCCCAGCACCGGCCCCCACATCGTGCCCTTGCCGCCGAGGATCGCCATCAGCACCATCCAGACGCCGAAGGTGACGCCGGCGAAGGCGACGTCACGGGGATCGATGAAGCCGATCAGGTTGCCGGCCCCGGCCCCGGCCATGGCGAGGAAGAAGGCGGAAATGCACCAGGCGGTGGTCTTGTAGCGGGTCGTGTGCAGGCCCATGGCCTCGGCCTTGCCCTCGTCGTCGCGGATGGAGTTGATGGCGAGGCCGAACCGGCCGCTGTAGATCCGGCGGAGTGCCAGGAAGCAGATCAGCGCGAGGATCAGGAACAGGAAATAGAAGAAGAACTCCCGCGCCCCCAGCGGGCCCGGGTAGAGCGGCGGCGCGAGGCCCGATCCGGCTCCGATATAGTCCCAGCCCGAGGCGATCTCGCCGCCGGCGATGCCGAGGCCCAGCGACCCGATGGCGAAATACTGGCCGCGCAGGCCGAGGAGCCCGGAGCCGAGGACGGCCGCGGCGGCGACGCCGAGGGCCGCGGCGAGGGCCGTGCCGGTGAAGAAGGCCGCGTGCCAGCCGAGCCCGGAATCGCGCTGGATGACGGCGCAGGCATAGGCGCCGACGCCGAAGAAGAAGATGTTGCCGAAGGAGTTGTATCCCATCTGCCCGCCCATGATGTCCCAGGTCAGCGCGAACAGGATCATCATCCAGAGGAAGGTCAGCTGGGTGATGACGGCGGGGAACAGGAACGGCGCCGCCCCCGCGGCGGCGAGTCCGAGCGCCCAAAGGATCAGCGTCTCGATGCGGCTCATGCCCGTCCTATTCGAGGTAGCGGCGCTGTCGGGCGAGCCGGCGGCTGCGCCAGACCAGGAGGACCACCAGCAGGCTGAAGATGAAAGCCACCTGGTATTCCGCCCCCAGCAGGAAGCCCGCGAAGTTCTCCGCCGTTCCCAGGCCGAGCGCGGCGACGATGACGCCCGGCAGGTTGCCGAGCCCCGCCACAACCACGATCATGAAGGAGCGGATGGTGTAGGGCAGGCCGAGATAGGGATGGATCACCCAGGTCATCGCCACCAGGGCGCCGGCGCCGCCGCAGATGGCGGCGTTCAGCCCGTAGGTCATGGCGTAGACGTGGTCGGTGTCGACACCCATGATGCGGGCCGCGCGCGCGTTCTGGGCGGTGGCGCGGATCGCCTGGCCGAGACGGGACCGCTTCAGGAACAGCCACAGGGCGGCGCCGACCGCCGCGGCGAGCACGAAGGCGATGACCTTGATCTCGGCGACGACCAGCTTGCCGCCGAGGAAGGTTCGCGAGACCAGCCCGGATTCGGCGGTGCGAACGTCCGCGGTGAAAACCTGATTGGCGAGCTGCTGCAAGAGGATCGACAGCCCGAAGGTGGCGAGGATGGATATGAACAGGTCCCGGTCCACGACCCGGAAGATGACCACCTTGTAAAGGACCCAGCCGACGGCGAACAGCGCCGCGCTGGCCACCGGGACCGCCCAGAGCGGCGACAGGCCGGCATCGGCGAAGGCCAGCGCCACGTAGCCGCCCAGCATGACGAATTCGCCCTGGGCGATGTTGATGATCTTCATCACCCCCCAGACCAGCGCCATGCCGTAGGCGGCGATGGCGAGGATCGCGCCCACCAGGACGCCGTCGACCGTGATCTGCAGGGACACGATGGGCTGTTCGAAGAGGATCAGGAAATTATCCATGCGCGCCTCTCCGGCCGGTTCCCGTCGCCGGGGAAGGAGCGGGCCGCGGCGTCCGCGTCACGGCCCGATTTCCGATCTCCCCGGACTCAGCGCTTGTCCCAGCTCGGCGTGGGATGAATGAGCTTCGACGTCGCCCATTTCGACGGCGCGACGACCTTGTATTTCTGGTCCTGGACCTGATAGAGGACCATGGGCTTGGCGATGTTCTTGCCCGTCGCGTCGAATTTGATGTTGCCGTAGAAGGTCTGCATGTTGGTGGCCGTGAGCGCCGTGCGGACCTTCTCGGGATCGAGCGACCCCGCCCGCTGGAAGGCGTCGACGAAGGTGAGCACCGCGGCCGTCGATTCGGCGGCCTGATAGGGCGGCGATTCGTTGAACGCCTTCTCGTAGGCCTGGGCGTATTCCTCGGCCGTGCCGAACCAGCCGTCGCGGTAGTTGAGCGCCCGGTCCCATTGCGAGGCGCACAGGGTGTAGTTGGCCTTTTCCTTGAACTTCTCGATGACGCGCGCCGAATCGCAGTGGGTCATGGCCAGCATCGGCGCGTCCACTTTCATATCGGCGACCTGGCGCACCGCCAGCGCCGCCCCCTTGGCGTGGCCGGAGATCACCAGGACGTCCGGCTTCAGCGCCTTGACCTTGGTGAGCGTCGCGGCCATGTCGTTCAGTTCCGGCGGCAGCTTGTCGTCGATCACGATCTTCATGCCGTAGCGCTTGGCGTCCTCCTCGACGCCCGCGCGGACGTCCTGGGAGAAGGGGTCGTTCTCGAACGCCATGGCGACGGTCAACGTCTTGGGATCGCGGCCCGCCTTCTTGGCCTGTTCCGCGGCCAGGTTGATCGCCTCCTTGAGGTAGAACTCGGTCGAGGACAGCACCGCGAAGAGATACTTGTAGCCCTGGGTGAACAACGACTTCGATGCGCCGTTCCCTTCCACCATGGGGACCTTGTATTTCTCGGTGACCGGCGCGATGGCCTTGGTCAGACCCGACGAATAGGGCCCGAGAAGGTATTTGACGCCGTCCTGCTTGATCAGCCGCTCGGCGAGCTGGGCGCCGCGCGCAGGTGTCGATTCGTCGTCGTAGTAGATGATCTTGAGCTTGTAGGCCTTGCCCCCGATCTTGACGCCGCCGCGCTCGTTGATGCGGGTGGCCGCAAGGTTGTACCCGTTCTGGGTGTGCTTGCCGTTGGTCGAATACTTGCCGGTCAGGCTGACCGCGGCCCCCAGCACGATGGTGTCGGTGACCTGCTCGCCCCGCTTGAAATAGACATACGCCCCGGCGGCGGCAACGATGACGATGATGGCGACGAGAATGGCCTTGAATTGGGTAGACATGTCGGCTCCCCTTGCTAGCCCAATGTTTTCTTGTCCCGAGCGCTGCGGCGGCGCGACCCCGATGGGTTTCCCGCAGCCCGCTTTTCTTTTTCCCGGCTAGTGTATTGGGATCGGCCCCCGTGGCAAGCCCTAAGCAGCACGCCCGCGCGCCGGCGGAAACGACCAAATGGCGGGAGATTCAAGGATCAGCCAGCCTGGGCGCGGGGCAGTTCGAGGGTCGCGGACAGGCCGCCCAAGGGAGCGTCGCCGAGCGACAGCCTGCCGTCATAGAGGCCGGCGATCTCGGAGACGATGGCAAGGCCGAGGCCGGAGCCGGGCACCGATTCGTCGAGCCGCTTGCCGCGGGCGAGAACGACCTCGCGCTCATCGGGCATGAGCCCCGGCCCGTCGTCCTCCACCGTCACGGCGAGGCGGCCGTTCGCGGCGGTTCCCGCCGTGACCCGGACCCGGGCCTTGGCCCATTTGCAGGCATTTTCCATGAGATTGCCGAGCATCTCCTCGAGGTCGTTGCCGTCGCCGCTGAACGCCAGCGCCCGGTCCATGGGGCCCGATCGGCCCGTGACCTCGATCGCGAGACCCTTTTCCGCGTACATCTTCTCGAGCGCCCGGCTGAGCCCGTCCAGCACAGGGGCGAGCTCCGCCCGCTGGCCCAGCACCCCCGCGGTCGCCGCGGTCCGCGCGCGGGCCAGGTGGTGGCCGATGCGCTCCTGCATCGCCCGGGTCTCCCGGGACACCGCCTCGGCCAGGGCGCCGTCGGTCCGCTCCGCCTCGTTGGCGAGCACCGAGAGCGGTGTCTTGAGCGCGTGCGCGAGGTTGCCGACATGGGTGCGCGCGCGCTCGACGACGTCGTTGATGTGGGAAAGCAGCAGGTTGACCTCGTCGACCAAGGGCCGCACCTCGCTCGGGAAGTCGCCTTCCAGACGCTCGGCCCGCCCGGCGCGGACCCGGCCCAGCGCGTCGCGCAGCCGGTCGAGCGGCTTGAGCCCGATGGAGACCTGGATGATCACCGCGGAGAGCAGCCCGAGCCCGAGCGCGCTCAGCGACCAGATCAGGGTCACCATGAAGGGCCGGAATTCGGCCTCGACCTCGGCGAGGTCGCCGGCGACGGCGTAGCGCAGGGGGACGGCGCCGTCCTCCAGGGTGATGTCGCGCTCGATCACCCGGAGCGCCTGCCCCCGGGGCCCCTCCGCCTGGTAGCGGCGGACCGGGATGCCCTCGGGCCCGGGCTTGACCGGCACGGTCTTGAGCGCCAGCGTCTTGTCCCAAAGCGAGCGGGAGGCGAGGCGGACCTTGGGCCCCTCGTTGATCTGCCAGTAGAGACCGGAATAGGGCTGGTCGAAGCGCGGATCGCCCTGGGGGCCGAGCACGCGGATGACGCCTTCCGCCCCGGTATCGGCGTCGGTCACCGCCACCAGGGCCTCCAGGAGGATCTCGAGCCGGCGGTCGAAGCCGCGCTCGACATGGGCCTCGAACAGGCCGGCGAGGAGGAAGCCGCCCGCAATCAGGGCCGCCGCGATCCAGACCACGGCGACGGCGACCAGCCGGACGGTCAGGGTCCCGATGGCGAACACTGAAACCTCAAGCGGAACCGCCGGGCTGATCCGTGTCGTCGGCGAGGCGGTAGCCGAGCCCGCGTTCCGTCACGATGACGCCGTCGCCGAGCTTGCGCCTCAGGCGCCCGACGAAGACCTCGATGGTGTTGGAATCGCGGTCGAAATCCTGGTCGTAGATGTGCTCGGTGAGTTCGGTGCGGGAGACCACCCGGCCGCGCTCGTGGGCGAGGTAGGCGATCAGCTTGTATTCGTGGCCGGTGAGCTTCACCGGCTCGCCGTCGAGGCTGACCCGCGCGGCCCGGGTGTCGATGATAAGCGGCCCGCATTCGATGACCGAGGTGGCGTGCCCCGCGGCGCGACGGATCAGCGCGCGCAGCCGGGCGAGCAGCTCCTCCATCTGGAAGGGCTTGGCGACGTAATCGTCGGCGCCGGCATCGAACCCCGCCACCTTCTCGCGCCACCGGTCGCGGGCGGTCAGGATCAGGACCGGCATGGTCCGGCCGTCGGCGCGCCAGCGCTCCAGAACGCTGATGCCGTCGAGCACCGGCAGGCCGAGGTCGAGGACCACCGCGTCATAGGGCTCGGTATCGCCGAGGAAATGCCCTTCCTCGCCGTCGTGCGCCATGTCCACCGTGTAATCGGCGTCTTCCAACGACCGTTTCAGCTGCGCCGAGAGCCCGGGGTCGTCTTCAACGACAAGAATGCGCATCCTGTCCTTCCTCGCTAGCGTCGCTGCCCGCCGCCTTGGGCCGAGAGAACCCGCGCGTTTCGCGCGTCGACGGCGATTCTCAGCACGCGGCCGCCGCGCGTCAACACGCGAAGATGGTAGATCAGGCGCCGTTCGTCCAGGCGCACGTCGAGCACGCGGCCGCGGTAGCGCCGCTGGACCACGGTCATTACCCGGTCGAGGGATACGATCTTGCCGCGCCGGTAGGCGTCCCGGGCGCGGTCGCGGCCGCCCTGGTCGGGGTTGTAACGGCGGCCGCGGTCGAGGCGCGGGTCCCGGGCGGGGGGCCTTGCCGAGGGAGAGCGGTAAGGGGACCGGTAATTGTCCTGGACACGTTGCCGGCGCGGGTTTCCGCGCCAGTCGCGCCCGTCGTTTCCGCGCCGCTCGGGAGAGGCGCCGCGGGGCGCTTCCCGGCGGTCCCGCCGGTACTTGCCCTGGCCCTGGCCCTGGCCCTGGCTCTCGTCCCGCTGCCAGCCGCGGTCCTGCGCGCGATGCCAGCCGGCGGCCGCGCCCCGGTCCCAGCCGCGGCTGCCCGCGGCTGCCGCCGCGCCGACCGCTGTCATCAAGGCCAGGATGAGGGTCAAGGCGAACTTCCACATGGTCGGCATGTCTAGGGCGCTCTACCTGAACCGCCGATGAACGGTGCGTTCAGGGTGGTTTCAGGTGAGCTCTGGCAGATTGTCGCCATTCAACGCGGTTCCTCCCGGCATGGGGCCGGGGACCGAACGGAACACCAGGAGGTTTCGATGCTGAAGAAGATCACCCTCGCCGCTCTCCTCGCCGTCGGCGCGGCCACCATGACCGGGGCCCAGCCCGCCGCCGCCGATTCCTATCACGGAGGCGGCGCTTTCCATCGCGGGCACGCCCCCGGCGGCGTGTACCACCGCCACGTCGATTGGCGCGGAGTTCCCTATGGCCGTCACGGTCCGGGTCGACGCTTCCTCAGCCGGGTGCGCGATGGGTCCATCGTCTGCTTCTCCGCCCGCCCGTGGCGCCACGGCTACCGGGGCTTCCGCCGCGAACACCGATTCTACCTGGCCCATGGCCGCAGGCTCGGCTACCGCGCCGTCAGGCACCTGGCCCGCGAGGGCCGCTTCGGCGCGATGCGCTGCTTCAGCCGGTTCTAGCACCGCTCTTATGACCGGCACGGAAAGGACGAGTCCATGACCGCCACCCTGAATCCGACCCCCGCCCGGCGCTTCCCGGCCCTGGCCGCCGCCCTGATGGCCGCGGCGGTGGGGCTTGGGGCCTGCAGCCACGACGCGGGCCCCAAGCAGACCGGCGGCACCATCGTCGGCGCCATCGCGGGCGGGCTCGCGGGCTCCACCATCGGCCGCGGCACCGGCGGCCACGTGGCCATCGGGGTCGGTACCCTGCTCGGCGCCTATCTCGGCTCCGAGGTCGGCCGGTCGCTCGACCGCGCCGACCGCGCCCATGCCGAGCGCACCGCCCAGGAGACGCTGGAGCACGGCCCCACCGGCCGGGCGGGCGCCTGGGTCAACCCCGATACCGGCCATTCCGGAACGGTGACGCCGCGGCGCGACTTCCGTTCCCCCGGCGGCCGGGTGTGCCGCGACTACGAGACCACCGTCACCATCGACGGACGGACCGAATCGGCCACCGGGACCGCCTGCCGCCAGCCCGACGGCAGTTGGGCGATCATGAACGGCTGAGATGTCTGGCCGAAAGGCCTCCCCCGGAGCGGGTCCGCGCCTCCCCGGGCCCGCTCCCTCCCCGCGGACTGGGGCCGGCCAAGCCGGCCCCATTTTTTTCGGGCCCCCGGCGGGCGCCGGGAACACCGGATCGCGGCCTCACTCCACGGGCGGCTGGGTGACCAGGTTCTCCCAGGGTGCGAGCGTCCCGCCCGGGCGCTTCAGCGCCGTCCGGGTGAGCTCCCTGGTGATGAAGTCGAAGGCCTCGTCCACGCTGTCGGTGCGGAACAGGAGGTCGAGATCGCTTCGGCTGATCGTGCCCGCCCGGATCAGCGCGTTGAAGTCCAGCGCCGCGCGCCAGAATTCGGTGCCGAACAGGACCATGGGCATGCGCTGCTTGAGCTTTAGCGTCTGGCACAGCGTCAGCACCTCCATCATCTCGTCCATGGTGCCGAGCCCGCCCGGCATGAAAACCATGGCCTTGGCGAAATAGGCGAACCAGAACTTGCGCATGAAGAAGTAGTGGAACTGGAAGGTGAGGCTGCGGGTGGAATAGCCGTTGCAGGCCTGCTCGTAGGGCAGCGCGATGTTGAGCCCGATGTTGAGGCCGCGCGCGTCGGCGGCCCCCCGGTTGGCGGCCTCCATGATGCCGGGCCCGCCACCGGTGCAGACCACGAAGCGCTTGGAATCGGACAAGCCCTTGGACCATTCCGTAAGCCTTCTGGCGAGCTCCCGCGCGTCCGCGTAGTAGCGCGACATGGCCACCCGCTGGCGCGCCGCGGCGATATCGGAACCGGCCGCCCGGGCCGCGGCGAGCTCGCGCTCCGCCTCCTCGGGCGGCTTGATGCGGGCCGATCCGAAGAAGACGATGGTGTCCTGGATGCCCTCGGCCTTGAACCGGGCGGCGGGCTCCAGGTATTCCGCGAGGACGCGGAGCGGCCTGGCATCGACGCTGGTGAGGAAATCCTCGTCGAGGAAGGCAAGCGGCGGGGTCGTCTGGATCCGTTCTCCGCCCCGCGGTTTCCGGGCTGTCCTGCGCTTGGCCATGATCGCTCCTTGCTGTGCGGTGATGAAGGGACGCCGACCTCGCCGCGAGCCCGCGCCCCAGATCGGATCATGATTTGTCGGAAACACGTCATGTTTCCGACACATCATGTCCATCCGATCTCCTTCAAATGAGTAGAGCAGATTCACATGGATTGTTGGAACGCCTTCGGCGATTCCGACAATCCATGATCTGCTCTAGGGGGCCGGACCGGCGGGCGAGAGGCCCCTTATACGTCAGCCGCGCGCATTTTGGGGGCAGCGATTTGGGCCGGGCCCCCGGGGGCCCGGCCGGGTAACCAATTGTTCAGACACGCCGCCGACAATGACATGGCGGAGATCGTCATCGTGTGGATCTCCTCGAAGGCGCGGGGGGCGGCGGGAATGCTTAGGGAGTCGGTCTATCGAGAGGAATACCAGCCGGGGTCCATTATCTTTCGCGAGGGGGAGCCGGGCAACTGCGCCTATGTGATCGAGCACGGCGCGGTGCAGCTCGAGACCCTGCGCAACGGGCGGCGGATCGCCATCGCCAGCCTCGGCGAAGGCCAGCTGTTCGGCGAAATGGCCCTGATCGACGACATCCGATCCACCAGCGCCGTCGCCGCCGAGGAAACCGTGCTGGTGGTGATCAGCCTCGACCAGCTGCGCGGGAAATTCGAGCAGGCCGACCCGCTGCTCACCTTCTTCATGCGCAACATCCTGGAGCGTTACCGGGACACCGAAAGCCGCCTTCTCGGCGAGCCCAGGCGGCCCTCGCCGGAAGCCGCCGGCGAGGCGGTGCTGGGGGCGGGCCTCTCGCTCACCCGCCACCGGGAACGGGCGATGCGCGAGCTGAAGTTCGAGGACGAGATTAACAAGGCGCTCGGGCGCAACGAATTCGCCCTCTATTTCCAGCCGATCCTCGACCTCAAGACCGGCACCACCGCGGGCGTCGAGGCCCTCGTGCGCTGGAACCATCCGGAACGGGGGCTGCTCTATCCCTCCGACTTCATCGCCTTCGCCGAAACCAGCGGCCTGATCGTGCCCATCGGGTTCTGGGTGCTGGAGCAGGCGTGCCTCGCGCTGCACGGCTTCCAGGACAAGCTCGAGGAGGTCAACCCCGCGGCGCGGCCGCTGTTCATGTCCTTCAACCTCTCCTCGCGGCAGTTCTCGGACATCGACCTGGTGCGCAACATCTCCAACATCGTCGATGCGACCGGCGTCAACCCCGAGCAGATCAAGCTGGAGATCACCGAGAGCCTGTTGATGGACAACCCCGCCCGGGCGGCGGTGACGCTGAACGGGGTCAAGGCGCTGGGCCTCGAGGTGGCGATCGACGATTTCGGCACCGGCTATTCCTCGCTCAGCTACCTCCACCGCTTCCAGATCGACACGCTGAAGATTGACCGCTCCTTCGTCTCCACCGCGACCATGAACGCGGGCTCCATGGAGGTGGTGCGCGCCGTCGCGGGGCTGGCCCGCAACCTCGGCCTCGATATCGTCGCCGAGGGCCTGGAGCAGCCCGAGCAGGTCGTCCTCCTCCGGGACCTGCAGTGCGAATACGGCCAGGGGAACTTCTTCTCCGAACCCGTCACCGGGGCCGAGATCCTCGAGCGCCTGGCCTGCGAACACGCCGCCACCTGAGCGGCGCCCTCGGATATCGCAAGCATTCAACGTGCGGGTTGATTGCCCCACCCAGCGACCTGCGCCGCCCGTTAACCCTGACCCAAAGCGGACATACGCCACGCCCCCTGACTAAAAGAAGAACGCCCTAAGTCGGCCGCTAATCCCTATCTCTGAGGCCCTAGGTTGCAGCGGCTGAGCGCCGTCTGCGGGCAAGCAACCCAAATATTGTTAGGCCTGAAAGAAGGAGGGGAAGTCCAGCCGGAAGAGGCACCGCAGCGACAGGAGTAAAACCCAAAGCGTGGGGGGGCGGACTCCGGGCGTTTCCGCTTTCCCCTGCCCCCAGCTCCGGACGCGCCGCACGTGCCCATTGTGCTTCCCCCACCGGCTCGGACAGGATACAAATTATTTCCATAAACATCGGTAGGAGTTCGGAATCTTTCGCACGCGGACCACTAGCTGTGTGCTGATGGCAGGAAACCGCGACGCAGCCATCACACGACGAGCCTGGCCATCACATAACGAGCACGCCGCGCTATCTGGGAGACAATCTATGAGAAAAGCAATCATGACCATACCGGCCCTGGGGCTAGCGATTTTCGCCGGTCTGCAGGCAACCCCCGCTTTGGCCGACCCGGTCGCAGATTTCTACAAAGGCAAGCAGATCAAGATGATCATCCGCACCAAAGCGGGTGGCGGCTACGACATTAATGCACGCATGCTGATGCGTCACATGACGCGCCATATCCCCGGCGAGCCGAGAGCCATCAACATCAACATGACGGGCGGCGGCGGCATCAAGGCCGCCAACTACGTTGCCCGGGTGGCGCCGCGCGACGGCTCAGTGCTGACGATCGTCAGCGGCGCTATCCCGATGTTTCAGGGTCTCCAGATCACCGACAAGCTCAAGGCCGACATGAAGGCGTTCAACTGGATCGGGGTGATATCGACCTCGAACCGGGTGCTAGCCGTCTGGCACACCACGCCGGCCAAAACCTTTGACGACCTGACGAAGGACACAATCACCATCGGCGCCACCGGTGCGGGCTCACCGTCGGTGATCTTGCCGGCGGTCCTTAACAACGTGCTCGGCGCCAAGCTCAAGATCATCACGGGGTATCAAAGCGGTAGCGAGATCGATGCCGCCATGGAGAAGGGTGAGCTTGGGGGCCGCGGCTCCAATCCGTGGTCGAGCTGGGTGGCGAGCGCGCCGCGACTGGTTCGGGACAAGCTGGTCCGGCCGATGGTTCAGGTAGGTTTCAAGTCGGACCCGAAGCTGCCCGGTGTCGTGCCGTTGCTGAAGGATCTCGGCAAAACGCCCGAACAGACCGAAATTCTCACCTATGTGACTAAGTCGTTCATGACGGGCTTCCCATTCGCGGTCGCCCAGGGCGTGCCGGCCGACCGGGTCAAGGCACTGCGCGCTGCGTTCAACGCGACCATGAAGGACAAGGCGTTCCTGAATGACGCCAAGCGCGCGCGCATCGAGGTGGACCCGACGCAAGGTGTCGCGCTGCAAAAGCTGATCACCGAGATCATCGATATCTCGCCCGCGCTGCGTGAAAAGGTGCGTGCCGCGATCACACCGCCCGGTTCGTATTACAGCAAGCTCAAGCGCGCCGAGAAAAAGAAGAAGAAGTAAGGGCGAACAGTCCAATCATACGGGGAGGGTCGGCCCATCGGGCCGACCCTTCTTTTTATTCACCTGCCCACCGCGTCGGACTGCATGAAGCGCGAGGTGGCCCCGGCGCGCAGCAGGTCGCCGTCACGCGCCGCCGCCAAGCACGGTGTGGACTACTGCATTCCCGATATGCCCGGTGACTTTAACGACTTGGCGATCAATAGCGGCATAGACGCGGTGCTGAGCCTGCTCCTCAAAGCCAAGGTATCGCTCAAGCCGGTGCCATTCGATCCCCTAGCGGAAATACCGCCTCGGCCGTGGCTTTTCGGCGACCAGCTGATCAAGGGATATGTATCCGTGCCGGTTGCACCGCCAGGCGTCGGCAAGTCGACGTTCACGATCCAGATTCGACGCCGGGGCATGACGGGGTATTAGGGAAAGTCGGGCCTCACCCGGCCCCTGACAGGGTGAGGCCGACGACGGTGCGCACCGCCGTCGGGAGGGGCGGGAGGCCGTTCGTGGCGGCTTTATGGTTCGCTAGGCGTCGTAGCCGGGGTTGATGCGGTCGAGCATCTTCTTCAGCGACGGCCAGCCGTCTGGCCGCTCGGTGGTCACCTCGGCGTCGCGGGCGAACTGCTGCGCGGTGAACTCCAGCAGGTTGTCGCTGAGCTTCACGCATTCCGCGTTGGTCGCCATGATCTGGAGCTGCGTCTTGCACGCCTTCTCCATGGCGTACATCTCCTTGAAGGCGCGGGCGACCGTCGGTGCGCAGACGAGCAGACCGTGGTTGCGGAGCACCAGGTAGTTCTTGTCGCCGAGGTCGTGGACCAGGCGCTCGCGCTCGTCCATGTCCTGGGCCTTGCCCTCGAAATCGTGATAGGCGACGCGCTTGTAATACCGCGTCGCCTTCTGGTTCATGGGCAGCAGCCCGGCGCTGAGCGTCGCCACCGCCATGCCGGCGACGGTGTGGGTGTGCAGCACGCACTTGGCGTCGGGCCGCGCCGCGTGGATGGCGGAATGGATGACGAAGCCGGCCGGGTTGATGACGTGCTCCGTGTCCTGGACGATGTTGCCGTCGAGGTCGACCTTGACCAGGTTGGAGGCGGTGATCTCGCTGAAATGGACGGCGTAGGGATTGATCAGGAAGTGCTCTTCCCGGCCCGGCACGCGCTGGGAGATATGGGTCGCGAACAGGTCATCCATTCCGAAATGGGCGACCAGCCGGTAGCAGGCCGCGAGGTCCACCCGCATCTGCCATTCGGCGTCGGTCATGGTGGAATCGACGGGGATCACGCGGTTGAAGACGGGATTGGCGCACATCGGTTACCTCCCTCGGGGGCCGGCCCCGGCGTTTCTTGGATGGCCCGACTCTAGGGCGCCGGCCGGAGCCCGTCAAACCCCCCGTCGGCCCCCGCCGCCCTATCCGCGAAGGGCGGCGCGCACGGCCCGGTTGAGCGCCCGGCCGCGGCCCGTGAGCTCGTCGAGGACGTCGAAGTGGTGGCGCTTCGGCGCCTCCGGCCGCACCACCGCGAAGCCCGACCGTTCCCAGGACTCGGCGAGTTCCTTGCCGTGGCGCTGGAATTCCGCGCCCTCGGCGCCGCCGACGGTGACGATCAGCCGGCCCTTCGGATTGCGGGGATCGAGGCCGATCGGGGACAGTTCCTTCACCTCCGCCGGGTCGATCCGCAGGTCCCGGTGCTGGCGGCAGACGGTCAGCGGCTCGAGGTCGTAGACGCCGGAGATGCAGGTCGCGCTCTTGACGAGGTCGGCGGGCAGGCCGTAGGCGGTCCAGTCGGTCGCCATCATCATGGCGGCGAGATGCCCGCCCGCGGAATGGCCGCCGACATGGACGCGGCCCGGATCGAAGCGCAGCGTGGTCTGGTAGGAGAGCAGCCAGTGCAGCGCGCGGCGGCAGGATTCCACCGTGCCCTGGAGCCGGACATCGGGGGCGTAGGGGTAGCCGACGGCGGCGAAGTTGACCCCCGCCTCGAGGAAGGTCGGCGCCAGGTAGCTGAACATCGCCTTGTCCCGGGACTTCCAATAGCCGCCGTGGAAGAACACGAACAGCGGCGCCCTCGGGTCGGCGGCGGGGAAGAGATCGAGCCGCTCGCGCGCATGAATGCCGTACACGAAATCGAGCATCCGCGGCAGATGGGCGATGACGCCCGCGTTCTCCGCCGCCACCCGCGCCTCGCGCTCGGCCCTGGGGGCGACAAGCTCGGGCTCGCGCACGGAGCCCGCGTATTCCAGCTCGAGGGTGGGGAGGTCGTAGTCGCGGAAAACCAAGGTCATGGCGGGTCTCTCAGGGGCTCTTGGGGCGGGTTCGGGGGAGGCCGATGGTGGGGTCTCGCGGGCGACGCTGTCAAGCGAAGCGGCGGACGGGAAATGGGAATTCAGTCCTCGAACAGGAAGCGCAGGTAGTCCCGGAAGTGGCGCGACTGGCGCACGACGATCGAGGAATCGTCATAGGCGCGGGCGAGCAGAAACGCGCCTTCCATGATGCAGACGATGGTCTCGGCGAGTTGCTCCGCGCTCACCCCCATCTTCGGCGGGCGGCTCGCGATCAGGTCCGCGAACTTCGTCACATAGACCTGCGTCCAGCCCTTGAGCGCCGATTCGATCAGCCGGTGAACGCTGGGCCCGAACTGCTGTCCCTCGTAGATGTAGCTCGCGAACATGCAGCCCGGGAACGGCTCCGGCATGTCCTCGACGAACTCCTCGAACAGGCTCAGGAACAAAAGCACCCGCTGCAAGGGATCCTCGGCCAGCTGGTCGGCCCGCCTGGAGAGGCGCTCGAACACCGAGAGGTCGTCTTGCGCGTAGCGCGCCATCAGTGCCTCGGCCAGGTCGGCCTTGGAGGAGAAATGGTGGAAGAACGCGCCCTTGGTCAGGTGGGTCGCCTTGATGATCTCGTCCACCGGGGTGGCCGCGAAGCCGCGTTCGATCACCAGCGCCTGGGCGGCATCGAGAATCCGCGCCTTGGTATCCTCGCCTCTCTGGCTCATTCCTCACTCCACTTCAATGATCAGACCAACTAGTAGGTAGGTTTTTGGCCGGCTCATGTCAAGTGCACCCTGAAAACAGGGACGAATACGGAAGTATTATTCCCATAAAATCAATGAAATAAAACCAAAATATATTTTTTTGAAGATTCCGGTTGCAAACAAACGGGTAGTCGGTATGTACTAAACCGATCAGTCGGTATGTTTCAACCCCTTCGAACGGGAGACGAACAATGGCCTATCTGGATACCGTGAGCGAACAAGACACAAGCGGGTTTCGCCCCGCCGTGGCGGCGCCCGTGGGAGATGATGTTGAAAGGCGTTACGCCGCCTGCGTCGCGGCGTCCAAACAGGCGCGGTGGGACATCGACCTCGACGTCGTCAGGGGCCGGGAATTCGATCCCGGCCACAAGTTCCTGCCCGACGGCCTGAGCCTGGCGCACCGCTTCCCCTTCCTGTGGAAGGGCGAAAAGCGCCGCATGAGCCAGATCCAGGGGCGGACCTACGCCAACGTCTTCGGCCTGGTGGAGCGCTTCATCAACGCCAAGGTGCTGGAGGTCAGCCGCGGGCACTGGCTCGGCAACCAGACGGCGCTTCACGCCCTGATCCGGTTCTCCGATGAGGAGCTCAAGCACCAGGAGCTGTTCCGCAGGATCGAATCCCTGGCCGCCGACGCCATGCCCGTGGGCTACCGCTTCACCGCGGATCCGGACGCGGTGGCCGGGGTGGTGCTGGGCAAGAGCACCTGGGCGGTGCTGGGGCTGACGCTGCACATCGAGCTCTTCACCCAGGCGCATTACCGCGAGAGCATCGCGCCCGATCCGGAGCTCTCGCCGCTCTACAAGGACGTGTTCCACCACCACTGGCGGGAAGAACGCCAGCACGCGGTGATCGACGAGCTCGAATGGCGGCGCTGCGATGCGGCGCTCGCGGCGGCGGAGCGGGACCGCGCGGTCGACGAGCTGATCGACCTGGTGGTCGCCGTCGACGGGGTCCTGCAGGCGCAGGCGGCGGCGGACGCGGAGTACTTCTTCGCGACCAACGACCGGGCGCTTGGCCCGAGCCTGCGTGAGGCGAGCGCTCAGGCGCTCCTCGAGGCCTATCGCTGGCAATACATCATGTCCGGGGCGGCGCACCCGCACTTCGCCAAGGTGCTCGGCGACCTGACCACCCCGGACCAGCAGCGGCGGATTCACGAGGCGCTCGCCGCATTGAATTGACCTTCGCCTCGAATCGCGTAGCCGGCGGCCCGCTGCGGAGAAAGCGGCGGGCCGCCGTGTCCCGGGAAACCGAGAGATGACGAACTCCACAGCATTCGCCCTGGCCCGCCGGGTGGCACCCCGGTCCTCTCCCACCATCGACGAGGGGGCCAAGCTCCTTGGTCTCGCCCTGCCGATGACGGCGACGGCGCTGGTCAACATGGGCATGTCGATCACCGACGTCGCCATGATGGGGCGGATCGGCCCCGAGGCGGTCGCCGCCGGCGCCATCGTCAGCGACCTCTATTCCATCGTCTACTACCTCGGCGCCGGGGCGCTCGCCGCCGTGGCGCCGGAGCTCGCCCAGGCCATCGGCGCGGGCCGCGGCCGCTTGGTGCGCCGGGTGACCCAGCAGGGCCTCTGGATGGCGGCCGTCTTGGCGGTCTTCGCGCTCGCGCTGCTTTGGCACAGCTCGGCGTTCCTGGGCTGGGCCGGCATCGACCCGGCGATCGTCGGCTTGTCCGAGGGCTACGCCCGGATGATGGCGGTGACCGCGGTGCCGATGATGGGCCTCGCCGTGTGGCGCTGCGTCTACGCGGCGGCGGGCAGCCCCCGCGCGATCCTGATCGCCACCATCGCGGCGCTCCCCGCCAACGCGGCGCTCGACTACGTCCTGATGTTCGGGGGCTTCGGCATCCCCGCCCTCGGCCTTACCGGCGCGGGCCTGGCCTCGGCGCTGGTGGCCGCGGGCATGTTCGCGGGGCTCGCCGCGCACACGCGCTTCTGCGAAGCCACCCGCGGCTACCGCATCCTGGAGAGGTTCGCCCCGCCCGACCGGCGGCGCCTCGCGGCGCTGTTGCGCCTCGGCATCCCCATGGGGATCTCGGGTTTCACGGAGGTCGGCGTCTTCTTGATTTCGACGCTGCTGGCCGGGATGTTCGGTCCCGAGGCGCTCGCCGCCCACGCCATCACCTTGCGCATGGCGGGCGTCATCTACGCCCTTCCGCTCGGCCTGTCCCAGGCCGCGACCGTGCGGGTCGGACTTGCCGTGGGTGCCGGCGACCCCCACGCCGTCGCCCGCGCCGTACGGGCCGTCCTCGTCCTCGGGCTCGCCGCGGGCTCAAGCATCTTCCTCGCGCTCGCGTCCTCCCGGCACGCCATTCCCTGGCTGTTCCTTTCGGCCGACGGCGCCGGCGCCGGAGAGGCCGCAAGGGCGGCCGCGTTCCTGCTCGCCGTGCTCTCGGCGATCGCCCTGGCCCAGGGCGTGGGCGTCGTCAGCTCGGGCGCGCTCCGCGGCTTCAAGGACGCCCGGGTTCCCATGGCGATGAGCGTGTTCGCGTTCTGGGGCGTGGGGTTCTCGACCATCGTCCTGCTCGCCTTCGCGGGTGGCTCGGGCGTCGAGGGCATCTGGTTGGGCATCGCCGCCGGGGCCGCCGCCAATGCCGCGCTCGCCGCGCTCCGCCTCGGATGGCGGATGCGGCGCGCCGTCTCCGGCTAGGAACGCCCCGCCGCGCCGTCCGCGGACGGCGGCTCTTAGAGACCCGCGGGCCGGGGGCACGGCGATCCGCGCCCGGCCCGCATCCCGCCCTCCCATCCGGTCCGGGGGAGGCGCAACCGCGTAGAGGCGTAACCAGTCTCCCCATTGAGCCAGTCTCACCATTGAGAAGGAGGAGAAAATGCCAACCCCCTTGGAGATCCTGATCGATCCGGTTTCGATCGCCGTCCTGGCGATCTATGCGTGCCTGATGCTGTGGGAGGCGGTCTTTCCGGCCCGTGCCCTGCCCGCCATGAAGGGCTGGCGGCTGCGCGGGGCCGCCGCCTTCGTCGTGTTCTTCTACCTGTCGTCCTACCTGCCGCTGCTGTGGGACGCGCATCTCGCGCGCTTCCAGCTGTTCGACCTGACGGGGATCGGCACAGCGGTGGGGGCCGTGGTCGGGCTGCTCGTCTACGAGGCGACGGTCTACGCTTGGCACCGCACCATGCACGGCTCGCGCCTGCTGTGGCGCGGGTTCCACCAGATGCACCACAGCGCCGAGCGGCTCGACACCTTCGGCGCGTTCTACTTCGGGCCGCTCGACATGGCCGGCTGGACCTTCGTCGGCAGCTTCGCGCTGGTGCTGATCGTCGGCGTGACCCCGGCCGCGGCGACCATCGTGCTGCTGAGCACGACCTTCCTCGCGATCTTCCAGCACGCCAACGTGCGCACCCCGCGCTGGCTCGGCTACCTGGTGCAGCGCCCGGAATCCCATTCGATCCACCACGGCAGGGACATCCATTCCTATAACTTCGCGGACCTGCCGGTCTTCGATCAGATCTTCGGGACCTTCCGCAATCCCGCGACCTTCAATGCCGAGACCGGCTTCTACCCCGGCGCCTCGGAGAGGGTGGCCGACATGGTCCTGTTCAGGGACGTCGCCCGGATTCGGGCGAGGCCGCGCCTACCCCTGCCCGCCGCCTGACGGGCTTGCATCGTGTGCAGAGGGGCGGGCCACGGCCCGCCCTTTTCTTTTCGTTCGCCCGTGCCCGGGACGGCGCCCCCGCCGCGCCGGCCCCTCCCTCGCCCGCCCCCGGCCGCGCGTGATTCCCCTTGCACCGCCCACAGCAACAATATATGAAAAAATGTTCATATGTTTTAAACGGGAAGCCCCATGAAACTCACCCGCGACCAGACCATCGAGATCGCCGAGATCTTCCGCCTGATGGGGGACCCGACGCGGCTCAACATCCTGGTGGAATGCCTGGACGGGCCGGTGGCGGTGGGCGACCTGGTGACCAGGACCGGCGCCTCGCAGTCGCTGGTCAGCCATCACCTGAGGCTGCTGCGCGCGGCCCGCATCCTCGCCGCCCGGCGCAAGGGCAAGAAGGTCTACTACGCCGCCCACGACGAGCACATCCGCACCGTGGTGGGCGACATGATCGACCACGTCGCCGAGCCGGCGGAGGAGGGGGTGGGCTGAATGGCCGGGATCGACCACGGCGATGCCCACGGCGATGCCCACGGGCACGGCGATGCCTGCTGCCCGGTGGACGCGGGCGGCGGCCCCGCGGGGTTCCGCCGCGTGCTGTGGGCGGTGCTCGCCATCAACTTCGCCATGTTCCTGATCGAGGCGGGCGCCGGCATCCGCGCGCAGTCGGTCTCCCTGCAGGCGGACGCGCTCGATTTCCTGGGCGATTCGGCGAATTATCTGATTTCCCTCTTCGTTCTCGGCCTGGCTCCGCGCTGGCGCACGGGCGCCGCCGCCGTGAAGGGGGTCGCCATGGGCGCCTTCGGGCTCTGGGTCATCGGCGCAACCATCTGGTCGCTGATCTTCGAGGGCCGGCCGAGCGCCGTGGTGATGGGGTCGGTCGGCGTGCTCGCGCTGATCGCCAACGTCGTCTCCGCCTTCCTGCTCTTCCGCTTCCGCGGCGGCGACGCCAACATGCGCTCGGTCTGGCTGTGCTCGCGCAACGATGCCATCGGGAATCTCGCGGTGGTGGCGGCGGCCTCGGGCGTCTTCGCCACCGGCAGCAACTGGCCCGACCTCCTGGTCGCGGCGATCATGGCGGGGCTCGCGCTCTTCGCCTCGGTCAAGGTGATCGGGATTGCCGGCCGCGAATGGCGCCACCATTCCGATGCCGGCGCCGATGCCGGGGCCGATGCCGGCGCCGGGCACGGGGCGGCCTGATCCGGCGGGCTGCCGCTTGCGGCGTCAGGCCGGGGCCGCTACAACCTGATCAGCCTTTTCGCCAAGGACCGAGATGACCCGGCGCCAGATCCTCATCTTCTCCCTCGGGCTGCTCGCCTGCGTCGCCGTGGCCTGGGCCCTGGTCGCCCTGGTGTCCGAGCACCGCCCGACCCGGGGGTCGGGGAGCGGCGCCGTGCTGATCACCGCGGCGGCCGAGATCGGCGGGCCGTTCGCCCTCACCGACCAGAGCGGCAAGCGCGTGACCGACAAGGATTTCCTGGGCCGCCATCTCCTGATCTATTTCGGCTACACCTTCTGCCCCGACGTCTGCCCGACCGAGCTCCAGTCCATGGCGCGGGCGATGGAGATCCTCGGCGAGGAGGGCGAGAAGATCGTCCCCGTCTTCATCACCGTCGATCCCGCCCGCGACACGGTGGCGGTGGTGAAGTACTACGTCGCCGCCTTCCATCCCCGCATGGTGGGGCTGACCGGAAGCGAGGCCGAGGCGGCCGCCGCCGCCAAGGCCTTCAAGGTCTATGCCCGCAAGGCGCCGGGCACCAAGGAAGGGGCGACGGACTACCTCGTCGATCACTCCTCCCTTCTCTACCTCGTCGGCCCCGAGGGCAAGGTCATCGCCCTGTTCAAGGGCGGCACCCGGCCCGAGGTGATGGCGAAGGAGCTCGCCCGGCTCACCCGATAGGCGCGGACCCCGCGGCGCGCCCGCCGCAAGAGGCACAAAAAGAACGGGCCGGGAAGACCCCCCGGCCCGTTCGCGTTCGCGTTGGCCTGTGTCCTAGCGGCGGTCGCCCAAGAGGTGCAGCAGCATCATCATCAGGTTGATGAAGTCGAGGTAGAGCCTGAGCGCGCCCATGACGGCCAGCTTGCCGCTGGTCTCGTGGTCGTGCAGCTCGGAGTATTCGTTCTTGATGTTCTGGGTGTCGTAGGCGGTGAGGCCGGCGAAGACCAGGACGCCGATCACCGAGACCGCGAACTGCAGGGCGGAGCTCTGCAGGAAGAGGTTCACCAGGCCGGCGATGATGATGCCGATCAGGCCGATGAACAGGAACGAGCCCCAGCCGGAGATGTCGCGCTTGGTGGTGTAGCCCCACAGGCTCAGCGCACCGAAGGAGGCCGCGGTGATGAAGAACACCCGGGCGATGGATTCGCCGGTGTAGACTAGGAAGATGCTGGCGAGCGACAGGCCCATGACGGCGGCGAAGCCCCAGAACATCGCCTGGGTCGCGAACAGCGAGAGCCTGTGGATGCCGAAGCTGATCACCAGGATGAAGGCGAGCGGCGCCAGCATCACCACCCAGGCCAGCGGCGTGCCGAAGATGGCGTTGGTCATGGCCGGCGAGCTCGCCACCAGCAGGGCGACGATGCCCGTCAGCGCCACGCCCGAGGCCATGTAGTTGTAGACCCGGAGCATGTGCTGGCGGAGGCCGACGTCGATCTGGGCGGCTTCCGCTTCGGTGCGGGTCATAAATCGTCTGTCAGGACCAAGCATGAGATTTCCCTCGCTCAGTGTGAAACCGGTTGGGGACATTATAGGCCCCTTTGTTGGGCAACAATATGTCACTGAATCTCAGATTTTCAAGGGATTCCGGTGGGGGAAACGGCGCCCAGAACGGCCAGCCCGAGAAGCAGCCAGGCGATCTTGAGCAGGGCGCGCTCACCCCGTCCCGGGGCCTGCATCCCGGTGGTTGCGCGGCGCATCTCGACAGTCGCGGCGAGCGCGAGTCCGGCGCCCGCGAAGACGAAGGCCGGCGCCGTGCGGCCGAGGAACAGCAACGCTTGCACTTGGTCTTCGCCGCCCGCCGCCGGAGGAGCCCCGAACAGGGTTAACAATGTGTTGAGGTTGGCGGCAAGGGCGGCCGCGGATGCGGCGAGCAGCGCCCAGCCCAGGATCCGGCGGCGGCCCTCCGCGGCGGCGGGAAGGGGAGGCTGCGGCGCCTTCCCCAGGCCGGATGCCCCGAGGTCGGATCGCATGTCACAGCCTCCTCAGCACCGGCGCGGGCTTCTCGGCGAGCGCCCGCCAGGTGCCGGCGAAGCCCAGCGCGATGACGCCCGCGACCGAGACGGCGAGCGTCGCGAGCGCCGGTCCCGGCAGCAGCACCCAGTCCGCGTCCATGATCCGGGTGAGGATCAGGTAGCCCGCGAGCGAGCCCGCCACCGCCGCCATGCCGCCCGCGGCGAGGCCCGCGAGCCCGTACTCGATCATGTAGGCGATGGCGAGGTCGCGCCTCCGCGCCCCGGTCACCTTGAGGATCACGGCGTCCCGGGTGCGCTCGCGCAGGCCGGCGGCGACCGCGCCCGCCAGCACCAGGACGCCCGCGATCAGGGCCAGCGCGGCCGTGGCACGCGCGGCGACGGCGATGTTGTCCAGCGTCTCGGCGATGGTGGCGAGCGCCTCGCGGACGCTGATCGCGGTGATGTTCTCGAAACGGTCGGTGACGGCGCGGACGATGGCCGACTCCGCCCCGGGCGGCGCCGCCACGGTGGCGATGTAGGTCTGGGGCGCTCCCTCCAGCGCGCCGGGGGAGAAGATGATCACGAAATTGAGCCCCAGCGTCGACCAGGTGATGCGCCGCGTGTTGGCGACGCGCCCGGTGATCTCGCGGCCCAGCACGTTGAGCGTCAGGCTGTCGCCGATGGCGAGCCCGAGCCCCCGGGCGATGCGGGAATCGAGGGAGATCAGCGGCGGGCCCTCGTAGTCGGCGGGCCACCACGCGCCGTCCACGAGCTCCGAGCCCTCCGGCGGGGCGCGGGCGTAGGTGAGCCCGCGATCGCCCCGCACCGCCCAGCGCGCGCCGGGCCCGATGGGCACCTCGGCGACCGGCGAGCCGGCGACCTTGACGATGCGCCCGCGCAGCGTCGGCATGCGGTTGAGCGCCCCCGCCCCGGGCACGGCCTTGACGGCGGCCTCGAAGCCCGCGACCTGGTCGGGCTGGATGTCGATGAAGAAGAAGGCGGGGGCGTCGGCGGGGATGCGCTCGGCGATCTGGCGGCGCAGGTTGCCCTCCACCTGCACGAGCGCCACGAACACCGTGAGGCCGACGCCGAAGGCGAGGATGATCGCCCGCGCCGGCGCCCCGGGCCGGTGGATGTTGGCGAGCGCCAGCGCCAGCCGCGGCCTGCGCCGTGCCCCGGCGGCAAGCGCCCGGGCCGCCCGCGCGGCGAGGCGCGCGACCAGGGTGCCGAGAAGGTAGTAGAGCGGGAAGGCGATCGCCGCGCCGATCAGGAACCACATTGCGAAGTCGGGCCGCACCGCGGTTGCAAGCGCCAGCCCCGCGATGGCGGTGAGGGCCAGGGCGAGGCCCGCGATCACGCCGGCGGGCGGGCGGAAGCGGCCGCGGGCGACGATGCCGCGGAAGAGCTCCGCCGCGGGAACCTCCCGCGCGCGGGCCAGAGGCCACAGGGCGAACAAGACGGCGACGGCCGCCCCGTAGCCCGCCGCGACGAGAAGCGGCCCGGGGTAGAGCGCGAGCCACGGGACGATGGGCAGGAGGGAGCCGAGGCCGGCCACGGCGATCGCCGGCAGTGCCGCGCCGATGACCACCCCGAGGACGATGCCGGCCAGCGCGATGGCGCCGAGCTCCAGGGCGAAGACGGTGAAGATGAACCCGCCCGTGGCTCCGAGGCACTTCAGGGTGGCGATGGTCTCGCGCTTGCCGTCGAGATAGCCCCGGACCGCGCCGGCGACGCCGATGCCGCCGACCAGGAGCGCGGCCAGCCCCACGAGGGTGAAGAACAGCGCCGCCCGGTCGATGTGGCGGCGCAGGCGGGGCGTCGCCGAATCGATGTCGCGCACGCGCCAGCTTGCCCCGGGGAAGGCCTCGGCGAGCGCGTCCTCGAGCGCCGGGCCGTCGGTCCCGGGCGCATAGGCGATGCGGGTATGGTAGCGGATCACGCTGCCCGGCCGCACCAGGCCCGTGGCGGCGAGCGCGGCCTCGCCAATCAGCACCCGGGGACCCAGCTTGAAGCGCCCCGAGGCGAGGTCCGGCTCGCGCCCGAGGATCGCGGTGATGTGGAGGCTCGCCGCGCCGATGCGGAAGAGGTCCCCCGGCTCGAGGCGCAAGCTGTCGGCGAGGCCTCGCTCGACCACCGCGCCGAAGGCGCCGCCCGCGGCCGGCGCGAGAAGCTCCGCGAGCGGCCGGGCCGGCCTGGCCTCGATGCGCCCGTAGAGGGGATAGGCCCGATCCACCGCCTTCAGCTCGACGAGCGCCCGCTCGCGGCCGCCGGGGCCGCGCGCGCCGCCCGCCTCGGGCCGCGCCATGGTGCGCATGGTCGCGACCGTGGAGACGCGCCCGCGCGCCTCGAGCCAGGCGATCTGATCGGAGCTCGCGGGCCGGTGGGTCAGGCGGATGTCGAGGTCGCCGCCGAGCAACGCCCGGGCGTCGCGGTGGAGACCCTCCTGGATGGCGGCGTTGAACGACCCGATCCCGGCGATGGCCGCGACGCCGAGCGCCAGGCAGGCGATCATCACCCGGAAGCCCCTGATGCCGCCGCGCAGGTCGCGGAGCGCCATCCGCGCCGCGGTGGCGAGGCCGGGCCGGGCGGGGGCGGCGTCCTTGGAGGCGGCGGCCGCGGTCATACGGCCGCCGCCGGCTGCACGCCCGAGATGCGGCCGTCGGCCATGGCGAGGACGCGCGCGCAGCGGGCCGCGAGCTCCCGGTCGTGGGTGATGAGCAGGAGCGTCGCGCCGGTCTCCGCCTGCATCGAGAACAGCGTGTCGATGACCTGGGCGCCGGTGGCCTGGTCGAGGTTGCCCGTGGGCTCGTCGGCGAGGATCAGGTCGGGCCCCGGCGCGAAAGCCCGGGCGATGGCGACGCGCTGCTGCTCGCCGCCGGAAAGCTCCGCCGGGTAGTGCTCGAGGCGGTCGACGAGCCCGACCCGGGCGAGCGCCTCGCGGGCCTTCGCGAAGGGCGCCGGATCGCCGCCGAGCTCGAGCGGCACGGCGACGTTCTCGAGCGCCGTCATCGCCGCCACCAGATGGAAGGACTGGAAGACGATGCCCACCCGGTTGCGGCGGAAGAGCGCGAGCGCGTCCTCGTCCAGGCCGGCGATGTCGGTGCCCGCGACGCGGACCGTGCCGCCGGTCGGGCGCTCGAGCCCCGCGATCACCATCAGGAGGGTCGATTTCCCCGATCCCGAAGGGCCGAGAACGGCGACCGAATCGCCTGCTTCCACGTCGAGGTCGACGCCGCGCAGGATATCCACCGGCCCCGCGCGGGATTGAAGTTTGAGGCGGACATCACTTATATGGATCATGTTGCGGGCCATCTTGAGCCTTGCGTTATGGCGAACCCCAGGCGGTCTTTTCCCGGAGATGCGAATCCCTCGTTTCCAAGGTCGTGATCACCCCTTGTCCACCCCTCGGCTCCGAGTGTCGAGGGGATATGTGGCGAGGATATGGCTTGTCAATGCGCTGGTCGCCCTCAGCCTCGCGCTGCCCGCCGGCGCGTCCGCCGCGGCCGGGCCGGCGGCCGAGCGCAAGATCTTCATCCTCGGCGACAGCCTGACCGCGGGTTGGGGGCTCGAGGCGGCGGACAGCCTGCCGGCGCGGCTCGAGGCGGCGCTCAAGGCGCGCGGCCACAAGGTCCGGGTGGTCGACGGCGGCGTCTCGGGCGACACCACGGCGGGCGGGCGGGCGCGCATCGGCTGGGTCCTGCAGGACAGGCCCGACGCGGTGATCGTCGAGCTCGGCGGCAACGACGCGCTGCGCGGCATCGAGCCCGAGTCCACCCGCCGGAACCTCGATGCCATCCTCGCGCGCATCGGGGCCGCAGGCGTGCCTGCGCTTTTGACGGGCTGGAAGTCGCCGCGCAACCTCGGGCCCGAATACGTGGCCGAGTTCGAGGCTGTGTTCCCGGCCCTGGCCAAGAAGCACCAGGTCCTGTTCTATCCCTTCATCCTGGAGGGGGTGGCGATGGACCCCGCCCTCAACCAGGGCGACGGCATCCACCCCAACGCCCGGGGTGTCGCGCGCATGGTGGAGGGGCTGGTGCCGCTGGTGGAAAGGCTGATCGCGCGCATCGAGGCGGCCGCCCCGCCGCCGGGGCCGTGAGGCCCCCGATCGGGCCGGGCATTGGGCCGGGCGTTGGGCAGGCCATTGGGCTGGGCGTTGGGCAGGCCATTGGGCTGGGAGGAAAGATCATGATCAGGTTGTTCGTCGGCTTGGACCTTCCCGAGGGCGCGCGTGAAAGGCTGCACGGCCTTGGCGGCGGCGTGCCCGGCGCGCGCTGGATCGAGCCCGAGAACATGCATCTCACGCTGCGCTTCATCGGCAACGTCGCCGAGGACGTCTTTCCCGACGTCGACGAGGCGCTCGATCGGGTGCGGGCGCCGGCCTTCGATATCGAGATCGCGGGCGTCGGCGAGTTCTCCCGCGGCCGCCACCCGGCGATGCTCTGGGCGGGGGTCGCGCCCGGGCCTGCGCTGATCGACCTGCAGCGGCGGATCGAGGCGGCGGTGGTCCGCGCCGGCCTGGCGCCGGAAGGGCGGCGCTTCACCCCGCACGTGACGCTCGCGCGCATCAATGACGGCGCGCGCAGCCGGGTCAAGGCCTTCGTCGAGGAAAACAGCCTGTTCCGCCTCGAACCCTTCGCGGTCACCCGGTTCACCCTGTTCTCCTCCCATCTCGGGCGCCGGGGGGCGAGCTACCGGGCGGAGGTGGACTATCCGCTCGCGGTGCCCGAGGGGGCGCGGCCATGATCCGTCTCCGGCGTCTCGACCATTTCGTGCTCAACGTCTCCTCGGTGGAGGAGGCCGCCGACTTCTACGCCCGCGTCCTCGGCTTCGACGTCGACCGCACCCGGGCCGGGCGCGTCTTCCTGCGCCAGGGGATCCTCCGGATCAACCTGCAGGATTCAGTGCACGCGCCCGTGCGCCGCGCCGCCAACCCGCAAGCCGGCGCGGCGGATTTCTGCTACGAGATCGAGGGCCCCATCGAGGACGCCATCGCGCACCTGGGAACCTGCGGCGTCGCCGTCGAGGAAGGCCCCGTTCAGCGCAACGGGGCCAAGGGGGCGATGACGTCGGTCTATTTCCGCGACCCCGACCGCAACCTCGTGGAGTTCTCGGTCTACGGCGAGAGCCGGTCCGCATAATCCCGGCGGATCTCGGCGAGCAGCCCCCGGTTGCCCGCCACGATCAGGTCGAGGACGCGCTCGAAGCCGTCGCGCCCGCCGTAATAGGGGTCGGGCACGTCGCGAAGCCCGGTCTCCGGCGCGAAGTCGAGGAACAGGAGCGGGCGGTTGTCATGGCCCTCGGGCACGAGGCGTTCGAGCGCCCGGCGGTTCTCCCGGTCCATGGCGAGGATCAGGTCGAAGGTTTCGAAATCGGCGGCCTCGGCCCGGCGCGCGCGGTAGCGCGTGAGGTCGATGCCGCGCCGCGCCGCCGCCTCCGCCGCGCGCGCATCGGGCGGCTTGCCGACGTGGTAGCCGTGGGTGCCGGCCGAATCGGCGCCGACCGCGTGACCGAGCCCCGCGGCGCCGACCATCGATTCGAAGACCCCCTGGGCGGTCGGCGAACGGCAGATGTTGCCGAGGCAGACGAACAGGACCTTGATCATCCCGGCCCCAACCGGCGGCAGCCCTATTCGGCGGCGCGCACCTTGACGGTCATCTCGCCGATGAGGTCGCAGTTGCAGTGCATCTCGTCCCCGGGCTTGACCTCCGAGACGCCCGGCGGCGAGCCGGTGAACAGCACGTCGCCCGGATAGATCGAGTAGTACTCGGTCGCGAACTCGATCAGGCGCGGGATGTCGAAGATCATGTCCTTGGAATGCGCGTCCTGCTTCAGCTCGCCGTTCAGGTGCACGGTGAAGGGGACGTTGTTGGGCTCGGGGATCTCGTCGGCCGTCACCATCCAGGGGCCGAGCGGCGCGTAGCCGTCGCAGGACTTGCGGAAGGAGCGGTCCTCGCGCCCGCGCACCGTCATGTCGAGGCCGAGCGCGTAGCCCGCGACGTAGTCGAGCGCGTCCTCCCTTTTGACGCGGCTGCCCTGCTTGCCGATGATGACGCAGAACTCCACCTCGTGGTCGTTGCGCCGGTCGGGGAAGCGGATGGCGACGCCCTCGCTCGCCCCTACCAGGGCGGAATTGGCCTTGAGGAAGATGCCCTGGTTCTGGATGCCGGACGGGCGCTTCGGGCCCTGGTCGGCGCCGGTGACGTGGGGCTGGGCCGCCATCTCCGCGACATGGGCCGCGTAGTTGACCGGCGCCGCCATGACCTTGGTCGGGCGCGCCACCGGGGCCAGCAGGGCGACCTCGGACGCGGGCCTGCCGGGCGCCTTGGCCGCGGCCTCCTCCATCCGTCCGCGCCATTGCGGCAGGGCGGCGATCACCGCGTCGCCGCGCATGTCGTAGCGCGCGGCGCCGCGGATCTCGCTCTGTATGTCGGTGATGTCGTGGACCATGCCGTCGATCACGACGCCCAGGCGGTCCTCGTCAAATCGGCAAAGCTTCATCTTCTCTCCCCTTCCCCGCCGGGTTCCGGGCCCGGCGCGTTGTCGTGTTTGCAAAGCCGGGACAGTTATAGGTGGGCCGCCCCGGAGGGGCAATGTCAGCCGCCCCGGCCCTCGAGCCAGGCCCGCGCCGTCGCCGCCGCCCCCTTGGTCAGCGGCAGGTCGAGGCCGAGCGATCCGGCCAGCGCCGCGGCATGCTGGACGTCCTTGGACAAGAGGATGTCGTCGGGCTCGAGCCGCTTGACGACCGCCTTGCCGTCCTTGATGTCGAACAACCGGTCCCAGGCCATGACCGCCGCCCCGGTGGAGATCGAGCGCGCCATGTCGAGAAACTGCCCGGCATCGAGCCCGCCGGCGGCGGCGATGCGGGCGCATTCGGACAGCATCACCCGCTCGATGCCGTTGGTCAGGTTCTTGCAGATCTTGGCGATGTTGCCCGATGTCAGCGGCCCGAAATGGCAGACCTGCCGGCCGAGAGATTCGAGATGCGGGCGGATCTCCGCCACCACGTCGTCGGGCCCGCCGACCAGGAAGGTCGCCTCCCCGGCATGGACCCGGCGCGGCACCGCGGTGATCGGCGAATCGATCACGGTGACGCCCTTGGCATCGGCGGCGGCGGCCACCTTGCGCGTGGTCTCGGGCATGATCGTCGAATGGAGGATGAGGATCGAGCGCGGCTCGGCGCCCTCCAGCACCCCGTCCGGGCCGGTGGCCGCGGCCAGCACCTGATCGTCGGTGCGCACCAAAAGGTGGATGACGTGCATGCCCCGCGCGGCCTCCGCCGCCGATGCGGCGACCTCGGCGCCCATCTCCCTCGCGGCTTTCAGGTTGGCCGCGGAAACGTCGAAGGCCGTGACCTTGACGCCCGCCTTGATCAGGCGATCGAGGAGCCCCTGCCCCATGTCCCCGGTACCGATCAGCGCGACCTTGTCGACCATGTCTCCCCTCCTCCGGCTGGGTTGTTGTCTTTGTGCCCCACGGGCCTCGGGCGAAGGTACCAGGGTTTTTGTGGGCGGGTAAATGACGCTATGGTGCGCCACCCGCGCGTGGTGGCGCGGCGTGAACAGGGAGGATCTTCATCATGGCCTTTACCAGCTGGCGCGGGATGGTCGGCCTCGTCAAGCCGACCCGGCGGCCCGGCTCCCTCGAGGAGCTCATCCGCATGCTGCCCGAGGGGGTGGGCCTCATCCCCAGCCTTCTCAACGTGCGCGGGGGCACCCTCGAGGAGTTCAAATCGGCGATCCCCGCCTACGAGGCCGAGGTCGCTCTGCTCGCCGCCGACGGCTGCGATCCGATCATCTGCTCGGGCACGCCCCCCTTCATGCTGCTCGGCCGCAAGAAGGAGGCGTCGGTGGTGCGGTCGTGGGAACGCAAGTACAAGACCACCATCTTCTCCCAGGGCATGACCCACGTGAACGCGCTCCGGGCGCTCGGCGTCAAGCGCTTCGTCGGCGCGAGCTACTCCGCCCTGCAGAACGGGATCGTCGTCAAGTACATGCGCCAGGCGGGGTTCGAGATCGCCGACATGCGCCCCATCGAGGTGCCCTTCGACCAGGTGGGCCAGCTCAGCCCGGAACAGGTGTATGCCCACATCAAGACAATGTTCCTCGCCACCAAGGGCGCCGACGGCATCTACATCCAGGGCGGCGGCTGGCGCATGACGCCGATCATCGAGACGCTGGAGCGCGACCTCGGCGTGCCGGTGCTGATCTCGTCCGCCGCCGATTGCTGGGAGATCCAGCGCGCGCTCTCGATCCGCGAGCCTTTGGACGGCCTCGGCCGGCTGCTCTCCGAACTGCCCGAGGCGCGCTGACGTGGCCGGGGCGCCGCGATCGCGGGCCGGGCTCGGGCCGCTGCTCGAGCGCGTGCGCGCCTGCCGCGAATGCGCCGCCCACCTGCCCCTGGGGCCCCGGCCCGTGCTGCGCGCGAGCCCTGCCGCCCGGCTGATGATCGTCGGCCAGGCGCCCGGCACCCGGGTGCACGAGACGGGCATCCCCTTCAACGACCCGTCGGGGGACACGCTGCGCGCCTGGCTCGGCATCGGGCGCGAGGTGTTCTACGACGACAGCCTGATCGCCATCGTGCCGACCGGGTTCTGCTATCCCGGCAAGGGGAAGTCCGGGGACGCGCCGCCGCGCCCGGAATGCGCGCCGCTCTGGCATCCGAAGCTGCGGCCCCTGATGCCGGGGATCGAGCTGAAGCTGCTGGTCGGCGCCTACGCCCAGGCCTATTACCTCCGCGACAGGCGGGAGAAGACGTTGGCGGCGACGGTGCGGAACTGGCGCGCCTACATGCCCGAGTTCCTCCCCACCCCGCACCCGAGCCCGCGCAACAGGCTGTGGCTCAAGAAGAACCCCTGGTTCGAGGCCGAGGTGCTGCCCGAGCTCCGCGCCCGGGTGCGGGACATTCTCGCGCTCGACTGATGGCGCGCGATCATCGCCAGCAAAACCACTTGATTTAATAAATCAGTTATATAACTAAAATTCTAATTAAAGGGGTTTTGCGCTTTATAAAGCTTAAGAAGGATTGCCGGCCTTGCCCCGCCTCCGGGCGCGGATGGCGGCGAGGGCGGCGCCGGCGAGGTAGCCCGCGGTGCAGAGGAGAAGGCCCCACAGGTTGACGCCGAGGTCGTCGGCGTAGGCGCCGGAGCCGATGTCGATCCAGGCCGGGAAGATCTCCGCCCCCAGCGCGCCTTCGAGGGTCACCAGAACGCCGAGCGCGAGCCCCGGCCAGAACGCGAGATGGAAGCTCTCGCGCCCGGCATGGGGCACGAAGGCCAGCAGGAAGATCGGCGCCAGCCCCATCACCATGGTGCCGGAGATGGTGGTGGCGGCGATGATGGCGGGGCCCACGGCATCGCCGAAATAGATGGCGAGCAGCGGCAGGTTGCCGGCGAGCGCGATCGCCACCATGACCCAGCGGCCGAAGCGGGTCTCCCGGTCCGTGGCCTCGTTCGCCCGGCCCGGCCAGTCGCGCCCCGACAGCTTGGCCGCCGAGGTGAAGGTGGAATCGAGCGTCGATCCGGCGCTGGTCAGCATGATGGCGTTGAAGACCAGCAGCATCGGCAGGCCGAAGGAGGCGGGCACGCCCACGGTCATGTCGGCCGCGAGCCCGATGGCCCGGCCGTAGAGCCCGACGGTGGAGAACAGCAGGATGAAGCCGCCGGCAAGGAGGCCCGCGAGGACGAAGCCCTTGATCATCACCCGCGGCCGGGTGATGAAGGCCCGGTCGGTGAGCACCGGATCGTGGAACGGGTAGCTCAGCACCTGCACCAGCGCGAGACCCGAGAAGGTGATCCCCGCCATCTGGGCCGAGGCCGGGATCTGCGGCAGGCCGCGGGCGGCCAAGCCCGGCCAGACGACGAAGAGGATGGCGGCCAGCAGGACCGCCGCCAGGACCATCTGCGCGCCGTCGGTGAGCAGCGAGGACCTGAGGCCGCCGCGCCAGGAATAATAGACCGTGAAGGCGGTGATGAAGGCGACGCCGATCCAGTATTCCAGGCTGCCCTCGGCGCCGAAGTAGAGAGAGGCCACCTTGGTGTTGGACCACACCTCGTTGAACAGCCGGATGGCGATGGCGATCAGGAACAGCCGGGCGCAGAGCGGGCCGTACTTGGAGGTCAGGAACTGGGCGAGGGAGCCGTAGCCGCCCCTCACCCGGATCAGGTAGATCGCCACCCCGGCGACGAGGAAGCTCAAGTAATAGATCGCGTAGCCGATGCCGCCGGCGATGCCGAAGGCGCCGGCCAGGTTCGCCGCGTTGGCGATCGACTTGGCGAAGATCCAGGTGATCGCGGCGGAGGCCACCAGCAGCCAGAGCCCCGGCTCGCTCCCGGTCTCCGCGCGGCCGGTGAAGAACTGGACCGGGGTGACGCGCACCGGCGTCATCCGCAGCACGATCAGGCAGTAGGTCCCCAGCACGAACCAGGGGAGGATCATGTCAAGGGCCATGGACGTGATCTTCGTCTCGGGATGGGCGGCTCGGCTCAGGGACCGGTCTGGTTCTGGTCATTGGCGTTTCCCGCGCGCCGGACGAAGCGCCGCGCCGCCTCGGCCAGCTCCGTCAGCCGCGCCTCGACCAGGCCGTTGATCGAATGGGGCGGGAACTTCCCGTCGGGCCCGCGCTCGCCGGCCTCGCGCCCGGTCAGCAGGGCGATGCCCTGGTCGATGGTCGCGACCGGCCAGATGTGGAACTTGCCCGCCGCCACCGCCTCGATCACGTTCTTGCGCAGCATCAGGTGCTTGACGTTGGCCCGGGGGATCAGCACGCCCTGGTCGCCAGTCAGCCCGCGCAGCGAACAGATGTCGAAGAAGCCCTCGATCTTCTCGTTGGCGCCGCCGATGGCCTGGACCTGGCCGTGCTGGTTGACCGAGCCGGTGACCGCCATCGACTGCTTGATGGGGACGCCCGCGAGCGCGCTCAACAGCGCATAGAGCTCGGTGGAGGATGCCGAATCGCCGTCGACGCCGCCGTAGGACTGCTCGAACACCAGGCTGGCGTTGAGCGACAGCGGCAGGTCCGGGCAGTAGCGCGCGCCGAGGAAGCCCGCCAGGATCAGCACCCCCTTGGAATGGAGCGGGCCACCCAGCTCCACCTCGCGCTCGATATCCACCACCTGGCCGCGGCCGAGCCGCACCCGGGCGGTGATCCGGGTCGGCCGCCCGAAGGGGAACTTGCCGAGCTGCATCACCGACAGGCCGTTGATCTGGCCGACCGCTTCGCCGGCGGTCTCGATCAGGATGGTGTTGTCCTCGATCTGCTCGTAGGAGACGTCGCGGATGCGGTCGGCGCGCTCGATCTTGGCGTCGATCGCGCGCTGCACGTGATCGGCGGTGACCGCCTCGGCCTTCTCGGACCTGGCCCAGTAGTCGGCCTCCTCCAGCAGGTCGGCCAGGCTGCGGATATGGGTCGTCATCTTGGTGGAATCCCCGGCCATGCGGGCGGCATGCTCGATCACCCGGGCGACCGCGGCCACGTCGAACGGTTTGAGCTCCTGATGCCGGATCACCTGGGCGAGGAACCGGCTGAACAGCGCCATGTTCTCGGGGCTGCGGTCCCAGGTCTCCTCGAAGTCGACCTCCACCTTGAACAGCTCGTTGAATTCCGGGTCGAGCTGGGTGAGCAGGTAGTAGAGCATCCGGTCGCCGAGCAGCACCACCTTGATGTCGAGCGGCGCGGCCTCCGGCTCGAGCATGATGGTGGTGGCGACGGACAGCATCCGCTCCGGGCTCTCGATGCGGATCTCCCGGGACTTGAGCGCCCGCTTCAACTCGTCCCAGGCGAAGGGCGCGGTCAGCACCTTGCGGGCATCGATGATCAGATAGCCGCCGTTGGCGCGATGCAGGGCGCCGGGCTGGATCAGGCTGAAATTGGTGGTGAGCATCCCGTACTGGGCGATGTGCTCGATGCGCCCGATCAGGCTCTGCAGGTTGGGCAGGTCCTCGTAGATCACCGGCGCGCCCCGGGTCTCGCCGTTGTCGACCAGGAGGTTGATCTGGTAGCGCTCGAGCCCCTCGCCGAGGGGCTTTTCCCGCATCTGCGGGGGCATCGACATGGGGGGCTGCTCGGACCGCAGGAAATCCTCGGCATGCTCGACGATGTCGTCGCGCACCTGATCGAGGTATTCCTGGACTTCCGGGATGTCCTCGTAACTGGCCTTGAGGTCGTCGATCAGGTGCCCCACCGCGAACAAGGTGATGCCCTGGTTGAGGGAGATGATCTCCTCGCGGATCTGGCGCTCCAGCTTCGGCATCTCCGCCAGCGCGGCGCGCAGCTTTTCCTGCAGGTCGGCGATCACCTCCTGGGTGTGTTTCTTCTCCGCCTCGGGAAGCTGCTCGAATTCCTCGGGGCCGAGCACCTCGCCGTTCCTGACCGGCGCCAGCACCATGCCCTGGGGGGTGCGGACCATGGCGATGGAATTGGCCTCCGCTTCGTCCTCAACGTCCTTGAAGATGGCGTCGTGGGCGCTCCGGAACTTGGCCTCGAGCTCCTTCCGGCGGTTGCGGTACTCCTCGGTCTCGAACCCCCGGGGGATGGCGACGCGGACCAGCTCGACGAGCTGTTCCATGTCCTTCTTGAACGGTCTGCCGCGGCCGGCGGGCAGCATGATCAGGGTGGGCCTGTGCGGCCTCGCGAAATTGTTGACGTAGCAGGTATCCCTGGGCGTCGGCAGCCGCGCCGCCCGGCCGTCCAGGAACTGGCGGATGACGCTGTACTTCCCCGTCCCCGACGGCCCCAGGGCGAACATGTTGTAGCCCTGCTTGAGGATGCCGACGCCGAAGCGGATCGATTCCACCGCCCGGTCCTGGCCGATGATGCGCTTGGGCTCCTCGAGATCGTCGGTGGTCTTGAAGCCGAGCGTCGAGGGATCGCAAATGCGGCAGAGCTGCTCGCAGGTGAGCGGCGTGGGCGGGGTCCCGCTCCCGCCCTTGGGGGCCGCCGGTTCTTCGGGTGCTTTCGCCATGGCTCAGGGCCCTTCCTCGATCCGCGTCATGTCGTCGTCGCTGAACCCGAAATGGTGGCCGCACTCGTGGATCACCACATGGCGGACGATGCGCCACAGAGGTTCGCCGGATTCGACCCAGTAATCAAGGATCGGCCGGCGGTAGAGGAAGATCATGTCGAGGTCGGTGGCGACGTCGTGCACGCTCCTGCGGTCGAGCGAGACTCCGCGGTAGAGGCCGAGCAGGTCGAACGGCGACTCGAGCCGCATCTCGGTCATCGTCTCCTTGTCGGGGAAGTCGACGACCTGCAGCACCACCCCGCGCACGTACCGGGCGAGTTCCATGGGGATGGTGGCGAGCGCGTGCTGCGCCAGCTCCTCGATATCGGCCAGCGTCGGCGGGTCCATGTGCCGGGCGATGGGTTGCTTAGACATTGAGCCACATTAGCGCGCCCCGCGGTGCGGGCCAAGGGGAAGGCCCCGGATCACGGCCCGCCCCCGGGCCGCGCGGCGGGCTCCGGCCTCCGGCTCCGCCTTTCGCGCATGTGCCGGCGGTTGGCGGCGAGCTCGCGCCGGGCGATGTAATAGCCGCTTGCGACGATGATCGCCGCGCCGACGATGGTCCAGACGTCGGGCGTCTCGCCGAACAGGAGGAAGCCGATGGCGGTGGCGTAGATCAGGCGCGAATAGTCGAACGGCGTGACGAAGGAGGTATCGCCGGTGGAGAAGCCCTTGGTCAGCGCCGCCATGCCGGCGATCCCGAGGGCACCGATGGCGGCGAGATACACCCATTGCAGCGGCGTCGGCGGGACCCATTCGATGAGCGCCGGGACGGCGGTGATCACGGCGCTGCCGACCGAGAACCAGAGGATGATGGTCGACGTCGCCTCGGTGGTCGACATCTTCTTGATGATGACGGCGATGGAGCCGGCGGTGATCGCCGCCAGCACCGCCACCAGGGAGGCGGGGTCGAAGGCGGCGGTGCCCGGCCGCACCATGACCAGCACGCCGAGGAAGCCGACGATTGCCGCGCTGATGCGCCGCCATCCCACCGCCTCGCCGAGGAAGATCATGGCGAGCCACACCGCGAAGAGCGGCCGGGAAAAGACGATGGCGACGGTTTCCGCGAGCGGCAGGTGGGAGAAGGCGTAGAACACGCAGAACATGCCCGTGGTGCCCACCAGGGTGCGCAGCAGGTGCCAGCCCGGGCGCTTCGTGTAGAAGGCGGACACGCCGCCGCGCAGCATGATCGGCATCACCACCGCGACTGAGACCAGGCTGCGGAAGAAGACCATCTGCACCGGCGGGATGTCGCGCCCGAGGTGCTTGACCAGCGCCCCCATGGCGGTCAGCAGCAGGGCGGCCAGCAGGATCCACAGCGCCCCGCGCAGATTGGCGGACAGCTCCAACCAGAGCGCCCGAACGCGCGCCCGGCTGCGGCGCATCAGCATGCGTCCCCGCGGCGCTGGGCCGAGACCGGGGCGGCGAAATCGGGACGGGAAGGCGGGAAAGAACCCGAGGATATCATGGCCGGCAACTTAAGCCCCCTTGGCGGCCGGCGCCAGCGCGGAAGCCTCATTCCCCGGCTTAATTGATCGGATAGTGAGAATTTTCTTTTCCTGTCTGTGGGTTTGGATTCTAAGGGTTTCACCTGGTGGGTGAGAGTTGGGGGTTGGGATGAGCGGGGATCGGCTGGACT
>Ga0326597_10000129_pt1 | contig 134154 bp, 103 predicted proteins | sample RVTome_12_FD_203789 | JGI IMG/M metagenome (GOLD analysis project Ga0326597, IMG submission 203789) | Soil microbial communities from uranium-contaminated site in the Upper Colorado River Basin, Wyoming, United States - RVT100D185 | ecosystem: Environmental > Terrestrial > Soil > Contaminated... | reverse complement strand
GCCACCAGTAGAACGACGACTCACGCAACGCGTGCCTGCGGCACCAAGCCCGAACGGACATTCCGCTACTCGGCTGCCTGCCTATCACCCGCCGCCAGAATGCTTCCTTCTTCCGATCCCGTCTCGCCAGGCGCATCGCAAATGCCTCCTTCATGGTGAAGGCATCTTGCGCTGGCTGGCCAGCGAATTGAAGACGGGGTTGGCCGTACGCTTACGGTTTTTTCGGACACTCGATCGACAAGTCCGCGGTGATGCTGGGTGTTTAGCCTCGGACAATTGATAATGTGTGGGGCTTCGCCCGGACGTGGCTGCGTCGGCAGCTTACGGCGGATTCAACGGTGTGATGCTCAGCGTTCCCGACGGAGGGTCGGGATCAACCTCTCAGAAAGTACACGCCCTCGTCGCAGACGTTCCAAAGCCAATCTTGACCCCAGCTTCTTGGCGGCGTCAGCACACGAGCGGGCGTGTTCGAGCCGCGTTCGTAGACCTCAACGGAGCGGCCAATCTGCGTGGCGTACCAGTCGATAAGTTCGATCTTGTGTATGATCTCTGCTTCCGTCTCCTCGTCGCCTCGGTGCGGAATGGTTCCAAGCCTCGACTCTTCCGTTTTCTTTTGAACATCCATCTTGCGTTCCATCCTTTCCATCAGCGTTCCTCGCGCGACACGCCAGCGGTCAGCGCGTGAAACTCGATCATCGCATCCTCGAAGAAGAACCCGTCGTCCACGTAGTTTCGGCGACGGCGAACATCGAGTAGGCCACGTTCCTTCCAAAACGCGATCGCCACCGCCGCGTTTGTGTAGGAAGCCCACGGTTCTCGATCGTCATGCTCTTCGCGAGGCCGGCTTCGAACCTGGTCGGCCAGCGTCTCAACCGTAAAGCCATCCGCCGCGAGGTCGATCGCTGCCCAGGTCAATTCACGGTAGGCGTCGAGGGAGCAGCGATGTTCATAGCTTTCACCACGTCGCGGAATAACCTTGCGGACAAGGTGGTCGTCCTCGACTACAAAGGCCTCATTTCGCGGCTGTACGGTCGTCATAGCCCTTTGTCTCCGGACCCATCACCATTATTATCGTTGTCGTTTTCACGTAGCAGTTCTTCCCCTACGCTGCGAAGAAACTCAGCCATGTTCCTCGCCTGCTGCTCCCGCGATATTGAGTAGGACTCTTGGTACGGAATGGGGCTACCAATCACGCGCACGCGGCCCGCATCGTACTCAAGAACGACTCGCCCATTCTGTTCTGAGTACCACTCGATGTATGGGTAACGCCCATAGTCGTGCGGACGCAGTCCGGCAGTAATGTCGCCGACCTTTCCCGTCTGAACGCTGGAGAACCTCGCAAAGTACGGACGTGCTTCGTCCTCGCGCAGCGCCGCATTTGGAGCGCCGAGCAGCTCAAGCTTCGCCCCACGGATGTCTCGGTGGAAGTCGCCGACGAGTTCGAGTCGGACGAGCTCATCCATACCAACGAATTGCAGAGCACCGATTACACGACCCAGGTGCGTGTTATCAAGGGTACCGCCAACAAGGTAATTGGAAGGTCGCCATGCCATGTTCTAACCAGCAGAAGAGCATTTTTGAGCCTTGAACCGGTTTGGCGGGACCCCGTTTCCAAGGCCTCGCCAAAACCAGCAATCCTTACTCGTGTCAAACCTTAGCCGTTGATCGCAAACGAACCGCGGTCGACTTTCTTGAACCGCGAGTCTTTGCCTGCCGTTGAGATCTCACGGATCATGGCCGAGTAGAGCGTTGCCCATGGTGTCTTCCCGGCGGGACTCGACCACAGGCCCTGCTCGGTCATCGCGGCAATCAGTTCGCGGGACCGCATCGGCTTGCCAGACTTTTCCAACACTCGAGCAGCAGCGTCGATGGCGCTGACCCGCTTGGACTCCGGGGCCTTGGCCTTCGCGGTTTTGGCCTTACCGCCATTTGCGATGATCCGGCCGTTGGCCTTCTTCGGCGCATCGTTCTTCGCGGCATGCTTATGAGGGGTTGCCGCCTTCCCTTTCGAGCCCTTCGGCTCCTTGGATGTTTTTTTTGTTGCCATCTAGTTTCTCCGCTATGAGCTACGTGCCAACGCTGGCACAACACGCGCGCCGGAACATCCGGCGTCGCATCAAACCATTGCTCAAACTGCGACGGAGTTCAAGGCAAATCTTCGAGAATCTTCGAGAATTAGTGTCATTAGGTGACACCTGGCGAATTCAAGTTCGGCTGCGTCGGGTTAAGATGTGGCAGCCTCCGCGTCTCTGGCACAGAAAGCGTGAACCTTGCCAGTGTGGGCGCAATTCGTGAGGCGTCGTAGGACCTCGGACTTACACTGGTTTTACATTGTGGTCGGTTGCGGCGTGATGCGGTCCGTGCGCTCCGCTAGCCGGGAACGACCGTTTTTCGTGGCCGCCTTGCGTTGGGGGCGGTTCGAGGTATAAGTCGTGTACGTGGCGTGGGTTGCGAAGTCCGCCTGGGAAAGCCTGCGCTTGACTCTTAATCAGCGGGTCGAAGGTTCGAGTCCTTCGCGGTGCAATGTCGCCTAACTTCCTGGGCGAGCACTCAGCGAACGACCAGGGACTTCGGCTCATCCGCAAATCAACAGGAGGGCGTACGGGCCTGTTCGAGATCCAGGCCGTAGCGTTTCATTTTCTTGTAGAGCGTCGTGCGATTGACGCCCAGTTGCTCGGCGGTGAGTTGCCGGTTCCAGTTGTTGGCGCGGAGCGCGGCCTCCAGAATGCGCTTCTCCGGTTCCTCCAACGCTTCCTTCAGAGACATCGGCTGATAGCCGGGCGTGGGTGTTTTGATCCCTGCCGAGGACACCAGCTTGGGCGGCAGGTCGTCGACGCCGACGGTGTGGCCTTTGCAAAGCACCACGGCCCGCTCGACGGTGTTCTCCAATTCACGGACATTCCCCGGCCAGCGATAGCGTTGGAGGGTCTCCATGGCCTGTTGATCGAAGTCGAGAATCCGACGCCCCGTTTGGGCGCAGAATCCATTGAGGAAATGTCGTGCCAGAAGCGGTATGTCGCCGACGCGTTCGTAGAGGCTGGGCATGTCGAAGGCCACGACGTTGACACGGTAGTAGAGATCTTCACGAAAACGCCCGCCCTTTACTTCGGCCTCGAGGTCGAGGTTGGTGGCCAGGATAACGCGGACGTCGACGGTCTCGGTCTTGTTGCTGCCCACAGGTTCGAATTGGTGAGACTGCAAGAAGCGAAGGAGTTTAACCTGTAAACCCGGCGAGGCGGCGGAAATTTCGTCGAGGAAGATGGTGCCGCCGTCGGCGGCTTTGAACTTGCCGGCCTTGTGGGCGACGGCGCCGGTAAAAGCGCCGCGGGTGTGTCCGAACAGCTCGCTTTCCAGCAGCGTCTCCGGAATCGCGCCGCAACTCACTTCGACGAAAGGTTTTGCGTCGCGTCCGCTGAGTTGGTGGATGACCTTGGCGATCAGGGATTTGCCCGTTCCTGAGGCCCCTTGGATGAGCACGGTGACCCGCGAAGGTGCGACGGACTCTATGAGGTCGAAGACCTTCAACATGCGATAATCGTGTCCAACGACGCTCTCCAGCCCGAAACGCAGGTCAAGGGTCTGCTTGAGGATGCGGTTCTCTCGAAGGATCGCTTGTTGGGCAAGGGCGCGTTGCACACAGACGCGCAATTCATCGTCAATGATCGGTTTGGTGAGATAGTCATAAGCTCCCATCCTAATGGCCTCCACGGCGCTTTCAATGGTGCCATAGCCTGTCATCATCACCACCACCGTCTCCGGAGATCGTTTGCGGGCGACGTGGAGCAACTCGAAGCCGTTGGGGCCGGGCATGTTGACGTCGCTGATGATGAGGTCGATGGGGCGGCGATCCAGCGTTTGTAGAGCCTGGGAGCAGGAGGGGACGCCTTCGGCGTGATAGCCTTCTAAACGAAGGAACTCGCAGAGTGAATCGAGAATGATGCGGTCATCGTCCACGACGAGTACGTTCGACCGCGGTTCGTTCGTGGCCGTCATGAGTCACCTCGGCGAACGGCGAGCCGACGTCCGGGCCCATTCTGAGTGTGGAGCGGAAGCGGCACGATGCTCATCCGCTCGCTCCCGCCCGCGGCTTTGAGCGGAGCTTGGCGAGGCCGCAACAGCTCGCCGCAGGAACCCGCACGGTGAATACCGCGCCGCCGTTTTCGCCGTGTGAGGCCGTGATGGTCCCCCGCATGTCTTCGATAAAGTCCTTGCAAATGGCCAGCCCGAGCCCGGTTCCTTTGCCCGGCGGCTTGGTGGTGAAAAACGGTTCAAATACCTTTTCGATCGGCTCGGGCAGACCTACGCCGGTGTCCGCGACGCGGATGATGACCTCGTCCTCGACGGTCCCGCTGGTGACGGTCAGTCGCCCGCCGCCGGGCATGGCGTCGATGGCGTTGCGAAAGAGGTTGCAACAGATTTGGTAGAGTCGATTGCCGCGCACCGCGGGCATGACGGGAGTTTGGAAATCGGCGGCGACAACGACGTGATTCTCCTCTGCGGCGGGGGCGGTGGCGCGGATGGCCTCTTCGATCACATCGTTGATTCCGAGTTCGTCGAACTCGCCGCTCGTGGCGCGGGAGTACTCCAGAAGATCGCCGATAATGTGCACCATGCGCATCAATCCGATGCGCGATTCGGCGAGGTAGGACTTGAGCTTCGGCTGCGGAGCGTCGCCCACGATTCGCAAGGCAAGATTGATGTAGCGGAGGATGCCGTCGAGGGGATTGTTCAACTCGTGGGCGACGCGCGTTGCGAGTTTGCCGAGCGAAGCCAGCCGCCGCGAGACCTCCTGTTGCTGTTCGGATGATTTTGGCGCGACGTCCTCGTGGATGAGAATCATCGCGCTGGTGAACGGCCCGGTCGCCGATTCCCTAAGCGGGAAACAATGGATGGTGACCCGCGTCGGCGTCTCGGAGGCCGGTTGGGGAAGGGCGCACTCCAATCGCAACGCCAACCCGTTGGCCAAAACCCGCGACAGCTCGGCCTCCCAGCCCTGAAAAAAACCCGGGAATCGAGCGCACTTGAAAGCGGATTCTATATCGGACGCCCCGGCTAGAAAATCCTCGGCCCGCGCGTTGCGGTAGCGAATGACGCCGGTGGCGTCCACGACGAGCACCCCAACCACCGGAGTGTTCAGTGCTTCCGCGGGCGCCGGAGCGTAGCCAGGTCCGTTTCCCGTGATCGTCGGCGCTTCAGAGTTGGAGATCATGAGATGCACCCAAAATGCAAGTGTCTTCGCTCCAATGTTGTGCATCGCCAATGTACGGTGAGGTACATTTACATCATCGGCAGGGCGAGCGCCGCTTTCCAATCGGATGTTGATTCTTCGCAACAGCGACTTCGTGGGCGAGGAGTCTACGGGATGATTATAGGGCTTGAAGCAACGACGTTCCGGTCATCGCGCCGGGCTTGGGTAGGCCGAGCATGTCGAGAGCTGTTGGGGCGATGTCGGCCAGGCGACCGCCGATCCGCAGGCGACGACCGCGGAAGCGCTCGTCGACGACGATCAACTGCACGTCGTAAGACGTGTGGGCGGTGTGCGGACCGCCGGTAGCGGGGTCGATCATTTGTTCACAGTTGCCGTGGTCGGCGGTGACGATGAGACCGCCGCCGCGGGCGAGGGCGGCTTCGGCAACTTTCCCCACACATTCGTCGACCGCCTCGACCGCACGAATCGCGGCCTGAAGGTTCCCCGTGTGGCCCACCATGTCGCCGTTGGCGTAGTTCACCACAATCAAGTCGTCGATGCCCATCGCGATTCGCTGAATCATGGATTCGGTCACCTCATAGGCCGACATCTCCGGCTTTTGATCGTAGGTACTGATGTCACGTTGGGAGGGGACGATCTGCCGTTCTTCACCGGGGAAATGCTCATCGCGATAGTCATTGAAGAAGTAGGTCACATGGGCGTATTTTTCCGTCTCGGCGCAGCGGAATTGCCGCAGCCCGCAGTCGGAGATGTAGGCTCCGAGGATGTGCTCCATCTTCGGCGGTTTGTCGAAGGCGACATGTACGGGCAACCCTTCCTCATAGGCCGTCATGGTGGCGAAGTACAAGTCGAGCTTCTTACCACGATCGAAGCCGTGAATCGTTTGCTCGGAGCCGGTGTCGCGATAGGGAAATGCGTCATACACGAACGCTTTGGTGAGCTGCCGGGGACGGTCGCCGCGGTAGTTGAAGAGGATCACACTATCGCCGTCGCGGATCGTCGTCGGACCGTCTTCGCCGCGAACGATCAGGCTAGGCAAGACGAACTCATCGCCGGATCGAGCAGGCTCGGAGGGGTTCGCGTAATAGTGCCGAACGGCTTCGACGGCCGAAGCGAAACGCCGCCCTTCGCCGGCGATGAGCATTCGATAGGCGGTCTCTATGCGGTCCCAGCGGTTATCGCGGTCCATCGCGTAGTAGCGTCCGATGACGCTGGCGACGGGACTGACACCGGCCTCGCGACACTTGTCCTCAACGGCCTGGATGAAATTGACGCCGCGATGGGGCGAGGTGTCGCGCCCGTCGGTGAAGGCGTGGACGGCAACACGATCTCCGGGGAAACGCATTCGGCGGCTCAGCTCCAGCAGGCCGTATAAATGATCCAGATCGCTATGCACCCGGCCGTCGCTACACAGCCCTAGAACGTGTACGCGGCCGCCGCTTCGCGCCGCGTTCTCGAATGCGCCGACGAGTGTTCGGTTGGAAAAGAAGGTGCCGTCGTTGATGCGCCCCGTAATGCGCATGATCTCCTGCTCGACGATGCGCCCCGCGCCGATGTTCTGGTGGCCGACTTCGCTGTTGCCCATCACCCCGTCGGGCAGTCCGACGTCAACGCCGCAAGTGCGGATTAACACGTATGGGTAGTCGGCCATTAAGCGATCGTCAACCGGCTTGCGCGCTAAATGCACGGCGTTGGCGTGGTCCCATTCGGCGTGAGGGTTCGATCCCCATCCGTCGCGGATCAGGATGACGATCGGTCGATGGGTCGGACGATTCACGGGCGTTATCATATCGGCGGACGCGCGGGATGCGATCAAGTGCGATCAACGATTTGCGTAACGTGTGGCGGCTACGGCCCTCTTGACCAGCGTCCAATGCCAGATTCCACAGGCGAGATTGGGAATGAACCAAATGAGAAAAGCGAGCACTTCGGGACCGACACGCCGCGACAGCGTTAACCTCTCGAACCAGTCACTCCGGCCCATCGATACGGCCGTAATGCCCGTCACGGCACCGAATAGCTGCCATGCAAGCAGGTAGGGGAGGAGGTAGCAAACAACTTGCACGGCGCCTGCGAGCAGGTTCCGCCGATCGCGAAAGTGGAAGCCCATGCCCACGGTGCCCGCCGAAAGCAGGGAGAACATTGTCGCGCCAACCGTGCAGAGCGTGCCTGCAACCGGGCAGCCGATGATGACCAATTCAATCTCGTGGGGAATCGGACTGCGACCCTCCAAGGCCACGAAAAGCGCCGGCGGACTCAACGCTCCGATGAGGAACACAAGGGGCAGATGCATAGCTAAGAACCGCCGATGGTCGATTCCGGGCGTGCTTAGACGCAGCGTTCGCCCGAACCGAACCGGGTCGCGGAAGGCAGTTCCCCAACTTTGTCGCCATGCCCTGAAGCGCCCGATTTCGCAGCGCCGCTGCCACGGTGTTCCGGGACGTGCGTGGGGGCCAAGTGAGGCGGCCACCGGCTCGCCGCATTCCGGACAGCGGCTTTCCAGGGCGATCGTCGTCAGGTTGTACCCGCAAGCGTCGCAGCGGGGAGGTCGAGCGATCGCCGGAACATCGCGCGGCGCGCCGGCGCTTCGCAACAGCACCCCCAGCAACCACAAGCTCGACAGGAAACCAAAGTCAACGGCGATCGCGTCGCTGAACCGTAGGTACCACGGCTGCACCTGGCGCATTCCGGCCCGCCACTCGGCCACCGCCCTCCAATGGGTCTGCCAGAGTAGATTGAAATATTGTATCGCCTCTTCGTAATCTTTCATGGCTTGTGAATTCTGCGCGGCGCCCTGCGGATAGGACGGGATCGGTGGGGAACTCGTCATCTCCGGCATGGGGACGGAATATGCCGACCGCCAGGCACGATCCGCACGCGACAAAAGCACGGCGACTATTCCCACCGCCGCGATGATCCATACGACATGAGGCGTCTGCAGCCATGTGCGCCGCAACGAATGGCGGAAACTTGCCCTCAACGGCTCGTCGTGCGCTCCCCACGGCATAATCAGATACGCCACTCCGGCAAATCCGACCTCGATCAGCAAGGCGATTCCAACGACGGAGAGCACCGCCGTTTTCGGGGCTTCCGCGAGCTCCTTTACCAGCCATGCAATGCCGCGGAGAAAATGCCCCCCGATCGAAGTAAGGCCGGCTCCCGTAGGCGCATCGCCCCAAGAATCAAGGAACAGGATGACGAACACCCCCAGCAGCGCCGCAATCAAATGGACTAGGTACGCTCGGCGCAAAGAAATATGATTCGTTCGCCGCGCCGTCGTCGCGGGAAGGAAGGCGCAGGTCGCTAACGATAGAAGGGCGGTCCAACGCGGTTCCGACGCAGGGTCCGGGATCACTTGCTTATCGTGTGCGCGTATTGAGTCCTACCGTCCAGGCGGACGAACTCGATGACGATCTCGCTTTTCCCAACGCGAAACAATGTGAAGCCGCCGAGCGTCGCGGCGTAGTAGGCTTCGTCGGTCCACGAAACCTCGTAGGCTTTGTCCGGACCCGCGCCGCCTCCGGTAATGACGTAGTTCACGCCTTTGACCGGCTTGAGCATTTCCAGCGTATGGTCGTGGCCGGCGAGGTAGACGTCGACCTTGTGCTTGGCGAAGAGCGGTTCGAGGGCGGCAATCAAGATTCTGCGCTCCTTCTCGCGATCCTCCCCAACGTGGGAGTAGAGCGGGTGATGGCCGTACACGATTTTCCACCGAGCGCCGGACTTGCCGAGTTCCTCGTCCAACCACGTCAGTTGGGCGGCGGCTTTCGGCGCTTGATTCTTGATCGGATCGCTGTCGATGGCCAAGTATTGAACCGTCGTTTCGTCGCCCAGCGTGCGCGTAAAAGTGTAGTAAGGAGCGGGCATCTTCCAGTTCTTGTTCCGTTGTGAATACTCGACTTGGGCCTCGGGGTTGCCTCGGTGATCGTGGTTTCCGAGCGTGGGATACATGGGGAGTTGCAAGGCCGGGTCGGAGTACACATCCTCGAACTTCGTCTTCCACTGGGGATCGTCCACGGATTTGACTCCGTGCTCATAGATATTGTCGCCCACGGTAAGAATGAAATCGACGCGGTCGGATTTGGCCCGTTGAGCCATTGCGGCGGCGACTCTGTACTGATCCGGCCGTCCGGTGCCCATATCTCCGATCACCATGAAGCGTTCGTAGGATGCCCCAGGTACGACCGGCGGGATGGTGAAGGACGGGATTTCATGCGACCGGGAGGGATCGACCAGCGGAGCGGCGGGGGCAATGCCCCCCGATGTAAAGCACGCAACTGACGCGAATGAAATCCGCCAACGACTCATCGAGCGCATGACCAACTCTCCTGTTTCCTAACGTGAATTCAGAACCGACCGCCGCCGGTATCGCCAGGGGCCGACGATAACCGCCGACACTTCGGGCGACAAGCCGCAGACAATCCACACCGCAGAACGGCGATTCATGCTATGATGGAACTTCGGGCATGGGCCCCGAGTATTTGAAGGAATGCGGATCGATTGCATGTTGGTGATCCGAAACATTGGCGAGTTGGTGGTCGTGCCGCCGGGTCCGGTCCCTGGACGGGCCATGAGAACGGTCGATCGCATCCATTCGGCAGCAATCTTGATCGACGCCGACCGGTTCGCGTGGTTTGGGCCGGAGGACAGCTTGGATGCTCCGTCGCGCTGCGAGTCCATCGACGCTCGCGGCGGATGCGTGCTGCCGGGGCTGATTGATTGTCATACCCATACGGTCTTCGCCGGAACGCGCGAGGGCGAATTTGTCCAACGCATCGAGGGCAAAAGCTACGCCGAAATCGCCCAAGCAGGCGGCGGGATTCGCGTCACCGTCGAGGCCGTTCGACATGCGAGCTTGGAGGAGCTTATCGAGACCACTTTGCCTCGGCTTGCGCGAATGTTGCACAACGGCGTGACCACGGTTGAGATCAAAAGCGGGTACGGCCTGACCGTCGAAGATGAAATCAAAACGCTCCAAGCCGTCCGCCTGTTGCGGTCGCTCCAACCCGTCGAACTAATACCCACTTACCTCGCGGCACACACAACACCACGCGAGTTCAGCGGCCGGCCCGATGAATATCTCGATCTCGTTTTCGACCGCAAAACCTTGGCTCGCCTTCGCGACGAGAAACTTGCAGAGTTCTGCGATGTTTTCTGTGAGACGACGGCCTTCACCGTCGAGCAAGCACGGCGAGTCCTGAACGCCGCGAAGCAGTTCGGTTTGCGGCCCAAAGTACACGCCGATCAGATTTCGCAAATCGGCGCATCGACTTTGGCGGGTGAGGTCGGAGCGATTTCCGCCGATCACCTAGAGAAGATCGATGATGCGGGGATTGCAGCGATGAAGCGTGCAGGGAGCGTGGCCGTTCTGTTGCCGGGCTGCTCGTGGTTCTTGGGAGTGGAGCAGGCCCCGGCGCGACGATTGATCGAAGCGGACCTACCCGTCGCCCTGGCCACGGATTACAATCCCGGTTCGTCGATGGTGGAATCGCTGCCTCTGGTAATGTCCATCGCCTGCACGCAGATGCGGATCACGCCGATCGAAGTTGTCGTCGCCGCGACGGCCAACGCCGCCGTCGCCGTCCATCGCCAGGATCGACTCGGCGCAATCCAAGTCGCGATGCAGGCCGACCTGGTTATCCTCGATGTTCCCACCGTCGAGCGCTGGCTCTACGAACCCGGTCGAAACTGCGTTCGCACCGTTGTGAAAGCCGGTCGGACCGTTGTCGCTCGCGATTCCCAGCGATGATCCGGAGGGATCGAAGCATTCCACCTGGGTTGTGTCGAGTGTCATGCCTCAGTTTTCCGATTGTTAATCATACGATGCAGGCATAACGTGTTCCGGGCTCGGTTTTGATTGAAAGTGCACAACGTACTGAAGAACAAACGAATCTGCGTAACCGGCGGGGCGGGGTTCCTCGGACGGGTGGTCTGCGCAAAGCTAAAGGAATGCGGCGTCCGCGAGGTGTTCGTCCCCCGAAAGCGCGAGTTCGATCTGACCCAGGCGCCCGCCGTGGTGCATATGTTCGACGCCGCCCGGCCTGAAATCGTTATCCACCTCGCCGCCGAAGTCGGCGGGATCGGCGCGAATGAAGTGCACCCCGGTCGCTTCTTCTACGCCAACTTGGCCATGGGGCTGAACCTGATTGAGGAGGCCCGTCGTCGCGGCATCGAGAAGTTTGTCCAAGTCGGCACCGTCTGCGCCTACCCTAAGTTTTGCGACCTCCCCTTCCGCGAGGAGGACTTGTGGTCCGGCTACCCGGAGGAGACCAACGCCCCGTACGGCATAGCCAAGCGGACGTTGGGCGTGATGTTGAACGCCTACCGTCGCGAGTACGGGTTCAACGGGGTCTATCTGATTCCCGCCAATCTCTACGGCCCGGGCGACAACTTTGAGTTGCAGTCCTCGCACGTCATCGCGGCGATGATCCGAAAGTTCTGTGATGCCGTCGAACGCGGACTCGATACCGTCCCATGTTGGGGCTCGGGCAGGGCAAGTCGCGAGTTCCTCTACGTCGACGACGCCGCGGAGGCGATCGCCCGGGCCGCCGAACTCCACAACGACTCCACGCCGGTCAACCTGGGTAGCGGTTGCGAAATCACCATCGCGGATTTGGCCGCCACCATCTCACGCTTGTGCAGTTTTGATGGTCGCATCACCTGGGAGGTCGATCGCCCCGACGGTCAACCGCGGCGGCGGTTAGATACGACCCGGGCCGCGAAATTGCTAGGGTGGCGGGCCATAGTCGATCTAGAAGAGGGTCTCCGCCGAACAATCGACTGGTGGCGGGCATTCAGCGAAAGCCGGACGAACACGGCCACCTCAACTCAATAACATGGAATTACAATCTCACACGAACTTTCAACTTGTCCTATGCGCCCGAGGGTTGTACAATTCAAGGGAAGAGGGGAAGTCGTAGTTTGCGCCGAGCGTGAGGATTCGATCATGGTTGTTCCAAGGACTTCACTGAACCGTGCGGCCGGATCGCTTGGGGTCGCGTTGGCTGTCGCACTGGCGGGGCTTGCGGCGTCGCTCAGTTTCGGTGAACCAAGCCGGACCGCTGAAATCGCGGCGCCCACGGCGGCCATTCTTCCACTACACAGTGAGATCACCGATGTGACGGTCGATAGTCTCCGGCGGCGCATTGATGTCGCACGAAACCAGGGCGCAATCGTCATCATTCTCGACATGGATACGCCGGGCGGGCTGGTCACCAGTTCGATTGCCATCGCCGACCTGATTCGCAGTCTTCCCGATGAGGTCAAGACGGTGGCTTGGGTGAACCCCAACGCCCATTCCGGCGGGGCCCTCGTGGCCATGGCTTGTGACGAGATCGTGATGGCCCGATCGTCACGGATCGGCGATTCGCAAGTCATCATGGGCGGACCCGGGGGCGTGACCGCGGTGCCCGAGGACCTCCAGCCGAAGGCCAACACGCCGGTCCTCCATGACTTTCGCACCTCCGCGCGCAAGAACGGCTATAGCCAGGTACTCTGTGAGGCCCTGGTCATCCCCGAACGCGAAGTTTGGTGGGTCGAAAACGTCAAGACCGGCGTGCGCGAGTTCGTCTTTGACGATGAGAAGGTCAAACGGTTGGGCGAGGACACGCCCGGCGCCTCGCCCGGCGCCGCCGAAAACGTCGACACGCCGCCGCCTCCGCAGCCGGAATGGAAGCTCGTCGAGAAATACTACGACGCCGTCTTGGAAATGGAAGTTCCGGCGCTTCAACCCATAGAGCGCGATAACCAGCTTCTTGAAATGTCTCCCAGCGAGGCGATTGCCTATGGGTTTAGCAAGGGGATCGTATCCGATGAAGCCGACCTTCGGACAAGGTACGGTCTGGGCAACATCGTCCGCGTCAACCCGCTTTGGTCTGAGTTGCTGGCCCACTGGTTGACTTCCATCTACGTGCGCGGCTTCCTCCTCCTCGTAATCTTCCTTTCCGCGTACGTGGAGTTTCACACGCCCGGCGTCGGCCTTGCCGGCCTGGTCGCCTTGATCGCCCTGGCGGTTTTTGTCGGCGCGCCCTATTTGACGGGGCTGGCCAATGTGTGGGAGATCGTACTCATCTTCGTGGGGCTTCTCCTCATTTGCCTGGAGCTGTTCGTCATTCCCGGCTTCGGTGTTGCGGGCATAAGCGGGATCATGATGATCCTGACGGGACTGATCGCCACGTTCGTACCCGACGAACCTGGCCGATCCTACCCGCAGCTTTTCCCGGCCCTGCCGACCACCGTCTACGGATTGAAAGTCGCCGTCGCCACCCTGGTGACGTCGATGACCGCCTCGCTGGTCGGCATGTTGATGCTCAGCCGGTTCCTGCCCCGCGTGCCGGTCTTCAACAAGTTAATACCGGCCAATCCGACGCCGTCTGAAGTGGCGGTGGAGGATGGATATCGAGGAATGGCCCGCGTCGGCGACATCGGCCAAGCCGAAGGTACGCTGCGACCGGCGGGAAAAGCGAGGTTCGGCTCCGTCCTCGTCGACGTCGTGACCGAGGGCGAGTTCCTCGGCGCGGACGTCATGATCGAAGTGATCGAGCGCCGCGGCAACCGAGTCGTCGTGCGCGCGGCTAGACGCGGATGACTTAAACCAGGATAGGGGACGGACTTTCTAGTCTGTCTCATGACCGGCTGGAAAGCCGGTCCCACGTAGAGGGCGTATGTCCGAAGTTGCCGTCATTGCTCTTCTATTCGGCGCCGGCGCGTTGATTCTGATTGCCGAACTGTTTATTCCCTCACACGGCGTTCTGACGATTATGGGGATCGCACTGCTTGTCGCGGGCGTCGTTCAAACATTCCGCTACGGTGGGGAGAAAGCCGGGGCGGTTTCGGTGCTCGTGTGTCTCGTGGTCCTACCCGTATTCGCGGTGCTGGCGGTCAAGTTCTGGCCTCGGACTTGGGTCGGCAAGCGCATCGCTCCGCCCAACCCGGTGGTGAATGCGCGGGACAGCAGCGTACCCGTGGAGGAAATCAGCCGATATATCGGGCAGACCGGCCGATCCCTGTCGACCCTTCGACCCGTGGGGATTTGCGAGTTCAACGGCCGGCGGGTACCCTGTGTCGCGGAGTTCGGCATGTTGGACGCGGGCGTCGCCGTGGTAGGCCTGCGGGTCGTCGGCGGTCAACTGGCCGTCCAGGAGAGGAAAGCCTAGGCGTTGGTATTGAAACGTGTGGCGCCGCTCGGTGCGGGCGGCGCAGTTCGCTTCCGCGCCACTCGCTAAGGGCGGCGCTTCTTCGCGAAAGGCTTTAGATCATGCTTGCAATCGCAACTTCGTTGTTAGGGCAGACCGGTTCCAAGACCAGTTCCATCACCATCGGGACGATTGTCTTAGTCATTCTGGGCCTGTTCGCCCTGACGATCGCCTTGGTCCTTCTCCAGTTTTTCCGTCTTTGGCTGCAAGCGTTCATGAGCAACGCCGACGTGGGCATGTTCGACCTGATCGGGATGCGCCTGCGGAAGGTGGACGCGACGACAGTGGTTTTGTGCAAGATCCAACTCGTAAAATCCGGCATCCAGGAAATCACCACAAACGACTTGGAAAGTCATTACCTCGCCGGCGGACGGGTACCCAACGTCACACGGGCCATGATCGCCGCCAACCGCGCCGTGTTGGATTTGGATTGGAAGAAGGCCTGCGCCATTGATCTTGCGGGTCGCGACATCACCGACGCGGTCAAAACCAGCGTCGATCCCAAAGTGATCGACGTGCCCAGCTCGAGCACCGGGGCGGGGAAGGTGACCATCGACGCGGTGTCCAAGGACGGGATACAGCTTAAAGCCAAGGCGCGGGTCACGGTCCGCACCAACATCCGCCAGTTGATCGGCGGCGCTACGGAGGAAACGATTATTGCCCGCGTCGGCGAAGGCATCGTCAGCGCCATCGGATCGGCCAATTCCTACAAGGAAGTGATTGAGAACCCCGACCGGATCAGCAAGGCCGTTCTCGCCAAAGGACTCGATTCGGGGACCGCTTTCGAGATCCTCTCTATCGACATTGCCGACGTGGACGTGGGAGAGAACATCGGGGCCAAGCTCCAGGCCGATCAGGCCGAGGCCGACAAACGCCGCTTCCAGGCCGAAGCCGAAAAGCGCCGCGCCATGGCCATGGCCCTCGCCGCCGAGAACAAGGCCAAGATCGAGGAAAACCGCGCCCTCGTCACTCTCGCCGAAGCGGAGATTCCCAAGGCCATGGCCGAGGCCTTCCGCAGCGGACACATGGGTATCATGGACTACTATCGCTTGAAGAACATCCAAGCGGACACAGGGATGCGCGATTCCATCGGTCGTGGCGACGGACCCCCCGAGCAGAAGGGGTAGTCGTGTGACACTGCTCTGTGAGCAGTGGCTTGATCCGGGAGTCCCGAATTACTGCTCTACGAGCAAATGGCATTAGCATGTTGGCGATTCAGGGCATCGGCGATTGGATAGAAGGAATCATCGTACTGGTGATCATCGCCGGGTCCGCGCTGGGCGGGATCGGCAAGGCGATCAGTGCCAAGCTCAACCGCTCTCGTGAGGAGGCGGCCCAGCGCGAAGGGCGAGAGCGCCCGCCGCCGCGAATGACGGAACGCCCCGCTCTTCCGCCCATGGCGCGCCCCATGCCGCCCCGGCGCCGCCCACCCGTCGCCATGCAGCGACCGGCGACCGGGTCCTTGACTCCACAGCCGGCCCCCCAACGCCCGGTGGCGGAAATCCCACGTTCATTTCAGCCGGTCGTGCAGTCCATCCTCGACGTTGTATTGGACGGCGCCGTCGATTTAGAAACCGCATTTCCCAAGCCGCAACCGTCACAGCCGCGCCGCGAGCCTCCGCCGGCTTCGCCACGGGCCGGGAGAACGTCCGTTCCGAGGCAACCGGTCCGTCGCCGATCCATTGAGGACCGCGAAGAACAAAAGTCCAAACTCGTCGAGAAGCGAATCGGCCACGTCGAGCCTCACGTCGCCTCCTCGCCGCCGCCCTCCTCGACCGAAACCAACTTCGGGTGGTTTGAACGTCCCACGCGGACGGACTTGCGCCGGGCGATCATCCTTAACGAGATTCTGTCCCCGCCCCTCGCCCTTCGCGGTCAGCCCTAACACCCTTGAGTGTTAGGGCGATGGGTTAACTCGACGCCTAACCGGCCAAGGGGACTCGTACTTTACGAACGGCACGGACGGTCACGAAGATGACGAACACCGCCCCAAGGGCGATGAGTGACACATACTTGTCACCTGCCGCTTCCCGCTGGGGCAATTCCACGCCGGCGATTCGCGTCTCGTTTCCATCGGCGAAGCGTACGGCAACCTCGCCCTGGCCCCTTTTCGCTCCCGCCGGTGCGATCTGCATGGAGAAAGCCGCGGCCCGCCCCGGTGCAATCCCCTCCGCCGGCGCAGGCGCCCGCGAAGTGCAGACTCCCGGCTCGTCCTTGGCCCCGACGTGGACCAGGGCCGTGCAGTCGCTCGACCAACCCGCCGGAGGAAAGAAAAGTACTCCGCGATGGTGAGGGAAGCGGACCTCAACGATTGGCAAGTCGTCGCCGTTGTTGACTTGCCACGTATAAATATGACCGGATGCGTCGGCGCCGCCGGTGATCACGACAGGCGGACCGCCCGCCGCCCACTCCGGTCCGATGAGCGACGATATTGCCGCTAACAAGCGCAACCAGACCCGACGATCGGCATGCACCCGCTTCATTATCGCCGCTCCGCCGACATCGGCCTATTTCTCGGACCCCTCGGACGCACCGACCAGTCCCCCGATGACCGCTTTGAGTTCGGCAACCTCGGCCTCCAGCTTGGAGACTCGACCTGCGAGCGAGTCGGTATGGGGCGCGTCAAGGTCCTCCGGGGCCGGAGAAGCAACGCTCGGCGCCACAACGGCCCCCAGCAGATGGCGATAGCGGTTGGTCGATCGACCCGGCTCCCGCGGAAGCTCCTCGACAAACGGCGGGTCGTGGGCCTTTAAGGCGTCGAGGATGGCCGTGACCGCGGGCAGATCCGGCAACGGCGTCATGCGCAACGCATGAGTGCGGAGCTCGCCGGCGGTTTGCCGCCCGCGAAGCATCAACTCGGCCATCACCGCTTGGTCACGGCGGTCCCAATGGAAATGCTCCACCGCCCGGTGCTCAAATCGAACCGCGCGGGCCCCCGGCGACGGCGGCGCTTGGACGGCGAGACCCTTGTGAATGAGGTTCTGTAAAGCTGCGGAGACCTCCGATTCACCGTAGCTCACCACCGGCTCGCGATTCTGTAATTGGTTCGCACCGAGGGTAATGGCATTGACGGTCATGGGATAGCCGCTGGATTGGGTGAGCGACTTCTCGATCAATACGCCGAGGACGCGGGCTTCAACGTCTCCGAGTACCATAGAAACCAATCACAAGTTCAATCGACGCGGGGTGGCCAGTTGTTGGCGGGCGGCCTCGGCGGCGCTGCGCAGCAGAATGGCCACCGTCACCGGCCCGACGCCGCCGGGCACCGGGGTCAACACACCTGCCACCCTCTTCACTTCATCGAAGGCGACATCGCCGACGACCCGCCGTCCTCCGTTTTGGTCCACGACGGTATTGATCCCCACGTCGATGACGACCGCGCCTTGTTTGACGTGCTCCGCACGGATCAAGCCCGGCCGGCCCACCGCAACAATCAGTAAATCGGCTCGGCGCGTGTGTTCGTAGACGTCTTTCGTGGCGATGTGACAGCAGGTCACGGTCGCCATTTTCTGCAACAGGAACAGGGACACCGGCCTGCCCGCGATCCCTCCCTGTCCTACCACGACGGCGTCCAGACCCCGCGGTTCGATCTGCGCCTCCTTCAAAACCTCCAAGACCGCCAGCGCCGTGCACGGGGCGATGATGGGCGTATCGTAAAACAATAGCCCGATGTTGGCCGGATTCACGCCTTCGACGTCTTTATACGGGTCGATGCAATACTGCATCGCGGGGGTATCCAGGCCGGGAGGCAAAGGGAGATTGAGCAAGATGCCTGTCACCGCGCGATCTTCGTTCAGTTCGCGGATGAGGCCGCGGATTTCGTCGTCGCGGGCCTCAATCCCAAGCGCGTGCAGCCGGTAGGTGATGCCGACCTCGTGGCAGCGTTGACGTTGCGAGCGGGCGTAGATTTCGCCGGCCGCCGGGTCCCCGACCAGCACGGCGTCGAGACTCACTTCCACCCCCTTTTCGGCCAAGGCGCGGACCGTAGCCACCGTCTCCCGCTTGATGCGCTCCGCGAGCGCCTTGCCGTCGATGATTCGTGCACCGCCCATAGTCTCTGCTTACCACGCCAAATCAGCGGACGCCAGCTTGGGGGGTGTGCCACTGGTTTTGAGCATGCTTTTAGCCCTATTTTCGTTTCACACCCGCTTTATCGCATGCCGTTTTTTCCGGTCTGCCCCGCGCGGACAGGGCGCATCGGCGCTGACCCCGGTGATATAACTTCACGGGCGCGCGGTGGAATGCCCTGGCGCGACCGATCAGGTCGGACGGGGGCCGGCGGCGTCCGCCCTTTTCGCTGCACAACTACACCACCGAAGTAAAGCGGCGGAAACGGCCCAAGAGGCATTGCAATCGATGCTCGGTTTTAGTACAATCGTCGGTCGGGTCGCGATCATCGTACAGCAATTGGGGGCGTCGGACCTTACGGATTCATCCGATGAAGGCGCGACCCTGGGGTTGCCGCGGAACGGATGTCCGCAAATGGGAAGGGCGGCGCACGTGCCGTTGAGTCAATGAATAAAGCCGGGGACGGGCGCGTCCGGCCGGTGTAGGTCGGTACGTTCGTTCCCAAGTGCCTAGGAATGACCGCCTAGGAACATTTGAAAGGAGCGTTCGATGAACCGAATACCCAACACATCAACCTTGCGCGCCTCACAACGTGCGACTTGCCGGTGGGGCCGGTTGGCCTACCGAGCGGCGCTAGTCGTGACTCTGGTACTTGGGGTTGTGGGACCGGTGATGGCCCAGGGGCCGCCCGCGCCGCGTGCGGAATGCGGTCAAGTCACCAACGCGGCCGGAGAGCCGGAAACGTCGATCCAGGGATGTATGAACGAGCTGCTCGGGGAACAACTCAAGATGATTGACGGGATAGAGCAAATGGGCGTGGAGATGCGTGCAATCACCGCGTCGTTGGTCGCAGCGGGGGGAACGAGCCAGGTTCAAACCGCGGTATTGCTCAATCTCATGCAAGACGACAACGTCAACATACAATTAATGCGTGACCAGCATCAGCGGGCCATGGAAGAGAACCACGCCGTCGAGGATACCGACTATGACGATGCGTTTGCGAAGGCCGATCAGCAGAAAGGGAAAAACTGTAAGTTTTCGGACATAGCCTTCGTCGAGTCACTCGAGGGAGATTTTCCACCGGGTCTGAAGCCCTTCTCGGGAGACACGTTTGACGGAAAGTTCGGAGACGGTAAATGCAATGTATTCAAGGCGCGTATCGACAACCCGGGTGAGCCCAATGACGATGAGGTCGTACACGTAAACGAACGAAGCGAGAACATGTGCGAGCGGGTCTGCAAGGACAGAACGAGCGACAGCAGCGCCGCGGGACTCAGTGGACCACAACGAAATAGAAAAGACGAAAGAAAGGACAGAACCGTATTTGCATTGACCGACAATATAGCCGCGGCACGCAGAGCCAACGATGATTTGGTCACAGCGAACGCAAGAATGTCTGCGCTGAGAATTCAGTTGTCAAACGACGCATTCCGCCTATCAGGAAATGAATCGGATAGCTGTGAGCCCCTCGATGTGGCTAGAGGTTTGGAAGAGGCCGCCGAAGTGGCCGGGCTAATAAAAAATGGAGTAGCAATTGTCACAGCGTCCCTTGAGCTGGCCAAAGCATGTGTCCGACCTCCTGCAGGTCAGGATGTTGCGGGCTTCAATGCTGCCGCGGCGGAGGCACCGTTTGCCATTGGGGCTGGAATATCCAAGATCATCGAACAGTCGTTTGGGTTCATCGAATCGGCACTCAAAGTAGCCGCCCGGGTCGCGGCGCGCATTCAAGATTTCGCCCAGGCGCAATGTCTGCAGAAGCTCCAAACCACGGTTGAAGGAACGGCCGAAGAGATCGCGGAACTCCAGGCCAAGGTCGACGCGCTTAATGCCCGCTTCGATGAAGTGATCGAGCTGCTGAATACTCCTCCGGGCCGCCGACCCGATTTCCCGAAGAAGCCGTAGTCGGGTCGGGCAGGGGCGAGCACGTGCCCGACGGGGCTCTCGGTGCGGTGCGTCAAGACGCACCGCACGCGCTGAATTCCGCGCCGAATCAGTGAACGCCAGTTTGAAGCTGCAACAGAGCGGGCTGGAGAACGACAGACCAGTAGTAAACGGAGAAAGCCGCGCCGAGGACGGCGGCCGCAAGTAGCGTGGTTTTGATGCGGCGGATCAGGCGTTCGAATTGCCTGGCCCTGGCCGGATCACCGGCCAGCGAAACAAGGAATCGAATCCGACTGCCGATGGAAGAATGTCGCCAACTCCGTTCCTCCGTGGGGATGCCGTTGAGGATGGCCACTCGTTGGAGTGCGGAGGCAAAGAGGGCCGCGGCCGTGGCGCAGACCCGTCCGTCCTCCGTGCCCGGATTTTGAGCGTCGAGGTGGACGCTGCATGGGCGGTCGCATTCTGAACTGGACGGCGTAACGCAGCGGGCACCGAACAAATCGGCCTGGCGCTCAAAGCGCCGCGAAACCCATCCGAACCCGAATCCCCAAAACAGGACCGTCGCGGCCAGGCCCAGTTCCTGAATGGCGGTCGCGGACAAACCCCACCACGCTTTCGCACCCATTGAGGTCTGCGCCAGCCCTTCCATCAAACCGGCGACCGCCAGCCAGCCCACCAGGGCGAAGACCAAAAAGTGCTGAATATGTCGATGTCGGACGTGGCCCGCCTCGTGTCCGAATACGGCCTCCACCTGCCGGGGGCTCATCGTGGCCAGCAAGGCGTCGGACAGCAAGACGTATCGAACGGGAGCAAAGACCCCCATGACGGCGGCATTGATCATCATCCCATCGCTTTTCCAGATGAGGATGTCGCGACAGCGTAGCCCGATTCGCCGACAGATGACCTCGAGGCGCTCGCGCAACGGACCCGCCTTCAGGGGTGCGGTGCGCCAAATTCGGCATAGCAAAAGCGGCGCGAACACGAATACACCCGCGGCGACGACGGCCAGGAGCACGTCGGGCATCCAGTACCCGCCACTCCAACGACGAAGCCACGCCCCGTAGCCGCGGGTCAAGTTCGACGCGAACAGGATGAGCGTCATGGGTGCGGCGACGACCAGGAATTGGTGGCGGAGATTAAAATCGAGATAAGCGCCCATCCGCCATGCGGTCTCGCCGGTCGGCGGCCCGCCGCATGATTGTGGATCGCCCATGAGGCGAAGGGTCCGCTCCGCCGGATACGCGGCGACCCAAAGGAGCAAAACACCCACCAAGAAGGGAGAGAGCACGATCACATCACCGACGATTTGCAGCGCGGGTGTGATGCGACCGAAGTTGAACCAGTCCGGCCAGGGCGTCAGCAATAATGAAGCGGCATAGCCCGCAAAAAGCCCCGTGCGCAGGATCGACATCGAGCGATGATGAAACCGCTGGCTGATCTGCGGAGCTTGGGGGTGTCTGTCGTGGAGCCGTCGGGCCCGCCTGGCGGCCAACACTCCCAAAAACCAAAGAAGTACTGGCAGTGATCCGACGATCAGGAGGGTCCCAATAACGTCGTTCCGGGGCAAAAGCCCCCATTTGCCGGGCGAATCGGCGCGCCAGAAAAGGACCGCAAACGCCAGAATGGTCAATAAGTGCATTTGTTACAAAGAATTTACCGAGTCAGGCCGCGGTTCATCGTTCGGCAGCTTGTTAAACAATGGGTCTCCATACTAGTATAGGGCGACCTGTAGGGAGGGGTCACGAACCGAATCGAAGTAATTTATCCAATGCGGATGGGCGGATCCCTGCTCGTCGAGCGACCGTCCCACCACGAAGAGAACTTGTATCAGGAGAGGCTTCCAATGAACAGTGCACGAACGACGATCCGTTTTATCGTCCTCCTTTCAATCATGACGGCCGGTCTAGCGCACACGGGGGTTGGGTTCGCGGCGGGCGACGCACCCGGACCGGGCGGAGTTGGGCAATCGAGAGGCGACTCCATCGCCCAAACCGGCCCGACGGTGCAACCGCCCTCCAAGAATCCGAAGGCCGCGGCGCCAAGAGCCGCCGCCGGCAAGGAAGTGTTCGGGCCGCGTTTTGAGTACCGGATATCGAACATCAACAAATTACGCGCGATGATGGAGGAGAAGATCGAACTGACCCCTGAACAAAAGGCGAAAATCAACGGTCTGTTCAACGATTTCATCGAGGACATGCGAAACAACTCCCCCCAACGGAGCAGAGACCCGAACACGCCCGCGAACAAGGTTTATCCGCCTTCGATGCGTGACCTGGAAAAGCAGCTTAAGAGCGCCGAAGAAAAGGGCGACGATGCAGCGACGGAAAAAATCCGTCGGGAAATCACGATTTTGAAAAAAGAGCCGAGCACGGCGACGGAGGACTATTCGCCGGTCCTCATCGAAAAAGTCGCTGCGGAACTGAAACCGGAACAGGCTGCGACGTTTGCAAGCGTCGTCGAGCGTTGGAAGGCTGTTTCCCCGCGAGGACCGCGTACCGGCCCCTTCAAGCAGCTGCGGCGGGCGTTGTTGGATCCGGAGGTGGGGCTTACGGAAGCGGAGAGAGCAACCGTCGAAAAGGTCCTGAACGACGCGCTAAAGTCGGGTCGCGCGGGCGGCGACCGCAACGCGGAGAAGATGGCCGAAGCCGTGGAGAAAGCGCGGGCGGTCATATTCGAAAAGCTGACGCCCGAAAAGCGCGAAAAGGTAGAAGCGAATCTCAAAGCGTTCAAAGCGGAGGAGAGGAACCTGGACGACTCCAAGTCTCGCGGCCCTAGAAGGGTCGGCATGCCCAAGCAAGACAAGAAAGCCGGAGGATTAAAGGAGGAGTCGGAGGACAAGGCCGCGCCCGAACAAAAGGACAAAGACGACAAATAGGAGAGCATTCGACGCTTTCGGCGGTGCCCTCACGGGCAAAGTCGGCAGAAGCGGGGCGGTTCGGAAGGCCTATGCGTTACGCCATCTTCGACACGGCATGGGGCGCTTTCGGGTTTGTGGAGCACAAAAGTCGCGTTTGTGCGACATTCCTTCCGCGGGTACGGCAAGAGATCCGGCGAACGATCCGCGTGTCGTGGCCGGACGCGATCGAAGCACCCGATGCCTTGCCGCGGTTTCGACAAGCCGTCGTCGACTATTTCAAAGGCAAACGCGTACGGTTTCCAATCGAGGCCGACTTAGGCAGCCTGCCCTCATTCTATCGGTCGGTTTTAGAGGCGTGCCTGCGGATCCCCTACGGGCAAACGGCGTCTTACGCGGACCTTGCCCGGGCGGTGGGGAGGCCCAATGCGGCGCGGGCGGTCGGCGGGGCGATGGCGCGTAATCCGTTGCCGTTGGTGGTCCCTTGTCACCGCGTACTCCGTGCCGACGGTTCGATCGGCGGATACTCGTCGACTTACGGTGTTGATGAAAAGTCCAGGCTCTTGCAATTGGAGTGCGAAACGCGGGGATGGCACAGGGACGGGACTGCGATTCGCTTGTTGGCCGATCCCACGTTCAGCCCGGTCAGAAGCGTTCCAGGGAAAGGGCGCGCCGCCGTTGCACTGTGAAACCATGTTGGACCTGTCACGGCGAGACTTTCTGCAAGCGGCGGCGACGGCGGCTGCCGCGGGGGCGTTGAAGCCAACCTTGGCCGAAGAGCCCAAACCAACGGAGTTGAAGTTGTCCGGCCCGGTGGTGGTTTCGAGCGGCAATGGTCTGCGGGCGACCGAGAAGGCGGCGGAGATGATCGCCGCCGGCGCGGATACGCTCGACGCGGTGATCGCGGGCGTCACCATCGTCGAGGAAGACCCCGCGGATAACTCGGTCGGCTACGGCGGGCTGCCCAACGAGGAGGGCGTCGTGGAGCTTGATTCGAGCGTGATGCACGGCCCGACGTGCGGCGCCGGGGCGGTCGCCTCCCTGCGGAACATCAAGACGCCTTCCCAGGTCGCAAGATTGGTGATGCAACGGAGCGACCACGTTCTGCTGGTGGGTGACGGCGCGCTTCGTTTCGCCCGAGCTCATGGTTTCAAGGAGTACGACCTTCTCACTGACGAGTCGCGCAAGGTATGGCTGGAGTGGAAAGAAGGGCACTCCGACGATGATGACTGGATTCCGCCCGAAGTGCCCGACCCGAATAAACGATCCGAGGGTCGAAAGCCCTTCACTTTCACCTATGGTACGATCACCTGCTTGGGTCTGAATCCGGCGGGTGACCTCAGCGGCGTTACCACGACCAGCGGATTAAGTTACAAGATTCCCGGCCGGGTGGGGGATTCCCCGATCATCGGTGCAGGGCTTTTCGTGGACAACACCGTCGGGGCCGCGGGCAGCACGGGCCGCGGCGAGGCGGTACTGAAGATTTGCGGTTCGCATACCGTGGTGGAGGCGATGCGTCATGGGATGGCCCCGGTCGAGGCGTGCCTTTATGCATTGCAGCGGATCGTGGCCACGACCACGGAGAAGCGCCTGCGACACGAGGACGGTCGGCCCAACTTTGACGTGAAGTTCTACGCCCTTTCCAAAGATGGCCGATTCGGTGCGGCGTCCATCTGGTCCGGGGCCAAGTTCGCGGTCCACGCCAATGGAAAGAACCGAATCGAAGAAGGCGCCTTTCTTTTCCAGCGACCCACAGCCAAGCCATAGCGCGCCACTGACGAAACAACAGGCCTCATGGGACCATATACTCGCGAGCGGATCGAAAACTGGATCGGCGATTTTTGCACGTCTGACGCGATCCGCCGCATTTCCGGGGGCATGCGCGAATACGCCCGCGACGTGCTTATCCGATTCCTGGTCGCGGCGTGTGAACATCGCGAGGTGGAGCCGGAGGACGTGGAAGAGGCGGACGTGAAATCGGCTCTCTTGGGGCCGGTCGCAAAACTTAACTTGCCCGCGTCGGTCAAGGGAGACGTGCCAGCGCTTTGCGGAGCGTTCTTGGCCGATCTGGAGTCGCAAGGCCGACTGGGAGGCGGCAGAGTGCTCGGGGCCTATGCCGGGGCGCTCAAGGATGCTTATGAGGAAGCGGCGTCGGGGAAACCCAAGCCGATCGTCAGACCCGGCAGCCGGTTGAAGCGCAACGACCCCTGTCCCTGCGGGAGCGGCAAAAAGTACAAAAAATGCTGCCTGAATGAGTAGGCGGTTGCCTACCTTGTCATCCCGGCCCGGCCGTCAATTCACATTCGAAACCGTACTCAGTGGAATTGTAGATGTCGAGAAGGTCGCGTTGGCCGAAGGCGCGGAACCCCAACCCGCGATACAGGCGATGTGCGTCGGTAAATCGTGTGTCGCTCCAGAGAATCACACGTTTCTTGCCCATCGCTCGGGCGTAGTCCATGACCAACGTCGTGAGTCGCCGCCCCCAACCCTGCCGACGGATCGACGGGTGGACGTAAAGCGCTTTCAACTCAACGGCCTTGTTGTCGTGCGGCAACGCGCCGACCGTGGCCAGGATTTGCCTGCTGACCTCGACGACCCAAAATTCCCCGCTGCGTGCGTGAAAGTACGCAGCAGGCCCGGCCAAGTGCTCATCAACGCCGTCCACGGCAATGGCCAAGCCGTATTCACCGAAAATGCCGTTGACGAGTTGTTGGATGGCCGTCGCATCCGCGGGAACTGCCAATCGCACGAATGGCATACCACGAGGCCCAAGACTATCGCTCATCACGAACGGCGAGACTTTGCCGTCCCTTTTCCGTTGCCGAGGTCGATCGACTGAATCAGGAATACGTCGATGATCTTGATCCCACCCGTTTTGGACGCGACGGCGACGGTGCGTCGGGACCGCGAAAAGGATAAGAACTTCGGGTGCGGGACGGTCAGTTTTTGACCGTCAACCAGTTCCAGGGTGAATCGCCGGAACGGACGAGCTTGGTGGGTTTCGCGTAATTCTTCGGAGGTCATAACAACACCCCTTTGTTCGTCGAATTTATTCTACCTCGTCTTGACCAAGTGTTCCACCACGCTGGGGTCGGCCAGGGTGGATGTGTCGCCGACTTGTTCGGGGTGGCCTTCGGCGATTTTCCGCAAGATGCGGCGCATAATCTTGCCGGAGCGTGTTTTCGGCAAGCCGGGGGCCCAGTGTATCACGTCGGGGGCGGCGAACGCGCCGATTTCCTTGCGGACGTGGACGGCCAGCTCTTTTTTGAGAGCGTCCGTATATTCCTTGCCGGTTTTCAGCGTCACATAGGCGTAGATGCCCTGCCCCTTGATCTCGTGCGGGTAGCCGACGACGGCGGCCTCGGCGACGGCGGAGTGTGAGACCAACGCACTTTCCACCTCTGCGGTGCCGAGCCGATGGCCGGAGACGTTTATCACGTCGTCGATTCGCCCCGTAATCCAGTAATATCCATCCTCGTCGCGGCGGCAGCCGTCGCCGGTGAAGTACAGACCGGGACACCGCGTGAAATACGTCTCCTTGAACCGCTCATGCTGGCCATAGACGGTGCGCATAATCCCCGGCCAAGGTTCCTCGATGAATAAAGCACCAGCGCCGGGGCCTTCAATGCGCTTGTTATTCTCGTCGAGAATCACCGGCTTAACCCCGAAGTAGGGCAGTGTGGCCGACCCGGGCTTCGTGGGGATGGCGCCGGGCAACGGGGTCATGAGAATCCCGCCGGTCTCCGTCTGCCACCAGGTGTCAACAATGGGGCACCGCTCCTTGCCCACGACGCGGTGATACCACATCCACGCCTCCGGGTTGATCGGCTCACCGACCGTGCCCAGCAGTCGCAGACTGGTGAGCTTGCGTTTGGTCACCGGCTCGTCACCCTCGCGCATGATGGCGCGTATCGCCGTCGGGGCGGTGTAGAATTGATTAACCTTGTATTTGTCGACCACGTCCCAGAACCGACCCGCGTCGGGATAAGTGGGAATTCCCTCGAACATGACCGTCGTCGCCCCGGCGCAAAGAGGGCCGTAGACAATGTAGGAATGCCCCGTTACCCATCCGATGTCGGCTGTGCACCAAAAGACGTCCCCGTCGTGGTAGTCGAAAATGTTTTTGAAAGAAAAAGTGGTGTGCACCATGTACCCGCCGATGGTGTGCAGGACGCCCTTGGGTTTGCCCGTGGAGCCGGACGTATAGAGAATGAACAGCGGATCTTCGGAATCCATCCACTCGCAGTCGCAGATCGGCGAGGCGTCTTTCATCACCTCCTGCCACCAATGGTCCCGGCCCGGTTTCATCTGGACGGGCATCTTGGTCGAATCAAGGCGGCAATACACAATGCAAGTCTTGACCTGCGTGCCTTGGGCGGCGGCGCGATCCACGGCCTCGTCGGCGTTGACCTTGATCCCCACGGCCTTGGCTCCGCGGAAAACACCGTCCGCAGTGACAAGGATTTGGCACTCAGAGTCCACGATCCGATCGGATAGGGAGTCAGGACTGAATCCCCCGAACACGATGGAGTGAACGGCCCCGATCCGAGCGCAGGCCAGCATGGCGATGGCCAATTCCTTGATCATCGGCATGTAAATCGAAACGCGATCGCCCTTCTTAACCCCAAAGGACTTCAAGACGTTGGCAAACTTGCAGACCTCGGCATGGAGTTGGCGATAGGTGAGCTTGGCGTCCTCGCCGGGTTCGTTGCCTTCCCAGAGAATCGCCGTCTGATCGCCGCGTTTGGCAAGATGCCGATCGAGGGCGTTGTAGGTAATGTTCGTTCTGCCACCCGAAAAAAATCTGATCGAAATTTTGTCGCGAAAGTCGAACTCGCGGACCTTGGTCCATTTTTTCTGCCAGTGGAACTCGTTAGCGACCTCGCCCCAGAACCCTTCCGGGTCTACGACCGACCGTTCATACATCTGACGATACTGTTCGAGCGAGCGGATGTGGGCCCGCTCCGAAAACGCTTTGGGCGGCGGAAACATCTTCATGTCGCCCCGTCCCGACCCGTTCTTCATACTGGATGTCATAGCATGGCACTCCTAATCATCAAAAGACCACGACGAACTCCGCGTGCCGCGGTCTGATTACCAAGCACGCATTATAGCAAAACAGCTACGGATGCCTATTCATCCAGTTAGCGCCCGCGACGCATGCCCCCTGTTTCGCCGATCAAACGCACCAGCTGGTCGGCCGTACGCTGCGTCGCCCCTTGATTGCGGAGAACGACTTCTCGCGCCGCCGCGCCCAGCCGCGCCCTCGCGGATGGGTCGGCCAGCAGTTCGCCGATCACCGACGGGAGATCAGCGGCGGTCTCGACGACGCGGATGGCGTCGGCGGCGGAAAGCAGACTCACGGGTGATTCGAAATTCTCCATGTGCGGCCCGGCAACGATCGGTTTGCCCAAAGCGGCCACCTCCATCGGGTCCGATCCGCCGAGGGGTACCAGCGAGCGGCCAACGAACACCATATCCGCAAGAGAATAGAACTTGCGAAGCTCGCCCATCGTATCGCCGAGGACGACGCCGCTTCCCGAATCAGTTGCAGCTTCCGTGCCATCCGGTCGCATGCTGCGCCGAACGCAGGCGAAACCGGCGTCCGCGATGAATCTGGCCACCTCTTCAAAGCGCTCGGGTTTCCGCGGGACGAGGACCAGAACGGGTTGAACTTGACGAAGAATGGCGCGGTACGCTTCAAGCAACATCACCTCCTCGCCGGGTCCGGTACTGCCGCAGACCCACACGGGACGAGAACCATCCAGCCCCACTGCGGCGGCGAGTGCGTCCGCGCCATCGACGCGATCCGTGACGGCTGCGGTATCCCACTTCAGCGATGACGTAACTTCGACGCGATCCACGGGAACACCAAGCGACCGAAATCGCCCGGCGATCGTCTCGTCTTGCGCGCCGACCCATGCGAGATCGCTGAACATGGATCGCGCAAACGGACCCAGCCGGTGGAAGCGCCGCGCGCTGCGCTGCGTCAATCGGCCATTGACGACGGCCAGAGGGATTCCACTCACCTTCGCCATTCGCACCAGGTTGTACCAGACCTCCAACTCGACCAGCACGATCATCGTCGGACGAACGCGCCGCAGCACCCGCGAAATGACGAGGCTGAAGTCAAGTGGGAACCGGAAGACGCGATCCGCCCCGTAAAGCTGAACGGCACGGGCGTATCCGGTATCAGTAGTTGTGGAAAAGACGATGTCGGTATGCGGCAGTCGTTCGCGGAGTGCGGCCACCAGGCGGGGCGTGGCGTTGATCTCGCCCAGCGAAACGGCGTGAATCCAAATCCGCGGCACGGCCGGGTCCAAAGTCGGGACGCCGCCGAACCGTTGCCCCCATCCGCGACGGTTCTTCCCCAAGATCAAGGCGTGATAGAGCGCAACGGGGAAGTAAACCAGTCCGGCCAGCAGGTAAACGATGTCCGCGACCCAGCGCATTCGCACTCGATCATTCGAAGAGTAGAATCAGAAGTTCTTTACGGGAAAACCCGTGGTGCTCGGCCACGGCGCGAAGAATCGCGTTGAGCATACCAACCTTCAGCGGGTCATGAGCGGGCACGGTGACATGGTGTTCGCCGTCGCGCGTCGTGGTCAGGCGTATGTGGCTGCCAGTTTGGTGATCGATCTCGTAGCCCAGGCGCGCCAATTGCGATGCCAATTCGCGACCGGAAATGTCGCGGGGCAGCTTCAAGCCGCGATGACCTCGTCGCTCACGAAGTGCAGCCGGATCAGCTTGGGGCGCGCGCTGGCGTCAGGGAAATGACAACGGACCGCATCTCGGACCATTTCCCGCAAGCCGGCCATGTCGTCGGCCTGCGTGAAGATCGACTCGCCGATCGCTCGCGCCGTGTATCCGCCTTCTGCGTCCTCCTCCACCACGAAGACGATTTCTGTCATGTTGCGTACCCCGCGTCGTTCATGCGACCCCCCACTCTACCGCCGTTCCCGCCGTTTCGCAATGGGCGTCTCAAGCGGGTGCAAAGATTCTCCCCCGATTTCCCGCCAACCGTGACCTTCGATACATTTCCCCTGTGAACACAAACGGCAGTATGACGGACTGGCCATATCTCACGGTGGAACTGCCCGGCGTGGGGGGCGAAATCAAGCGCTTTGACGACGATTTCGTCGTCGAGGAGGCGCCCCTCTATCTGCCGTCGGGTCAAGGCACGCACACCTATTTCACGATCGAGAAGCGCGGACTCACCACCCACGCGGTGATCGGGCACATAGCCCGGTTGTTGGGCCGCCAGCCGTACGACATCGGGTATGCGGGGATGAAGGACGCCCACGGCGTCACCCGCCAGACTTTCAGCATCGAACATGTGGACCCCAGCCGCGTTTCCGCGTTGGAGTTGGGCCGGGCCAAGGTGCTGTCCGTCGATCGACACACCAACAAGCTCAAGCTGGGGCACCTGGCCGGCAATCGGTTCGCGATCAAAATCCGCGACACGGTCCCCGAGCCGGAGACGGCGGCACGTGCGATCCTCGATGTGCTGATCCGTAGAGGTGTACCAAACTACTTCGGGCCGCAACGATTCGGCGTGCGCGGCGACAACGCCCAGATCGGGCTGGCGGTGCTTCGGGAGAACTACGATGAAGCCTTCGCTCTCATGCTCGGTCGGCCCGGACCGGTGGACCACGGTGCGGCGCGGAAGGCACGCGAACTGTTCGATGTCGGCGATTTCGAATCCGCCGCCGCGACCTGGCCTCGCGGGGTGTTCAGCCAGCAATCGCGGCTCTGTCGAGCGCTGCTCAAGACCGGCGGTGACACGCGCAAGGCATGGCGCACGGTGGACCACACCATGCGAAAGCTCTACATCTCGGCGTTTCAAAGCGGCCTGTTCAATCGAGTGCTCGCCCAGCGGATCGCCGGCATCGACCGCCTCGAAACCGGCGACATCGCGTGGAAGCACGTCAACGGCGCGTGCTTCCGCGTGGAGGACGCGGCCACGGAACAACCACGGTGCGATGCGTTGGAGATTTCCCCTAGCGGACCGCTCTTTGGCCGGAGGATGACCGAAGCAGCCGGTAAACCCGGTCAAATGGAAGCCGCCGTGCTGGCGGAGTGCGGACTTCAAAAGGAACAGATTGTCACCCCCGGAAGCGGCAAGACCTCCGGCGCCCGCCGACCGCTGCGTGTTCCCATCGGCGAGCCGACCTTCGAAACCGGCACCGACGACAACGGGCCATACCTCCTGCTGAGGTTCTTCCTTCCGCCGGGCGGGTATGCGACCAACGTCGTTCGAGAAATCAGCAAGAATCCCGCTGATATGGTTGACTTATGACCCATTTGCCGATCAATAATAGCTCTTGGCGGCGTGGGAGGACTGTAACGGTCGCGGCCGCCCGCAGGTGTTCGGTGTCCGCGCGGGCTCTCGGAACGCCGAGACTCTGTTCCGCCCACGGCTCGTAGGATTAAGGGAAATGAACATGCTGATACGATTCGATTGCCCGGCGTGCGGCGGGTCGCACTCGTTTGATATGCCGGAGACGACCATCCACATGACCTGCTCGCGCACGCACAAGGTCATCCAACTACGGCTGACCAAGGGCGGCGACGTAAAGTCGGCGATCGTGAACGGCAAAGGCCCATCGACCGAGAAGGACGAAGAATGAGCACCGGTCCACGAAGTAACCGGCGTTGGGGACCGACGCTGCTGGTCGCGGCGACGTTGGCGCTCTATTTCTTCCTCAGCCGCCCGGCGGCTGCGCCCGCCGGTTGGGGCGACGATTTCGAGGCGGCATTAACGGACGCCGGCGCCACCAGTAGGCACGTCATCATCGCGTTTTACTCCGAGGGCTGTCCGCCCTGTGCGGCCATGGACCGATCGGTACTCGGTACACCCGAGGTGCGCGAGGCTCTGCGCGGTTACGTTGCGATCCGTCTCGATGTGAATCGTGAACGCGAAGCGGCGCGACGTTTTCAAATCGCGGCCACACCGACTTTTATGGTCCTTAACGAGGCCGGGCGACCGATCGCGCAGCGCGAGGGCTATCAGTCGAAAGAAGAATTCGTCGCCTTCTTGCGGGAAAATGCGCCGTTGGCAACAAGGAGTGCGTCTTAATGCCCGGATTCTGATACTCCGCGCGGGCTAAAGCCCGCGGCTCCCTTCGTCCTCGATAAGCGCTCCTTAAGAAACCGGCCGGTATAGCTCTGCGAACAGTCGGCAATTTGCTCCGGCGTGCCTTCGACGACCACAAACCCGCCCGCGTCTCCCCCTTCCGGACCCAGATCGATCACCCAGTCGGCGACTTTGATGACATCGAGATTGTGTTCAATCACCACGACGGTGTGGCCGCGGTCCACCAGGCGATTGAGGAGGGTCAGCAAGTTGCGAACGTCGGCGAAGTGCAGACCCGTAGTCGGCTCGTCGAGCACGTACATCGTCTGCGTATCTGGCGAGCGGTGCAGCTCCGCCGCGAGCTTGACCCGTTGGGCCTCACCGCCGGAGAGCGTGCTCGACGCTTGCCCGAGGGTCATGTAGCCCAATCCCACGTCCTTGAGGGCCTGCAAGCGGCGTGAAATGTTGCTGAAATTCTCGAAGAATTTGGCTCCCTCCTCCACCGGCATGTTCAACACATCCGCAATCGTCTTTCCGCGATAACGAACTTCGAGCGTCTCGCGGTTGTAGCGCGAGCCGCCGCACTCTCCGCAGGGGACGAAGACATCGGGAAGGAAGTGCATGGCGATGCGTTTGACTCCCTGGCCTTCGCACAGTTCGCAACGCCCGCCGGCGATGTTGAAGCTGAAGCGCGCCGCACCGTAGCCGCGAATCTTCGCCTCCCGCGTGCGGGCATAAAGCTCGCGGATGAGATTGAAAACGCCGACATAGGTCGCCGGGTTGCTGCGCGGCGTGCGTCCGATCGGCGATTGGTCTATCTCGATCACCTTGTCGACGAGCGAACTCCCCACGATGCGCTCGAACGCTCCCGGACGAGGCCCGCCGTGGCCGATGCGTCGCTTTAACGCTCGAAGCAGAACCTGGGTCACCAACGTGCTCTTACCGCTGCCGGACACGCCGGTGACGGCGATGAAGCAGCCCAGCGGGAAACGGACGTTGACGTTCTTAAGGTTGTTGGCCGTCGCCCCGCGGACCTCCACGGCGCGGTCCCAGTTGACCGGGCGTCGCTCTTCCGGCAGGGCGACGCTCGATTCACCTGTCAGATACTTGCCCGTAATCGACGCCGGGCACGCAAGGACTTCGTCGAGCGTCCCCTGAGCCACGAGGTAACCGCCGTGTGCCCCCGCCCCGGGACCGATGTCGATCATGTGCGCCGCCCCGGCGATCACCGCCTCCTCGTGCTCGACGACGATGACCGTGTTATCCATTTCCGCAAGCCGCTGGAGGATCGTCGTGAGCCGGCGGATGTCGCGGGGGTGCAGGCCGATGGTCGGCTCATCGAGAACGTAACAAATGCCCGCCAGGGCACTACCGATCTGGGTGGCGAGGCGGATGCGCTGAAACTCGCCGCCGGAAAGCGTGGAGCTGGCGCGATCCAATCCGAGATAGTCAACCCCCACTTCGCAAAGGAATTCCAGCCTCCGGCGGATCTCTCGCAACAAAGGTTGGGCGACGGCGGCGGCCTCGCCGGTGAAGGTGAGACCTTCAAAAAACCGAGCGGCCGGGGCGATGGTCATTCGGGCGACGTCGACGATGCTGCGTCCGTCAATCTTCACGCTGAGAGCTTGTTGATTGAGTCGCGCGCCTTGGCATCGTTCGCACGGCGCTTCGCTTAAAAACGCATGAAGCCGCTGCTTGGCCGACTCCGACTCCGTGGTCTGCCAGCGTCTCTTGAGATTGGGCATGACGCCCTCAAACGATGCGCCGTGTTGTTGGGCGTCCGCCTCGGTCGTGCCGTTGAGCAGGATTTCCACCTGGGGCTTGGGCACATTTCGGAAAGGGATGTCGGGCAAGATACCGAAGCGATTGCAGAATTCCTGTAACATCCGCGAATAGATCGCGTTGAGGCTGCGGCCTTGGTGTCGCCAGGCCGCGATGGCTCCGTCGGATAGCGAAAGGCTCGGATCGGGCACCACCAAGTCCCGATCAAACTCCAAGGCCGTGCCAAGCCCATGACACACGCCGCACGCCCCTTGCGGAGAATTGAAGCTGAAAAGCTGCGGCGAAAGCTCGTGGATGCGGACCTCGGCGTGGACCGGACACGCCAGGGCCGCGCTGTACGCCTGATCGGACCACGTGCCCGATTCCAACTCCGCGCTGATGATGACCCTGCCGCCGGACAATCGGGTGGCCAATTCGATGCTGTCGGCGAGCCGCTGCACGATTTCCGGCTTGGTGGTCAGGCGGTCCACCACGACCTCGATTGTGTGGCGGCGGTTGGCTTCGAGCGTTTCCGCCTCTTCGAGCATCACGACGTGCCCGTCGATCCGTGCTCGTACGAACCCCTCCTTGGCCATCCGTTCGAGGATCGCCTTGTGCTGCCCGCGCTGCCCCGCGATCAACGGAGACAGCACCAGGATGCGCTGCCCCGCAGGTCCGGCCAGCACCGCATCCACCATTTGCGAGGTCGATTGTCGGACGATCGGTCGATCGCATATCCAGCAACGCGGCTGCCCCGCCCGTGCAAACAACACCCGCAGGAAGTCGTGGATTTCGGTGCTGGTGGCCACGGTCGATCGCGGGCCGGCCCCGGTGGACCGTTGCTCGATGGCGATGGTCGGGCTTAGCCCCTCGATCCGGTCCACGTCGGGCTTTTGCATTTGCTCCAGAAACTGTCGCGCAAAGGGGGACAGGGACTCGACGTATCGTCGCTGCCCTTCGGCATAAATGGTGTCAAACGCCAGGGAACTCTTTCCCGAACCCGAAAGACCGGTGATAACCGTCAACGCCCCGCGCGGCGCGTAGACGTCAATGTTCTTCAGGTTGTGCTGACGGGCCCCAAATACGCGGATACACGAACGAGGCGTCATGGAATTAGACTCCATCCTAAACGGGAATGCAGAATGATTTACCCAGGGCCGCGGGCTTCAGCCCGCGCGACCGGTCGCGCAGGCTTAAGCCTGCGGCTCGGTTGTGCGTCATTCTCTCTGCGTTCTTACTTAGAACCCCTCTCCCCCGCGTTTGTGTATAGCGTGTACAACGGATCGACCCCAACGGGGTCATACCCTCAAGCCCAGGGTTGTCCGCTACGGCGGACTACCCTGGGACAATGATGACGAAGACCAACAACCCCAACGGGGTTACGGCTGGTGGCCCACCTCCTGTGGAGGTGGGGGAGGCGATGATTCGTGGGCATGACGTTGAGCGCAAATCATCGTCTCCCCCAGGTCCAAAGGACCTGGGCCACCCGCTCTCTCCCTCTGGAGAGGGTAGGGTGACGGGGCTTCTGGACGCACTCCAACTTTCCGTCTCTTCATAGGCCGAATCTCGTTGAGCATACGCTGAAGGGGCACCGGACTCAAACCGGGCTTGCCCAAGTTGCGCAAAAGACCATTCGGCGTAATCGGTTGGAGGGAGTTGTGGTTTCGGATACACTTTACCGTAGCGTGGCGCTACTCTCCCAACCAGGGGGAATTCGGGACAGCCACCAATTTTTGAGCTCGGGTGCCACTGCTCTTGAGCAGTGCCATAGCTTGGCATCGTCAGACCATTGGTTCGGCGGTTGACACCGAAACGGTCCGCCAAGCATCCCCCTGCGTTTGTAACTCGTAATTGGTAACTCGTAACTCGTAATTGGTAACTCGTAATTCCCCGGCTTGATCGGTCGCGCGGGGCATTCCACCGAGCGCCCGTGAAGTTTTGTAGGGTCCGCTGTGCGGACCATTTTGTTTTCATCATGCCACGTCGTGGCACCACCAATTGACGGTTGGGGCCGGGGTGCCACTTACGATGTGTGCCACTGCTCTTGAGCAGTGCCATAGCTTGGCATCGTCAGACCATTGGTTCGGCGGTTGACACCGAAACAGTCCGCCAAGCACCCCCCTGCGTTTGTAACTCGTAATTGGTAACTCGTAACTCGTAATTCGTAACTCGTAATTCCCCGGCTTGATCGGTCGCGCGGGGCATTCCACCGAGCGCCCGTGAAGTTATTAGGGTGAGTATGGAAAGGGATGGGATGGATCTGTGCCGCTCATGGCGCGCCCTAACGGTCGGCGACGGGGCGCTCGCCGCGAACCTCGGCTTGTCCGAAAATGTCGTCGAGTTCGCAAGATTTATGGTAGAAGAACGTCGGGCTAACCGACCCCCTCCGCACAGCCGAAAGCGGGGGGGGGGTGGCCGGATGGGCGATGTTTCGGGCCTGTAAATAAACGTCGCGGCGAGTCTCGGCACAGCGGGAGACCTATATTGTATAGGGGTCTTTTGGATACTATAATGGACCGTGTGAGGGGTACGCCGTTGGACCGGGTGAACTTGGGAAGGAGTCGTCATGCAACGCAAGTGGTTCCGCGCTGATAGATCAGGGCTATTGACCATTCTCTTGGGGGCGTGGCTCGTTACGGGCTCCTTTGCCCAAGGCGCGGATACGCAAGGGACCACTGCCGCAAAACCGGATGAGCTCTGGCGGCGCGGCATCGAGCTTGTTTCCAAAGGCGACTTCCAGCACGCGGCAGAAACGGTCCAACAGATTCCCGGCGGCGGGTTCATGGACCGTATCCGCACCTGGCTCGGCGAATACCAGACCAAGCAGTCGGCCCGCAAAGACATGGACCGCGCCGACTTTGAGAAGTACGTCGGGTACGCCAAGGCGCGCATCGAACGCAAGGAATACGCCTTCGCCCTGGACAAGGCCCTGCTCGCTGCGGACGTGGCCGAAGACCGGGAGGCGTTCCTCCGCCAGGATTGGCTGCAAACGCTGGTCAACGACTCCTTGGCCAAGGCCGATGAACTTCGCAAGAAAAGCGATTGGAAAGGCGCATGGCACATCTACGCCGACCTCGGCGCGCTGTATGAGCGCGAGCCTCGCTACCAAAGGCTGGAGCACGAAGTCCTCACTCACCTACGCCTCGACACGATGTTTAACGAAGAAAGCAACTGGCGGGAACGCATCGAGCACGTGGAGTGGAGAGACGCGGAAAGCGCCCTGGAGTGCATCGGGCTGTACTACGTGGAAGTGCCGGATTTCAAGGTCCTTACCGAACAGGGATTGGAGCAGCTCTTGCTGCTGGCCGATTCGCAAAGCGCGCAGAAGGCTTTCGAGGGTCTGGGAAACGAAGATGACCGCCGGGACTTCAAAGCCCGCATTCAGGAGAACCTGGATCAAGTTCGGGCGGAGCCGTCCCTGGATCGCGAGGAATGCGTCAAGCGATTCCGTCGCGCCGTACACAGAATCAACAAGGAGACCGTCCGCCTGCCGGAGGAGTTGGTGGTTAGTGAGTTGATGCGTGGGGCGTTGGAACCCCTGGACGATTTCACCACGGTCATCTGGCCGCAGGATGTCGATGAGTTCGACAAACACACCCGTGGCGACTTCATCGGCGTGGGAATCTCCATCATCAAGAACCGCATGGGGGAAATCGAAGTGGTGACGCCCCTGGAGGACACCCCGGCGTTTCGCCACGGGGTCCAAGCCGGCGACATCATCACCAAGGTCGACGGAGTCGAGATCAAGAGCTATTCCCTCAACAAGGTGGTGGATACCATCACGGGCCTTCAAGATACGCCGGTTACGCTCACCGTCCGTCGCCAAGAGTCGGAAATTGAGTTCCCCCTGGTCCGCAGCCGAGTGAAAATCCAATCGGTAAAGGGTTGGCAACGACGCCCGGACTCAACTTGGAACCATTGGGCCGACGAAGAGAACAAGATCGGCTACGTCCGCATCACCAATTTCCAGAAAAACACGGCCGAGGACCTCGCCCATGCCATGAGTGAACTGCAAGCCAAGGGCTTGAAGGGGCTCATTCTCGACTTGCGCTGGAACCCCGGCGGGCTGCTCGACTCCGCGTGGCAAGTCTCCTCGCTCTTCCTTAAGCGCGGCGACGGCGTGGTCAGCACCAAGGGCCGAAATCAAGGTGAGGACCAGCGCCTGAATGCCGCCGGAGACGGACCCTATAACGACGTGCCGCTCGTGGTGTTGGTCGATGAGGGCAGCGCCAGCGCGTCGGAAATCGTCTCCGGGGCCATCCGCGATAACCATCGCGGAACGGTGATCGGTGAACGGACCTTCGGGAAGTTCAGCGTTCAAAACCTCATCCCGCTCGGCTCCTCAAACGCCAAGTTGAAGATTACGACGTCGCGGTATTACCTGCCTAGCGGGGTGTCGCTTCATCGTGAGCCGACGTCCGAGAAGTGGGGCGTGGAGCCGGAGATCCCCATCCGCCTCGCGCGATGGGAACGGTTCAACGCCTTCCAGGCACGGCGTGACGCGGACCTTCTCGGCCCGCCCAAGCCCGTGGCCAAAACGGAAGACGCCGAACAGCCGGTTGATCTTTCCAAAGTCGATCCGCTGACCGGTGAAGAAGAGGGGCCGGAAACAAAGCATGGCGCCGAAATTGACGCCGTAAAGGAGAACGGGGCCGCGGACGAAACCGCGAAGATCGTCGAAGGCAAGACCGCGGACGCCGCCGCACCCCAGGAAGACGAACTCCCCGCGCTTGAACAACCTGACGAAAACAATCGCCCCAAAGGTGACCCGCAAGTCGACACGGCCTTGCTGTTCATGCGTGTGAAACTTTTTGGCATCCTCCACCCCACCCTGGCGAATGCCGAGGGGCAGGTCCCTAAGAACACCGCCCAGCCGTGAGGGCGGCAAAGGGGGCCGCGCCGTGTGCGGGGACTGGATTACACGAAGCTCGCCCGGTAATCCCCAATTCTCACCTCACCGTGCCTGGGTGGTGAGAGTTTATGCGGCGCCGGGTTTTTTGCACGGGTTGTCCAGGCGGTCAAAGCTCGTCCAAAGTGATGCGGCGCAGGCGAATGCGCTTGGAGCGCTGCGCACCTGGTTCTTTTTATGCACCGCGGGAGACGAGGCTCAGGCGGCCGGGGCGTCGGTGGGGATGCTCAAACGGAAATGCGCGCCGCCGTACTGTGGATGGTGCCGCGCCACCAAGTCGAGCTTACCACCCAGCAGCATCGCCCAATTGCGTGCGAGTGAAAGTCCCAGACCGATTCCGCCGCGCGCCGTCGCGTCCGCATCGCGTCCGCGCCGGAATGCTTTGAAGATGGTGCGGGCGTCGGCAGCGTCGATGCCCGGCCCGGTGTCGACGACGTCGAGGTGCAGCCTGCCGTTGTCGCCGCCTAACTGGACGATCACTTTGGGACTAGGAGAGCCACGGGCGTGACGACACGCATTATCCACCAGCACGGCCGCGATCTGGTTGACCAGGCTGAGGTCCGTATGCACCGTGCGGGGATGGGATACGTCGTTTCGTGTTTCGGCCTCGATGGCGTTGGGAGCGCACCGCTTGTGGACCGTTTCACCAACGACACGAAGCAGGGACGCGGGGTCGGTGGCGGTCACATGTAGCTTGACCTTGTGGTTTTCAAGGCGCGCGTATTCGAGAACGGCCTCCACCAAACTGGAAAGGCGCTGCGATTCGCGATTGAGGGTGTCGAGGTATTCCTGCTTCGAATGGTCGGGAACCAGTCCGGCGGAGAGCATGTCGGAGTAGAGGCGGAACGTCGTCAGCGGCGTGCGAAGCTCGTGCGTCACGGCGTAGGCGAATTGCATGCGCCGCTCCGTCAGCGCCACCAAGCTGTGCACGCCCCAGCCCGCGCCGGCCAACACCGCTATTGCGGCGGCCCAGGAGATCAGCAGCACGGCACGAATGGACCGCCATGCGGCGGCGGCCGTTCCCTCCGGAATGTCCGGGACCCGCAACACGGCGGGAAGCCCGGACAGTTTGAAGTCCTTCTCGTCGGATACGAGTTCCCAATCGTTCGACACCGGCTCCAGATCGGCCTCCGGAAACAAGTCCTCGACGGGCCTGAGCAATTCCGGCTTAAGGCGTTCCCAGTCGCCGACGAACCCTTGATAGAGCACGTCAGCGTCGGCGTGGCATTCGCGAACGAACGCGAGCTTTTTTTTCTCGTCGTCGGCGCCGATCCAAAACGGCGGAGCGAAGGGACTCAGCCGGATTCGCACCGGCGCCGGTGTGACGCTGTCCTCGATACCACTTTCGATGGCCACAGGGATGTTACGAATGTTGCCCGCCGCGATGTACGCGGCGACACAGTCTTCCGGCGGCACGTAGCGGACCCCGAAGCCCGTCGCGGCCGGCTTACGGCGGGGAACGCCGGCGGAGGAAGGCCGCGCCGCCGCACTTTGCGAAGAAGTGGTTCGCCGAGTAACTCGGACCACATCGGTCGGCTCGGGTTCGTTTCCCGCGGTAAAAGTCGTCCGTTCGTCTCTCAGCGGCTCACTGACTCGCTCCCGAAACGGCATACTCGGCAACTCGCGTTTGAACCACTCCCAAATGTCCCAGGCGCGACGCTCCGACAACACCTTTCCCATCGTGGTTTCGACCCACCAAAGCGGTCTCTCCTCAGCGATCTGCGGCGAGGAGGGGATACCGAGATGGTCAACCTGAAAATACAAGTCAATCCAGTCGAACGGCGGACCGTTCAATGCAATGGGCGAGCGCAACATAACGGATTGGGCGTCCACCTCACGCCGGTCTTCGGTGAAGACGGCGACCGGCTGGAGGGTGTAATATTCAACATAGTCGAAATACTGGCGCGAGGCTTCGAAGTTGATAACGCCCTTGATATGGCTTTCAATTTGCCGAAGGGCGGCGTGGACCTGCGTTGCGTGCTGCTCGCCGACCCTTTTCTTGGCAAGTTCGAAGCTGGCCGCGGAAGCCCAGGTCATACCCCCCAGGACGACCACGGCGATCAGGACGAATACGCCCACGGCCGCGAGGCTGCTCTTTTTCGAGTGGGTCATGCCGGGCCTCGTTGCGTGGAGGGCGCCTCGGTCACCAAGGAAAGTTTCGGACCCAGCATGTAGCCCTTGCCCCGCACGGTCACGATCCATTCCATGGCGGGATCCGACGAACCCACGGAGAGCTTTTGCCGCAATCGGGTAATGTGCATGTCGATCGCGCGCGTTTCCACCCCGCCGTCGCGCAGCCCCCATACACAGGCCAGGAGTTCCTCGCGCGAGACGACCCGCCCCGCATGGGAGGCAAGGCGTTGGAGGATGTCCGCTTCCATTTCGGAGAGTGCGACTCGCTCTCGCTCGCCGTGGCAGACTTCCCGACGGCCGCAATCGACCATCGTGTCTCCCCCATTAATACGGAGAACCGGGGTCGGCCGCTCCGGCGTGCGGCGCAACACCGCGTCCACGCGAGCGAGCAGCTCACGCGCCGAAAAGGGCTTGACCACGTAATCGTCCGCCCCGGCGCGTAACCCGCGGACGCGGTCATCTTCAGACCCCCGCGCGGTCAAGATAATCACCGGAAGGGCTGGATTCGTGACGCGCAGCTCCTTCAATACTTCGAAACCATCCATTTTGGGAAGCAGAAGATCGAGAAGGACGAGATCGACGTCGGCCCGTCTGGATTCTCGAAGTCCGTTCACGCCGTCGGCGGCTTCGATCGGCTGGTACCCGGAGACCCTCAACGCGTCCACGATCCCGCGACGAATCGCATCCTCGTCTTCAACAACCACGACGGTTCGTTTCTTACTCATGACAGTTCCCGCGGGAAGCGCGAGGGCCTCCCAACGAATCTTTCGGGTTAAGTGGTCACGCCACCTATCTATCCTATCATAGCCCCGGCCAGCCCCCAAAGACGACGACGATCAGTCCAGGTCAAGTTAATCAAGCGTTACATTTTCGATACGATTAGGCTTGTGTGCAAGTGTTTGGGAGCGCATCTGCCGTTGCCGGAAGATGAGCCAGAGCGTGGCCAAAGCGATCCCGGCGGCATCGGCCAACCAATCGCTCAAGCTCATCGTCCGCCCGACGAATTGCTGCGACCACTCATCGAAGGCCGCATACGCGGCGTACATCCCCGCGTGGGCGATGAGCGTTGCGGTCGTCACCGCCCGACCCGTGCCGATCCAATACCTTCCGCCGAGGCACACCAGGAGCGAATACATGACGAGATGAATGAGTTTATCGGCATAATCGACGTCCAACGGACCGACGCCGATTACGGGCACGTGCATGATGATAAACAGAGCGAACCAGCAACCAAGCCAAAGCCAAAGGCGCCGGTTGGTTCTCAGGCGTGGGTTGGGATTGGGTGTCATCCGCCGATCACGAAGCCGCGGCGAGGACGGAAGCGGGCGCCGCGGCGGCGGGCGCGGCGTCCATGCGGTCGGGGAGCGCCGTGTCGCCCAGCACCTCGGTCGCGAGCAGCGCGTAGTCGATGGCCCCGTGACTACGGGGAGCATAATCGAACACCGTCTGGCCGAAGCTGCACGATTCGGCAAGCTTGATGTTTCGGCGGATGGACGTTTGGTACACCCTTGCGGCAGCCCACGCGCAGGTCGTCCCGCGCGAGGTTTCGAGGAACTTAACGAGATCATCCACGACTTCGCCAGCCAGCCGGGTTGCGGACTCGTACATGCACAACACGACGCCGCCGACATGGAGCTTGGGGTTGATTCGTTGCTGAACCAGCGTAACCGTGTCGAGAAGCTTGCTCAATCCTTGAAGTGCGAAGAAGTGGGCCTGAAGCGGGATGAGCACTTCGGTCGACGCAACCAGGGCGTTGACGGTCAGCACTCCCAACGAGGGCGGGCAGTCGATGAGCATGATGTCGTGCTCATGCTCAATCGGATCCAGCGCTTGGCGAAGAATGACCTCGCGTCCGGTCACACTGATGAGTTCCGCTTCGGCGCCGGCGAGGTCGATGTCCGCGGGGAGCAGGGTGATGCGATCGCGGACCTTGATCAAAACGTCGGCAACCGGCGCCGCCGTGGTGAGCACGTCATAGACGCTACGTTGCCCGTCACGAAGTTCCGCGCCGAAATGGAGCGTCAGGTGTCCCTGCGGGTCGAGATCGACGAGAAGCACGCGTAGGCCGTTGTTCGCCAAGGCGGCCCCCAGGTTGGCCGTCGTGGTGGTCTTGCCCACCCCGCCCTTTTGATTGATGACCGCGATCCGTCGCATTGTCCAGCACGCCTCCTGCGGCTGCGTAGTATAACCATCGACCCGACGGGATGTAAACGAAGAACTACAAAATAGTTCGGGGTCGAAGCCGTTCGGGCCCGGATACGTGCCGCCGCGGGGGATAAGAAGGCTTGTAAATGACTACCTTGGCCGGATTGTTGTTGCTGCCTGCGGAGCCGAGGTTAACCGGTTCGTGGGCCGTCGTCGAGGTGCCGGAGTCCTTTCCCTTGGAAACGCCGGGCAAGTTTCCCCGGTCGAGTGACCTCCCTTCGCGGCGCGACGGGGCAGCGATCACAGCGTCTACTCGGTTGCGCCGGGAACAATTACTATCGCCTGCGCCGGACACAAATACGCGCACACTCCACATCCCGTGCAGCGGCCTTCGATGACACGCGGCAGGCCGGAGGCGTCCCATAGGATCGCTGCATCGCGCAGGGGACACCGCGCCACACAGTAGTCGCACGGTTGGCCCTGGGCGACATGGCAGGCTGATGCGTCGATGACGGCAAGGCCCATCCGTGCTTCTTTCCGCGGCACTCGAAGCAGGGCGAGAGGCGCGCATGCGGCAATGCAAGGCATGTCCTCACAAAGGTAACACGGCGACTCGTGGGGGATGACCGCCGGGGTGCCGGCGAGGCTTGCGAACTCCGGCCCCAAACGGCGAATGGATTGGTAGGAGCAAGCTTCCTGGCACGCCGTGCAACGCGTGCAGGTCGAAAGGAATTGCGATTCGGGCAGCGCTCCCGGCGGACGGAGCCACCGTCGTGTAACCGGCCCGTCCGCCGCTGGTGGATCGGGGCTTGCCCACTCTGATCGCAGCGAGTCAAGCGCATCCACTGCGTCGGCCAGAAGCGAGCGGCCGAGCTGGCCGAAGAAACGGCGTCGCGTGGTTTGCACGATTTCTTCCTCACATCGTCGAAGTGCGCATGTCCATGGGTTGCTTGAGCAACCACAGGCTGAAGACGCTAAAGGTGATCATGGCCGCAAGCATGGGCAATTGGCTGCGAAACGCGGCAGAGGAACCGCCGAACAGCCGCAGAGAAGTTTTCTGCGCGATCCACAGGCTGTATACATGACCTACCAGCACGAGAAACACCTGGATCAACCATAGTTTGTCCAAGGAAATCAAGGGGGGAATTACCCAATTGGCGGTGCCCATGACGTTCCATCCCCAACCGAACGGGTCTGAGGCCATGGCCACAACCTTGGGACCTTCCATGAGCAGGTGCTCCATGTTGTGCGCGATATGGTAGAAGAGCGCGATTGGCAACAGGGCGTACGCATAGCGAATGAAATAATCATGATAGCGGAGCGGGTGCAGCGACGTTTCACGCCCCAGGTGCATGGAAACGGCGACCAGCACGGCGTAAACGGCGATGGGCGCAATCATCAGCATCGCCATTCCCAGGCTGAACCCCAGGACGCGACCGACGCCGCTTGCCGAGCGGATGGCGTCAATCAACTGTTGCCAGACGGGGGTCATAGTCAGGCCGTGGAAGCCGGTGATCGCCAGCATCAGCAGGGCGAGGTAGGCTTCGTCGGTGCGGGGCTTTCCTTCGGTCACCAAATCCGATCCCCAGGGGCGAAGGTTGACCGCAAGGTTATCGTGCGGACACGCCTGGACGCACTCCATGCATTGAATGCAATAGGTGTTGGTCGCCAGCTTTCCGGGGTAGAGAAATGTCGGACAACCGTAAGCCTTTTTGCTGCCCGTAACGCATTCCTTGCTACGGCACTTGGAGCAAACCATGCCGCTTCTTGCGCGGACTTCGACGCCTGCAAACAGTGCATAGAGACCGCTCACGCGACCGACGAGGCAGCCATAGCGACAGAAACTCTTGCGATCAAAGAGCAGTGCGGAGACGACGGCCATGAGGAGCATGGCGATGGCCAGGTAGGCGGTGATTCGCGGCCTCATGGTTACGCCGAACCCGAGTTCAATCCAGGTCAAGCCGACGAACAAGATGGTGGCGATGAGGATGTTCCTGAAGATTCGCGGCCATTTGATGCCGGCGCTCAGCCCCTCGTCGCTTTTTCGCCAGAAAGAGAGCTTTTCGGTCCATTCGGCCATTGCGTCCCAGGGGCAGACGTAACACCAGGCCTTGCCGGCAAAAAGGATGAGCACGATGAGCGCTCCCCACCAGACGGTCCAGGTGAGAATGGGAGCGATGTTGAGCGCCGGGTTCTGGTTTCCGAATAACCCGGCGGCGATGATGAGCACGAACAGCGCGACGACGACGGCGCGAAGCAGGAAGCGAAAGACGCGCGAACGCACGGCGGCGCTGATCCAATGGTACGCCAGCAAATCCAAGCGATCACTTCGATGGGCGCCTGCGCCCCCAAGGACAGCCAAGGATCTGGTCGGCGCCGACAAGACTTGCAGCGAAAGTTCGGCGGACGAAAAAGCCTGAACCACGGCGCGGGCCAATCGCTCTCCGTCTCCGGCAATGGCCTGGCTGGAGTAGCGAGGAGCGGCTACGAGTGATCGCCCATGTTTCGCGTTGTCCGTTCCGTGTTCGCTGGAAACCAAGGTCGAGTGATTGTCCCCTCGACTTAGCCGGTCGAACACTCCGAAGCTGACGAGCAAGACGAGCGCGATGGAGGCGTAATACAACCACGAAGGAATGCCCCACATGCTGTGCATAAAAAACGCCGCGGGATCCCGTTTGAACTCCGCGCGATGGTCGGCGCTGCAAAGGTAATAGGTTTTTCCCAAATAGGTTGAAGGGAAAGAGCGCTCATCACCCAGCGCTTTTTCACATACCATGCACCGAACTTGTAGAAAATGCTCGGGATCGGCGTCGAATCGTGACTTACACTGTTGATTGCAGAAATGGTACGTTCGGCCCGCGTGCTCGGAGCTAATACGCCAACCGGCGTTGACCTCCATGCGACATACCACATCCACATGCCGATCTTCGCCCCCTGCGGTGGGCGAGGATTCGGCAAGGTCGTCGCGAAGGAACTGATCTCGGCAACACGGCGAGCAGAATCGGTAATCTCGACCGTTCTTCTTAGCAGTAACAGGAGAATCAGCGCCGACGGTCATGCCGCAAGGCGGACATACGTCATTCAGGTGCTGCGTTGAGGTTGTTGAATGCTGCGCGCCGAGCGGCAAGTTGGCGATCAGCACAACACCAAGGACACCCGCGAGCACCAGGTATGGGAAGTAGAGCGTGAGGCGCTTCATGGAAAACACGGTTCCTCGATCAAACCCGCTTCGAAAACGACGCACCCGTTTCGGGAACGTCGTGCCTTCCGATTTCCTCATCCCATCGCGGACCTCGGCCGGACGCTTCGAGCGGCGCGTTTGTTGTGGCAATCACGTCGCTTTCCCCTAGGACCGCAAGTGCAAGGCCCGTTCGACTCGCAACGCCGGCCCGCGCCTGGGCTTGCCGACGCCGTCGCTTTTTCTGAATCGCCCGGATGACGACGAGCACCACCACGAATCCGCCCGAACCGGCGACCGCGATCGATGCCGTCGCGCTGGGTTCACCGGCGGTCATGACAAACGGGATGACTTCGATGCGTCCCTCCACGGGCATGGATAATTCCACGATGTATTCTCCGTCGGTGGGGAAGTTCACTTGAAGCTTGTATTGGTGTTCAATGGGCGTGCGGATGGTTGCCGGCACGATCGGCTCGTTGTCCCCAAACGTGGACGTGCGCAAGACCCGAAAGCTGATCGGTTCTCCGTAGGCCCCTTGGGCCTCTCGGTCCCGGATGTAGGCCGCAAGGGTGGTCGGCTCCCCCGGGACTGGGATCCCGGGATAAGAGGTGAGCAGTATATCATAAGGACCCGTGGTCGCGGGATATTCCAACGTCGGTCGCTGAGGATAGTTCTCTTTATACGAATAATGGGGAAGGCCGAGAATGTGGTGCGCGACGGCCGGAGCGGAGAGCATCAGCACGGCGGCGCCCGCGATCATGGCGGCAATCGTACGATGGTCCCGACTGACGGACTGCATCGTCGGCGCCGGGAGATTGCGGCGGCGATCCTTGCGCAAATGCTCGGGCAGTCCGATGGAGTAGTAAAGAGCCTGGTCGCCGCAATACCGAATGCAGACGCCGCAGTTATCGCATTCGATGGAGCCTGATTGAGTGATGGGGTTGATGCCTGCCTCGCATACCGGGATGCATTCCTTACAGCCCGTGCAGGCTTGGGCTCGGAGCTTAATCCGGACGGGGCGAAGCCATCCGAGAAGTCCGTACAGCGCGCCGCCCGGGCACATCGATTGGCACCACCAGCGCGGAGAGACAAAAAGTTCGACTGCCAAAATGACGCCCAACAAAACCACCATGCCCGTCAGCGTGGTTCCGAACACCCAAGCGTGCAGTGCGCGGCTCACTACGGCCGGCGGGTACAGGAGGGCAAAGAGCGGACTGGAGAACATCGCCGCAAGTGCCACTCCCACTGCGAGAAAGATGTATTTGTTTCGGTGCGAGAATCGGATCTCACCGGGTTCAATCTCCGCAAATCGCAAAAGCGACCGAAGCTTTCCGGTCAGCTCAAACAGAACATAAGCCGGACATAGCCAACTGCAGAATACCTTTCCCAGTAGGAGGGCGAGCAGGACCGGAAGAGCCGCGGAAACGATCAGCGGCCAATGAAAGTGCTTCGATGCAGCGGTCATTTCCACGACGGCGAGCGGATCGGTCCAATCGATGCCCCCGACGCGCATGGACCACAACGTACCCTTGTTGGCGTCGAGAAAGGCCTGCGGGTTGTCCAATCGCTCAATGTAGGGATGGACGGCTTGAGTGAGAGCGGCACTTGGGAACCCCTTCATGAACTGGGCATCGTCAATCGTTCGCGCCGCGCGATAGTGCGCGTAGAGACTCAGGAGCGGAAGTGATACCAGAAGGATCAACATGCACCCTTGCACGGTTCGTCGCACGATCTGAAGTTTCATGCCGCGGTCTCCAGTCCCTTGCGCCTTCTTGTGCGGACCACGCGAATTGCGGGTTCGCCGCGCACCACGGTTCGGCAGATTTCCTCGCACATGCCGCATCCGACGCAATGTTCCGTGAAGACAAGCGGCGCCAGAAACGCACCGGGTTCGAGCTTGATGGCGCGATTGCGCAGCGGGCAGAACACGTAACATTCGCCGCAGGGCCCGCGGCGCTCGGTTGCCGCATCCACTTCCATGGGTTTACGGCCAAGCTGCACAAGCAGTTCCTGTTGATCGCGAACTGCCTTGGCTTTGTAGGAGAGACAAAGGTCCTCGCGAAGTTCAACCGAACCCATGCGCACTTCGGCCATACGCGTGAAGGCGAGCAGCGCGCCCGTCGGACAAGCCGGACCGCACTTGTTGCAGAGCGTGCAGCCCGCCTTGGCGGGTTCGATGTACGGGGTGTGGAAGAGGTCGCCGTCGGATTCGGTGTAGAACTGTATGGCACCGGGTTCACAGGCATCCTGGCAGCGGCAGCAGCGGATGCAGGCTGCGAGGAAATCAGCTTCCGGCAGTGCGCCGGGAGGGCGAAGGAGGCCCATCAACGTCTCGTACGGTCGCTTGACCAACGGATACTTGACCAGACCCGCCCTCATCAGCCGGTTCACCAGCCCGCCCAGGAGCGTCAGCCCGAGGGCCGTCGAAATCGTGCGAAGAACTTCTCGTCGATTGAGCGCGATCACACCGACCTCGCTTTCACCCGCACCGCGTGGGGATACCGAATGCAGGCGCGTTCGCAGCAGCCGCAACCGATGCACGCCTCGGGGTGGATTTCGGGGCGCTCCCAGGCGCCTACGGTCATGGCCTCGCCGGCGAGCGGACAGGCTCGAAAGCACGCTCCACAGCTCCAGTTGTTGTAGGAGTAGCACAGGTCGAAATCGATCTCGGCGGTTCCGATCGCAACCTTGGCTTGGATGTCCTGCTTCTCCTTTCTGACCGGTCGCAGCGCGCCGGAAGGACAGACCTCGGTGCATTTGAGGAAATCTCCCTCCACGCTCGAACAGAGCATGCAGGCGGCGCGGCGGGGGTGCAGGGTCGGCGTGCCGGCAATCGCGCCGGCGGAATCCGGCAGCGACTCGAGGCAGTGGTTTGGGCAGGCATCCACGCAGCGCATGCAGCGAATACAGGTGGCTGAAAAATCTCTTTCCGGCAGGGCCCCGGGAGGGCGCAGCGGAGCAGCGTTCGCATTGCCGGTTTCAGTCAACCCGGAAAAGTACAGCCCACCCCCGACCGTCAGTCCTACGGCCGCTGACTGCTTGATGAACTGTCGTCGATCGCTCGACGCCACGATTAAACGACCTCAATCCTCGCCGCGAGTTTCTTGTAATCCGCTTGTCCGCTGACCGGGTCCCAGGCTCGGTGGCTGGTGGAATTGACCAGCCATTTGTTTTTCCGCGGATCGGCGCTATCGGCCACAGAGAGATTCCACGGGCTGAAAAGGAATCCCGGCGGCACTTCGGAGCGGGCCGGGCGGATCATGCTCATCTGCCCGACGGACACCCTGGCTTCATAGGATCCGCGACGCGTGACCAGGCGCACACGCTGCCCGTCCTTTAAGCCGAAGCGCTTGGCGTCATCGACGTTGACTTCCACATACTGTTCCGGCACGAGCTTTTGGGTCGTCGCGCCGCGGATGGTCTTGGCGGAGTGAAAGTGTTCATACACCACACCCAGTCCCAGCCAGAAGGGATAGACATCGTCTTTCTTGTGGTCGGCGAGCGACTTCGCATGATCTCGGAAGACGCCGAGATGGGGCAGTTCGGGAGGCAGTCCGGCATCGCGGGCCTCGACGAGGATCTTGGGTTGACCGGCGAGCGGACCCTCGCCATGCACGTCGTCGATGAAGAATGGACCTTCGCCGGGCTTTCGCTTGTCTCCGTACTTCATCAGTCGTTCGGTGATATCCTCGAGCTTTGAATAATCCTGTTCACACAGTTTGAACTTGGCTTTGCCGTCAGGATGCCGGAAATCTCCGTAGGGTTGACCGGCCCAACCCTCTTGTCCGAGGTAGCGACGCGGCGTCCCGCCAAGCTTGGCAATCTCATACGTCGGCGCCGGCCATTGGATCCCTCGGAGGGCGCGAAGCTGGTCGTATGGCGAAACGCCGTCTTGTTTTTCCACCTCGAGCATTCCGGAGAAATCGGCGTCGGAGCCTTTGCTGGCGGTGATAATGTCGCGGAAGATGTCCTGCGGGTCGTAGGCCATCAGGCCGTTGCCCATTTTAATCTTCTTTGGGTATGGGAAAATCCTCTCCGAATCGAGACCGAGCTTCTTGGCCAGCGTTTTGCCCTTATCAATCGCCATGTCCATGTCGGGCCGACAATTCTGGGGCGGGTTGACCGTGCCGTCGCAAACATACAGGCGGCGTTCGGATTGAATGTACGTGCCGCCGGTCCATTCACCCCAGGTCGCGGCGGGGAAAATGACGTCGCCATAGAGGTTGTTCGGCGCGTGGCGATAGATGTCCTGCACCACGACGAACATCTTGGTCAGCGCCGGTCGTACGAGGGTGTCAAGATCGGGCATGTGCACGTGCGTGGTGTACATCCAGAACATGGCGTCGAGGCCGCCCTTGAGCGCCCGCTCCATCATGCCGACGACCATGCCGGGGTTGGGCAGGACGGAGGTCTGTTGCAGTCGCTCGCGCGGTACGCGCCACGCGTCGGCAATACGGTCGCGCCATTCCTGATTGCTCAGCGGTTGGTTGAAGGGGAGCCGCCCGGTGAGTCCGCCCATCAGGCGTTCGCTCATCGCGTTGGGCTGTCCGGTTTGGGAATGGCTCCCGCAGCCGGGACGACCGACGTTGCCGGTGAGGAGGTGGAGATTGATGATGCTGATGGTGTTGTGCTGCCCGTGGAGCATCTGGTTATACCCGATGCCCCAGAAGGTGAGGACGCCGCCGCGGCCGCGTTGCCGGCCTTTGATCGAGGCCTCCGCCCATTCGCGGGCCACGTTCTCCAGGGTCTCCACCGTAACGCGACCATCATCAATGGGGCGCAGGCGTTCGATCACTTGCTCAGGCGAATAGCGATTAAGAACGCCGACCTTGTACTCCTTCCAGCCCGTCGTGTGTTGCTCGAGCCATTCGTCGGGCATGCACGCTTGCGGATATCGCTTAAGCAAGAGGTGGGCAATCGCGTTGAGGTAACTGATGTCGCCGTTCAGCGTCGGAATGTGATAGCTGTTGCGCGGGTTGATGTCTTCCAGGCCGATCGCGGTGCCCGTTCGGCGAGGATCGGCCACGCTGGTGGGGATGTCGTGCTTTTTCTTGTGATCCGCAACGCGCCAAAAAAGTATGGGGTGTGCCTCGCGGGCGTTGTGGCCCCAGAAGGTGATGAAGTCCGCCTCTTCGATGTCCTCATAGGTCGTAGGCGGGGCGTCCGAACCGTAGGAATGAAAATACCCCGTCGCAGCGGAGGTCATGCACATTCGAGCGTTGGCCTCAATGGAGTTGCTGCCGATCACCCCTTTCATGAGGACGTTCTCGATCCACTGGGCCTCCATGGTGAGCTGGCCCGAGCCGTTCAGCCCGATCGCGTTCGGCCCGTTCTTTTTGATGATTTCGGCCACGCGCTCGGCGACAAGTTCCTCCGCCTCTTCGTACGTCGCCTCGCGGAATACGTCGTCATCGAACCGACCCTTGCTCCCCGAGATATGCCCGCGCAGCGGATCGCTCATGTCGCGGCGGACGAGGACTTTGGTGAGGCGGTCGCGGTAGATCGGTTCGTGAGCGTTTAATCCCTTGATGCATTGGATGCCGCGGTTGGTGGGGTGCTTCTTGTCCGGCACCATGCCAACGACTTTTCCATTCTCGACCTTGATAAGCGTTCCGCATCCCACGCCGCAATAGGGGCACGCCGCCTGCAAGAGCTTCACGCCCGTGCCCAGGGCTTGATCCTCGCCGGGAACTGCCCGGGCCTCGATGAATTCCGCGGGCAGAAATCCGGTTGCGGCCACGGCCGCGCCCGTTCCGGCCGCCATTCTCATAAACGTGCGGCGGTCGAAGCCGCAACCATGCTTGACAGCTCGGTGAATGGTGCAGGATGAGGCGGCGACACTCGATCCTAGAATCTCCAATGGATACTTGCTCATTTCATTCATCTCCTGGTGGCCGTTCGCCGGCTCCCGCCAGCGTGGTTGACTCGGTGGTTTTTGGGGCGGATGTGTTCACCGCCCTTGGACTTAGGGCGGAGTCGTCTGGCGCAGCTCCGCGTTGCAACGATCGTTCCGCCGGAAGCGTCATCGGGGACGGCGTTCGCCGCGACCAATGCCGCATGTAGGCAACAATGTCGTCTACGTCGCTGGGGGAGAGGTCCACCAGGCCGTTGGCGCCTTGGCCGAAGGCACGCATCGCCGTGCCGGTCCTCCCGCGAATAATCGTCGCCTGGAGAAATCCATCGGTCGCCGCCGAAAGGAAGCCTTCATTGTTCAATTCCGGCGCCCAAGCCCCTTTCCCTTCCATGCCGTGGCAGCCCGCGCAATTGGACGCGAAAAGTTGATTCCCGCGAGCGAGGTCCCAGGGGACGACAAAACGGTGCGGAATGTTAACGATACCGCCCGCCTCAAAGGGCGGCGTGTGCTCCCAGGATCGCAGGTAGGCCACCAGATCGTTTACCTCGTCGCTGCTGAGGTTGAGGATCGATTGCGGTCCGCGTTTGACGGGGCGCATTTCTGTGCCGGAACGACCCAGGGCCATGGTGGCCATCAGGAATCCGTCGGAGGCGAGGCGCAAGAAGCCCGGGTTGGACAATGCCGGCCCGCTCGCCCCTTCCCCACGCACGCCGTGGCAGCCCACGCAGCTCTCCGAATAGATCACCGCACCGCGCTCGGGCCGACCATGAGGGGACTTGGCCACGCGAGTCAATTCGCCCTCGCCGGCACGTTGCAAAAGTCGCAGGTATGCGATGATGTCCTCGACTTGCCGATCCGAAAGCTCCGCAACTCCCTGCCCCCCTTTGCGGAAGGCGCGCATCTCCGTTCCATCTTTGCCTTTGGAAATCCACTCGCGAAGCATGACGTCGGAGGCGAGACTCAGAAAACTCAGGTTGTTTAGCTGCGGACCGGTGGCACCCTCACCATCTCGGCCGTGACAAGCGGCGCATTGTCCGGCGAACAGATGCCGCCCGGCGTCCCAATCGCCATGCGCCACCGCTTGTTCGTGCCAATCGGGCGACTTGGACGGCTCGCGCTGCCAGGTGCGAATGAACCGCACCAATGAAGCGACGTCTTCGCTGGACAATTGTCGCCAGCTGGGCATTCCCGTTCCCATGCGCCCGCGAAGCAGGGTTTCCACCAAGTACGAATTCGGTACAGCCGTCAAGAACGACTGAGTGTTCAGCGACGGCCCGAGATCGCCCTGGCCGTTCTCGCCATGGCACATGACGCAGTTGGCGGTAAAAAGCGTTCGCCCGATCGCAGCAGAGACAGAGGAGTTCTCTGGCCCATCACTGAGTACCAACGTGGCAGAAAAGTCGCTGCGTAAAGGCTGCCATTGCCGCAGGAACGCAAGCAAATCGCAGAGCTCCTGAGTGGTGAACTCCCGCCAGGCCGGCATGGCGGTGTTCGGCCGGCCGTGGACGATGGTGTCTCGAAGAAACGCGTCGGACGCAGCCGCTAGGAAGGTCGGCGAGTTCAGCGAATTACCGATGGCGCCCTCACCGTTCGCACCGTGACACGTGGAGCAGTTCGCGCGATACAGCGCCCCGCCCACTCGCAGATCGCCGGCGTCTGCGGAAACGCCGGCCATGTCGGGCGCCGGCCGGTCCCAACCGCGCACGAATCGAACCAGCAGTTCGATCTCATCGTCGGTCAGGCCTCCGTCTTCCGCCCACGCCGGCATCTTTGTGCCCGGGCGGCCCCCGGCGATGATCTGCCGCAGGTAGTCGTCGCTCGCCGTTGCCAGGGTGTCCGAATGGTGCAGGGATGGAACAATCACCTCCATCGCCCCGCGCTGTTCGACGACCACGTTGCGAACGTCCCATCCTCGTCCCCAGGGGTCGGCATCCGTCGGCCACAACCCGGCACGCATGGTCGTGCCGAATCCTTCCGCACCGTGGCACGCGGAACAAAACAACTTGTACAGGGTCTCACCCTGGACGGCGCCCCGCGATTCAGCTCCGGCCGGGCCTCCGATGTCCGCGCCTGCCATCCGTATCACATGCGGCTTGGGCATGTGGCTGGCGGGTGCGGTCTTGCGGTGCAGACTCATCATATACAGTGCAAGATCTCGCGCTTGTTGATCTGAAAGCCCCATGTCCGGCATGACCGTATCCGGCGAAACTTCGCCCGGAATCTTGAAGTGTTCGAACAGCCATTGCTCGACGGTGTGCTCGCCGCGTATACGACTAAAGTCGAAGTTATGCCTCGTTTTGTCACCGACGTAGGTCAGCTCCGGCCCCAACGATCCTCCCCGGCCGCGATACTGGTGACACCCAAGACAGCCCAGCGTCGCAGTGAGCTGTTTCCCGACCGCCAGACGGTCCGCGCCCGGCAGGGACCGGGCCAACGACGCATCGGTGATCCTCGGCCGCATCGACTTGCGGTTCGAATCTCCGGTCCCGGCAAACAGGTCCGCTTCGCTTCCATAAAGGTCCAGCTCGCCGTGGCACCTTCCGCAACTCGTGTAGACGGCGTCGCCGCGAAGCATCGGCGTGACCAAGTTCGGCACCTGTGAACCGTCCCCCCGCCAGCCATGCGCCGCATCCTTGGATACCGCCCGTCCTTCGCCGCCGTGACAAACGGTGCAGCCGAAGTTGTCTACCGGGTGTTCAGTCAGGACCGTTCCGGGATGCAGGGCCAGCGGCACCGAGGCGCCGACGGTGGCGGGATTCTCCGCCCCCATGTGGCATGTGGTGCAGCGGTCGATCACCCCCAACTCCGGCAGGTAGACTTGCTGGTGCTGGAGGGCCATTTCCCGCGCGGATGCCCGTGCCGCTTCGTCAACCGCCGTATCGGACAAGTGGGATCGGTAGGAGACCTGTGCGGCGCGCCATTCGCCACGGAAATTCTCAAGGTACGCCGCCGACGCCAATACCGCCAGTGACGCGAACGAGCTCAGCAGCAGCAGGACCTTCATGAGTTTGATCTGGCGATCGCCCATCTCAAATCTTCCCAATGCGCCGCCTTCGCGGTCCTCTTGCCTCTCAGTGAACCGGCCAGTCCGCCTTCGACCAATAGAAGTCCCAGTTCGGCCCTCGATGCACGGTCGCAAAATAAGTCAGAATCACGAATCCAATCAGGAAACAGGTAAACAAGGCGATCGCCCCCAATCGCGTCGAACGGGTGACGCGAACAACGGCGATGGACCAAAGCGCGAAGAACGCCACGAAGACCGTGCCGGGATTGAAAAAAGTGATGACAATCTGCGGCACCTTTTTGGTCGCTTCCCAGTTGCGCAACCAACCGAAGCGCACCGTGAACCACAACATCGCCAGAACGCTCGCCGCCGCGAATAGCGCACTAACCAGCGCCACGCGGCGCCCGCGTGCACCACTAAACCAGACTCCCGCGTCTTCCCGCTCCCGGTCGAGATACGGGACCAGGGCTAACCCAAGTACAACCACGGCGGGTATTCCCACTCCGCCCATGAAGGCCGAGTAAGAAACCAACTCCTGAAGACCCAGAAAATACCACGGCGCCTTGGCCGGGTTCTCCGGCACGGCGGCGTTGGCCATCTCCTTGAGCGGCGCCTCGAAAGCCATGCCCAATACGAGCATCAACAAGACCGTCAGCATGGTGGCCGCGCCGACCACGTATATGACGTTCGGCCAGGTGGGAATGGTGTTTTGCATCTCGCGATTGACCGCCGGAGTGCGGTCCTTCATCAATGCCATGAGGCCGTAGGTTTTTAACGGCAACGGCGACGTCGCTGCGGCCGATCGCGGTGCGGCGGAGGAATCGATCGTGTCGGCCGCTTGGGGTCGCACCAGTCCCCCGTCCTTGCGGATCCGCCAAAAGTGTACGCCGATCAAAATGGTGGTAATGACCGGTAGGACGATGACGTGCAACACATAGAACCGGATGAGCGCCTCTTGTCCCACCGAATGCGCTCCAAGGAGCAATTCCTTCTGCATCCGCCCGGGATCAAAAATCCCGGTTACACCCAGAGCGTCGGTCAGCTCCTGCGGCGACTGGGCGATGTTGGCCCCGATGGTGACGGCCCAGAACGCGAGTTGGTCCCAAGGCAAGAGGTAGCCCGTAAAGCTCAGCGCAAGCGTGAGAACGAAGAGCGCCATCCCCACCACCCAATTGAACTGGCGCGGTCGCTTGTAGGCGGCGGTGTAAAAGGCGCGTGCCATGTGCAGCATGACGCAGGCCACCATGGCGTGCGCCGACCACCGATGCACGTTGCGAATGAGCCGTCCCGTGGGAACGACGTGCATGATGTCCAGCATCGACGCATACGCCTGATCGACCGACGGCTTGTAATAGACCATCAGGAGGACGCCGGTTACGCACAACAAGACAAACAACACCAGCGTCGCGATGCCCAGCCCCAAAGTGGTCGCCGCCTTGATGGAATGGACGTGCGTCCGAACCGGCAGAATATGCAAAAAGAAATTGGTGAAGACGACTTGTGAACGTGCGCGATCAGAGGTGACTTTGCCATGCCGCACCAGCGAATCGCGAAACGCGCGCGGTGTGGTCGTCAGGTTGCGGCCGAACTCCCGGAGCGGGCTGATAGGATCGGCCCGTCGTGGTTGGCCCTCCCCATTCGTTCGTTCACCCCGGGTTTCAGTCGTCGGCATCGATTAACGCTCCTGCTGAGCCTCCGTCCGCGCGATCACATCGTTCCGGCCCAAGCGACTAGGCCTTCAACGCCGTCCCGCAGGGAACTGCCTTCAAGGTGTCCGCGACGAGCCAGCCCTCCGGTGAGACGCTCAGTTCGGCCCAAACCAGCCCTTTAGGGGCCGGCCCTCCTTTCACGTTTCCAACGGCATCGAATCGGGACCCATGGCAGGGACAGTGGAACTGCCCGTCTTCGGCCCGTTCGGCAATGCAGCCCAAATGCGTGCATACCGATGAAATCGCGTGAAACCCCCCGTCATTCCGAAAAAGCCATAAGCGATGGTTAGGAAAATACGTCGTGGAACCAGGCACAAATTGTTGGGGGCGGCCGAGCTTGACTCTTGCACTCGACTCGGGGAACACCGAAGGCATGGGAAGTCGCATGGCTCCGAGCATGGCCATGACGAACGCCACGATGGCCGACCAGGTTGCCGCCAATCCTAGAAAATCACGCCGCGTCTGGGGAGGCTGAAACCGCTCGGTTTCCTGAAGTTCATTTCTTTCGTGAGCCATCACTCCGCCACTCCGATTCAAGACCCAGGTATCGCACTCCAACAGCTCGTAAAGGCAAATCGCTCCATAGTGATCGCGTCCACCGGGCAACGTTCAGCGCACAGTGCGCAGCGAATACACTTCTCCTCGTCCTTGACGATGGCTGACGCCCCTCCCAAGTCCCCGTCGCCGTACCGTGCTTGCAACAGCCCTGCCAGACCCGTATCCCCGACGAGGCGATCACACGACACGAGCTGCAGGCAGAGTTCCGGGCACACGTCCGCACATCCGCCGCAGAGGATGCACTTCTCGGAGTCGAAGATGGTGTTCACGCCGCAGTCCAGGCAGCGCGACGCCTCGCCGATGGCGGCGGCCTCGTCGTAGCCGCGCTCCACTTCGATAAGTTGACTGGCCTTGCGGTCGGCCGCGCTCCTTGTCGGAACCGCATGCCGTGGAAGCTGTTCGTAGTCCGCCTCGCGAACGTAGCCGGGAATGTTCAGATGAACGAACTCCAAACCGGCCCTTAGTGGAACTCCCGACAAGTAGGCGTGCACTGACCGGGCGCACTTCTTCCCGCTCGCCACCGCGTCGATGAGCAGCCGCGGTCCGTAGGCGATGTCACCGGCCAGAAAAACGTCCCCTGCTCCCGTTTGCAGCGACGTCGCGTCGCAGTCGATTAATCGACGCTCGTTGAGTTTCAAACCCGAATCCGGTTCGACGAAGGACAGGTCTGCTTGTTGACCGATGGCCCAAAGAACGGTGTCAGCTTCCATCGTCGTCCGATCCGACTCGTCAAACCGGGGTGCAAACCGCCGATTCTCGTCAAACACACTCAGGCAACGTTTGAAGGTGACGCCGCGGACGCTGCCGTCGGAACGGCGAAGGACCTCGACAGGCCCGAGGGATGAATGAAGGACCACGCCTTCCTCGTGTCCCTCGAGAATCTCCACGTCGTCCGCGGGCATTTCGTCGATGCTTTCCAGGCAGCAAAGATGAACCTCGCCGACGCTTGCTTGCCGAAGCGCGCTCCGGGAGACGTCCAACCCCACTTGGCGAATGACCGTCCGAGACACGTCGTAGGCGACGTTGCCCCCGCCGATCACGACCACGCGCCGGCCCAAGTGGGCAAGAGCGGACTTTGCTGAGCGGTCGTCCAGTGCTACATCGCGCAAGAACTCCACACCTCCGAATACGCTCGGCCCGTCGCCGCCCGGGATCGGTATGGTCCGTGACCGTTTGGCCCCGACCGCGATGATCGTGGCCCTGTGACTTCCACGGATTTCCGCGAGCGATATGTCTTTGCCCACCCGCGTGTTGCAGATGAACTCGACTCCCAGGGCTCGAATCACTTCAACTTCCGCTCGGATGAGCTCGCGAGGCAGGCGGTATTCCGGTATTCCGACCGCCAACATGCCCGCGGGGATGGGTTCCAACTCATAAACGGTCGGGCGGTGGCCTAGCAGCGCCAGATCGTGGGCCGCCGCCAAGCCCGCCGGACCGGAACCGATGACCGCTATTTTCGCTCCATCACCGTTTCCCCACCGATCGACCCCCGGAACCCTGCGAAACGATGCAATCTCATCGCCGCCGACACATTCTCGCCGGTCTCCCAGTCCGAAGGTGCGTTTCAAAAGCTCAATGGGCTTTAGGGTCTCACGCGTGAACGATTCGGGACCGAATCGTTCCGTCACGAATCGCTTGAGCGCCCGGATGGACACGGCGTCGTCGATGGAAGCACGACGGCAGGCCGCCTCACAGGGCGCTCCGCATACCCGGCCGCAAATGCTGGCCAAGGGGTTCGGTCCCCGGGCGATCAAATACGCCGCCTCGAAATCGCCGGCCGCGACCGCCCGCACATAGCCGCGCGCATCCGTATTGACCGGGCACGCATACTGGCACTTGATCTGCCGCCGCCAGTACTCGTCGTCGGGGACTTCCACTCGAACCGGACCCTGTGACATCACTTATTGATTACTCGCCTATATGCGTATAGTCAATTATCGGTTCCGCAACTCAACTCGCCGGACGGTGACTTCGGCAATCTCGCACGCTACCGCACGCGGCCGCGACGACTCGCCCCGACCGGTCTCGCCACATCGGCAATCGTCGTTTCTCTCAGGAACCGTTGTTCAGCCTCCACTACTTTCTTCCATTCGTGGTGCGCCCGGCATGGATGTCGATCACTGCAAACCGCGTTCCCGAATGGGCACCGGCCCGCCTGAAATCGCTCGAAGGGGGTCAGTACTTCCACGAGGGGGATGTGATTACCGGGGCGGCCGAGCCGAAACCCGCCGGTTCGGCCCGGCGAAGATTCCAGTACTCCGTTTCGAGTCAAGTCACCCAGTATTTTTTGAAGATACTTAGCTGGAATACCCGCGCCTTGGGCGATCTCTCGCCCCGGCATCGGCCATTGTCCCTTGTGTTGGGCCAAATAGACCAACGCTCGCAATGCGTACTCGCTCGATTTGGTCATACAAGCCCCGCTTCGACCTATCCGCCTATAGATATATCGTCAATAACCGGCTGTCAAGCTTTTTTTGGCTACGCTCTCGTCGGCTGCACGCCGGAACTCGGCTTCATTGCACCGCAGAGAACCCGGAGGCAGCCGGATCGATCGGGCCAAAACCCGTGGGGAGGGGAGGTTCGGCCGCTTGGTTTGCAAACTTCACCAATGCGGGCTTGACAGGACCGCCGATAACCCATATGGCTATCGACGTATCGGCGGATCGTGGGCGATTTGTCGCGGAGGTCGAGGCAGTGATGAAGTCGAGATTGGAGGCCGTCGCGCGACCCCGAAATGCGCTCGCGGTTGCGCTGTTTTCGACGGCCATCACCTTCCCCTCGGGGACGTCGTTTGCGCTTCAGCGGCAATCTGAGCAAACGAAGCAACCTGAGCCGCCGCCGTCCCGCGAATCCAAGGCTCCCGCCGAGCCTCCCTTGCCCGAACCCGCACCGTCCGCTGCGCCCGCCGAAAAGTCTGCCGAGATCCTGATAAAACCTCCGCAACCGAAGGCCGGCCCGAAGTACCTGAACCTGCGTTACGATGAGGATTTTAGTTACCTGGACGGCGAGCCCGATTCGTACAACAGCGACATCTTCGATCCGATCAAAAACATCCATCTCGGCCCCGACTGGCGACTGAGCCTAGGGGGTGAGTTCAGATTTCAGATGGAGTCGGAAACCAACAAGGCCTTCGGCTCCACCGAGCCGGCCAACGACACGTTTCAACTCTATCGTTTCCTCATGCACACGGATGTGAAGTATCGCAAGCTGTTCCGCGTGTTTGTCCAGGGCGTCGAGGCGTTTGACGAGGATCGAGATCTGGCGCCAAGGCCGACGGATGAGAATCAGTGGGACCTTCACCAACTCTTCTTCGACCTGCGTTTCCTGGGTGAGGAGTTTCCGTGGACCCTGCGCGTCGGCCGGCAGGAATTGAATTATGGCAATCAGCGCCTTCTTTCACCCCTGGAATGGGCCAATGTTCGCCGAAGGTTCGACGGCGTGAAGGTGTTCGCCAAAACCGAAAAGTGGGATGCGGACTTCTTCTACATGAAACCGATTCCGGTGCAGCCCGAACAGTTTGACGACCACGACGAGGAGTTCGATTTCTACGGCATCTACACCACCTACAAAGGGATCCCGCGCCACGGAATCGATGGCTATTTCTTCGCCGTGGACAACACGGCTGACCCGCGCAACCCCAACGGTCGCGCAGGCGACAAGAGCACCTACACGCTTGGCACTCGATTCTGGGGCAAGACTGCCGGGTTTGATTACGAAACCGAGGTCGCGGGTCAGTGGGGCCATTGGGCGGGGGACACGGTGCAGGCGTGGGCAGTGGCCCTCGACGGCGGATACACGTTTGACCATTCCGCGAAACCGAGGCTCGGAGCGGGGTTTGATTGGGCAACGGGCGACAAGGACCCGACGGACACGAGGGTGCAGACGTTCGATCAACTCTTCCCGCTGGGTCACAAATATTTCGGTTATCTGGATTTGGTCGGCCGTCAAAACGTCATCGGCCCCAACGTTAACTTCTCTGTTTGGCCGGTTGCGGAGAAAGTGCAGGCGGCCGCTGCGTGGCACTATTTCTGGCTCGCGGAAGAGCGGGACGCTTTGTACAACGCCGGAGGCGCGGCCACGAGGCGCGACGCGACCGGCCGCAGTGGGAAGGAAATCGGCAACGAACTCGACCTTACCGTACTTTGGAAGATCGATCCCCGTTCGTCGCTGCTGGTGGGCTGGTCGCATCTGTGGGATGCGGACTTCATCCAACAAACCGGCCCGAGTGAAAACGCCGACCTGTTTTACGTGCAATATGCGTTCAAATTCTGAGCAAGGGGCCGCGTCGGCAAAGCGTTTGCCCCAATGGCAATCCATCGCTGCCCTGCGGCCTCGTGAGGGTGCATTCCATGGCGCATCGCTGCACAGAAACGCCGGCTTGCCGCCCTCGACCCGTGCGTCCGATCGGCATACAATGCCTTGTTTACAATCGACCCACCTCTTAACGGAGAACCTGCAATGAGACGGTTTTTGAGGCGATCTCTCTTGATCACTGTTGGAGTGTGCGGGGGCCTGCTGCCCTCGTGCACTTCCGTGTGGCTCGCACCGACCCGCGACGCCGCCGTTGACGGACTTTCAGACTTCGTTGCACAAACGGTCTTTCAAGTTTTTGACCAATGGGTCGATCTAGGCGATCCGGAAACTTGAGCGCCGGCCCAGCGTTCCATCGCGCCCCGACCGTTTTTGGTCGGACTCCCCAGCGTACCCTTGCTGAAACGCTGTGCTTCGCTCTCATGATCCGGCACGCCGGGGGGTTGTTGAAGCCGCCGCGCGGTCGCCGTCGCCGTCCACGGTCGGCCCGCGCCCGCGGGGTGCCCAAGGCCTCATGGGCGTGGCTAGCCTTATTGATCTCTTCGATACCCTTGATTCGACCACGGACCGAGTGATGAAATGGTCGCCGGTTGGCTTGTGGAATGGGCGAAAGTCTCACCCCAAGCTATCCGAAGTATCAGACGACTGATGCCCGAGGCGAGCTTTTGGACGTCCGATAGTTCAATTCCGTTATTGCCGCGTCGAGGAGCGTCTGCGAAACCAAGGTGCATTCCGCGGTTTAGACCGCGAGGCCGGTCCTTCTCGACGCACGCAGAGCGGTCACTGTGGACTTCGGCTTTATCGGTCGATCGGGCGGCTCAGCGCCGCCGCTTGGCGATTCATTCAAGGTGTTCGGCAAAATCGCCCGGCATGTTGCTCCGGAAGGAAACCCGCTCCCCGATTCTCGCGGCGGGCTTCCTTGGATTGAAAAGCGATGGACCAAGCACATTCGGGCCAACGCAGCGTACGCACGGTCCGCCTAGATGACGCCCTTCTAAAGAAGGTGCTCGACACTCTCGATGCGGCGGGAAGCGCGGCCGCCGACAGGCGAAAGAGCCCCCGCTTCGCATACCGCAAGAGAAGTGTAATCGTCCACCTCCAACAGGCCGGTTCGATGGACGCCATTCCCTTCGTCGCCCCCACGCGAAACCTCAGTAAAGGCGGCTTATCGTTCCTGCACGGCGGGTTCGTTTATCCTGGAACACGATGTATGGTGCAGTTGATCACAACGCTCGGCGCCTCGGATGACGTGCTCGGCACCGTCGTTTCGTGTCGGTACATTGAGAGCATGATTCATGAAGTGTCGATCCGGTTCGATCGCGAAATCGATCCATCGGTGTACGGCACCTCCGCGTCGTGCAAACACGATTAGTTGTCGGAGCAAGGTGCCCAACCGGTCGAAAGCATCACTTGTGTGCCCAGCGCCGAGGCCGTCGCGGGCGCCCTTGCCTACCGCGTCGCCGCTGTTCCGCGCCCAACTCCGGGGAGCAGGCGAGTCCGCGATGTTCGCGGTTTGTCGCACACCCGAACTACGAGAAGACATCAAAAGAGTTCGCCGGCGAACTTGCTCCGGCCATTCGAGACGCCGGCTTGGGGACCCACTCTGCTTAATCGGTTCGGGAATGGTCCGTCACTAAACAGGAGGACCTGGGAGGTCGCGTTCGCGGCCTCCCAAGTCCTTGCCGTTCGACGAGTATCTAGTACCGGCGTCCGCCGCCGCCGCCGGAACTGGCCTTCGGCTTGGCTTCATTGACCTTCAGCGCCCGCCCGTCGTGCTCCTTGCCGTTTAACGCGGCGATGGCGGCCTCGGCTTCCGCGCTGGAGTTCATCTCCACGAATCCGAAGCCCTTGCTCCGCCCCGTGTCCCGGTCGTTGATGACCTGTGCGGATTGCACGGTGCCGTGTGCTCCGAACAACTGCATCAGGTCCGCATCGGTGGCCGAGTAACCCAGATTCCCGACATACAATTTGTTGCCCATGTACTTTTCTCCTGTTCAGGGGCCGTTCGACCCGATTTCACTTTCCGGGTCGACTCGAAAGAGGCCGACCGTCCGGCCCAAAGGTAGGAGCGGCGAAGTGAGCAAAAAGGTGCGGGCCATTCCTGGCGAACCACATCCCATAAACCCGGTCGTCTGTTCCAACCGACCAGATTGTACACCGCACCCAGGATGGCGCCAAGTGCGTTACCGAAGTAAGTAGACCTCCTCGAAAACCCCCGTCCCGTCCGATTGTTTCATACCTCCCGGCATGATGTAGCCGGGCCCCGATTCGGCGGAATCGCTCGGCGGTCGGGTCATCGACTCAAAAGCCCGTTTACTTTCCCCCGGTCGACGGCGCCTTAGGCGTCGGAGGCGATCCCTTGAGCTTGTCGTCCACCGACATCTTGAGCGACCGAACGAGGAACGCCCAACGATCCGCCGCCTCTTCGATTTGTTTTGAGGTCGGCTTGCCCGCGCCGTGGCCCGCTTTGGTCTCGATGCGGATCATCACCGGGTTCGACCCTGAATTCGCCTCTTGAAGAGCGGCTGCGAACTTAAAACTATGCCCCGGCCACACACGGTCGTCATGATCGGCCGTGGTGATGAGCGTCGCAGGATAACTCGTGCCCGGTTTCAGATTTTGCAGCGGCGAGTATTTATAAAGTGCCTGGAACTCCTCCGGGTTGTCGACCGACCCGTAGTCCGACGTCCACATATATCCGATCGTGAACTTGTGGAAACGCAGCATGTCCAACACGCCGACGGCGGGTAGGGCAGCGCCGAACAGTTCCGGACGTTGCGTGATGCACGCTCCGACCAGGAGTCCGCCGTTGCTTCCGCCGCCGATGGAAAGCTTGGGTGTTGATGTGTACTTATTGGCAATCAACCACTCCGCTGCCGCGATGAAGTCGTCGAAGCAATTCTGCTTCGTGAGTTTTTTTCCTGCGTCGTGCCACTCCTTGCCGTATTCGCCGCCGCCCCGGATGTTCGCTTGGGCGTACACGCCGCCCATCTCCAGCCACACCGCGTTGGACACGGAAAACCCCGGCGTAATCGGGATGTTGAACCCGCCGTACGCATACAGGTACGTCGGGTTGCTGCCGTCGAGCTTCAACCCCTTGGCATGCGTGATGAACATCGGGACCCGCGTGCCGTCCTTGCTCTTGTAGAATACCTGCTTGGTCTCATACCGGTCGGGATTGATGTCCACATTGGGCTTCTTGAATAAGGTGCTCTCGCCGGTGGCCACGTCGTATCGGAAGGTCGTCGTCGGATACGTGAAACTCGTAAATGCGTAGAACGTCTCGCTGTCGCTGCGCTCTCCTCCGAACCCGAACGCCGAACCCAACGTAGGGAACTTCACGTCACGTACAAACGTCCCGTCGAGTTCGAACACCTTGACCGCCGTCGCCACGTCCTTCAGATAGCGGCAAATAAACCTTCCGCCGACCGCACCCACACTTTGCAACGCGTCATCGGATTGCGGGATCAGCTCTTTCCAGTTTGCCTTGTCCGGCTTGCGCGTGTCGATCGCTATGACCTTGCTGCGCGGGGCGTCCCGATCAGTTTTGAACCAGAACACCGGACCGTCGTTGTCGATGAAATCGTACTCGTTCTCGAATTCGTTGATCAGCTCCACGACCTTCGCGTCCGGGGCGGAAACGGGCTTGTAGAAAATCAGGTTCTTGCGCTCCGTGCCTTTCCAGACGTTGATGATGAGGTACTTGCCGTCATCGGTGACGGACCCGCCAAATCCCCATTCCTTTTGGTCCTTCCGTTCATAGATGAGCTGATCTTCGGCCTGCGGAGTGCCCACGCGATGATAAAAGAGCTTGTGAAAGTAATTGAGCGCTTTGAGCTTGTCCGATTCACCCGTTACGTTGGGCTCATCATAACGACTGTAGAAGAATCCCCTACCGTCGTGGGTCCACGAGGCCCCGGAGAACTTGACCCACTTGACCAAGTCGTCGAGGTCCTTCCCCGTCTCCACGTCACGCACTTTCCACTCTTGCCAGTCCGACCCCGACGAGGCCACCCCGTAGGAGATCGACTTGCCGTCCTCGCTGATGTCATACCCGGTCAGTGCCACCGTGCCGTCCTCTGACATCTTATTGGGGTCGATGAGCACTTTCGGCTCCCCGGTGAGCGACTTGGCCGTATAGATCACGTTCTGATTCTGTAGCCCGTCGTTCTTGCTGTAGAAGTACCGTCCGCCCTCCTTGAAGGGCGTGCCGTACCGCTCGTAGTTCCACATCTCCGTCAGGCGATTCTCGATCGCCCCGCGCTGCGGAATCGATTCCAGATACGGGAAGGTAATCTTGTTCTCCGCCTCGATCCACGCCTTTGACTCCGGCGTGTCCGGGTCTTCCAATCCGCGATAGGGGTCCGCGACTTTCGTGCCGTGATAATCATCCACCTGTTCGACCTTCTTGGCCTTGGGGTAGACAAACGGTGTATCGCCGCCTGCCTTCGCGGGCAACGAAACGAGCAGGCCGCTCGCAACCACGATCCCGACCGACCATCGCATTGCTCGAATTAGCTTCCAGTCCGACATGGGTTGACCCTTTCGCATACGTACCCACCGAGTGACCCGCTCGGGTGCTACGAATCCCCGCGCGTTGGGATTCGTGCATTCGCTCACATTACTGACGGCGCGGCTAAACCACGGTCCAATCGTATCCCAACCTCCCTGCCGAACCAAGCCCACCGCGGTAAGAATGTGTCTGGCGTGGTTGTGCCCCTACAATACGAAGTATGGACGAATCTCGCCTAGAGGCCATTCGCAAGCATATCGCGGCCTTTCCCAAGACGCCCGGCGTCTACCTCATGAAAGACATGGAAGGCCGGGTGCTCTACGTCGGAAAGGCCAAAGAGCTTCGTTCCCGGGTAATGAGCTACTTCCAGCCGTCCGCCGATCTGCTCAACACCCGCGGCCCGGACATCTGCCGTATGGTCGAGAAGGTGGTCACCATCGATTGCCTCGAATGTGAAAGCGAAGTCGACGCACTCCTCAAGGAGGCCCGTCTCATCAAAGATGTCCGTCCCCCGCACAACGTCCTGCTCCGCGACGACAAGACCTTCCCTTACATCGAGATCACCGTCGGCGACGACTTTCCCGGAGTCTTCGTCACGCGGACGCCGCGCGTGAAGGGCAGCAAACTATACGGCCCCTTCTTGTCGGCCACTGCCATCCGCGACGCCATGAATGCTTTGCAAAGGGTATTCAAGTTCCGCACCTGCGAGTTGGAAATCCACGAGGGCGATGAATCGCGGAAGTTCTTCCGCCCCTGTCTGCTTCACGCGATCAACCAGTGTACTGCCCCCTGCGCCGCGCTCATCAGTAAGGAGGAATACAAGAAGGATATCGATCGTCTCAAGAAATTCCTGGCCAGTAAACGCACGATCCTTATCCGCCAGATGACCAAGGAGATGGAGGCGGCGTCGAAAGAGCACCGCTTTGAAGAGGCCGCCAAACTTCGAGATCGCCTCAAGGCCATCCAGTCGCTGGCCCTTTCCGGCGATGTTCTCGAAGACGTTCAACCCGAGGTGTTTTACATCGACCCGCGACGGGGGTTGGACAAACTCGCGGAGCTTTTGGAGTTGGAGGCCCCGCCGCGCTGCATGGAGTGCATGGACATCGCCCATTTGCAGGGTGAGGCCACAGTCGGCTCGCTCGTTTGCTTCATCGACGGAAAGCCCTTCAAGAATGGCTACCGGCGCTTCAAGATCGGAACGGTCGAAGGCGTGGACGACTACGCCGCAATCCGAGAGGTCATTACCCGCCGCTATCGCTACGCCGCGGAGGGCGAGGAACTCTATCCCGACCTGATCCTGATCGACGGCGGCCTGGGCCAACTCCACGCGGGCCTGGAAGCTTTCGGCGAAATGAACGTCCGCCCGCCGATGGTGATTTCACTGGCCAAACGCGAGGAGGAGGTCTACATCCAAGCCAAATCAGCCCCGGTTCGTTTGGCGCGGAACAACGAAGCGCTCCGCCTGCTCCAGCAAATGCGCGACGAAGCCCACCGCTTCGCCCAGGCCTACCACCACAAACTGCGCCAGAAAAAAACCTTCGACGAAGACGTGCGCTCCGGCCGCCGACCGCCCACACGTAGGTCCGGTCATCGACCCGACACTTCGTAGCGTCGTTCTTTTGGGGAGACGCAATTCGAACTCGTAGCCACCGTGGCAGGCGTTGCTTTGTGCTTGGGTACGCCGACGATTTTGGCGTTGGATTACAACCCGGCCTGAACGGCCGCGCCGCAGCCGAACACGACCAATCCCGCAACCGCGTGACCGAAGCGATAAAGCCGGGGTAGGGGCGTGAGGCCGACGGCGTATCGCATGGATAGAACTATCATGGTCATCGTGGCCAGCGTCGTGACACCGAACGCCATCGTCACGCCCGCCACGGTCCAGGCGCTTCCCTTGGCCGCAGCGTACATGAGGATCGGAATCAGAGGTTCACATGGACCGAAGAGGAAGATGGTGAACAACACCCACGGGGTTAGGGATGACTGCCGCGCGCAATGGTCTGGTACCGCTGCGTCGTGAACGTGAACATGATCGGAGTGGTGAGTATGTTCATGGGCGTGGATCAGACCGTCGGCGTGGGCATGGTAGTGCGAATGAGGTTGATTGCGGATCGCGCCGCGGACGCCCCATAGAAAGTACACCAAGCCGAACGCGATCAGAAGCCAGCCCGCCAGGTCGCCGCGGAACTGTTCGATCCATTCGAGTTTGAACACCGCAACGCCGAACGCGATGCCGATGATACCCAGCACGGCCGAACTGAGTACGTGACCGAGTCCGCAAAGCAGCGTTATGACGACGGTTTTTCGCACAGACCAGCCGCCCGCGCGGGACAGGGCCGCGAACGGTAGGTAGTGATCGGGCCCCAGCAGTGTATGCACGAAGGCGATTGACGTCGCGGCGAAATAGAGCATCAAGACGCCATTAGTCATGGAAACGGTGGCTCCCTTTCGGTTTCATATACATTCAAAACCGCTCCGCCGTAACCAGATCATCGTACTTTTCGCGTCGCCGGATCAGACGGGCCGCACCGCCGTCGACCAACACCTCCGCGGCCCGCGGGCGGGAGTTGTATTGACTGCTCATGGTGAAGCCATAGGCCCCGGTCGAAAAAATGCAAATGAGATCGCCGCGCGAGACCGGCGGCAGCCAACGGTCCTTGGCCAGAAAATCACCGCTCTCGCACACCGGCCCAACGATGTCCACAAGCTGCGAACCCGGCAAGCGAAGATCGGCACGTCGCTCCGCCGGGATCGCGCTGTCTTTGGGAACCACCGGCCATGCGAAGTGGAAAGAACCGTACAGCGCCGGGCGGATCAACTCCGTAATCGCGGCGTCGACGATGAGGAACTGCCGATCGCCGGAGGTTTTGGTGTAAAGCGTTCGAGTGAGGAGGACTCCGGCGTTGGCGGCGATGCTGCGGCCCGGTTCGAGCAGCACGCCGAGTCCGCGGCTTCGAAGCAACGGCACGATCCGCTCGGCGTAGGCCGACGCCGGTGGGGCCTCACCCCCGTCGTAGTGCGCTCCGAACCCGCCGCCGATGTTGATTGCCTTGATACAGTGACCATCGCCACGCAGCTCGTCGATCAGCGTCAGCCCTTTGCCGATCGACACGACATACGGTTCGATGGTGATCACCGGCGAGCCGATGTGTATGTGGATGCCGCACAGGTCCAGCCCCGGTCGACCATGAAACGCCTTGAAGACTTGGCGGGCGCGTTCCAAGTCGACGCCGAACTTGGTCTCACGCTTTCCCGTCGTCGTGTAAACGTGCGTCTTCGGATCGACATCGGGATTGATGCGCAGTGCTGCACGGGCGACCTTGCCCATCCTGGCCGCGATCGTCGCGAGGTTGCCCAACTCGTCCTCGGATTCAACGTTGAACCAGCCGATTCCGACTTCCAGCGCCGCACGGATTTCCGCGTCCGTTTTGCCCACGCCCGCGAATACGATCCTCGACGGGTCGGCATCCACTTCCAGCGTGCGATTCAGCTCGCCGCCGCTGACCACGTCGAAGGCCGCACCGCTATCTTTCAGAATCCGCAGGATCGAAAGGTTCTGGCAGCTTTTCACCGAGAAGCAGATCGTCGCGTCCAGCGGGGCGAAGGCTTGGGCGAACCGATCATAATGGTCCAGGAGTGTCCTCTTCGAGTACACGTAGAGCGGCGTGCCGAATTGGTCGGCGAGGGTCGGCAGATCGACGGACTCGCATTGGAGGACGCCGTCGTGGTATTGAAAGTAGTCCATGGTGTTTCGTCTCCGCCCGTGGCAAGCTCCTCGAACGCGACTATACTAGCGGAAACGATTTGCGCTGCACGCGCGGGAGCAAGCATCCTTTGGGTGATACGCCGGAAGTCATTCTCTACACAGACGGGGCGTGCAGCGGCAACCCCGGCCCCGGAGGTTGGGCCGCCATCCTCAAGCATCCCCACAGTCGCAAGGTGAAATCGCTCTCCGGCGGCGAGCCTCATACGACCAACAACCGCATGGAACTGACCGCGGCGATCGAAGGCCTGCGGAGCCTCAAGACCGACCGGCGCTACCGCGTCCACCTTATCAGCGACAGCGAATACTTGATCTTCGGGCTGACCCAATGGATCGAAGGGTGGATTGCCAAGAACTGGCGGCGCGGAAAGGGCAATGCCTCGGAGCCGGTCAAGAACGTGGATTTGTGGAAGACGCTGCACGAACTCGCCCACCGGCACGACATGAGTTATGAACACGTGGCCGCCCACACCGGCCATCCCGAAAACGAGGAGTGCGACCGCCTGGCCAACGAGGAGATCAAGGCCCTGCGCCGTGCGGCCAAGGACAAAAAAATGCTGGATGGGGACACTTTCTAGGGCTCTTTCGCAGCTAGTTTTGCGAGTAGGTGTGACCCAGCCGCCCTCGGCTGGGCCAACTCGCGCAGCGGAGGGCCGTTGTGCCGCACGCAATGGATGGGCTGCGACGCCTCACGAGCAGGGATTGAGAAACTTGCGGGACCGATTTTCCAGGTGGATGGATCGGTACGATTTGCCGATCTATTAGAGAAAAGAGGAGAGTCCTATGCGACAAAAACTTATTGGCACCGCCCTGCTGGCGTTGATGATCGCGATGGTTTCTTGCGCTCGGCGTTCCTCGGACGGGCCGGACGACACCTGCGACCCGGCGGCCCCGGAGTGTTCCGAAGGGCTGGTCTGCGATCTCGTAGAAGACGGCGACCCTCGGTGCGTGATTCCAGTCATAATCCAAGGGACGGTCCTTGACCTTGCCACCGGACTCGGCATCGAGGGTGCTTTGGTGCAGGCCGTGGACGTAAACGGGGCGGCGCTGGGGACTTCCGCGGCGACCGACGCGGAGGGTGCCTACACGCTCACCGTTCCGGCCTTGCGCGACGAAGAGGGCACGCCCGTGGACGGCTCGTTCACCTTGCGAGTTCAAGCGGCTCTTTATCAGGAGTTTCCCACGGCCATTCGTCCCGCTCTGCCGCTCGATGCGACGACGGCGACGTCGACGGAAGATGGCTGGGTGATCGAGAACCCCCTGACGACCGTCGGGCTTATTGCCTTGCTCGGGGACACGTCGCAACTGGGTTCGATCGCCGGCGACCTCGACTCCGATCCGGACGCCGGAATCCTGGTCATTGCCGAGACGGGTGCGGCGGCCTACACCGGATTCAGTGACAGCGATGGGCACTATGTCATCTTCAACGTCCCGCCGGGCCAATACACGGTGAAAGGGTATTTCGCCGGCGTGCAGTTGAATTCCTCCATCGCGACCGTGGCGGCGGCTGAGGCCGTGGAGGGCGTGGACCTGACGGAAATCGACGCCCCGCTCAACACCGTCTCCGGCAACGTGCAAATCGTCAACGCCCCCGGCGGATCATTGACCAGCGTGATTTTGGCGGTTGAAAGCACCTTCATCGAGAGTGCGGCCCGGGGAACCGCTCCGCCGGGTTTGCGAGTCGGCGACGTCTCCGGGGCCTTCACCATTACCGGCGTCCCCGACGGTCGATACGTGGTGCTGGCGGCCTTCGAAAACGACTTTCTCGTCCGCGACCCGGACGAGAACATCTCCGGCACCCAGATCATTCATATTCAAGTTCCCGATCCGACCACCGGCAACGCAGTGACGATCACCGAGGGCTTCAAAATCACCGAAGCCCTGGCCGTTGTAGCCCCGGGCGCCGATGGACCCCAGGAAGTGTTCACCCTTACGCCGACGCTCGAATGGCAGGACGATTCCAGTGAGGACGGCTACATCATCCGCGTATTCGACGCCTTCGGCACCGAGCTGTGGAATGACGAAATCGCCGGCGTCTCCGGATCGGCCACTGTCACCCACGCTTATGCCGGCCCGCCGCTGCAAGTGGGCATGTTTTACCAATTCCGCGTCTGGTCCTTCCGTGAACCCGGCGGCGGGGACCGAAGCAACATCAGCGCCACCGAGGACCTCAAGGGCGTCTACTTCTACCTCGGAGCCACGGGCGGAACGTGATCCGCGCTCGCTCCGCGCTATTGTCGTGGACCCGAAGAACAACATTTGCACTTCTCTTTTTCAGGTAGCGGTTTCAAATGGGTTCGTTTTGCGAGTACATTTTTCTCGCGTAGTGTCACGTGATGGCACTGTGTGAATTGTGAATGCGGAATGCGGAATTCTGAATGCATCACCGAGACACGATGCTGCGGAGCCACGAAGGAACGGGGGAAACGCAGAAACGCCTACCATCGGCTTTGAATCGGGTTCGTTTTTCCGGGAGTGTTTTTCCATAAGTCGTTTGTAGACCTTGGGTTGCCCCCGTTCCCATCGGCTTTGTTTGGTATTGGCGCTTTTTCGCACGGCTGGTAACTCCGCTTTGGCCCATGGCGAGGATTGGGCGCATGGGCCAGAAGCCTACCCTAATAACTTCACGGGCGCGCGGTGGGGAAGGGGCGGGAGAGCGATCAACGGACCAAGCCACGAAGCGACCCTTCCAGGGCAGGCTCCGCCACTGGGTCCCGAAGATTTGTAGGTGCGTCGGGGACGCACCCTTACGCAACTTCTCCACACAAGAAAAACACAATGTCCTCTTTTCCTCCTGACCCCACTTTCCCTAAGGGGCGTCGACCGGGTCGTCGTCCAATATCCTAATGAATCGGCATCACTTTACGTTTGATGCTGGCGAGAGTAACATAGGGCGGAGTTCAGGCATGTTCTGCTTTTCCTGCACTCCGGTTCGACAGTCGTGAACGGTCTAGACCGCATATGCGGAGTGACGACATGCCACCAGGTGAGGAACAAGGGAAGGAAACGCAGCGAGGTCCGAGTTTCATTCCTCCTCGGCTGCAGCAGATAGCTGCCGTAGTTGTGGCCGCGCTTAGCATCATCGTTCCGACCTACTTCTCGCTGAAATCGGAGCACCATAAAGATATACAGATCCATTTCTTGGCAAAGTTGTCCATGATCAGTCCGGATCTTTCGGTTGGCGAAAGGGTCAAAGTGTCGTTCGAAGGCCGTGACATCAGGAATCTTACAAAACTGCTGACTCGGATCACAAACACAGGCGACGTTCCGATCGCAGCGGGCGACATCGAGAATGGAACCCTAGTCTTGGCCTCCAAGACGACGCGGATTTTAAGCGCAGGTATCACCAAGCGAGTTCCGTCCAACATTATTGGTCGGTGTGACAGCGATGACTTACGTGTCGTACTCACTCTTGGGTTGCTCAACCCGCAGGATTCTCTCGAATGCGAGGTACTCTACGACGGTGACCCGGCATGGCCGGACGTCGACGTACGGATAAGCGGAATCTCCAAGCCCACGATCGTCTTCCCGTCGGACGAGCTCGCGATACCTCGTGTGGCGTTCTTCGATCTCTCGAGACCTTTCGAATACACGATCCTCGTAATCTGGAGTATTGTCTCGTTAGCATTGATAGCCACCTGGGGCCTTTGGTTCGTTGTAGGTGCAAAGACACTCCTGGGCTCTGAAGTTCCACCGTCGCTCGAGGTGCGCGAGTTGCTCGACAGGGCGTTGCAGCCAGAGAGGATCAACGAACAGTTACTCGGAAGCGTTTCCCCCTGGCTGCAGAAGGCGCTTAAGAGCGCACCGGTTTCGTCGTTTGCATGGATCTTTGACAACGCTTTCCTCACACAATGTATTGGCGAGGCCTTGCACGCTTCAGGTCCCGTACTACCTGAGAAACAAGTCGATGAACTCGTTAGAGAGCAGATCGGCGTACTTCGGACGCAATTCCGTGAAGCTGTCCGACAGAACCTGTACTTGCGGCTACGCGTCGAGCCGGACGCGACCGCGCGTAATCCAGTTACGGAGATTCCCTACGACCCGAGCGCGCCGGACGCGGCCCAACGGTTTCTTGAAGCCGCGCGGGAAGCCGCGCTGACCCTCTCACCGCCACCCCCAAAACCCCAACCGTTCAAGGAAAGACTGGCAGCCTCAGCATGGGACATCGTCGCGTTCGTCGCGGTCGGTGTGCTTGCTATTTCCCTCAGCCTGCTCGTCGCCGGAGGTTGGCGATGGGTCTACTTGAGTTCAGGCTGATCCGCTCCAACTAGGGGTGGGGTGGCACTGACGACAATTCGCATGCCACTGCCGTGCAGCGCTGCCAACTCCACACTAACACCGGAGGCCTGTGTTGGACAAGGCAGCGACAAGTTGCTTTATGGCGGCGTCGATCTCCGACTCCGTGGTGTGCCGTCCGACGCTGAAACGGACCGCTCCGAAGGCGATCTCCTCTGGAACATCCATCGCGGCGAGGGTGGCCGACCGTTCACTACGCCCGGAATGACAGGCGGCGCCGGTGCTGGCGCAGATTTCGGGACACGTCCTTCGCGGCTGCATCTACTTTTGCCTCACTACCGCGAATCGCGCGCTTTAGAATAACAAACGGCATACACAGCGCCAAACTGCTCGAAACGGCCACCCGAACTGTGGCCCTGTGGACGCCCTCACTGTCCTAGGCCCGCTGGCGAACGCGTTTCGAGGTACGTTTCGGCGGCCAGACCACAAAAAAGTATCCACATGTCGTTGCGGGGCGGGGCGCACGAAGCCCATCTTCACGCAGACCATCGAGATGGAACCGGATTGCTTCCTGAATGTTGCCCTCGACCTCTTCCTCGCTTGCTCCGGTCGCCACGCAGCCCGGCAGATCCGGTACATACGCGGAATAGTTTCCTCTTGCTTTTTCGATCACCACCGCGTAGCGCATTACCGGCCTCGTTTCAGGTCCGCCTGTTTAAGGATGCTGTTCCACGTTCCGGGAGCAAGTTCGTCGCCGAATTTGCCGGCAACCGTGACGCGTCCCGGTTTCGACGGATGCTTGTATTGGCGATGGCTCCCCCGCGTTGCGACGAGGTACCATCCGTCGGTTGCCAGCATCCGAATCGCGTCGCGTACTTTCATTGTATCGTCTGTCCGACGGCGACGCAACCACTCTTCATGGATAGAACTTCCCCATCATGCGCGGGTAGGGGATGGTCTCGCGGATGTGCTTCAGTCCGCAAAGCCAGGCGACGGTGCGTTCGACGCCCAGGCCGAAGCCGCCATGGGGGACGCTGCCGTAGCGGCGAAGGTCGAGGTACCACTCGTAGTCCGCTTGCGGCAGGTGATCATGATTGATCCGCGCGAGGAGGCGGTCGTAGTCCTCCTCGCGGGCCGAGCCGCCGATGATCTCGCCGAAGCCCTGGGGGGCGAGGAGATCGAAGTTCTCCACGACCCGTTCGTCGCTGCGGTCTTCGCGCATGTAAAAGGCTTTGCAGTGTTTGGGGTAGTGGGTGACGAAGACGGGGCGATCGTGCAAGCGGGAGATGATGGTTTCATCGGATCCGCCGAGGTCACCGCCCCATTCAAAGTTTTGGGCCAGCTCGATGTGGCGGGGGATGTTGGCGATTTGCTCCTGGAGGTCGGAGCGCTCTTCGCGAAGTTCGATGGCCTCGGCGGCGGCTTTGTCCTTGGCCCACTGCGAGGCCGAACCGCTCTTGGCGGTCGATTCAAGGTCGGTGATGCGTTGATCCAACTCGCCCAGGCGAATGGATTTTTTTTTCAGATCCTGCTCCAACAGCGCCTTTGCCCTCGGCCCGCGGAGCAGTTCGGCGGCCTGCGAGTAGGTGATCCTGTAGAACGGCTTCTTGACGGCCTGGAGTTCCTCGAAGCTGCGACCCAGTTCGGCCAGCTCGTCGCGGTGATCGCGCAGAATACGCTCGACGATGGAACAGATGAAGTCCTCGGCCAGGTTGAGGACGTCATCGAGCGACGCGAAGGCGATTTCGGGTTCGACCATCCAGAATTCGGTAAGGTGCCGCCGCGTTTTGCTTTTCTCAGCGCGAAAGGTGGGACCGAAGCAATAGACCTTGCCGTGGGCCAGGCAAGCGGCCTCGAGGTAGAGTTGGCCGGTCTGGGCGAGGTAGACTTCTTCGCCGAAGTAATCGACTTTGAAAAGCGTCTGTGAACCCTCGCCCGCGGCGGGCGCGAAAATCGGCGTGTCGATCAGAACAAAGCCGCTGTCATTGAAAAAACGGCGGATTTGATCGACGACGGCGGCGCGGATGCGGAGTACGTGCCAAGGGCGCTTGGAGCGAAACCAAAGGTGGCGGTGCTTCATCAGGAATTCGGTGCCGTGCGTTTTGGGAGTGATCGGGTAATCGCGAGCGGATTGGATGACTCGGGCATCGGTCAGTCGGACCTCGAACCCGCCGATGGAACGCTCGTCGGCGCTGACCGTTCCGGTGACCTCGAGCGATGATTCTTGGGCCAGGCGCTTGATGTCGTCGTAAAATCCCGCCGAAGCGTCGTTTTTTTCGACAACGCATTGACACAAGCCCGTGCCGTCCCGAAGAACCAAAAAGGTGATCTTGCCGCCGGGGCGGCTGTGATAGATCCATCCGCGGAGGCGTACGGTCTGACCCACGTGATCGCGCAAATGACGAATCGTGGTGACGGTTTCCATCACGGCGAGTTTACGGAATGGGGGCGACATACGCAACGGTAAGGCATGAACTCTATCGACTTAGGCGGGAAAGGATTGGAAGCTGGACGCAGCCGTAACCCGAATGAATAAGGAACGCGAGGATGAGATAAAGAGGGGCCGATTGTGCGGGCGGAATGGCGCCGCATCGCGACCCGAGATATAAACCGACAACGGTGCCTACTGCTGAGAGAATCAATGTGATCGCGGCGAGGCGGGCAAGTCCGCGCGCTGCTCGCCCGACGGCGAGGCCGATGAAAGCGCTCCACAACATCAATCCGCCCATTCCCATCCGCAGGTGAATCGGCAAATACTTCCGTCCGAACTGGTTCCACACGGCGAGCGCGGCGAGGGCAAGGGCCAGCGTCAGCGTCAGCGTGAGGAGGGTCCCGACGCGACGCCAGCGTGACCCTGCGGTGCAACCGAAAGCGGCGCCCGCGGAAAGGGAAAGAGCGCCCGCCGCGAGAGTCGCCAGGGTGAGCCAGCCATAGGCCGCGCCGCCGATGATCCATTGCGCGGTTTGTCCGGTGAAAGTTGGGGCAACGGATGGCAAGGGAGGCTGTTCGAGAAGCTGCGGCGGAAGGGGTTCGCGGGATCCGGAAGGTTGGGGCATGAAGATGCTCGCGGCCATGTTCAAGTCCAGATCAACGGGAGTCTTGAGCATCAAGGTCATATAGATGAACGGATCGACCCGCCACCAGGTCGCGTAGTAGAGTCCACCGGCGGCCAGTAAGTTGAGGAGGCCCAGGACGATCCACGGCGACGACCGGCTCAAGCGCGGGGAGGGTGTGCCTCTGCGTGTCGGTCTTCGTCGGCCTCGCGACGAGGCGTCGAAGATGACTTTGACTTCGAGCGGGGGGGAGATCTTCATGAGCGGGTTCCGGGGTCGCGCGGGCTGAATCCCGCGGCTTGGGGTCTATACCTCCGGCCAATTACGCGGTCCAACGCTTGTAAGGTGTCCGGGGATGTTGATCGGGCACGCTTGCAAATAGTCGTGAATCGTATCCGCGGAGACGGCGTCGACGTCGGCGAGTGTCTCCTCGATGGTGCGGGGCGCGCCGTAATCCTCCATGTCGTCCATGAGTTGGGTGAGCCGGTAGTAGGGGGCCTCGGCCTCGACCGCGAGGGACGTGCGGCGCTTGTTCTTCACTCTGTCGACTTCGTGCATGGAAACGCGCTCTTCGCACATTCGCCCTGCTTCCGCGCGTATGGCGGCCAGGACTTTTTCGCAGCGATCGGGCTGGCAGGCAGCATACAGGATCATCACGCCGCAGTCGTTGTAGTCCAAATGTTGAGCGCCGGCTCGTGGGGCCAGGCCTTTCTGAACGATGTTCCAAAAGAACTTTGAGTTATCGCCGCCCAGGATGGCGGCCGCCGCGGAGGCCGTCTCGATGCGCGGGTCCGTGGACGCGATCGACGGGAAGGTCAGGGCGACGACTTGTTGTTTGAAGCGATCGATGGGGAGAACATTCGTCCCACTGTGAACGGTTGGGACAGTTCTGGGCGGGGCGGGTCCGGCCGGCTTCCAAGAGCCACAGCAGGTCTGAGCCAGTTCGATGATTTCAGTCGGAGCGACGTTTCCGGCGACGATCAGCATCATGTTGTCGGGTGCGTACCGCAGCTGAAAGTAGGCCCACATCTGATCGCGGGTCATCGCGGCAAGAGTGTGATCGTAGCCGAGGATGGGCCAGGCAAGGGGGTGGCCGGCGAATACTTTCTCCTGCAAGAAATCAAACATCACGTGTTCGAGGCTGTCCTTGGACATGGCGATTTCCTCGAGGATTACGTTCTTTTCCGTGGTGAATTCGTGGGGCGGGAGCGAGGAGCGCATCATGTCGGCGAGCAACCGGATCTGCTTGCCGATGTCGGCCTTACGCACCCAGCCGTAATACACCGTGCGGTCCTCGCTGGTGAAGGCGTTGTAAGTGCTTCCCATGCGGTCGAAATCGATGTTGATGTCGCTCCACGATCTGTTGGCCGTGCCTTTGAACATCATGTGTTCGAGAAAGTGCGACACTCCCGCAAGTTCAGGGACTTCGTCGCGAGCGCCGGTTTGGACGAGGAAACCCGCGGCGGCGCTGCGCACGCCCGGCATGTGCTCGATCACCACGCGCAAGCCGTTGGCCAGGGTGTGTAGGGTATAAGGAGACTGCTGATTCATTGGATTCCTCTGACGACAGCTCCCGTCGCCATCGAAGTCGGAGCGCTGATGCCCGTCAATGGGCGCGGGCCCAAAGTGATTACACAGAGCCGGTCCCGCGGATGCAGGGTGAGGTAACGACGGATGTCCTCGATCGTCACCGCCTGCACTTTCGCCACCTTTTCCTCGATGGGAACGGGCCGCCCGAAGAAGAACAGGTCACCGGCAAGCTCAGCGCATCGCGACCTGGTGGCGTCGCCGCGCGTATCCTGGTTGGCCACGATGCCGGTCACGGCGCGGTCCAACTCGTCCTGGGTGATGTCCTCGGCCAGGCGGTCCACTTCGTGCAGCAAGGTCGTGTAGGTATTGGCACAGCGATCGGGGGTGGTGGAAGCGCCGAGGAACACCATGCCCGAACCCCGCGGCGTTTCCTGCCAGGCGCTGACCCAATAGACCAGTCCGCGTTTCTCGCGAACTTCGGTGAAAAGGCGTCCGCTCATTCCGCCGGAGAGAATTCCAAGGGTGACTTGCTGTACGGGGAAATCAACGTGCGTGGCGTCGACACCGGGCCAGCAGATGGCGATGTGCTCTTGCTCCAGCGCTTTATCGAAGTGGGCCGTTTTCGGGTTAAACTCGATGGGCAGGGCCCCGCGGCCCTCGCGCCGCGAGCTGCCGAACCCGTCGAAGTGCTTCGCCAACGCATCGGCCACGCGGCGAGGTTCGATGCCTCCCGCGACCGCGGCGATGATTCGCCCGGCGTGAAAATGCTTCCGCCAATACTCGTCCAGATCGGTTCGGGTAATTCGCTCGAGGGTTTCGCGTTCTCCGAGCTGGTGTCGGCCCGCGACGGGCCCGTAGGCCAGGCGCGTGATCAACTTGTCCACCAGCCCGTGGGCGTCGTCGTCCAGAGCGATCAATTCGTGTTTGGCGAGTTGGACGTTCACGGCGACGGCGTCCTCGGGAAACGCGGGTCTGCGCAGCAACTCCGCGTACAACTCCATGGAACGCTCGAAATGCTCGGGCAAGACGGTGCACGTAAAGGTCATGGTTTCCCGTCCGGTCCCGCTTTGGCAACCGGCGCCGATGGCGTCGAAGGCGTCCGCAAGCCCCTGGGCGGTGAATGCTTCCGTCCCCTTGTCGAGGGTTTCCTCGACGAGGCGAGCGAGTCCCAACGACTGCCGCGGTTCGCTGGACATCCCCGCGAGTACACGGATTTGGAATGAGACAATGTGGCGATCGGGAAGGAAAGTCACCCCGTATTCCAACCCGTTGGGGAGCTGCTGGTGAACGATTTCGTTCATGGTAAACCCAAAGGAACGTAACAGGCTTCCGGAAAGTCCAAAGACCGCGACCTCTGCCTGAGTAGCATAAGGTCGCCCGTGCAGTCGTGCAAGGCAAGCGAGCGAAACCGCCCGGAGAGGATCAGGGTTGTGGGAGGGGTGCGGGATCCGCCAATGAAGGGGCCTCGATCGCACGGCGTATCGTTTCCAGTGCCGGGCTATCGGGTTTCTTGACTTTTGCCATCTCCAAAAACCTCCCCGCATCGGATTGCGGGAGGCCGAAACGTAGAGCGGATTCCAAGTGCCGGGCGGCGGCGAAGTCGTCGCCCGCATGGAAGGCCAGGTCGGCGGCGAGGTAGTGTGCCGAGTAATCGTCGGGATTGATTTCGATGGAGCGCTGAATCCAACGCCTCAGTTTGGGGAGCAAGTTTTCCGCCGGTCTGCGAAGGGCGGAAGCATCGCGGCGTTGCAACAACATGGACTCACCTAGCCGCCGAAAACGTATGCCAAGTTGTTGCTGAACCGCCTCGTCGGCGATGCCCAGCGGTGCGATGTCACGGAGAAGTCGTTTGGCCGAGTCCTCGTCGTCGTCGGCGAGGTGATAGTGAATCATTCGCTGCTTTACCCCCAGGCTTAACTCACGGCCAAGGCGGGAGTCCGGGGCCAGGGCCAAAGCGCGTTCGGCACGACGGATAGCCTCTTGGGGTTGATTTGGATCGGCAAAAAACAGGCAATCGGCCAACTCCGCGTAGCAAGCGGCCGCCCCCATGGAGATCGACCCCGGAAGTCGCTCATACGCGGCCGCTGCCAACTCCAACGATTCCCCCGCACGTTCATACTCGCCCCGAACGAAGTCCAAGGTCGCGATCAAGCGCAGTTTCTCAGGGGCCCAACTTTCCAAGGCCGCTCCCGCCTGACCCTCGGGCGGCGTCGGTGCAAGGGCCTCGCGTGCGACGGCCAACACCGGATCGCTTTGGCGATCAAAGTCGGGGTTGCGGGCGAGTTCGAGAAGAACCTCCACATAGCCGTCGGTGATGCGGTTGTAGCGCAGCGGTCGTGCAAGAACCGTGATCGCCTCGGCGTAACTCACGCTCGATCCGGGGACGCGGGCGAAGTCAAGGGCGATCGTGGGATCGAATGGCTGGCGAAGGAGTTCGCGCTCGATCGCCTTACTTGCGTTTCTTAAATAGGCCTGTCCGGCGTCAGCATCCCCGCGAACCGCGGCCGAGCGCGCTTCGAGCAGGTTGATTCTGTATTCCAACTGTCCGTGATTCAAAAAGCCCGGAGAGCGGGAGATCAACTCTTTGAGCATGTGGCTGGCGTTCTTGCAGTGTTCGTCGGCGGCCCGATAGTCTTCCTCCGCGAGGGCGAGCAGCCGGGGGTTGGCGGGTTCCGATTCGCGGGCGCGATGTTCTCGATCGGCGGCCCGTTGCTGCAATTGGTTCGCGGTGAACACGTAGGCTTCACCAAGCCGGTACAGGTTCACGAGGGCACGCTGCGGATAGAGTCGATTGACGGCCCGCGACGCGAGGCGGATGGCTTCGTCGTAATCGCCTTTTTGGAAGGCTTCCTCGGTCTGGTAAGCATTACGAGCGGAGGCAAAGTCCTGTTGGTTGAGTACTAGAACTACCAGACCGAAAGTGATACCGACGCTTCCCGCGATCAGCCTAGGGCCGCGAGATGCGGAGAGACGGATCAATGGACTCGACTCCGTAGGTCCACACATCGCCCAAAGGAGCCCGAGCACGGTGTAGAAAGCGATGGGAAGTTCACCAATGCGCAGCCCGACCCCGAACGCTTCCTCTACGATGAGTCCCACGAGCGCCGCCAGCATTCCGAGCAATGCCCAACGACCATTGTGCGGCGGCGAGCGTCGCAACGCGGCCCATGCGGTGAGAAAAGTAATGAGGATGGCGGCGGCGAGTAGGACAATGCCCACGGATCCGAGATCGGACAGGACTTCGAGCCACTCGTTGTGGGCATGATCGATCCGTGATTCGAACACCAGTGGATCTGTCAACACATCTCCAACGGCGAAGGAATCGCCGGCGAGAGCGAAGCCCCCCTGACCCTGTCCGGTCAAGGGCTTTTCTTGGAACATCCGCCATGCGTAACTCCACGCGTATCCACGAAAACGAACGGTTTCGTTGCGTCCGGCGAGGGACTGGCCGCCGAAAGAGGATGAGATGTACCACGAACAGCCGACTGCCAATCCGACCGCAAGGAGCAACGGGACCGCCTTCCATTGTCGCGGCGCGGCGAAGAACAGGAGGGCGAGCAAGCCGGCGGTTAGTCCCGCGGCTGCGCCGCGCGAGTCGGCCAAAACGAATGCCCACACGCTGACCGCGACCACGGGAAACATCAACGAGGCCATGCCGATGGGGCCCAGTGTTCGGGTGCGCATGGCTTTGAAGACGCGCTCTCCGATCCAGGCGAGAGCTAGGAGAATTCCAGGGATCAACGCGGCGGAAAGGAAGTTCGGGTTGCCAAAGGGAAACTTGGCCCGCAGAACCGGGTTCCTGCCGAAATAGTACCAGACGGCGATCAAGGCCGTTGCCGCAGTTATCCAGGCGAGCGCTTGGGAAACGATTCTGGCGGCGCGCGGACTCAGCCCGACGCCGAGTGCGAAGGCCCAGAGAAACTGGATCGTCAGGAGAATGCTTCTCCCAACGGCAAGCTGCGGGGCCGAAGACCAACGGCTGCTGGCAAAGGACCAGAGTAGATACAACGCCGCCAAGAACTGTGCGGCCAGGAGCGGGGCGATCTGCGGACGCCTGCGCGAGGGCGAATCACCGTCAGGCTCAATCACCTTGGTTTCCTCAACACCGCCGTGCCCACGAACAAGCACGGCGATGCTTACTGCGAGTACTGACAGGGCAGCGCCGATGCCCAGGATATAGCCTTTGACTTCCCCGGCATTGATGGTCGGCAACTGGTAGTTCAGGCAGAGCAACTGCACGACGGCACGGAGCGGCGACTCGACGTGCCATTCGACGGCGCCGTCCACCAGCGTCGTGGACTCGGCCGCACTGAGCAGGAGGAACCCGCCCGCGAGAGTCATCGAGACCAGGAAGATCATCACGACGTGCAGAGGCCGCAAGGCATCCCGTTCATCAATGCGGATCACGTTCATGGAATGCACCGTCTCTTCATCGGGATAAATCACTGGCTTAGTTCCGGTACTACGAAATAGAGACCTAATGGTTCAACCGCGCCGCCCTGGATTTAGTGCTGCGTCGCAGCCAATCCCCTGTGTGTGGCACGGCGGCCTTCCGCTGTGCCAATGGGTCCAGCCGAGATCGACTGGGCCACACTTACTCGCAAAATTAGCTGCGAAGGGAGCACTAGTCACTCGAGGATTCCTTAGGAGGATGCCACGGGATGTCTTCCACGTTCGACCGCTTGTTCGCCTGACGCGCCAAGGCAAACAGCAAATCGCTAAGACGGTTGAGGTAGACGATCGCCCACTGCCCGACGGGCTGCATTTGTGCGAGAGCGACGACGGCACGCTCGGCCCGACGGCATACCGTGCGGGCCAGGTGAAGACCGGCCGCCGTCGCGGTCCCGCCGGGGAGAACGAAGTTTCGCAGCGGCGCGACCTCCGCGGAGGCCGCATCGATCCAGTGCTCAAGTTGTTTTACGTGCGACTCGCCGACTCGAAACCTGGGCTGCTCTCCTGCGGGCGTAGCAAGTTCAGCGCCGAGCACGAAGAGTTCCGCCTGAATGCGGCGGAGCGCGGCGACTGCCTCGTCGTCGTTGCAGCCTGCGATGACCACCCCGATCGCGGCATTTGTCTCGTCCACGTCGCCGTAGGCCGCGACGCGGGGATCATTCTTCGGGACGCGCGTTCCGCCGATGAGACCCGTCGAGCCGTCGTCGCCGTGTTTGGTGTAGAGTTTCATCTTAGTCTGTATACCTCCGGACGTGGATTATAGTCCGACGGGGACCGTCAACAATGTGGCCCAGAGGTCTGTCTGAACCCCAAGCGCAAGCGCGGGGTCAACGACGCCGGCCCGTCGCTTGCGCTCCGGGTTCTGATCGCGCTGCGGCGCGCGATCAATGACGGAAATGGCGAGTTCCGGTAAAGATCATGGCCACGTTGCGGGCGTCGCACGCGGCGATGACCTCTTCGTCACGCTTGGAGCCGCCCGGCTGAATGATCGCGGTCACACCCGCGTCCATCAGTAAGTTTGGCCCGTCGGGGAACGGGAAAAAGGCATCCGACGCCGCGACCGAGCCGGGCAACTTGTCATTGTGCCCGTTCTCTTTGGCAAGCCACGTCGCGATCCGGCAGCTCATCACCCGCGACATTTGCCCGGCCCCATTGCCGATGAGCATCCCGTCCTTGCAAATGCTGATGGCGTTGCTCTTGGTGTGTTTGGCGATGAGCCAGGCCAATCTCAGATCTGAAATCTCAGATTCCGAAGGCGCACGCTTGCTGACGACTTTCCATTGGTCTTCGTTGAGGCCGACAAAGTCGCGGGTTTGTGAAAGCATACCACCGGTGATTGACCCGTATTCAAGCTCATCGAGTTGCGGCGACTGAGCCATGTCATGAACCGAGAGAAGACGTACTCGCTGCCCCCAAGCTTTGCTCGTTCGGATTACCTGAACGGCGTCTTTGTCAAAGTCAGGTGCGATCCAAACTTCGACGAAAAAACCACCCGCGTTAGCGACTTTGCCCCAACGCGAATAAGTGTCCATGACTACGGATGCGAATCCCGGATCGATCTCGAAGTTGCAGGCAAGGATCCCGCCCATTGCCGCATTGGGATCCGCTGAATATGCCTTGCGATATGCCTCTACACGATCGTTGGCGAACGTAGCCCCACATGGGTTCGTGTGTTTCACGATCACACAGGCAGGACGTCCCTGAAATCCTCGGTGAAGATCGTGGCAAGCCGCAAGTGCGGCGTCGGCGTCAAGGTAGTTGTTGTAAGACATCTCCTCCGAGGAGTCGTTTCCCGCATCGGCAATCGTCAAATCGAAGACGGAATCGTCTATGTGTTTCTGAAGCAATTCGCCGCGCTGGTGTGGATTTTCCCCGTAGCGCAGCGACCCCCAACTCTCGACTTCCAGGAATCGTGTCGATAGCGAGTTCGCTTCCCAGTCACCGGAACTGAGCCATTCCACAATGGAGGCGTCGTACCGGGTCGAATGCTTGAAACTCTCAAGAGCCTCGACGAGATGTAAATCGCACTGCCGATGACCGCCCAAATAGTCGAGAATTGGACAATACGCCCGCGGATCGTCGGCGGTCAGGACGTACTTATGGTTCTTCGCCGCGGCGCGGAGCAGGCATGGGCCGCCGATGTCGATCATCTCGATGGCTTGCTCGAAAGTGCAGTTGGGATCGGCCACGGTCTTCCCGAACGGGTAGAGGTTGACCACCACCATGTCGATGGGTTCGATGCCTTGCTCCGCAAGCTGTCGCATGTGATCGGGATTGTCCCGATCGGCCAGGATCGCGGCGTGGATTTTCGGGTGGAGCGTTTTAACCCGGCCATCGAGCATCTCCGGGAAGCCGGTGATCGTCTCAACGAGCGTCACCGGAATGCCGTTTTCCTTGAGAAGCGACGCCGTACCGCCGGTGGAGATGACCTCAATGGCGAACTCGTTAACCAGCGCGCGGGCGAAATCGACGATGCCGGTTTTGTCGTAGACGCTAATCAGCGCCCGTTTGATTTGGCGCTCGGCCATGGCGACATGGTAACCGGATTCCGGTCCTACGCCAGCCGCTAAGGATTGGTGTCCTTCTTGCTGCGGAGGGGATCGTCCTCGGTGGGGTCGGGCTGAGGGACGAAGGGCTGCGGAAGCCGCTCCGGCGACTTCGATTCATCCATCGGCGGCTGATTGAGTTGCTGCCGCGCGGCCATCACTTGCTGGCGGCGAAGATAGGGCACGTCATCGAGCCGAGTGCAAAGGACGCGCCCGTCGCGTCCCAACAGGAAGACGGAGCCGTCCTGCGTATCGGATACAGCCTTGAAAACCGACGGCGCTTCCACGGTTGCAAGCAGGTCGCCTTTTTCGTGATGGACGACGCGGATGAGATTGCCCGTGGTAAAGACAACATCCCCGTTTGGACTATGGGCGGCCAGCGACCGTCCATCCTCCATTCGCCACCTTTCACGTCCGCTCATTGCGTCCAGGGTCGTTAGACCTTGATCGGGACAAAACTGATAGACCGATTGCGCGGCGACCACGGGTCCCTCGCTGAGCGGGCGGGGAAACCGCGCCCGCCAGAGTATCTTCCCGGTCATCCGGTGCAGCTTGTACAGCGAGCGGTCCGTGCTGGCGACGTAGACTCCGCTGCCATCGACGGCGGGGTCGCCGTGGATCGCTCCCTGGGTGCGGAACGACCAGCGAAACGACTTGTCACCCGCCAGACAGGCAAATACCTTTCCACTTTGCGAGGCGAAGAGCAGCGTGTCGCGGTCGTACAGAGCGGGGGTCGCCGTCACCGGCCCGCCCGCGAGTACCTCCCATCGCTTAATGGGTCTTTCAGGGAATCGGGGGTCAACCCGCAAAGAATAGAACTTGCCATCTGCGCCGCCCATGAAAAGGCTGTTACCGATCCCTACCGCAGCGCTTCCCAGGGCGAATTCCGGCCTAAACCGGTTCTTCAAAGCGCCGGAGAACCGATCGTAAATGAAGACCGCCGTCGTGGTCGGGACGACGACCAGCCCGGCACCGTCGCCCTCATGCACGTGCGCGGGGGGGTAGATTCGGTAGTCGGCCTCGGTGAGCTTGGCCCCCCAGCGAAGCAAGCCCACGTCGGCCTTAAGGGAGAAAATGCTTCCTAACGCTGAAACCACGTAGAGGGCTTCATCGACGAGATGGGCGTCACGAATGGTGTCACCGGCGACCAGCGGTACTTGGGCTTCCCAAAATTTAATGAATCCAGCCTGTTGCAAGGCCGGCCCGCTCACCAACGGCGAGCCTACTGCCGGGGGCCGTTGCGCGACGGCGCTAGCGAGAATCAGGCAGGCAAGCTTGCCACCCCACACCATTCGTTTGACTCCGAGCCTTCCAGAATTCCAGTCCCACCCAGGCCTACCAATGTATTCAATGCGAAAAGCGGCCGAAGGTCAAACGACGATTGGGGTGAGGGTTTTTTCAGGCAGGCTCCTCCGGCCCGCGCTCGTCGGGTCGCAACAGGCGACCCTGGGCGACCTCCCACTCCCGCATGTCGTTGATCATCCGCAGGTGACCGGCGATGGTGGCCTTCATCCCCTCTGACGCCGGGACGATCTCGAAAACATGGGGGCGACCCTCCGCCCGCGCATAAAGGTCGTGCACGAAATCTTCCCAGCTCCCTTCATACAACGTGTCTCGAATATGCAGGAGCATCCGGTGATCGTCGGTGAGTGGGAACCGGTTGGGGTCGTCCATAGGAAACGATTCGATGATTGTACCTCCCGAAACGATGCGCACCGCGTCGTCGTGGATTGGACAGCGCCGCCTTGGGCGGCGAAAAAGCCGCTAAAGCGGCCTCAATGGCCATCAATCTTACCGACCCTTCGGGAAAAAGTTAGCGTTGCAGTCCTAAGCCGAGCCACCAAAGGTCTTCCCCTCATCCGAAGGAATGGCCCTTGACTTGGAACGCCCCATCCGCTATCCTGCACTTTCCCCGCGGCGGACGATTTTGCCATGCACAGACGATTACGGTCATGCGCCACATTGTTGGTTCCTTCGTTAGCGTCCGTGGTGGGACTGCTTCCGACTCCCTCCCTCGCCCAGACCATCGTCTGGACGGACCAGAACGCGGGACGGATTCAAGGCAAATCTGTAAACGCGGGGGAAGTACAAACCCTCGTTCAGTTTCCTGCACCTCAATCGGCCTCCTTGCTCGACTACGATCCCGTGGGCGGCAAGATCTACTATCTTTTTGATCCCGGTCCGCAGTCGGCTTTTCTTCAACGAGCCAACCTGGATGGTTCTGATCCCGAGGACCTTCCAAATTTCCCCGTGCGAGCGTTTTCGGTGAACGCTGAATTGCGAAAGCTCTATTGGCTGGAATCTTTTGCTCCGGATTATTTCCGTTACTCCGAGTTGGACGGCACGGGAGCCGGATCGCACACGTACGAGTTTTGCTGCCTGCAAATCATCGAAGCCATCGGCGACGACCTCTTTTGGGGCACCGGCGGCACGGTCGGGAAGGGCGTATGGCGTGCGGACGCCGATGGTTCCAACGAGCAATTCCTTGGAGCGAGCGTGCAGCCAATGGACCTCGTGTACGATACAGTAGAGGACAAGCTCTATCTGGCGGTCATCGACGCCATTTATCGGCTTAATCCCGATGGCTCAGATTTTCAATTAGTCGTTCACCCCTCGCAAGCCGGTGAGCCTTCTCATCTGGAGATGGACTCACAACGTGGAAAGTTGTACTGGATCGATACAGCAAGCAGAATCATTCGACGCTCGAACCTGGACGGGTCCAACGTGGAGAACTTTGTCACCGTCGCTGAGGTGGGCAACCCCAATTTCGAGCCAATGGGCATTGCATTGGTGTACGACCCCACCCCCATACCCACGTTGTCGGTCTGGGGGTTGGCCGCAATGGGCGCGCTGCTGGTTGCATCCGCGGCACTCATCGTACGTAGACGCCGCCAGGAAGGCCGCCCCCCCCCCGGCGATCTTTGGGCAGCCTGCCTCACCTGAGCAGGCTAGCCCCCGCGAGGACGAAGTCCTTCGTATTTGGTCTTAGGGGTTTTCGTTCATTGACTTTCCTGTCGAGAACAGCTACATTACTGTTTTTCCCCAAGAGGGCGCAACGAATGCCCAAACGGAACTTGATCCTCAGTTTGGTATGCTTGTGCGGGCTGCCGACGCCGGCGCTCGCTCAGACTATCGTGTGGACGGACGCAGCCGCTCGTCGCATTCAGCGCAAGGACGTCAATGGCGGGTCCATAGAGACCATCGTGCAATTCCCCTCGCCGCAGGAAGCCTACCACGTCCACTATGACCCCATTGGGGCGAAGTTCTATTATCTTTTTTATGCCGGTCCGGGGTCCACTTTTTTCCAGCGGTGCAACCTCGACGGCTCCGACCCCGAGAACATTCCCACACCAAGCACCGGCTTCTTTTCTGTCGGCATTGAGCTACGTAAACTCTACTGGCTGACTTCGGTCGCGACGAGTACTTTCGATTATTCGGAGTTGGACGGCACAGCACATCAGTCGCACACCTACCCGTTCTGCTGTCTGCAAATCATCGAAGCCGTCGGCGACGACCTGTTTTTGGGCACCGGCGGGACGGTCGGGAAGGGCGTCTGGCGCGCGGATGCCGACGGCGCCAACGAGCAGTTCGTACACGCCAGCGGCCAGCCTTTGGACTTCGCCTATGATCCCGTCGAGGACCATTTGTATTTGGCAACGGACGGTTCCATTTTCCGAATGGAGCCCGACGGCAACGGTTTTCAGGAGGCGGTTTCGGCTGACGCAGCCTTCCATGTGGAGGTCGACTCCGTGGGACGTAAGGTCTACTGGATCGATGATGCGGACAAAGTGATCCGCCGAGCCAACCTCGACGGCTCCAACGTGGAGACCTTCGTCACCCCCGCCGACGTGGGCCTTCCGAATTTCAATCCCCTTGGCCTCACCATCGTGTACACGCCGCCCCCCCCCATACCCACGTTGTCGGTCTGGGGGTTGGCCGCAATGAGCGCGCTGCTGGTTGCATCCGCGACACTCATCCTGCGCAGGCGCCGCGCAGAAGGCCCCATGAGCGTCCTCCCCCCGCGATCCTCTGGTCGGCCTTTTCAAGCCGCCCTTTGATACTCTTGCACCCTTAAACTTCGGCGTGATCGCATCCTCCGCCACAGGAGCCTGTTGCGTCGGTACGACTTGCACCGTGACCCAGGCGTCCTGTTGTTCGGCTCAGGGCGGGACATTCGGCGGAACGGGCACGCTTTGTCAATGCACGGACGGCAAACTCCCTTGCGAGTCGGCCGGCTCCAAGCGGGCGTGCTGCTTGACCGAAGAGGGACCATGTGAACTGCGCAGTCAAACATGTTGCCTTCTCGATGACGGCTTCTGGTTCAGCACCCAGACCCAGTGCCACTCCTGGACCTGCGATCAGATCAACGGTCCGTCCGGGCCGTAGCACATTCCGCGTTCTCGCACGGCGTTTGCGATGCCCACCGTCGTCACCTATACTCGGCCCGACGCTTCAAGAGTAACGTGAACGCACGGGACGCGCCCGCATGACTGCCGAAGTCTTCCTCGTCCAGATCGATGTTTTCGGCGGAATCCGCTCGTTTTTCGAGCGGGTCGCCGACCGGCCGTGGGTTGCGCTCATTGAACTGCTGCTCATCGGCAGCGTGGTCTATTCCGTGCTCCGGGCCCTGCAAGGAACCCGCGGAGCCCGACTGGTTCGGGCGGTTTTGACCATCCTGGCGGTCAGCTTCGCGGTCGTCTGGCTCATTGCCGAGCGCTTCGGATTCGAACGCATCAACGCCCTCTATCCCTATTTCATTCCCGGCATATTCCTCGTATCGCTGGTGGCGTTCCAGACGGAATTGCGCCGCTTGTTGCTTCGCGTAGGGGAGGGGCGATGGTTTCGGCGATGGTTTCGGACGGGCGACGAATTGATTGAGCCGCTGGTCACGGCCGTCGACCGTTTGGCCCTTAAGAAGATCGGTGCGTTGATCGCGATTGAGCGGAGTGCGGAGGCCGGGGCGATCGTCGAAACCGGCGTGCCCTTGGACGCGGTGGTATCCGCGGAGCTTCTGGAAACGATTTTCTGGCCGGGCAGTACGCTCCACGATCTTGGGGTGATGATCAGCCAGGGGCGGATTCGAGCCGCCGGATGTCAATTTCCGCTGGCCGAGTCTGCGGACGTGGATCGGTCGCTCGGTAGTCGCCATCGCGCCGCGATCGGCATGAGCCAGGAAACCGACGCCGTGATTATCGTGGTCAGCGAGGAGACGGGCACGATTTCGCTCGCCCTCCATGGTCGCTTGCGGCGCGGCTTCTCCCCGGCGACCCTGCGAGAGGCGCTCACCAGAGAGTTGGGCGCGGCACCGGTCCCCGCGAAAACCCCTCGGCGCGCTTCCAAACTCGAATCTTCGACCCGCGAGGTAGCGTGAGATGAACCAACTTCGCCTGTGCGCAATGAGTACGGTATTAACCCTGCTGATATGGGCGAGTGCTGACAGCCTGGTCACGGAGACGGCGTCGGTGGGCATTCAGCTCAAGGCCAGTCCCGCTATCGCGGGATCCAATATGGTGATTCGCACCGACCCGAACGAGGATCGATTTGACGTGTCGGTCTCCGGTCCGCGGCGGACGGTGCAGGCGGTGCAAGTGCGTGGCCCATACCGGGTACGGCTTGCGATCGAGGACCGTCCCACCGGCGAAGCTAGGATTCCGTTGGACCGCCACACGTTGAAACGTGAACTGACGGAGCAATGGTCCGATTTCGGGAACCTGATGATCGTCTCGGTGAATCCGGACGTGCTGCCCGTGGTTGTTGACCATGTGGTCACGATGGAAGTAGAAGTTGCCGCGAAGCGTTTGGCGCTTGGATATGATGCCGAGCCTCAACTACAGCGATCCACGGCGACGGTTGAAATCCGGGAGAGCGTCCTTCAAGAATTGGCCGCCGATCAGCCGTTACTGATCGACATCGGCCCCGACATCGAACGCCTGCTCAAGGAGCAGCCCGTGGGCAAGAGCGTCACCATCCGAGTGCCATTGGATGGTCGGCGATTCGGCGCCGATGCGGAAATCAAACCCAGCGCCGTCGATGTCACCGCGACGGTCCGCGCCCAACGACGCACGGAGCAGATTCCAACTGTTCCGGTGCTCGTTGCGATGAGCTTCGCCAACCTCGAAAAGCGAGTGCGGGCGGTCGCACGTGACGGGAGTCCGCTCTCCCTTGTCACGCAAACGATCTCGGTCACCGGACCCACCGATATGGTCATGCGGCTGGCCAGAGGCGAGGACCGCGTCTATGGCGTGATTCAGCTCAAGGAAGACGACCTCCGGCAATTGGGTGCCTTGAAACTCGCCGTTCCGGAATATAACCTCCCCAAAGGGCTTGAGCTGGCCGAAGAACCGTTGCCAATCGAGTTTCAATTGATTCCTGTGACCGATGCTGCACGTTTGCCTTGAACGTGATCCTGTTTGCTCGGATTCCTTGGATGGCATCGAAAAGATTGGTCCTTGACGAAGCGGGACGGGGGGTTAGGATACTTGGCGCGGTGACGACACGTGCGGGGAAACACCCGTTACCATTCCGAACACGGAAGTGAAGTCCGCACGGCCGATGGTAGTCGCAAGGCGAGAGTAGGTGATTGCCGCATTTTTTTCCGAAAATGCCCGCTAACGCGGGTATTTTCATGCGCCCCGGGGTTGCGGGTCGGCCCTACGGCAAGGCGCGGGCCGTAAGATCGGGGAGAGCCCGATTTTCTCAGTGCCACAACTGTGTCACCAAGCACCGGATTTGCGGTAGGCCTACGGTCGCGCGGGTTGTGCCCGCGGATGTGCCGTTTCATGTCATTCCGCGGGACGAAGGCGCTCCGGCCGCTGGGCAACCGTTGAATAGGCCCCGCGCGGCGCCTACCATGACTTCCTCGATGTCCAAACTCGGTCCTTTCAAAAAGCTCGAACCGAGATCGCCGGCCGGACGACGCGTGTTGGTCGTCGGGCTGGGTCGATTCGGCGGGGGCGTCGGAGTGACCCGATGGCTGGTCTCGCAAGGCGCGACTGTCACGGTCACGGACCAAGCGACGCGCGGGGAGTTGGCCGAGTCCGTGGCGGCCATTGCGGACTTGCCGGTCACGCTGCACCTCGGCGGCCACGACGAGGGCGACCTGGACACGACCGATCTGGTCATCATCAATCCGGCGGTCCACAAATCTGCCTCCGCGTTTTTTCAGGCCGTCGAGCGCCGCGGCATCCCCTGGACGACGGAGATGAATCTCTTTTGCGTGCGTTGTCCGGCCCCAGTCCTCGGCGTCACCGGGTCCTATGGGAAGAGCACGACGTGCACGATGCTGGCCGAGGCATTGGAGGCCTGTCTGCGGGCAGGCGAAGCGTCTTATACGGGGGTGCACTTGGGCGGGAACATCGGTTGCTCCCTGCTCAATGAGCTGCCGAATATCCGCGAATCCGATTGCGTGGTTCTGGAAATGTCCAACGCCCAGCTCGAAGACCTGCCGCAGATCCAATGGGCGCCCGATATCGCGGTCGTCGCCAATCTTTTTCCGCACCATCTGGATCGCTACTCGTCCTTCGCGGATTATGCCCGGGCCAAGCTCAACATCACCCGCCACCCCGCGGGGACGAGCCGGATCGTCGTCGGCGAGCTGCACCGGGAAGCAGAGGAACTATTGAGGGAAATCGTCGCCGGAGGGCGCGGACGCCTGGTCCGGGTTCCTTCGCCGCATCCCGCCATCGACCTTAAGGTGCCCGGGGACCACAATCAGCGAAATGCCGCCTGCGTGCTCACGGTCAGTCGGATTCTCGGACTGAACGAAACGGTCGTCCGCGGCGCTCTTGGCGACTTCCGGGGATTGCCGCATCGACTGGAATTCGTGGGGACCCTTGGCGGGGTGGAATTCTGCAACGACTCGAAGTCGACGGCCCCCGCGGCGACCATCGTCGCCCTGGAAGCGCTGCGCCGCCCCGCAGTGGCCATCGTCGGCGGACAACGCAAAGACGTCGCTCTTGCCGAATGTGCCAATTTCCTGGCACGGTACTGTCGCGTCGTGATTTGCATGGGTGCATCCGGTCCTGATTTTTCCGATGCCCTCCGAGCAGGTAGCGCCGCCTCCCAGGCGCTAAAAATCCACGTCGTCGCCACCCTTGCCGACGCCGTGCTCCTCGCCCGAACGGAAGCCGCGCCCGGCGAGGTCGTACTTTTCTCTCCCGGCGCGCCGAGCTTCGATCAATACGCCAACTTCACGGAACGCGGCCGGCACTTCGCCGAGCTTGTTCAGGGCCTTTGACAGCCCTTTTTGACGAGCGACCTCCCATCTTGTCATTTTTTTCTTGACCCGCGTGGTGTTGATCCGGCAAGCTTTTACGTTATCGGGATTGCGTCGGAGGGGGAGTCGGGCCGGAAGACGACGTCTCGCGGCATCATGGGTAGCCCCGCCGCAAGATCGGAGCACCGGGCGCAAGCCCGGTGACAACACGGGTCTGCGGGCTCGCGCCCGCAGCTCTGATTATGCTCCCGGCTCTGTCAAGGGGTGTACGAATGCATAGGATGGAGCAGTCGTGAAGCGATGATGGTGGGCATGTCGCTAAGCGATAATCATCCACTTCCCCAGGTCCAAAGGACCTGGGGCAGGCGCATTCGCCCCGAAGGGGCGACGGACGGTAGCCACGGGTGGAGTCCGGCGCGGCCGGACGCAACCCGTGGTGCCGGTGGACAAAAATCAACCCGCCCCGACGGGGCGGCGGAAGCGCCGGCCCGCGACGCTGCCGATCTCCTCCGCCCCTCCGGGGCGGTGCCACTATTTGACATCACTTACCACGGGTTGCGCCCCGCCCGCCAAGCGGCGGGCGTCGCTCCACCCGTGGCTACCATCCTCGGTCCCCCCGGGACCGTCCCCGAGCCGCCGCATTCATGCGCCGCGCCCAGTCCCGAGCCGCTGCATTTATGCGCCGCGCCCAGTCCCGAGCCGCTGCCTTCAGGCAGCGCGCCCGGGGGCGCGAGACATGAATGTCGCGGCTCGGACAATACGCCCAACCCCGAGCCGCTGCCTTCAGGCAGCGCGCCCCGGGGGCGCGCGACATGAATGTCGCGGCTCCGGCCCATTCGGCGGAAAGGTACGCGATATGAAGATTACAGCTCGGGAGAAGCGCGGGGGAACGAACCTCTTAACGTGGACCACCTACGGATCGTGGGTTCGTGGTGATGAGCGCGGCTTCGTAGGACGGTTGCCCGAGAAGGGGAAGGCGAGTGTGCACAATTTTCCCGATGAACCCTACGACGGCGACGAGCCCGAACGGCGGGCAGCGTCGACAGCGCGGCAGAAGGGTGCGGCCATTCGGCTCACGCGGGATCACGCCGATACCTGCATCGCCGCGTTCCGCGAGGTAGCCCACAAGCATGGGGTCGCGGTCCACGCCGCGGCGGAGATGACGACCCGCGTGCACCTCGTCGCTTCGTCCGACGGCGCCGACGGTGCGAGGTTGTTGAATCTCTTCAGGGGTGTGTCTTCGCGACGCCTCGGACAAGGGTTCGGCCCGCCGGGCGGCGGCGCGTGCGCCGCCGGCTTCTGCCGCGACCGCTGCGGGGCGGTCCAATGTCGGACTAAGCAATGAAGGATTGTGTTCGAGGGCGGCCTCTCCCGGCCTCACTTAATCAAGGGGTTTTCTTCAGGAGTTTCGTAGTTTCGCGGACGAACGATCCAATGCGCATGGGGGTTCGTAGAAAGGCGAACCGACGCGGCGGAGGCGGGGCCAGATGAAGCTGAATGTCGTGCTCCGATGCGATCATCAACAGCGGCGTGTTGCCCACCGCGAGCTTTCGCTCTTGGGCTTCCAGCATCGCGATCATTTGCGAGAGCTCATCCGCCCTGCGCAGATATATGATCGCTACGTTTGGAGTTCCGTCGCCGGCCGCGCCGGCGACGCGATCCAAGAACATACGAACGGCGTCCGTGCTGGAGTTCTGGCCAACGTAGAGCGGCTGAAGTGGTACGCCGATTTGTTCCTTGATCTGGATCGCAAAATCCGGCCAAGGCGTTTCTTGAGTTCTGGCCAACATGCTGAACTTCAGGTCGCGAGTCTCATCGATGACGTTACCGCCAATCTCCGCAAGGATTTGCGGCGTGAGCGAGAGAAACTCGGCAAGCTCTTCGAGGGGATAAATCACATCGTTACCGCTGCCGCCCAGGAGCAACGCGTGGGCGAGGCGGTCGGCAAGGGCAATGATCGCGGCAGGCTCGCTGTGCTGCGCCCCGAGCCGTCGTAAGGCCGCGACCGAACGGTGGTGGTTGACGACCGGCGGGATGAACTCCCTCGGAAACTGCCAGTGTTCGAGGGCGCGTTCCAGAATGTCGCAGTGATCCAGCAAGGTAAGTCTCGCCTCGACCGCTTCAAGAGGTACGTCGAGCTGCTCCGCAGCGTCCCAGACGTGGGCGTACGCATCGGGGACGTGCTCGAACAGGATCAAACGTCCGATGTCATGGAGCATGCCCCAAAGGAAGTACTCGTCAGGGTTCTTGACTCGGCGCGTTTTGGCAATCGCGCCGGCGATAAGGCCGCAGGCCGTGGAGTGCTCCCAAAACAGTCGTGGATCGAGGTGCTTGACGCCCGCGTGCTCATACCGTTCGAGCACGCCCAGGGCCATCACCATGCTCCGCACTTCGGAAATGCCGACGCGCTGGACGGCCTCCTTGACGCTGTCAACGGGCCGACCGCGGGAATAGGCCGAGCTGTTGGCGAGTTTGAGTATCCGAATCGAAAGAACTTGGTCCCGCGATACAGCTTTGGCGACGTCTTCAGCGGAGCAGCTCGCGGTCGAAGTCGCCGCCATGACGTTGTGGACCGCAGGTCCAAGCGGGCGCAGTTCGAGGCCCTTGTTCACGAGCCTGATGAGTTCGTTTTTGGTGATCACCGGCTTCAACTCGTCGAGCGACGCGGCCCGCCGGTATGTCGGCTCCGCGGGGGAGGTGTGGCGCTGCTCTTGGGCAGCGGCGTTTCGGGGTTGACCCTTGGGGGCGAGAGAAGTCGCCGGTCCGGTCGATGCTCGAATGGAGGGGCCATTGTTAGGGGCGTTTTCCCGTCGGCCACGAAAATCAAGTGACGATCCCTGGGGGGTAGGGCACAGGACTGCCGCGGCGGGTTGTTCAAGGCACGCCTTGACACGGGCGAGGAGGGCGCTGAGGGAGAAGTTGCTCTTGAGGATATACCCTTGGATGTTGAGGCTTGCCGCGCCCACAATGCACTCGCGATCCGCCTTGTCGGTAAGCATGATCACAGGAAGCGATCGCCACTCACGATTGCTCCGGATCGTCCGCAAAACGGCCAGCCCGTCCAGGCCGGGCATGGCCATGTCCAGAAGGACTATGTCGGGGCGATGTTCTCGCAACGCGGACAGAGCCTCCTCCCCGCTAGAAGCGCAAACGACGTCATATCCGCGGCCTTGCAGCGCCTCGGCGATAGGCTCTCGGCAGATGGCCATGTCGTCAACAACAAGGATCTTCGTCATCTTGAGACCTCCCAGACGCTGGAAAACCTCCGGGTCATGACACTTCAGACAACTCCATGTCGGCATGCGATCCGAGTCCGCTGAGGAACTGCTCCTCACATTGGATGAAGGCTCTTGTCACATTCGGATCGAAATGCTTGCCCGACTGCTCGACGATCATGCTCCGTGCAATGTCATGAGTGAAAGCCTGCTTGTAAACTCGTTTCGATGTCAGGGCATCGTAGACATCGGCAAGTGCGACGATGCGGCCGCAGAGCGGAATGTCCCGCCCCACAAGCCCGCGCGGGTATCCGCTGCCGTTAAAGCGCTCGTGGTGGGCCAGCGCAATGTTCCTCGCAAGGTGCAAATAGGCGACGCCCGGGTACTGTCGCACCGCGGCGTCCAGCGTAGCTGCGCCGATCGTCGTATGCGTCTTCATGATTTCGAACTCGCTGTCGCTGAGGCGGCCGGGCTTGAGGAGTACGCAGTCGGGGATCCCCACTTTCCCGATGTCATGCAATGGACTGGTCAAATAAATGAGCCTCGGGTAGTCCTCGCTAATGGGTTCGTCGAACTCGTCGTCGTGGGCCAGGTATTCCGCGATGATCCGCGAATAAGTGCGCATCCGCTCAAGATGCTCCCCGGTTTCCGGGTCTCGCGACTCGGCGAGTTTAGCCATGGCAAAAATGGCTACGTCTCGCGTCTCAAGCGACAGAATACGTTCGCCGATGCGAACGCGGGCGAGCAGCTCAGGGGGTTCAAACGGCTTGGTCACGAAATCATCGGCCCCCGCGGATAAGCCTTGGAGCGTGTCATCTTTGCCGTCCCGGCTGGTTAGCAAGATCACATACACATATCCCGGAAACTCCTGGGCTCGGATTTGACGGCAGAGTTCCAGCCCATCCATCTCGGGCATGTTCCAATCGGTGACGACCAGCCGGCACTCGCCCGCCTGAAGCTCTTCCAGAGCCTCGACCCCATTGATCCTGGTCACGACCTCGTACCCGGCGCGAGTGAGCATGTGATGAAGCGCCTCAAGGGCGATCTCGTCGTCGTCGACGATAAGTATTCTTTTCACGGAGATTCTCCCATTATCGGATACGCGCCCTTCGATTGCACCTCGAGGTCGGCGGACCCCTCGTGCGTATCGTCAATGCAGCGTTGCAATTCAGCATCGAGTTCCTGTAGGAGGGTACCGGCATTTCCCCAATTGCCCCCACGTGCCATAACCTCGAGTTTGGCTGCGAGCTGCCAAACTTTTTCCGCGGCGACATAGCCCGCGGCGCCTTTCAGGCCGTGTGCCAGTCTTTGTGCTTCGGTGGCATCGTTTCTTTCAATCGCCTCTCGGAGCTTCCTCAGGTCGTCGGGGGCGCGTGCGCTGAATTTCGCAATGAGCCGCTGCAGGAACGGCTGGTCGTTCCCCCAGCTCTTCAGCAACTTCTCCGTGTTGAAGGCCGGCGACGGACGTTGAATCTCCCGGAGAGCACCGGTTTCGCCCGATTCGTGTTCAGGTAGGTCCGGTTCCACGGAGTTCTGCCCGCGGTTGCCGAGATTGGCGTCGATGAGACGCAGCAGTCTCGCGGTATCCAAGGGCTTGCTGCCGTAGTCATCCATTCCCGCGGCCAGACAGCGCTCCCGATCGCCCCGCATCGCATTGGCGGTCAAGGCGATGATCGGAATCCGCTCGTTGGGCCCTCCGGAAAGTAAGCGATCTCGTTCCAAGCTCCTGATGGCTTGGGTGGCCTGAAACCCGTCCATCTCCGGCATCTGACAGTCCATGAGGACGAGGTCGTACTTGGCCGACTTCACGGCTTCGACGGCCTCTTTTCCGTTGGACACAACGTCGCACAGGAAGCCGGCGCGGCGGAGGATCGTGGAGGCAACCTCTTGGCTGATCTCGTGGTCTTCCGCCAACAGAATTCTGGCGCCGGCCGATTGCGATTTCGTCATCAGTGGCGGTGACGACTCGCGCAGCTCTTCTGGCAGCCGGCGACTGAAGGCTCTGGCGCACACGAAGGCTTCCAGAAGAGTATCGAGCAGGTGCGACGGAAGAGCAGGTTTGCTCAACCATCCGGCGAAGCCGATCTCCATGAGACGTTTCGGCTCATCGCATTCCAGGCTGGATGTAAGCAGGACGAGAGCGGTATCAGCCACAGCGGGATCCTGTTTGATCTCCCGGGCGAGCTGCTCGCCGTCCATCTCCGGCATGTGCTGATCGACGATCACAATGCCGAAGGGCCGACCCTCGCGATGGGCCGCGCGCAGAGCCGAGAGCGCATCCTGGCCGCAAGCGGTGGTCTCGTGATCGAGTCCCCAACCGGCAAGTTGCTCGTGGAGGATCTCCCTGTTCGTCGCGTTATCATCCACAGCAAGGACGCGAACGCGACGGATGTCGTCCGGCAAAGAAGGCACTTGGTCCGCATGTTCCGCCTGTTTGACGAACTTGATAATGAACCAGAATGTCGCGCCGCGGCCCTCGGCGCTCGTCACGCCGATCTCGCCGCCCATGGCCTCCACGAGGCGCTTGCAGATAGCGAGGCCAAGGCCCGTACCCCCGTATTTCCGCGTCGTCGAAGAATCGATCTGTGAGAACGACATGAATAGCCTGTCTACTCGCTCGGAAGGAATTCCGATGCCCGTGTCGGTGACGGTAAACCGGACGGTTACGTCATGGTCCGTTTCCTCGTCCTTAGTCACACGGATCACCACCTCGCCCTTGTCGGTGAACTTGATGGCGTTTCCCACCAGGTTGGTAAGAACCTGCTGTAGTCTGCCGGGGTCTCCTTGGAGCCGGCGCGGAACGGCCGGATGGACGGCACAGATGAGTTCGAGGCCTTTGCTCGCGGCCCGGGACGAAAAGCACGCGCCTGCGTTCTCGACCGCGTAGTGCAGGTCAAACCCCGTGGACTCCATTTCCAGCCGACCGGCTTCGATTTTGGAGAAATCAAGGATGTCACTGATCAGACTGAGGAGCATGTCGCTGGATGCTTTAGCAAGCGACGTGTAGCGTAACTGTTGAGGATTAAGCTGCGTGTGAAGCAGCAACTCCATCATGCCGATCACGCCGTTGAGCGGGGTGCGCAGTTCGTGGCTCATGGTGGCCAGGAACTCGCCCTTGGCCAGGTTGGCCGCGTCGGCCGCCTCCCGCGCCACTCGCAAAGCCTCGTCCGTTCGCTTGCGTGCCGTGATATCGCGGGCGACGGCATAGATCACCGCGTCGGCCGACGTTGATTTCCATTCCAACCAGCGAAGCGAACCGTCTTTGCACCGATAGCGATTCGAAAAGTTGAACACCGGCGCACCGCTGTTGAGTTTCGCAAGCTCCGCGAGCGTGGCCGCCCGATCGTCCGGATGGACAAACTCGATGAATGGTTTGGAAATCATCTCATCGGCCGTCCATCCCAGCGTTTGCTCGAACGCAGGGTTCACCCGCGTGAAGTAGCCTTGCGGATTGGCGATGCAAAACAGATCCAACGACAGTGTGAAGACGCGGTTCGTGACCGCCTCGAATCGTTTGCGCTCCTCGACCTCGCGCTGTAGGGCAGCGTTGGCGTCGCTCAATTCGGTCGTACGCTCCCGCACCCTGGCCTCGAGACTTCGGTGAGCGCTTTCCAATTCCTCCTGTGCTTTTTTTCGTTCCGTAATGTCGTGGAGGCTGGAACGATGCCCCAGGGAAACGCCGGCGGCGTTGTAGATAGGCTGCCAAGTCACCGAGAACCACGCCGCCGCGCCGTCCTTGCGCAGCATTCGGAATTCAACGTCTTTCCCACTGCTCCCGTGCACAGCTTCTCGAAAGGCCGCCGCGATTCTTTCGCGGTCGTCCTCGTGAATCATGGGCATGGGATAGTCCGGCATTGCCAGACATTCTTCGACCGTGTAGCCGGTCATCCGTTCCACGGCGGGATTGAGCCATAGAAGCCGCCCATCCGTCCCGACCCAGTTCTCCCAGTCGCTGGTGTAGTCGGCAATGGCGCGGAAGCGCTCCTCGCTTACGCGCAACGCCTCCTCCGCTCGTCTGCGTTCGGAGATGTCGATGCGGACGGCGACGTAGCCGATAATCCTTCCGGCACCGTCTCGCATCGGGCCGATGGTGGTATCCAACCAAAAGAGCGAACCGTCCTCGGCCTTATTGCAGACTTCGCCCCGCCATACGTCCCCACGCGTGATGACCTCCCACATTTCCGCCCAGAATGCCTCGGGATGGTGCCCGGAGTTGACGAGGCGGTGGTCGGCCCCAATCAGTTTCTCGCGGCTATACCCACTGACATGGCAGAATAGATCGTTGACCTCGGTAATCGTCCCCGCAGTGTCCGTCATGGTGATGACGACCTGTTCATCGAGCGCGGCGCGGTAGGCGGCGAGCCTGGCGAGCGCCGCTCGGGCGCCCACCTCGCTGGCCCGCAGGTCGCCGGTCATTTCCGCCGCCAGGGCTATGGCGCGGGCCCGGCTGCGTCCCACCGACCAGGCCATTGCCACGGACATCACGACGGCCGACAGCAGCCCCATCCACGCGATCGTGAAGGCGTATTGCCGATCCTGCATATTGGCATTGTCGACCAGGCGGTCGGTCTCGGCGTCGGCTTGGGCCGCGGCCTGCGCGAAGAGTCCCTTGAGACGGTCGTATTCGTCCGTCATCACCGCCGCTATGGCGCCCGCGCGATCACCCGTTCGTACCTGCGCGAAACACTGGTTCTCCAGTGCGACCAGCGCGTCGTTGTAGTGGCTGGTGGCGGCGAGCGCGGCGCGGGCCTTCTCCGCGCCCTGACCCAGCAGTCGGTCCAATAACGCGTCAAAGGCTTTCAGCACCGCGTCCAAGTCCTTCTCCGCGGTGCGGTAGCGCTCCTCCCAGCGCGTGTCGCCGGTAGCCGCTGCGAGCCGGGCCGACATGGTGAGCCGCTCGTCGAGCACGAGAACTCGGCCCTGGAGATCATTAAGCAACGCTGCGTCGTCCCTGCTCCACGCGACGTGATTAATGGCGACCAGGATGGTGGCGGTCAGCAGCGTGAGCGTCAGGACCAGAACCAAAGCCAGGCCCTGCACCGGAAACTTGGCTTTCTGCCTTTCGTCGGTCTTGTTTCCATCGCCCGCCCGCTTCACGGCGGCGTTCATCCGCCATAGGATTAGCGGCCCGGCGGCAAACGTCAGCATCGCGGTGTCAAGCATCGCCCCGGCCGCACCGCTCACACCCGGCGCGATCACCGGCAACAGGAACATGATCGCAGCTTCGACCGAAGCAATGATTGCGACGACCTCGGTGAAGAGGCGGAAGGTTAAGTAACTGGGTTTCATGTACCGCTCGATTGGGCGCTTTGGAGAGCGCGATACGCGGCAACCTTCAGGTTCGCGCCGGCGTCGGGTGCTGTCGCCATCTCTTTACCTTGGTCATCGGCTTGTGGCGGGACGGCCTTTGCAGGGACCCTTTGCTCTAGGGAAATCCCTTAAGGTATTTTTCGGAAATGCAAGCTATCGGACGACCGTGACCTACAATGGAGGGCTGTTTTCGCGGACCGTAAACCGCGGGCTGAAACAGCTCACAACGCAGCCATGACCGTGTTTTGTTTACATGCGCTTCGGAGCGCCGCGTCGACGCCGGTGAGGGACAGGCTTCGCGGGGATCGGGTGCGCTGCCCGGATTCGTTGACCTGATTGTGGATCTGCGGCGCTACCACGCGGCCGACCGGGATGACCGGCGGCGGGTGCGATTCGAAAGCTTCCAGGAATTGATTCAGAAGCGCCGAAGAAGCGGGCCGTTGCCACGGGTACCTACGACGCCGGTCCACACGAAAAAGCGCGGGCTGGACATCCCCAGCAGATTCCCCAGCAGTCGGAGTGCTTTTCACGGCTTTGGAGTGCAAGGGAATGCGAAGACGCTGAAGGACGCCGCGCCCCAGCGCGTGAAACGCAAGTCGTTGCGTCGGCGAGAGTTAGCGACGACTTGCGAAGCAGTGCCGCACCATGTCACAAAGCGGGCGACGCGACTCGAACGCGCAACATTCAGCTTGGAAGGCTGATGCTCTACCATTGAGCTACGCCCGCAAGAGTTTCATTGTCGTCGCCCGCGGCTCACGCTCCACACGGGCCGTCCACGCGGGCTTAAGCCAGCGGCTCGCTTAGACAAACGGATCGTGCACGATCGGCTGGCCGCAATAGATACATCTCGGCAAGCGCCGCGAAATCGTTCGCCCGCATTTCGGACAGCTCACCGCCCCCTTTCGAACCTTGCCGTCCAGCGTCCCGTCGGTCAGGTCAAGGTCGTTCATTCGGGCCGCGAAATCCTCGTCGCTCACTTGCAGTTTGTCGCGCATCAAAGTCCACATGGCTTCAAAGGCGAGTGTCATGCGATCGAGCCTCGCGTCCAAACTATCGGTAGCGGTACGCGCCCTGCGCGCCTCTCCCACGGCCTCCGCGGCGTTGATGGCCGTTGCCGTAGGAATGTCCCCGTACAAGTAACCATGTAGGTTCATCGCTGACCTTTCCTACCGTTTCCGACCCGCGGGCTAAAGCCCGCAATTCAGGACGATTTCATTTAATCGCCATCCCGGCGAACAAACACCGTCTGTCCGGTCGCGTAGCGACAGCCCGGTTGGGCCAATGCGTAGACCATATCGGCCACATCCTCCGGTCGTAGGGTCTGATGCGCCGGGAACGTCGGGAATGGATTGCGCAGCATCCGCGTTTCCACCGCCCCGGGCGCTACGCCGAACACGCGAATCCCAACGCTTCGACCCTCGTCGGCGAGGGCCTTCGTCCAGGCGTTCACCCACGCCTTGGCCGCTCCGTAAGCGGCGAAGCCCGTAAACGGATCGAGCGACGCGATCGAGGATATATTTACGATCACCCCCGATTTCTGCTTCTTCATCACCGGCCAAACCCGGCGACTTGCGTAATACACCGCATTCACATTGACGGCCATGATCGTCGCAAACAACGCCGGCTCCAGTTCCTCGATCGCCGCCTGCGGGGCGATACCCGCGCAATTCACCAAAACGTCAATGCGTCCGAACCGTCCGGCCGTCGTCTCGATGAGCGAATCGATCTCCTCCGGAACGCACACGTCCGTCGGTTGACTGTGGCATCGGCCGCCGGCCTGTTCAACGACCCTGCGAGTCTCTTCCAACTCTGGGGGTGTGCGTGCGGCCGCAACGACCTGGGCCCCCTCCGCCGCGAACCGCCGGCAGATCGCCCGGCCAATGCCTCGGCCGCCCCCCGTCACGACTACAACCGGCGAACCCATCCTATTGCCTCGACGATGCGTCCCCGGCGGGCCGCAGCACATATCATAGCCTATCGCTCGACAGGATGTCGATTCCTATCCGTTGAGAAGTTTGGACACGATCTTCGCCCAGCTAACTCACCGCTCGCGATTTGAAAGGCAAATCAGCGACCACCGCTTTCAAAGCGCCGCCATCCGAGGCAATCCTCAACGCCGTGCCCGCCGTGCTCGACGCCGTTCTGACATAGCCCAAAGCGATGACGCCCAGCAGCGCGAGGGAACGGCACGCACTCGTCGCCCTTCCGATCGGCTTGCCGTTTTCGTCTAGCAGTTCCGACGGCACCGGCGGCACGCTCGCTCCCTCGAGGCGGAGGCCGACGAGCTGCCGGGCGACGACGGCGCGGGAGCGCATGCGTTCGACGACTTCCTGGCCCAGGTAGCAGCCCTTCTGATAACTCACCGCGCGTTCGAGTTGCCCCGTTTCGGCGGGGAGATACTCGTCGGTAATCTCATGCCCGGGCCAAGGGATCCCGGCCTCGACGCGAAGAACTTCCACCGTCTCGGCGGACACCGGCGCAACCGATTGTCCGAACTCACCTTTCAGCAGGGCCGTCTTGAAATCACCGGAAAACGCGGATGGAACGAAGAGTTCGAACCCCAACGGCCCGCAAAAATCGTGGCGCATCACCTCAATCTGCGTATCACGCCAGGGAAACGCGCCCTGCGCGAGCGAGGCCATCGCGGGGGCGTTTCCCGCTCCCAGCGCCGACAGGAGCTCGCCGCTTCGACCCCCGATTAATCCGAGACGAGTAAACCCGGCGGTTCGGTCCGTCAAAGTCACCCGCTCGGTGATCGTATACTTCGAGAAATGGCCCTTCGCTGTTTCTACGAACCGTCGATCGAGGTCGATCCATATCGAGTCCGTTCGGATGAACAGATTGATGTCGAAAAGGATTCGGCCCTGCACATTCAATACGAACGCGTAGTTGCCCTCACCCGGACTCAGCAATTTGACTTGATTGCTGGTAAGATTGTGCAGCCACTCGGCGCGGTCCGCACCTTCGACCTCCAAGAGTGCGCGATCCGACCGGTCTACGAGCGCCGGTCCTGTGCGGAGCGCCCGGTATTCGCTTTCCAAAGGCATCGCGGCACGACCTCTTCAGCGTAACGACCTCCAACGGGACGTAGCATAGGCGTGCCAAGAGCAACCGACAATCAATAACTCGCCCGCGCCATTACTGCGCCATAAGACTCATTCCATCAATGGGCGCGCTTCGTTTCCGGAGCGCCGAGCGGGCGAGCCCTGCCGGACCTTGCCCTGAGCCTCGAAGGGCTCGAAGGGGCGGATTACGAGTTACCGAGGGCGGGGACAAGTCCCGGCGGGACGTTGGGGGGTCATCCGGATAGGCCCTTCGTTGGCTCCTCAACCCTCGAATACACCGAAAACCGAGCCGCGAGCGTGATCGACCGCCGACGGGTGGGATTGGCGTTCTTGCTTCGTTTTGTGAACCATAGCTGTCAAATGGGTTCGTTTTGCAAGTACAGTTTTTTTGGCGAGTGTCATTGCGTGGCACCCAGCACAACCATTGTCGAATCCTTCGAGGCCCAGGACAAACGTCGATTTTCGATTGTCGATTGACGGTTCGTTTCGCATTAGCGTTTTTTCCGCACGGCTCGTAACTCTGCTCCTGCACATTGCGCGGACTGGGCGCGTTGGCTACAAGTCCACCCTAATAACTTCACGGGCGCTCGGTGGGCGGATGATCGGGGACCGATCATCCAGAAACAAGAGACTGGAAACTGGAAACTAGATCGGGGGGCCAGAGAGAATTGCAAGTTACGAAGGACAAATGCCGGTTCGGCGGGAAGAAGGGGGCGTCGGGTCGCTGAGCGGGCGGGCCCTTCCGGACCTTGCCCTGAGCCTTGCCCTGAGTCTCGAAGGGCTCGAAGGGGCGGATGACGAATTACCGAGGGCGGGGACAAGTCCCGGAGGGCCGTTGGGGGGTCATCCGGATAGGCCCTTCGTGGCTCCCAAATCCTCGGACGGTCCAGAAACGGCGTTCTATTGCGTTGCGTACGCGTCTGCGGACGAGCGATAAGCCTCCCTTGAACAAACTCTTTTCGGTCCCTAGACTTACCGATCGCCAAGAAAGGTGGGTAGTACGTGCAGGAACTTACGGCAACCAGCTTCGAGCTTGCCTCGTGCCAAGCTTCAGTTTTTACGCCTGATGGGGGATTCTCGGCTGCAAAGATCCTCAAGCAGTTCTACCCATTGCAAGAGGCTCATTTTGATGCGAACCCAACGGTCCTACCTATTCCGGAAGACGCGCCTATCGAAATCCCTCGCGTCATTCTGGAAAGCGCGTCCCATGAGTGGAAGTGCCAGTTATCGCCTGCGAGGGCCGACGTCATTTGGGCTCGTACGAAATCGACCCAGACGAAGTTGCAACTTGACGAGTTTTTCCAAAAGGCCGGAGATATTCTGATTCAGTACATCGGCGTACTCGGCACACGAGTAGCGCGCGTTGCGGGCCTTGCAACGCGATTTGCCGAACGCGAGGAACCCGGAAAATTCTTGGCACTCCACTTTTGCCAAACGCGGTGGGACGAAAAACCCCTGAACCGTCCGGAGAATTTCGAGTTGCACGCCCACAAGAAGTTCCTCCTTGCAGGGGAGTTTGAGGTCAATTCGTGGGTGCGAAACAAGACCGGAGTGCTTGCACGTGAGGCCGCACAGAAGCCGATTGTGCTGTTCGAGCAGGACATAAACACTCTTGCTGAAACGGTAGCCGATAAGAGTAAGAGCTTTCAGAATGAAGAAGTCACGCGCTTCTTGTCGGCCGTCGCCGCGGAAGTCGACGCGATTCTTCGACTTTATTATCCCGACGTCCGGTAGCCCGAAGAATGACGAATTCGCTTCTCGAACTCCATGGTCTTGACTACACTCCTGCGCCGACGCAGGAGCCACCAATTAGCGCATCCCTATGGACACAACGGACGACCGTTCAGGATTATCAATTCCGACCCGAATCTGATGAACCCGACGCCGGATGCCGAATCTCCGATGTGCTGGTATCTGGCGTCGCAACACCAACCATTCAAATTGTTTTTTCGCCGGAGAAGCAAGACAAATCCATTCATCCGCCTAAAGGTGCAGACCTACTCGATTGGTTGCGGAATCAATACGTCCACGGTTCAGCCAAAGACGTCTCGAAGCTGACCGGGGACGTGCTTCAGACGATGGTTACGCATTTATCTGGTCTCCGAGCAACGCCACTATGCGAATTCGATTCAGCTAGCTTTCGCCGCACGCTAGTGGCGCAACTCCATGACGAACCAATCGAGGATGGGGTTGCGCACCCGGCGGAGCGTCTCATTGATGATTCCTTCCGCAATGACTCGGCGGTCTGCTTGCAGACACTCGCGAGAACTCTTAAGGACAACTTCCTTGAACGTCCATCTGTGAGTGCGTCCCTACTTCGATGCATCGGACGGATGAGCTTTGAACGGGTAGGACATTGGGGCCTGAAAACCGTAACGGAGGCGCTTTATCACGACGATGTTGAAGTTCGCGACGCAGCAATCCGCGCGCTTGAAAAATGGGGGGGCAACGAGTCTGTTCGCATCCTTCGGCGACACCGGGACCCCGAAGATTGGCTGAATGACTACGTTAAGCAAGTAATTCTCGACTTGCCCGACAACGCAGCGTGAGTATGTTCGCACGAAAGATCAATCAAAGCAAGTGGAAGTCAAAACCGTATCTCAAACCGGATGGCATTCGGGCCGATGCCGTTACAGGATGTTTGAGGACGAAAGATGACAGGCTGTCGATGTGGCGATGTAAAGACGATCTGGAGGATATTGATCAAGTCTTCCTGGCGCTTGCTACCGGTTCATTGAACACAGGTTTTGATGCAATGGATATCGTAGTGGTCCCCGAAGATGAACTCGCAGCCGGCGGGCTCACAACAGAGGGAACTGAAGGTGATACGGCGGTTCCGGCACTTCGATCGCGTCACGTTGATCTCGTTGCCCTTGACCTTGACAAACTCGGGACGTTTGCAAGAATCCTCGACTCTCGCATTAGGAATTATCAGGTAAGACGCCGTACAGAGAGCCGCATCAAGAGCCTAGTCCGCGAGGCAATTGGCGAGGGGCACGTCCAACAAGACGTACTCAGCCCAGAGCTTCGCAAAAAGCTCTAGAAGCACACAGCGTCTGCCTAATTCGTAGCCTGGTTCGTGCGCCTCGATCGGCGCAATGCAGCCTCTTGACCGGGGAACATAGAGGACGTTATGTCGCCCGCACTGGAGCGGCGGATTGGTCGTGTCGCTTCTGTGTCGCCCCCCCTGCGGTCCCCCCTTGGTAAGGGGGGAGACGGATGACCCTCACCCCGACCCTCTCCCATAGGGAGAGGGAGTTGAGGATTGGGCGTCGTGGACCCAGGGTAGCCCAAACTGCGGGCGACCCTGGGCTGGCATGTGTAGCCCCGTTGGGGCAAAAAGCTCCGCTGCCTGACGAGCGCGGCTCGGGTTGAACTCGTCGATTAGGCGGCCACGGCGGGTTGGGCGGGGAAGGGGCCTAGGTAGCTTTCCAGTTCGGTGGCGCGTTCCTCGCCGTAGCGGACGAGGCGGGCGCTGTTGAAGATGACCACGGCCGTGGCGACGGTGTGGGCCACGGCGGCGGCGATTGGGGTGAGCGGACCCCAGATGGCCAGGGTCATGGTGATCACGATGAACGTCACGCCGAAGAGGATGTTTTGCCAGACGACCTTCGTCGTCGCCCGCGATAGTCGAATGAGGAAGGGCAATCGCGATAGGTCGTTGTTCATCAAGGCGATGGAGGCGGAGTTGATGGCCACGTCGCTGCCGGCCGCGCCCATGGCGATCCCCAAATCGCTGGCGGCCAGCATGGGGGCGTCGTTGACTCCGTCGCCGACGACGCACACCTTGTGGCCACGACGCCGCAAGTCATCGACCAGTTGCAGCTTTTCCTCCGGCAGGACCTCGGCCTGGACTTCCGTGCAGCCCATCTCCGCCCCGACGCGGCGAGCGACGGACCACTTGTCGCCGGTGACCATCGAGAGGTTGCGGACGCGCAACTTGCGAAGCTCCTCAATGGCCGAGCGGGCTTCGCTGCGCGTTCGATCCTCCAACCCGATCCAGCCGAGGCACTTCCCGCTGCGGGCGACGTACAACATGCTCACCCCATCCGGCTCGGCGTAGTCGGGGAGCCGGGTGAGGCTCATGTCCACGCCCTGGTCGGCGAGCCATTGACTGCGCCCGACGAGGATTGGCTCGCCGCCGACTTGGGCCGCGACGCCCCGACCGGCGGTTTCGTTGAAGTTGTTGGGGTGGGCGAGTTCAATCCTCGCCTTCCGGGCCACCGCCGTTAGGGCGAGTGCCGCGGGATGTTTGCTCATTTGTTCCGCCGAGGCCGCCGCCCACAGCAAGTCCACGCCGTCTACGCCCGGCGCGGGTTTCATCTGCGTCACTGACAGTTCGCCCGTGGTGAGCGTTCCCGTTTTGTCGAAGATGATCGCGGTAATCGACCGGGCGAACTCCAGTTGCACGACGTTTTTGATGAGGATTCCCAGGCGCGCTGCGCAGCTTAGCGCCGCCACCATGGCCGTCGGCGTGGCCAGGACGAGAGCGCAGGGGCAGGCGATAATGAGCATGGTGATGGCCTTGCGGACGCCGACCTCCTTGTCCTCGGAAAAGAACCAAACCACGGCCGCCAACATGCAGATCGTCGGCGTATACCAGCCCGCGTAGCGATCGATCAGACGCATGAGGGGGATGCGGGTTTTCTCGGCATCGAGGATGAGGTGTTGAACGCGGCCCAGCGTGGTATCGGCCCCGGCTTTGGTTACGCGGATGTCCAACATGCCCGTAAGGTTGCTCGTGCCGCTGAAGACTTCATGCCCGACGGCCTTGTCCACGGGGATGGACTCACCGGTGATGTTGGCCTGGTTGACGGTTGATTCGCCCGACAAGACCTCCCCGTCGGCGGGAATGTTGTCTCCGGGGCGCACGCGGATCATTTCCCCGGCGCGTAGCATCTTGGCATCCACGATCTCTTCCGATCCGTCGGTGCCGAGGCGATGGGCCTTGTCCGGCGTAAGGCGAAGCAACGATTCGATCGACGCCCGCGCCCCCAGCGCCGTCCGCGTCTCGATCAGGTTGGAGATGACCATGAAGAAGGCGATGATCCCCGCTTCCTGGTATTCTCCCAGAGCGACGGCGGCGACGACGGCCAGGGCCACCAGCTCTTCCATGTGCGCGTGGCCATGGGCGAGACCCTTGAGGGCATGCCAAACCAGGGGCGCGCCCAGCAAAACGGCCCCGCACAGAGCAATCACATCCGAGTAGGGAGTGTGAACCCGACCCCCGGGGCCGATTGCGGCTTCAAGCTGGAACAATGTCCTCGCCACCCACGGGAAGTCGACCACGAAGGAGCTGACCACGAGCATCCCGCCCATCAGCGTGCCGATGAGCAGTCCGCTGGCCTTGAGGGTCTCGGCCTCGATCTCATTCATGTGGGCGTGGGGCATACGAGGGAGTCTCCGCTAATGGGTTTACATTCTATACGAGCCGCAAGCGTAAGCGAGCGGCGGGTTTCCCATCACTTTGGCGATAGGCATCCCCCACGTCTAAAGAAGTGGGCCACCCCCCAAGGGGCGCATCCCAACCGCTCAGGGCGGTCGGGCATACTACGCGACCGGGGCTGCGCCGGTTCGAGGAAGGTTGGCGGTCTCTACCGTTGTGGGACCGATTTTCTAGCCGCCCCACTTAAGGTAGGGAACGGTTGCTCCCGAAATTGTTCCCATAAACGATGTAGGCATCGCCGGTGTCGCTTCGGCGACCGGCGGCCGGATCCGATCCGGGTGCGTCGGGGCCCTGGGGTAAGCTTAAGTCGATGAAATCGGCCTTGGGGTTGCCGATCAGGATGTCGTCGAACCCGTCGTTGTTGATGTCTCCGATGTGCGCAACGGTGATCGGGGCGGCCTCGTTGGGCCTGCCCTTCACATAGGGACTAAGAAATACCAATCCGGGCAAGCTCGCCGAACCCACGCCGCGCTCGGGGTCGGACAGGTTCCAGGTCGTGTTTTGCAGGTACGTTCCGCCGAAGACCAGATAGACGACGCCGACTCGGTCGCGGCCCGCGCTGTCCTGCCGGATTTCGCCGGGTGCGGCAATAAGTACGTCGCCGAAGCCGTCCTGATTGAAGTCGCCTGCGGAACTAACATCCATCCCCGCACGGTCGCCGGCCTTGCCTCCGTAGAACACCGTCCCCGGCAGGTCCGTCGTCGCCAGTTGGCTGATGAGCCGGTCGCCGTCGGTGAACCGTCCCCCGAAGATAATCCCCGCAAACCCGTTGTCGACCACGTCTTCACAGCAACTTGCGCTGCGTCCCAGAACGCAGGACGCGTCCGGCTCACAGTCGCTCGAAAGACAGCAGAACACGCAGCGATCGCCGTCGTCGATGTCACCGTCGTTGTCGTAGTCGAACACTTTGCAGGCGCTGTCGGAGAAGACCTCGTCTCCCACGGTGATCAGGCAGTCATGAAAGGAGACCTCACGAAGGTCGCTGGAATTGATCGTTCCATCCTGATTGAAGTCGCCGGCGCAGGTGGAACGGACTATCCCGCCGAAGTCAGTCCTCGGAGAGCTGAGGAATACATCGTCGACGCGGTCGCCGTTAACGTCGCGTCCGGAGGTTTGATTGGAGCCGATTTCGTCGCCCGTGGACAATCCCCGAATCCTCAGCATCGGCGGACGCAACGGCGGATCGTCGGCGTCACTCAGTCGGACGTCCCCAAAGACGGTGCGCCCGTAGATGATATAGGTCGCGCCGGTGTCGCGAAGGGACGCCCCTCGATCGTTTCCCGGGGCGCCGCACAAGAGGTCGTCCAGCCCGTCCTGGTTGAAGTCGCCGGCCGACTGCCCGTCGCCGAGCCGATCATCGACGTTCTCGGCGAAGATCTCAAACGAATCCGCGGGAATGTCATAGTGACGAGGCACGAGCGGATCGGAGCAACTACCGAACGGCGCGTGGACATGTTGATCCAGGTACGGCGTGATCGCCGTACCGTCTTCTTCGTCCTTGTCCCGTTCGTCGAGGCCGTTGTAGTTTTGACCCGGCAAAACCACAATGCTGCCGAAGAAGAGGGTCGATTGCAGATTGGAATTAAAGAAACCGGCGGGAGTCGATAAGCGAAGGTCGGTCAGGTAACGCTCGTTGCGGGGCGCTGAGATCACCACCTCATCCAGCCCGTCGCTGTTCAAGTCGCCCACGAAACCCACGCGCTCCCCGTAATGGTCGTCGCGCATCAATCCCACCGGACTTATGAAATCAAAGCCCCCGCCGATGAACCGCGCTCCTGATATCCGACCGGCCTCTTGCGGCTCGGTCGGGCCCAGCTCGTCAGAGGGAGCGTTTTGGTTGTGTGCGCGGGCGAAAATCGTTCCCGCCGGGTTGAATCCCCCGCTGTCGAGAATAATCCTCCGCTGCCCGGCAAGTTCAAGGTTCACCAAGGTGGATTCCAGGCGACTGGTCCCATCACCGGCGTTTATGTCGCGATTCTGGCTGTTCACCATCGCGGCCATGCCGCCCGAGTAGAACTGGATGTCGAACGGACCTCCATCGAAACGATCGGTAAAGTTATTCACGAGAAAATCCGGGTAGCACCCCACCGGGTCCGCATCATTCAGCTCCTCGTCACTCGGATCATAATCGGTCGAGTCAAAGGCCCCTTGCACGCGTGGGAGCCCGAAGATGAGTTCGGGGCGACCGTCGCCGCTCAAATCCCTGATGAAGCCCACGTCTGTGATGCCCATGGTCCCGACCAACGCCGGGGAGCCGATGAAGGGCCGGACCGGCGGAGCGGCAAACACGACTCCCTCCACCGTGTCTCCGATCGAGTTTACCGAGATCGTTCCCCCGAAACGAAGGCGGTCGCGACCGTAAACCAGATAGGCCTCGCCTACCGGACCCGCGTTCTGCGGACTGCCGAATTGGGCGGCGAGCACGAAGTCGTCCAAGCCGTCCGCATCGAAATCCTGAACATCCGAGGCGCTGGATCCCACGTTTGCGCCGGGGTTGAATCCATACAGGCGCGCCCCCGACAACTTCCGTCCGATATCCGCCAGATCCACCGTGCCCGCGGCGAGTTGCACGACGTTGATGGTCCCGACCGCGTATTGGTGCACCCTGGGGTTGGTTCCGTCGTCCGCCGTGATGCGGATGAAGTAGGGTTCGCCGGACGGGCGCGAAGGGACGGTGGCAAGATCGATCCGCTGTGTAAAAGTCAACTCCGCGGAAGTGCCAATGGGTACGGGGCGCGTTTCGAGGACAATGATTTTAGAAGGATCGGGGTTGGCCGGGTCGTCGTTGTTGGGGTTCAGGTCGAGGTCGAGAACCAAGTAGAGGAGGAGGGCGCTGTCCGGGTCGTAAGGAATCGGCGGCAGCGGCGGGGCCGGCTGCACGGGGACCGGCTGAACCGTCACCTCGATTTGGTCATCTTGGGCCACGCTCAAGTTGAAGGAGGGGGCCGTAACCGTGATGCTCGGTGGTACGGTTTGAGGCCCGCCGCCTTCCTCGACGATGGTGACGATCACCCGCTTTGAAGCGGCCCCGGCGGTCATGGCGAACACCTCGACCGTCGTGGTTTCATCGGCAATGACGCCGACGATGTTGTACGTGCCGACCGGGATCAGGTCCGTGCTGATCGCCTGCGAATCGGTTCCGGTTAAGTCGTTTTCTTCCAATCCTTCCACAAGAACGATGAGCGCGTTGGTTGCCGTATTGAGCAGCGAAAAGCGGATCGAGGCGTTCGAGTCTTTGTCGGTGTCGGACCACCTGATGAGGAACGAATCACCTTGGCCCCGCGTGATGTTCGCAACCGGCTCGGTGATCTCCAGCGTCGGCGGGTCGTTGCCGAATTGGCTCGGTCCTTGGACAAGAAACGGGGTCGGCGCCGTCCCGCACGAGACGATCCCCATGACCATCGACCCCAACGCGACAGGACCCGCGAGGCACCCCAGTCCCACCGAAAAGCGAATGGGCCATTGCATATCGTTAGCTCCTACCACCGAAACCGACCATCCGGGCCGGTCAATCTCGTGGGTCCCAGCCCAGGGTGCATACTTACGCCCCGAAACGCACGCCGTTGTTGCTTGCCTCTTCGCCCTTGTAGGCTTCCCATCATTCGGCGGGGCCGGCGGCGTACGGGGCCTTGGTTGCCCTTGCACCGGCTTTCAAGGCGAATAATAGGATCGTCATCTGTCCCGTCAAGCCGACCCTTCCGCCCTTTCGGGAAGTTCGCGGCCATGACCCTCCGGTCGATGGGGGCCGCTTCTTTCTCTTCTCGACTGGACTGCCGCCCCGCGAAGGCGTAGAATGCCTGGACGTGGTCCGCCGGTTGATTTCGCGGACGCACCCCATGCAGGGAAAGCCATGATCGAAACCATCAAGTCCTTGGCGCAACATCAGCTTGTGATTCTGCGGCGCCTGCGCGCCAGTCCCTTAACCGAGTTTGAGCTCGTCCATGAAGTCACGAAGCACTCCGGCTACAGCGCCGAACAATGTACCGAGCGCATGACCGACTGGCTCGAGACGCTGCGCCGCGAGGGGCTTGTTTGGGCCGGGGCGCTGCGGAACGTCGATGGGCAGCAAATCATGGCCGCCGCCCTGACCCGGCAAGGCCGGGAACTCGTTCGCTAATCCCCCGGCCCCGTCGCCTTTCAAGCATGGTATAATCGCCGGGATGACGTTCACCGTGGGGCGCTCTGTCCAGGGGCGAGCGATCCAGGCGCACCTCTTCGCCGGTCCCCTAAAACACACCGTCCTTGTGTTCGGCGGTTTTCACGGAGACGAACCCAAAAGTGTTTTTGTCGCCCGACAATTTATCGAACTCCTAGGCGCTCGCCGCGGCGCCGCCCAGGGCGCGCGTTGGGTCGTTGTCCCCTTGGTGAACCCCGACGGATACGCGAAACGCAAACGACGCAATGCCCGCCGGGTCGATATCAATCGCAACTTTCCGACCAAGAATTGGATGCTCGGCTCGCGGCGCGGCCGCATGTTCGGCGGACCAACTCCCGCGAGCGAACCGGAGACACGGGCCGTGATGGCCGCGGTGCATCGTTTTCGACCAGCACGGATTGTGACCATCCATTCCATCGGCGCCGAGCGGTATTGCAACAACTACAACGGTCCCGGACGGGCGTTGGCATTGGCATTGGCAATGCGGCGGCACAACCGTTATCCGGTCACCGCTTCGATCGGCTATCCCACGCCCGGAAGCTTCGGCGCCTGGGCCGGTGTTGAGCACGACATCCCCACCATCACCCTCGAACTTCCTTCTCGCCATTCTCCCAAGCGTTGCTGGGAGGAAAACCTTCAGGCCCTTCTTTGCGTCGCTCGATTTCCTTGCTATCGAGCAAGGCCGTATTGATGTCCTGCCGACGACGACGCCCGCGCGGCCGCCCGGTCAATCGAACACGATTGTCTTACGCCCGCTGATGAGGATCTTATCCTCGACGTGCTGGTGAACGGCCGTGGCGAGGACCACGCGCTCCAAATCCCGCCCTTTGCGAATGAGGTCCTCCACGGAGTCGCGGTGATTCACGGGCAGCGTTCCCTGGGCGATGATCGGCCCGTCATCCAGACCGTCCGTTACATAGTGGCTCGTCGCTCCGATGATCTTGACGCCCCGGTCAAAGGCCTGGTGATACGATCGGGCTCCGGCAAAGGCCGGTAGGAAACTGTGATGGATGTTGATGATCCGATCCTGGTACGAGGCCACAAAAGACGGCGATAACACCTGCATGTACCGCGCCAGCACCACAAAGTCGATTTCGTTCTTGTGGAGCAAATCGAGGACCATTCGTTCCTGTTGATCCTTTTTTCCTGCAATCACCGGTAGATGCTGGAACGCAACTCCGGAGCGGACGACGAACTCCCGCATATCGGTATGATTGCTCACTACGATCGGCAGATCGACGCACAGCTCGCCGCTGCTCCAACGCCACAAAAGGTCGCTTACGCAGTGACTTTCCTTGCTGACCATGACGGCCATGCGCTTGGGGCGGACTCCCCATTCCATCCTCCATCGCATCTGTAAGCGCTCTGCCAGCGGCTGCCACACCGTAGGGAACAAATTCGGCGATAGCTCGAACCCCTCGCGTTCGATCTCCACCCGCATAAAGAAAGTGTTTTCCTGGGGATCGGAATGCTGGTCGGCCTCGACGATGTTTCCCGTGTGCTCCGCAATAAAACCAGCCACCGCCGCGATGATTCCCGGTCGATCACGGCAGGCGATCAGCAGTTTCGCCGTCGCCGGCTTGCTGTCGCACCTGTTGGGTTTCTTTTCGATCACTTCAGTTTATCGGTCAAAAACAACAGGGCCCCGTCATACCATTCCTAGATCCGCTCGCCACATTCGGGACATCGTGGTTCAGTGAGGCCCCGCAAAATGTGCCCGCAGCGCCGGCAGCGGGTTTCGTCGTCGCCACGCCGAGCAGCGCGGCGATAGGTGTCCAGCAACGTGAAAGCGCCGACGGCGAACAGGCTCGGCGGCATGACGAATAGAATGATAGAAGCCATAACCGCGCCCGCGTGCCCCAACGGTCCCTGCAACCAGTTGATGATTCGTGGTGTCCACGCCGGAGCGACCACAGCAATAACGATCAAGTACAGAAGGCCCGCGATCGCCACTGTGGAAAGGGTCCGAAACCACCTCTCGCGCATGTTCATCGCGCTCACCCATCTACGGCATTCGCAGGCGGACGAAGCGGCGTTTGCCGCGCTGGAGAATATCACCGGATTGAACGGCGATCGGCGTGTTGGGATCTTCAATCACCTCGCCGTTCAATCGCACCCCGCGCTCGGCCACGAGGCGGCGCGCCTCGCCGCGGGATTTCTCCTCCAGGCAATGCGTAATCAAATCAATGGGAGAGATTTTCCCGTCGGTCATCTTGTCCGAAGGAATGGAAACGTCGGGAATTTCGTCGGGCAGTCCGGTCGAGCCCCCGCCGTGGACTCGGCGGAACTCCTCGGCGGCGGCGGATGCGGCCTCGGCGGAGTGATACTGAGTGATGATCGCCTTGGCCAAGGTTTCCTTGCCGTCGCGCGGATTGATCTGCGTCCGATCGGTCAGCAGTGCGATCTCTTCTTCGGGAACATCGGTTAGCAGTTCAAAGTAATTGCGCATCAACTCGTCGGGAATGCGCATCACTTTCCCGAACATTTCGCCCGGCGGATCGGTCACGGCGACGTAGTTGCCCAGCGATTTGCTCATTTTATTCTTGCCGTCTGTGCCGATGAGCAGGGGCAGGACCATGACGATCTGCGGCCGCTGCCCGGCATTGCGCTGGAGGTCGCGTCCGCAGAGGTTGTTGAAAGTCTGGTCGGTGCCGCCGAGCTCCACATCGGACTGAATGGCCACGCTGTCGCGGCCTTGCATCAGGGGATAGAGCAACTCGTGCAGAAAAATCTCGCGGCCCTCGGCCTGACGCTTGGCGAAGGTGTCACGCTCCAACATCCGGGCCACGGTCATCTCGCTCATCAGCTTGATGACGTCGGCGCAGGTCATGGGGTTAAGCCATTCGCTGTTGTAGCGGACTTCGAGCTTGCCCTGATCGAGGTCGAGGACTTTGCCCGCCTGTGCAAGGTAGGTGGCGGCGTTGGTCTTGATCTCGGCCTCGGTGAGGATGGGACGGGTCTTGGTCCGGCCTGTGGGGTCGCCGATCATCGCGGTGTAGTCGCCGATGATGAGAACCGCCTTGTGGCCCAGGTCTTGGAACTGCCGCAGTTTCCGCAGGACCACCGTGTGACCGAGGGTGAGGTCCGGCGCCGTGGGGTCCATGCCGAGCTTGACGCGCAGACGCTTGCCCTTGCTCAGCCGTTCTTTGAGCTCGTCTACGGTGTAGACGTGCTCGCACCCGCGAACGAGCAGAACGACTTGTTGGTCTGTTGTTAACCGCGTCATAGCGCCAAACACTTCAATTCCGCCCTTTTATCACAGAGCGCAGTGTATCAGCCCTGAATCCAAGGGCAACCAATCCGGGGAGCCTGAACAGGCCCCGCAGGGCGACGGCGACCGCGGCCTTTCCCATCTCCCTCTCGAAGCTCTTGGCTTCAACCCACCCTAAAACGCCGTGCCTCGATACTCTGAATTCGACAACCAACCTTCGTCCATCGACAATACCCGACCCTCGCGAGGTCGCGGTTTGTTGAGATTCAGGAACGGATGAAAGCTGACGATCACGACAATTTGACGCTTGCCCAGCGGGAAGGGCGGCGGGTTGAAATCCGCAACGTGCTCGCCATGGCCGTCCCCGTGGTCATCCTCACCAGTTCACGGGCCGTCATGGACGTCGCCGACTACATCATGATTACCTGGTTGCCGACGGACGACGCTCAGGCGGCCATCCTGCCCGCGCAGATTCTGATGTGGTCCTACATCGTCATGGGGCTGGGCATCGTGTCGATGGTCAATACCTTCGTGTCCCAATCGCTGGGCCGCAAAGAGTATGGCGAGTGCAGCGCCTATGCCTGGCAGTCGGTCTACCTGGGCATCGCCTTCGGGCTGATCGGCGCCGCGATGACGCCAATGGTCCCCTGGCTGGTAGCCAAGATCGGCCACGAACCAAGGGTCCAAGAGGCGGAGATCGCCTACCTGCGGATCGCCATGCTCACCGTAGCCCCGACCATCGCCGCTGACGGGCTGGGTTGGTTCTTCGTCGGCGTCCACCGCCCGTGGGTCACGGCCTGGACGGCGATCGAAGCCAACGTCGTTAATGTCGCGGTCACTTGGGTGCTTATCTTTGGTAAGTTAGGGTTCGCCCCAATGGGAATCGCGGGAGCAGCCGCAGGCACCCTGGCGGCCGTCATCTACCGGATGCTCAGGTTGGGCTTCGCCATGTGGCTACCCGCTCCTGCCGCAGCCTTTGCCACACGCCGCACGTGGCGTCCGTCATGGAAACGACTCTCAAGCCTCCTTCGAGTGGGAATGCCCTGCGGGGTCCAGTGGCTGACCGAGGTCGTCGTGTGGGCGATTTTCGTCAACGTCTTGGTGGGTGCGAAGTTTGGCACGGCCCATCTGATCGCTACCAACAGCTCGTGGCAGTACATGCGCATAGCCTTCATGCCCACGATCGGCGTGGGCCGGGCGCTATCCGCCCTGGTCGGAAAGTCGATCGGCGAAGGTAACCCTAAGCGGGCGATTCGGGAGGCCCGTTTCGTTTTCTTCGTCACCTCGGTCTACATGGGTTCTCTGTCGGTGGTCTACGCGATCTTCGGCTCGGAACTGATCGCTCTCTGGAGCGACAATTCCCAGGTCGTGCGAATCGGCGGTCATGTCATGATCTGCGCCGCGGCGTTTCAGTTATTCGACGCCTTGCAGATCACTTACGGCTCCGCTCTTCGCGGAGCGGGCGATACCTTTATTCCTTCCGTCTTTTTCATCGTGAGCCACTGGATCATTGTGGTCGGCGGCGGGTGGTGGGTCGCTACCGCCTACCCCCAGCTCGGCAGCATCGGACCCTGGATCGCCGGCGCCGTTCTGATCGCCGTTTCCTCCCTGTTCCTGTGGTGGCGATGGAACGGTCGGGCTTGGATGCGAATCGACCTGTTTCGTGGAGAACGAGCGGCGCGGGTCCAACTGGAGAGCGCCGCCGCCACGGCGCCCGTAGCTATTGTTTCCGATTTGTAGACGGACCCAAAAAGTCGAGCCTCGAGTATGAGCCGAAATCCACTGCGACTGGCCGTGCTCATCTCCGGCGGCGGACGGACGCTGCTCAATCTGCATCACCGGATCGTGGACGGATCGCTGCGTGCCGTCATTACTTCGGTGATAAGCTCCCGCGGAGACGTCGCGGGCGTGATCCGCTCGCGGGATGCCGGTTTAAGCACCCTCGTGGTCGAGCGCCGCGGGCTTTCTCCAGACGCGTTCCAGCGCGAAGTCACCCAAGCAATCGCGGGTGTGGATTTGATATGCATGGCAGGCTTTTTGTCGTTGTGGCGGATTCCTGACGAGTTTTATGGGAAGGTCGTCAACATCCATCCCGCCCTTCTCCCTGAATTCGGCGGGGCGGGGATGTACGGGAGGCGGGTGCACCAGGCGGTCTTGGCGGCGGGGAAGAAAGTTAGCGGTTGCACGGTGCACTTCTGCGACAACGAGTACGACCACGGCCCGATCATCCTACAGCGCAGCGCGCCCGTCGTCGCGGGGGACACGCCGGAGACGCTCGCCGCCCGCGTCTTTGAGCAGGAGTGCCTAGCCTACCCCGAAGCGATTCAACTTTTCGCCGACGGACGCATCGCCCTGGACGCAGGGACGGTGCGAGTGAATGGCCGGAGGGGGTGAACAATTCGCGTCGCCTTGAATCGTGCTTGGACGGCCGCTCCCAATGAAAGCGGTCCGTCCAAGCATCAGACCCGCCCTCCCCCCGGGAAAGCACTTGCGAATCGACAGATCAGGTGACGTCAAGAGCCGGCCCGGCACATGCGTCTTGGGGAGACGATGCAAAGATTCGCGATCACTCCCGACCTTTCTCCCCGTCACCCCGGCAAAACGGTCCCGAATCGTTTCGCCGGGTTGACCGCACCTTTTCGTGCGATGGTCGTCAGTTATGACCTTAAGACATTATTCCACGTTATCGGAGCAAAGCAAACGGCGAGAAAAAAATTTCTGCAGGAATTCTGAGGGCGGGGGCGTCATTGGGCGGTGAAAAACCGCGAATTCGTCCCTCCCGGACCGATACGCAATCGTGCCGACCGCAGGCACCGTGGGCAGCGGCCTTCATAGGCCGTCCCCTCCGCGTTGCGATAGACGCGAATGTATACGCCGCAGCAATCGAAGCGAATCCCGACCCACGGCCTCTTGCCGCAAGACTGATCGCCCGGAGCGGGAGGACCGCTTGATCCGTCGTTCAATCCGTCAAGGTCCACATGGAATGCAGGCTTCTCGGACATCACCGTGCATATCGGTTTCGGGGCTACTTCGACTCCACGTAGTTACGAACGTAGCCTTCGACAGAGCGGCGATAGCACTCGCAGTGCCGGACCGTCTGGTCCATGTTCTCTGATAATCTCGCCCCGCTCGCGGCGTCGGCAAGTTGCGGCAGATTGACGGCGACCATGTACCAGGCCGCCCGCGCCGCGGCGTCGGCCAAGACGGCCGCCACGCCCAGATCGCTCAATAGGTGTCGATTGGCGAAGTCCTTCAGTTCATCCATGGCTGCCAGGGCGTGCGACGCTGCCGCCGCCGTTTCCATAGGCGCCGCGACCGCGTTGAGCACCGCTTCCTGGTAGGCGGGCTTTGCGCCCGGATTCTCGCGAACCGCATTCGCCGCCGCGCTCATGGCCGCGTATGCGACTGCGTCCTGTGTTACCGACGCCCGAAGAATCTCATCGGCGCCGCGCAACCGGTTCAGCAAGGCCGCTGTTCGAAATCGAACGCTGGGCTCCGTGTTCTTCCCCATCGAGTAATCCGCGGTCATTCGAGCGAGCGCGCAGGCCAACGCGCCGGCCGCGGCGGCGACGCTCCCCCCGCCCGGCGTCGGCGTCCTCCGGGACACGGCATCGAGAAAACCGTCCACACTTTCCTGAGTCAAATCATCCATCATCCCACCGTCCCATGGGCGCACGCTTGGTGCCCCGCTCGAACTCGCCGACGACTTCTTCCAACAAGTCGCGCAGCGTCACCACTCCTACCATTTGTCCGGCCTGATCCTTCACCACGCCGAATTCTCCGCCGCCCTGCTTCATGTGCGCGATCGCCGACGCCACGGTCTGCTGCGGACGCAGCGTGGTCACCGCAGCGAGCCGTTCACCCACCGTCCGCCAGCCGTCGCCGCGCAACAGTTCGTCCACTTTGATGACCCCGATGATTTCCGATCTTCGCTTCCCGTAGACCGGGCAGCGGGCATAACCGGACTGTCTTGCGAAACGGACCAGCTCGCGGCGGTCTGCGGTCGCGGGCACGCCCACGACCCGCTGGTGCGGCACCATGACGGCGCGAACCGGGGTTTCGGACAGGCGAACGACGCGGTCGATCAGGTCGGATTGATGTTCGCCGTAAGCCTGGCCCACCAGGGCTTCGCGCAGCAGCATGGTCATCCGCCGCTTGGGCGCGGTGACGGTCCGAAGGGATGTCGCCGGGCCGAAGAATCGGGCGGCCGCGCGGTTCAGCCTGGTGAGCAACCAGACAATACCGGTCGCTCGGAAAACGCTGTCGGCCAGCTGCAACAGCCAACTGCCTTGCGGCATCAGCCGGTCGGCATGGAGTTGAAACAGGTTTTTCGGAACCACCTCTCCAAACACGAAAACGACCGGTGTCACCAACAACACGGTGTACAATTCGGTGTCCGCCGCGCTCCAATACAAGACGTCGGCGAACAGAAAAGCGACCGCGGTGGTGATCACAAAGTTCATCAGATTGGTGCCGCTCAGGATCATCGAAAGGGTCTCTTGTTCGCGGTCCAGCAAAGCGGACAACCGCAGCAGCTTGGGGTTGCGTTGTTGTACGCCGAGTTGAACGCGCAGACGGTTTACGCAGTACAGCCCCGTCTCGCAGCCGCTGAAAAAGCCCGAGCCCAAAAGCCCGACGAGGACGGCCACGCTCGCCCACACCCACATCATGACGAGGCTCCCACGGTCCCGCCCTCGCTTGCCGATCGCCGAAGAAGTACACGTTCGATGCGTCGCTTCTGCATGACCTCCACGGTAAGGGTGAGATTGCGAATCCGCACCGAGTCTCCCGCGCGGGGCAGCCGGCCCAGCTTGGAGAGAATCAACCCGCCGATCGTGTCGATGTGCCGATCGATTTCATCGACCGCGAACCGCTCCGCCCAGTCCCGCACGCTCAGGTCGCCGGCGAGGCGATAGGTGTCGTCGTCGATTCGCTCGGTCGCCGGAGCGGCCCGCGGCGCTTCCGAATCCGGCAGACCGCCGACGATCCATTCCACCACATCATCCACCGTCACCAGTCCGGCGGTCCCGCCGTATTCGTCCACGACGATGGCGAAGTGGCTCCGTCGGTCATGGAAGTGCCGCACCAACTGCGCCAGGTTGATTTGCTCGGGGACGAAATGAACGGGCCGCACCATCGAATGGATCGCGGCACCGGTCGTCAACAAGGCATCGCGGGCGAACAGCAGACCCCGAATGTCATCCAAGTCCCGCCCGCAAACGGGGAGGATTCGGCGACGCGACTGCTTGACGATCTGATACGCTTTTCGCGGGTCGTCGCCCGCACGGATGAACTCGATGTCGACGCGGGGCGTTATCACTTCGCGAACCGACGCCTCGGCCAGTTCCACGATCGCCTGGAGCATCTCGTTCTCCGTGGAATTGATGTGCCCGACGCGGGCGGAGTGTTCCACCAAGAGCTGTAATTCCTCGGTATCGACGGTGTGCGCCTGCGGCGACGCCGGCGACACCAGGCGGGTGATGGGTTCGACGAGCAGGGTGGACAGGAGCCACTGCAACGGACCCAAGACGGTCTGAAGGGCCCAAATCATGCCCGCTGCGGCGGGAGCGCACTGCCGCGCGTTTCCCAACGCTATGGCCTTGGGTACCACCTCCCCGAAAACAATCACGGATAGGAGTACGCCCGCGCCGGCGGCGCCGGCCAACGCCGGATGCTTCTCCCCCAAACCCTGCAACGCCACAAACGATAGGGCGTAGATGGCTACGTTGACCGCCGTGTTGGCAATCAGCACGGTCATGAGCACGTTTTTCGGCCGTTGCATCAGCCGATGCGCCCGCCGCCGCAGCAGGCTCTGGGAGGATCCGAAGTCATGGAGGGATTGCCGGGCGATGGCAAACAGCGCCGTCTCGGCGGCGGACACCGAGCCGGAGGCGACCAGCAAGAATAGCAACGCCACCCAGATCATGGACTTTGTATTCTACCGAAAATTCAAAGGGAAAACTTCGAAGCTCCAAGAGTGCGTGTTGTTGAATTGTGAATGCGGAATGCGGAACGCGGAATGCGGAAAGATTCTGAGAGAAGGGTTGGAGATTTCACATTCCGAATTCGCCATTCCGCATTTCCAGCAGCTCACCGCGCGGCGTCCCGTCGGCTCGTTTTATCGAGCGCCGCGTCGATCAGCCCGATCACCACCGCGTCCTTGGAGTTGTCCGCGACACCCCGCCCGTTCTTAAGGATATCGGAGGCCTCCTCGAATTGGGCGCTGCGGCGGTACGCCTCCCCCAAATGGTAATAGGGCAAGGCATAGTCCGGGTCGAGGCGGATGGCCCGACTCAATTCGGCCACTGCCGAGGGGTATTGCCCCAAACCCACATAGATCCAGCCGAGCGTGTCGAGCGTGAACGCATTATCCTTCAAAGCGACGGCACGCTGCGCATAGGGCAACGCGGCCTGGTTCTCCCCACGCTTGTCCGAAAGCAAGTACGCGAGGTTGTTCTGCGTGATCCAGTTGTCCCCGTCAAGCTTGCGGGCCTCTTCATAGGCGCGGACGGCCGGGTCCACCTGATCGGCGACTTGGTGAAGGTCGCCCAGTTCATGAAACAGATCGCCGCGCTCGCGAGAATCGGCCGCCGACTGGATCAGCGCATTCAGCCGCGCCGCGGCGTCGTCATAGCGTTTCGCCGTCGTGTAAGCGCGAATCAGGATTCGTTCATTGGCCCGACCGACCGGCCCCTCCGGCATGTCGCCGGAAAATTCTTCGACCGCCTCTTCGGCCGTAAACGTCGCCGTCACCTCGTCCGCGACAACTCGGATCGCCTCGGTCAGCCCCAAGACCCTTGAGTCTTGGGGCGAGGAGTTGACCGACTCGGCCAGCGCCAGGGCCATCGCCCGTCGAAACTGTTCCACCGCCTTTGTCTTGTTTCCGACCTTGGCGAGCAGGTGCGCGTAGCGCGACACCATCGTTACCGTCGGTTTCTCGCCCTGGTAGCGTTCGAAGTATTCAACGCCTTCGGGGAAGCGCCCCAGGCGCAGGTAGGCGCCCAGAACATTGGTCACCGCCTCCGCTGAGAAGTCGCTGACTTCCGCGCCGCGGCGAAAGTCCGCAAGGGCTTTGTTCCCGTCGCCCAGGTCCAGCGAAATACGACCGCGAAGCAGATACCATCGCCCATCCCTCGGTTTTGCGCTCCGATTGATCTGGGCCGTAACGATCCGGTCCGCATCCTCTAACCGCTTCTCCTGGAGATAGGCGCGGGCCAGCTCCTCGACCGCGGCCGCGGAATCCGGGGCGTCCTTGGCGATGGATTCCAGCTCCGCAAGCCAAAGATCCTTGCGGCCTGAGCGGAGTTGAAGACGCGCCAGGAGGAGCCTCGGCTGAAGCTCCAATGCCAGCGGCTTGGTCCGCTTGACGACGCCGAGGTCCTCGATCGCCGGTCCAAGCCGTCCCCGCGAAACCTGATGCCGGGCGCGCTGAAACAAGGCGTAGGGGTCATTGGGACGCTTGGACAAGTATTCCGTCAACGAAGCAATGGCCCGATCGATGTCGCCTGTCCGGGCGTGGATTTCGCTTTCCCACAACAGTCCCCGCGCTTGATCGGGGAAGCTGAGACGAAGCTCCTCGACGTCTCTGCGGGCCCCCTCAATATCGTTTATCCGGCGATGGAGCAGACAGGCAATCTCTTCCTCCAGCACAGTCGGAAGCAGCGGCGACTTCAACCGCCGGGCCCGCTCCACGGCTTTCGCGGACCACTCCACAGCCTTCTGGGAGTGGTTGGCGACCTGGATGTGGTACTTTGCCAGCGCTCGAGCGCTATCGACGGTCGGGGCTCTGTCCTCTCCGGCCAGGAGCGCCTTCTCCGCCGCTGCGGCATCGCCTTGAAGCAGGTGCTCGTTGGCTACCAGATAGTGGGCGTGGGCCTGTTGTTCCGGAGTCGCGCGCGACTGGGCGTATTTCGTGACCAACGCCAGGGCCTGCTCCGGTCGACCGGCGCGGCGATGATGGCCTGCCGCGGCTTGGACGCTCTTTTCGTCGTCGGGGTTAAGTTCGAGCAGCATTGTATATGCCTCGTCTGCTTTCGGTCGAGCGCCCATGGTGTCATACAGCGCCGCCAGTCGCTGCAAGTTGAGCGTATCCCGCGGTCGATCCGCGCGCAGCGCCTCTCGCCGACGGACCGCACCCGCCGGGTCGCTCGCTTCCATGCGAACGAGCATTTGCTCCTGAACCCACGGCTCACCGGGAATCAAACGCTCGCAGATCGCCAGCTCTCTTCGAAACGTTGGCTGGTCGTCGCGCGACAGCGCGAGGAAGGCCAGCCCATAATGGGCCGCCCCATCGTTGGGATTGAGTCGCGCGCCCTGTTCATAGGCGTCCTGCGCTTCGTCGATTCGCCCCAGGAGTTGGAGGCATTGCCCCAGGTGAGTGAACGAAGCCGCGTCCGTCGGTTGCGCTTGCACCGCTTCACGCAGCGCACTGAGCGCTAGATCGTACTCCCGGCGCTGGATGTAGTACCAGCCCAAGATGGACTTTCCGGCGGCGCCGTCCACGTTGTACTTGGCGGCCGAGTCGCGAGCGGCGTCCATCGCGGCCCCGTCCTCGAGTTGCGCCGCCGCCCGGACCTTCGCCTTCAGCAGCGCGCGATGCTGGGTCGTGGTGGCGCTCCGCGCCAGCGGCGAGTCCTTGGCGACCAGGTGCTGCTCCGCGTCGCTGATCCAACGCAGCGTTTGCGGCAAGTCGTTCTTGCGGGCGTAGAAGCCGATGAGATCGAGGGCCCGCTCGAAAGCGTCGTCGGCCGACTGATTCAACTCCAGCATGGCCTGGTCGCGCTGCTCGTCGCTCAGCCCTCGTCGAGTGAGGACCTCCAGCTTGGCGATTCGCCGATCGTCGGGCTTCGCCTGGAGCGCCCGCGCGACCACGGCCTGGGCTTCTTCGTGGCGGTCGCGGTTGATCATCTCGTACACCGTGGCGCTCACCAGCCGGACGTCGCCGGGGTCCGCCTTCAATGCATCTCGCAGAAGCTCCAGGGCGTGCTCCGCGTCCCCGTTCAACATCGCCTCCCGTGCACCCAGCAAGGAGTTCACCGCCGGCGACCCGGTCAGTTGTTCGTGCAACCTCCCCGCGTCGGCAAGTTTCCCTTGCCGCTCGAATATCGCCGCTTTGAGTTGCTTGGCGTCGGCGTTGGCGGGGTTCACCAGGAGGACGCGATCGCTCAGCGCCAAAGCCCGGTCAAGCTCGTTGTTTTGAAAGAGGACTTGTGCGTAAAGATTCCAAAACAAGGGGTCGGCGGCGCGCCATTTGGCGGCCTGGGGGAGCACGTCCTCCAGCACCTCCTTGGCGGCCCCGGCCTCGTCCAGCCGCAGATGCACTTGGGCGAGGATGATCTTGTTCTCCCAATTGACCGTGTCGAAAGCGCCATAGGCTTCGTCGGCCTTCCGAAGGTCCTGCAACGCCAGACGGTCCTGTCCCCTGGCGAGCTTGACCCGACCGGCCTGACTCAGAATGCGCGGGTGCGACGGCGCCTCACCCTTGGCGTCGGTTACGTATTGTTCGGCCCGAGTGAGCCATCTTTCCCGCGCTGCGTCGTCCTGCGCCGCCAAGCCCAATGCCACGCAGGCCTCCGACGCGTAAATCATCAGGCTGAAGGTGCTGAGCTTGCTCTGCGTGGCCTCGGCGCCTTTCCGCGACAACCCGCGGCCGATCCGTTCGTCGCACACCCGCAGAACGTCTGCATGGCGGGCGGCGGACTTGTAAAGCACCGCCATTTGCAAGTACGCGTCGAAGGCGTCCGGGTCCGCATCGATACATTGCGTGAGGATGGCTTCGGCTTCATCGAACAAAGTCTGCGCCGTTGGGGGCGTCGATGGACCCTCGCTACTCGGTCGGCTCGTCTGACCGGTGCGATCCGTCGCCGAACCGCTCGCCGGTCGTTCGGCGGACGCGCGCATGGTTTTGGCCCAGCGCTGCACCAGGAATTGGGCGTAACCCATCTGCGCTTCGCGCAGCGCCGCCGCATCGCCCTCGCCGAGCTCCAGGCTCCGGGCAAAGTGCTCCGCCGCCTCGTCCAAACGCTGCCGACCGGTAAGGTATTGAGCAAACGACAACCGGGCCTTGGACGCTTTGGCGCCGGGGGAAACATGCCGATCCATCAACTCGCGAAAGATCCGCTCGGCCGACTCAAACTCCGCGCGACGGGCGAACTGCGTGGCGAGGTCGATGGGGTACTCCACGACATCCGGGGCGAGAGTCGAGGCTTCTTGCAGCTCGCGAACCCCCAGCTCCGTGTTGGCCGCATCGCGACTCTCGAGGTTGAGAAGCGCCAAGCCCTTGGCGTGGTGTGCAAAGGCCCGCAGCTCGGGCGTTTGCCCCGATTCCACCCGGAGCATCGCCTCGGCCGCCTCGCCAAGCTGCTCCCAACGTTGGGGCGTTCCGTAGAGTTGGGCGAGTTGAAGCATGAGGGCGAGTTGGCGTTTGTGCGCCGGGAGGAGCTCCGGCCGGTGGACCAGGGCTTGCTTCCAACAGGTGATCGCCTTGTTGACCTCCCCCTCATGCAGCAGCATCTCGCCGACTTCAACGAGATAGCCGGTATCTCCACTCCGCTCCCATGCTTCGTTGTAAAACATCGCCGCCTGTTGCCATTGTTGTTGAACCGCTGCGCGCTGCGCCAAGGCGACGAAGTATTTGGGGTCGCGTTTCTGCAACTGGCTCAGCATCAGCACCGCCAGGAGGATCATCATGGCGAACCCGGTGAGCGCCAGGACCACGACCAGATTCTTGTTGAGCTGCCTTCTAGCCATGACGACGTTCTCCCTCAACCAGGTTGGCGGGCTGCGGACTCCGCCGCCTCAAAATCCGGAAAATGGTCCTTGACCAATACGGGCAGCAGCCGCTCCAACAGTTTGGCCGCACCTCGCAGGCTTTGCTCTCGCGTGGCCCGCGGAAAACTGACCTCCACCTTGCTAAAATACGCATGTCGATTGCTCAAGTCATTGATGAGCAGCCGCACGCCGTTGCGCGTCGCCACGAACGTGCCGTTGCTATGAAACGTGTACACGACGGACACTTCTTCGCGATCGAACACCGTGGTTTTGAGAAACGTGCATAGGCGGACGGGAATGGTCATGGGGACTTCGATATCGACGTTCTCGTGCGGTTGAGCGGCCTGGTATCCCGCCCCCAACCGGCATTCATCCGGCGTATGCGGCACAAGGTTTACCCCGCCGGTATCGTAGGTTATGAAAAGCTGCACGTAACGGAGGGGGTCGGGTTGCCCCGCGCTGGTGTCTTCCAGCACCCAGTTGATGTATTGGTCCGTTCCCAAAGCGTCCACTACCGTCGATTCGAGCGCCTGCCGCTCGATGACGCGGTAGGGGAGCAACTCCTCTACTTTCAACGCGCCGAGCGGGTTTTTGAGGGGCAGGGCGGCCTTCCCTCGTTGAAAATCCATCCATGACGCTACCGGTCCTGCAAGAAATGCCGCGGCGCCGAGCAATGCCAGGGCCAATCCGAAGGGGAGCGTGATAAGCCCCTCAGGGCGTTTGGGGTACGACGCCCGAACTGGTAACTCCATGTGGTTTAATAGGTTGCGACTGGCCATGGTTTCCGTCAAACGAACGAGCATACGTGGATCTGCGATAAGGGTCAATCGGCATCGCCGGCCTGCGGATTCGAGTTCACTCTGGAGAATGCCGGGCAAATTCGATCTAGACCGCCGATGGCGTGACCGATAATCCCTGCGGGAGCTCGCGAGTCTCGTCTGCGGTTCGCGCATCCCACGAGGGCCGCCATCCATGAAAACTTCACCCTCGATCGGTCCAGCCGCCGGCGCCAAGCGATCATGCCTGATTCTGGGTTGTGGGGGGCATGGGCGGGTCGTGCTCGACATCCTCATGCAGGGCACCCAATTCGAGCCGGTGGGGTTCGTTGATTCCAACCGCGAATACGCGGGTCGCCGGATTGACGGTATTCCGGTAGTTGGTCATCCGGACCAGCTTGCCGATTTCCGTGCTTCGCTCAACGTCGATCGCGCTATCGTAGCCGTGGGCGACAACGGAATACGTCGTGTTTTCGCGGACCGGCTCGAGCGGCAGGGGTTTGAGTTAATCAACGCCATCCACCCCTCCGCCAATCTGGCCCGCAATGTGACTCTTGGCCGGAACATCGTCGTTGCCGCCGGGGCGCTGGTTTGCGCCCATTGCCAGATCGGCGATTCCGTGATCCTCAACACCGGTTGCATCATCGACCATGAATCACTCATCGGCACGGCGACGCACGTATGTCCCGGGGGGCGGGTAGCAGGCCGGGTGACGATCGAGTCCGGTGCTTTTGTGGGGATTGGCGCCACGATTATTCAAAGTATACGCGTCGGATGCGAAGCCGTTATCGGTGCCGGGGCGGTGGTGATCGCGGACGTGGCCCCCATGTCGACCGTGGTGGGGGTGCCGGCCCGGGAGATCAAAACGGTGAGAAACGTCCCTACGATGCACTCCTGGCTTATGCCGGAACTAGCCCGGTTAGGCACAATGAAAGCTCCCCTACCTGTCGTTGCAGGATGACACCGCCGCGCAAGCTCTTGTAACTCGAGCGTAACGGCAATGGGGGCAAAGGGGCTTAAATAGATCGGGTTTTGCGGAACTTTACCCGCCGGGCGTCGTCAAAACAGTATGAACTTTGCCCCGGCATTGCTTGACCGGGGAACGGACCTTGGAGATAATAAAGTAGAAGTCACTCGATCTTTGCGAAACTTTGGGGAAGTTTTGAGGGAGGTTTTCTTCGTGGACGCACAAAAGCGACAAAAGGTGATGCTGGCCGCGGTGGCGGTGTTGGCACTCGGCGCCGGATCATATTGGTATTTGGGGCGCGACAGCGGCGGAAACAAAACGGTTGCGATCGAGGAAGGCACCGTAAAACGGAAAGTAGTTGAGGCCGGTAAGGAACCTGAATCGAGACGCAAGAAGGAAACGAAAGCCGAAACGCGCGCGGAGCCGCCGACCATCGAGCGACGGGAACGCGAGGCCCCGGAAGCAACTACCGTCGAGCGCAGGAAGGCGCGGGAAGACAGGGCCAAAGAAAAGAAGAAAGTCGTAGCCCCGGCCGCATAAACCCTACGAGCGTATGGTGGCCGACAGGTAGGCGGCGCGACGCCCGCGACCGACGCGTGCGCCGTGCTCTTTTGGATATGGTCTATTCGCGGTAGTCGAAAAGCGCAAATGGCGCTGTCCCGGGCGCAGATTCCGCATTGAAAATTGCGGGGCCAGAGCTGCGGTAGGATTACCCATTGCCGACTGCCGAATGCGGGAGTCAGGGCGTTTCAGGGGAAGCCGCAGCAAAAACGGCATACTGAAAAACGGAACGCCGATTCCCTGGAGTTCCCGGCTTCTTGGCGTTCCCGCCATCCGCGGGGCTCATTTCTTGTGTGTTTCCGCTTCGTGTGCCCCTCGTTGTTTCTGACCTGCCCGCTTGCACTAAAAGTCGCCTGGGGTTAGGTTTTCTACTTTGCGTCAAAGAAAAGGTTCCAAGTTGGGAGGTCATTGCCATGCGTCAGCGAATCATTCGAGGTCTACTTTTCGGTGCATTGGCGGTTGCGGGTTGCCGCGGCGGCGGAAGAGCGACCACGCCGGCGGGGGCAACCGTGCCCTTGTTCGAGGGAATGGGGCAACACCATCGTTTGGTGACGACGTCGTCACCGTTGTCCCAGAAATACTTCGATCAGGGTCTGATTTGGACGCTCGCGTTCAACCATGACGAGGCCATTCGAGCCTATCAGCAGGCCGCGACCCTTGACCCCGACTGCGCTATGGCGTGGTGGGGCATCGCCTTGTGCAACGGGCCCCATATCAACAACCCTATCATGCCGCCGGAGCGTTCCAAGGCTGCGTGGGACGCGTTGCAAAGCGCCGTGGCGCTCAAAGGAAACGCAACGCCCGTTGAGCGCGCGTTGATCGAGGCGTTGACGAAACGCTACGCCGAACCACCGCCGTCCGACCGCAAAGCGCTCGACGAGGCCTACGCCGCGGCCATGCGCGAAGTATGGAAGAAGTATCCAAACGACCCCGACGTGGGGACGCTATTCGCGGAAGCCATGATGGATTTGCGCCCTTGGGACCTGTGGACCAAGAGCGGACAGCCGCAGCCGGGCACAACGGAAATAATCTCCACCTTAGATCAGGTTCTTCGGCTTCAGCCAGACCATCCCGGGGCGCTACACCTTCATATTCACGCGATCGAGGCGTCGCCTAACCCGGAGAAGGCTATGGCCACGGCAGACCGCCTTCGACGTTTGGTGCCGGTGTCCGGTCATCTGGTTCACATGCCCACGCACATTGATGTACTCACCGGACAATGGGCGAAGGCGTCGCAGTCCAACGAGTGGGCGATTAGGGCCGATGCCGCGTATCGAAAGATTTCGCCGAAGCAGGATTTCTACCGTTTTTACATGGCTCATAACCACCATATGCTTACTTTCGCTTCCATGATGGAAGGTTGCAGCGGCACGGCACTGCATTCGGCCAGGGAGATGATTGCAGGAGTACCCCAAGAGTACGCCAGGACCAACGCGGCACTCGTAGACGGCCTCATGGCCGCGCCCTATGAAGTTTTGATGCGCTTCGGGCAATGGGACGAGATTCTGCGCGAGCCGGCCCCACCGTCTTACTTCCCGATCACCACCGCCCTTTGGCGATTTACGCGCGGCGTCGCATTCGCCGCCAAGGGGCAAGTTGCCGAGGCCGAAAGGGAGCGAACGGAGTTTGAGCGTGCGAAGGCGGGCGTACCCAAAGACGCCATGATGGCTATCAATCCCGCGGAGAGAATTCTCCAAATCGCCGGACATGTTCTTGACGGCGAAATCGCATTCCGAAAGGGCGACATCGACAAGGCCGCTGCGTCTCTGCGTGAGGCCATCGCCATTGAGGCCGATCTGAAATACATGGAACCGCCGGAATGGATTCAGCCCGTGCGACACACGCTCGGCGCCATCCTTGTATCGAATGGGCGATACGAGGAAGCCGAGAAAGTCTATCGTGAGGATCTCAAGGAGTGGCCGGAGAACGGCTGGTCGTTGTACGGACTTGCGCAATGTCTCCGTTCGCGCGGCTTCACCGCCGAGGCCGACCAGGTGGAACGCCGTTTCCGCAAGGCGTGGTCACGCGCGGATATGACCATCGGTTCGAGCTGCATGTGCGTGAATAGGCTGTAGACCGTAGGCTGTAGACTGTAGGCCGTAGGCTGAAGGCTGTGGGCTAGGACCGGAGAGAACGGATCAAGGCGCCGAGGACTTTTGACGTTTCGACACAACGGTCACGAAGGGATGCGTAGGCGCCCGCCGCCAGATAACCCAACCGATGAGCCAACGAAGCCTGATACTCGACTTCGCGCACTGAACCATAGGCCATGTCGAGGAAGCGCAGATAATCCGACTCGCTGTTCCGTGCGCAGCCCTCAACGATATTCGAAGCGCAGGAAACGGCGGCCCTTCGCATCTGTGATGTCAGGCCGAACTGTTCGTCCTTCGGGAAGGTGCTGTAGTGGTTCAGCGTGAAATGGAGCTTGGGGTCGCTCGCACGCGCGAGTGTCCGTCGTGCTCCGATGTCTGAGTTTTGGGAGGCATGGGGGAATGCTCCGAACTGGCGAAAAGGGTTGGAGGCGG